>Ga0209514_10000023_pt1 | contig 489342 bp, 509 predicted proteins | sample Subgrocontami58m_FD_187452 | JGI IMG/M metagenome (GOLD analysis project Ga0209514, IMG submission 187452) | Subsurface groundwater microbial communities from S. Glens Falls, New York, USA - GMW37 contaminated, 5.8 m (SPAdes) (version 3) | ecosystem: Environmental > Aquatic > Deep subsurface...
ACGCTGTTAATAAGGGAGAAGCCCAATGGACAAGGCTTAAGGGCTATAGAATTGCCGGAAAAACAGGAACTGCTTCTATTCCAATTGCCGGACACTATGATCCAACTCAAACTATTGCTTCGTTTGTGGGCTTTGCCCCTGCAGACAAGCCAAAGTTTGTAATGCTGGTTGTATTAAATAGACCACAGTCTTCGATATATGGAGCGGAAACTGCTGCCCCTATCTTTTTTAATATTGCAAGAGATCTTCTAAATTATTACGAAATACCCCCGGATGAATAAAAAAGGGAGAATAAGGTATAATATATGGCTATGAAATCAATTAAGCAGCTTTTTGCCGGGTTTCTTTTGGGGTATTTAAGAATTGGTGCTAAGATTCAACTTAAGAAGATTAACCCTAAAATTATCGGAGTCGGCGGAAGTAGTGGAAAATCCTCTCTTTGCAGCATAATAGCGCTGGTTCTTAGTTCCAGGTATAAGGTCAAGCAAGGTGGCGGAAAAAATAGCGAAACAGGTATTCCTTTGGACATTTTGGACATATCTCCGGGCGGATATACCGCAACCGATTGGATCCGCGTTGTAATACTTGTTTTATATAAATTGATTTTTAACTGGAAAAAGTACGATTTTTATATAGCGGAAATGGGAATAGATGGTCCGGATGAGCCCAAAAATATGTCCTATCTTTTAAAAATTATTAAACCCGATGTTGGAGTATTAACAAATATTGCGCTTGAACATAGTGTTTATTTTGATTCCCGGGTTAATAAGCAAGGGATAGAAAGAGAGAGAAAGATTCTGGAACTAACTGCAAATCAGGAGCTTATGCTTTTAAAATCAATTCCAAGGGCCGGATTGGCGGTTGTTAACACAGATGACGATCAGATTAAAAGAACAGTAGGGGATGTAAAGTCAAAAAAAATTACAATTTCCGCAAACGATTCAAAAGCGGACTTTTTCATTAAAAATGTTAAATCCGATCTGGAAAATTTTCAGTTTGAATTAAGTAGTAATGGTAAAAAATATTTAGTTAAGGTTAACAAAGCTCTTCCAACCCATTATGCAGGATCTATAGTAAGTGCAATTGCCATAGCAAAGCAATTTGATATAGACATCAATAAGGCAATAGCTTCTTTAGAAGAATCAGTTGTGCTTCCTCCCGGGAGGATGAGTATTTTTAGAGGAATTAAAAACTCTGTTTTAATAGATTCATCTTACAATAATGCAACTCTTGCTCCGATTATTGATTTACTCGATTTTTTAAAGAATTTGTCCGGAAAAAAACGTAAGGTTGCAATAATTGGAGATATGCGTGAGCTTGGATCAATGAGTGAAAAACTACACACACTTGTTGCAAAAAAGATTGCCGAAACAGTTGATTTTGCAATTTTAATAGGGCCAATGATGCGGGATTATGCTGCACCAATCCTAAAGGAAAAAAAAGCTAACCATGTTTCTTTTAATACTTTTTCAGAGGCAAAAGATTTTATTTTGAAAAACATAAAAATAAACGACGTCATCTTAGTTAAAAGTTCTCAGAATACATTGTTTTTAGAAAGAGTTGTTCAAATGCTGCTTGCAGATTCAAAAGATGAAGCAAGGCTTTGCAGAAGAGGAAGTTTTTGGGACAAGAGAAGACAAGAAGTTTCGTAAGGGATATAATTATAAAATGTGGCAAAAAACTAAGAATCATTATCATTTATTAAGGTCAATATTTTCCAATGTTTGGTATGGTTTTCCGTCCGGAAATTTAATAATGATTGGGGTAACGGGAACAGACGGTAAAACCACGACTGTAAATATTATTTATCACATTTTAAATACCGGCGGATTAAATCCATCCATGATTTCATCGGTTGGAGCAGTTATAGACGGAAAGCAATATGATCTGGAGCTTCATAGAACAACTCCTGCTGCTTGGGGAATTCAAAGATTTATAAAAATGGCAAAAAAAGCAGGGTCAAAATATCTGGTTTTGGAAACTACATCTCATGCGTTGGACCAGAATAGGACATGGGGAATTAATTTTGAAGTCGGAGTGCTGACAAATATAACCCAAGAGCATTTGGATTATCATAAAACTTACGAAAATTATGTTTACGCTAAGGCAAAGCTTTTTAAAAAATCCAAGAAATCAATAATAAACAAGGATGATAAGTCTTATAAGTTATTAAAAAATCTTAATTTTTCAAATCTGACAACGTATGGATTTAGCAAAGATGCCGATGTTAACCCGCAAAATATTGGGTTTGATATTAAAATTCCCGGTGATTTTAATAAATACAATGCTCTTGCCGCTATTGCTTCTTGTAGGTCGTTGGGAATATCGGAGGAAATAATAAAAAAGGGAATTCAGTCTTTTGAGTTGCCTATTGGAAGAATGGAGGAAATTTATAAAGGAAATTTTAGGATTATGATTGATTTTGCCCATACCCCAAACTCTTTTGAAAAACTTCTAAGCGCTATAAGGGAGGGCACAAAAGGCAGGATTATTCATGTTTTTGGATCGGCCGGAAAAAGGGACTTTGCCAAAAGACCGTTAATGGGAAAGGCTTCTTCAAAATATGCGGATATTATTATCTTAACTGCCGAAGATCCAAGAGGAGAATCTGTGGATAAGATAAATAGCGACATAGAACATGGAATAAGCAGTAATTTTAGCTATACAGACAATATTGATTATGTAGATAATTCAAATAACCAAAAAATATTTTTTAAAATTGGCGACAGAAATGAAGCAATTAAATTTGCCGTAGGAATTGCAAAAAAAGGAGATCTGGTTGTTTGTACCGGAAAAAGTCACGAGAGGTCTATGAACTATGGAAAAGGAGAAGAGCCTTGGGATGAGTTTGCAGTAAGTAGACAGGCTTTAAAAGATAAGCTTAATATTTAATGAATAACTTATTATTTTATTCCGGTTTTAAAGATGTTGGTTTAACGGTCTTTTCTACAACAAGAAAGATTGGTTCTATGAAAACTGCGGGAAAAATTAAAAATCAAAATCTTAAAAAAGCAATGTTGTTAAAAAATCTGGATTTTAATAATCTAGTTTTAGCTGAGCAAGTTCATAGCAGTAATATTGCTGAGGTTTTTAATGTTAAGGAAAATTTAATTAAAGGGTGTGATGGAATTGTTACCTGCAAAAAAGGGCTAGTTATGGGAATAATTACCGCAGATTGCTTACCCCTTGTTTTTTATGATTCTAAAAACAAAATTCTTGCCGTTGCCCACGCAGGATGCAAAGGAATATTGGAAGGAATTGCGCAAAACCTAATTTTAAAATTAAAAAAAATGGGAGCGGATATTAAAAACCTTAAAATGCTGGTAGGTCCTTCAATTTGTGGGGAATGCTATGAGGTAAGTGAAAAACTGATTAAAGAATTTAAAAAGAAGTTTCCCCGGATAAGCGCTATTAATAGTAATAGCTTTCTTGATTTAAGAAAAATTGTTTTTGAGGTCGCTGTTAAAAACGGGCTTATTCCGGAAAATATTGAAATATCAAATCTTTGTACAAAAGAAAATACTTCTTTTCTTTTTTCGGCAAGGGCAAGTAGAAATAAAACTTTCGGAGAATTTGGAACGTTTGCGTTAATTTCATGAAAAAACTAAAAATACATTTTGTGGGAATAAAAGGCGTTGGAATGGCTCCTCTTGCCATAGTATGCAAGCAGGCGGGGCATATTGTAACAGGAAGCGATGTTGCGGCTGAATTTATTACAGATAAACCCCTGCTGGAAGAAAAAATCGTTCCTTTTAAATCATTTGCAAAAGAAAACGTAGAAAATGTGGATTTAGTTATTACAACAGGAGCTCATGGTGGATTTGAGAATATAGAAGTTAAAGCTGCAAAAGAGCTTGGAATTACGGTTTGGACTCATGGACAAGCTGTCGGAGAATTTATGGACGGTAAAATTCTTGGAAGAGATTTTAACGGAATATCAATTGCAGGTTCCCACGGAAAAACAACTACAACAGGAATAGTCGCTACCGTGCTCAAACAGGCAGGACTTGATCCAACTTACATTATCGGAACGTCGGATTTGGTTTCTCTTGGGCAATCCGGACACTATGGTACGGGAAATTATTTTATTGCAGAAGCAGATGAATACGCAACAGAGCCAAAGCATGATAAAACTCCAAGGTTTATGTGGCAAAATCCTAAGTATGCAATATTTACAAATATCGAGCTTGATCATCCTGATTTATACAACAGTGTTGATGAGGTTAGATCTGCTTTTCTAAAATTTACAGCTAACATAAAAACAGACGGAGTGTTGATTTGCAATGCGGATGATGGGGAGATTGCAAAAATTATTAAAGAATTTAAAGGGAATGTTGTTACGTTTGGAATGTCTCCGAATGCAGATTTTGTTATTAGCAATATAAGCGTTACAGATACGCAAACTTTTTTTTGGGTAAAATCAAAAGGAATAGATCTTGGGCAATTTTCCGTTGGACTTATCGGGGAACATAATGCAATAAATGCTCTTGCTGCGCTTGTTCTTGGTTTGGAGTTGGGTATTTCCGTTAATGATATTAAAGCAGGTCTTGCAAAATTTAAAGGAAGCAAGAGAAGATTTGAATATATTGGGCAGCTTAAGGACGGAGCTATGCTTTTTGATGACTACGCTCATCACCCAACAGAAATAAAAAAGACTTTGGAAGCTTTCCGCCAGGCATATAAAAAACATAAAATAGTTTGTGTTTTTCAGCCCCATACCTATTCCCGCACAAAAAAATTGTTTGGTGAATTTTCTAAATCATTTGAACACGCGGACGAAGTGATTATTACAGACATCTACCCTTCGATGCGGGAAGAACCTGATAATTCGGTATCATCAAAGCTTTTAGCTATTGAAATTGGAAAATATAAAAAAGAGGTAAATTACCTTCAAAACCTGAAAAATGTGATAGAATATATCGATCAAAAAACGTATGATAGGAATACCGTGATAATAAGCATGGGAGCAGGAGATATATATAAAATAAAAGAAGGATTACTATGAAAACAGATGTAGAAAAACTAATAATTAAAGGTCAGAAAAAACTAATTGGGGAGGTGTCTGTTTCCGGTTCTAAAAATGTGGCTTTAAAAGCTTTGGTAGCTGCTTGTTTAACAGATGAGGAAGTGGTAATTGAGAATGTGCCGTTAATTACGGATTTTATGATTATGGCAGACATAATTACTCAAATTGGAGGAAAGGTAAAGCTGCTTGATCATACAATAAAGATTAAAATTAAAAATATAAAAACAGAAAAAATTACTTTGGATAAAGCAGCAGAAATTAGATCTTCCTATATGTTTTTAGCTCCTCTTCTTGCCAGGTCAAAAAAAGCAATTATTCCAAATCCCGGCGGGTGCAGGATTGGCGCAAGACCAATAGATAGAATAGTAGATGGACTAAAAGAAATGGGGGCAGCAATTGATTATCACAGGGAGGACGGCTACTTTCACGCAGAGGTAGATAGGAAAGGATTGCAGGGTGCAAAATACCGCTTTACTAAGAGTACTCATACAGGTACGGAAACCATGATTCTTGCTGCAGTTTTGGCAAGCGGAACCACAGTTCTGGAAAATTCCGGACAAGAACCTGAGATCGACGAATTAATAAGTTTTTTAAATAAAATGGGAGCCAAAGTTAAAAGAACAGGCTTAAGAACGATAACAATAGAAGGGGTTAAGAAACTGCATGGTGCTACTTTTAGGATTAGTCCGGATAGAAACGAAATAGTTACGTTTGCAGTTGCGGGAATAATTACCGAAGGAGATGTTTTTATTAAAAACATCGATAAATCAGGGATTATTGAATTCTTAAAGCAGCTTGATGATGCGGGCGGAGGATACGAGGAGAAAGACGGAGGAATAAGGTTTTTTTATAAGGAGCCGCTTATGCCGACAAATGTTGTAACCAATTTTTATCCCGGTTTTATGACAGATTGGCAAGGACCTTGGACAATTCTTATGACCAAAGCAAACGGCCAGTCAATTGTTCATGAGAGAGTCTACGAAAATAGATTTACGTATGTTGAGGAGCTTGGGAAAATGGGCGCAAAGATTAAGCTTTTTAATCCAAAAATAAAAAACCAGGAAGAGTTCTACAATTTTAATATTACAGATGACAATAATTATTTTCATGCAGCAAGTATAACCGGTCCCAAGAAGCTGCATAACGGAGTCTTAAATGTTTCCGATCTTAGAGCAGGTGCTACGTTAGTCTTGGCAGCTTTAGCCGCTAAGGGAGAGAGTGTTATTCTTGGTCTGGAGCATTTAGACAGAGGATACGAAAAATTTGATCAGCGACTAATAAAGTTGGGAGCAGATATAGAAAGGATTAACTATGAGTAAAAAAATACAAAGAAATGTCGGCGCAATTATTTTAGCTGCGGGTAAAGGAAAAAGAATGGAGGCAAAAAGCGTTAACAAGGTAGCAATGACTCTTGCCGATAAGCCGATGATTGTTCACGCTGTTCATTTGCTTAGAAAAGTAAAAATTAAAACTTTAGTTGTGGTTGTCGGGTTTGCTAAAAATTCTGTGCTACAGCTGCTTGACAGCACTGTCCTTTACGCTGAACAAAATAAAAGATTGGGGACTGCCCACGCAGTAATGTGCGGTATAAAAAAAATCCCAGAAAATATTACCGACGTACTTGTACTAAATGGTGATGATTCCGCGTTTTACGATACGGACACAATAGAAAAGCTAATCCGTTCACATCTATTATCCGACTCTGCTTTTACATTTTTAACTTTGGAGCTTGATAATCCAACGGGTTTAGGAAGAGTAGTTAGAGACAAAAATAATAAAGTTCTAGCAATAATCGAAGAAAAAGATGCCACTTTGTTCCAAAGAAGAATTAAAGAGATTAATCCTGCCTGTTATCTTTTTAGTGTTGATTTTTTAAAAAAATATTTAAAAAAAGTTGAGAAGAGTAAAGTAACAGGGGAATATTATTTAACAAGCTTGATCGGAATAGGTATTGCAAGCAATGAAAAGATCGATACCCTTAAAATAAGCTCATTACCCTGGAGAGGTGTTAATACGAGAGATGAATTAATCGAGGCAGAAAGATTGTTTTTAAAGCTAAAAGATTAACCCCTTTTATTTTTTGTTGTATTAACACCGGTTCCATACTATAATTAATAGTTATGTCACAGCTTTTAGGACTCACAATGCTTTCGTTTTTTATAACAGGCATTTTGCTTATCCCCTTTATTGATTTTCTTTACAAGATAAAGCTAAGAAGGCAGGTTCAAGTTACAAAGGATATTTTAAACAACACAAACCATGTATTTGATAAGCTCAATTCGTGGAAAGTCGGAACGCCTTTTGGCGGGGGAATATTAATAATTGTAGTAGTAACTGTTTTAACAACATGGGCATATGGTATGTTTGCCGTTGAAATAAGCCCTTGGGAATTTTTTGTAATCTTTTTTACATTTATTAGCTTTGGACTTCTTGGTTTATATGATGATGTAAAAAAACTGGTCGACGGTAAAAAATCTCCACTCTTTGGCTTGAGGATTAGGCATAAGTTTGTAATTCAGATAATACTTTCTTTGATAATTTCTTTTGTCCTTTATTATAAGTTGGGATATTCTTTCGTATTTATTAGGGGAGTGGGATTAACAAGCCTTGGATTTTTATTTATTCCGTTTTCTGCATTTGTTATTACATCTTTTGCAAATGCTTTTAATGTTACCGATGGGCTTGATGGTCTTGCTTCGGGGCTTTTTCTGATATGTCTTTTGGCATTTTTAGCAATTTCTGCAACTCAGGTAGATCCTGCTCTTGGAATTTTTGTCGCCTTTTTAACCGGAAGCGTTGCGGCTTTCTTGTACTTTAATATTTACAAAGCCAGGCTGTGGTTAGGTGATGTTGGGTCAATGTCTCTTGGTGCGTCCCTTGCTATCATAGGACTTTTAAACGGGAAAATTCTGGCTTTAGCTGTTATCGGAGGTGTCTTTGTCCTGGAAGTGGGGTCTTCTTTAATCCAGCTTTTAGGAAAAAGATTTTTAAAAAGAAAATTGCTGCCGGTAGCTCCCCTGCATCTATACCTTTTAAATAAAGGGTGGGATGAGCCGAAAATAGTTTTTAGGGCTTGGTTGTTAGGATTTTTCTTTGCAGTTCTTGGTCTTTACATTGCATTTATTAAGTAACGCAATGAGAAAAGTAGATTTTTTTCTTCTTCTAACTGTTTTAGCTTTAAGCATATTTGGATTATTTATAATTTACGATGCTTCCTCTTTTGTTGCTTTTAGGGATTTTGCGGATAAAGCCCATTACCTTAAAGAACAGTTTTTTTGGATCATTTTAGGGGTAATTGCAATGGGAATTTTTTCCATTTTGGATTACCACAAGCTTTATAATTTAGCGCTGCCAATATTAGCTATTTCTTTCGTATTGCTTTTGTTAGTTTTTGTTCCCGGGATAGGGCTTAATTTGCTTGGCGCCCGTAGATGGATTGATTTTAAGTTTGTTACCCTTCAACCAACCGAGTTTACAAAATTAGCGCTTGCAATATATTTATCGGCCTGGTTTTCAAATAAGGAAAAAGGTACTTTTTGGGCTTTTTGCTTACTTGTCGGATCAATTTTGTCGCTTGTTATGTTGCAGCCCGATATGGGAACAGCCGGAATAATCATGGCGGAAGCATTGGCAATCTTTTTTCTTTCCGGCGCAAGTCTTTCATATTTCTTTGTGCTTGTCCCCTCGGTGTTTTTAATTGGGATGGTTTTAATAAAACTTGCTCCATACCGCGCAAATAGATTGGCAACATTTCTTAATTTTAACCAGTCTCCGGATACTTATTCTTATCATGTAAGGCAAATTTTAATTGCGCTTGGCTCCGGTGGATTAACAGGCGTTGGGTTGGGAAATTCATTGCAAAAATATGCTTATTTGCCGGAAAACACAACAGACTCTATATTTGCGATAATAGGAGAAGAAGTAGGTTTTATAGGAGCAACTCTAATAATAATTCTTTTTATGATAGCTATTTGGAGAGGATTTCATATTGCAATTCATGCTAAAGACACATTTGGAAGACTTTTAGCAGGCGGAATAACCACATTTTTAGCAGCGCAAGTTTTAGTAAATTTAGCAGCGCAAACTGCACTTTTGCCTCTTACGGGTGTGCCTTTGCCTTTTGTCTCGTATGGCGGTTCGGCGCTTATTATGAACCTTACTTCTGTTGGAATTCTTTTAAATATTTCAAGACAGGGGCATCATAGTAAGTAATATGAAAATTGCAATTATCGGAGGACATTTGTCTCCTGCGTTCTCAGTTATTCAGGAGTTTAAAGAGGAAGAGGTTCTTTTGATTGGGCGTAAATACGCAATAGAGGGAGACAGCGCCCTTTCTTTGGAGTTCCAATTTGCTAAGGAGTATAAGGTTCCTTTTAAGGAGATTACAGCGGGTAGATTGCAAAGAAAATTTACTGTTCATACAATTTCCTCAATTTTTAAATTCCCTTTTGGATTTTTTCAGGCAATTTCTATTTTAAGATCATTTAAGCCTAATGTTGTTGTTGGTTTTGGTGGGTACGTAGAACTGCCTGTGATTTTTGCAGCAAAGATTTTTGGCATTCCTGTGGTAATTCACGAACAAACTTTTCAAGCAGGTTTTGCAAACAGGATTGCATCTTTTTTTGCCGATAAGATTCTTATTTCCTGGGAATCATCGCGTGAATATTTCCCCCAAGGTAAAACGGTTCTTACAGGTAATCCTGTCCGTAAGGAAATACTGGACGCTTTAGTAAAGGTAAAGGTAAATTCTGAGAACAAACATACTAATCCGGTAATTTATATTACAGGAGGAAGTCTTGGTTCGCACAAAATAAACTTACTGGTTCAGGGGTGCTTAGAAGAATTGTTGGGGATTGCAACAGTTATTCATCAAACCGGAGATTCAAAAGTGTTTGCTGATTTTGATAAATTAGACTCCGTTAAACAAAAATTATCTAAATCTTTTAAGGAAAAGTACACACTGGGTAAGTTTTTTAGCACAAAAGAAGTAGTAAGTATTTATAAAAAAGCGGATTTAGTTATCTGCAGATCAGGTGTTAACACCGTAACTGAGCTTTTTTATTTGCAAAAACCTGCCTTGTTAATTCCTCTTTCTTTTGCCCAGAAAAACGAACAATATAAAAATGCAGAGTTTCTTAAAAAAATGGGTTTGGCGGAAATTGGCAGCGAAAACTTGAATCCCAAGGACTTTTTAAATTTAATTAACTTAATGATAAAAAATTTAAAAAATTATCAAATTAAGGATTCTGTTGTTGAAGAAAAAATAATCCAAAAAGCCGCAGGAAAGATTGCAAAGATTATATGGGAAAACGCAAAGGTGTAGGTTTAATTAAGCCAAGTAAAAAACTACATAGAAGACTTAGGAATAATAAGAAAAAAATTCTTGGATACTTTTTGATTATTTTTGGGTTAATTTTAATTGCTTTCGCAGCTTCGTCTATGATTGGTTTTAGGGAGTTAAGTTATTTAAGTCCGGTTGTTTCCATTACTGATTACAGAAAAGCCAATGAAGTTCAAATGTTGCTGGATAAAAAAAATATTCCATATGTAAAGATTAATACGGATTCAGACACTTTAACAACAGTGGATATAAAGGATAGCGGAAAGGTTTATTTATCCACAAAAGGAGATTTATTAAAGCAAATATCCTCTTTACAATTAGTCTTATCTAAGCTTACAATAGAAGGGAAAAGATTTAAGAGTCTTGATTTTAGATTTGATAAACCGGTTATTAATTTTTAACGCTTATGAGCGAAGGTAAGGTAGTAGTTGGAGTAGATATTGGTACGTCTAAAATTATCACAGTAATTGCCAAGGTTGACGAGGCGGTTAATGTTTTAGGTGTTTCAGAAGTAATATCCACAGGAATTAGAAAAGGCCAAATAGTAAACATAGAAGAGGCAGTTGCGGCAATAAATGCTTCGCTTGAGGCAGCAGAGCGTATGGCAGGATATTCTGCCTCTCATATAATTGCCTCAATTGGCGGAAACCACATAGAATCGCAAAATTCCAGAGGGGTGGTTGCTATCTCCAATCCTCAAGGAGAAATTACGCAAAACGACATGGATAGGGTAATTGATGCGGCAAAAGCAGTATCTTTGCCGTCCAGCAGGGAGATTATCCATGTTTTGCCACGAAGCTATATTGTAGATGGGCAAGAGGGAATAAAAGATCCAATTGGAATGACAGGGGTAAGGCTGGAAGTAGATACTCATATAATTTCAGCTAACAGTAGCTATATTAGAAATTTAGAGAAAGCATTTTCCGAAGTTGGGGTAGATCTTGACGGGTTGGTTTTTAGCGGGTACGCAAGCTCATTAGCCGTACTATCGGAGACAGAAAAAGAGCTTGGAGTAGTATTGGTGGATATTGGAGCGGGAACAACAGACATATCTGTTTTTGTTGAAGGATCAGTTGCTTACTCTTCTGTTTTGCCAATCGGAGCAAGGCACATTACTAATGATTTGGCAATTGGGTTAAGGCTTTCTCTGGAGTCTGCGGAAAAAATTAAATTGTTTTTATCCAAGCAAGCAAAAGCGCTAAGAAAAATTGAGATAGACAATTTAGGTAGGGGACGAGAAAGAACATCCGATGAGATGGATTTAACCTCTTTAAATTTGCCGGAAGACGTTAGTAAGATTTCGCAAAAAACATTAGTGGATGGAATTATTATGCCCCGCTTAAAAGAAATATTTACTTTTGTGGGGTTGGAGATCAAGAAAAGCGGCTTTGCCGGGCAAACTCCATCGGGTTTGGTTATTACGGGCGGAGGAGCGCGGACAATTGGAGCGCAGGAAGCAGCCAAGAGAACCCTTGCTATGCCGGTTAGAATTGGTGAGCCAACGAATATGAAGGGAATAATAGATGAAATTCAGGATAGTGCATTTTCCGCAGTTGTAGGTGTAATTGTTTACGGAGCAACATTGGAAGGAAAAGCAGGACTTCCTTTTGGTTTTTCTATGCCTAAGCTTCCGGGAGGAGCTCAGTTTAGTAAATCTTTTGGTAAAATAATTTCTTTTATTAAATCCTTCATGCCATAACTACGTAACTAATAGTATCTAGTATTTAGTATCTAGTATTTAGCAAATAGTCATAATTCAATTAGGAATTAGTTATTAGGAGCTAATTTTTAATTTGAAATTTTTAATTTTTATTGAATTTTTATTTATTAAATTTTTAATTGAGAAAAACCCTTTAACCCGTTAACGCGTTAACATATTTAATCTCTTTGTCATTAGCTATCAGCCATCTAGTCTATAGCCTCTAGCAATTATCAATTTGACATCTTCCTGTTAAATGTGGTACTTTTTACTAGTTCGTAGAAAAGGGTGCTTTTTAAAACGAGCGCAAGGTCCGCCGATGAGGCGGAATACGAGGAAGAGGGTCCGCCGAAGAGGCGGAATTCGGACGTCCCAAAAGGATAGTATCTGCGGAAACCCTCAAGTTGAATTGTCAACTTAAAAGTTTTTATTAAAACTCTAAAGTAATTTAGAAACTAAAGTAAAAACCAAACAATCCCCAAACTCTACGTCCCAATTATATGTGTGGAATTTTTGGTTATGTTGGTCGTAAAAACGCAACGGATGTAATTTTGGAAGGATTAAAACGCTTAGAATATAGAGGTTATGATTCCTGGGGAATTGCAGTTTGCAAAGATAGCCTTCAGGTTGTTAAAAAGGTTGGGGCAATAGGAGATTTAATCGGTCTTTCCAGCTTGCCCGCTGCAAATATTGGCATTGGGCATACCCGTTGGGCAACACATGGCGGGGTGGTAGAGCTAAACGCGCATCCTCATTTTTCAACAGATAAAAGTTTTGTGCTTGCCCAAAATGGAATTGTGGAAAATCATGAAATTTTAAGAGAAAAACTTAAAAATAAAAATTATAAGTTTATTTCGGAAACCGATACCGAAGTTATCGTAAGGCTTTTAGAAAACAAGCTTAAAACCAAGAATAATTTGGAGTTGGCGGTTAGGGATACTTTTTTGGAGCTGGAAGGAAGAAACACAATAATTATTCTTACAAAAAATAATCAAATTATTGCAGCCAGAAACGGTTCTCCTTTAATAATTGGGATTAATAGTAAAACGGATGAGACATTTTTTTCTTCGGATACTCTTTCTTTTGCTCCGTATGTGGATAAGATTTTAGTTGTTGATAACGGCCAAATAGTTAACTATCAAAACAAAAAAATTGTTTTAAAAAACATCAAGTCCGGTAAAATTCTTAAGCCAAAATATAAAAAATTGAATATGAAAGCAGACAAAGTTGACAAGGAAGGGTATGACCATTTTATGCTTAAGGAAATAAATGAAAGTGCTTATGTAATCAGGCAGCTTTTAAATCAAAATTACGATAAAAAATTCATAAGCCAACTTAAAAAAGCAAAAAGGGTTTACACCATTGGTTCGGGTACAGCAGGCATAGCTGCTTCGCAGATCGCATTTTATTTGCGGACTTTTGCAAAAATAAACGCAAATTCTTTAATAGGAGCAGATGCCAGAGAATACCAAGATTTGTTTACAAAAGATGATTTAATTATTGCTCCATCTCAGAGTGGGGAGACGGCGGATGTATTGGAAGTATTGGAAGTTGCTAAGAAAAAAGGTGTTAAGATTGCCACTTTTGTAAATATGCAGGGGTCAACTATGTCTCGTATTGCAGATTATAGTTTTATGGCAAACGCTGGGCCTGAGATTTGCGTAATGTCCACTAAAATATTTATTTCCCAGATTTCTTGGGGGTATCTAATTTCTAAAATTGCAGCAGGTAAAAAAGAAAAAGGAGTAGAAAATTTAAAATATCTAATAAAACAAATTGAAGAATATCTATCCGGTGGACAAAGTAAAACAGTAAAGAAACTGGCAAAAGATTTGGTTTTAAAAAAAGATATTTTTCTTTTGGGTAAATATCAAAATCTTAATATTATTTATGAGGGGATGGTAAAAATTATCGAAGGCTCGTATAAGCACGCGCACGGACTTCCCGCGGGGGATTTAAAGCATTACGCGATAACTTTGGTCGAAAAAGGTGTTCCTGTAATTGCCGTTGTGTCAAATGATGTGGTTAAGGCGGATGTTCTTAACGCAGTTAACGAAGTTAAATCCAGAGGAGCGCAGGTAATAGGAATAGCAAGTGAGTTCAACAAAAGCTTTGACCATTTTCTTCAGGTTCCCGACACAGGCGAAACAAGCGCGATTATGAACACGATCCCTTTACAGCTATTAGCTTATTATCTGGCTTTTTGTTTAGGAAATAACATTGATAAGCCAAGAAACATTGCCAAAAGCGTAACGGTTAAATAATTCCCCCAAAGGCTTGACAAAATTCTTTGACATCTGATAGTATGCTCCTACAATGTTGATAAAGCCTCAGACTACTAATTTTGCAAAAATCCGCGTAATGGGAGTTGGTGGAGCAGGCACAAATGCGCTTAACTCCATGATTTCACAAAGTCAAATTCAAGGTGTTGATTTTGTGGCTGTAAACACAGACGCGCAATCCCTTTTACTTTGCCAAGCTCCAAATAAATTACAAATCGGAGAAAACCTTACGAAAGGTCTTGGTTCGGGAGGAAATCCCGATATTGGCAGGCAGTCTGCAGAAGAATCTTTTGAGAAGATTAAAGAAATGCTGGATGGATCGGATATGCTGTTTTTAACAGCAGGAATGGGCGGAGGAACAGGAACAGGAGCAACTCCAATTATTGCAAAAGCTGCTAAAGAATTAGGCATTTTAACTGTTTCGGTAACCACAAAGCCTTTTACATTCGAAGGAACAAGGCGTATGGTTCAGGCAGAAGATGGAATAGAAGATCTTAAAGATAAGGTTGATACTTTAATTGTTATCCCAAACCAAAGAATTTTAGACGTGGTAGATAAAAAACTATCCCTTTTAGAAGCGTTTAAAGTTGCAGATTCTGTTTTAACTCAGGGAGTTCAGGGAATTTCCGATTTAATAACTATGCCGGGATTAATTAATGTTGATTTCGCCGATGTAAAAGCAATTATGTCCGAGGCAGGATCTGCTCTTATGGGTATTGGAACAGGCGTTGGGGAAAACAGAGCTCAGGCCGCCGCAAGATCGGCAATTGCTTCTCCTTTGCTTGAAATTTCTATGGAGGGAGCAAGAGGAGTTTTGTTTAATATTATCGGAGGACCGGATCTTACTATGGCCGAGGTGGACGAAGCGGCAAAAATTATTTCTTCCGCGGCAGACCCAGATGCAAATATAATTTTTGGAGCAACAATAGACCAGACTATGCATGACCAAATGAAGATTACTGTTGTTGCAACAGGGTTTGATACGGCAAGACAAACCTTAAAAGAATTTGTTACTCCTTCTCCAAAACCGGTAAGTCCATTAATAAACCAAGTTCAGGAAGCTCCTAAAATGCAGGAACAGCAACCAGTAGAGGAAGAAGATTCTGCTTGGGACATCCCCGCATTCTTAAGACAGAAGAATTAGTTTAATTAGCTTCAGATTTCCACTAAAGCACCTAACAAGTGCTTTTTTAATGGATGTGAGAAACCCAATAGAGAGGTGACTTGTGGTTTAGAAAGTGAGGGTTTAGAGAAATCTAAGCCCTTTTTTTTAATTTGTCTCCAATGATACCCAATATCTCAGCTATAACACCTAGTCCTGCACCAACGATAGCTCCTGTTATCAGTAGAGACATATTCCCTTGAGATAAACCGATTACTCCTCCGATAATAAAACCTAGTGTTGCTCCACCCCAGATCGCTGATCTCTTCTGCATGTTATTTAGAATAAAGTTTAAAAGTCAAATAACCAATAATAGGAAAGCATAGCGGAACGATCCAAATCAAATTTAACTTACTAATAGAAGGGGAGAAAAGAAGAAAGAGAACAACGATCCATAAAAATACTCCTTGATATAGAGTCGCTTTCATCACTCCTTGTTTCACCTTTATTTTTCTGACAGCTCCATATGTTAAGCTAAGTGCAATAAGCGCAGATATTCCCCAGGTAATCCAACCAATAACTTCAAGCATAATAATTAAATTATATTAATCTTTAAGAAAAATTTCAAATTTTAGACTATTTCCTTCTTCGGATAGGGAATAATGAAATCTTTCATCTCTTTCAAAATGAAATCTTTCAAATGTTTCTTTAGCTGATTTTATAAGAAAATACGGATTAATATATTTACGATTAAGGGGGTGCATGTATGTTGCATCTTTTAATGTTTCGTCTGCGAGGTGGAGATAATTTTCAACAGTTGTTCTTATATCTTTGTGTCCCAATATTTTAGAAACAAGAGCAACATCAATACCCTCAATTAATAATTGAGTCGCAAAACTATGTCTGAAAAGGTGGGGATATACTCTTTTTGAAATTCCTGCTTCTTTTGCCCTTCTTTTTAAGTCATTACTAAAATCTGTTTCGTTTATTTTACTCTCCTTAGAGTTTCTAAAAACTAGGTCAATTTCTTTAAAGCCCGCTATTAACTCTTTTAATTCCGATGCAAGAGCCTCGGAGAAAAATACGCTTCTATTCTCGTTAGTTTTAGTTTCAATTAAGATAGCTCTTCCTGCAGATAAATCTAAATGTTTAATTGTAAGATTTTTTGCTTCAGAAAACCTACAACCAGTTGATGCCAAAAACCTTATTAAGGTTCTGTATCTAAAGTCCAAAAACGAACAATCAACACCTTGTAGTTTGCCGTAGGTTAGGGGAGTATCTATTATTTTTTCTATTTCCTCTGGTGTTAAAATGATAATGTCGGGTTTCGTTTTTTTGAAAGATTTAAAGCCTTCTAAGAAATCGGATTGTAATCCTCTGTCTTTGCAGTATTCAACGAGTTGACTAAGAACAAATTTATATGTATTTAAAGAATTATTTTTTAATCCTTTATCTTTCAATCCCATAAAAAATCCTTCCATTGATTCTTTTGTAAGCTCATTAGTTTCCAACCACATGTTAATTTTTCTAATCCGAATCATGCAATGTCGGATACTATTTTCGGCAAGCCCTCGCCTGATTAAGAGAAATCTGTGGAAATCTTTTTCGTTTATTGTCATCTCTTTGTTCGAGAGATGACTTGCGGTGGAAAGAGAGGATTGTGAGAAACCTGTATCTATATTAGCCTGCATAATTTTAAAAATCAATACCTTTCTTAGGACCCCTAACTTTGTTTATACCCGAAGCTGCCCTTTTCCGTAAAAATCGTTCTTTAATAAAAGATGACCAATTCTTCATTACATTGTTAATAATGTCCTGTTTTATATTTCCAAGCAAAATATTTCTTAGAATTTCGAAACTCATATTTTGTTCCTCGTTTTTCCGCCTCTTCTTCTTTATGGGATTTCCAAAAAACCTCTGCATTAGAGTACCGCAATCTATTAACAACCCTTAAGTAAAAAGCGTAATTTCCCAAATCATCAAATGACATAGCCATCTGCTCGGCTAGCTGAGTTTCTGGAGTATTGGGGGTGAACTTTGTCCTATCTAGGGCATATGCCCCCTTATTAGAAGAATTAACGTTATTATCGTTAATAGAAATATCTTTATTAACGTTATTATCGTTAATGTAGCTCTTGCTAAAAATATTTTTAATGGAATTCATAAAATAAAAACCCCTGTTCTCGGGTTCAGTCCCAAACAGGAGTTTTTATCTGAACCCGATGCTTTATGCAAAAAAAGCTACCTCTCAGAAATGCTATTTCCTTGAAGTAGCTATTACAGCTAGCTTTTGATTCGGAGCATAAGAGCTTTCAGATTGGCTTAGCTTATTAGGCTAGTAGAAAGATTGTCTCCTACACGCACGCAGTTTTTGAAGAACTGCCTAACTTTATTTAATTAACTTAATTATCTCTTAGATTTTTGTTCTGTCAAGGTCAGGCGTTTAAATTGCCCCTATAAGCTAATCGCAATTTTATTTTATAAAAGTATGTCATGAAGAGGCAGTTGAAATGTTTTATTCCTAAGCACGGTTTTTTTATAGAAATATTATACGTAATATATTACTTATTGTTTATGCCTAAATTACGCATTCTTTATAAGTTGACATAAATACACAGTGCGTACATAATTGAGGGTAATTGAATAGAATTTTTGCTAAAATAAAAACAAAATACAATTATCTTGTAATGTAATTAAATATAAAATGAAAGAAAAAGATAAGCCACAAGATAAAGAAGCATCTTTATGGGAAATTGTAGCTGGATTCCTTGTTTTATTACTAGGAATATTTTTTCTTGGAAAGTTATTTGATGTTAATTTTATTAAAACAGATGAAATTAAATCATATTCTGCAATATGCAAAACTAAAGTAGTGCTTAATGTTTGCGATTACCCTGATTACGCTCAGGTAATTACAACATATAAGGTTTCCTATGATTCACAGCGAGTAATTAGCGATGTTGCGGGAATGGTTCATAAATATACTGATTGTTCAATTAGGGATAAAAAAAATTGGAGTTGTAATCTTGACGACATGTCTAGTACTTTCGGTTTTAATTCTGGAACATATTTTGATATTCCCGACTGGAGTAAGATAAAAATACTCAGAGACTTAGTAGAAAAACAGTACTATGTTTCTAGGCTTGAGTACTTTAATCTAAAAGCTAATGATTGTGGAATTCCTTATCCAATTTGTTATTTTTTTAATGTATTAATGAGCGAAAGGTAAATCGCCAATAATCTAAATATCGTAAAAGAACTTATAACAAAAACAAGTCCTAGTTATTAGTAGAAACATTGTCAGAGTCATTATGACATGAAAAATAAATTTATTACCTTAATATTACTTCTAATCTTACTAGTGGTGCTTTTTAAAGTTTTACCTTTTAAATGTAGCCTAAATAATCAAGCTACTAAGACAGTAAAACAACCTCAAGCAAGTCAGGTTACTAAAGAGGTTTATCCTGAATGCATCGCTTCTTTTTGCCCTGAATATTCTGAAGTAAACATGGTTCCAACAGATAGACGAGGACAAACTGCAATCATTATTAGAACTGCCATGACTCAAGGAGCAGGAAAACTAGTGATAGTAAAAAATGGGGGAGAAAAGATTTTTGACAGTGGAGTCTTGCCTGGAATCTCATTTAAACCCGCTGATGATGGAAATGGTTTTATTCTAACTTACTATAGTTTCTACGATGAAAACTTTAACAATGAAAGATATGATATTAGATATGTTTGGATAGAAGATAAATTTGTTAAAAAACAGTAAAATTTATATCTTGTAGTAATTAAGTTAGCCTCAAGACAATTTTAGAGTAGGGAATTTAGCCTTAAAACGACGTCGTAATATAATGATTGTGCGACACGGAGATTTCTTTCGATTTCTTTATGTTATTTTGATATTTATTATATAAAATTGACAATAGACTAAAAAAATAGTATAAAGTGTGTCCTTGACATTCTTAATTAGAATTGTCTATCATAAATATGAGTGTGAAATCTGCCAATATCAATAAGTCAATTTACATAAAAGGAAGCAGAATCCCTATAACTTTCTTTTTTCAGTATATTAAAGAGGGATTAAGTATTAGCGACTTTTTATCTTCGTATCCTTGGATAAAGAAGAGTAATCTAATGAATAAATTAAATGAAGTAGAGAGTAAATCTGCCTCTCTATATGTCTGCTAAGAAGCCAAACCTGACTCTTTATGCAGATGAATGCATCCCAATCCCCACAGTTACATATTTAAAAACTATTGGAATTTCTATTCGTCATGCACTTGATGAAGATTATCTTGGAAAATCCGATGAACTACAATTTAAGAGAGCTAAGAAGTTAAAGAGAGTGTTTCTGTCATTGGATAGAGATTTTAGAAAATTAAAAGATGTAGACATGAGCGAACATCCAGGTGCAATTTTGATAACTACAGGAAACAATACGCCAAATCATATAAATAAGATAATCGAAAAATTTATTAGATTTTCATCTATTGACATGGTTAGACATTCGGTGATAAGAATCACAATAGATAAATATACAAAAGAAAAAAATGGACACTACGCTTCCAAGGTTTACTAAATATACAACTTGACCTTCCTTCTTAAAAAGTCTATATTCCAATTAATGAAAAATAAAATTTTTCTTTTAATTATATTTTTAGTTTTATTATTCTTTTCTCAGCTATTCTTTTTAAGAAAAGATATCGGAAAAGAGCAAGCTATTAGAGAGGTGACACGACTTGAAGATATAAAAAAATACTTAAAAATTCCTGGCTTAATTATTGAGGCAACAGAGAATGATAAAGACAATAGATACTGGTTTGTTCATGCATATTCAATCTCAACCATGTCAGGAGACCTAATGGACCACACAGCAACTTATAGATGGTATACAGTAGATAAAAAATCAGGAGAGATTGTTAATGCTATGACAGGGTTAAAAGTCAGATAGAAAATATCCCATAGATATTGTATTAGCCTCAAGACAATTTTAAGGTAGTTTTAGTAGCTTCGAAACCGCGTCTCACTACCAAGATTGTGCGACATTAAAATAATTTAAATGATGAACATGTTTAATTTTTAGAAAAAAGTTATATAATACATTTATGAGTAAAGGATATAATTCAATTCAAGGAGTATTATTTGTAAATAGCTTAGACCTTACAGATAAATTAAAGATAGCTCAAGCTCTAAGTGGGCTTCAGAATCTAACTCTAGACGATAATCCAGCAATCTTACCAATTCCGGCTGATGCTCCGATGGAGTTGCCAAGAATAATTCTTAGGAGTAATGATGGGTTGTTCTCTTTAAGTATATCCCCAATGAGGATTGATTTAACATATGCTAGTAAAACCAATGAAGATGGTTTTCCAATTGAGGATTCTACTATTGAGGGAAAATTTTCTATAATTTTGGGGGAAATCGCAGAGGTATTGATAAATAAACTTTCAGCAAGCATACCAAGGATCGCGTTAGTTGTAAATGTAGTTGTTAGCTTAACAGAAAGCTCTAAAGACTTTCTATTTAAAAAATTTATTAAAGATGATGTCCTAGAATCTCCTTACGAAATGCAATTAAATTTCTTAATGAAAAAAGAAATAGACAAATATAAGGTTAATCAATGGTTAAGGATTAATACACTTAGAAATCAAAAGAATTTAGATGATGATTCTGCATTGCTTTTTATTTTAGACACAAATTCTGTCCAAGAAGTAAATTATAATTATGATAAGACACTAGTAAAAAATTTTGTAAAACAGTTATTTGCTTTGTCTGAAAAAGAGATTAATCGATATGTTAAGGATGGGAGTAAAAAATGAACACACAAAATACATCAGTAATTAATTCCGACTTTCCCTTTATAGATGCAAGTGGAAATGTAAAATCAATTTTTAGTAAGAATAATGTTTTGGTGGGTGGATGGATTGCATTAATGCTTGCTTCAACACTCTCTTATGGGGGTTATAGTGTTTCAACCTCTTTGTTCTATCCAAATCAAGATAGTCAGTCTGTTCTAGAATATCAACCTGGAGTTTATGAACTTTCATTTGAAGAAGATATTAGAAGCGATTTATTTTTAGAGATAAGTCCTAAAAGAATTTATACAGCTAAGCTTAAGATAGTAAAGCATACTATTGGACAGCCAGTATAAATTATGATATGCCAGGGAAGATTATACCTAAAAATAATTGGTTTAAGATTGTAAACAGTAAGGTTCCATTTAAACAAGGTGATGTATTGTTTGGTTGTCCAATTGCAAATCCTCAATATAATTTTGATGAAGGCGAAGTAAATGAACCCGTTGATACAGAAATCATTGAATATGATGTAATCTTATTGAGTCAATCCTGCGATATACAGAATGAAAAAATTAAGCTTGTTTTGGTTTCTCCTGTCCATACATTAACTAAGTTTATTGAAGCAAAGCCGGAGTTTTCCGCTAAAAGAATGAAAGAAAAATTAAAAGATGGAGAATTTCATGCTTACCATTTACTTAATAAACCAAATAAGTCTAATTTTATTGATGATTTTTTCGTTGTAGATTTTCATAATGTTTATGGTGTTCCAATCGATACGCTAAGATCAATGATTAAAAAACAAAAAAGAAGGTTAACATTAATATCTCCATATACTGAACACCTATCACAATCTTTTGCAAGATATTTTATGAGAGTAGGCTTGCCAAGCGATATTCCATCCTTCACCTAGTCTCTTGACCTATCTTCTTAAAAAGTCTATATTTTCCTTATAGTGTTTACAGAGAAGAGAAAAGGGAATAGATATAAAAAATAAAATACCTTATTTCATCATAATAATTTTATTAGTGTTCATAGCTTTCCAATATGGCAAAAATCTAATACTAAAGATAACGCCTACCCAGCCCAAAGTTGAAAAAATAGTAGAGACCTTAGACGCATGGAAAGCAAAATGGAACAATAAGGTTAACCATTACTGTCAATCAGATGTTTTCAGCACAGCGTCTCCTGAATTTCAAAGAGCTACTAGCCTAGTTCTACAAAGATATTGGGAAAATGAGAATACAAAAAACACATTGATGACTATTAGAGTAAATCAGTCATGTTTAGATATTAAATATGCTAATTCCGTAGATGAAATGTCGGGAGCTGATGGGGTTTTTTTGTTTTCCAAAGAAAACTCCAGTCCTAAAGGGCTAAGGATATTAGTAAATCCTGATTATAAATTACAAGATGATCTTACAACTGCCTTATTGCTCTCTCATGAGCTAACTCATGCCGAGCAATTTATTCTGCAGGATGTATCTAAAAGAATAATCCAAGAATGCAACAATGAGGCTAGTCAGTCTTTTTGCGATAATCTTCAATCTATGGATGGTGTAGGATTTTACTTAGAAGAATCTTCAAATGTATGTGTTCGCAGAGAAGCACAGGCATATTACAATGAAAATCTTTTTTACGCTGTTCTAAAAAAAGTAGAACAGGATAACATTGGTTTGAGAGCGAGAATTGTTCAGGCATCACAAACAAATTTACCTGCTTATGCATTCATTACGCAATTTAATATATTAGAAATAAAATGTCCCCTTAATACAAGCACAGATGTTAATAATTTTATGAACTGCCTATCTGATGTTTATATTAGAAGTCAACCATTCTATCAGAAGGAATGTAATTTATAACACTTGCACATTCTCCTTAAATATTCTATATTCTATTAAGGTGTTTTTAGTGAAAATGAAGCTAGAAAATAGCCTTGTCTTAGACATCCCCGCTTTCCTTAGACAAAAGAATTAAGGCTTGAAATTTCTGTATTAATTCTTGATTTTTCCCCTGTTTCATAGTAATATATAACTACTAAAATCTCCTGCAACACCGAAAGGTCTTTGCAGGATTTTTTATTGCTTTCCGTAAATAAAGCTTTGTATAATCATAACGACCATAACGAACCAGGTTCGTTATGGCTCAGGTTCGTTATGGCTAACAATCCTTCTTAGAAATTCCGAGGCGGTTACTGCTTGTCCTAAATAAGCGTTCTTCTTGACCTTTTTACCTAATTGACATTGATGGTTCAAAGAGAGTACTACTTAGATAGTGGTAAAAAAACTTCTTAAAAAATTGTTTTTTTTGCAGGAATAGACAGGTATAATTTAATATGCCATTTGAAGCCAGCCACAGCTTTGCGCCACACATGGAACCCAGGGTGTTGCCGGGCCTTGGATTTAATGCAACAGCATGGTCGGTTAGGTGGGGTAGTGTTGATTCTCCTACACGTATAAACCCTGTAATTCTATCTAGGGAATCCATTAACGCTGTTCCTGTGGAGGGAGAACCGGACTTAAATTGTCTTAAAGTAGCTCGTTTTAAAGCTGAGCGAACAGGTTTTAAAGTAACAGATGAAGTTACCATTTGGGAGCCGAAAAAACCAGAGAAATTCCAGAAACAACCTTTTGTTTGTAACTTGGAAGATGTTCGTGCTAATCCAAATAGCAATGATGGACTCTGCGGACTTAGTGTAGTCGAGGAGACACCCGGGCGTTTAGGATCTTCCGGCAAAGAGGAGCAGGCTTCTGTGTATATCGCATATCCCGGAATTGTCCGTATGCCGACAAGCGCTGTGTCATTAGAGCAGTCATTTGGGGAATTACCGGAAGTTACGATATTAAGATCCCTGGGGCCCGGAAAAAATCTTACTCCGATTGGGAGATTATATGATAATAAGGAAACATTTTTATTCCGGCCGGAAGGGAAAGACTATTATCATGGACTTCAGGTTGTAGCTTATGACGAAGAAACAAAAGAAGCTGAAGTAGTTAGTACATTGGAATTTCCAAAGACTTCATGGTCCAAGTGGCGCATGGGTACAGCAGCAGGTTTATTTTGGCTGGACAAGGAACATGCAATTTTGCCAATACATGGAATTAATTTTGACTCCTCTGCAACAAATACTGAAGGATTGTATGATTACAGTCTTGGAGTAGCATTAATTAAAAGAGACGGGCAGGGTATTCTACAAGTAGCAAAAGTTGCAGACAAACCTTTAATTATCCCTGAGCAGCTGGATCATTTAATCGGTGAACGCTTTAAATTTAGGCGGATAGCGTATTCATGCTATGTTTGGAGAGATGGCGCAATGTTTTATTTTCTTGTTAATAAAGGCGACATAGGAACAGTGTTGGTACAAAGAACTCTCGGTCAAGTTATGTCTAGCCTGGCTTCGCTGCCGGAAAATCTCCTTTTGAAAGTAGCTTAAATATTCGCTTTAAGCTGAATTTCTCCCGATTTTTCTCGTCGTTTTTAATATTGAGGTAGTTTGTATATTTTAGTGCGATTGACAACTACTTCAACTAGTTGTAGTATATTAAGTATGACAACTAATAATAAAAAACAACGGATAACCCTTTTCATAGATCCTCTTATTGCCAAGCATGCCAGGGCTCAGGCTGTTGTGGAGGAAATAACCTTAACAAGTCTTGTAATAAATGCTCTTAACAACTATTTACCAAAAGAAACTGTAATTAAAAAAGTTGAAATCAAAAAGGATGTGAAGAAATATGACAGAAACAATAAGTGAAGAAACAGTAGTAAGTCCGGTTAAAACTCGGGCAACTGGCTATCAAACTATTGAATATTTAACATACTTTTTCTTTGGAGCATTGGAGATACTTTTGGTTTTTCGTTTTCTATTTAAGCTTACCGGCGCAGCTACTACAAGCGGATTCGTAAGCTTGGTTTATGGGATAACAGGAGCTTTTATATTGCCTTTTGAAGGAATATTTCAAAGATTGTTTGCGGGAGGCGTAAATTCGACTTCGGTATTTGAACCATCCACAATTGTGGCGATTTTAGTATATGCGGCAGTGGCATTTGGAATAGTTAAGTTGGTACGGATACTTTCGGGACAACAGCAAGCGGAGTAGCTTGCTTTGAGTGCTTGGAAAGTTCTAGTACTAAAAAGGTGGGATGAAATTATGCAATCAATAATGTTAACTTTAATTATTTTAGTTATTTTTGGAATTGGAGTTGCTTTTTTTGCAACTCAAAACACACAAACTATTTCTATAGTCTTTGCTAGTTATTCTCTGAGTGGGATTCCTTTATATCTGATTGTTTTGATGTCTTTGCTTATGGGGTTTGTGGTAAGCTGGATTTTAAGTCTTGTTGGTGTTATCTCTTCTGCTTTTAAAATTAGGGGGAAAGAAAGTACTATAAAAGACGCGAATAAGCAGATATCGGAGCTTACTAAAAGCGTTCATCAGCTTGAGCTGGAAAACGAAAGACTTAAAGCAGAATCAGGTCATCCACGAGATGATAAGTCTTTATAACAATGGAAATCCTCGCTAAGATTTGGCGGAAACTACATCTACCTAAATTTATACAGCTTTTCGCTATGCGGATTTTTCAGGACCAATTTTTAATTGGAGTAACCGGAATTATCTTAAATGAGAAAAACGAAATTCTTCTTTTTAAATATAATTACAGGCAAACAGAATGGGGATTACCGGGTGGTTATATTAAAGCCAAAGAGCATCCGCAGGAAGCGTTAGAACGGGAAATAGAAGAAGAGTCGGGCTTTGTGGTAAGCGTAGATGAAGAATTAAAAATTAGAACAGACAGGGAATCTGCCCGTGTCGATATAGGTTTTGTCGGAAAATTAATGGGCGGTGAATTTAGAAAAAGTTCGGAAGTAACGGAGGCGAAGTTTTTTTCTTTTAACGATTTGCCTATGTTAATGTCTAAACAACAGCTGTTTATAATAGAGCAAACACTTTTTCAGAAAAACCTTCTAGCAAGGTCTTGAAATGCAAAAGTGCTCCGTTTCTGGACAGGAGGACAGCATAAGCATATGTTATAATTTTCTTTATGGAATTTATCCTCAAAATAGGCTTGGTATTTTTTCTAGTATTTCTTAATGGTTTTTTTGTTGCTTCTGAATTTGCTTTGGTTGCAGTAAGAAAAACGCGGATTGATGAATTAGTAAAACGTGGCAATAAGCCTGCAAGGTTAGTTCAAAAATCCATTGAGCATCTTGATACATTTATTTCGGCAACCCAGCTAGGTATAACATTAGCGTCTCTTGCTCTTGGATGGATAGGAGAGCCTGCAATTGCACGTTTTCTGGAACCCTTTTTTAATAACTACCTACCAAGTGATTTTTCTGCGATATCTGCCCATGGCTTTGCTGTTACAATAGCTTTTGCAACAATTACTTTTCTGCATATAGTGCTTGGGGAGTTAGCCCCTAAGACAATTGCCCTTCATAAAGCTGAGCTTACGTCTCTTCTTATAATTGCTCCCTTAACTATATTTGTTAATGTTTTTAAACCCTTTATATGGATTTTAAACGGTGCCGGTAGTTTGGTTTTAAAAACCGTTGGATTTTCTGCTCCTTCCGGACATCAATTGGTTCATTCCGAAGAAGAAATAAAAATGTTGCTTGCCCAGAGTGTAAAAGAAGGGGAGCTCGAAAAAGAAGAAGTGGAAATGGTTTATAGCGTGTTTAAGTTTGGCGATATACCCGTAAAGAAAGTTATGATTCCAAAAACTAAGTTAATTGCTTTTGAAAAAAATACCTTAATATCTAAGATTATTAAGATGACGCAAAAATATCCACACAGCAGATTTCCTGTTTACGAAAATTCAATAAATAATATAATCGGATTTGTTCATATAAAAGATATTTATATAAACTTAATTTCCAATGCCGAAACAAGCTCTATTAGAGAGATATACAGGAACTTCTTAAAAATAAATGCAGATAAAACATTATCTGATCTTAAGATTATAAGAAAAATGCCTCGTGTTAAGGAAACAGAAAGAATAGATGACGTATTGATTTTACTGCGGAGAAAAAGGATCCACATGGCTGTCGTGAACAATAAGCATGGTGATACGGTTGGGGTTGTAGCTTTAGAGGATGTGGTAGAAAACCTGGTAGGAGAGATAAAGGATGAATTTGATGAAGCAGAAAAAGAAATTTCTTCTAAAGATTAAGTTCGCAGTCGAAAAATTGGGTTGACAAAGTTTCTTAAAAGGCGTATTAATAACTAATGAAAAAGGTAGGTTTTTCATATAGTCCCCTTGCTTCCTCCAGCGTAAAGAATGAATTCTTAAATGATAAATCATATATCATAAATCTTTTAAATGAGGGGAGGTGAAAAATAAATGAAAAAATTAATATTTGGAACAATTTTTTCCATATTCGCATTAGCATTGGTGGTAGTTCCAGCATTTGCCGCCGGAGGATTTGATGCTAACGGTTACAATTATCAAGCGCGTGTTTTTGTAGGTTCTGCTGACGGTGTCGATAGAAATTTAGATGGCACAGTTTGGGGAGATTCTACATATGCAAACGACCACTTGGTTATGAAATGGTCTAAAGCATGGGACGACGCAAGGTTTAATGGAGCACCTTGGACACCAGACGCTTGGGTTAACAATGAGTGGAACGGAGTGCTTCCAGACGGTTCTGGTTGGACAGAACATGTAAAAATAATCTGGGTAGGACCAGAATTAGAAGATAGTCCATATTGGAGACCAGGTGGATACCCCATTTGGGGTGAATTTGAAGCAATCATGGATCAAGGAATTGATCCAAGTTCTGGACATACATGGTGGGCTCACGCATCTCCAACAGGATACGGAGGACCTAACTAAAGTTTCATAGACTATCAGTTTATAGTCTTAAACAACCCATTTGCCTTTAGGTGGTGGGTTGTTTCGTGTAAAAAACGATATTTTCCGATACCGGATTGGAGGTTGTTGCTTTAATTTTTTGCTATACTATCTTTAGCAGTTCGACTTCGAAAATAAGAGTGGCAAAACCCGGAATTAAGGGATCAACGCCGTATTTGCCGTAAGCAAGCTGATAGGGGATAATCAGTCTTCTTTTTCCGCCGACTTTCATACCCGGAACTCCCATATCCCAGCCTTTAATTACATATCCGCATCCAATTTGGACTTCAAAAGCCTGGTCGCGGTCGTGCGAAGAATCAAACTTGGTTCCGTCTTCCAGCCAGCCTGTGTAGTGCATTACAACATTATCCCCGTCTTTTACCTCCTGGCCTGTTCCAACTTTTAAATCTTCAATTTTTAATTCTTGTTCTTTTTCTTCCATGGTCTAGATTATAACATTATTTTTTTAAATCTTTTATGTCATTTATTAGCTCGGTTCTTAAATTGTCCGCAACGCTTTTAATTCGCCCTTCGATATTGGTAATTTTTCTTTTTATAAATTTTAAGGTTGTTTCGTGATTGCTTTTTGCGTGATGCTCCAAAAATGTTTTTTTGTCCTCTTCGCTAAGTTCGGAGAGAACAATGTCAACAATCGTATAGTGTATTGTATTTTCCGCGATATTTAAAAGCTCAATTCTTTCGTGCTCGGGAAGTCCCAGTTTGTTTAACTCGATTTCAATTTCCGCAATTGATATTAAATGATGGTAAAACGGTTTTTTTCTGTTCATAGGTTAATTGGACCCAAAGGAATTGTATCATTTGGGTCATCTACAAAAAAGTAGAGTACCGGGCCCTTTTGTGCCCCATCTACTCTTTCCAAATATTCCATTACTTCGGGAGATCCGCCTAAATGCTTGCCTGTCCACTCTGCAGGGCCCGCATCTCCAATATCTGCGACAACTGCTTTGCCGTTTTCGGGATTTACAACCAGCATTTTGCGGTATTTAAAAAACAGTCCGTATTTGCCGATATTTTCGTTAAAACCGGGAGCTAAAAATGTTGGCACCGCAATGTAAAACTTTTCTCTCTGGATGTCAATTTCCGTCATCGTGTCTTTAGATCTGGAAAAATATCCCCATGCTCCAAGACCGGGAGCCATTCCTTCGGGGCTGTAAAGGTGTGCTTCTTCCTGGGAATTAAAATGCTGGTCCATCGAGTCGCCGGGGAACCTTTTTAAATGCTGCTCTTGTCCTATATAGCCATAGCTTCTTTCCAGTCTCATGCCATCTATCTCGGGGTACACCTTAAATTTAAATACTTCAGATAGATAATTGGAAATTAGCTTTTCTTCGCCCGGAATTAAAGGCCTTACGTCTTTTGGCAATAGCTCCGATAACTTTAAAACAAAATCCTGCGGCGTTAATTTAGGAGTTTCCTGTTTGGAGAAATTATTTATCTGGGCTTGAACAGTATGCGGAGCCATTTGCATAAAAGGAACAGCTGCCAGTAAGAGTCCGCTAATTATTTGGTGTTTGGGAATAAGGGATGCAATTAAATGCCCATGCTTGGCAACAATCTTTTTTTCTATTTCTTTGTGTTTAGCAGTCCACTTTTGTTTAAGGTGACTAAAGTGGGAGATATTTTTGTTTTTCTCCATAACTTAATAATAACAAATCAAATTATTCTATGTATAAAAGGTAGGGGATTATGCTTATAATATTCATTAAGCTTGCAACTAAAAATAAAACCTGAAATCCATATTGGCTTGCAACAAAACCGCCAAGCGCTGTTGCAAAGGCCATACTTATAAAAACAGCCGCATCATAAATTCCCCATTCCGTAGGTTCTTTGTTTTTGTCAAGATGTGTGGAGAAAAGGGAATTTTTTGCCGGTGTTGCAATACCAAATCCCGCTCCGACCAGAGAGTAAAAAAATAAAATCGGCAAAATAGTTTTAGAAAAAGAAAACCCAATATAAGCAATACTAATTAGTATTAAACCAAAAATTGTAATTTTTATTTTGGAACGGTCGGAAGATTCGGGTAAATATTTGCAGCTTGCAAGCTCCACTAAAACCCTGATTATTAAATGAAAGCTGTAAGCAAAAGCAGCAAATTGGATATTTCCTCCCTGAACACCTGTTGCAGCAAAAATTGCAAAGATTGGGAAGAAAAAATTCCAGGAAGACCATACAAAGGCCTCGGAAACAATAAATGATTTTACCAGCGGGTTAACATGGAAATGTGATGGATTTCTGCCAATAAACTGTTCTTTAAGCACACTTCTATCATAGGGTAGTTTTAAAATAGATTACAAGTAGCATACTTGAAGCTAGGCTTAACATAAGCTACAATTAGGTCTATGTCTACTAAATTCAAGCCGGTTTCTCCTCAGGTTGAGTTTTCAAAATTAGAGGAAGAAATTACAAAGTATTGGAAAGAGAATAAGATTTTCGAAAAATCTATAGAATCCCGCCCAGAGGATAAAAAATGGACATTTTTAGACGGCCCGCCTTTTGTTACGGGGGTTCCCCATTACGGGAGTCTTTTATCCAGTCTTCCAAAAGATTTATTCGGCCGTTATTTTACGATGAAGGGTTACAGAGTGCGCCGTGTTTGGGGATGGGATGGCCATGGCTTGCCAATAGAAAACAAAGTAGAAAATAAGCTGAACATTAAAAGAAAAAGAGACATAGAGGAAGTTATTGGTATAGAAAAATTTATTAAAGAATGCAAGGAATATGTAAATGAAGTTTCCGCGGAATGGGAATGGTATATAGATAGAATCGGAAGATGGGTGGATTTTAAGAACGCTTATAAAACCTGGGATATTTCCTATATGGAAAGCGTAATGTGGGTTTTTAAGCAAATGTATGACAAGGGACATATCTATAAGGGTTTGCGGGTATCGCTTTTTTGTCCTCATTGTTCCACTCCGATTTCTAATTTCGAAGTAGCAATGGATCCGGAAAACTATAAAGAAGTTACAGAACCTGCAAATGTCTATAAATATCAATTAAAAGATGAAAAAGATACATATCTTCTTGCTTGGTCTACAACTCCATGGAATAAAATTGCTACTCCCGCACTTGCCATAAACTCAAAGTTAACTTACGTAAAAGTTAAACAAAACAATGAGTTTTATATTTTGGCGCAGGATACACTAAAAATATTAAAAAGTGATCCGTATGAGGTAGTCGAAAAAATAGAAGGTACAGAGCTAATTGGCAAAGAGTTTATTCCGCATTATAAGTTTTACGAAGTGGAAAAAGGTAAAAAAGCGTTTATTGTAGTTGGAGCGGATTTTGTAACTGCGGACGAAGGAACAGGTGTTGTAACGCTTGCCGCTTATGGAGAAGAAGATTTGGCGGTGATGCAAAAAGAAAATATTCAGCTTGTAATGCACGTTGACGATGAAGGAATGGTTAAAGATGGTGTTGGGCAGTTTGCAGGAATGTATTATCTAAAAACGAATAAGTTGGTAAATGAGGATTTGAAAAAAAGAAATTTAATGTATAAAGAAGAAGACCACTTACATACTATTCCAAACTGCTGGAGATGTCAGACCAGGCTATTCTATGCTCCTCAAGATGCCTGGTTTGTTGATATTCAAAATCTAAAAGAAAAACTTATTAAAACCAACGAAAAAATTAACTGGTATCCAAAACATTTTAAATATGGCCGTTTTTTAAAGAGTTTGGAAAATGCGCCCGATTGGAATATTTCCAGAAGCAGATATTGGGGATCTCCTGTTCCTGTGTGGGAGTGTGAGTGTGGGGAGCGTTTTGTTCCCGGATCAATCAAAGAGCTGGAAGAAAAATCAGGCCAAAAAGTAGAAGACTTACATAGGCCGGAAATAGATAAAATTAAAGTTAAGTGCGGAAAATGCGGCAAAACCGCCAGCAGGGTTCCGGAAGTTCTGGATAGCTGGATAGAATCGGGAAGCGCTTCTTTTGCCGAAAGACACTTTCCTTTTGAGGAAAATATAAAACTGGAAGATTTTTTCCCGCCTGATTTTATCGCCGAATATACAGGGCAAATTAGAGCCTGGTTTTACACACTTCACGTAATTGGAGTTGCATTATATGAATCTCCTGCATTTAAAAATGTTTTGGTTGAGGGGGTAATTTTGGGAACAGACGGACGGAAAATGAGTAAAAACTTTGGAAATTTCCCCGATCCAAAGGAAATGCTGGAAAAATATGGAGGAGACGCTTTAAGGCTGTATCTTTTAGGAAGTCCTGTTATGCGGGGGGAGGATATTTTAATTTCCGAAGAACAATACCGCAATCAGGTAAAAGGGACAATGCTAATACTTTGGAATTCTTATAACTTTTTTATAACCTACGCGAATATTGATAGATGGAAACTCGAAACTCGAAACTCGAAACTCGAAACAAAAAATGTTTTGGATAAGTGGATTCTTTCAAAGCTTAATAATCTGATTTTGGAGGTTACGGATGGGTTGGAAAAATACGATACTTCTTTACCAATTACTAAAATTCAGAAATTCATCGAGGATTTTTCTACCTGGTATATCAGAAGAGGTAGGGATAGGGTTGGTTTGTCTGCGGATAATAGTCAAGACAAGGAAAGCTTTTATCAAACCACTTACGAAGTTTTATTAACTTTATCTAAACTACTTGCTCCGATTACCCCTTTTATTGCAGAAGAAATATATCTTAATTTAACAGGCGGGGACGTGTCATCTGTTAACGAACCAGGTTCGTCAACTTTGTCATCTGCCGACCCGCTTCGACTCAGCGAGGCGAGCGAACCAGGATCGGTGCATTTGGAACAATGGCCGCTGGTAGACAGTAAGCTAATTGATAAAAAACTGGAAGAAGAGATGGTTCTTGCAAGAGAATTAACCGAAGCCGGACATTCTCAGAGAAAGCAGTCTGGGATAAAAGTTAGAATACCTTTAAGAAAAGGAGAGTACTCTGCCCCGGAAGAGCTTGATCAAGACATCCTTAAGCTTGTTAAAGATGAATTAAATATTGAAGAATTAAGTTATCAAAATAAAAAAGACACATCTGTATTTGCAGAAACCTCAGATGAAAATCAAAACATAGAGGCAGGGAAGGCTAGGGAGATTGTTAGAAGTATTCAGGCGGAAAGAAAAAAAATAGGGACAAGGGTGGATGAATATGTAAATGTTTCTTTGCCAGATTGGCCGAAAGAATTTGAAGATGAAATTAAGAGAAAAACCTTAATTAAATCTCTGCAGACAGGAGAATTTAAGGTAGAAAAAAAATGACTAAAAGAAACATCTGGGGTTTGGAATGGGGTCTTTTTATCCCCGCGGTAATACTCGTTTTAATTAGCTTAATCACTCTCTCCACAATAAATGCAGGCTTTTTTAGAAGTCAGCTGATTTTTTTCGTGATATCAATAGGGGTATTTTTGCTGGTTTCTCAGGTTAATTATAAAATTTTTCAGTATTATAGTTTGCCGATTTATATTTTATCGATAATCCTGCTGTTCGTTGTTCTAATTTTAGGAATTGAGAGCAGGGGATCTGTAAGATGGATTGAGTTTGCAGGATTTAGAGTCCAATTTTCCGAAATCTTAAAACCATTTCTAGCGCTGTCTTTGTCTGCTTTTTTAGCGACCCATAAAAACTATTCATTTAAAAATCTGCTAATTTCCATGGTATACGTAATGCCTGTTGCCTTTTTAATTTTTAAACAGCCTGATTTGGGAAACGCCTTAATTTATATTCTGGTAGCGTTATTTACGTTTGTTTTTTTTGGTTTTCCACTAAGATACTTTTTAGCTTCGGCAATACCGGTTGCGCTTGTTGTGCCTTTGTTTTGGCAGTTTTTACATGATTATCAAAGACAAAGGGTTTTAACCTTTCTTGATCCCGCCAAGGATCCCCTAGGGACTTCTTATAACACAATACAGTCTATTATTACTGTTGGATCCGGAATGCTGCTTGGTAAAGGGTTGGGGCAGGGTTCCCAGTCGGGGCTGAGTTTTTTGCCCGAACGCCATACGGATTTTTTGTTTGCTTCAATTTCCGAAGCTTTGGGACTGGCGGGGGACGTAGTAATACTAGTCTGCTTTTCTATTATTTTTTATAAAGTTTTTCAGATCTTTGAAAATACCGAAGATAAATTTTGTAAAATTTTTGCGGGAACCGCCTTTTTTCTTATCCTAATTCAGTTTTTTGTAAACATAGGCATGAATATCGGCCTTTTGCCAATAGTCGGAGTTACTTTACCGTTTGTTTCTTACGGAGGCAGTTCTCTTTTATCCAACTTTATTCTTCTGGGACTAGTAGCCGCAATAAATAAAAAGACAAAAGAAGAAAAAGTTCTAGAAATTAGGTAAACAATCTGTTATAATTGTCACTATGTTTTACGCAGTAATCAATTCAGGTGGAAAACAATATAGGGTTTCCGAAGGGGACATTATAACTGTTGATAAATTAGGTCTTAAAAAAGACGAAAAAGTAAAATTCGACCAAATATTAATGGTAGTTTCCGATGGAGACGTTAAAATCGGTAAGCCGGTTTTGGCAGACGCGGAAGTAACCGGAAAATCCCTGGGAGATTTTAAAGGCGAAAAAATTAGGGTTGCTAAATTTAAAGCAAAATCAAAATACAGAAGAGCAATTGGTTTTAGAGCCCAACTTTCCCAAATTCAAATAGAATCAATAACAGTAAAAGGTAAGCCAAAAGTAGAAAAAGAAGTAAAACCTAAAAAAACTACAGCCGTTAAAGCTAAATAAATTGATACGTTTTGATTTATTGACGGTTGTGAAAAATAAGGTTAGAATGTTTTCACAATAACATGGCACATACAAAAGCACAGGGATCAGTAAAAGGCAATAGGGATTCAAAACCAAAAAACTTAGGTGTTAAGCTTTATGCCGGAGAAAAAGCCGCTCCCGGAAACATAATCGTTAGACAAAAAGGGACAAGAATTTATCCGGGCAAAGGCGTAATGATGGGAAATGATTACACAATCTTTTCCGTTATTGAGGGAATAGTTAAATTTAAAAATTTAAGAGGTAAAAAATACGTAGAAGTCTTCGCGTCAAACGCGACTTAACGTTAATGGATAACACAGACAACAGGATTCATGAATTAGATACAAATTTGCTTCAGGCAAATCCTCTCCAGCCGCGCGGAATAATTTCTCCGGATTCTCTTCAGGAATTAGTAGATTCAATTAGAGAACAGGGTATTCTTGAGCCTATTGTTGTTGCTGAGACTCCTGCAGGATATCAAATAATTGCAGGAGAAAGACGCTGGAGAGCATCAAAAGTACTGGGTTTGGCAAAAGTTCCTGTAATTGTTAAAAAGACTACTCCACAAGGCATGCTTGAAATGTCAATCGTCGAAAACGTCCAGAGAGAAGACCTTAACCCAATAGAAAGAGCGCAAGCATACAAAAGATTAATTGATGAGTTTGGTTTAGGAACAAACGAAGTTGCCAGGAAAGTGGGTAAAAGTGCTCCAACAATCTCTAACACAATCAGGCTTTTATCCTTGCCTGATGCAATTAAAGACGCTTTGGTTGCCGGAGTAATCACAGAAGGACATGTTAGGCCTTTAATCTCTTTAGGAGATACCAGATTAATGTTGGAGCTTTTCAAAAAGATCCTTAGGGAAAATAGTACTGTAAGGCAAACCGAGGATATGGCAAGAAAAGCAAAATCTGAGGTTCAGGAAAGAGAACCAAGAGCAAAAAGTGATAGAATCTATCTTCCGGAATTAGACGAGATGGCAAAAAATCTTCAAACAAGACACAACCTGGATAAAGTGGCAATTTATCAGTCCGGGACTCAGGCGAGAATTGTTATTATTTCAAAGGGAGATGCAGATGTCACGGGACAAAAAATAAAACAAATCGTAGAATTACTCTCCAAAGATTAATGAAATGGGTTGCTAACTAACCTAACCTCATTTACAGGCCAATATACAAAGAAAGACTTCCCGATTAGCAGATCCTTTCTTACAAAGCCCCATTCTCTGGAATCCGAGCTATACATTCTATTGTCACCCACTACAAAGAAACTATTTGCTGGAACGGTTACCGGAGTGTTTTCCTTTAGAAATGCACCTGCATATGTTTTAACTTCCGGTTTTAGATATGCAGTTTCATCTAGTTGTTTTCCGTTAAGATATATATAGCCGTCTCTAATCATTATTGTGTCTCCTGCAGTTCCGATTATTCTTTTTATGAAGTCTTTTTCCGGGTCTGTGGGTGATTTAAAGACAACTACATCTCCGAGTTTTGGTTCTTCAAGGCGCAAGGTTATTAAATTAGTTAAAACATATTCTTTATCCATGAAGTTGGGAAACATGGATTCTCCTTTTACTTCAAAAGGTCTAAAAAGAAAAATGTAGATTACCAAAAATACTGCAGCAGCCATTAGAAATGTCTGTAAGGTGTCCAGAAGGAAAGAATAGATCTTACGGATTATAAACATGTTTAATAATTGTCCTAGATTTAGCCTCCTTTGTCAACGAGATCAATTTATGCTAAGATTTAAGCCATAAGTTTTTGGATCCTTAGCTCAGCGGTAGAGCGCTGCATTCACATTGCAGATGTCACAGGTTCAAATCCTGTAGGATCCACAAATAGCTTGTAGAGCGGTCACCCCAGGCGACAGGTCGGGGTTTCGAATCTCGAGCGAAGTGAAGATGCCCAAAAGGGTGCCCCTAAGTTAACTAAATGTTGTCTCTCAGTACTGTTGAGTCTTCCAGTAAGATTATCTTTGCATCTTTTGATATCAACATTTTAGGTAAGTTTTTTACTATTGTTTCGAAGGTCTTAAGCAATTGAACAGCTTGTTTTTTATGATTTTTGTTATATTGCTTTTGAGAAGTTTGAACTAAAGTAAGTAACGGTTTTTCCACCATCTTATAAAGCAAATTTAAATTTTGTAAGGATTTAATATCGTTTATTAAGGTTTCGTAAGTAACAATTTTTACTTTTTTAATTTTGTTTAAATCATTCTTATCAAAATCAATACTAATTAGCGATGGAATCGAACTACTAATTCCTTGTTGTGTGATTTTTTTAACTTCGCCGTTTGTATCGTAAAAATATATGTCAACATTGTATAAATTAGGGTCCAAAGATGAAATTTCTAGTTGATATTTACCTGAGTCCGGTTTTTTAAAGTAGAAAGTTTTTATGGGATCACCATTTTTTTGCAGATCATTGTTGTCATTTGTAATCGGATTTTGAATAAATTGTTGGCCGATATAATTTCCGGCATTATCTTTTAACTTGATATCCAGGTCTTTGCTGCCGATTATCATAAAATACGAAAGGTCAGTGCTGGAGGGAACATATCTCCCAAGGGTAGTAAAACTATTTGAGTAACTTGTTAAGTCTGTTCTGTCTGAATAAGCTGGGTCATTAATTGTAAAGGTATCTCCGCTTATTCCTTTTGCTACGACGAAATGATTGGGGACTTCAAGAATATCCGGCATGTCATTTTTTATGTCATTTGTAAGCATCTCTTTGTCTTCTGTTAGAATCTTTTCGTATTCAAGAGCATCAAATCTTGTAATTTCATTAATTGTTTTTGATTGCATGGTTAATCTGGTTATTGCTAACCAGTTAAGCCACCCGTTTTTTATATATCCATCCGGTTGGCTCTTGAGCCAATCATTTAATGTTCCTGGATCAAGATTAGTTCCATCGGGGAGTTTTTTATAGCCTTGGTAATTTAAAACCATAACAGCAGAAGTAATTGCGCATCCCCAACTACCAATTGTTGGATCAACCGGAGACCATTTGCTGGCTGAATCATATTCCATATTTGCCCAAGGAGAAGTTGTTTGTTTAATATCCGGAACATCTAAATTGTCGTAGTCATTTATACTTGATACTTTTACATTATCAAACCAAGTTTCTGAGTTTGGGTCTCCACCTGTTCCAGCCCTTAATGCAATTTTTCCTGGATTTAATTCTTGATCAAGAACAATTTCTCTTACTAGATCATCATCAATGTAAACTTTCAAATTTTTCTTGTCTACCTTGATCTGAATATGATATTTTTGCCCATTGTAGTAGTTTTTGTGTTTGTTAAAAATTATTTGGCCATTTACTGGATACCCCAAAACAAAGTCTCCAGGTGATTGAAAGTGGAGCTCGTATGCTACAGTGAAGTCGTTATTTGTATTATAAACTACATTGTGATCTGTGCCCTTAATGAAATACATATCTACGTCGAAAATAAATGAACTACCTATATTTGGCCATACTGAATTCTTTGGAACTATGTTCATGGTGCATGATCCTTGATTATCAATTGAAATTTTAAGCATACCGTCTTCTATGATCCAGTTAGCAGAGCAGGGGTTAGATAGATTTAAATGCTCCCATCTGGATGGAAAACTACCTTCTCCTGTGTCAAAGTTTTCACTAAAGGTCGCTGCATGAATTGGGAAAATGTAAAAGAAGAAAAATGCAAAACTTAATATTATTGATACCGCAATTTTTTTAATAATTTTTCCCATAATTTAATTAAATTTTATCTGAAGCAGTTTGTCAATATGCGATATTGATGTTAAAATCGTATCTTAACGATGATACGCTCGCTTAAGATCGGAAATGGAAGTGAGGATTGCGTTTTTTATAAAAGAGATCCCTTTGCTGCAGAAAAATTTAGACAGATGCTTGCATCTCAAGGAGATTTTATAAAGCTCAAAAAAACTTATAAAAATACTTTTAAAGAAATAGTTGATGTTAATTCGAAAAAATTTTGGGATAAAAACCTAAGCAATGCAGGATTTTTAATCAAGCAAGATGGAATGACAAAAGATCGGATTAAAACAATTTTTAATATAATTCCCAAAAATGCTTATAAGATTTTAGATATCGGTATTGGGCTGGGGTATATTGAAGAATTGCTGACTAGCAGGAAGGGTTTTAGCTTATATGGAAATGATATCTCAGAAAGAGCGATTAAAAATGCTAAAAAAAAGTTTGAGGGGGAGTTTAAACTTGAGTCTTGGGAGAGCATGAGCTTTCCTAAGTCTAAATTTGACGTAGTCCTATTACTAGAGGTTCTCGAACATATTCCTCCATCGAAAACGTTCCAATTATTAAGTAAAATAAAAAAATACCTAGGAGAAAATGGAACTTTTGTTCTATCAATTCCTGTTAACGAAGGGCTTGAAAGCATGGGCGATAATCCAAATGGGCATTTAAGGATTTATACAGAGGATTTAATAAAAGCAGAACTTAAGATAGCGGGGTTTAAGGTAATCTTAGTAATGGATTTTTACGCTTTTGAAAAATTTTACAGATTTAAAAAATTTTTATCGAAGATATTTAGAGATAGATGGAAGCCTAATGTCTTAGTTTTATCAGCGAAGAAAATATGAAGATTGTATTTTTTACCAGGTTGTTTTATCCCCATATAGGTGGGGTGGAGAAGCATGTTTGGGAAATCAGCAAGAGGCTGGTTGAGATGGGACACAACGTAGTGGTTATAACCGAAACACCCTCAAAGTCTTATAGTAACGGTAAGCACTCGGGTTCTCCAAGCGCTAAATCTATGGGAGAAGAGAGTGGTATTAAAATTTTCCGTATTAACCCGGGCAAAGACAACCGGTTTAAAAAATTTAGAATATGGAGCCAGCTTCTAACACACAGAGATATCATAGAAACCGCAGACGTTGTTCATTGCCATGATGTTTTTTATTGGTACCTGCCGTTTAAACTATTGTTCCCATTTAAAAAAGTTTATACAACGTTTCATGGTTACGAAGGAAACAATATGCCAACCAAAAAGGCAATTTTTAGCCACAAAATAGCCGAAAAATTATCTAATGGAAATATTTGCATCGGAGGATTTTTTGATAAGTGGTACGGAACAAAACCAACAATAATAAGTTATGGCGCTGTAAGCGCAATTAAGAGTTCAGAATCTAGAATTCAGAATTCTACTATTAGTAACGCTTTGTATATTGGCAGGTTGGAGGAGGAGGCGGGAATTATGGAATATTTAAGGGCACTGGAAATTTTAAAAACAAAAGGATACAAAATAAATTTAACAGTTTTAGGGGATGGATCGCAAATGAAAAGGGCAAAGGCGTATGTAGCAAGAAACAAGCTATCTGTTGTTTTTGAAGGATTTGTAAGTAACGTAGAAAAGTATTTTAAAAATACGGACATTGTGTTTGTTTCCAGATACTTAGGGATTTTAGAAGCATTGGGAAATAAAAAAATAGTTTTTGCAATTTATAATAACGGAATTAAAAAAGATTATCTTGAGTCTGCAGAGTTTAGTAAATATATTTACATTTCTTCCAACCCTCAGTCTTTAGCAAACGATGTAGAGCATTTAATTTTAAATAAAGACTACAAAGAAAGAATAGATGATGGTTTTAAATGGGCTAGAACACAAACTTGGGATTTAATGGTTAGTAATTACCTCCGCTTGTGGAAAGCTTAACCCTTTTTTCTGCTAGATAGATAATACTGGTGCCAAACGGAGTTAACCCTTTTTCCGTAATAAGATATTCCAGTTTTGCCATAGAAAGCATTACGGAATTTATTCCCGTAGAGGAAAGTTTAAAGTCCGAAGGATAGTCTTTTTTTAAAAAAACAGATTTAATTTTTCTTATAACATAAGCAGGAACTAATAAATAGGAAAATGCATAAGAGGAATGTATTTTCTTAAACTCCTTAGTGCTAAAAAGTTTTGTTAGGGATTCTTTTGTGTATCTTCTTTTATGATGTAATACTTCGTCCCATTTGCTCCAGAGCCAGAGGTAAGCAGGAACAGTTATTAGAACTAAACCGTTAGGTTTTAATATGCGGGAGATCTCCTTGATTGTTTTAACGTCATCTACGTGTTCCAAAACGTCAAAAAGAACAATAATATCAAAAGAGTTTTCTTTAAATCCTGTTGCTTCTGCTTTTGCAAGCTTAACATTTTTAAGTCCCCGCTTTTTGCAGTACCTAATTGCATTTTCCGAAACATCAATTCCCCAGGTTTCCCCAAGTTCCTCAAGAGCCTCAACGTTTTTTCCGGTGCCGCATCCGATATCCAAAATCTTTGGGTTTTTCTTAGGTAAATATTTTTTAAGAAGACGCAGGCCAATATCCCGCTTGGCTAAATGCCACCAGTGTTTTTCTTCTAATAGATATAATTCTTCATAGAGATTTTTTCTCATGTTTTGGAATAAGCTTTTTAATTATAAATTTTTTAGCGTTAATGTCTATAGACATTTTTTAAAAATTAAATTTTATTAATTTTTTTAATTTTTACGTAACAGTTAGTTCCTTTGACATAGAATATTTAATCTGATAGAATTTTGTTCTGCGGAAAAAATGAAAAAAACAATTACGGAAAAATATCTTGGTAGGTATCTTAAAAATTCTCCGCTAGGGCTTGCTATTTGGAGAGCAGTTGAAGCAAGGCATTTATCCGAAATAAAAATGAAAGCCCCAATTCTTGATATTGGATGTGGTTTTGGGGAATTTGCCCAGGCATTTGTTGAGGATAAAATAGACGTTGGAGTAGATATTAATCCGAGAGATTTGTACATAGCTTCTAAAACAAATAAATTTAAGAATTTACTTTTGGCAGATGCCAGGGATTTACCTTTTCCGGATAATACTTTTTCTACGATTATGTCTGTTAGCACATTTGAACATATTAAAAATCCAAAGAAGCTTTTAAAAGAGTGCAATAGGGTTTTAAAAGACGGGGGTATAGTTGTTGCGACAATAGAAACAGATAGGGTAGATAAAAGCACGTTTTTTAGACCTCTTTTTACCAAGATTGGATTTCCTAAAGCGGAAAAATTTTTAACCAAAAAATATAACAGTTTTTTTGGCAGATACGTAATTACAGACAATAAAGCCTGGAAAAGATATTTTGAAGATGCAGGGTTTAAGATCGAAAGGTTCGAAAATATCGTTTCTCCAACAGCAACGAAATTATTTGATATTTTTATAGCCACTTCATGGCCTTCGCAAATTCTAAAGGTATTTTTTGGCAGAAGAATTGTTTACAGGCCTCAATTTATCAATAACTTTTTAGTTAATTATTTTAAGAAATACGTAGACGAGGATACGGATAGCGGTACAAATCTATTGGTAGTAGCAAGAAAACCTTTACGGAAAGATTAATCCTCTTCTAGAATTATTTTATTGCATACATATAGCGGAAATTCCCTGAGTAGCTTGCTATAAACTCATACCTATTGTTTGAGCATCCGCTTAAATTCAGCTTTTTACAGAACCAGTTAATATCTCCTCCGTTGATTACGAGTTTTGTAACTCCTTTTTTCTTAAACATATCAAAGGATTTATTATTTTTGTCAAAAATATAGTTAATATCGATATGGTTAAAATTGGCATAATAAAATCCGAATAATTTATATGTTGCGACAAGATCATTTTTGGAAATATGCTTGTCGAATAAATTGTCAAAATCATAGTAGCTGGAATTATCACGTGATAAAACTCTTGTTAGGTATTTATTTTTATCCGCCCATCCGTACTGGTAAGGGATTAAAAGCAATGTATTAAGAAGATAATAAAAGAATATGAGAAATAGCGCGGCGTAAAAACCATATTTAAATATTTTATTTTTCAAAATGATTTTATAAAGCTGCAAAGAAACAACAATTGTTGCAATGGAAAAAATTCCCAGCAAATATCTCCCAAAGGGGTAGTTAATAAAAATAATTTCCAGTAAAAATAAGAGAAAAAATAACGATAAATAAAGTTTTTTTAAATGTAAAAAGCTGTCTTTATATCTTAAGATTAATAAAAATGTTCCAAGGTAAAATATTGGATTAAAAACATTAATATAGGAAAAACTAAATAATGAAGAATTAATTCCAATAAAGTTGGAAAGAGATATGTCTGTATAAACATTTTCCAAATTAGTTTCCCGATAGAATGCGGGAAAAACCGGATTTCCGGTTAGAAGAAAGCTTCTTAAATACCATAGAAAAGAAACAATAATTTGGCCTGCAAATAATATTAAAGAAAAATAAATAGAAGTTTTTAATGATTTTCTGTATCTAATTATAAGATAGATTATCGGTAAGGGAAAAAATGCAATTGTCCATAATTTTGCCGCAAGCATTGTTCCAAACATAATTCCCGCTAAGAATATATCCTTACGGTTAAGCTTTTCCTTTATTAATATATAAACTCCAAGAAGCAAAGGAAGAATCCATTGAAAATCTACATACGGAGAAGATGTCTCTCTTATTACTTCCGGCGCAGAAGCAAACAGAAGAGGAGCAAGAATTGCAAAGCTATATTTTTTATTTTTCGAATAAAAGTATAAACAAGACAAAGTTAATATGTAGAAAACAAAATGAATATATCTGGTAGATTCTTTAGTGTTAAATAAAAGCGATATTACATAAAACATTTCGCCAAGCTGCGGAATCGAAAGAACATGAAGCTCCTCTTTCGGAGACAGCATGGTGCTGTGCTCGCTTAAATATTGTGCGGCAAGGTCAACGTGATATTGATCCTCTCTTGTTTCGGGGGTTTGCAGTTTTAAAAATGCTAAGACAATAAACAAAAAGATAAAAATTAAAACAAGTTTATTATTTTTTTCTTTTTTAAGAATTTTTTTTGCAGATGTTAAGTAATTATACTTGTCTTTTTTTGCATATAAAAATAAGGCCGTAATTATAGTAAGAACAGATAAGTAAAAGTAAATTAGGCTTGGGTAAAGCAAAGAAAAAAAGCCTAATAAAGCAATTCCGGAGCTAATTAGTAGATATCCCAGCACGATCTCTATTAGAAAAGTTTGGTATTCATAGCTTGTATTCTTAAAAAAGATATTTCTTAATATTCTTCCGATTACAAAAGATAAAATTATTAAATATAAAGAAACTGCGATACCCGAGGCCAAATTCATTAGAGGAGTTATGCTAAAAAAAACACCTTTAAAATTTTGTTGTAAGAATAAATAATTATTTATTAAAAAAGATAAAGGATTGGTGCCAATTTCCTGCATACTTAAAGCTAATGTATTCTAAAACAGAAGATGATATAATTTCAATCACAAATATGAAAATAGGCAAAATTAGCCTTGTAGTAACTACGTTTAACGAAGATCAATCTATTAAAAAATTAATTGAATCTGTTGTTTCCCAATCTGTTGTTCCGGACGAGTTAATTATTGTTGACGGGAAGAGCTCTGATAATACCGCCAAAACCATTAAAAAACTTCAACTTGCTTATAGAAAAAAGCTTACCATAGAGCTATTTATCAAAAAAGGGAACAGGTCTGTTGGGAGAAATGAGGGTGTTAGTAAATCTAATGGTGAAATAATTCTATTTACGGATGCGGGATGCATTCTTGACAAGAATTGGGTAAAAAATATTATTAAACCATTTAAGGACAAAAGTATTGATTTAGTTGCCGGATATTATAAAGGAGTTGCCAATAGTATTTTTCAAAAATGCTTAATTCCTTATGTTTTAGTGATGCAGGACAAAATAAAAAATGAATTTTTGCCCGCAACAAGGTCGATGGCAATTAGAAAATCCTCATGGAATAAAACAGACGGTTTTAATAAAAACCTTTCGCATAACGAAGACTATGCTTTTGCAAACCAGGCAAAAAAAGAGGGACTAAAGATGAGTTTTGCTAAAGACGCAATTGTAAATTGGATTCCAAGAAGCACTTTGAAGAGCGCATTTATTATGTTTTTTAGATTTGCCCTGGGGGATGCTCAGGCAAGGATTTTTAGGCCAAAGGTTTTATTAATTTTTGCAAGATATCTGTTTGCCGTCTATCTAATTTTTCTTAATTTAATTATAAACTCAAACTCGTTAAAATTAACTACGGCTTTCCTTTTTTCGGGATATATTTTATGGACAATATGGAAAAACTATAAATATGTCAAAAATTATAAAGCGATTATTTATCTTCCAGCGCTACAGTTATTATCAGATTTTGCAGTGATAACAGGCACTACTATTGGTTTTTTTTCAAGGTTATCCTTAAGTGATATTTTAAAAAATATTTTTAAGAATAAAACATTGTTAATGCTTACCGCGATTTACATTTTTTTAATGTCTTATATTGTTAATTGGGGGATACCGGGTATTCAACATCCCTTCACTTATCATATGGACGAATGGCATTTTTCTCAATCAATAAGGATTTTTTTTAAATACGGCACAACGACAGTAAGCGGTTCAGCAAATATACCGCTGTATCATGTTATTTCCTCAGCATTTTTCCTCTTTCCATTTTATGCTTTAAAGGTTATTGATCCTTTTGCAATAAAATCCGCATTGGATAACATGTTAATGCAGCAAAAATTATTTGAAGTTCTTAGATTTCACACGATGATTTACGGAGTAGCAACAATAATTGTTGTTTATCAAATACTCAAAAAGTACATAAGATTTCATCCCGGTATATTTACGGCATTCTATGCTTTATCTCCAATTGGGCTGTTATTGAGCAATTATTACAAATATGATATTGTTTTAACCTTCTGGATTGTTTTAACTCTTTATTTTATCCTTAAATTTTATGAAACAAAAAAGATTGATAATTTCCTTTTTGCCGGAATAACTTCCGGACTTTCTTTATCAACAAAATTTACGGCAGCTCCTTTACTTGCTATATACGTTATTTCGTATTTCATCTTTTCGTACAAAAGAAAAGCGAGACATCTTCTAGCAGGAGGTGGTTTACTAATCTTTACATTTATATTTTTTGGAGTACCTGATTTAGTTTTTGGAAAAGGGAATTACCAAGAGTTATTTTATTCAACACTAATTTCAGGTCCAAAATACAGTGCGGAATTAAATATTAACTACCCTTCCTGGCAATTTTTGATTATAAAAGAATTTCCGTCCATATTTGGTTATTTCTTATTTTATATATTTTTAGCAGGATTTTTTTACTATACAATTTATATTGCAGCGAGGATATCAAAAAAAGGACTTTACGATTATAAAAAAGAACTATTTTTATTAATTTCTTTTATTCTTTTTTTGATTCCCTCAATTTCATTTGGAATAGAAGGCGGCGGAAATAGGGCATTAGTATTATTACCCTTTATAGTGTTAATTTCCTCAAGCTTTGCGAAGAAGATCCAGTTAAAGAAAGACAGATATATTAAAAATCTGGTCAGTATGGTTCTAATTATCGGTTTTTCCATAAATGCGTTTCAAGCATACTCCTGGTACTCTGTTAAATTTTACGATCCAAGAGAAACTTCTTCCAGATGGCTGCTGGAAAATTTGCCAAAAGGATCAGAAATAGGAATAGAAAATATACCAATTTATCAAATGCTTCCGGATGTTATCTTGAAAGAGTATTATCTTAATCAGAATGATAATAATCGGTCTGCTAGTAACTTTAAGTACGCCGTTATAGATGAAAACACTAAATCATTACCTAAATACACAGTTGTCACAAATGATTTTAATAATTTATCGTATGTTAAAAATTCTTCTAAAAAACAGCTAATTAGCAAATTAAATAAACTGGAATACAGGAAAATGATAGTGTTTAATGCGAATTTAAACTACTACAATTATTTTTCTGATAAAATATTGCTTGTTGGAACAAATATTATGCCGGTTCCTGTTGTAATTTCTGTTTATGAAAGAAAGTAATATAAAGAAAGATACAAAAATATGTTAAAAGCAAATAATATCGCAATCGTTACTCCTTCGTATAACGAAGTAGAAAATATTTCAATTTTAATTAAAAGAATAAGGGGAATATTGCCAAGCACAAAAATAATTATTGTCGACGATTCAAATATTCAAGTAAATAAAAAAATAAAAAAGATTGTAAGTATGGACAAACAGATTGTCCTTATCTCAAGATATAAAAAATTAGGAAGAGGAACGGCAATAATCAAAGGATTTAAAGAAGCATTTAAAGACAGTAAGATTGAATATGTATTTGAAATGGATTCAGATCTTGCTCATGATCCTAAAGAATTGAACAGGTTTTTTAAAAAAAATAAAAACCAGGATTACGATTTAGTCATAGGGTCACGTTACTTGTCCGGTGGAAAAATTAAAAATATTGCAAAAAATAGAACTGTTCCAAGTAAAATCATAAACATTTTTTTAAGAATTTGGCTTAACATAGATGTTTCAGATTTTACAAGCGGTTTTAGACTTTACAGTAGAAGAGCAGTAAAAATACTTACATCTTCAAAATTAAAGTCAAAAGGATTTATAACGCTCTCAGAAACATTGTATAAAATTAAGCATGCTAATTTAAGAATTGGAGAAGTGCCAATAACATGGAATTATAGAATACACGGCAAATCAAATGTTGATCTAAATGAAATCATTGTTTCTTTATACTTTGTAATTAAAATGCGGCTTGTATCATTATGGACATGAGACACGATTGCAAGAAGTTTTGTGGGCGCTTTTTTATTATATTTGGTACTGTGCTATATGGCTAAAGCTGGTATAATTTCAATAGTTTTATGGGGTATAAAGATAGCGTTTTTAAAGGTGTAGGTTGGATTTCCGCTTTTAAAATATTGTCAAGACTTGCTTCATTTTTAAAAATTGCAGTTATTGCAAGAATTTTAACACCTGCCCAGTTTGGAATTTTCGGAATTGCTTCATTAGTTCTTGTTTTTCTTGAGATTTTAACGGAAACCGGAATAAATGTTATCTTAGTCCAGACAAATAAAGACATTAAAGATTATTTAAATTCTGCTTGGGTTGTTTCAATCATAAGAGGTATTCTTCTTTCTCTTTTAATTATCGGTATATCTCCTCTTGCTGTTTGTTTTTTTAAAGCTCCTCAGGCTTTTACGGTCATACTGCTAATTGCTCTTGTGCCCCTAATAAGAGGTTTTATAAATCCTGCTGTTGTAAAATTTCAAAAAGAGCTTAAATTTAAATATGAATTTATTTTCCGATCGTCGGTTTTTCTATTTGATGCGTTTTTTACGGCAGTCTTTGTCGTATTAACCCATTCTGTTTACGGTCTTATCTTTGGTCTTTTAGCAGGCGCTTTGCTTGAAGTAATTTTATCCTTTGTTTTTGTAAAACCGATTCCTAAGCTTGCGATAAATAGGGAATATATTTCTCAAATCTTCCATAAAGGCAAATGGGTTACTGCATTTGGAATTCTTGGCTATTTTGGAGATCAGGGAGATAATATAGTTGTCGGTAAAATACTGGGGACTTCAAGTCTTGGAATATATCAAATGATATTTAAAATCTCAATATTGCCCTTATCTGAAATTTCCGACGCTATAAGTAGAGTTGTTTTTCCTGTTTATGTAAAAATAGAAGATGATAAGAAACGTTTAAAAAAAGCATTCCTAAAAACTACATTTCTGGTTTCTATTGCAACTTTTATTCTCGGTTTAATTATATTTCTTTTTCCGGGAGAAATAATATTAATTTTACTGGGAGATAAGTGGCTTTCCGGAACCGAGGTTCTTAGAGTTCTTTCGCTATACGGAATTATCCGTGGAGTTAACGGTTCGGTTACGGCATTGTTTTTAGCCGTTAAAAAACAAAGTTATGTTACAGCAATGTCTCTTATTAGAGTATTGGTGCTTGGTCTAACGATTTTTCCCTTGGTTATAATGTTTGGTATTATTGGTGCTGCATACGCTGCACTTTTGTCAGTTATTTCGGAAGTGCCAATAGTTATATATTATCTATACATGGTTTTCAGAAGTAAAAAATGAAGATAGCAATCTATTACAACATTTCTTTTAGCGGAGCAAAAAGGGCAGTTTATGAACATGTAAAAGGACTTAAAAAACTTGGCAATTCTGTCGATGTGTACACGACAGATTACGCAAATGATATTTTTAACCCGTCTCTTGTTGCAGATAATACGTTTGTATATAAATTTTCTCCCAAAGATTTAAAAATACCAATAGTAGGCAGGATTAAAAATGATTTTATTGATACATTTATAAATTTAAAAAAACTTCATAAAAAAATTGCCAAAGAGATTGACTTGAAAAACTACGATATTGTTCTGGTTCATACTGATATCTCGACACAAGCGCCGTATGTTTTGCGTAATCTTAAAACGAAAAATGTATACTTTTGTCTTGAACCCTTAAGAAATGCCTACGAATCTTCGCTGAAAATAAAAAATGATGTATTTATTTTAAATAGAATTTATGAAGATACTAATAGATGGATTAGAAAAAGAATTGACAAAAAAAACACGCTGCAAGCAGACAACATACTGTCACTTTCATTATTTGGTAGAGAAAGGATTATTGCTGCCTATGATCTATATCCTAAGGTGTCGTATTTAGGGGTGAATGAAACTGTGTTTAAACCTCTTGGGATAAAAAAGAAAAAACAAATATTTTTCGTAGCGGACAAGAGTTATATTTACGGGTATGATTTGGCTAAAAAAGCGATTGAATTAATACCAAAAAAAATAAAGCCAGAGCTTAAGGTCGTTGAGTGGAAGAAAAGCAATAAAGAGAGATTATCCGATCTTGATTTGGCAAAACAATACAATGAATCAATTTTAACTCTTTCTTTAAGCAGATTTGATACTTTTGGACTGGTGCCACTAGAGTCAATGGCTTGCGGAGTACCGGTAATTGCCTTAAACGTTGCAGGATATAGAGAAATTGTTTTAAATAATAAAACAGGCTTTTTAGTTGATTTTGATCCTAAGGAAATTGCAGATAAAATAATATTTCTTTTAGAAAATCCAAAGGAGACTGAAATAATGGGAAAAACTGCAAGGGAGTGGGTTGAAAAAAACTGGACATGGAAAACACACATTAAAAGACTTAATAGAATATTAAACGAACTAGCTTTAGGTAAGGATACTGACAACGGATAAGAGAATGAAAAGTTTAACCCCAAAGTACAAGAAAATAAAAGGAGTTGTGTTTTTCGGATCAGTTGGCATAAAGAGAAGAATAAGGGAAGCCTTAGGTAAGCAATCATTCTACGTAATAGGGGACAGTCATACCCAATGCTTCCAGCATGAGCTTTTTAGAATTTTCCACATAGGTCCTTCTACCGCATATAAATTAGGTTTTAAGCAAAGCACGACAAAGGGAAGACAGAAAGTAATTAAAATTTTAAATAAAATATATAAAAATAAACCTTTAAACGTAATATTTGTATTTGGGGAGCTGGACGTGAGAATTCATATAAACAAAGCGGTAAAAGAAAAAAAGATTAGTTTAGATAAGGCTGTTAAAGAAACAGTAAATTCTTATATAAGTTTTTTAATTCTAGTTAAGAAAAAACATCCTCTTCTAAATATATATGTATACAATGTTTTGCCCCAAGGGGAGGAGAAAAACGTTTACGATTTTCCCTATTACGCAGCTAAAGCCAAGAGAAGAATTATTGCGGAAAAATTAAACAAGGAGTTAAAGGAACAATCTGCTCTAAATAGTTTTAAATTTATCTATATTTATGACAATTTAATAGATGAAAATAAAAACAGAAAAAAAGAATATATTTTTGATGATGTCCACTTTAATAGAAAAATTATGCCGCTTGTTATAAATGCTATCAGCAGGTTGACTTTTAAACTATAATTAATGACCATGGTTTCTATAATAATCGTAAATTACAAAGTAAAAAAAGAACTTTTTAGCTGCATTAAATCTATTATTAACTCAAATCCAAAAACAGGTTATGAAATTATTGTCGTAGACAACGATGAGGTAAAGAGCATAAAAAATGATTTATTAAAATCTTTCCCTTTTGTAAAATATATTCCTTCGAAAGAAAATATCGGTTATGGTGCAGGGATTAATTTAGGGGCAAAGCAAGCAAAAGGAGAATTTCTTTTTTTTCTTAACCCTGATACTTTAGTAAAAAAAGATGCTATAGACCTGTTGGTAAGATTTTTACGGCAAAACCGTAAGGGTGGAGTAGTTGCACCACTATTGCTAGACAGTAATGAAAATCCGTATCCCCTACAAGGAACCTTAGAATTAACACCAAAAAGAGCAATCTTTTCCCACTCAATTATTAATAAACTTTTTCCTAAAAATCCTATATCTAAAAAATTTTGGCAGGTCGGATGGGATAAGAATAAAAATCACAGTGTAGATGTTGTTCCGGGAACTGCTTTGATGATTTCAAAAAAACTTTTTGAAAAAATAGGTGGTTTTGATGAAAGATTTTTTCTATATTTTGAAGAATTTGATTTGTGTAAAAGAGTCAAGGAGTTGGGATATGGATTAGCGATCATATCAAAAGCCAGAATTATTCATTTTTGGGAAGTGAGCACAAAGCAAAGAGCTGATATTAGCGAAATTTTTAACAAAAGCAGGTTCTACTATTTCAAAAAGAATTATGGATTTATTAGCGCAGTCTTTACAAATTTTGTTTTGGGTCTAAGTAAGTATTCTGTAGCGGTTTTTCTAATCCTTGTTTTCTTTTTATTTACATCAATCAATAACCTCAACAGTTCAATGGTCTTTATTGGAGATCAAGGATGGTTTTACTTATCTGCAAGAGATTTAGTTTTAACAGGCAATATTCCTCTTGTTGGTATCACATCAAGTCACACCTGGATTCATCAGGGACCTGTCTGGACATACATGTTGGGACTTGTGATGTTTTTGTTTGGTTTTAATCCTGTGTACGGAGGTTATTTATCGGTTCTGCTTAGCATGATTACAGTTTATCTGATGTTTTTTGTTGGCAGAAGAATGTTTAACAGTACTGTAGGGATAACCGGAGCTCTTTTTTACGCAGCCTCACCTTTGGTTTTTTCAGCTACCAAAATGCCTTTTCACACAACTCCTATTCCTTTTTTTAGCTTGCTTCTTCTTTATTCTCTTTATGAATGGACTAAGGGAAAAGCATACTATTTTCCGGTTGTGGTATTCTTGCTTGCCCTGCTTTATAATTTTGAGCTTGCAACTTTTGTTTTGGCAATTCCGGTAATTGGCATCCTTGCCTACGGAGTGATAAGAAAGCAGGAATTTGTAAAAAAAATACTCGGTTTAAAATATCTCGGATTTTCAATCTTAGGTTTTTTAATCCCGATGCTTCCTTTTCTTGCTTATGATATAAATCATGGGTTCCCCCAAACCCTTAAGTTTATTGCATGGCTAGGGTATAGACTGTTGATCTTTGTTGGGATTATTGAAGCACCTCTCAGCAATATTTCTTCTGCCGATATGTTTAGCTTTACAACTAATAATTTAACCAAGCTTATCTTTGCTTATAACGACTTATTTACGGTTTTGTTATTTATAGCTTCAACCATATTTTTAGCAATTCATATTTATAGAAAAAAAGTTTCCGGGAATTTTCTTTCCGGGCATTTTATTTTGTTGATTTTTATTCTTGTTCCGATTATTGGTTTATTTATTAATAAAACCGTTTCAGATGCCTATCTGCCTATCTTTTTCCCCAGCATTTTACTGGCGGTTGCTCTATTTTTAAATTGGTTCTCAGGCGTGCGTTTTTTTAAATTAATAATCCTTGCAGTTATTTTATTTATTCCTCTTTTAAATCTCATTTATATTAATAGTAGCTACTTGAATGGTACTGATTTAAAACAAAGAACTGAGACTGCGGATAAAATAATAAAAATGGCAGAAGGGAAAAGATTCGGGATTATAGGAAAAGGACCGGGGAGTGAGTTTGAAAGCTTTACTATGAATTATGAATATTTATTATGGTGGAAAGGGCATCCGTCTTCAAAGCAAAATACAGATATATTGTTTACAATAGAAGAAACTAGCAAAGGAATTACAGTATATAAAACTAAAAATGATTAGCGCAATTATTTTAACTAAGAATGAAGAGAAAAACATCGTTGATTGCCTGGAACTATTAGGATGGTGCGATGAGATTATTATTGTTGATGATTATTCCGATGACCGTACTGTTGAATTGGCACAGAAATTTAAAGTTAAAATATTTAAGAAAAAATTAGATGATGATTTTTCTGCTCAGCGAAACTTTGCAGTTTCGAAAGCTAAGAACGACTGGATTCTCTTCCTGGATGCGGACGAAAGAATACCGGACTTGCTGGCGCTTGAGATTATAGAGAAAACAAAAGAGCAGGATGTAGAAGCTTATTTTATAGAAAGAAAAGATGTGATGTGGGGAAAGGTCTTAATGCATGGCGAAGCCGGCAATATAAAACTATTAAGACTGGCAAGAAGAGGGAAAGGTAATTGGGTAAACAAGGTTCACGAAGAATGGGTTATTCACGGAAAGACTTCAGTTTTGGAAAATGTTTTTTATCATTATCCCCACCAAAAATTAAGCGAGTTTCTCCGGGAGATTAATCATTACACGGATGTTAGATCGAATGAACTTTATGACAAAAAAATTAAAACCTCATGGTTGGAAATTATTCTTTATCCTCTGGGAAAATTCATAGTTAACTTTTTTTTGAAACTTGGATTTTTAGACGGGGTCCGAGGGCTAGTCTTTGCCATAGTCATGAGTTTTCACTCTTTTTTAGTTAGGGCAAAACTTTGGTTTTTAATAAATGAAAAAAAATAAACTGGTTATAATTTATTTAATTTTTGCATTTTTTGTTTTTTCCAGATACATACTATTTTTGCTTTGTAAAGGAGGGCTATGTTTTCGTTTGCAATTTTAATAGGGGTTTATGGGTATCTTTTGTTTGCCTTAGGCCTTGCCAATATTTTATATAAGGACCAAATAATAATTATGTCTTTGGCATACTTATTATTAATTTCTCTTTACTACAGGAAGATAATCTTTGATTATTTTACTCAGCTAAAACTCCCCGTACTCTCGTTATCTTTCCTGAGAGAATCCGGGAATTATTTTATAATTTTACTTGTTTTATTTATTGCTTTGGTCTTCCTAAACTTGATCGGTGCCATGGTACCGGAACTGGCTTTTGATGCATTGTGGTATCACTTAACAATTCCGAAGATCTATTTATTAAATCACTCCATATTTTATATTCCGGGGAACCTTCTTTATTATTCTGCAATGCCAAGACTGGGGGAGATGTTATATATTTTGCCCTTAGCTTTTTATGGAGAAATACTTGCAAAAATGGTGCACCTTTTGTTTGGATTGTTTACGTCACTCGCAATATACAAGCTGTCCAGAAAGTACTTTGACAAAACTGTTTCTATTCTAGCAGTAGTAATATTTTACTCAAACCTGGTGGTTTCCTGGCAATCAACTACAGCCTATGTAGATTTAATTAGAAGTTTTTTTGAGCTTATCGCATTGTGGGGATTTATAAACTGGTGGGAAACAAAAAATAAACAGTGGTTGGTAGAATCCGGAGTTATCTTAGGCCTGGCAATTTCCACTAAAATAATTGCTGTTTTTTCGTTATTAATTTTTTTTATTCTAATTATTTTTAAAAATAAAGGTTTGTTTAAGAAATCTATCGGGGAGATGTTTATTTTAGGCATTACAGCATTAATTATTGTTATTCCTTGGTTTATTTTTGCTTATATTTATACGGAGAATCCAGTTTTTCCGATTTTTACAAATTTAGCACCATCTTTTAATTTAAGTCTGCTTGGAAATCCCTTTAGGATTGTGCTTGGTGTATTTGCTCTTTTTACATCGTCTGCAGATCCTATATCTCCAATATATTTAATTTTGCTTCCGCTTATTGTAATAAGCTTTAAAAAATTAAAAATGATTACTAAGCTCATGTTGGGCTATAGCTTAATAGCGCTTCTGACAATTTTTCTAATTCCTACAACTGACCAAGCCAGATTCTATATGCCCTATTTACCTGCATTTTCCATAGTAATAGCGTCTGCGATTACGATAGTAAAAAATAAATCTAAACAAGCAATAGTTGGGTTAATTGTTTTACTGGCTATAATTTCATTTTTTTATAGATTGGCTGCAAGTTATAAATATTTTCCATATATTTTGCAACAAGAGAGTAGGGAGAAATTCTTATCTGCTAAGCTTAATTTTTCTTTTGGGGATTTTTACGATACGGACGGATTCTTTGCGAAAAAAGTAAAAAAAGATCAAAAAGTGTTATTGTATGGATTTCATAATTTATATTACGTTGACTTTCCCTTTACAGATTCTTCTTGGGTAAAAAAAGGAGATAGGTTTAATTACGTAGCTGTTCAGGGTGGTGTCGCGCCGGATAGATTTAAAAATTGGAATTTAATTTATACAAATAATAAGACCGATGTAAAAGTTTATTCGCTGGGAGGAGTGGAATGGATATATTAAAAAAACTTTTTACGTTGCTTTTGATAATTGCTTTTCCGTTAGGTGAAATAGCAAAATTTAGTTTTGATAATGGAATATCTTTTACGGCCAATGATGTAGCTGTATTTACTGTCTTTTTGTATTGGGGATACCGGGTTCTTTTAGGTAAAAATAAACTAAAGGGAAAATTAAGAAAACCTTTTTTGATATTCTCGGTTTTAGCTTCCGTATCCTTGCTGCTAAACGTACCCAAATACCCCGTAAATCAGATTTTAGTTGCGTTTTTATATTTAGTCCGTTGGGTAGTTTATTCCTCAATTTATTTTTCGGCTGTTAACTTTTCCAAAGAAGTAAAGAAATACATTAAGCAGTTGATGTATGTATCGGGACTCCTAATTGCGTTAATTGGATATGGACAATATTTTTTCTATTCCAATTTAAAAAACTTGTATTATTTAGGCTGGGATGATCATCTTTACAGATTATTTTCTTCGTTTTTAGATCCGAATTTTGCGGGAATTATTTTAGTTCTGGTTTTTATTTTAAGCTTTGCGATGTTTTACGAGTCGTTAAGCAAGCAGGGGAATGGAAAATTTTTATTTGGTATATCGTCTTTAATAATTTTTATCTCTATTTTTTTAACTTATTCCCGCAGCGCAATAATTGCCCTAATAGTTTCTGCGTTTGTATTTCTTAGCTTAATGAAAATGAAAAAATTAATCCTGGTTTTTGTTTTTATTATATTTGCGATGCTGGTTTTGTCTCCAGATGCATTTATCCGCGAAAACACAAACTTTTTTAGAACCGCGTCTTCCGGTGCGCGTTTGGAGTCTATTAATTATTCAATTGAGATATTTAAGAGCAGTCCTGTTTATGGCATAGGATTTAATGCATACCGTTATAGCTTGTATCAACATGGTTTTATAAGTGGAAAGTTATGGGAAGTTAGTCATGGAGGATCGGCGCCCGACAATAGCTTCTTATTTGTTTTGGCAACAACCGGAGTGGTAGGTTTTGCGGGATTTTTATATTTGCTTTATTCTATGTTTAAGCGGGTGTGTGAACAAATTAGTAGCAATAAAAAGGAAATTATGTCTGTGGTGTTTATTGCCTCACTATCGGGAGTATTGGCAAGCTCCTTTTTTATAAATAGCTTTTTTTATTCTTTTATACTCGCGTGGATTTGGCTGTTGGCTGCAGTTACTGAGAATAGTTAACTTTGATTATTTTTTCCGATTGATTTCCTGCTTGATCCGTGGCAATTATTTTTATTTCATTTGCTCCATTTTTAAGCGGTAGGGAATAAGAGAAGTTGTTGTTTTGGTCTATTACAGCCCAGAATCCATTAACCGTAACTGTGCCGTTAACGTCTATATTTCCGGAAACATTAGCATTACTGCGCTCTTTTTCGAATTTTTGCCCGTCGCTTGGGGAGTTTAAAGAAATTTTCGGAGCGCTCTTTGTAAAACTTATTGTTATTACATCTGAAAAAGCGCTTTTCTTACCGTTTTTGTTAATACGTGCTTTAACTGTATTTTCGCCTGATTCTATTTCTGCGATAGCGGAAAATTCTCCTTTTGAATCTGTTGTAACATTGTCTTCTAAAACGTCGTTAACATAGATTTCGATATCTGTGTCTTTGTTTGCTTTTCCCGACACGGTAATTCTGGCGCTGTTTGTTGCCGGTGGCATTGGGTCAAGAAAAGGAGGAGAAATAAAAGAGTCTTGTTCGTTTTTTTGACTTTGAGCGTCTTTATTCCCTGACATAAATAGGCCAAAGTCTGCAATTAAGGGAACGCCGAATCTTAAAACGGCATACATAATAACCATTATTCCAACAACAGAAAAAAATAGATTGATTTTTGTTTTCCGCTCCAATCTTTTTTCCAGTCTTGATCTTACCATATGAATACCAAATATTATTTATTATTGACTATTTATTATCTATGATTTGAATAATTCAATTCTTGAGCCAGGAGTGGGAATTGAACCCACGACCTAAGCTTTACGAAAGCCTTGCTCTACCCCTGAGCTATCCTGGCGCAGTGAGACTATTTTATTAGATTTAACTTAAATAGGCAAATAGGGGGCTATTCAAAACCCATTCTGTTTCTCTCAATTGGGAATTTAGAGTTACTTTTTTAAGCTTGGCCAATAGGGATCATTCTTTTTTGCACCCTTCAGGCTATCTTTTGTAAACTGTTTACATTCATCAATTACTTCTTTGGAAGCTCTTTTATATTTTAATAGAGTTTTAAATATCTCATCTACCATTAAGATTGAGTGACAAGTATATCCTTTTTTCTGGAGTATCTTATCTCCTCCTTGGCCTCTATTGAGTAAAACAATTATGTCTTCGACTACCAACCCTTCTTCTTCCAAGGGTTTTATCGTGATAAGCTTACTGTCGCCATTTGTTATTACATCGTCTATAACAATTGCTTTTTGTCCTTTTCGGAATTTTCCTTCTATTAATTTTTTTGTTCCGTAATCCTTTGCCTCTTTTCTCACAAAAATCATTGATTGATTATGTTTTACTCCGATAACGGTTGCTATTGGAATTGCAGTATAGGGAACTCCCACTATTACATCAAAATCCAGTAGTCTCATTTGTTCCCAAAAAACCTCGGAACACAATTCAAGTATGTACGGATACGAAATTATTACTCTCAGGTCAAAGTAATAAGGGGACATTATTCCGGATTTCAGCTTGAAATTGCCGAATTTGATCGCATTTACTGCAAAAAGATCCAATATCAATTTTTCTTTTAATGTAGCTTCTTCCATTATTTATATTTATTAATTTGGTTATTAAATTCTATCGTTTTATCTCGAGCTTTTTGCGCAAAGTCTTTTCCTGATGATGCATAGATTATTGCACGGGAAATGTTAATAATCAAGCCTGATTTTTTTGAATTAATTCCGTATTTTACTGTTTTTTCCAAATCTCCTCCCTGTGTGCCAACACCCGGAACAAGCAAGGGAATTTCCCCATCCAGATCTCTGATTTTTTTAATTTCTTCCGGCCAGGTGGCGCCTATAACCATTGCGCAGTTGCCGTATTTTTTATTCCACTCTAGGATTTTTTTGGCAACTTTTAGATACATCATTTCTCCGCCGGTTTCTAAACTTTGAAAATCCAAAGCTCCTTTGTTAGACGTTCTGCATAAAATAATAATGCCTTTATCTTTGTATTCCAAAAATGGTTCAACCGAATCTGTCCCCAAGTAGGGGTTTATTGTTATGGAATCAAAGCCAAAATAATCAAAAGCTGATTTTGCATACATTTGAGCTGTTGATCCGATATCTCCCCGTTTGGCATCGCAAATTGTTAAAATCTGCGGATATTTTAGTCTAAGATAATCAATAGTTTTTTTTAGACTTTCCAACCCTTTAATTCCCAGAGCTTCATAAAATGCCACGTTCGGCTTATAAGCGCAGGTTAACTTGTAAGTGCTATCGATAATGGCCTTGTTAAAGGCAAAAACAGGATCTTTTTTCTTAAGCAAGTGCTGAGGAATTTTGCTGACATCCGTATCCAGTCCAATACAAAGCAGGCTGTTGTTGTTTTTAATAGCTTTGTTAATTTTTTCAGTAAACTTCATCTTGTTTTGTTAGTTTTCCAAAAACCGTGGCCGAACATAAAGTTACTACACATGCTTTTTCTTTTTGGTGGCTACTCTTAATTGTAATAATGCTTTTTGCAGCTCTGCCTCCGCAATTCTAAAGTCGTGTTCGCTGGCTTTTTCCTTCATTTTATTTTCCGCTCTTTTTTGCGCATCTTGAGCCTTGGCAACTTCTACATCCTCCGCTCTTATAGCGTATTCTGCCAGAATGCTAACCTGATTGTTGGCAATTTCCAAAAAACCTCCTGTTACTGCCATAAGGTGCTCATTTTTGCCTGATTTAACAATCATTTCTCCGGGGATTATTTTTGTAACAAGGCCGACGTGATTAGGTAGGATTGCAATTTGTCCGTTTTCGGTGGGGATAATTACCTCGTCTACCTCTTCTTTGTATACGACCTTTTCGGGTGTAATTACCTCAAGATGCAGCTTCATTTATTTACCTCTTTTAACAACTTCGTCGATTGTTCCTGTCATGTAGAACGCGCTTTCCGGCAGATTGTCGTGTTTTCCCTCTAAAATTTCCTTAAAGCCTTTTACAGTATCTTCGACCTTTACATATTTACCGGGCTGTCCTGTAAATATTTCGGCTACGAACATTGGCTGGCTCAAAAATCTCTGAATTTTCCTGGCTCTGGAAACAGTAAGTTTGTCTTCGTCCGAAAGCTCATCGATTCCAAGAATAGCGATAATATCCTGCAGGTCCTTGTATTTTTGCAGTACTTTTTGGACGCCGCGGGCTACTTCGTAATGGTCTTTACCTACAACGTTGGGGTCCAGGATCCTTGAAGTTGAGCTAAGAGGATCAACAGCCGGATATATGCCTTGCTCGGCAATCGCTCTTTCCAGGGCTATTGTAGCGTCTAAATGGGCAAAGATTGTAACCGGTGCAGGATCTGTATAGTCGTCCGCAGGAACATATACGGCTTGCACAGACGTTATGGACCCATTTTTTGTAGAAGTAATTCTTTCCTGTAAATCTCCCATTTCCGAAGATAAAGTCGGTTGGTATCCTACGGCCGATGGCATTCTTCCGAGCAGCGCCGATACTTCTGATCCTGCCTGGGCAAACCTAAATACGTTGTCGATAAAAAGCAGCACGTCTTCGTGTTTTTTATCTCTAAAGTATTCGGCCATGGTAAGTGCTGTTAAAGCAACTCTCATTCTGTTTGCCGGGGGTTCGTTCATTTGGCCAAAAACCATAACAGTTTTATCCATAACTTTTGCTTCTTCCATCTCGAGCCATAAATCATTACCTTCTCTTGTTCTTTCTCCGACTCCCGCAAAAACAGAGTGTCCTTGATGTTCGGTTGCAATATTTCTTATTAATTCTTTTACAACTACAGTTTTTCCAACTCCTGCTCCTCCAAATACGGCAATTTTTCCTCCTTTGGTAAAGGGGGCGATAAGGTCGATAACTTTTATACCTGTTTCCAGAATTTGCGGTTTGGTTTCCTGGTCTACAAGTGCAGGGGGTTGTTTGTGGATTGGCTCATACTCAATATCTTTGCTTTCGTCCAGCTTTTTTCCGTCGATTGGCTTACCGAGTACATTAAAAATCCTGCCTAAAGTTTTTTTACCAACAGGAACTTTAATAGGGGAGTTGGTTCTGGTAACTTTCATCCCTCTGGAAAGGCCGTCTGTGGAACCAAGAGCCAGTGTTTTTGCCTCATTGTCGCCTGTTAAAAAGGCTACTTCGAGCGTTAATATTTGATTGTCTTTGGTTTTTACAGTTAATGCTTCGTAAACCGAAGGGGAGTCATTGTCGAACCTTACATCAACAACAGGACCTTGAACTTTAATGATTTTTCCTTCTTTTTTACTTTGCGCCATGAATACTTGCTCCTCCTATATCTAAAATTTCATTGGTGATTTTTTCCTGTCTTGATTTGTTGTATTCAAGTTTAAGGTCGGTGATAATATCTCTTGCATTATCGGTTGCGTTTTTCATTGCGATCATTCTGGATGCCTGTTCGGCCGCAAAGCTTTCGAGCACGTTCTGATATAATACCATCTCGATATAGTGTTTTAAAAGAGTAGGCAATAGTTCGCTTACGCTTGGTTCAAAAAGAGTTGTGTCGTCTGTCCCCCCTGTTACTTCCAGCTCAATTGGCAGGAGTTTTGTAACCCTGGGTATTTGGGTAAAAACACTTGTAAATTCCGTGCTTAGGATATTAACTTCACTCACTTTTCCGGTTAAAAAGTAATCGTTTACCATTTGAATAACAGGATAAACAATGTCAAAATTTGGCTGGGATGTTCCAAAAGGAAATGACGCAAGGATTTCCCTGTCCAACTTAAATAAGGTGTTTTCGGATTTTTTCCCAATATTAACGTAATATGGTTTCTTCTTAGAGTCGTAATTTAAAATTTCTCGCGAAAGATTTGTTATCAATCCGCCACAGAGTCCTTTATCCGGTGAGATTACGATTAAAAGTGTTCTTTCTGTTTCGCTTTGAGGTTTCATATATGGAGAGGTTTCTCCGTCATTAATACGTTTGGATATATTCTGAGCTACAGTTGTTAATTTTTCGACATATGGTCTTGCCAATAATGCAGCATTCTGTGCTCTCTTAAGTTTTGAAGCGGCAATCATCTGCATTGCTTTGGTTGTTTTGGAGACATTTTGGGCTGTTTTAATTCTTCTTTTTAACAAGTTGATATTTGCCATTTATTTAAATCCTTTCTTGAATGAATCGGTAGCTTTTTGGATTTGTTTGGTAAGTTCTTCCGTTGGTTTACTGCCGCTTCCAAGTTCCTCAATAATTTTTTTTTGATTTATTTTTATGTATTCGTGATATTCTTTTTCGAAACGTTGAATATCGGTAACCGCAACATCATCTGTGTTTCCGCTAGTTACGATCCAAATGCTTAGAAACTCCAGAGCCTCGGTTAGTGGTTCATATTGAGGTTGTTTGAGAATTTCCATGGTTCTTTTGCCTCTTTCCAGCTGTGCCATGGTTGCGGGATCAAGTTCGCTTCCAAATTGGGCAAATGCAGCCAGATCATTGTACTGGGCAATTTCCAATCTTAGTTTTCCGGAAAGAGATTTAATTGCAGATGTTTGAGCAGAGCCTCCGACCCTGGAAACAGAAGAGCTTACGCTAATCGCAGGCCTGATACCGGCGTTAAAAAGATCCGGCTGAAGATAAATTTGTCCGTCGGTAATAGAGATTACGTTGGTTGGGATATAGGCAGACATATCGCTTGCTTGGGTTTCTATAATTGGCAGCGCAGTAATTGATCCGCCGCCGTTTTCTTTGTTTAGTTTTACTGCTCTTTCTAAAAGTCGGCTATGAAGATAAAAGATGTCTCCCGGGTATGCTTCTCTTCCTGCAGGACGCTTTAGAATCAAAGAAAGCTCTCTGTAGGCCCAAGCATGTTTAGTAAGATCATCATAAGTAATTAAAACGTCCAGTCCTTTTTCCATAAAGTATTCTGCAATTGCTACTCCCGCATACGGCGCAAGATAGGAAAGGGCGGCAGAGTCCGATGCGCTGGCGTTTACAACAATAGAAAATTCGAGGGCGTTTTCTTCTCTTAATTTTTCAACAACTTGGGCAACACGGCTTTGTTTTTGTCCGATTGCTACATAAATACAAATTACCGGCTTTAAGCCTTTTGCTTTTTGAAAAGTTCTTTGGTTAATCATTGTATCTACTGCGATTGCTGTTTTTCCAAGACCCCGGTCTCCGATAATAAGTTCTCTTTGGCCTCTTCCGATTGGAATCATGGAATCTATTGCTTTAATGCCTGTTTTAAGTGGGGTATTTACGGGTTCTCTTTCTACAACTCCTGCTGCAATTTTTTCAAGCGGCATATCTTTGCCTTTTTTAACTTTTGGTTTTCCATCAAGCGGTTCGCCCAGAGGATTTACCACTCTGCCTAAAAGATCTTCCGATGCATTAATGGAAAGGAGTTTTTCCGTTCTCTTAACAGTGTCTCCTTCTTTAATGTCTCCGCCTTTTCCTAAAACAATTATGGAAACATTGTCTTCGTCCAGGTTTAAAATAACTCCACGGGCTTTATTTTCGAACTCGACGATTTCGCCCATAAAGGCTTGGGAAAGCCCTGAGGCAACAATAACCCCGTCGTTGTTTTTTTCGACAGCTCCGACATTTTGAACTTTAGGGTTAAGGCTAAACTCTGATAGCCCTTTTTCCAACTGACTGATAATTTCCTCGCTTTTAATCATATCTTTCTATTATATAAGAATTTATCCTCTTTAAGGTATCCCTTAAATTAAATTCATATATTAAATCATTATTTATTATTTTTACTCCTACAATTAAGTTTTCGTCTGCCTGATAATTTATTTTCTTATTTGGAAAAGCAAGTTTAAATTGTTTATCTAAATCATTCTGGTTAACTTTTATTTTTGGGAGAATAACCGTTACGGTCTTTTCTTTCTCCAGTCTCTTTAAGACTTTAATATATGCTTTTAAGTCGCTTCTTTTTAAAACTTTTGCAATCCTGTTAACCTTTTTTTGGTCTAAAGCTTCTTTTGTATAACTTTGCAATGCTAAATCTTTTATTTGTTTACCGGTCATTTTAATCTGCTTTCTTAATCTTTTTTAAGGCCTTATTAATTAATATCTTTTCTTCTTTTTCGTCAAACATTTCTTTTACTGATTTTGAAAGTAAGGCTATAGATAATTCGTTTATTCTTTCTGTTAGTCTTTTTTCTGCTTCCTTAGTTTCCTGGGAAATTTGACTTTGAGCATCGGTTAATATTTTTTCTGCTCTTTTTCTGGATTCTTCTTCCAGTTCTACTCCAAACCTATCGGATTGTGCTTTTGCATCTTCTAGGATTTTTTTTGCTTGATCTTGAGCTTTACGGAGAATTTTTCTTTCTTCTTCCAAAGCTTTTTCAAGAGCCAATCTTCCATCGTCTGCCTGCTTAAGGCCATCCTTAATCGTGTCTTCGCGTTTTTTTAACATCTCCTGCACCGGCTTATAGAGAAAACGCTTAAGAATGAAAAGAATGATTAAGAAATTTACAATCTGAGCACCTAACAATATAGGGTCGAGCCCGAAATTCTTTATGATTTCCATAATTTTTATTTAAGAAAAGCTAAGATTAACGAATAGATAGCAATAGCTTCTGCAAATGCCATTCCTAAAAGCATTGCCGGTAATATCTTTCCTGATGCTTCCGGGTTTCTTCCGATAGCTTCCATTGCTTTTGCTCCGATTAATCCGATACCTAATGCCGGGAGCATTCCCCCAAGCGCAATAATTAGTCCTCCGTCTACACTAAATGTCATGCGTTTCTCACCTCCTCATGTTCATGCGCATGATGTGGTGTGGTAAACACCGCCATAAATGCCATGGTTAACATAGAAAATACTAATGCCTGTACTAATCCAACAACTATTTCAAGTAACATAAAAGGCAAAGGAAAAAGAAAAGCAAAAATTGAGGAAACAGTAATTAAAACAACTTCTCCTGCAAGAATATTGCCAAAAAGCCTAAAAGAAAGAGATACGACTTTTGTTAATTCTCCTACTAGCTCCATAATCCCGATAAATAAGTTTAAGGGATTTATGGAAAAAAATCTACTTAGATAATCTTTTATTCCTGTTACCTTTATGCTCATAGCATGGGTTGCGACTGCAGAAATTAAGGCAAGAGCTAGGGTAACATTTATATCGCTGGTTGCTGCCCTTAACAAGGGGATCAGTTCTTTTTTGTCTTCGTGTGTTTCGAAAAAGCCGATTGTGCCAAAGCCGGGAATTAATCCACTCCAGTTAATAAGTAAGATAAAAAGAAAAAATGACATAAAATAGGGGAAAATGCGGGTCGCATTTGTGGGTGAGATCGCTTTGGTTAGACCATATAGTCCGTCTATTGCATATTCAAGAAGGTTTTGAAATTTTCCGGGGATCATAGAGATTTTTTTAGAGGTATACACAGCCGCTCCGATAAGGAGACCATCTACGATAAGTACATCTAACATTGTGTTCGTAAAACTAAAAAAGCCCAAACGAACAATAGGCTCTGCTGCAAATTGAACCATCAGTAACTTTATTTTAAAGGCTATTCAAAGCCAAGTCAAGAAGAGAAATTGCGGGGGACGGAGATGCTTTCGGCAATAATTACGGGCTTGTCGTTTTTGGAATCAACCTTTCCCTCAATTAGCACTACGGCGTCTTTGGTTAGGATATACCTGCTTTGATCATAGATCTTTGGAAAAACCACACATTCGGTAACAATGCCCTTTTCGTCGCTTATTGTTACAAAAGCCATTTCGCTGTTTGTCTTTTTAGTGTAGGTTTTTCTGATTGTTTCGACTAGTCCTCCAATCTTAATTCTGGTGCCTTCCTTCTCTTCGTCAAGCTGATTAAGTTCGTGAGTAATTAGATCTTTTACCGCTAGTAAGTTGTGCATTTGAGGGTGGGAAGTTAAATAAAAGCCCAAAAACTCCTTTTCAAATGCCAGTTTTTCGTCGTCCGAAAAATCCTTAACTGCGCTATTGTCTCTTTGCAGGCTCATACTGGCAGGGGAGTCGTCTTCGCCAAAAAGACTGCTTTGTCCTTCGTGCTGGTTTTTCTTAGTTTTATGGGTTGTGTCTACGGTATCGGAATAATCCATTAAAAGTTTTGCTCTGTTGCCAAATTTATCCATAGCACCGGATTTAATAAGACTTTCCACGGTTTTCTTATTAACCGCTCCCAGATCAACGCGCATGCAAAAATCTTGGAGAGATTTAAACTCGCCCTTTTTTCTAGCTTCGACAATAGTAGATATTGCTGCTTCCCCTACGTTTTTAATTGCGGAAAGGCCAAATCTTACCCAGACGCCGTTTTCTATGGAGAATTCTGCTCCCGACTTATTAATATCCGGAGGAAGCACCGTTACGCCTATTCTCTTGCATTCGGCAACAGCTTGGGCTAGTTTTTCGTTTTTAACAGGACCCGAAGCGCCTCTGGACTCTGCGGTAAGAAGTGCAGACATAAACTCCGGTGGGTAATGGGCTTTTAGATAGGCAGTTCTAAAAGCAATTGTTGCATAGCAAGCAGCATGCGCTTTACCAAATCCGTAACCCGCAAACGGTTCAAATAGTGTCCAGAGATGTTCTGCATTTTTTTTAGTCATTCCATTGGTAACACACCCATCGGTAAATTTTTCGTATTGTTTTTTCATTTCGGACTGGATTTTTTTACCAACAGCTTTTCTGAGTTTGTCTGCTTCCAGCCAGGAGTACCCTGCGACTATGATTGCTGTTAGCAGTAAGTCGTCCTGAAAGGTAATAATTCCATAGGACTCTTTAAGTACGTCTTCGAGTCTTGGATCGGGATAAGTTATTAAGTCGGGATTATGTTTTCTTTTAATAAATTCCGGAATATTAGCCATTGGGCCTGGGCGGTATAAAGCTACCATTGCCTGTAAATCAAAAATAGTAGTTGGTTTAAGCTCTTTTATGTATCTTCTCATTCCCGCAGACTCAAGCTGGAATATTCCGGTTGTTTCCCCGGAAGAAAGAAGTTCGTAAGCCTTAGGGTCGTCTACAGAAATTTTGGAAAAATCTATTTCTACATCACGATTTTCTTTAACGAATTTTAAGGATTCCTGGATAATGGTTAAATTCCTTAGTCCTAAAAAATCTATTTTTAAAAGTCCTACACCATCTTCGCCAACAGTATACATATCGTACTGGGTAATAATTTTTTCGCCGTTTGGCTCTCGCTGTAAAGGGGTATATTCGGTAATTGGTTTGTCTGCGATTACAACACCTGCCGCATGAACCGAGGCATGTCTTACTACTCCTTCTATTTTTCTGGCCAGGTCTAAGAGTTTTTTTGTTTGATCCTCGACATTGTAGGCTATTCTTAGTTCGGCGCTTTGTTCCAAGGCTTTGTCCAGTGTCATTGCGTGGCCTTGCCACCCAGGCGGAATCATTTTGGAAATTCTATCCGGGCCCGAGTAAGGCATTCCCATTGCGCGTCCCGTATCTCTAATAGATCCCCTTGCCTCCATAGTTCCAAAGGTAATTATTTGCGCAACTTTATCCTTGCCGTATTTTTCCGTTACGTACTGGATTACTTCGTCCCGCCTATTGTCGGCAAAATCAAGATCAATATCAGGAGGAGATGGGCGCATTGGGTTTAAAAATCTTTCAAAAGGCAGTTTAAAAAAAAGCGGATCAACGTCGGAAATATTTAACGCGTAAGAAACAATGGAGCCTGCGTTTGAGCCTCTTCCGGGACCAACAGTTATTCCTTTGGATTTTGCCCAGTTTACAAAGTCGGCAACAATTAAGATGTAGGTTTCGTACCCCTTTTTAAGGATAATAGAAAGTTCGTAATCTGTTCTTTCCTGAATTTCGGGTGTAATTCTATCGTAGCGGGTAATAAGTCCTTCTGCGACTTTTTTTTGAATGTAGTCAGAAGCAATTGCTCCTCCCGGAACTTCAAAAATAGGCATGATCCATTTACCAAGCTGAATTTCCAAATTGCACATTTCGGCAATTTTTACCGAATTAGAAATTGCTTCCGGGTACTCGGGAAACATTTCTGCCATTTCTTCTCCTGATTTTACATAATGGTCGGGGGAACCAATCATTGTTAGCTTTCTGTCTTTTTGTTCCAGCGTAGTTTGAGTCTGAATACAAAGCAGGGTTTCCTGAGCCTCAGCATCGCCTTTGAACACATAGTGATTGTCGTTTGTTGCAATCAGAGGAAGACCCAGTTCCCGCGAAAGCTTAACCAATTTTTCGTTAACTGTGTCTTGATCGTTATTGTTTATGTGTTTTTGAAGTTCAATATAAAAATGGTCCGGTCCAAAAATTTCAGACAGTTTTTTTGCCCGTTCCATAGCAGTTTGATCCTGATTTTCCAAAAGCGGATTGGCAATAAATCCGTTAACACAGCCGCTTAAACAGATTAGTCCCTCGCTATGTTGTTTTAAAACTTCAACATCAACTCTTGGTTTATAGTAATAACCTTCCAAATTAGCAATTGAAACGATTTTCATTAAATTTTTGTATCCCTTATGATTTTCCGCAAGTAGAATTAAGTGGTTATAGTCGGAGTCTATTCCTGCTTCTTTGTCGTGGCGGGATCTTTTGGCCATATAGACCTCGCAGCCGATTATTGGTTTTATTCCTTCTTCGATACAGGCTTTATAAAAATAAATTGCACCATATAAATTGCCATGATCTGTCATGGCTATTGCTTTCATTCCCAATTCTTTTGCCCGTTTTGCTAAAAGTTTAATTTTTGCAAGTCCGTCCAAAAGAGAGAATTCGGTATGGTTATGAAGGTGTACAAAATCTATCATAGTCTATCTACTTGAGTTATCGCTGCTTGTCCTTTATAGATTACGTATTTAGGTTCATATTTGGTTGTTTTGTTTCTTCCGGGTTGTCCATCTCTTCCATCTTTACTGACATATAAGGCTGCGTCTGCTTCCTCAAACAAGTCTTTTGCCGTCATATTTGGATTTTTAGGATCCCAAACAGAGAATCCAATACTTGCAGTTAATGGTTTAGAGATATTTATTCCATTTTCTCCTTCGCTCATTGCTCTTTGAAGAGTTTCTTCTATGGTTGAGCGTATTTTTTCTGCTCTTGCTTCGATGATTTCGGGGTCTGTTTCTGGAAAGATTATCCCTATTTCGTCTCCTCCTATTCTAGCTGCGATATCAGTGGTTCTTACATTTGAGCTAATTATTTTGGCAAGCTTTCTTAGATATTCATCTCCGGCATTATGCCCATATTGGTTATTAATATCCTTTAAATTGTCGGAATCTAGGATTAATAGTCCGAAAGGGGATTTGTGGCGAATTGAGTCTTGAATAACTAGGTTTATTTGGTATTCATATGCCCTTCTGTTTATAAGTCCGGTTAGGTGATCTGTCATTGCCATCTCCTCTGCTTCTTTTCTTCTTTGTGTTTCACCAAGTAGGCTTGTTCTTGTGCTCGATAAGGCTTTATTAGTCTCGTTTAATTCATCTTCCTTTTCTAGCGCTGCGAGCTGAGCTGATCTTCTAGTGCTGCGGGCTATGATTCTATGCGTGTTTGGGTCTAAATTTTCCGGAACAATACTCATAGCATTTGCTGATGCTTTCTTAACTATAGGATGAATCTTTTGTCTATATTCATCTAATGTTATTTTAGGCTTGATTCTTATTTCGTTGGTTTCAGTCATTTTAGTACCTCCTCTATTTTTGACTTAATTTGTCCAGGACTTACAGGTGTTTTTAAAGATTTTCTTACTAGTCCTAGTAAAAATCCAATTACCTCTACTTTACCACTTTTATAGTCGTCTACTGCTTTTTGTTGTTCGGATAAAACTTTTTTTATGGCTTCTTCCAGTTCTTTATCATCAACTTGCGCAAATTGAGACTTTGATGAAATTTGATTTATTAACTCTGTAATGCTAATTGTTTCTACATCTATTTTTTTATTTATAATTTCATTAGCGATCTGTTTTGGCGTTAATTTATTTTCTTTGCCGATCTTTGCTGTTTGCTCAAAATAGGCAGCCATTTTTTTATCTCGAGTTAAGATTTCTGAATCATATTCCGATAATCCAAATTCTTTTTGAAATCTTTTGAATTTTTGATAGGGGAGTTCCGGCAATTGGGATTTAAGCTTATCGATATATTCCTGTTTAAATCTAAAAGGCGGTAAATCCGGTTCAGGAAAATACCTATAATCATTTGCCTCTTCTTTGCTTCTCTGCGACTGCGTAATTTGTTTTTTCTCGTTCCAACCGCGGGTTTCTTGTTTTGGGGTTTCTCCTTTTTCCAGTAGCTCTTTTTGTCTTTTTAGCTCATAATTAATGGCTTTTTCAACAAATTTAAAAGAATTAATATTTTTTACTTCGATCTTGAAATTGGGTAAGCCCTGTTGACCGGCAAGTTTTATCGAAATGTTTGGCTCTAATCTCATGTCTCCTTTTTCCATGTCTGCATTAGAGACATCCAGGTATCTGACAATTTGCTGAAGTTTTTTAAGATAATCTACAACTTCTTCTGCTGACTCAAAATCAGGTTCAGTAACAATTTCGACTAGAGGAACCCCGCTTCTGTTAAAGTCGATTAAACTAACTTTTTTTCCATTAACAAAATCATGGATTAATTTTCCGGTGTCTTCTTCTTGATGAACCCTGGTAATTCCAATAATTTTGGTTTTGTTTCCGGATTTAACATTAATCGAGCCTTTTTCGCAAAAAGGTTTGTCATATTGGGAAATTTGGTATCCCTTTGGTAGATCTGGGTAAAAATAATTTTTTCTGTCAAACTTGGAAAATAAGCAGATATTGCAGTTTAAGGCAAGACCAATTTTTATACACCATTCAATTGCTTGCTTGTTTGCAACAGGTAAAGCTCCCGGTAATCCAAGGCAAACAGGGCACGTGTGGGTATTAGGTTTTTTGCCAAAATAGTCGGCAGAGCAAGAACAAAACATTTTTGACTTAGTTTTTAATTCAACATGCACTTCCAGTCCAATTACAGGTGTATATTTCATAATTGGGGTTTTTCCTTAATTTGGTTTGCAATTTCGTATTGATGTCCTAATCTAAACAATAATTCCTCCGAGAATTGAGGGCCAAGAATTTGCATTCCAACCGGAAGTCCACCTATCAGGCCAATAGGAATAGAAAGTCCGGGAATTCCCGCCAAATTTGCGGTAACTGTAAAAATGTCGGACAGATACATTTTTAGCGGATCGTTTATTCTTTCTCCTAATTTCCAGGGAAGAGATGGAGAGATGGGAGTTATTATTGCATCTACTTTTTTAAATGCGTTTTCATAGTCTTGTTTTATTAGCGTTCTTACTCTCATTGCTTTTTTGTAATATGCGTCGTAATATCCGGCGGACAACGTAAAAGTACCCAGCATAATTCGTCTTTTTGCTTCTTTTTCAAAAAAAGACCTGTTATTTCCAAATCTAATACCATCGTATCTAGCTAAGTTGGAAGAAACCTCTGCCGGTTGGATAATATAATAGGCAGCAATCGCATAATCCGTATGGGGTAGGGAAATATTGACAATTTCTGCTCCCAGAGTTTCGTAGAAGCTAATTGCTTTTAATGTTTTTTCTTTAATTTGTTTATCCACTCCGTCGATAAAATATTCTTTTGGAACTCCAATTTTTATTCCTTTTAGGCTTTTATTAATATTGCCCGAATAATCAGGAACCGGTTTCTCGGGTGTTGTTGAGTCGTAAGAATCCTTACCTGCAGTTACGTTTAAAAAAAGTGCGCTGTCTTCTACGGTTTTTGTAAAATGACCAATCGCATCAAGAGATGATGACATTGAAACGATTCCATATCTGCTTACTCTTCCGTAAGTTGGTTTTAGGCCAACCACACTACAAAAACCTGCAGGAAGGCGTATGGAGCCACCTGTATCTGTTCCTGTTGATGCAATTGCCATATCCGCCGCAACACTAACAGCAGAACCGCTGCTTGATCCGCCCGGAGTGTACTGTGTGTTCCAAGGGTTTTTTGCCGGGCCGTAATCGGAATTTTCTCCGCTTGATCCATGTGCCCAGCCGTCGCAATTTAGTTTTCCCAAAATTATGCCTCCTGCGTCTTTTAATTTTTTAACAACAGTTCCGTCGTACTGAGGTATGTATTTATCCATGACCTTTACCGAAGCGGTTGTTCTGATCCCTTCTGTTAAAAATAAATCTTTTAAAGCAATCGGTACTCCCAGAAGAGGTAAATTCTCTTTGTTTTTTATTTTTTCATCAGCGTCTTTTGCAGCTTTAATTGCTTTGTCTTTGCAAATTGTTATATAAGCATTGAGCACCGGATTTACTGCTTCGATTTGATTAAGGCAGGCGTTTGTTAATTCAACCGAAGAAAATTCTTTTTTTGTTAATCCTTCTTTTGCCAGTCTTATTGTAAGTTTATTTAAATTCATTCAAAAATTGCCTCCACTTCGAAAAATCCATTATGTTTTTTTTCTGCGTTGGAAAGGGCCTGCTCCTGACTTAAAGAAGGTAAAACAGTATCTTCTCTTTCGACATTTTCCAGATTTGTTACCTGACTTGTTTCCTCTATGTTTTCAGTCTTAAGTTCTTTTAGTTTTTCGATGTAATCAAGAATTGAGCTTAATTGATTTTCCAGCTCTGTTTTTTCGTCATCTTTAAGCTTGAGGTTTGCCAACTTTGCAATTTTGAGGATGTCTATTTTCATCGATTTATTATACTTTAACGCCGAGCTTTTGTGCAATTGATTTTCGTGCCTGATTCTCCAAGGTATCATCAAGTTTTTTTAAATCAACAGTCTTTTTATATTTTCTCTCCAGCGCAAGTTTAATCAAAAGATCAGCAAGCTCGGGGTTTTTCGGCAATATCGGGCCGTGTAGGTAGGTACCAAAACAGTTTTTGTAAATTGCTCCTTCTGTTTTATCTTTACCGTTATTGCCGTATCCCACCAAAACTTTTCCAAATGGCTTAACCTTGCTTCCTAAGTATGTCCGTCCTCCGTGATTTTCAAATCCAACCAGAGTATGTCCTAGCGCTTTTATTGCGATATTTCCGATAAGTCTCTTGTTGTTTCCGGGGTTTTCGGTGTGAATATCTAAGATTTCCAAACCTTTTATTGTTGTTCCGTCCGAATCTTTATAATAATTCCCTAAGAATTGATATGCGCCGCAAATGTAAAGCCCGGGTAAATCATCTTCGGCCATTTTTCTAATTTGTTGTGATTTTTCTTTTAAATCTTTGGCAACAATTTCTTGCTGTCTGTCTTGAGCGCCTCCCATAAACAATAAGTCAACTTTTTCGAGTTTTTTCTTGTCAAACCCTACTGTTAAAGAAACAACGTTCGTATTTATTCCTCGTAGCTCTGCCCGTTTTTGCAACACGATTACATTGCCTCTGTCTCCATAGGTGCTCATTAAATCAGGGTAAAGCCAACCGATTATTAATTCATAATTCATAATTCAAAATGACTAGAGAATTTTTCTTCCTGTGATTATTTTTCTTGCTTCCAACATTGCTGAGTAAGTAGGAAGAACATAAAGAGTTTCATTTTCCTTTGTTTTTTCTATTGCAAAATTAATTGCTTGTTTTAGGTTGGTTTTTATACTAAATTCTTCTTTAAATCCTTCATATTTTAGTCTAAGAGCCAAATCAAAAACTCTGTCTCCGGAAAGTGTAATGTTTTTGTTTTTAATACCATTAATATCAAAATCCCAAATCCAGGAAACGTCTTTGCCGTCAGGGATTCTATCGTTGAGAATAATTAAAAAGTTTTTTGCTCCGTTTTCAAGTGCTGTGCATAGTGATTGGTTAAAGCTTGTTGGATTTTTCGAAAGAAAAAATTGCACCTTTTTGTTTTTATATTCAGAAATTTCCTGTCTTCCGAATGCCGGCTTAAATTCCTTGAGTGCTAAATTGATCTTGTCTAGGTTTAAGCCGATACTTTCGGTAGTTAAGGCAGCAGCCAGAGTATTGTATTTATTGTAGGTTCCAAGAAGAGGATAGCTGAGGTCTTTAAAGTTTGTGATTTTTGGCCTTGAAAAATTACAACTTAAACATTTCCAGCGTCCAAGATGGGAAAAATAGGTTGCCTCATATGCAAGTTTTGTGCCGCAATTTGGGCAATATGCGGAATCTGATGCGTGCTGATTTTGGTCCGAATTCTCTTCGTTTAGACCAAAATATTTTGTTTCCAAATTAGTATTGTCTCCCAAAAATGCTATTAGGGGATCATCTGCATTTAAAATTAATTTTGTATGATTATCTAGCTTTGAGATTGACTCTTTCCATTTCTTGGCAATAGTATCGATTTCTCCATATCTGTCTAGTTGGTCCCTAAATAGATTTAGAATTACAAGATAATCCGGGGAAATTTCATTTAAAACAAGAGGAAGGGAGTTTTCATCGATTTCAAAAATCGCAAACTCGCTTTTAATTTTTTTGTTGATTCTAGCTTCTTGAATTAAAGTAGATGCAATGCCGTTTAAAAGATTTGCGCCGCTATTATTTTGAAAAACCCGAATGTTGTTTTTTGTTAATATTTCCTGGATTAGCCTGCCGGTTGTTGTTTTTCCATTAGTTCCTACTACAAGTATAATTTTTACTCTATTGATATTAGACATTTCTTGAATAAAATTATTGTTTAACTTTAAAGCAACATGTCCGGGCCAGGTAGAGCCTGAGCCTAAATTTAGCGTTACGCTTAATTTTACAAAAGCCTTACCTATTAAAATTATTAATGAATTAAGCATGATTACATAGACCGAAGAATTTTGATTCTTTCTTCGATCGGGGGATGAGTGTCAAACAGAGACGCAAGCCAATTGCCTGACTGTTTTTTGTTAAAAGGGTTTTCGATAAATAGATGAGCAGTTGCATTACTTGCTTTTCTTAGGGGAGTTTTATCTTTGTCTAGTTTTTCCAAAGCAGTTGCAAGTCCTTCCGGATAGCGGGTTAATAAAGCACCTGATGCATCAGCTAAAAATTCTCTTTTTCGGGAAACAGCAAGTTGAATAAGAGTTGCAACTACAGGAGATAGAATTGCAAAAACAATTCCAATTGCAAAAAATACTAGTTGAATATTTCCGCTTCCGCGATTATCGTCATTGTTTATTCCTTTCCACCAAAGCGACCTCATAAACATGTCGGCAATGATTGCGATAAATCCCACTAGGATTGCAACTACTGCCATTAGTCTAATATCATAATTTTTGATATGGGATAATTCGTGAGCAATAACGCCTTCAAGTTCTGATTTATTCAGTAAATTTAAAATGCCAGCGCTAACGCAAACCACAGAATGGTTTGGGTCACGCCCTGTAGCAAATGCATTAGGAGATTGGTCATTTATGACGTAAACTCTTGGCATTGGCAAGCCAGCACCGATACAGAGATTTTCAACTGTTCTAAAGAGTAGGGGATTATCTTGCTTTTTTATTTCTTTTGCTCCAACAGAAGCAAGTACCAGCTTATCAGAATAATAGAAGCTGCCGACACTGGTTAATCCTGCAAATACCAAAGCTATTCCTGTAATTCCCAGAGGACTATATCCAAGCGCTTTGCTAAACACAAAAACCAGAGTTGTTATAAAAACAACAAACAACACCATAATAAGCCACGTCTTTAGCTTATTTGCGGATATCGCAGAATAAATATTCATACTAGAATTTTACCTCCACGGGCTTTTTTTCTGCTTCGGTAGCTGCAAAAAACTCTGCCGGCTTAAAATCAAATAGGTTTGCAAAAAACACATTTGGAAAAACCGTTAGTTTTGTGTTGTAATCAAGAACATTACTGTTGTAAAACTGTCTTGAGTATGCAATCTTATTTTCCGTATCGGAAAGTTCTTCCTGCAATTTTTGAAAATTTTCGCTTGCCCTAAGGTTTGGATAATTTTCTGCTACAGCAAATAAAGATTTTAAAGTATCAGTTAGTTGATTATTTACTTTTGCTTTTTCCTCAGCTCCTTTTGCCGACATTAAATTTGATCTTTGTTCTGTAACTTTTTCAAACAAATCTTTTTCATGTTTTGCGTAACCTTTTACAGTTTCCACTAAGTTTGGAATAAGATCTGTTCTTCTTTTTAGTTGAACATCTATCTGCGAAAACGCTTCGGATACCCTCATTCTTACAGTAACTAAAGAGTTATATATAAACCAAAGGTAAGCAAGCACAATACCAACTATGACTAAAATATATATCATTAATTATCACCTCCTTAGTCCCGGTACTACCGGAATTGAGGACTAGGATTTTAACCAATCCATAATATCATTATAGGGGAGTGTGTTTAAAATGTCACTCTTTTTTATCCATCCTCTTTTTGCCATAAAAACGCCGTATTTCATCGTTTCCATTTGGTCGGAAGCATGACTGTCTGTATTTATAACAAATTTAACCTTAAAATCCAGAGCTTTACGGATTAGCGTGTCGTATAAATCAAGTCGTGCCGGCCAACTGTTAATTTCTACGGCTTTTTTAAATTTTCCGCAGTAATCAAAAATTTTATCCCAATCAGCATCTATGCTTGGACGTTCATTAATTAATCTGCCTGTTGGGTGGCCGAGAATTTTTGCTTTTGGATGAGACAAACCTTTAAGAATCCTTTGCGTAATATCTGCTTTTTGTTGGTTAAAAGAGCTATGAATGGAAACTATAGCTCCGTCTAGTAGTTCTAAAGCTTGGTTGTCGATTGGTAGGTTACCATTGGGTAGTATATCAATTTCGAGTAGCTTAATTATTCGAATACTTTTATTGTTTGACTTAGCTTCTTCCAGCTTCTCGTCCCTTTTGAGTATAATTTTTTCTATTTCTTCGGGTGTATGTTTGGAAACACTTGGGTTATGCTCCGAAAAACCTAAATATTCATAATTAAGCGTGTCTGCTTTTAAAATCATTTCTTCTATCGTGTCTTTTCCCAGATCGTGGCTTGGTTCAACCGGAAAATTTGAATGGATATGAAGGTCTCCTCTAATGTCACCAATTTCTATTAATTTTGGTAATTTGTTTTGTGCAGCAAGTTCAATTTCCCCTGTGTCTTCGCGCATTTCAGGAGGAATCCAGGTAAGTCCGATTGCTTTGTAAAAAGATTCTTCGTCGCTATATTCACTGATTTTGCCGGTTTTAAGGTTTTTTATGCCTTTTTCGGATAAAGAAAACCCTTTTCTAAGCGCAAGTTCTCTTAAGTGAATATTATGATTTTTGCTTCCGGTAAAGTGCTGAAGAAGTGCTCCGAAGCTTTTTTTAGGCTGAGTCATTACATCGATTTGATGCCCGCCGGAAACAAGAATTGAGGATGAAATATCACCTTTTTCAATTATTCGTTCTTTGTACGGGTATTTTGTAAAATAATCCAACAGTTTCTTGGGTTGATTTGTGGCAACTGCTATGTCTATATCTCCAATTGTTGCAGCCTTTCTTCTTAGGCTGCCAAGAGGTTCAACCCTCTGCGCATATTTTGATTTTTTTAAATAATCGACCATTTTATTTGCGACTTCCGTTGCGTATGGAAGCGTGATTCTTTTTTCTTTACTTTCTCCAATCCTGTATTCATCTATTGCTTTCAATATGTCTGCCTGGGATTTTTCTCCAAAACCCTCTAGAGGTGCAATTTTTTCGGATTTAGCAATTTTTTCAAGATCATCAACAGCAGTCCTGGGATCATTTAGTCCAAATTCCTTAACCAATCTATACGCTTTTTTTGGGCCAAAAGATGGGATTTCTATTAAGATAAAAACAGACTGCGGAATTCCTTTGAAAACCCATTCAAAATGTGAAGATTTTCCTTTTTTGCAAAGTTCTTCTAAGTGTCCTGCTATTGATGGACCAATTCCGGGAAGAGATATAGCCTTTCCTTCTTTTATTAAATCACTTATTTCTTCTGTAGAATTAGCTATAGCTTCGGATGCATTGTTGTAGGCAATAATTTGAAACCGGAACTTGCTTTCATCCTTAATGCTATAGGCTACGGCCACATTTCTCAATAGCTTCGAAATTTGTTGATTAGACATGCCTATGTGATCATAACAAAGCATTGATGCTTCGGCAAGTCTTAGCATCAATCCTGAGCGGAGTCGAATGGATTGACTAGAATTCAAATTTTTGCTAGGATACTAAAAGCTTTGGGGTCGTAGCTCAGTTGGTTAGAGCGCCTCCCTGTCACGGAGGAGGTCGCGAGTTCGAGTCTCGTCGGCCCCGCATGCTTTTCTTACCTCTGCCCCGGAAAGGAGGATAATGCCTAAAATAAAAAAAACTCAAAAAAATAATAAGCCTGCAGTAAAAAATGCAGAAAAAAGCTTTTTCTCAGAAATTAAATGGGGAGAGTCTTATGTAAGCCTAATCTTAGGTGCGGTAGTTGTTGTAGTGGCAGTTCTTCTGGTTTTTGCATTTATAAAAAGCAGAGGATTAAACCCTACTAAAGATTCAATTTCAACGTCAACGGATTTAAAAAAGATTGGAAAAACATACGAAGTTAAAGAAGGAGAAGATCTTTGGACTATTTCCGAAAAAATATATGGATCAGGATATAACTGGGTTGATTTAGCAAAAGAAAACAAACTTGATAATCCCAGTATGCTTTACGTTGGAACAAAGCTTTCGATTCCGGAAGTTAAACCAAGCATCACAGTAACTCCTACCAAAAGCAATGAAGTTATTAATGACTCTACGGGACAGATAAAAGGAACGTCTTACACTGTTAAATCAGGAGACTTTCTTTGGGATATCGCAGTTAGAGCATATGGAGATGGATATAGATGGATGGAAATTGCGCAAGCGAATAATCTTGAAAATCCGGACTTAATTTTTTCCGAGAACGTCTTAAAAATTCCCCGGTAAGCTGTTGATTTGCAAGCTTTTAAAACGTTATAATTGCAATGGAAACATCCGTGCGATGGTAGTTCAGCGGTAGAATGTCTCCTTCCCAAGGAGAAGGTCGGGGGTTCGACTCCCCTCCATCGCTCAAAGCATGGCGGGCAGGCAAGGTAGAGAAGCGAGTTCCCCGCCTGCAACGCATGAGTCGTAGCAATCTGCGGGCAGGGATTCTCGTATCCCGCTCCAAACTAGCAGTTGACGTTAATGTTCTAATTTGATAGTATAAATCGTGCCCACTACAAGCCGTAATAATTTGAAATACATTTTTGTTTCAGGTGGAGTCATTTCCGGAATCGGAAAGGGCATAACTGTTGCCTCTATTGCATTGCTTCTAAAATCTGCAGGTTATAAGATTGCTCCGATAAAGTTCGAAAACTACCTTAATCTGGACGCGGGAACCATAAATCCGATTGAACATGGAGATCCATTTTTGTGTGAGGATGGTACGGAAGCGGATATGGATATAGGCAGCTACGAAAAATTTCTCGGCGAAGACATTGGTAAGGATAACTTTATTACTATGGGAAGAATTTACCAGACAGTTATCGATAAAGAAAGACGCTTTGAATACGAAGGAGAAGATGTAGAGGCTATCCCATACATTACAGACGAAATTATCAGAAGAATAAATCATTTAGGTAAGGTTAAAAATGCAGATATCGTAGTTATAGAATTAGGCGGAACCGCAGGGGAGTACCAAAACGCGCTCTATTACGAAGCAGCCCGCATGTTAGCGCTTAAAAAGCCTGGAGATGTAATCCATATTCATGTAAGCTATGTGCCAACACCTCATCATTTAGGAGAGCCAAAAACAAAACCAACCCAGCTTTCCGTAAAAATCTTAAACGAAATGGGAATCCAACCGGATTTTATCGTGGCGAGATCGGAAAAATTCCTTGATCAGAGAAGAAAAGATAGATTGGCATTATTCTGTAATCTTCACCAGGAAGCAATTATTTCAAGTCCGGATTTACCTTCTGTTTACGAAATTCCGCTTGTTCTTCATAAGCAAAATATGGATGCAAATATTTTAAAAAAGCTAGGGCTGGAAGTTAAAAAGCCAAACCTTAAAGAATGGGAAAAATTTGTAGATAAAATAAAAACTGCAAAAAAAGAAATAGAGATTGCGATAGTTGGAAAATATTTTGGAACAGGGGAGTACCAATTAAGAGATTCCTACGCAGCTTTATTTGATGCTATAGATCACGCTGCTTGGGAACAGGGAGCAGTTGCTAAGACAAAGTGGGTTGATGCGGAAAAGGTAGAAGCAGCAGTTGCCAAAGCGGTAAAAGAAAAAACCGATGTAAGCTCTGCCATTAAGCAGGTAATAGGGAATGTTAAAGGAATTATTGTTCCGATTGGATGGGGAGAGCGCGGATCCGAAGGAATGATATCTGCAGCAAGCTATGCCAGAAAATCCAAGATCCCATATTTAGGACTTTGCTATGGAATGCAACTTGCTGTTGTTGCTTTTGCAAGAGACGAATTGGGCTGGAAAGACGCAAACACAGGAGAAAACAATCCTAAAAGTCAACATCAGGTAATTCATATCATAGAGGCTCAAAAGGAGCATATGGTAAGACGTGCGTACGGAGGAACTATGAGGCTTGGCGGTTGGGATGCAAAAGTTAAGCCGGGAACTAAAGCTTACGAAATGTACGATAAGCATAGTGGTTTTACAGATAAAAATAAAAGCATTACCAGCGAAAGACATAGGCACCGTTATGAGTTCAACAATAAATTTGCACAGGATTTTGAGAAAAAGGGAATGATTATAAGTGCAAGATCTGTAAAGGAAAATTTGGTCGAGATTATTGAATTGCCAAAAGACGCTCATCCATTTTATATTGGAACCCAAGGGCATCCGGAGTACAAAAGCAGGCCTCTTTCTCCACATCCAATTTTTGTAGAGTTTGTTAAAGCCTGCGCAAAATAAACTGTTTTTCGTTCGGAGCAAAATTTTTTCTTGACCCGCAATTCGCTTGTCGTCTTGCGAAAAAATTTACTCCTTGCTTCTATAAATCTAGCTGTTGAGTAATTTTGATTTTTTCGATATAATATGTAGCTATGATCACTCAAATTGATTTTGCACCGGGAGATACCGTAAGAGTTCATCAAAAGATTAAAGAAATTGATACAACCGGTAAGGGTAAAGATAAAGAAAAAACAAGAATTCAGATTTTCGAGGGCGTTATTCTTTCTATCCGCGGTAGAGGCGATAATAAAACATTTACAGTAAGAAAAGTAGTAGATGACATAGCTGTAGAAAAAATCTTTCCTGTTGGTTCTCCAAATATAGATAAGGTAGAGATTAAAAGAGGTCCAAAAGAAAAAGTCAGAAGAGCAAAGCTTTATTATCTTCGAAACAACACTCATAAGATTTAAAAATGTATATTCCTAATCCAACTGCCAGGATTGGAGAAAAGGCAGCAGCGGAGTACCTCAAAAAAAAGGGTTACAAAATCATCGAAACAAACTTTAGAAAAGGCTACGGAGAGATCGATATTATTGCATTAAAAAATAAAACGTTGGTTTTTATAGAGGTAAAAACAAAAACGTCAAATAAATTTGGATCTCCTTTTGAAGCCATTACTAATTTTAAAATGAAAACCTTAATAAAAACTTGCCATTTTTATAAATTATTAAACCCCAAATTGCCAGAAGAAATGAGAATAGATGCTGTTGGAGTTTATCTGAATTATTCGGAACAGGTTGAGAGAATAGAACACCTTGAAAATATAAGTGGATTTTAAACTGTTAACTATTCTTAATTAATCTTACTTGGTCTCTTAAGATTGTAGCTGTCTCAAAATCAAGATCTTTTGCAGCTTGGCGCATTTGTGAGGTTAACATTTTAATTAATTTTTCTTTCTCGTCCGGTAAAAGCACTTCTTTTTTATTTAAAGTTAATAGAATATCTAATTTATTTTCCTCTTCAATTCTTTCAACTAATTTTGAGCGGATTGCCTTAATAATGCTTTTTGGAGTAATTTTGTGTTTTTTGTTGTAAGCAATTTGAATTTTTCTTCTTCTTGTAACTTCTTTAATTGCAGCGTCCATTGATTTGGTAACTGTATCCGCATACATAATTACTTCCGAATCAATATGTCTGGCAGCCCGGCCCATTGTTTGAACAAGAGATGTTTTGCTACGTAAAAAACCTTCTTTATCAGCGTCTAAAATTGCAACCAAAGAAACTTCCGGAAGGTCAAGTCCTTCTCTTAATAAATTTATTCCGACTAAAACATCAAATTCTGCCGATCTTAGTTTATCCAGCACATCTTGTCTGTCTAGCGTTGCAACATCGGAGTGCAAATAAGAAACTTTAATTCCTTTTTCTGCAAGGTATGTTGATAAATCTTCCGACATTCTTTTGGTAAGTGTAGTGATTAGTACCCGTTGTTTTCTTTTTACTCTAATCCCAATCTCTCTTAATAAATCTTCAATTTGTCCTTTGGACGGCTTGATTGTAATTTTTGGATCAATAAGACCGGTTGGTCTAATTAGCTGTTCGGTAACGCCACCACTTTGCTTAGCAAGAGAAATTTCATAGTCGTTAGGTGTTGCACTTACATAAACCGCCTTATGGATTTTACGCATAAATTCCTCGTATCTTAGCGGCCGATTATCAAGCGCTGAGGGAAGCCTAAATCCATAATCAATTAACATTTCTTTACGGGCCTTATCGCCATTATGCATTCCTCTTATTTGCGGAATTGTCATATGCGACTCATCGATAATGGTTAAAAAATCACCGGAACATTCTTCGAAAAAGTTTAATAAGGAATACGGAGGATCACCCGGACTTCTACCATCAAAATAACGGGAATAGTTTTCTATTCCATTTACATAGCCAACTTCCTTGATCATTTCCAGATCATAGTTTGTACGCTGTGTAAGCCTTTGTGCTTCGAGGAGCTTATTTTGCTTTTTTAGCTCACTAACTCTAATTTCAAGATCATTTTTAATATGGGCAAATGCATCGTTGTAAGTATCCGGGTTAGTCATAAAGTGTTTTGCGGGGTAAATTACTGTTACATCGAAAACTTTAGTAGTTTCTCCTGTAAGCGGATCAAATTCTAAAATATTTTTAATTTTATTCTGTTGAATTTCAATTCTTAACCCATGGTCTGAATATGCTGGGAACAAATCAATGTCTTCTCCTCTAACTCTAAAAGTTCCGCGGCGGAATCCATAGTCGTTCCTTTCGTATTGGAGATCTGAAAGCTTTAGCATTATGCTTTTTTGATCTATTTTTACACCTGTTCTTATTTCCAGCACAAACTTTCCGTATTCAATGGGGGAGCCCATGTTGTAGATACAAGATACCGAAGCAACAACAATTACGTCTTTGCGGCTTAATAAATTTGCAGTCGCGGAAAGTCTAAGTCTATCGATTTCCTGGTTGATCTCGGCCTCTTTTTCTATATAGGTATCGCTTTGAGGAATATATGCTTCGGGTTGGTAGTAATCATAATAAGAAACAAAATAACAAACTGCATTATTGGGAAAAAAATCTCTAAATTCCTGGTAGAGCTGGCCTGCGAGAGTTTTGTTATGAGAAATAATTAAGGTTGGACGGTTTAAATTGGCAATTACATTTGCCATAGTAAACGTTTTTCCGCTCCCTGTAACACCCAAAAGTACTTGGTGGTCGTTATTGTCCTTAATGCTTTTTGTAAGCTTTTCTATAGCTTGCGGCTGGTCGCCGGTAGGCTTAAAATCCGATACTAACTTAAAATTCATAGCTATCTATTGTATCATTTTCGAGGTTGATACACTTTGTCATACAATGTTTTATTGACAAAGTTCTACTTTTTTTCGTATAAAATACTAATACAGCTAAAATCTAAGATCTAAAATGTGAAATCTAAAATGAACTAATAAAGGATTTACGATTTTCGATTTAAGATTTAGCATTTAATAATATGGCTGGAGTTTTATACAAAAAAGAAAGAGAGGTTTTGGAATTCATTGCCCAATTTCAAAGGCAGTACGGATACTCTCCCATTCTTTCCGAAATAGCCAAAGCCACAGGCCATAGAAGCAACTCAACGGTCCACACGCTCATAAAATCCTTAGTTGAAAAAGGATATATTCAAAAAGTAGACGGAAACACAAGAACGTTGAAAATTGTTGACGAAAAGGTAAAAGCATCCTTAATGGGTAGTCATCCGGCAATCGAGTTGCCTCTAATGGGTTATATTGCTGCAGGAAGGCCTCTGGAGCCTCACACAGACCCCAATGCAACGTTTTTTGTGTCTGCATCTATGTTATCAGGTCAAAAAACTGCGTACGTTTTACAGGTAAGAGGAGAGTCTATGATAGAAGATGGAATTTTGGATGGGGATTATGTTGTTATAGAAAAGGTTCAAGAGGCAATAAACGGAGATATTGTTGTCGCGATAGTAGACGATAGTTTGGCTACTTTAAAAAAGTTCTACAAAGAAAACGGTAGAGTTGTTCTTAAGCCTGCTAATTCGGCAATGAACCCAATTTACCCAAATCACCTAACTATTCAGGGCAAAGTGGTTGGCTTAGTGCGAAGATTTAATTAAGTTATTTCTTCAGCTTTACAATAGCTAATTTGTGGTTGATGTACCAAAGAACAGCTATTACAAATAGAATAACTAGGGCAATATTAAATTTCCTAAAGTAGGGTTCCAGTATTGCCCACTTGCTTCCAAAATAAACTCCTACCAGGGTTAAAAACGTAGACCAAATTAAAGATCCGAGAAAAGTAAATATAGAAAACTTCCAAATATTCATTTCCGAAAGACCTGCAGGAAGAGAAATAAAAGTTCTTACTGCCGGTAAAATTCTGCTAAAAAAAGCAACGCTGTCTCCATATCTCCTAAACCAATGCATGGAGTGCTCATATTCTTTTGTTGAAACCAGAACAAATTTTCCGTATTTTTTTATTAAACCAAGTATTACGGTTTCTTCAAGGTAGTAGCCCAATCCGTAGGCAACAAGCGACCCAACAAGATTAGCGAAAGCTCCAACCAAAATTACTAAGTATAAGTTTAGCTTTCCCTGTTGAACTAAAAATCCGGCAAAAGGCATAGTAACTTCCGAAGGGATCGGTATAAGGGCGGACTCCAACGCCATTAAAATAAAAACGCCAACATAGCCTGTTTGCTGAATTAGTTGTATAATAATGGCTGATAATTGCTCTAACATTTAAATAAAAGTTAAAAATTAAAAGGTAAAAGTTAAAAGTTCAATTCAAAAGCTTAAAATTTTGAATTTTGGCTTAAATTTTGAATTTTGAATTTTGCACTTTGAACTAATTTCTTATGGGTATTTTATACATTGTAGCAACACCAATAGGTAATTTACAAGACATAACTTTGCGGGCAATAGAAACCCTTAAAAAGGTAGATTTTATTTTGTCCGAAGATACCAGGAAAACCGGTTTTTTGCTGGAAAAAATTTTAGGCCATAAAGTCCCAAAAGAAAAGTTGGCTTCCTATTACGAACAAAATGAGCTGCAGAGAATTCCCGGGGTTATAGATTTGCTAAAAGCAGGTTACAATGTTGCATTGGTTTCCGACGCAGGGACTCCGCTAGTTTCCGATCCCGGTTTTAAGTTGGTTAGGGAAGCAAGAAATCAGAAAATCAGAGTAGAAGCTATCCCCGGTCCGTCTGCTGCAATATCAGCGCTCTCCATTAGTGGACTTCCTACAGACAAATTTTTATTTATTGGCTATTTGCCTAAAAAACCCGGAAATAGATCTAAGTTATTAAATCAGGTAAAGTCCACGACTCAAATAATAGAACCAACAGTTATTCTTTACGAAGCTCCTCATAGGTTAGTTAAAACATTAGAAGAATTATTAGCAGTTTTTGGAGACATAGGAGTTGTTATGTGCAGGGAAATGACAAAAATTCACGAAGAATATAAAAAAGATAAGCTTTCTAAGTTAATAGCTGCTTATCAAAAAAAGAATCCAAAAGGGGAGATTGTTTTACTTTTTAATTTAAAAGACTAGTCATTTCTTCGCAAATGCCTTTATTTTCGAGTCAATTTCCAAAAGTCTATTATATTTAGCAACACGCTCACCTCTTACGGGAGCACCGAATTTAACATAATCTGCAGAAATTGCAACGGCAAAATCCGCAATAAAGTCATCGTTTGTTTCTCCGCTCCTATGCGAAGCAATAATCTTTAATCCTGCAGCTTTGGCAACTTCCACAACGGCAAGAGATTCAATAACCGTACCAATTTGGTTTGGTTTAATTATTATTCCGGAGATTGCTTTTTTATCAAGTGCCATTTGTAAGCGGTATGGATTTGTTGCAACTAGGTCGTCTCCGACAATCATTGTTTGCTGGGACATTTTAGTATGAATTTCTTCCCATCCGTCCCAGTCGTCTTCGCCAAGAGGATCTTCCAGATATAGAAATTTAAAATCATTATTTAGTTCTGCATAAAAGGTAATTAAATCACTGGATGACAGCTCTGCATTCTTGTCTTTAATCTTATATTTTTTGCCGGATAAAAAATTATCGGAAGCGCAATCCAGTCCCAAGAAAACATCAAAACCCAGTCTTAAATTAAGAGCTTGGATTGCTTGCTGAATATGCGTGAGTGCTTCTTTATTAGAATCAAGTTTTGGGGCAAACCCTCCTTCGTCTCCGACAAGAGTGGACATATTGTTGGTTACCAGGATTTTCTTTAAAGAGTTATAAATTGCATGAACCATTATTAATTGCTGTGGGTAAGAGGTGGAAGAGGCTGGGATTACCATAAATTCCTGAAAATTTACATTGTCTCCCGCATGTTTTCCTCCGTTTATAATATTAAAAGCAGGAGTTGGAATTTTAAGTGTCATATTTTCTTTTTTAACGTATTCTCTAAGGTAGAGAAATAAAGGAAGCATGGAACTTTTTGCAGCAGCTTTTGCACATGCCATAGAAACAGAAAGAATTGCATTAGCGCCAAGATGGCTTTTGTTCTGTGTGCCATCTAAATCGATCATAATCCTATCGATAACCTGTTGTTTTGTAACTTCTATTCCAACAATATTTGGGGCGATAATCTGTTCAACATTGGAAATGGCTTTTAGAACACCTTTTCCGCTAAATCTTTGCTCGTCTTTATCCTGGAGATCAGATGCTTCGTAGGCTCCAACCGAAGTTCCGCTTGGGCAAGCAGCAGTTGCCTTGTTACCATCGCTTAAATAAATTGTTGTTTCAACCGAAGGATTTCCTTTGGAATTTAGAATTTCCCGCGCGGTTACCTGTTTTATTTTAGCCATTAATTAATTTTTTTTCTGCTTTTGCAATTGTTTCACGGGTGTTTTCTATTGCATCAGGGGAAACCGACACGCTGGTGACTCCCCAGGATACCAGTTTTTCAACAAGATCGGGATAGGTGGATACGGATTGTCCGCAAACAGAGGACGTAATGCGATATTTATGAGCGGTTTTTATAACATGTTCAAAAGCCCACAGAACCGCGTCGTTTCTTTCGTCAAATTCAGGAGCGACTTCATCGTTATCTCTGTCTGTTCCCAGAATAAGCATTGTTAGGTCGTTTGAGCCAATAGAAACTCCGTCTATGCCGCACTCTATAAACTTTGGTAAAAGAATTACGTTGGAAGGTATTTCTACCATCATTAATAGTTTAAATGTAGGAGAACGGTGCAAATCTGCTCTCATTAGAATTTTTTTAACTTCCTCAAGTTCTTTTACGGTTCTTACAAACGGAAGCATTACCCAGAGATTTTTGTATCCCATTTTATCGCGTACCTTCTTAATTGCTTTAAGTTCAAGTTTAAATACTTCAGGGTTATGAATATAACGATAAGCTCCTCTATAGCCAAGCATTGGATTTGGTTCAACAGGCTCAAATTCTTTGCCGCCAATAAGCGACCTGTATTCGTTTGTCTTAAAATCCGAAGTTCTGTAAATTACGGGTCGGGGAGAAAAAGCTTTGCAAAAAGTACTGATTCCTTCTGCCATTTTGTCTACAAATACATTTTGTTTACCGTCTTTAATAAGTTTTTTGGGATGAATTCCAATTCCGGCCATCATAAATTCCGCTCTAAGTAAACCAACACCGTCAACGTTTCGGGAAGCCACTCTATCTACAATTTCCGGCTCTGCAAGATTTACATAAACTTTTGTTGCGGTGCGGGAGTGTTTTGCAGTGTTTTTTATTTCACTTTGAACCTTAAAATGCCCTCCTTTATAAACCTCTCCCTTAAGTCCGTTTACAGTTACTACCATGTCGTTTTTAAGTTTAATAGTTGCGTTTTGTGTACCAACAACAGCAGGAATTCCTAATTCTCTGGATACAATTGCAGCGTGTGATGTTCTCCCGCCGCTATCGGTAATTATTGCGGCTGCTTTTTTCATTGCAGGTACAAAATCGGGATTTGTCTGAGATGCAACAAGCACATCTCCAGGCAATATTTTGTCGTTTTCTCTTGCGCTGCGAAGAATTTTTACCGGACCTGATGCAATTCCCGGAGAAGCAGGGTTTCCGGTTAAAATTACCTCATATCCTTTTAGATCTTCTTTCTGATTTTGTCTGGTGTTTTCGGTGGTAGTTATTGCTCTTGTTTGGACAATATAAACTTTGTTTTTTTCTATTGCCCATTCGATATCCTGCGGAAAATAATAGTGATGTTCAAGCCTTAAGCCAAGAGCAGTAAGCTCCAGAATTTCCTTATCCGAGATCTTTCTTTTTAGTCCAACCCGCTGTGAAAGCTTAATAAGCTTATTACCTGTGCCTGATTTTACCATCATAACTTTTTGGTAAGCACGTTTATCTGTCGTAATTTTTAATTCTTTTTTATCAACTTCGTAGTGGTCGGGTGTAACAGCTCCCTGTACGATCATTTCTCCTAGCCCGAAAATTGCATCAATTACAACTTTTGATTTGTCATTGGAAACAGGGTCAATTGTAAACATAATTCCGGATTTTTCGGATTCGATCATTTTTTGGACAACCAGGGCAATGCCAACCTTTATATGGTCAAAATGTTGTTCGTGTCTGTAAAACATTGCGCGTGGCTCAAATAATGATGCCCATCCTTCCTTAATCTTTTCCATAAGAACAGCTTCTCCTTTAACATTTAGAAAAGTTTCCTGCTGGCCGGCAAAAGAAGCTGTTGCCAAATCTTCCGCAGTTGCCGAGGATCTTACGGCAACCAGGGTGTCTTTAAAGATTCCTCCAAGTTTTCCGTATGCGTCAAATATTTCATTTTTAAGTTTTTCGGAAATTTCACTACGCATAATTTCTTTTTTAATAAGATTGGATACTTGTTGGAGAGAGTCTTGCTTTTTATAATCTACAGTGGACATTAAGTGTTTTATTTTTTGCTCCAGGTTGTTAAGCTTAATAAATTCAAAATAAGCCTGAGCAGTAACTATAAATCCCGGAGGAACAGGAAAGCCGGACCGAGTCATTTCGCCAAGATTAGCGCCTTTACCTCCAACTATTGCAATGTCGTTCTTGTCGATTTCCTTAAACCACGCAACACGCTTTACATCCTGTGCCATAACTTAATTATGTAGAGATTTTCACAATTTATCAAGAAGGAGAACTTATTTATTGATGATTTATCATTTATGATTGATGATTTATCAAACGTAACTTCTTGACGAAACGAGCATCTTAAGTTACTTTTGTGCCTGGAACAATGAGGTCAAAAGGTTTAGAGGAGCCATACGCTTTAGGTCCATAGTCATTAACGTAATTAGATATATTTTCTTTAAAAAACTGTGGTTTTGAATTCTGGATTTTCCCAACAATATAATAGGTTAGCGCAATTATTCCTGCATAGTTAATATTGTCCGGAAGGGGGATATCCCAGCGGTGTTGATTGTAACCGAAAAATTGGTTTGTTTCTCCAAGACTAATCACTAACTCTTCTTTTGACCTAATAACAAATTTTGCATGCCTTGCATGACCCTGACTAAAAGCCCTTAAAGACAAATTGGGACCAAACAATTCGCTTTTTTTGATGTCCAGCATAGGGCAAATATTAAGATACTTGTCCGGCAAAACAAATGAATAACTTTTATAAGAACTAAAATTTTCAGGAAAATTAAGGGAATCAATGAGCTTTTTTATTTGAACAGGGTCTTCTTTTGTGGCAGAAAGCACCATGCCCATATATGTTGAGACATTGTAAGTGTATGGCTCACCAATAGAATCAAAAATAAATACTTCGTCGGCTATTTTTGCGGCATCGGAATCTTTTTTAGTTGTTAAAAGAGTTGTTTTAAGCGAGCATTTTTTTGCGAGTTCAATTTCCCAAACAGAATCCTTACCTCCGGAAGCGGATATCACGACCGCTTGTGATACTAATTTAGTGGAAATGGCTTTACTAAAAGCGGTGATAAGTTTTTTAAAATTACTTTCATCTGCAAAAATTGCTGCCTGATCCGAGAAAAGAATTAGTCCAGTGTTGTAAGCATTCCCGGAACCTACAACAAAAGGAAGATTATATTTCTTTAAATCAAAATTAGGAGGAGTGTTTTTGCTAAAAAAGTCCAGGGTAAGTAGAACATTTTCATCTAAACTTATAATTTCACTCATAACTATTCTTCTCCCCGTTCTTTTTTTCTTTGTTCGGGGGTTTCGTCCGGGCGTTTAAAATCGTCCTCAATTCTTAGGGTCGTTCCCATTTCGGGAGTGGAAACTTCAATGATGTCACAGTCCGTTATTCCCGCCAGACGGTGTTTTTGTCCAAGACAGCATGTGTATCCTTGGCCTTTTTGTAGTTCGGTTTCTATTAAATTTCCGTCTTTATCTTCCCAAATAACTTTTCCCCGGCCATTCATTAAAAACCAGCTTTCGCGCTTGGCATCGTGGATCTGAAGAGATAATCTTACGCCGGCGTTAATATGAAGAATTTTTCCCATATACGGGAGGTTTTCCGGGGTCCAGTGAAGTTCATATCCCCAGGGTTTTTCCACTCTTTTTACATAAGATGCGTCCGAAAAAATACTTTTATCTATTTTATCAAGATCAATCATATTAATTTCCGGTTGTATCCCAATCTTTGCTTACAGAAGGAAATCTACTTAATTTTTGCTTAAATAAATCTTGGATTTTCTTAAGACTTTCTTCTGATTTTGCTTCAAATCTAAGTACAAGAGTGGGTGTATTTGATGATGCTCTGACCAAACCCCAACCGTCGTCTATATAAACTCGGGCTCCGTTGATGTCGATTACTTTATATCCCTCTTTTTTAAACTCATTCGTAAGTTCTTCGACAATGCCATATTTCCCTTCATCGGTTGTAGTTACTTGTATTGTTGGTGTTGAATGGTAGTATGGTGTTCCGGCGATAATTTCGGATAAGGGTTTGTTCTGAGTGGATAGATATTCAAGCATTTTAAGGGCAGCAAATAGTCCGTCATCGTAGCCGTAGTAATCATCAACAAAAAAGATGTGACCGCTCATTTCACCAGCCATAGCAGCTTTTTCTTCTGCAAGCTTTGCTTTAATATGAGAATGCCCTGTTTTCCACATAATTGGAATTCCTCCATGTGCCTTAATGTCTTCAGGGAGCGCTTCTGAAACTTTTACATCAAATACTATTTTTGCCCCTGGATGTTTCGAGAGCACAAGTCTGGACAGTAAAATAATATATCTGTCCGGCCAAATAGTATTTCCTTTTTCATCTACCATGCCCAGTCTGTCTCCATCACCATCAAATGCAAAACCAAAATCACATTTATTCTCAATTGTTTTTTTCCCTGTGTCTTCCATCATTGCTGTTCCGTCGGGATTTGGAGTGTAGTTTGGGTAAGTTGGATCTATATTTGTAAAATGTTCAATGACCTCACATCCTGTTCTTCTTAAAAGCTCAGGTGCAAATAATCCGGCAGTTCCATTAGCTGTGTTTATCAGGATCTTGAATTTTTTTGTTATTTTAGCCCTAGATAAAAGATCTTTTATATATTCTTCTTTTATGTCTTCTTTTTTAACTAAACCAGTTCCGTCTATAAATTCATCTTTGAAAATGATGTCATAAACTTCTTTCATTTCATCTGAAAGAAGGGTGCTGGAGTAGTCGGCTCCCATCTTGACTCCATTCCAGCCTGCGGGATTATGACTTGCGGTAACCATTACCAAACCTTTGATTTTAAGGTGGTATTGTGCCCAATAGCTCATAGGGGTTGTTACGGTTCCAATATCAGTTACCTCCAGTCCACATTCAACCAAAGCTTTGATAACGTTATCGTGAAAACTCTCAGAAGTACCCCTAGCGTCATTGCCTACTACGACCTGGTTTATACCCCTTTTTTTTAGAAAAGTTCCAAACCCGCGTCCAATATAGTACATGGAGTTGTCATTAAGTTCGTCGTCTGATTCCCGACCGCGAAGGTCATATTCGCGGAACATAGTTCTTTTTAGGATAGGCATTTTTTTATATTATATTTCCGCTAATAAAAAGTCAATTGCTTGAACAAGAGTTAAGGCGGAGCGGCCTGATTTAGTTTTGTAATCTATTTCAAAAATTCTTTGATAAATCTCTTTTAATTTTTCCTGTCCAAACATCCTTGCTTGTCTTTCCAATTTTCCTCTTTGCCACGGCGCAAGCCGTTTTATTTCGTCAATTGCTTTATGTGAATTATCACTTAAGGCCAGTAGTAACCGGAATTGGCGTATTAGCATAAAAAAAACAAGCTCGTCGGCGGAGTTTTTAGTTGCGTTATGAAAAAGCGTTAAATTCTGAATATTGTTTGGCTTAATTCCGTCCAGAAATAAAAATAAATTTTGCGGGAACTTGTAAAGTTTGGATTCTGCTTTTTTAAATGCTGCAAGTTGAGCTTTAAAAATTTCGCTATTTTCCCATATAAAGATCTTTGCGTCGGATTGGCTGTTAAGATATTCAATTACTTCATCTAATTGTTTGTTTTTTCTTTTTCCGGACAATAAAAGTTCTATAAAAACTTCTTTTTCCTCAAAAAATAAAGATCCGCCTTCGAATATTTGCTTAAGATCGGACATTTCGATTTTGTCTCCTCTTAAATCTATTGGATTTTTTGCTTTTTCTTTTTCGCCTATAAAGTAATTTCTGGAAGCAGCAATATCATCCCCATGAATAATAGTTAACATAATTTTAAATTCTCAATTTTTAATTTTAAATGAATTCTCAATTTTAAATGTTTAAAAATTAAAACATTAAGATTTGATTAAAAATTTTAAATTAGAAATTAAAAATTAAGACTTACTTAGCTTTTTATATTCTTGAAATAGCTTTTTCGACTGGGTTTCGATATATCTGCCGCGGTGGGGAAGGAGTGCTCCCGAGAAGTTTTTTGGAATATGTAGCAATTCATGGATTAACACTTTTTTTTGGTTATCTCTGTCGAGCTTGTCATAGTATTTGGATAGCACTTCAATTACATATGCGGGTTTAAGTTCGAGAGCGCGCTGAAAAATTTTAGGAAACGCCCAAATTCTTGCATAAGACCTGGATTTTGATCCTTGTGTTCGGTAGCAAAAAATCCTATCAGGATCTATATATGGAAAATCATCGAGTGTTTTCAAGATGTGCTTAATGTCTTTTTTAACTTCCTTTGCTTCTTCCCACTCCAGTTTTGAATTTTTCATATTGATTTTGACTTTTAATTTTTGATTTTAGATCTTAAATCTAAGATTTAAGATCTAAGTGTGTTTGTCTGCAACGTTTGATGCTCCAAACGAATCCGGCTTAATTTTTGCTTGGTAACCACTTCCTGTTACCATACCAACAACTTCTTTTATCATATCACGCGTTTCTCCGCGTTCCCCAACATCAATATGAATTTCCAGCCTTGGAAAATGACCATTAAGATTTTGCTGCAATAGCGGAACAAAATACGAGGCAAAATTTAAAGACTCTATGGTTTCCTGAAAAATCTTATTTTTAATTTTGCTTTTTCTTGATGCTTCCCTACTTAAATTATGCGCAGCCTTTTTTCTATAAAAATAAATTCCACCCATGTGATCACGGTGAATAGTTACCGCAGTTACAATGGTTAACTTACTTTTGTTGTTTTCTGACTCATTTCTTTCGTGCGAATCTGTGCCAATAACAAGACTGTACTCTTTTTCTAAATCTTCGTCCAAATAGTTTCTAATTAAATCTATCATCATCCGTAGATCCACTTGACCATATGTTTGGCTTGTAAAAATTTCGTTTTTTGTTTCTTCTGTTTTAAACATTTATTCCTTTCGGTTTAGGGAGTTCGTGGCTAATTATAGCACAATTAGCGGACGTTAAGCAGCCATTTTAAAAAAACTTTTGCCGCAGTTGTTCTTACCTCGGGGCTGCTTTTGTCTTCTTTATATTCAAAATGCTTAACAGGTAAATCGATTTTTTGGATTTTATCGCCCAACACCTTGTTTGCTGTAATTTCCGGTTGTCCTTTTACTTTAGGGAAATTTTTTATAGCTTTATAACGCATATTTGGTTGTCCGCCAGAGCTAAGTAGCGAAAATTGCGCAAATGGACCACCGCCTGCTTTTAACAAAAAAGGGGCAATAGTAACGATATTATTATTGTTCCAAACCGAATTAAGAGATTGAGTATAATAATCTCCGATTACGCTATCTGAGATTTTATCTGACGACCAGCCTGTTTCCGTAATAAAAACAGGTAATTTTTTATTGGACATTGATTCTGCTAATTGTTTTTCAAAAGCAAAGCTATTTATACTTTTTTGATTAAGCACACTTGGAGGTTGCGCAAAGCCCGGATTTGGATATGAGTGGCTCGATAACCCGTCAATTTGATTAAAAATTCCGGGAACAGCACTATTCATTTCCTGCATAAATGTATATTCGTTCATAGACTTATTGGGTATGTTATCAGCAGCATTATCAAGGCCTGCGGAAATTACAAAAAAATTCTGTGATTTGGATTTAAATGCAGTTACGGCATATGCTAAAAGGTTTGCATATTCGGATGGATTTGGTGCTCCTCCCCATTCGTCGCCCCTGTTTACTTCGTTATAGACAATTACATATCTGTTTTGAGTTGGCCAATCAAGGGAGTCTAAAAAATTAGCAAAATCCAAAATGTTTGCATAGTCAGGTTTTTCCCAAACTGCCGTATTAAAATAGTCTCCATTTGTTGCAAGTCTAATTATAGGAATTAAATGCAGTTTTTTTGCGGTGTTCATAAATTCTTGCCATTTAACTAAATCTTTGTCGTATGCTTGAATTGGAATGGTAATGTATCCCCAATCTCCACCGGAAGAATTAACCAAATCAGCGGCCTGGTTAATTTCGTCAATTGTTAAGATATGTATTCCGATTTTATTATTTGGCCGGGATAGGGGATCATAAGCGGCACGTGTAAGAGCCTGAGTATGCAAGAAAAAAAATGTAAGTAGAATAAATATACACAATTTTACAATTTTATTTTTTTTCATAATTTTATGTCAGTAAAGGCTTATACGTTATATTATAACTGATTGCGCAAGGCTAGTTGCTAGAGGCTTATTGCAATAGAATAATAAAAACGCTAACCTAATAATATATGTCTAAAAACCCATTATCATTGTCTTTAGTTATGGTTCAGGGGTTGTCTATAATTTTTATTTTCCTTACAGGTCCTGTGCTGATAGAAAATTTCTTTTTGTTTATTCTGGAAATTGTTGCTCTTGCTTTGGGCGCATGGTCAGTTTTAGCGATGTCTCATAAAAGCAAAATTAGCATTACTCCGGAAGTTGCTCCCGGAGCAAGATTAATCACGGAAGGTCCATACACGCATATTAGACATCCAATGTATACGAGCTTACTTGTTCTTACATTAATTCTGGTGATTAATTTTTTTTCCTGGCAGAGATTGGTTTTTTGGTTTATTTTGTTAATTGATTTGATTATTAAGCTTCATTACGAAGAGTCGGTACTGGAGAAACACTTTTATAATTACAAAGACTATCAGCAGAAAACTAAAAAACTTATACCTTTTATCTACTAAGCTTTATAAACTTTTAATTTTGCATCTTGAGCTTTTAATTTACTTCCGTTGTATAATCATTTCGTGAGCAAAATTATATTTACAAAAAATGGGTTTGAAAAGCTAAAAAATGACTATGAGGGATTGGTTGAATCTAGGCCGTTTGTTGTAGCAGATCTTAAAAAAGCCAGGGAAATGGGGGATTTAAGCGAAAACGGATACTACAGAGCAGCAAAGTTTAAATTAAGCGATATAGATAGAAACATCAGAAGATGTTCTTATTTAATTAAAAGCGCACAGGTCGTAAGCAGTTCTCAAAAAGATTTTGTGGGAATTGGAAGCAGAGTAAAATTAATCATCGGAAATTCAGAAAAAAATTATCAAATAGTAGGGGAGTACGAAGCAAATCCCGGAGATGGAAAAATTTCGCATTTATCCCCTATTGGTAAGGCTTTAATTGGGAAGAGAAGCGGCGAAATTGTAAAAATAGAAAGCCCTTCAGGACAAACGGAAATTTCTATAAAACAAATACTATAGATTAACTTAACTCAATGTTAAGCTAACTGTATTTCTAGTGAAGATATACTGGTATATCTTCACTAGTTTTGCTTGTAAGACTTAATACGAGGTTTAATTTTAGGTAAAAAATTATCCTTTAATTGTTATTAGTTCTCCGTTTTTATTTTCCACTTTGCAAAAAAAGTCAAAACGGTCAAGATCAAGGCAGACTTCAAAGTCATCTAAAGGAAAATTATCATCGTTGGGGTCAAAATAATTAGAAAGGTCTTTATGAATTTTTAAATATTTTTTTACTTTTTCAATATCTTGCTTATTGCCGTTTAATTCTTTTTTTAAAAAAAACGCAAATTGATCGTCTTCTCCGCCGGGACCACCCATTGCAACAATAGAAACAAGGTTAACATTTTTACCCAAAATGTAATTCTTGATTGCGGAAAGAGTTAAAAAACTGCCGAAAATAAGTTCGTCAGCATTTACTGCGTTTATTAAACCCTGCGTCCCTTGAGTTGATCTGTGAACAATAGTTTTACCATTTAAGTCTAGTTTTAATAGTTCGCTTGGAGAGTTTCCTAAATCAAATCCATCAATTTTATATCCATCTTCTTCTCCTGCAATTAAATATTCCGGGTTTTTATTTTTAAGCTCAATTGCTTTGTTTTTGGTGCCAACCGGAAGAATTTTTTCTGCCCCACAGGTAAGTGCAGTTGCTTCAAATGATGCAGCTCTTAATATGTCAACTATAACAACTATTCCGCTAGCCTTTCTTGCTCCGTTTACCCCATATAGCTTTTTAATTTTCACATGCTCAAGTATATCAAATTACTTTGATATAATATTCACCTATGAAGAACTTTTGGCAAGCTCTACCTAAACCATTTACGGTTCTTGCGCCAATGGATGGAGTAACAGACTACGTATTTAGACAGATGGTTTTAAAACTAGGCCGTCCGGATGTATTTTTTACAGAATTTACTCCTGTTGATGGAATTTTATCCAAAGGTAAAACTCACGTTCTTAGTAATCTTAAATTTAGCAAGAAAGAGCAGCCCGTTGTTGCTCAGTTGTGGGGGCATGATCCTGCGCATTTTTATAAATCTGCAAAGTTGGTTAAAAAAATGGGTTTTGCAGGAATTGATATCAATATGGGCTGTCCGGATAAAACTACAATTAAATATGGAGCGTGCGCTGCTCTTATTAAGAACCCAAAACTGGCAGGAGAAATTATTCAGGCTACCAAAGATGGTGCAAAAGGAATGCCTATAAGTGTTAAAACCAGGATTGGATTTGATAAGGAGATTGTAGAAAAATGGATTGGCTTTTTACTTAAGCAGGATTTGCCCGCTTTAACGGTGCATTTAAGAACTGCAACCGAGCTTTCTACGCCACCTGCGCATTGGGAACTTATGCCTAAGATTATAGATCTAAGAAATAAAATTTCTCCTAAAACACTAATAATTGGAAACGGTGATTTACTTACATTGGATGATGTTGACAAAATTCATGGTCAGTACGCCTGTGATGGATATATGGTTGGCAGAGGAATCCTTGCAAATCCCTGGATATTTAATAAATCAGTTAATCCGCAGGAAATTTCGGTTAAAACAAAGCTTGAAACATATCTGGAACATATTCGTTTATTTAATAAAACCTGGGGTAAAAGCAAAAATAGCGCTATTGTGCGAAAATTTTGCAAAGCATATATTCATGGTTTCCCCGAAGCATCAAATATAAGAGTGCAGCTTGTAGAAACAAAAAATATAGAAGAGCTAATAGAAAAAATTAATCAAATTAAAACTAACCTTACTTTGTAAATGCGTTTGGTATTACTTCGTAAGCCGGGGCAATAGGTTGTCCGCTATTAATTTTTAGTAAATAGCCAACTGCTTTTCCTTTTATCACTAGTCCTCCGGCGCCGATTGTTGGAGCACCGACAACAAGAAAACGAATATCTCTAAGGCTAGCCTTTATATCTCCGGGTCTTGGAATACCTCTCTTGTCGCTGTTGTATGCTATGTGACGATGTCCTGCTATAACTGTCTGAATTTGATTTTTCGAAAAGTCTCTTAATATCGACGCAGTTTCTAAAGCCGGATTAGGTTTATGCCCTATAATTACCAACTCATCATAGTCGATTGCTTTTTTTATCAAAGCTTCTTGAACGCTAATAGCGGTTTGTACTGTTCGAAACAATTTTTCTGATTCTTGTCGTACTGTTTCTATCCAATAATTCTCCATTAAATTTGTATCTAGCATGAGGATTGCTTTGTCCGGCTTTTGGCCTTCTTGACCGATTTCCTGAAGATAGCAAGCAGGTGTCGTATTTATTCCCAATGCGCTGTAAATCCATTCTATCTGGTGATGTTTTCCGCCATTTTCCCATGACCGTCTTTCTGCATCATGATCCCCTAAAGCCTGAATGTTTAACGTTTTGCTTCCCATTATGTTTCCTAAATGGTTTCCTATAAGAGTCATTTGACTTTGTGTTTCTAAGATAGCTTCTTCCAAAGCAGGTTTAGCGACTGCGTTTTCAGCAATATCTCCCGCATGAACAACCATAATGTTTTCTCCTCTTAAGGTTGGGGTGTTCAGTACAATTGCTTTTACAGATGACTCCCATCCTCTTAACGCTTGATTATGTAAGATGGGCGGAAGCTGTTCATGCCAGTTTTCGTATCCCCCAAATGTTCGCCTAACTGCATTAAATGCTCTTGTTGTTGGTAAATGTTGAATCGGATCGGGGTTATGTCGTTTGTCCGGATGAAAATGGGTATCTCCAAGAACAAAAAGACTTAAATCTGGTACCCGACTGCCGAAAGGATTAAGGTTTTCCAGAGGATTTTTTTGGATTTTTTCCGATATTTCTCCCAGACAACTTCCTTCCGGGTAAAAAGCAACCGGTTGTTTATATCTTTCTCGGAGCGCTCCCAATACTCGCTCTTCTGCTAACAGTGTTCTTTCTGCCAAGAATTTATTTCGCAGGTTTAAAAAAAACTTGCGAAGAAGAAAAGTATATCTAATACCTTTTAGGTAGTCAAATTGCAACATTATTGCTATCTACATTTATTTAGAAAAAAATGTTATTCTATATGCTATGGAAGAAAATGATAAATGTCCCAAGTGCGGATCTGCTCTTGGAGATGTAGTAGAAACTGCAACAGGAAAAAAACTTCAACGTTGCTCTACGGGAAGCTGGAATAAGGAAACAAGACAAAACGAAGGCTGTGATTATGTTAAATGGCTTCCGTTTGAGCCACAAAAACTTGACGAAAAATGTCCCAAGTGCGGATCTCCATTAGTAATTCAATTTACCAGATTTGGCAAAAAAATGAAAAAATGCTCTTCAGGAGGTTGGGACAAAGAAACAAAAAAATCAACAGGATGTGACTATATTGAGTGGATTAATGGAACCACGGAGGCGTTGGACGAAGAATGTCCTCAATGTGGAAAGCCTTTGGTGCTTTTTACAACAGTTAGCGGCAAAAGTATGAAGAAATGCTCAACTGCGGGTTGGGATAGGGAAGCAAAAAAAGCAACAGGTTGTACTTATGTCGAATGGCAAAAGGCTGTTTACAAAAAAAACGATGACACAGGCGAAGAATTTCTCCCCCCACCCCCGGAAGAATAAGGCTTGTTGTATAATTCTCGTATGGCAGAAAATAACGAAGGCGAAATTCCAAGTCAGATAAGTGTTTGTCCTGCTACGAAAGAAGATCTACCTGCGATAGAAAAAATTTTAAGAAACACAGTTCAAAATCCGTACGGAAGCGGCACAGTAGACGAAGGAGAAGTGCAATCGGAGCTTGGAAGAATTAATGAGGCCTTAGGCAAACAGGAAGGCGATAAAACATTAGTGGCCAGAGATCAGTTTGGGGAAACATTAGGATTTGCTTTTTTTGGCAAGCCCGATCCAAGAATTTCTGAATTTACCCATTCCGATCCGGAATATACCCAAGAACTAAAATTATTGTATGTTGACCATGTTAAAAGAAGTTCTGGCGTTGGTGGGCGGTTGTTAGATGCTGTGGAGCATGACGCAAAAAGCACTGGAGCAACATCGATAGAGCTAGTTAGTGGTCCGCGATATATGCTAATTGGCACAGGGGAGTTTTATCTAAAAAAAGGGTACAGCCTGGCAGGATCAATTCCTAACTATTTTGAAGGACAATATGTGGCGAAAGTATTCCAAAAATCTTTATAGTGCTTCCTGCCTCCTTGTTCAAGGCCACAAAAAAACCTCATTTCTGAGGTCTTTTCGGGGCGGCTTTCTTGCGAAAGCTTCCTGCCTTTGATACTTGCGTATCGAAGATAATAATACTTTACAGCAAATCAATTCCTGAGTCAAGATGACGATATATATCAAAAGAGGACAATGTTTAAAATTCAGTATTAGATTGTCTTATTTGTTGACTTAATAGTCTTTAAAAATTTATAATGTGAAACAATGAAAAATGAACGAGAAGAAATGCCACCCGAAGCAACTCAAGGAACAATAAGAAATGTCGTGGATGAGATTGGCATAATTGCTAAGCAAGGGAGGTCTTTAGCTCCCATGTGGATGGATCATTCAGGTGCATTAAAACCCAGTGAGCTTAACGGATATGATTTTTTTCTTGCTTCTAGATTAAGTTCTGAAGGAGAGTTTTACGACCCTGAACTTCCCCTAGCTTTAATTCGTCTTTATAGATCGGAAGATATAGGCGACAGAGAAATTAAATATAAAATCACAGAAAAGGAAGGAAAGCTTAGAATAGACAGGTATGATCTTATCCGGACTCAAGCCGAAAAAGAAAAAGGAGAATTGTCTAAAGGGATGTTTACGCAGATGACTGAAGGGGAAATTGAGAGATTTGAAATACAAATGGGTAAAAGCTTAGAAAGATCGATACGAATTATGGAAGAAGAAAGAGAGGCCGGGCTTAGTTTCGTCAGCGAGCCGGAAGCTCTGGATTTACTCCAAACACTTAAGAAAATAAATAAAAAACATCTTAAATAACTCTGAAGACACAATCAAACAGTAAACCAAATACGAGCTTTTCTGGAGTAGTGAAAATTTCTCTTGTATTCCAGTCTTAAACCAGCTTTATAGCTTAATTGCCATTAGGGAGTGGAATTGTTATTTTTTCACTTGTAATGAGTTAAATAAAATTACATAAATGATTAACTTCGAGAGGAACCATGTCTTCCAAAAGAGTACATCTAACGTTAGCTCTCTGATACCCGTTTAAAATTTCTTTTCCCAGTTGTTTTTCTGTTTCAAACGTTTCTATATCTTGGAAATAATCCCAATCACGATTGATGTTTTGAATTGGGCCAAAGGGACGATTATGGTATGTCGACAGTATTAAGGAAACAAAGCTAGAGAGAGGATCATTTAATCCTTCTATGCTCACTAAATCATGAATCATTTGGCCAATAAAGTTAGTTGTGAACGCTACCGTATCTCTTTTTGATGGGGTAATTAATAAGGTATTATCTGGAATTGGCCAATAATCTCCATGGCAAGTTGATAAAATAACAATTTTTCTGCCTGGGAATTTTCCTATTTCCTGAAATAACTCTTCTTTTGAAAGCTCATCCGTTTGGTCAGAGTGGGGGTTGAGAGCAGATGGAATATTCAGCCAATTAGGTTTTCCATGCCCATGGTATGTTACAACTAATGTATCTTGTCGCGAGGCTGTTTTTGAAAAGCCTTGGATCGCATCAATAATCTTAGGTTTTGTGCAGTTTGTACTAAGTAGAATTCTAGTATCTTTTGCTTTAAAAGCTTCTCGGAATATTCTTCCCATAGCCTTTGCTGTAGGAGCATCTTCGCAATCATCCGGTCTGGCTCCTTGCTCTTCGTCGTAACCAGAGTAACCCATTGCGATCACAAAAGTATGCCTATTATTTAGAACAACTTCTTTATGAACTAACGCTTCTGGAGACATAGATGTGAATTATAGCAAAAGTTAGCAAAGCATAAAACTATAGTACCCAAAATGTTTAAGATTATAATCCTGAGCTTGCGAAAGAGAATCAGATTCGTGCCTCTTTGGAACAATGGAAACCCATACTGCAACCTAGCTTTATTCCAGCTTAATTGCCATTAGGGAGTGGAAATTATATTTGATACGTTGACAAAATTTCAGGTCTAAAATATACTCTATTTATGTTAACTCATGATGATCTAAATCAAATTAAAAAAATAATTAAAGAAGGAATCTCACCTCTAGAAAAAGTAATCGATTCTATGGACAAAAAGTTCGAATCTAAGTTCGATTCTATGGACAAAAAGTTCGAATCTAAGTTCGATTCTGTGGACAAAAAGCTAGACGATGTTCAGGCAGACGTTTCAGATATCCTAACTGCCTTAGATCAACGCCAGACAAGAATTGAAAACAGAGTTAGTCGACTGGAAGATGAAGTAGGCATTACGAAATCCCAATAACTTATTAAGTCATTATATATTCTTCTAAAATCAACAGTTTCCTAAAATTAACGACTTCAGACCGCAGAGCTTGGCCTTGCATACGAGGCTACAAAAAAAGCAAAAGAGGCTTCTATACTACTGGGTGAGCCGGACAGGATTCGAACCTGTGACCAAGAGCTTAAAAGGCTCCTGCTCTACCGCTGAGCTACCGGCCCGTCCGCAACGTCTCGTCAAGACTTGACTTGCGTGACGGGCGGGCCCATTACACAAGATTTTTGATGAGTGCGTGCTTATATTCTATTTTTTAAAAATTTTCTACCGAAGCCTGTTTTAAAGTATTTTTCTCTTTTAATTGCTTTTTCTTCGTTTGTACAGGCTTCATAATAAACGATTTCAAATGGTACCCTAGTTTTAGTAGAATCGATTTGCCCTTTATTGTGTTTCTCTAATCGACTTCTTAAATCTTGAGTGAATCCAACGTAAAGCTTATTATCTTTTTTACTTCTTAAGACATATGTATAAAACATATGTTGTGTCATTATATCAATTTTAACCTCAACTTGACAAGCAAGTTAATAAATACTATATATTAAAATATAGGACTAATAAAAACTTAGAGAAAGGAGGTGAAAATATGGTAAACGTAGGTGAAACACTTAAGACCTCCATAATGAATGCTGTTGATGCTCTGGGACGTTTTGTCCCAAACTTCGTTGCTGGACTTATTATTCTTTTAATTGGAATTATCGTTGCTTCTCTTTTAAAGCAAGCTGTTGTGAGTATTTTTAAAGCTTTAAAGCTGGAAGCCTTCCTTAAAAGATATGGAGTTCCGGAACTTAAAGACGAATACAGTTGGTCTAATATCTTAGCTGAGATAGTCCGCTGGTTCGTAATTATAGTTTTCTTAATTCCAACAGCAGATGTATGGGGTCTTCCAAGAGTTACAACAATCCTAAACGAATTCCTTCTATACTTACCAAATGTTTTTGTTGCTGCAATTATTGCAATGGTAGGATTTGTTTTTGCAACGCTTGCTCATGATGTTGTTATGGCATCAATGAAACAGGTAGATGTAAAAACTGCCGCTACAATAGCAACTGTAACAAAATGGGCGGTCGGAATTTTTGTTATTTTGGCAGTCTTAACTCAATTAGGAGTAGCTGCTGATCTTATAAGAATTCTATTTACAGGAGTAGTTGCAATGTTTGCAATTGCCGGAGGAATTGCTTTTGGGCTTGGTGGCCAATCAGCTGCAAAAGAATCAGTTGAAAATGTCAGAAAAAAGCTTAAGCAATAATTGCCTTAAAGCTATTTTTTAGATATAATAAAGGGGCGTACGAAAGTACGTTCCTTTATTTTTCGCTAGCCCCGTTCGTCTAGCGGTCTAGGACATCGGGTTTTCAGCCCGAGAATCAGGGGTTCGAATCCCCTACGGGGTACTAAAGTTGCTTTTTGCACATCGGCATTTACGATTAGCTTGAAGGGAAGCCCTAATTCCTCGGTTCCAATATTTTCATCCTTGTAGACTATCCCTTTTGGAAATAAAAGCTGTTGGAATCTTAATTTGTCTTCAAACTTTGAATCAAGCCAAATAGTTGAAACCTTTTTAAATAATTCCTCAGATAGGCTTACGAGATAATCTATATTTGTTTCAACATCTCTTATCTCGCTTCTTTCAACTTCTTTAATTATTATCCTTGAAGCAAGCGATTCTATCTGCTCTCTATAATCTTCATCCGAAATAACTCCTTTTAAATTCTTCTCAATTAATACTGTTTTTAGTCCTTTAAGAACCTGCAAATCCTTATCAATTTTTTGTTGTTCGATCAAAACTGATCTTTGTTTTAATTTCCAAACCTCTAGCAGTATTTCTTTAAAAAGACGAATAAAATCTTCGTTAGGTTGTATTTGTTTAAGAAAATATAAAAAATCTTCTTCAAAAATTTCTTTTCTTACTCTTGTCTTACCACAAACGCAATGATAATAAGCGTATTTTTGATTTCTTCCAGTAGACTTACTACCTGTAAGGTATTTCCCACAATCGTAGCATTTAGCAATGCCTCTTAAAGGAAAGTCAGGGTTATTGACTAATCTTGGGACAGCTGAGACAGACTTACCTTGTCGTACCATTCTAGCCTTGTAGAATAGCTCAGGACTGATTATTTTCTCGTGTATGCCTTCTACTTCATTGTTCCAGCCGTTAACATCGATGATTCCCATATATAGTTTATTTTCAAGTATTTTGGTTACTGTTTGAGGTGATATTTTATTACCTCTCTTTGTTTTTATTCCCCATTTATTAAATCTTCTGGCAATTTCTTTTATAGTAAAATTTCCTGTTGAATAAAGCTCAAAAGCTTGTTTAATAAAAGGCGCTTTTTCTTCATCAATAATCATTCCCGTGACACTACTTTTATATCCCATTGGAGGAGACCAAGACCACATTCCTTGACTAACTTTTTCTTTTTGCCCTGCCTTTATTCTATCAATCCTATTGTCATTGTCTAATTGTGCTATAGCAGAAAAAACAGTTTCCATAAATTTTCCTTGTGGTGTTTCATCTATGGTTTCCGTTGCAGCTCTAATTACAATTCCATACTTACTTAAGTTTGCTCTAATCGCTTGATAGTCAGCAGTATTACGTGAAATTCTATCTACTTTATATATAAGTACTGCATCTATTTTCCCTTTATTTTTCCCACAATAGGTTAGTAGTTTAAGCAATTGAGTTCTATCAGCAGTTCTTGCCGATTCTCCTTCTTCTCTAAATATTTCTAATACGTTCCAGTTTTGTTTTTCTGCAAATTCTTTACAGATTTTTTCTTGAGAATCTAGGCTAAATCCTTCAACTTGTTCTTTAGTCGAAACTCTTGTATAGAGAACTACGTTCATAATATTTAATTTAGCTACTTCCATAATCCTCCTTTTTAAGATTAGATTCAATAACCCTAGTTGTTTGCTTGGAACCAACAATTGATGTTACTATTTCAGCTATCCCATAGAATTGACTTATGAGAAAATCGATTTCTGAGTCAGAAAACTTATTTGAAGTTTTACCGAGAAGCTTTTTTGCATGCTGAATAGTCATGCCTGGATTATATAAAATTAGACCTATATACTATTCATCGCTCTTTTTTGCTATTTTTAATAAAACATCATTATCTGTCAATAGCGATATGGCTAATCGTTTTGTAACTATATAACAATAGATCAAAATTTCTATAGGATTTTAATCGCCTATTAATAGTATCTAGGAATGGATGAAAATCATCAAATTTAGAACTAAATTCCGCTTCAGTAGTAACCACAAAAATCGTTTTATCAATTAAATGGTTACAGATACCTCTCAATATTAAATCAAGAATTAAATATAGAGGAAAACACAGTTCTTTTGAACCTACGCTTCATTTAATCTTTGAAATTTATAACTCACAGTATTACCTATAATAAATATTCAATTTTACTTATTAAACAAAGGGTGTTTAGGCTCGATATTACGTATTGTTAAATATATACAATAATGGGTATGTTTTTAAAATAAGGCAAACTTAAAAGAGGTCTTTTACGTATACTCCTAATGTTTTTGCTATCCTACTTAATGCTTTTACACTTGGATTTCTTTTACCCATCTCGATTTGATTATAATAGCTATAATCAAGCTTTGCCCTAAAAGCAGCCTCTTCTTGAGTTATTTCTTTGTCCTCTCTAAGCTTACGAATTCTTTCTCCTAATTTCTTATTGATTATAGTCATAGCCAGATTATGGCTGTGGATAAAGCAAATTGGTATTGACTATAATCAAAGATTGGGCATAGAATAGGGACAGATATGAATCTCTTAAAACTTTTTCTTAACCTCTTTATAGTATTGTTATTCACACTTCCCATTCTTGCTATAGTTAGTCTTTTTATTCCCTTTTTAAGACCATACGTTGTGGGTGGTTTTTTACTGATGATTTTCAGCATAATAGAATGGCAATTGCAAACACTTTGGGAAGAAAGATTTAAATCACATGAAGATAAATTACATGATGAGGTAAAAGACTTTGTGCCTAAAATTAAAGGAGATTATAAGGCCGTTAGTAGGTCTGAATTTGAATGGCTTCAGAGTAAAGTAAATGAATTATGGAAAGAAAGAGAAGACCAAATTAAAAACCAAAAAATGAAAGATTTTACAAAATTTTTAAAAAATAAATAAAGGTAAGAAAGAAAAATATATGAGTAAAGGAATTGCAATGTTTGTTTTGGGCTTTATTTTGTATTATTCGTTTATGAATTCACTCCCAAAGATAATTACAGACAATATATTCGTTGATTTAATAATAGCATTGCTAATCTTTTTTTCGATAATAACTTTATTTTATAATGAAGATAAATAAATTATAAAAAAATAAAAGGGTATGAATAAGAAATCACTTTACATAGCATTAATAATGCTTCTTATAGCATTTAGTTTTTCCGCTGGATACTTTCTAAAACCTGCAACAAAGACTACTATTCCTACTGCTCAAATTAAGACCATCAAAGAAATCACGTTTACAACAGAACAACTTGAACAATATTATGCAACCTATCAAGACCCTTATGTTATTGCACTCCGTACTGCATTAAATGGATATCTTGATGGAACCAATAATGGTATAGAAAACCCACAAATTGTTATAGAATCAAGTAGAAGAGATGGTTATATTGATGGGCTTTCCTCATTTAGTAATGATTACTATAAAAGTAAGTTTATTGTATATGCAATAGGAAATAGCGTTGTAGGAGGAAAACAAATCGCAATTATTTTCCAAGATAAACCAGATAAGTTGTTTAACGCTCTAGTGTATAAATTAGCGGACGGAGTTTATGACCTAAGAGGTTTTTCTCAAAACTTAAGTTATACACCAGAAAAAATGAAGAACATCGGGATTCAATACAAAGTAAAGTTAACTGATACAAAGCATGCGTTATAAAAGACCTTTTGGCAAAAATGTACCCTTGCTCCGAGTAGAGACACTGTCATAGGATTATAATACGATTGTTTTTGTATGCAAAAAAGTATATAAGGAAAATAATGATTAAAAAGACACAAAGTTACCTGAGACTATATCGAGAAAGGTTTTTAGTTGCAGTTATAGTATTACTAATGTTAATTATTGCTTATCTCTTAGGACTAAGAAATGTTTTTATATTTAGTCAGCAAAAAACATTAGTCCCAACGTCAACGATTCTAACTATTACACCTGTCATTTCTTTAACCCAAACACCAACTTTATCTCCAAACCCAACAATAGCTAAGCCCATCTTTACTCCCACGTCCAATCCAGTAATTGAAAATAGAATTAAAGCAATCGATGACAGGATTAATCAGCTAAAACAAACTAACCAGAGTAAGCTAAAAATAGCAGGAGAATCAACAGACTGTATCACACTGAGTTGTACAATGATGAGAAATCAATTATACGATGAAGTTAACTCCAATCAGAGAGAAATACAGCAATTGGAAGCGGAAAGAACGCAACTTCTTTTACAATAGATATCTAAAAATAAGCTCCTAATGAGTAAGGTTTTTTTAAAAATCCAATATAAACCTAGATGGCTTTGGCTAAGGACTTATTTCTCGTTTTTTTGAGGAATAGATTCGTATATATACGCTTCATGAATCTTAAATCCATTCATCTGGGTGTTTTCAAATTTTACTGGTGCATCGCAATTTTCTATTTTAACAGCTCCATTGACTAACATTATCAAATGCTCATTTGGCAGAAATAATCCAACCCTAGCAATCGTAGTTATCTCATCTTTCGATAGGTTTTTAGTTATCTTACGAGCAACGTATTCAAAGCATTCTTTTTGATTTCTACCATTAAACCATGGAGCGGAGACAACAACAGACCATTTGTCTGTTATTTCATCCATTTTAAGAATCATGAATAAATAAAAATCACCTTTTTCTTTTTTAATTTCCTTATAAATTGTTGTAAATTTTGTAACTATGTTTTCCATTTTTTTACCACCTTTTTTTAATCCATGTAAAAAACCCTTCATCTTTATCTTCAAGAGCGTTAAGCTTAGTTTGAATTAAATCGCTATTATACGCTCCTATATTATATCTAATTTCTGGTTTCCAGTCTTTTGTTAAAATACCCCAATTATTAACAAGGCCTGAGGTTGGTTCTAAGCGAAAATCACTAGAGTAACCTGATAACATCATTAATCTATCTAAATCATGGCTGGCAAAAACATCATAATGTTTCCCAGTATCAGGATATTCATCCAAATTAAGTTTTTTACAGATTAAAGCTTTTAAAGAGCATTCTACAACATATCCGAGCAAATAGCCTGCAGTATCATAATCCTTTGCTTTATACAAGATTTTTGCAGCTTTTAGCTTAGCTTTTACCACTTTTCTCAAGTCTGATGCTGTCATGTTTTGATTTTACTATAAATTAATAAAATCTTCTATCTTATGTACGTAAAATATGGAATAATTTTTTTAAGTTATCTAACTTTAGGATTAAATTCCACAGGTAAGGTAGATTTTATTAACATCATTTCTGTGCCTTTAGCTCTTGACATTTCTATAGTATCCCCCAAGGGAATTTTTCTTATTTCTTCATTTACGTTATACCTTATCACTTGTACCGTGGGGAAAATGCTGAAAACTATAAAATCGTTTGTATTTGGACTTGTGTTTCCGATAATCCATATATCCGCTATGTTTTTGACTCTTTTTTTCAATCTTACTGATAACTTGTTAATACACATGTCTTTAAGATTGGTATCTTGTCTAAGATAAACGACAAGTCCTGTTTCTTTTTCATAGAATTTATCTTTAATTTTATTTAAAATTTCATCTACGACATTACCTTTTGAATGCATGGTAATTTCCATCACTTCCACCTTTCTAAAATTTATGTAATTCCATCCTTCTTTTTCATTTGGCGTTACAGTCATAGCTAAAATATCAGGTGGGTCTTCAGTTGGTATCTGTATCCACCATAATTCACCAGAAATCTTCGTAATTCCTAAAAGGGCAACTGCAACTGTCCAAGCCTCTCTTTCTTTTTTATATTTATTGCTTGCGACTACAATATCGCCATATTTTTTTCTTAAAAACCACAAATGATGCACAGCAAACCTTAAAGAAAACCATCTATTTTGGTCGTATTTCACGAGGTAAATATAACACAATACGCAACGCAATTAATAGTTCCATTCCCTAACGGTAATTAAGTACTAAAGCTGGTTTCAGGCTAGGGTAGAGTATAGACTTCCATTGTTCTAACGAAGCTCGTATTTGGTTCCAATTCTGAAACATTTGGGGTACATTATTTTATAGAAGTTTATATTCTATTTTTGTAATCTTGGAGACTTCTTTTTGCTCTTTAGAGTTTTTTATATTTTTATAATAATACGCCTTATCGAAAATCTTATTATAATCATCAACCTTCTGAATAAACTCAGTTCCCAAAAGATGATCCTGTTCATGTTGAATCACCCTTGCTAATATCCCGTTCGCTAAAAGAGAAAATGGTTTTCCTTTTTCATCAAAAGCATTTACTTTTACTTCACCTGGACGAGATACCGGTCCAAATAAATTTGCATCTATTAAGCTGCCACAGCCTTCATAAATAATAATCTTATCCTTAGAGGAATAGGTAATTTTCGGATTAACATAAATCCTTAAGGAATCTTCATTAAGCAATTTTCTTGCGTTGGTTGATCTTGGGTGAGTAATAAATACCATATAATTTTCTCCAATTTGCGGTGCTGCAATACCTATAAGTCCGGTTTTATACATTGTATCTCTTAAGTCTTTAATTAGTTTATTTAAAACAGGGGATTTAAAATCAATAATCTTTTGATTTTTTGTTTTTAATGCAGGATGTCCTGCCTGTACTACTTTTTTAACAGCCATATGGAGGAATTATATCATAGGAAAATACAATCTAATAAAGCTCAGTAGGTAAAATTTGCCTTTGCAAATTAATTTTGATAATATCCAAGATACATGCCAGTTCTCATAGAAAGACTTAGCGAAGTTAAACCGCTTGCTATTGTCAATGCAGGACAAACTCATGAAATACGAAGCGGCTCATTCAAAGACCTCATTCTGCCGGGTAGAACCTCTTTATTTCAGGTAGAAGTAGACGAGAGCGGAGCAATGCTTTCTACGCTAAGTGAACATAAGGGTGGATTTTGGGAAGCAATCTCATGCTACAGAACTCCTAGATTTGATGTAGAAAAAACTGAACGTTTGGAACCGGGTGTCTCGGTATTGCTTCCTCGAAAAACGTTGTCGGGAGCAATAGAGTTTATTCAAATTACCAACAAGCCCTAACCTCTTCATTGTTTTTGCTTCTTATTTGATGTATACTTTAAGATCAATTTAGCCTCACGAATATGGACAAGATAATCGTTAAGGGAGCAAGGGAGCACAATCTAAAAAATATTGATTTGGAAATCCCCAAAAATAAATTGGTGGTATTTACAGGCCTTTCGGGAAGCGGAAAATCATCTATTGCTTTTGATACAATTTACGCCGAAGGACAAAGAAGATATGTGGAAAGTCTTTCTTCCTATGCCAGACAGTTTTTAGGAATAATGCGTAAACCAGATGTCGATCTAATAGAAGGTTTATCTCCGGCAATTTCTATAGACCAAAAATCAACTTCCCATAACCCAAGGAGTACGGTTGGTACTGTTACGGAAATTTACGACTACTTGAGGTTACTTTTTGCCAGAATTGGGCATCCGCACTGTCCTGTATGCGGGAGAGAGATTTCGCAAATGTCCAAAGAGCAAATTACCGATTCCATAATTAATCTTGCTGCCCAGGAGTCTACTCAAAGACTTAAAATATTAATCCTTGCGCCAATTGTTAAAGATAGAAAAGGCGAATATACAGAACTTTTTGTGGATCTTAAAAAACGTGGATATAAAAAGGCAAGGATAGATAGGAAAATATATTCACTGGACGAAGATTTTGTGCTTATAAAAACAAACAGACATACGATAGAGGCAGTTATTGACCAAATAGTTTTACAAAAAGACACAGACAGATCAAGAATTACTACAGCCGTAGAGCAAGCGCTTAGCCTTGGCGACGGAGAGCTAATCGTAGCTGTAATTAAAGACGCAGGATTTAGTATTCCCGATAAACCACAGAAAATGGAAGACAATTTTTACTCTGAGAAATTTGCCTGTCCCGTAGACAATATCTTTTTACCACAAATTGAGCCCCGGGTATTTTCTTTTAATACGCCTCACGGCGCATGTCCAACCTGCAATGGTTTAGGAACAGTTTTAACAATCGATAAGGACTTGGTGTTTAACGACAATCTCTCCATAAATGAGGGGGGAATTTTACCGTACATTAACCTTCTTGCCCACGACACCTGGTTTTCCCGTACTTTTAAAGTTTTTTGCAACGAAAACAATATCCCTATGACAAAAAGACTATCGGAAGTTAGCGAGGAAAATAAAGACTTACTCTTAAAAGGTACCGGAGGTCAACAATATCTTGTAGAAGGGGAAAACAGATGGGGGAAAAGTACGGTAATTTATGAACATTTTGGAGGGATTGTTAAAGATCTTAAAAAACGCTACGAAGACACGGAATCAGCATTCTTTAAATCTCAAGTAGAAAAGTTTATGAGATACGAAGAATGTAACGATTGCCATGGAGCAAGGTTAAAAAAAGAAGCATTAATGGTTACCGTAAACGGGAAATCAATAATTGAAGTTTCGGAAATGCCAATCGCGGAAACATTTAACTTTGTCAACTCTTTACATAGCCTAATCTCTAGCAGAGAAGAGCAGATTGGAAAATTAATCATAAAAGAAATTAAACAAAGACTGTCTTTTTTACTGGATGTAGGGCTTGATTATTTAACTTTATCCAGAGGCGCACATACTCTTGCAGGCGGAGAAGCTCAAAGAATCCGGCTTGCGTCACAAATTGGAAGCGGATTAACAGGTGTTTTGTATGTATTAGATGAACCATCGATCGGACTTCACCAAAAGGACAATCAAAAGCTAATAGATACTTTAAAAAAACTCCGGGATCTAGGAAATACAGTGCTGGTAGTTGAACATGATGAAGAAACAATGCAAAGTTCCGATTACATCTTTGATTTTGGTCCCGGCGCAGGGGAAAACGGAGGAGAAATAGTTGCTCAGGGGACATTTGAGCAGATCAAAAGCAGCAAAAATTCTCTAACGGGGGCGTACTTATCGAAAAAAAGAAAAATAAGTATTTTAAAACCCGAGGTAGAAAAAGATCAAGTTGATAATCTGACAATTCTTGGAGCAAGCGAACATAATTTAAAAAGTATTGATGTTTCATTTCCGTTAAATAAATTCGTTGTTGTTACGGGTGTATCGGGTAGCGGAAAATCAACCTTAATCAACGATATCTTGTACCACGCATTAATGCAAAAGAATAATCCGTTTCATAGGGAAAAACCTGGAAAACACCAAAGTATTTCAGGCTATGAACATATAAAAAACATTTTTTTGATTGACCAGTCTCCGATTGGCAGAACTCCAAGAAGTAATCCTGCAACTTATACAGGCGCTTTTACCTATATCCGTGATCTATTTGCAAAAACTAAGGAAGCAAAATTGAGAGGCTACGGCCCGGGCAGGTTTTCTTTTAATGTTAAAGGCGGACGCTGCGAATCATGCGAAGGAGAAGGCAGGATTAAAATAGAAATGCAGTTTTTACCTGATGTTTATGTAACATGTGAGGTATGTAATGGACAAATGTATAACAGAGAGGCTCTGGAGATTGCTTTTAACGGTAAAAATATTGCGGACGTCTTAAGTATGAGCGTATCTGAGGCCGTAAAGTTCTTTTCTTTTTCCTCAGGTCTTTCCCATAAACTGCAAACCCTAAATGATGTGGGGCTTTCGTATATAAAACTTGGCCAGCCTGCGCCTACGCTGTCGGGAGGAGAAGCGCAAAGAGTAAAGCTTGCAACCGAGCTTTCGAAGCGCGGCGCTAACTCTTTATACCTACTGGATGAACCGACAACCGGGCTTCATTTTGCAGATTTGGAAAAATTATTGCACGTTTTACGTAAACTTGTAGATCAGGGAAACACGGTAATTGTAATAGAACACAACCTAGATGTTATAAAAAACGCGGATCATGTTATAGATTTAGGTCCGGAAGGCGGAGAAAAAGGCGGAGAAATTGTTGCAACAGGAACTCCGCAGGATATTGCAAAAGTTCAATATTCTCATACTGGTCATTTCCTTAAAAAAATCTTATAAATATAATAGTGAGAAAAATTCTAGTCTGCTTATTCTTTTTATTATTCTTTTTTTCCGATTCAAAAATTGCTAACGCAGAGGAAAATTTTACCTCAGATTACCGAGTAACATACACGATTAACAATGACGCTTCTACACATGTGCAAATGAGTGTTACTCTAACCAACTTAAGTAGCAGATATTATGCTTCTTCATATAAAATACAGCTTGGGTTTAAAAATCCTTCCAATGTTAAGGCCTCCGATGCCGGTGGAAATATTACTCCATCTATTGTTAAAAACAGTAAGGGCAGCGCTGTGGATTTAAATTTCAACAGCAAAGTAATAGGACAGGGAAGTAAGTTAAATTTTTCCGTATCATTTGACACTTTGGAGCTTGCGCAAAATCAAGGAAATTTATGGGAAATCAATATCCCTGGATTATCTTCTCAAAATGATTTTTCTTCCTTCAATGTCAGCATTATTGTTCCTAGATCTTTAGGAAAACCCTCATACATTAAACCAATGGTCGGAGATAATCCAAACCGGCAGATTGGCAATACTCTAAATTTTACAAAAAGCGAGTTAGGTACCTCTGGAATATCGATTGCCTTTGGGGAGTATCAAATCTACAATTATAATCTTAAATATCATTTAAGTAATAAAAACTTGTTCCCAATTACGACGGAAATCGCCTTACCTCCAAGTACAAACTATCAAGACGTAATAATCAATCGCTTAGATCCAAAACCAATGAAAGTCAGGATTGATAAGGACGGAAATTGGTTAGCAAAATATTATCTTTATCCCTCGAAGAATTTGGATATTACAGCTAACGGAAAAGTAAAAATTTTTCTTAAGCCGAAAAAAGAACTACTAGATAAAGATCTGGGGAGAAAATACTTAGAGGAGAGGCCATACTGGGAAACCTCTAATCCAAAAATAAAAGCTTTGGCAAAAGAGTTAAGAACTCCCAGTGCGATTTATCAGTATGTAGTTGATAATTTAACCTACGATTTTTCTCGAGTAACAGAACAAAAGCCAAGATTAGGAGCGGTTGAAGTGCTAGATGATCCAACTTCGGCAGTTTGTTTGGAATTTACAGATTTATTTATTGCAATTGCCAGAGCTGCCGGTATTCCGACAAGAGAGATCAACGGCTATGCGTACACTAAAAATCCGCAGGAAAGACCACTCTCTCTGGTGGAAGATGTTCTTCATTCCTGGCCGGAATACTACGATTACGATAAACAAACTTGGATTACGGTTGATCCTACCTGGGGAAATACCACAGGCGGAGTGGATTACTTTAATGTAATGGATTTTGACCACTTTGCTTTTATTAGAAAGGGGCTAAGCAGTACTTATCCTATTCCTGCAGGAGGCTATAAACTAACGGCAAATTCTAAAACAAAAGATGTAAATATAGCTATTGGTAATAATTTCCAAATGGATAAATCTCTGCAGGTGAGCTTAGATATCCCAACGGAAGTCGTGGCAGGCACCTTTATCGAAGGAGAGATAAAAGTAACAAATATTGGAAATACAATTTCGGATCCGCAATCCGTTAATGCTTTAACAACGTTTTTAATTCCAACAAGTCAAATCTTGTGGATGAGCAAGGTTCCGCCATATGGAGAAATAACTGTTCCGATAAAATATAAAAATACAGATTTTTTGACAAGTAGTAAAGATACGGTTAAAATACAAATCGGAAAAAATCCAATCAGTAAAGAGATCGCTATCGTTCCTTTTTATCTAAGTAGATGGTTTTTCCTAGGAGGTGTTTTCGTTGCAGGTTTTAGTATCATCATATGGATTATTATCAGAGGCTTCAGGGGTATACCTGTTTCTAAACCGGGAAAATGAGGTTTTGTATGTAGGGAAAGCAAAAAACCTTAAAAACCGTGTTTCTTCCTATTTTACCAACAAAGATCTTGGAGAAAAAACCAGGAATCTTGTTTTGCAAACAGTAAAGATAAAGACAATTGTTGTTTCTTCGGAAATTGAGTCGCTACTATTAGAGGCTAATTTAATCAAAAAGTATAACCCTAAATACAATGTTAAGCTTACGGACGGAAAAATTTATCCATCAATAAGAATTACATTCAAAGATAAATATCCGAAGATTGTCATTGTAAGAAAACAGAATGACCAAAAATCTATTTACTTTGGTCCATATCCCGATAGTGGATTAATGAGATCTGTGCTTAAAACAATAAGAAAAATTTTCCCTTATGAATCTGTTTTAAATCATCCTAAGAAAATTTGTCTTTACAATCATATTGGTCTATGTCCATGCGCTGAAGCGCTAGGAGATAACGGCTACAAAAAAAACATAAAAAGAATAATTAAATTTTTGAGCGGCAAGACGAAAAAAGTTATTGCCGAGCTTGAGAAAGAAAGAGATTTTTATAGTAAAAAAGAGGATTACGAAAAAGCTGCGCAGTTACAAGCTAAAATTGACGCAATTAAGAAAATAACGGCTCCAGTATATAATCCGTTTGAATATATTGTTAACCCAAACCTTAAATCTGATATCCGTAAGATTGAACAAAAAGAATTGTTAAACGTTCTTAATCAAAAAGGTGTAGCTATAAAGAATACAAACAGAATTGAGTGTTTTGACATTTCCAATATCTCGGGCTCTTCAATTGCTGCTTCTATGGTTGTTTTTCTAAACGGGGAAAAAGCTACAAGGGAATATAAAAGATTTAAGATAAGATATGAGAATAAAGGAAAACCAAATGATTTTGCGGCAATGGAAGAAGTAATTTCCCGCAGATTTAACCATCCCGCCTGGGGAACCCCTAATTTACTAATCGTGGATGGCGGCAAAGGCCAAATATCTTCTGCTTTAAAGGCGCTTAATTTAAAGAGTATTTCTGTTCCGGTAATCGGACTTGCAAAAAAAGAGGAAACAATTATTACCGCTGATTTTAAGCAAATAAACTTACCCCATAATTCCAAGGCGCTTCATTTGTTAATGAGGATCCGGGATGAGGCACACCGGTTTGCCCTTGCTTATCACAAAAAACTACGTTCAAAGGCAGTTTTTGCTAATGGCTAATATTATATTTGTAGGGAAGATATAGAAAGGTTGCGGGAGCATCGTCAAGTAAATATTTTTCAAAATCAGCATAAATTTTCTGCCTTTTTGAGTAATCCGTAATCTGTCTGCCATCTTCAAGAAGTTTATCAATTCTTAAATTTTTATACCTCGTAATGTTGTTTGACTGTTCGGAATGCCACAGGGTATATTGATCGGGATCCTGTGGTAGTTTAAAATCACCAAGAAATATTTGAAAAGAAGACGGAAGGGAATCCGCAACCTTAATATCGGATTCAACGCCTATTGCTTTCCAATTTTTCTGAATTATAACTGCAGTTTTTTCGTATTTAGGCAATGTTTTTATTGTAAATTTTAGTTTTGCTCCACTTGTTGCGCTATCTGCCTTTTCAAGAAGACTCCTAGCGTGTTCTATGTCTTGCTGATCGAAATTTACAATCTCCTGACTGGCCCACAAGGTTCCCGGGAAAGGTTCGTAATTTCTGCTTCCCTGAACAAAATTGTCCTGAATAGCGTTTGAGAGAGCCTGTCTTATTTTCTTATCCGATAAAACAGAGTCCTGATTATTGTAAAAGATTGTTACTAACTCCTTTTTATCTGTTATTTTTTCAATTTTGACATTTTTAAATTTTTCAAACGAAGTATTTCTAAATGATGTGTCATACAATCCTGATGCTTTAGTTATTTCTCCAAGCACAAAAGCTGTTTTAAGCGCTTGTTCTGTTGGATACATTTGGTAGGAAAGGATTGAGTACTCATCTTTTACTCTTGAAAGGTCAATTGACTCAACAAAACTCCCGTTTACATTAATTTTTTTTAATTTGTAATCTCCAACACCAATAAAGTTACCGCGTAAAAATGGCCGGGAAACAGTAACCAAGAATGGAGAATACGGACTTTTTAGCTTAAAAATTATTGTGTATTTGTCCGGTTTTTCTGTTTTAACGTCCTGAAAGTTATATGAGATATTGGAAGAATGAGCCTGTTTTTTGTCAGAAAAGAAAATATTTTTCTTTAGTTTAAAGACGTAGGTTTTTCCACTATCTTTTATTTCCCAACTTTCCGCGACATCCGGTTTGGGAGTTCCGTCATCGGATATATAGGTTAAACCTCTGGATAATTTTCTCTGAATTTCCTCAGGTAGGGTTTCCGGTGTATACACACCTACAACTCCAACTGTTTGCTTATTAATAAAGGGAATCTTTTTAACAAAATATACGGAGACAAACCTTAAAATAAAAAAAGCAGCCAGTCCTAAAACAAACGATAAAGCGATTGTGCTTCGCCATTTTTTAAAATAGGCTTTGATCAGCCAAAACAATAGGCGTTTTCTTTTAATTAAGGTCATATCTTAGCGCGGAATAAGAAGTATGATAGAAAGAACTCCGAAAATAACTGTAAGTACGGCAGTTGCCCAAACCAAAAGTCTTTCAATACTCCTCTTACTTCTAAAAACTTCTCCGCTTCCGCCAAAAGCTCCCGACAAACCGCTTCCCTGAGACTGTAGCAATATAACTCCAACCAGCAAAACAGCTATGATTATTTCCAAAACATATAAAATCATTACTAGATTATATTTAAAAGGGTAGCTTATTGCAAGTTTTTACTTTGTAAATAGCCAGGAGATAAATGAAGCAAAAACCGATTGAAAAAATGCAACGATCCCAAAAGCAAATAAGGTATTAAAAAAAATCTTAGGGATTATAAACCCTGCGTAAGTAAATCCTTGGAACATAAATGCGCTAATCGAAATTGCAGGCACAAAAACCGTTAACAAATAGAAGATAATAATATTTGTAAAAACCGAGAAAAACCCCAGCGTAATTATGTTTAACGGAACAGAAAGTAAGCTTAATATTGGTTTAATGATTAAAAAAAGCAACGCAAGGGCAAATCCTCCGAATAGAAAGGAAACAAATCCTTCTTTAACAATAAGTCCGGCAATTACTTGTGAGATAAAAAATAAACACAAACTGTTAATAACGATTGATCTTAAAAGCGATTTCATATTTTTATCGTAACAATTGCAAAAAAAACTGTCAATTTGCAAACTGTTGCAATATCTTGCGTACAAGGCTATTATTACATAACTATGAATAAGGTTAAATGTCCAAACTGCGGAAAGCTTGTTGAGATATCCGAAGCAATAAAACACGAGGTAGAAGAAGCTGTTTTAGCAGAGGAAAAAAACAAACATAAACTGGAACTGGAAAAGCTGCAAAAAGAAATAGAGGAAAAGACTACAAAGAAAATTAAAGATGAGTTGGATTTTAAGATTAAAGATTCAAATAACGAACTTCTGGAGATAAAAGAAGAAAAGAAAAAGCTTCAGGACCAATTACTGGAAATGAGCAAATCTATAAGAGAACTTCGGGATCAGTCCGAAAAAAATGCTTTGGAAAACGAAAAAAAGCTAAATGAACAAATCGAAAAAATAAGAGAAGACGTCTCTAAAACCGTAAGCGAAAAAGCAAGACTTAAAGAACTTGAGCTGGAAAAAAAGCTAACCGACACACAAAAAGCTTTAGAAGATGCGCAGAGAAAAAGCAGACAAGGTTCTCAGCAGCTTCAAGGCGAAATAATGGAGCTTGATCTGGAAGAAAAACTAAAACAAACTTTCGTCAATGACGAGTTTACGCCTGTCCCAAAAGGCATAGAGGGTGCAGATATTTGGCAAAAAGTAAGAAACAACCATAACCAGGAAGCTGGTTCAATTGTTTGGGAGATAAAAAGAACAAAAGTTTTTAGCAAAGGCTGGCTACCAAAACTAAGGGAAGATGCAAGAAAAGTAAATGCCTCGGAATGCGTTTTGGTTACAGATACTATGCCTGATGGAATCAACCATTACGCAAGAGTTTCGGGAGTCTGGATCGCAACATTTGAGGATGCGCTTGTGTTGGCTACGGCGCTTAGATACACACTTATGCAAGTAGCTATTGCTAAATCTGCGGCTTCTCACGAAGATGAAAAGCTGCAGGAAATTTACGACTACATAGTAAGCGAAGCTTTTAGACATAAAATAGAAGCTCATTTTGAAAGTGTAAAATCTCTAAAAGAAGACTTGGAAGGAGAAAAGAGAACGTTTGAAAGGATTTGGAAAAAACGAGAGGTGCAAATTCAAAGATTGGATAGAAGCATGTCTCAAATGTTTGGAGAAATCCAAGGAATAACCGGAAATGCACTTCCAACCCCAAAAGCGCTGGAAATCGGGGTGGATGATGAAAGTGAACAAGAAGAACTCCTCTAAATCCTTCGGTAAAACTCAGGACCTTCGGCCTACTTTTAAGGAAGAAAAAAAGCTATGGAAGCTCGGATATAAATATATTATCGGAGTAGACGAAGTTGGTAGGGGAGCATTTGCAGGCCCTGTAACAGTCGCAGCAGTAATATTCCCTAGCTCATTACAAGGATACTCCTTGTCGAAGCTGACAAGGAGTATCCTTGTAGAGGTAAATGATTCAAAAATGCTATCGCCAAAAAAAAGAGAAGAGCTTTCGCCTTTAATTAAAAAGCATTCCATATATTCTATTTCTACAGTTTCGGTAAGAATCATAAACAAGGTTGGCATAGGTAAAGCAACAGAAATTGCCTTCCGCAGATCAATATCAAGTATTATGAAGAAGGTATTAAGTATCGATAAAAATTCTGAATTCTTAATTCATAATTCTAGATTCTTTCTTTTGGTGGATGGTTTTCATATTAAATACGTAAAGGGAATTGGACTAAAAAATCAAAAAGCGATTGTAAAAGGGGATAAGAAAAGCTTATCAATTGCCGCAGCCTCAATTATTGCTAAAGTCTATAGAGACAACATAATGATTAAGCTATCTAAATTATACCCTGAATATGACTTTGATTTACATAAAGGATACGGAACAAAACTTCACAGAGATAATATTTTAGAAAATGGGGTAACAAATCTGCACCGCACTGCTTTTTGCAATTCTTTCCTAAAAAACACTATGCATTATCACGAGGACTAGTGTAAATTACCTTATCTCTTTTTCCTAACGGGCTATAATATCCATCAAAAGAACAAACAACACGCTTTGCGCCTTCTCTCTCTGCTCTCCAACCAACAGATAGAGAATTTACAACATCATTATGCAATAATTTATGCTCATCACGAACCCTTGCTTTAAATGACTTCCAAGAAAATCTTCTTAATTCCTTTAATCTCGAATTTTTTTCTATTAAACGTTGCTTAAATTCACTTAAGGTAAGCACTCTTTCTGGATCAATAAACGTGGTTCCTAATTCTTTAGCAGAGAACAATACTGTTCCCCCTTCTGAATTAAGTCCTGTTTCTTCTGCAACTCTTTTAAATACCACATGGCTTGCTTCTTTAAATTGCCTCGCTGCGTCTATTAATTTAAATCCTTGATTTAAGATTGTTTATCAGGTAAATCTCCTGATAGAATAGGCACAACAACAACCCTTCTCTGAGTTTCAAGAGTTCTTGTTCTTTTTCCCATTCCATTATGATGTACTTCTGCGGAACTTGGCATATCTTCAGTGCATTTTACTTTTACAAATTTAAAAAGTCAAGAGATCGGATCATTGAATATAAAACATCAGTTTGGTAAAATTAGATGCGTCGCAATCATACGCTAGAAAAGGTTAAACGCGAGATAAGTAAATGCCAAGTAAGATGTGCTAATTGTCACAGAAGGAAGACAGCAAAAGAGAGAGGGTGGAATAAAAGATTTCTAGCCCCCGTAGCTTAACGGATAAAGTACTGGTCTTCGGAACCAGCAATGGAGGTTCGATTCCTCTCGGGGGCGCAAGATAGAACATAAAATATGTCTTATTCTAAGAACCTTATTCAAATTAATCTAATTTATATCCCCTAAGCTAGCTATTGTTAATTTATTACTCTTAACATTCTCTGCAAGAATAAAATCGTTAAAAATTCCTTTTAATCTTAAATCTTTCGTTCCTGATGGAGTGTTTACGCTCACACGCTGATCATACTTATAACGACTATTGCTGGCATTTCTTATATTTATTTCTGTCGGAATTACGCCAACAAGCATAATCTCATCTTTAGAAAATGTAAGATCATCCTTTTCAAGCAATCCAGAGTTAATAAGGAGCTGATACTGCGGGTTCCAAATACTAATTGTCTCATCTGTTATCTGTGAAACTAACCCATTTGAACCGAGAAGCGCAATTCCATTTCTTCTCAAAGTATCAGCATGTACGAAAACTACGTCGCCAATGGTAAGTGCGCTTATTACGTCTTTAACTGCTTCTTTCGACTCCCAAACTATGCCATATTTTGTCAAATCGAAAAAAGGATTAATACGTTCTCTCATTTGATTTGTGATTTTAGCTCTAAAATCTTTAGTTGTCAATTTAATTGAATAAAGATGATTAGTTTGATAAAATTATCTAGGTTTACCGCGTGCGAACGCAGCAAAATATGCGCGGGCCGCTAGCTCAATTGGTTAGAGCAATTCCCTCTTAAGGAATAGGTTCAGAGTTCGATTCTCTGGCGGCTCACATAGGCTTGACAGAATATATTTGATTTGACATAGGTTATAATAACTTTATGAGCCCGGAAGCCACATGCGGTCGAGGAGTCACAGCTGTAAAGCCTGAGCTATGTTCCCCAAATGGAATTCAAACTATAAGTGCTGATTTTGTTCAAAGGCTTAAATCAGGAGAATACAACGAGGATCTTAAAACTTTTAAATACGACTTTCATGCGGCAGCACTGCTTCTAACACCGCCGTCGAGAATATTTTTAAATACTTATGGTGTATGCGACAGTTATACAGAATTTATGATAACTGCTAAAGATCTCTTGAAAGCTTATTCATTTTATACAAGAAATCAGATACCACTCGTTAATAAGGGCGATTATGAAGACAAAGATATTTTTTCAAAAGTTAATTGGGGAATAGAGGTTTTCAAAATCCATAACCCTGAATTCTGCGATTATGCGAAAACATTAATAGATGAAAGATGCAATCTTGGCAGTAAAGATATCTTGCCTGGCATTGAAACAACCCCGGAAAAATCCGACATACTTTTATCTATGTTTGGATTAATGGAAGCAAAAGCTGCAAGAGATAAAGCGCAGGTGTAGCACAATTACTATTCCGCTGGTGGATTATCTTCCGGAAGCTCTTGAGGAGCTGAATAATCGTTTGGAATATTTATATCATCAGGAATAACAGGAGCTTGATAGTTATTTTGTTCTTGAAGCTTTTTCCAATCATTAACTGCATCTGTTGTATCCGCCGGCATAAGCATTTCGTAAATTGACTTCCCCTCCGGAACATCTTTAACAGGAGACGGAACAGATATCGAAATATCGTTATATGAATATTCATTAGTTGTGGTAAATTCACCAAAACTGTATTCCTCTTTTCTTAATAAATACCGTTGATTATCAAACCAGAATATTCTTGCTCCTTCTTTGTTTTCTGGATCAAGTTCCTGATATTTATAGCATGTTAAATCCGCGCATTTTTCTGTACCCAGTTGTTTATATTCAATCAGTTTGTCCTTTTTCTTTAGCATTTCAGTTTTAAAATCATCCGGCTCTTCAACTGCCGAAGTAGGAGTTGGTCCCTCTATCTTCTTAGGCACCTCTCTCCACCATTTACCATCTTTGAAGTCTTTAACATAAGTTATACCATCAATCATTATCATATCCGTTGTGTCTTCTCCTTTGGCGTTTTGGGTTTTACTTCTAAAGCTTACCTTTTCACCATTCATAAGAGCTTCCGTAATTGATACTTCTTCGCCTCTGCCGGACGAAAGAGATTTTATTCTAAATGCAGTCTGGTTAGCCTGAGCGGCAAAATGCTTTCTTACCAGTGGATCTTTTATAAATTCGAAGTCTTTTTCTGTTGCTCTTGGCGCAGGGACAATTGATGATATAAGAGGAATTCCGGCACCTTTAGAAGTGTATAAATAATAACCTCCTGCCAATACTACTATTGCTATAACTACCAAAATTATTTTTGTCTTCATACAATATTTATGTATTGTTTTAGAACTATTGTCAAGTGATTTGATAAAATTGTTTATTCATGGATTTATTGTTATAGGAGAATTTTTAAGCTATAATTACGCTTATGCAACTAATTAAATCTTTGCTTATAACTATAAGGAAAAATTTCCACTACCTAATTTCCCATAAAAAAATTTCAGCCGTCTTGATAATTATTCTTGCTGTTTTAATTTTTTTCTTAAGACCAAAGCCTACTCCTAATATCGCTACTCAAGTAATAAAACCGCAGCAATTTACACAATCAATATCCGTTAGCGGAAAAATAGATGCCTCGGATTATGCTGATTTAACATTTCTAACAGGCGGAAAGCTGGTTTATTTAGGTGTAAAAAAGGGCGACATAATTACCGCAGGTCATACAATCGGAGTTTTAGATCAAAGAACCACCTTAAAAAATCTACAGGATGAGCTTATTGATTACTCAAAACAAAGGGGAACTTTCGACGATACGCAAAAGCAAAATCAAAACAGGACACCGGAGCAGGCGCTTAGTGATCAGATGAAAAGAATTTTAATTAACAATCAATACGACTTAGACAAGGCAATTATTTCTGTTGAGCTTTTGGATTTAGCAAAACAGCAATCCGTACTCTCAAGCCCAATTTCCGGAATAGTAACAAGGACAGACGCGAAAACTGCGGGAGTTAACGTTACTGCGACCACAACATTTTCCGTTGTAAATCCTGACACTCTTGTATTTGAGGTAGACGTAGACCAGGCGGATATTGCCAAGATTAGACTTGGCCAGGAAGTAAACATTATCCTGGATGCTTATCCGGATAATAACATCTCTATTGCCGTAGGTAAGATTGATTTTACAACTCATTCAACTTCAACCGGCGGAAACGCCTACACTGTACAAGCAAAACTTCTTCCGGATAGCAAATTTGATTACAAACTAGGTATGGAGGGGAATGCAGAGATAGTAACTGCCAAAGAAGAAAACGTTTTGTCTGTTCCGCTGTCTTCGATCTTTGAAGATAATTATGTTTTTGTCAAAACAAGTAAAGGATATGAAAAGAGAAAAATTAAACAAGGATTGCAAAATGATACCGATGTAGTTATTACAGAAGGAGTATCCTCCGCAGATATGGTTGTTCTTGATCCAACATTAGTTCCTCAAAAAAAACAAAGTAAGTTCTTAGGACTTTTTTAAAATAAGGCCTCAAATGAAAACAAAAAAAGAAATTATTAAGCTAAGTAAGATTACCAAGGACTACGTAACAGATGACATTACCACCAGTGTTTTAAAAGGAATTTCTTTTACAATATACGAACAAGATTTTATTGCAATCACAGGCAGATCAGGATCCGGAAAATCTACGCTAATGAATATACTCGGACTGCTTGACATTCCCACATCGGGAGATTATTTCTTTAACGGACTGGATGTTAAAAAAATGAACGAAAACGATCTTGCGTACACCCGTAACAAAGACTTAGGCTTTGTGTTTCAATCGTTTAATTTACTACCAAGGTCATCTTCGCTGGAAAACGTAATGCTTCCCGCAACCTATGCAGGCATAGGGGTAAAAGAGAGAGAGGAAAAAGCTAAATATTACCTAACCAGCCTTGGACTTGAAAACGAGATACATAAAAGACCAAATAAGTTATCAGGGGGACAACAACAAAGAGTCGCGATCGCCAGAGCTTTAATGAACAACCCGAAGATAATTCTTGCTGATGAACCAACCGGAAATTTAGACACAAAATCAGGAGATATTGTGGTAGATATTCTCAAAAACCTTAATAAAAAAGGTAAAACCGTAATAATAATAACGCACGAAGAAGATGTTGCAAAACAGGCAAAAAAAATAATTAAACTTGCGGATGGAGTTTTAGCTTAATGAAAACAAGAGATTTAATTAGACTTGCATTTAAAGCAATTATCGGAAACAAGCTAAGAAGCTTTTTAACCACCTTGGGAATTATAATCGGAGTATTTGCGATCATAATGCTTGTTTCTATTGGCACAGGCTTGCAAAGCTACATTAGCAGCCAGTTAAGTAGCTTTGGTTCAAATTTAATATTTGTTATTCCCGGAAGAATTGGGGGAGCCAGAACCCCGGGAGGAGTAGTGTCCAACAAGCTTTTAGTTTCCGATGCAAAAAATCTGGAGGTAAAATTAAAAAGTTTCGCTACTGTTGCCCCGGTTATCTCTCAAATAAGCACGGTTAAGTTAAAAAATAAATCCAATAAGAATACAACAATTTTTGGAACTACGGCAAATTATCCTGATATTGTCAAAAACTCAACCCTTACCAAGGGAAGTTTTTTTACTTCCGGTCAAGAAAGATCAGGTTCCAAGGTAGCAGTAATTGGAAGCACTGTATATACAAATCTATTTGATTCAGTTAACCCTATCGGTAAAATTATAAACATTGGCAATAATCGCTATACAGTTATCGGACTTATTGGCAAAAGGGGTTCTACTTTCGGAGTTGATCAGGACAATGTGGTAATTATCCCGTTTGGAGCTGCAAAACAACAGTTTGGGATTACAAATATAAACGCAATTTATATGTCTGCCTTTAAGCCGGAACAGGTATCATTTGTTAAGACTCAGGCCGAAAAAATTCTGCTTAAAAGGCTAACGGAAGACGATTTTACGGTCCAAACAGCAGAATCAAGTCTATCTATTGTTACCAGTATTACCAATATTCTAACTATTGCTCTTGGCGGAATAGCTGCAATTTCTCTCTTGGTAGGAGGAATCGGAGTAGCCAATATCATGCTTGTTTCTGTAACCGAAAGAACTAGGGAAATAGGATTACGAAAAGCACTAGGTGCTAGGAGGAATGATATTTTAAAGCAATTTTTGCTGGAAGCTGTAATATTATCCGTAACAGGAGGCGTAATCGGAATTCTGTTTGGCCTTGGTGCATCAATGATCGTTGCAATATTATTGTTCTCGACCGTTACCTGGTGGTCAATTGCTCTTGCGTTTGGATTTTCGGTAATAGTAGGGGTTGTTTTTGGAATGGCTCCTGCAATTAGAGCTTCTAAGCTATCGCCGATTGAGGCATTAAGGTATGAATAACAGCCGAAATCCTGAATAAAATCGAAGGATGAGGCATTACGGTATGAATAGTAAAAATATCCGCAGCTTAATAAAGTTTGCTTTAGGTTGGCCAATTGCCATATTTTCCCTATATTTTATCTTTAAACTAATAAATCCTAACTGGGGAATAATCGGTTCCTACTTTAGTAAAACTAATTACCCCGTTCTCTTTGTAGGTTTATTTTGTTTTATTGCTTATTTTTTTCTTAGAGGTTATGTTTGGCAGCTAATCCTTAAGGCAAAAAATTACAGCCTTCCGTTTAGGGAAGTTCTATATTTGTGGGAACTTTCGGAATTCAAACGTTATATTCCCGGCAATATCTGGTCTTTTATTGGCAGGGGAGTATCGTTTGCAGAAAAAAAGGTTAAAAAAGAGGATATTGTTCATTCTTTAACAATAGAGGCACAGTTAATAGTTATCTCCTGCGTAACCGTATCTCTTTTATCTATGCAATTTTTAATCGCTCCTTTACAGATTCCCTTCAAAAACTTTATTTACGCAGGGGTTTTCCTTCTGGTTCTATTTTTAAACTTAATTTTTGCATACTCATATTTACTTAAAAGAAAAATAAAAAACCGTTTCGTTTCCTACCTTTTTAACGGATTTTCTGTTGCTGTAAATATAAAACTTTTATTTATATCGCTACTTTCTTTTTTCTTTTTTGGTCTTGGGAGTTTTTTTATAGCACTTGCTTTTTTTGGTTTTAATTTAAACCTGGTTTTTGTATTAACCGGCTTTTTTTGCTTAGCACTTATTGCCGGCTATTTATCATTTATTACTCCTATGGGGCTTGGTGTTAGGGAAGGGATTATACTTTACGGCCTAAGCCAAATAGTTCCGACGTCTATTGCAGGCAGCGCCTCAATCCTTACGAGAATTTTTCTTATTGGTACGGAAATTATATTTTTAATATTAACCCTAATGATTTATTCAATTAAATCTACTAGTCTGGAAAGACTTTACAGGGTTTTAATAAAATATAAAACTGAGCTAATCTTGGCGCTTCTTGTAATTTCTTACAATGCATATTTTATTTCCGCAAGTATTCTTAGATACGAAAAGTATTTTGCAGGCAGATTTGATTTAGGAAATATGGATCAGGTTGTCTGGAACACAATGAACGGCAGGATATTTCAGATGACAGATCCCAACGGAATAAATAACACATCGAGGCTTGCTTTTCACGCAGATTTTATTCTAGTTTTACTAGCGCCTTTTTATTATATTTGGTCAGATCCAAGAACGCTTCTCATAGTTCAAACAATTGTTTTATCTTTAGGGTCTGTTTTTGTTTTTCTGATCACAAAAGAAATTGTTAAAAATAAGCCAATATCTTTACTGTTTTCATTTATCTATCTTATTAATCCTGCTGTTAACTACACTAATCTCTATGATTTTCATCCTGTTACACTAGGAACCACTTTTCTCTTGGGTGCTTTTTACTTTCTTGTTAAGAAGAAACATCTTTGGTTTGTTTTGCTTGCAATCCTGGCAGGAACTACAAAGGAGCAAATTTGGCTAGTCGTGAGCTTTTTTGGTCTGTATGCTTTTATTAAAGCTGTTATCAACAAGGATAAAAACTATTTAAGGCTTATCGGCGTTTCGTTTTTTTTGGCGGGACTTTTGATTTTTTATATTTTAATTTGGTACGCTATCCCTTCTGCGAAAGGGGGAGATCACTTTGCTTTAACATATTATTCCGAGTTTGGAGATTCTCCTTCCGGCATAATAAAAAACATGATCTTTTCTCCTGTTAGCACCTTACAAAAAATATTTCAGCCTTCGCAAAATCTTTACTTAATGCAGCTTTTTCTTCCTTTAGGTTTTTTATCTCTTTTATCACCTTTGATGCTGGTTTTTGCCCTTCCCGATTTAGGCATTAATCTACTTAGCAACAACGAACAGCTTCATCAAATCTATTACCAATACAGTTCAGCCATTACGCCTTTTCTTTTTATCTCAGCTATTTATTCAACTAAATTACTTGTTCAAAGATTTTCTAAATTATCAAAAATTTTATTTACTTATCTAATAATAACCTCGATTTATGGAGCATATCTTTACGGTCCTTTGCCCGGAACAAAAAACCCCAATACCAATATGTTCACAAAAAATATTGTTAATAAAAACACAATTGATAACTTTGTTACCACCGTTCCGGCACAATATAGTGTTGCAGCAACTAATAACATCGGGTCACATCTTACCCATAGACAGAGCATTTTTGCAATTCCTATCGGAACAGACAGTGCCGATATGGTTGTTTTTCTTCTAAACGATTCTTTTGCTCAGCCTTCGCTTGCTGCTCAAATAGAAATGGCAAAACAAATGGAAAACAATAAAAACTACGTACTAATAATTAAAAGCGGGGAACTTGTTGCTTTTAAGAAAAGAAGTCTTTATCTAAAAAGGTATTGAAAATACATGCTATTATAATTTAGAATCTATATATGGTAAATGTCCGGAAAGCCAACGGAGAGACAGAATCTTTTAACGACGAAAAGGTTAGAGGTTCGATTTTAAGAGCAGGTATCAAAAGAGAGCTTGCAGATGAGGTTTTAAGCCACGTTAAGAATAAACTGTATGACAATATTCCAACTTCGGAAATCTATACCTACGTTACGGAATATCTCGGAGCAACCCCAAATAAAGCAAAATACAGCCTTAAACGGGCAATCATGGAACTTGGACCAACCGGATTTCCTTTTGAGGATTACATTTCCGAAATATTAAAATTAGAAGGATACAAAATAGAAATTGGCTCCATACTTTACGGTAAATGTGTTCGACATGAGGTTGATGTTCTTGCCGAAAGGGATGGCAGGAAGATTATGATAGAAGCAAAATTTCACAATGATGTCGGAATTAAAACCGAGCTCCATGTTTCCCTCTATACCAAAGCAAGATTTGACGATATTAAAGATAAGTATGGCTTAGACGAAGCCTGGATCGTTACCAACACTAAAGTATCTCTTGACGCGGTTTCCTATGCAGAGTGTGCAGGAATGAAGGTTGTTAGTTGGAGTTATCCCGAAAATCAAGGGATAAGAGACTTGGTAGAAAAATGGAAGCTTCATCCAATTACCGCTTTATCCGGTTTATCCCAATCCCAAAAACAAATTCTTATGCAAAACGGTACTGTACTTTGCAAAAGTGTTTGCGAAAAAAACTCAATTTTGGATGTTCTAAATATTCCTTCGGACAAAAAAAAGGAAGTGATCGAAGAAGCAAAGCTTATTTGTAATGGATAGGTTCACTCTCAGTAAGCTTAGATCTCTCATATTTATCCGCTAAGTAACCATTGGGCACAGTAGTAAGTTTATCCGCATATAACAAAACCCCGTTTCTTATTGTATGATCACCAAATTTATTATTAAGCTTATCAATTGTGTTTATAATTTTGTCTTTTTTTTCTTCAAAATCAAAAAGGGGAAGTGTTAGTCTTTGTTTATCTTCAAGACCGGATACCCAAATATGAATTTGCCTAACATATTTTTGATTTTTAAAATCCTCTTTTATTAAGGGGAAAATCAAATTGTAAATCTGGCTTCCCGAATCAGCATAATCTCTAAAGGTTTTTCTTGCTCTGATATAACTTGAACCATTTAAACCCAAACCTATTGTTTTTCCTTTCTTGCCCAGCCTTCTGAGTTTAATTCCTACCTCTTCACATAACTCGTAAAGGTTTTGCAAAACTATTTTTTTGTTTGATTCATTTCTGGGAAGACAATAACTTCTGCCAACAGATTTGACTTCTTGAGGCTGAGTATAGGGAATAACTCCGCTTTCATCTATTCCTAAACCAACACTTTTAAGAAAATGTCCTTCAATGTTGCCAAATTCTTTTACCAAAAGCTCCAAGGACGCATTACGAAGCTGAATTAAATTATCAATTCCGATATCGCTTAGCCTTTTTCTGATTCTTTCTCCTATGCCGCAAATATCGGTAAGTTGTGTTGTTTGGTAAATCCTTACGACGTCTTCGGGTTTTATTTCAAAAAATCCCTGCCCGCCATCGCTACGCTTAGGCGTTTGCAGGCGGGCGTTTGGCTTATTAAGCCCCGAAGCAAGCTTTGCTAAAAGCTTATTATGGGAAATTCCAAAAGAAGCAGTTATATATTCGCCGATTTCATTTTTAATCCTTTCTTTCATTGTTTTTATAAGGCTTGATGTTCCGCCAAATAAACCTGCAGTTAAAGTTACATCCATAAAAACTTCGTCTATCGAGAACAATTCCGTAAAAGGGGAGTAATCTTTACAAATGTCCAAAAACTTTTTGGAGACATCAAAATACTTATTAAAATCCGCAGGCACTAATATTAATCCGGGACAAATTTTTAAAGCCTCGTAGCTTCTTGCACCTGTTTTAATGCCTAAGCGTTTTGCTTCACGACTCGAAGCAATTATACATGTCCTGCTATTAGCAGCGGTAACTCCCATTGGCTTATTACGCACTTCCGGACGATATTGTTGTTCAACGCTGGCAAAAAAGGAATCAAAGTCTATATGGAGGATAATTTTGGCAGCCATAAAACTATATTAGTAGAAAAATAAACGAAATAAAAGAGAACAAAATACGACTTTTAATATCAACTTAAATACCGTAAGAAGCAAGAGAGCCGTTACCGACTCTGGTACGATGCAGGGTAAAAATAAATGATTCGCATTGCATTTTGCCCGGAATTGTAGAAAAAGCGGCTGTAAACCCATTCTGTGTCAAAATTTCAATAACTCCTGTATTTTGCGAACCGTATGGATATGTGAATACGTTTCCGGATCTTCCCAAATGATCTTCCAGCTGTTTTTTTGCTGTTATAATCTCAGATTGAATTTTATCGCTTGATGCACTAGCTAAAGAAACATGAGACCAAGTATGGTTGTATGCGTAAAATCTACCGCTGTCAACCATGATCTTTAAATCGTTCCAGGAAAGCCAATCGGGATTCTCCATAAGCCCTGTGGCTACCATAATATTTGCAATTAATCCATATTTCTGGATAACCGGAAACGCATAAGTAAAATTATCCTTATAGCCATCATCCATAGTGATAACTATTGGCTTAGCAGGAAGACCGGAACGGTTTTTTAAATCATTTACCAATTGCTCTGCCGAAATCGCTGTATAGCCCTGAGAAACCAGATATGCCATTTGCTGATCAAAAGTTCCACTGTCTACGGTTAACGCAGCCTGTCCTTTTTCCCTCGCCATCGACTCCGGCTGTATGTGGTGATACATAAGCACAGGCACATTTACACAATAATCGTTAGGACTTGCAGCTTCAGGCATTAAAACTTCTGTCTGTTGCAAAGATTCAGTAGGCACAACATAAGGCGCAATCTTTTTAATTATTGCATCTCTCTCTACGTTGTTTGTATAAGGAAGACTAATATAAGGAGATATGTATCTTTTCTCTAACTCTTCTCCTGCGGATATAAGCTTTGGAGTAACAAAGTATAAAAAAATAAAGGTTATTACCAGACCGAACAATAATCCTGCTAAAAAGTTTGGCTTAAGGGATTTCACAAGGTCTAATTATACCAAAAATCAAATAAATTTACTGAAAAGTGCTAAAATACCTTAGTCCGCCGACAATCGCTCCATGAGCCGTGTTTGAATAAAACCGAAGAGGCAAATAGGAAGATGTGGCGGAAGGGCAAATGAATTTAGCATACCGGTTAAGACCTCAAGATTTAGAAGAATTTGTAGGACAAGATCATTTAGTAGGTAAAAACGGAATTATCCGGAAAATGATTGAATCTAAGTCTGATTTTTCAATTATTTTCTGGGGACCTCCGGGAACAGGAAAAACTACTTTGGCGCAAATTATTGCAAGCGAACTTAAAGCAGATTTCCATTATTTGGAAGCTGTAACTACCGGAAAAAGCGATCTTCTTAAGGTTGTAGAAAAAGCAGAAGAAAATCAAAAGGATAATCTTAAAACCTTACTTTTTATAGATGAAATTCACAGATGGAATAAAGCGCAGCAAGATGCTCTTTTACCTCAGGTAGAAAACGGACTAATAACCTTAATTGGCGCAACTACGGAAAACCCTTCTTTTGAGGTAATTAGCGCTTTGCTCTCCCGTTCTAAAATTTTAGTTCTAAATGCTTTAAACATGCAGGATATGCAAAAAATACTAGATCGAGCATTAACGGATAAGGAAAAAGGACTGGGAAAACATAAGAAATCTATAAAAGATGAGGCTAAAGAACTTATAATTAGACTTAGCGGGGGAGATGCAAGAATTCTTCTTAATGCGCTGGAAATTGCCGCAACAACTTACAAAGACAAAGAAATTTCAACTAAAATTGTCCAGGATGTTTTTCAAACTAAATCTGCGGGACTTTACGATAAAAAAGCAGACGAACACTACAACATAATCAGCGCTTTTATTAAATCAATGCGAGGAAGTGACGTGGACGCTGCACTTTACTACCTAATGCGTATGTTGGAAAACGGGGAAGACCCAAAATTCATAGCCAGAAGGATGATTATTTTTGCCGCAGAAGATATTGGCTTGTCTGATAGGGGAGCGTTAATCCAGGCAAACGGGGCGTTTGAATCGGTACAAAAAATCGGTATGCCCGAAGCACAGTTAATTCTTGCTTACGTAGTTATTTATCTTGCAAAAGCTCCTAAAAGCAGGGCTGTTCCAAACGCAATGGGTAAAGCAAAACAAGCAGTTTATGAATTCCCAAATGAGCCCGTCCCTCTTCATTTACGCAATGCTCCTACTAAATTAATGAAAGGTTTAGGTTATGCAAAAGATTATAAATGGTCGGAAAAATACGTCGGCCCAACCAAAGATCAATCCTTCTTGCCTGAGAAATTAAAAAATAAGAAGTTTTTCGAATAAAAAAATAGTTATTTCGCAGGCTTAGAAGCTTCTGTCAATTCCGCAGGATATTCGTTCGCAAAAAAATCTAACCATGATTTTTTGTCAAAATCATCTGGAATTGGATAGGGAATATCACCTAAATCATCAATGTCTTCCGGAACAAAGGATATTTCCCCTTGCCAAACCACCTCGCGCGTTTTAGGGTCAAAAATTCTTAATTCCTGCCCGTTTTCAAGCTCATGTGTTCCTTCAGGAGAAGATTGCGGACCGGTTATTTTATTTACAGAGGGCGTTTCAAACCTGTCATCGCTAAAAACCAATCTTCTATGCTCAGCTTCATTGGCTTCATAAATCGCAACTTTTCCCTTTAAAGGTCTTGATTGTTCCGGAGAAGCTAATATTTCTCCCTCAGGTCCTGGAATTCCCATGACAAAATAATACTCCCTGAGAGTAAAAATGTCCAGAGGACTCTAAGCAAGAGATTAATTATTTTTATTTTGCTTAAAATCAAGTGCAAGAGAATTAATGCAATATCTTTTTCCGGTTGTTTCTGTTGGTCCGTCATTAAAAACATGGCCTAAATGCGCTCCGCAGGTTTTGCACAACACCTCAATCCTTTGCATTCCTAAAGAATAATCATCTATTGCCTCAATATTTTCGTTTACAACCGGTTTATCAAATGATGGCCAGCCTGTTTTGGAATCAAATTTGGAACCAGACGAAAATAGGGAAGTCCCGCAGACAACACAGTTATACATACCAGGCTCTTTATTATTGGTATATTTTCCGGAAAAAGGAGGCTCTGTTCCCTTTAAAAAACAAATATTATATTGTTCTTTTGTTAATTTTTTCTTAAGTTTACTTAAATAGAATTTCTTTTTCATATTTTATATTTGATTTTTAATCTTTAATTTGTCTAAGGTATTCCTCTTTTACGTCTGCGTTAAATTGCTTAATAAGTTTTTCGATCTTTGGATTAATTACCAGACTGCAATATGGATTAATAAATTTGTTATTCTCATAATAATTTTGATGATACTGCTCGGCAGTATAAAACTTATCAAGAGGTAGGACTTCGGTTACAGACTTATTGTTGTATTTTCCAGACTTATCCATTTCTGTTTTTGATTCTTCTGCTTTTTGCTTTTGCTCTTGATCAACATAAAATATTGCAGACCTGTATTGAGTCCCAACGTCAGACCCTTGTCTGTTTTTAGTAGTCGGGTCATGGGTTGCCCAAAAAATTTTAAGAAGTTTTTCAAAAGACACAATATTAGAGTCAAACTCTATTTCTACAGCTTCTGCATATCCCGTTTCTTCTGTGGAAACATCTTCGTAGGTAGGATTTTTTGTTTTCCCACCTGTGTAACCGGAAACCACAGAAGTAACCCCTTTTATTCTTTTAAAAATTGCTTCCGTGCACCAAAAACAACCTCCTGCAAAAACCGCAATATTACTGTTTTCCATACTCTAATTATACTCTCCTTGAGTAAATCCAAAGCTAAACAAGTTTTTGGGGGGGTAGAATACCAAGCGATGTTCACGCCCAAATCTTAGACTCTTAGGCAGCCGCGGAATGCCCTAACGCCATAAAAAGTAGGCGCAGTGTTGTGATATACGAAGACACTGCCAAAGCGGCGATCAACAAAGAGGGCACCACCGAGTTTTCTAATACTGATCGGAGTTTTTATCCAGCTTGACGTTTTTGTATCGAACCCGCCTGCCGGCGAGGCAAGATTTCCAAGCTTCTGCAGCTCTCTATATTGTTCTTCTGTTAAAAGCTCAATGCCCATAGCAGCAGACAAATCAATAGCGTTACCTGCTGGGTGAATCCCTTGCTTTTCCCGTACGTCCTGTCCTTCACGGTCGTAACAAACATTTCTTCGGCCTTTAGGACTTTCTGCTGAGCAATCATAAAAAATATATTCACCAGTTTTTTTATCGAAACCAACAACATCCGGCTCTCCACCTGTACTTTCCATTGCATTAAGTGAGGACAGTTTTTTTCCACCAGCTAACATATTAGCTTCTAACCTTGCTTGTACTTTAGCCCACTGCAATCCTTTATGGCGGTTTATGTTATTTTCAAAACGGGTTTTCAATACCATGAGTAGCTCTTCGCGTTGCTTTGGAGACAACTCTTTTTTTATTTCAATTTTTGAAATAGAGCCATTTTTACCCTTTGATGCTTTTGGCATATTTCTTATGTTAAGAAAGTAAGTAGTTCATCAGTCAACTTGTTTGTGCTGCTCAGAAGACCAAGCAGGAGTGCAGTAGACAAATAATTTAAAGGTTCCGTCCCAATAGAAACGTTCTCCTTTATCAATTACAATCAGGTCTTCGCTTTTTATATTAAAGAGTTCTCCCTCAATAAAAATTTTGCCACTTCCATCAATAACATAAGCAATTTCCTTGCAGCCTTCATTAACGGCTCTTCTGTTATCTGGATATCTACCGTTAACATTAACGATAGCTCCATCTAAATTTTTGTCTCCTAAATTAAATTCGAAGCCACTGCAGTTTTCGCTATTACTATATTCTTTCGCCTGATTTCGATATATTACTTTCATGTAAAATATTTTACCACAAAAGTTGAAGTCCTATGTGAGGCTAAAAAAACTTGGGGTAATCGACCGAATGACGTTCGAACCCGATAGCTTTATGGATAATTTACATAGAATGTAATTTGTTGTACAATGGCGAAATTATGGGAGATAAACCAGAAAACGAGGCAAAATTAGAACCAGAAAAGGAAGGCGCAACAATAACACCAAAACAAGATGTTGCATACTCTGAAATTTTACGAAACTTATCCGAAGCTGATTTAAAAAGTTTAGCGGTAGTAAAGCTGATAATAAATGAAAGAGACAGATTATTAACTGAAAATTCAGATTTGAAAAACATGAATCAAAAATATCACGACTCTGATAAAGAAAACGGTATTTTAAAAAATAAACTTACAACATTTACAGCTTTTGATGTTATATCTACAGGAACAATAGCAATTGGGACATTATTAGCAGGTTATGCGTATAACCCTTTTAATCAATTAATTTTATTTAGCGGGATTGTATTGATTATAATTGGAATTGGAGCTAAAACAATAAAAATAAAATGAACTTAACTTTAACAAATATTACTGACAAAGGGACAACCAAAGAGAGGCTTATTCTAAAGGCTCTGGTTGATTTAGATATTGGAAGATTTGCAATTTTCAGAGGTGAAAAAAGTGCAACTGGAATTACAAATAAAGTTTACAATACATATTGGTTTCCTGATAAACAGGTAAAAGCAGGAGATTTAATAATTCTATATACAGGTAAGGGTGTCTCGTCATCAAGAATAAGTGCTAATGGGAATGAATATCATTTTTTCTATTGGGGCTTATCGTCACCCATATGGAATTTAAGATCAGTTGCTACAGTTTTAGTTTCTGTTCCAGAGTGGAAAGTATTCTAATTTTCTAACTAATCAAATAAATTATAAATCAACTAACAAAATCCTAGAACTACACATTCTTAGGTTCGAACTTCATTCCGTCATGGCGTATTTGGGGTGGAAGACGGGTGCTGCCCCCGCGACCTCCAGGTCCACAACCTGGCGTTCTACTGTTGAACTACATCCACCATCTCGTTACACTCGATGTAAACTGTCAATAAGCTTACTCTTTTTAAATCTACTAAAACCTTTAATAATTTTTTCTCTTTTAGCAGCTTCAATTCTGTTAGCAAATTTCTCCCAAAATACTAACTTAACTGGTAGTCTTCCCTTCGTAAAAGAAGTTTTATACCGACTATAATTATGATCTGCAATTCTCTGTTTAAGGTTCCAGCAAATTCCCGTGTAATAACTTCTATCTTTACACTCGACAATGTAAACAAACCAGGCCATAGGAATAGTTTACACTGAATCCTGTAAAGGATGAAGTGCGCGCCTGGCGGGAATCGAACCCACAACCTACTCCTTAGAAGGGAGTTGCTCTATCCGTTGAGCTACAAGCGCATGATCGTATTTTACCATTTTACTTAAGAGAATTAAAGCTGTGGAGATATTTTAGCCTTTATAAGTATCTAAAAAATTGCCAACAATTTCATTTACCTTATTAATTATATTTGGATAAAGCCTGTAATCGTGCGAAGAATCTAGTTTGTAAAGTTCTTTTGGTTGCACAAATAATTCATATGTTTTTTTAATACTTTCAGGCGCTATTAATTCATCCTGTTTTCCAAGAAAGAATAATTTCGGTTTAGTAGAACCTGTTATCTCATCTGTTAAATCGTACTTAATTTGATCTTCGTAAAAACTAAACGGAAGCTCAAACCTTTTTTCCTTAGGACCCCCGCCTGGAGGGAAATCCCGCATCGACACAACAAACCTTTCTTTCTTCCAAGTATCATCTGCTTTTTCTCTAAAACCTCCTTTGATAAAAGACGACATTACCGAAACAAAGTGTGTGATATATGGATTTGTAGCTCCGGCAACTATAGCCATACTGCCACCCCTGCTATGCCCCATAACCAAGGTCTGCTTATTTCCAAAATACTCAACCAACTCATTTATCGCTATTAAATAATTTGTCATCGTGTACAGTTTAATATCTCCTGAGCTTTCCCATGTTCCCGGAGGATCAAAAGAAAGGGCAAGATATCCTTTTCCGGCAAGAAAATCTACATGGCTACACATATGAGAATAATCTTTGGTATCAAGTTTCCCGGGAAGAAGAAGAGCTAGTTTAGAAGAATCACGACTTCCTTTTTCGTAAACAGCTAATTTAAAACTTTTCGTTTGAATAAAACTCATCGCGAACCATCTGTAGCCGTCCTTAGCCGAAGGCGACGGATCGGCGAAAGATGGGAGCGGGTGAAGGGAATCGAACCCTCGTATCAACTTTGGAAAAGTTGTGTTCTACCATTGAACTACACCCGCATTTTCAATTTTTAATTTTTAATTTTATTTTTTTAAATTGCAACTTGGTCGGGGACAGAGGACTTGAACCTCCGACCTCACGGTCCCAAACCGTGCGCTCTAGCCAACTGAGCTAGTCCCCGCTATCAAAGATCATAGAGCCAAGATCAAAGATCAAGTAATATTTTATCAAAAACCAATGTAAAAAGATATCACTTGGCGCTGGAAGTCGCAACAGGAGTGTCCGTTGACCCCTGATAGTTAAACGAGCGGGAAATACTGGTTTGGTCCTGGGAAACAGTGCTTTGAGCCCTTAAGTCAAATTTGACTGTTCCTTTTGGAAGATTGTACAAACACACGGAATTACTACTGTAATCAGACCAGGTGTTGTTATTAATTCTGTACGACCAAACAACAGAGCAATAATTTGGATCACTATATTTAATATTTATACATACAGGATTATCTGCAACAGTTTGTCCTTCTGTTGGAAACGGAATACTAATTGGACCGACTAATTTCTTACAGCCAACAACCGGAACCACAGCATTCTTAACAGGCTGCACAACTGCCTGAGTGTCCGCAGGAGCAGTTTTAATAATAATCTCCTTTGATGGACCCGGAGTCGGCGTAGGCCCATCTTTTGAATTTTTCTGAAAATTCCAAAGATTGGTAATAATTACTGTTAACAATACAGGAATAGTTAATAAAGCTATTACTAAATCTAAATGATGTTTTTTACCATGTAATCCCGAAAATAATTTCTTCATTTTTTATAGATGATTTAATTGGACAAGCCGAGGATATTTAATCGATCTATAGAAATTATAACAAAATATCATTATTTACGTCAAATAATGATATAATTTTAAAAATGACATTATTTACAATTATTTTTACTATTTTAGGGCTTACACTTTTTGAAGTTGTTAGTAGTATTGATAATGCAATAGTAAACGCAGAAGTTCTTTCTACGATGAAGGAAAAAGCCAGAAAATGGTTTTTAACCTGGGGAATTTTTATTGCAGTTGTTGTTGTCAGAGGCTTACTTCCTCTTATAATTGTGTGGGCAACGATACCAAATCTTGGTCCAATAGGCGCAATAACTGCAACCTTTAGCGGAGATCGTGCTGTTGCAAAAACAATAGAAGAACACGCAGGTCTTCCGCTGGCAATGGGAGGAACATTTTTAATCTTTTTGTTTTTCTACTGGTTATTCATAGAGCCAAAAAATTATGGGATAAGAGGGGAAAAATTTTTTCATTCCCAAGGCGCATGGTTTTACACAATAGTTTCGATAATCCTGGCACTGCTTGTTTGGTTTGGTCTTCAGATCGACCCAATGATTGCCTTTGGAGTTGTTCTTGGATCTTCAATATTTTTTATAACCCACGGGTTTAGACAATATGCCGAAATCCAAGAAAAACAACTAGCCACCTCAGGAAAATCCGATTTTAGCAAACTAATGTTTTTAGAAGTAATCGATGCATCTTTTTCTATTGACGGCGTAATCGGCGCATTTGCCTTTACGTTTTCCGTTCCTTTAATATTTTTAGGAAACGGTATTGGGGTTTTGGTGCTCAGAAAATTTACAATTAGCAATATAGAAAATGTTAAAAAGTACCGCTATCTAAAAAATGGGGCAATGTATTCAATTTTAGTGTTGGGAATAATTATGATTGCCGAAGTATATGGAGCCAACTTACCGCCTTTAATTTCTCCTGTTGCAACGTTCTTAATCGTTGGCTATTTTTTTCTAAAATCAAAAAAGGAAATCAACCGTCTTCGCTAACTAATTTTAAAAAATCAGATAGTAAAAATTGCTTGACTTCTCCTACGATGTGTAGTAGCTTATTAAAGTAACCGGTAATGTGGTTTATTTGGGAAAAATATGAACGAAAAAAAACTATTTATTATAATCGGCATAGCAACTATTTTGATTTTGGTTGTAGGTGTATTTTTTCTTAGTTCTTCCAATTCGTTGTCGTCTCAGACAACTGCTTCTTCAAAAGTAAAGGCAATTGCTTCTGAGACAAATTATGATTGGGGTAAAATAGACTACAACGGACCAAAAGCGACTAAAACATTTGTAATTAAAAATAAAGGATCGGAGAATTTAAAATTGTTTAATGTTAAAACATCCTGCCACTGCACTAAAGCGCACATATCAATTGATGGAACCGATAGTCCGGATTTTGGAATGTCCGGAGCTTCATCCTGGATTGGGGAAGTTAAACCCGGAAAAGAAGCAAAACTGGTAATAATTTTTGATCAATCCTACCATGGTCCGGAAGGAGTAGGGCAGGCAACAAGATACACTTCTGTGGAAACCAACGACTCTTCTAACTCAAAAATTTCATTTACCACCTCCGGAAATGTCGTAAGATAAGTATGAGCTATCTAAAGTTACAAGCTAAATTCAAAAAAGTATTACTTAAGGTTATTCCAATCTGGCTGGTTTTAATTCTAATTTTTCAAACATCTCTTTTAACCGGCTTTTTTGAGTACTTAATAATGAAACGGAACTTTAATAGACAGCTGGTAGAATTATTAAAAAACACAAAAAGCCCTGAAGATTTAGTTCAAATTTTAAAACAAGAAGTCTTACCTCAATCAGGACATACTCTTAGCGTCAGGTGGAACGATATAGGCAAAGAACTTCTAAGTTCGGGCGCAATCGATAAAGCAAAATTTGAACAGCTTTTTGCTAAAGAACCGGAATCACTAAATCAAATGAAATATCTACTTGGGAACTCAAAAGACAATATGGTTATTAACGAAAAAAATTCTCACTTCATGGTAAATACTTTGTGGGCATTGGGACTTGTAAATAAAAACAGAATTCTTGACGAAGGCAAAATGAAATCTTATGGAAACGGAGATCCAATGAGCTTTGCCTCAACCGGAGGATGGACTCTGGGAGCAAAACAAACCGATGCTTTGTATTCATCTACATCAATAATTAAACTTACCGATAAGCAGCAAAAATTGGTAGAAGAAATAGCAAGCGATATCTACAGACCTTGTTGTGGGAATCCAACATCTTTTCCGGACTGCAATCATGGAATGGCTGCACTTGGTTACATAGAGCTTGCAGTAAAACAGGGAGTACCTAAAGAGCAAATTTACAAAGACGTACTGGCACTTAATTCGTTTTGGTTTCCGCAAAATTATATAGAAATTGCTGCATTTTTCAACAAGCAGGCCAAGGACTGGAAAAGCATTGATCCAAAGCTAATACTGTCCCAGCAATATTCTTCCGGAGAAGGAGCGCAACGAGTAAAACAAAGCGTTAGCGATATCCCGGGTCTTAAAGTAAAAGAAGGGGGTTGCGGAGCCTAACTTGGAACAGGTTATTTTTCAAACATCATTAATAGCTGCTTTTGTAGGGGGAGTTGTTGCTTTATTTGCCCCATGCTGCATTTCGTTTTTGCTTCCCGCCTACCTGGGCAGCGTTTTCAAGGAAAAAGAAAAGGTTATCTTAATGACCTTGGTTTTCGGAGCAGGTATTTTTATAGTAATGATGCCTGCAGTTCTTGGCATAGCAGTATTATCTAAGGCTCTTTTCATTTATCACGAAAGCATTTATTTTGCGGGAGGAATTGTAATGCTGATTTCCGCTGCGATTACTTTTTTTGGACTTAAGCTACCGATGCCTCACTTACCCGGTCGTGACCCTCAAAAAACAGACGTACTTTCTGTATTTACCTTAGGTATTTTTTCGGGCATAACAAGCGCTTGTTGCGCTCCGGTACTAATTGGGATTTTAACTTTGACTTTCTTATCGGGAAACTTTTTTAACGCTTTAGCAATCGGCGGAATGTATGTTGTGGGAATGGTTATGCCCCTTCTTTTTATATCTGTTTTTCTTTCGGGAAGAGTATCCGGCTTTAGTATTCTTAGAAAACCTATTACAAGTTTCAAGTTTTTAGGAAGAGAAAGAGTGGTTATTGTCAGTAATTTAATTGCAAGCGTAATTTTTGCGGTAACAGGAATATTGATAATGATTCTAAATGCAACGGGAAAGCTCGGCATGGGAAACATTGATGGTTTTACAAAAACAATTACAAATGCAAGTGCCTTTGTTAACCAGTATGTTGGAGGAAATTTAGTTGTTAACATTGGCTTTATTATCTTAGTTGGCTTTATTTTTTATAAAATTACCAAAAAAATCTAGAATCATCTAATTTGACATAGCTGTAGCAGACCGCTAAAATTAGCAATATGAGTAAAAAGCAGATCACAGGCAAAATGTTGGGAGAGCTGGAAACCGAAATAATGGAAATCATCTGGCATCAAAAAGGTGTCGTTTCTGTCAAGAACGTAGCAGAAGTTCTAGGAAGAAAACGAAAAATCGCCTATACAACCGTAATGACCATCATGACAAGACTTGTTAGTAAAGGTGTCTTAGTACGACATCTTAACGGGTCAAGCTATTTGTATAAACCAAATATAACCAAAGAGCAATTTATAGCCAAAGCTGTTCATGGAATTTTTTCCACTGCAGTTTCCACCTTGGGAGACGGAGTGCTTAGTCATTTTATAAAAGAGATTCAAAGAATAAGCCCCAAAAAACGTCAAGAATTATTAAGAACATTAGGCGAAGATTAAGTAGGATTTGTCGTTTTGATTATTATGAAAAGGATTAATTACAGCTTTTACTTCTTAATTTTTAATGCAGCAATTGTCAGTTCTGTCTTAATTGTTTTTTTATATAAAACTTTTCCGCTATCTTCTTCAAAAACTCTATTCTTTTGCCAGAAACTTATATCCGATATTATGATTGAGATCCCACGATCACTTTCCGGCACACTTGTTTTAACTACCGGTGCTATTTTAACGATTGGATTATTATCTTTCTTGGTGCAGCTTATCCGTACGCATCTCTTACTTCGAAGGTTACTTAAAAATAAGGTCAAAATCACTGGCAACTTAATAAAAATTATTGCTTCATTAGGCCTTACAAATAAAGTTACCCTGGTAAAAGATAACAATTTATTCTCTTTTTGTTTTGGTGTTTTTTCACCCCATATTGTTATTACAACCGCATTAATAAATTCCTTAGCGGAAAAGGAACTGGAGGCAGTATTGCTTCACGAACAATCTCATCTAATAAACAAGGATCCGATGAAATTACTTGTTGGAAAAACAATTTCTTCGATGTTTTTCTTTTTACCAATTTTTCGGGAACTTCATAAAAACATAGAGGGTGTAAATGAATTGCTTGCAGACCAGTGGACAATTAAATATCAACAAAGAACAACTTTTTTAAGAGGAGCACTTAAAAAGATATTATCTACTCCACAATTAAATCTGGCTACCGTATCCGGTGTTTCAGGACCTGATTATTTCGAGATCAGGATTTATCGACTAGTAAACCCGGGCGTAAAACACAAGTTTACTGTTTCTTTAATAAGTTTATTTACAAGCATTATTTTTGTTTTGACAAGTTGGTTTTTGTTGTTAACGCCGGTCAATGCAAATCACATGGGTTTCCATTCAAGCTCTCCTGCTACTCTTGGTTCATCGGACCAAACCTGCTCCGAGCAATGTCATTCCGCTATTGATAAACGAAAGACTTATGCTCCTTCACAATCGATATTTGTTGAAAAAGAGTGTAAACATAACGATCCTGGTTCGTCAAAAAATATATCTAAATCAGCTTTAATAAAAGATAATTATTCACCCCACCCGGCGCAAACTCCCAAACATCAGCCCCCATCTTTTAGTGACTAAGTCTATCTTATTTTTCACTACTTTCCCTATTGACAATATCAATAAAAGTCTACTACACTAAGTAGTAGGTTTTAACAAAGAAAGGAGGTGTCTTATGACAGAAAAGCAAAAAATAGAAACAAATGTGACACGTCATCTTCCGAATAAAACAAATGATAATGCAGTAGTGCTGAGAGTTCCAAAACCTAATTTACAAGTGATTGTATTAGGACTCATTGCTGCAATTACCATTTTCCAAACATTTCAGTTAGTCGCTATTAATGCAAGGGCAAGTTCGACTAAAGTTTCAACTACTCCGGCTGCCGAATCGACTACAAACAGTGGATCATCCGGTGCGGGAAGCAATTCTAATGCTCCACAATCAATGGTTGGAGGGTGCTAAAGAGCAAGGTTACTGTCTTAATTTATGAAAAATAAAGATTTGGTATCCGATAAGGATTTGAGTGTATCCATAAGTAAAAGAATAACAAATATGCCATGGGCAAGTGTCTTGCTGATTGTTAGTCTTTTAGCAGTTGTTGCTGGAGCTCTTGTTTCCACGAAATCTCTTGCTGTTATCAATAGAAATATTGCTGATGCAAAAGAAGCAGCCCGTCCTGCAAAAATTAAGATTATCAAGATTACTGTTCCCGACTGTACGGAATGTTTTAGCGTAAGGGAAGCTGTTTCCGAATTCAAGAAGTTAAACGTTAAAGTAAGTGAAGAAAAAGATGTACCGATTAAATCCGAGAAAGCAAATGAGCTAATCAAAAAGTTTGGTATTAAAAAAGTCCCGACATACCTGATTACAGGAGAAGCAAAGAAAAATAATTTAGCAAATTTTGTTAAAAACAATGGAGAAGTTAAAGATGATACTTTTATCTTTACAAAGATAACCCCTGTTTATATTAGCACCGCAAACGGAAAAAAAATGGGTAAAGTTACAGCGACATTGATTACGGATCCTTCTTGCTCAGTGTGTTTTGACCCTAAACCAGTAATTGAAAGCTTTAAAAAATCAGGCGTTAAAGTAACTGAATTAAGAGAAGTAGACTCAAATTCTTTAGATGGTCAAAACATTATTGGTAAGTATAAAATTGCCAAAGTTCCAACTTTTATTTTTTCGTCCGAATTCTACCTTTACGAGAATGCAAAAAGTTCATGGCAAAATTTTGGCACAGTTGAAAACGATAAAACATATGTTGCCAGAAATCTCCCTTTACCCTATAAAGATTTAACAAAGGGTCAAATAGAGGGACTTGTTGATATTATTTATCTTACCGATTCAAGCTGTACAGACTGTTATAAAGTACAAGATGTTCAAAAACCAATTTTAGCAAAGGGGTATAGCGTAGCTTTGCGCTCAGAACGTTTTGTGGAAACTTCATCGGCAGAGGGACAGAGCTTAGTAAGTAAGTATAGTATTTCTAAAGTACCAACTATTCTATTGTCTCCCGAAATAGATCAGTATGTGAATCTAAAAAGTGTCTGGAAAAACGTAGGAATTGTAGGAACTGACGGTTGGTACGTTTTTACCGGTTTTAATCAATTGGGAAACATTACTTATAAGGATTTGGCCAGCGGACAGATAGTAAAACCAACCCAACAAGGAGGAAATCAAGCAAAATAACGATATGAAAGAAGTTTTGACAGCAATTCGTCCGGTAAAAAAGATTTTTATTCTTCCTCTTAAGGATATTTTTATTGGTGTTTTAATTGTGCTCTTTTTATTAAATCAGTTAATGATAGTTAGGTTTTCTGCAATGATGGGGATGGACTCATCTATGGCTTCTGCGTTGGGAATGAAAGCAAAATCATCAAAAACAATTACCGGCCCAAAAGTAAATCCTGACGGAAAAACTACTTCACTTGTTGAGTGGCCAACAATTTCCGAGGTCATGGCAAATCCGCACAGCGGAGATGCACTTGCCGACGCAAAAACAGTAATGACCGCAACAGGTAAACCATTTTATGCTCCCGATGATATTTCTTTTGACGATCCCATAAATGCCCAAAAAAAATGGGGAGCGTATGAAACTTCTATTAAACTAACTCCGGAACAGGAGCAGAGATATCAAAAATTGATTACTTTTTTGATGACTTGCAGCTACTGCTGCGGTGAACCGAATAACGTAACGATGATTAAAAATTGCGGTTGTGCCCATGCAAAGGCTGTTCGGGGTTTTTATCGCTTTATGATTCAAACCTATGGCAGTAAATACAGTAACGAAGAGTTTGTAGGAGAATCTCACCGATGGTATGCTCTCTGGTATCCAAAAGGAATGTTGGAAGATTATCTACTGTTTACCGAAAACCAAAGTGTGTTACCTCACGAGTCCCATGGCGGCGCAGGTACGGATGGAATGCATGGACTTAAAAAATGATAAATTTCAGTGATTACAACGATTTTTTTTTATTTCTGAGTGGACTCCTTATATTTGGAGTAATAATCTACCTTTTTTTCTTAGAACAGCTTCAGAAGATTTTTATTTCCGAACAAGAGATATCTAGGCTTAAAGTTTCAAACCAGCCTTCTGATGCAAAAATTTCTCTTCCAAGAATATCAGTTTCCTTGATTCTTTTGATCATAATCATTGCCGGATTTTTATTTAATCAATTCCAAATGTGGAAACTAAATTTATCCAGTCAAAACAAGCAGTTTACTATAAATATAAGTATTACAAAAAAGAATGCTAAGTAAGAACGAAAAAAATATAAAATTTTTCTAGTATATAAATATTACTTAGCTAATATTATTTTTTGCTGGATATTAAAATTATTAAATAAGTTGAAACATCAAATTGAGCAGGGTGTATTGATTCATTTTTTTTAAAGTAAGCATGTTTTTGTTATTAATGAGTAAAAAGTATTAAATTATGGAAAACGGATATGGCAATTGGATTCTAGTTATAGTAATAAGCGGTCTGTTTCTCTGGTTTACGTATGATATCTTTAAACCTAAAACAAGGGTTGATTGGCGTTCATTTGGAGCTTTTTCTGCTTTTATTATTGCTCTTTTTACCGAAATGTATGGTTTCCCTTTAACAATATACTTACTTTCTTCCTGGGTGGGAAATAAATATCCGCAAATAAACTTTTCTCATAATTCCGGACATCTATGGGAAGATTTATTAGGCAATACCGGGGATCCGCATTTTAGCATTCTTCATATTTTAAGCTATGTTTTAATAGTCGGAGGTTTAATTTTAATCAGTACCTCCTGGAAAATACTTTATCAAGCAACAAAGCGTCATGATATCGCAAGAGTAGGGCCCTATAAATACATTAGACATCCGCAATATGTTGGTTTTGTAATTATTATTTTAGGATTTTTAATGCAATGGCCAACTTTTTTAACACTGTTCATGGCACCAATTTTGATTATTATGTATATAAGACTTGCCCAAAGAGAAGAAAAAGAAGTACTACAAAAATATCCTCAGTATCAAAATTATGTTAAAAATACCCCTGCGTTTATTCCACCAATCAAAATTTTAAAAATTTTCATAGCTCCTTCTAGAAAAAGGTAGTTGTCTCTTGAATTTTAATACTACATAATGTAGTATTAAAACTCTGAGTTTAAGTAATTTTTTTAATGAGTAATTTTGCCATATACCCAACCATTTTAAGAAAATCAGCATATAGAGGATTGTTTGCACTTTTTGCAATTTTATCTATATATTTCTTGATTTTATCCCTTGTTTCCGGATGGAGTTTTGCCTTAGAACAATTTATTCAGTTCTGGTACTACATCGTTAGTCTTGCATTCGGATTTGGAATACAATTTGGTCTTTATAGTTATCTTAAGGAAATTGTTAAGCAACAAGGCTCAACCGGAAAAGTTTTAGCCACAACCGGTGCAACCTCTACAACCGCTATGATTTCCTGTTGCGCCCATTATCTAACAAATATTCTACCAATACTTGGAGTAACAGGTGCAATTACTTTTGTCAGCCAGTATCAAATTCAATTCTTCTGGGTCGGCTTAATTTTCAATTTCATGGGAATATTCTATATGATCAACAGAATACTGAAATTTTCTGAAAAATTATGAAGAAAATTACAATTGTCATATTTGTCGTTTTATTAATCGTAGTCTTGCTTACTACGCTTAAGAACAGTGTCTCTTTAAACATAGGCTCAAAAAATACAAGCAACTCCAATAATGCAACCGCTATCCCGGCCCAAAACAACAAGAATAACTTAGAAACAATAGAAAGCACAGATGGTCCTGTTTCTGTTGTTGTTACCCCTTTAGACCTAGGTTCACAAAATTGGAATTTTGAAATTAGCCTAGACACTCATTCAGGAGCTCTTGATACCAACCTAGCCGCAGTATCAGAACTTGTGGATGATCAAGGAAAGTTATATAAGCCAACATCATGGGACGGTCCTCCACCCGAAGGTCATCATATTAAAGGAATCTTAAAATTTAACCCTATCTCGCCAAAACCCAATTCTATCGAATTAAGAATAAAAAATATCGGTGGAGTTGGGCAAAGAAGTTTTAAATGGAATCTTTAACATAAACAATTTACCGAAACAACCTTATGAAGCATTTTTTTGGACCAATAATTACATTTTTTATAACTCATGTTATTTGTTGTGGAGTATTACTCACTCTTTTGATAACCTCAGGATATTTATTAACCATTCACCATATTGGTGCAGAAAAAAAATTCCTTATTCCGGCGTTAATAATAATAGCTGTTGCATATTACATCTATAGAGAATACAAAAAGTGCTGCATGGAAGTTGGGGACAAGACTTTATTTAATCAAGTTTCCGTTATATTTTTATATTTTCTTTTATCATTAATCATCGGTTTAGTTTTTATAGTATATGTGTTCGTCCCCTGGTGGATACCAAACTATACAGGTGGACCATTGCTACCATAAATAAACTTTATGAATAAATTATTAATACTTTGTCTTTTACTACCATTAGCCGGACTTATTGCAATTTTTGTCTTTAAAGTCTCTTTTGGTATTGTTTTAACTTATGGAATTTTTCTTCTTTGTCCCATAATGCATTTGTTTATGATGAAAGGTCATGGCCATGGTGAGAACAAAGAAAAAGATAATCCTAAGCAAACCGGCAAATCTTGTCATTAGTAAAATTTTAATTTATGGATCTATTAATTAGCGCATCGTTTATAGCCTCATTTTTTGCAGGTGTTGCAGCACTTTTTGCACCTTGCTGCATAACTGTGCTCTTACCAACCTATTTTGCTTCAATTTTCAAACAAAAAGCTAAGGTGTTTTTAATGACGTTCGTTTATTTTCTCGGTATTTTATCTATTTTTCTTCCTATTGGTCTTGGCGTTTCTTTGCTAACTCAAGTTTTTAGCCAGTTTCATAACACAATATTTTTCTTTGGAGGAATATTTTTAATATTTTTAGGTATGTTTTTACTTCTTGGGCAACAATTTTCTCTGCCCTTTAGTGTGCATCCGGAACTTCGAAAACAAGATTTTATTTCTATCTATGTTTTGGGAATATTTTCGGCAGTTGCTACCGCATGCTGCGCACCTGTACTGGCAGGTGTTCTAACTTTATCTGCACTTCCCGGATCCTTTATTTTGGGAGGAATTTATACTCTTGCTTATGTATTAGGAATGGTCCTTCCTCTTTTTATCATCGCTTTCTTTCTTGATAAGGTAGATTTTACTAAAAAGTTCTTTGCTTTCAGAAAAAGCTTATCTTATAACGTACTAGGTCAAAAAATACGTTTAACTTTTGCCAATCTTTTTTCAGGTCTGATGTTCTTTGCAATCGGAATCATTATTATTTATCTTGCAAACACCAATCAAATTACATCACATTCCTCGTATCAAGTAAGCATGAATATTTATTTAACTAAATTTATCAAATTTATTAGTAGTTTTACAAAGTTAATTCCGGAGATTGTTTGGGCTCTAATTTTCGTAGGCATAATTATGTTTATTACGTATTTTGCTATTAAACAATTTTTTTCATTAAAAAAGAATAAGGCTTTAAAAGGGGGTGATAATTTTGAATAAAACAGCATTAATTGCGATATTGGGTACAGGAATAGTAGTTGCTTTAATAGTAATAATAAGCAACTTTAATGTTCAGATAAACGTAAATGGTAATAAGGATTCAGCATCTGCAAATCAACAAACAGACCAAACAGTTCAAGGCTCACAAGAGGATTCTATGACAAGCATGCATGGAGGAGCCAAACCGGCAGACGAAACAGATTTTAATAGCTTGCTGGGTAAGCCTGCACCTGATTTTACGCTGGAAAGCTATGACGGTAAAAAAATTACGTTAAGCAGTCTAAAAGGAGAAAATGTAATCTTGTTTTTTAACGAAGGGTTGATGTGTTATCCTGCGTGCTGGAACCAAATCGTCGCTTTTGGAAAAGACGATGCGCTAAAAAACAAAGCGGTTATATTAAACATTACGGCAGATCCTAAAAACGAGTGGGAACAGGCAATAAATAAAATGCCTGAACTCGCACAATCAACTGTAATTTTTGATACTAACAGGCAAGTTTCCGGCGCCTATGGCGTCTTAACTCTTCCTTCATCAATGCATAAAGGACAATTTCCAGGACACACTTATATAATTGTTAATAAAGAGGGTATTATTAAGTTTGTTAAAGACGACGTCCAGATGGCAGTAAGAAATCAGGAAATAAATTCTGAAATCGATAAACTATAGTTTGTATGGTCGCCCTAGCATGAGGCTACGGCGACCAAAGTAGACAAGTAGTTGCTTGTGGAATTCCTAAAGGGATCTAACAGCAGGATTTTGGCCTACGAACAACAGCTGTGCGTCGAAGCACTTTTCTCAAGTCCAGTATATTTTTCCGGTTTCTTAGCAAAATTCTCCTTGCAATTTTCAGAGCAAAAATAATATTTTACACCTTTGTATTCCGAGGAATACTTAACTTTATTCTTATCAACATTCATTTTGCAAACAGGGTCTTTGGTTTTTTGAAAAAATCCAAACATAAAATCACCTCCTAACTATAATTAATCAAGTTTTGCTCGCCTTAACAGAAGAGCGTTAAAAACAACAATAATCGATGACGCACTCATGAGCAAAGCAGCCCATTCGGGTCTTAGCACAATGCCAAACGAAGGATAAAATACTCCTGCTGCCGTAGGAATCGCAAATATATTGTACCCTGTTGCCCAAATAAGGTTTTGAATCATTTTAGTGTTAGTTTTTCGGCTTAATGATATTGCTTTAACCACGTCTATCGGATCGTTTTTCATTAATACTATGTCCGCCGACTCAACAGCCACATCTGTACCTGCGCCAATAGCAATGCCTACGTGCGATTGGGTAAGAGACGGGGCGTCATTAACACCATCTCCCACCATAGCTACAGTATTTCCCTCGTTTTGTAACTGCTTAACCTTGTTTACCTTGTCTTCAGGTAATACTTGAGCGAAAACAGTATCTATATTGAGCTGCTTTCCTACTTCATCGGCTACATCCTGGGCATCTCCTGTAAGCATTGCTGTTTTTATTCCCATATCATGAAGTTTTTTAATAGCTTCCTTTGATTCTTCTCGAACTATGTCTGCCAGTAAAATTATTCCGGCTAGATTACTATCTATGGCAACATAAACCTGCGTGCCGGTTTTATTGTTCGTGCTGTGTTCATCAGATAATAAATTATCTGTAATTTTTACTTTAAGTTCTTCCATTAATATTTTATTTCCTACGATAATCTTTTTATCGTCAACTTTTCCAACTGCTCCTTTGCCGGGATAAGATTTAAAATCTTGAACATTTGAAATCTCTAGTTTTTTATTTTTAGCTTCATTTACAATTCCCTGGGCAATAGAGTGCTGGGATTTGATTTCCACCGCCGCCGCCAATTGCAATAACTCCGTATCTTGAATTTTTAATTTTGAATTTGTGATTATATCGGTAATCCCAAATTCACCTTTTGTTAAAGTTCCGGTTTTATCAAATACCACATAACTAATTTTTCTGGCGATTTCCAGTCCCTTCATGTCTTTTATTAAAATACCGTTTTTAGCGCCAAGAGTGGAAGTTATAGTAGTTACGGTAGGAATAGCAAGTCCAAGCGCGTGGGGACAGGCAACAACAATTGCTGCAACAGCCAAGGTAGCTGCAAAAACAGCACCTTGAGGCTCGATAAAAAACCAAAAAATAAAAGCCGACAAACCGGCAACTATTGCCACAAAAGTCAAAACACTAGCGGCCCTATCTGCCAAATGCTGGACATTGGGTTTTGAAGCTTGGGCTTCTTGTATCAACTTCATAATTTGAGAAATAGCCGTATCTGCACCTGTTTTAGCCACCTCTATTGTTAGCGATCCGTCTTGGTTAATTGTGCCGCCGATAACTTTGTCTCCTTTTTTCTTGTTAATAGGCTTTGATTCTCCTGTAACCATAGACTCATTAATAGAACTTTCTCCGTCGACTACTATTCCGTCAACGGGAATTTTTTCTCCTGGTTTTACTAAAACTCTATCTCCTATTTTCAACTCACTTGTTTTAACATCTAGGACAACCCCGTTTTTTATAAGGTGGGCGGATGGGGGAATAAGCTTGGCAAGCTCTGCCAGGGCACCTGTTGCCCCTCTAACAGCTCTCATTTCAAGCCAATGACCCAGTAAAAAGACTGAAATTAGAGTAGCTATTTCCCAATACAACGACTCCCCGGGAAAAAGAAAAGTTGCCGCAACAGAAAACGCGTAGCCTGATGTAATCGCTAAAGCAACTAAGCTCATCATGCCTATGTTTCGGGTAAAAATTTCTCCCTTCGCACCTTTGAAGAAGGGCAAACCACCAAAAAAGAAAATGAATGTTCCAATCGTAAACAGCATTAATTCTTGACCGGGAATAGCAAGATTAAAACCAAGCCACATCTGAATCATGCGCGAGAGCAGTATTGATAAAATAACAAAAGGAAAAGTTACAAAAAACCTTTTCTTAAAATCCTTTTCCATGGAAGCATGGTTCTCATGCCCTTCATGCTCGGGATTCATGGGTACGAGTTTCATTCCACATTTTGGACAGTTGCCTGGAGAATTCATAATTACATCTGGGTGCATTGGACAGGTATAAATAATACCTTTGCCGGTATTATTATGTCCCTTAGTATGAGAAGAATCCTGTATGTGCTCCATTTGGTGCGGACCGCTTTGGTCTTTTTCAACCAGTTTCGTTCCACATTTTGGACAGTTTCCGGGTTTGTCAGCTTGGACTTCCGGGTGCATTGGACAGGTATACATTTTCATAAAGTTTATATCTTATTGATGGATTCTCTTAAATAATTTTAGCAGTTCTTCGATTGCTTTGTCATGTTCATTTTGAAATTGACTAACAACATGTGTTTTTAAATGTCTTTCAAACAAAAGCGCATCAAGACTTTTGATAGAATTTTGAATAGCCAGGCTCTGATTCAGAAGATCAACACAGTATTCGTCTTCCTTAATCATTTTAAGTAAACCGTTAAGCTGACCCTTGATAATATTAATCCGCTTTTGAGCCTCGTTCTTAACTTTTTCGTTTAATTCAGTGTCTATAGCGATTGGGGGAGAGGTATTGACATTTTTATCTTTAGGCATATATACTTTTAATATATACCCCTGGGGGGTATCTGTCAACCCCGATTTAATCGGGGTCAAGATTCAGTTTTTTACTTAATTTTTTGATACACTAAATATATGCACTATCTGCTCGGGTCGTTAGTACTTCTTGCTATATGGTTTTTAATTTTCACTTGGCAAAAGAAATCAAGAAGAGAAATGCTGATAGCAAGTGTAATCATTACCCCTGCTGCCTTATCTGAAGTATTTTTCGTCCCCGGTTATTGGCTTCCTGACACCATTGGCAGTCCTAAGCTTTCCATAGAAGATTTTATTTTTAGTTTTGCCGTAGGAGGAATCATTGCGGTTATCTACGAATTGTTTATGAAGGGAAAAGTAAAGCATCAGAGACTTTGTAATTGTTTTAACGGCGGGCTTTTTCATGGACTGATATTGGGAGTTGGTATTATTGCTGTTTTTCTTAGCTATACTTTATTAAAGATAAACTTTATGTACGCAGTCTACATTGGAATAATAGTTGATATCATCATAATATCCATTACCAGACCGGATCTTATCAGGAAAGTTCTTTACTCCGGTATAATCTTTGGTTTTCTGTATTTTTTATTCTTTTCGCTATTTTCATTTCTTTTTCCTAGCTTTATAAAACATTGGAATTTATCTAATCTTTCCGGAATAATTCTCCTGGGTGTTCCTATTGAAGAGATTCTCTGGGCAATTGGAGCAGGTAGTCTTCTTGGCCCAATTTATGAATATCTTTTAAGTATTAAGCTTAGTGAAAGGGGGTGATTAAAATGTTAAAATCTGTTCCTGTTGCAAATGCCGTTGCTATTGTTTCGGCAGCATTTTTTGTTATTTGCGCAGCTCTTTCTTATGTTGCACCCGATTTAACAGGAGTATTTGTTGAATCATGGTTTCATAATTTCGGTTTAAATTCGGTTAAACCAATTCAACTTTCTTTAAATTCTTTCGTAATAGGTTTAATCTCATTTACTCTGGTTAGTTGGGTTACGACATATGTTACCGTTGAAATATATAACAAGCTGGCAAAAACGAAATAATTTTAGCGGTAAATATGGATAAAAAAATACGGCATTATGAAGATAGTGTAGTGCTTAAAACAACTGCTGATAGCGTATTCGCATATGCAGACAACTTTAATAATTTTTCTTCCCACATGAACAAGTCTTCTTGGATGATAGGTGGGGGAATGATGGAAACTAAAACTGACGAAGAAAAAGGTCAAAAAGTAGGTTCACATATTAAAATGCGTGGAAAAGTTTTTGGGATTACTTTGTTTCTAGATGAGGTAGTTACACAATATGAACCACCACTAAGAAAAGCATGGCAAACGGTTGGAGACCTAAGCCTTCTTGTTATTGGTAATTATGAGTTGGGTTTTGAAATTAATCCGGAAAACAATAACTCCAAGTTTAAAGTCTATATCAATTACGAATTACCCCGTTCTCTCCGCACCCGTTGGCTTGGTTTTTTGTTTGGAGGAATTTATGCTAAATGGTGTGTAAAACAAATGATAAGCGGAACCAAAGAACATTTTAAAAATTAATCCATAACTACTAACCTCTTTCCAAGAGAGAGTATAATTATAGTATGAAAAAGATCATTTTTTTGTTATTGTCGATCCTCTTAATATTCGGGCTTTTTACCCCCATTACTAACACTCAAGCTAATTTAAGTCAAGAGGGTAAACAGGATATTCAATCTGGTCAAAAGATATACAACGAAATAATCAACAATAAAGTAAATTGCAATAATTTAAAAGACGATGATTTCGAAGCATTAGGAGAGTACTTTATGGGCCAATCTATTGGTAACACCGAAAAACACGCTGTTATGAATCAAATGATGAAAAACATGATGGGAGAAAAAGGAGAAAAGCAGATGCACATTACGTTAGGGAAAAGATATAGTGGTTGTGATTCTAACGCTTCTACCTCACAAGAAGGATATAGATTCTTACCAATGATGGGAATGATGGGATCCACCTTCGCTCCTTGGAGCTTCGGCGGAACGAGAGGAGGTGGAAATTCTATGATGGGCTTTGGCTGGAATAACATGATGGGTTGGAATGGTTTTGGACTATTTGGCTGGATTTGGATGCTTCTCTTTTGGGTTTTACTTGTTTTAGCTGTTGTTGCATTGTTTAGGCATCTCGGAGGATATCCGAAAAGCAACAATCATAACTCCCCATTAGATATTCTTAAAGAAAGATATGCTAAGGGAGAAATCGATAAGAAAGAATACGAAGAAAAGAAAAAAGAACTGCTCTAGTCCTTTGTTTTCAAATCTTTGATTTTCAATAAAAAAACATTCACGGAGATTACCGTATTACTAAACTATTCTTGATATTGAGAAGTTGAGCGTCTCACATGGCTTACTCTGGGTTTTTATCCTGTGAACCCTACCGAAAAGTTATTTAAAACGCTAATATGGTATAATCCCGAAAACTGTGGCACATAAAGAAGTTAACCACGTTATTTCGAGAAGTTCTGAATCTTTTCTTTTTAGGAATAGACAATTAATTGTTAGCGGTTGCGTTATTTTAATTGGTAGCTCTTTTGTTAGCTGCACTACAAGAGAAAGTGAAATTCCTCTTAGCAAAAACGAATTTGATGTAATTGTTTATGGCGATACCGCAGGAACAGCAGGCTTCATAGACGGATTAGCAAATATGGGTAAAAAGGCTGCGAATTTATCTGTTGTGGTTATTTCTCCTGAACCTTATAGCCAAGCTCCTCTTGCTAACGGTCAAAGTATCGAAGATATGTTTGAAGCAGATGTTGATGCAAGCGGCTCGTACAAAAGATTCAGAGATGAAATAATTAAATATTATGCCGCAAAAGGGATAAATGCCAACAGTAACGGTAGATTGCTTTATGAACCGGAGGCCGCTGCTATTATATTGGCAAAAATGCAAGACAAAAACTTTGTAAAAAAAATTGTCGGCGAACTAATAAGTGCCGGTGAGGAAGATGGCAAGAAGATTGCGATTGTAAAACTGCCGGACGGTCAAACAGTAAAGATTACGGGCAACATGATGGTTTTAGATACAAGTCCGGAAGCAGATATGGCAAGAATGCTTGGTGCAAGCTATAGAGTTGGGGAATTAGAAACCGTATATAACGATAGTTTGGGAAAAACACCACCGTTTCCAACCAAGAAAAACGAATACTCAACATCACCGGAAGCTATGTCTTCCTTATTCACTCTACAAGTTTACGACGAGTTGGCGCCAAAAGTTACGGACATGCCCGAGTACGATGGTTCAGATTATGACCCTACTAAGTACAAGGACATTAACCTTAAGGATTTTAAAAAAAGCTGGTCAATGAGATATATTCTACCTAATAATAAACGGGAGCTTAATGAATATTGGAGTAATTATTTAAATCCGGAAAATATTTACAGGTTTGTTTTCGGGACCAAAGAAGACAGAGAGGAGATTTACAGTTTTATGGTTTCCGAATTAATGGATAAGGTAAGATATCTCCAGGAGAATGGATACCCTAACATCGGGATTGCAAATATTCCCCAATATCCATATGTTAGAGGCGATGTAAGAATTATCGGGGAAACAAATTATACGAGAAACGACATAAATAATTCGATAAAAAAAGACCCTGTAACAAGAATTGAGTACAACGGTTGGGACGAGCATAACCCTGTTGATGGACCGCAAAACACTCAGGGCTGTGCGTATGTTTACGTACCGCTTGGTTCAATGAAAGTTCTCTCCGACCAAAATGTAACAGATGATATTTTTGTTACGGCTGCTGTTTCCAGCGATAAAAGTGCGTATGATTCGGCTGTAAGAACAGAACCGGTAAGAATGAACTTAGGAGAGATTGCCGCTTTTGTTGCAACAGCTGCCAGAAAAAGAAACATACGAGTTAAAGATGTAACCTGGGAGATGGTCTTCCAAATAGCAAGAGAGATGGGAGTTAAAATCTAAACCTAGGTTTTTCTAAACCACCCTCAAAACATGACTAAATTTTATTGAGTACCCTCCATGCACTTCTGTTCGAACACCTTTTATCCTGGATGCTTAACTTTACGAAGGCATATCAAAGTGATAAATAAAAAAATAGGAGAAATAATATAAGATTAAACAGAGGTATTAAAAATTTACTTTGTTTTTAATTTTTCTATAAAATGATTAAGATCGTTTTTCTCTATGCGAATGAATTTGCCACCAAGTTTAACAGCCCTAAGCTTACCGCTTCTAACATATCTTCTTACGCTTTCGGGATCTATTTGAAGTAATTTTGCCACCTCGTTTGTTGTATAAAACCTCTGTTCCGGTTGTAATTCCAAGATAGCTTCACTTTTTGGATCAACTGCTTCGAGATATATATCTAGCGAACGATCTAAGGAATCGTATATAAGAGCATAGTAATCAGCTATATCTTCTCTTGTTTGTCCTTTTTCTAAAGATTCAAGATAAGCACCTCGATCTTCTTTGCGAATAATTGCCGGAGGAAAACCTGCCTGCATCAACAGAAGATTCATTAACAATCGTGCTGTTCTTCCATTTCCATCAATAAACGGATGAATACTTACTAGCTTAAAGTGAGCATCGGCAGCGATCTTAATAGGATTATCTAAACTATCACTTTGCAACCAAGCTGTAAATTCCTGCATAAGATCAGGAACTTTAGCTGCATTAGGCAAGATTGTTTCTGAGCCCTTAAGCCTAACAGCAACTGTTCTGAATCTGCCCGCATTAGTATCGTCTATTTTTCGTAAAATAATCCTGTGAATATCTAATATGTCTTCAGCTGTAATGTTCTCTCTTCTTTTAGTAGTAAGTTCTTTAACAAAATCAAGAGCTTTTGCATGATTAACTGCCTCTTGTTGTTCCTCTAAGGTTTTGCCTTGTACGGTAATTCCTTCTTCTACAATAAGTGCTGTTTCCTGCCTTGTAAGAGTATTACCCTCAATAGCATTTGACGTATACGTTAGCTCTATTCGAAACCACTCTTCGAGATTTTTTATTAATTCCCCAGGTAACGGTCTTTTTTTATCAAGCCGTTCTTTTTTACTAAGTAATTTAGCAATAATATCGTTCATATATCACTATATTATACTACTTAACACTACTTGTCAACAAATAAGACATGTTCCGTAGTGTTAAATAGTCTTAGTTTTGAAAACAGATTAGAACAGATCAGCGAAACCGATTGCAGAGGTTGGTTCGCTATGTTCGACTCTCACTTGGTTCTTAAAACTCTGAGGCTGGGAAAATAAGTAAAAAGAGAGCAGTCGAACTCCAGATTAGCCCATTATGTCAAGCTATTCTCGATATTGAAAAGGTTGTCTTAGCCATAGCTCAAGCCACAAAGCTCGATTTTCTAAAAATCTTGTAGTATAATGCTCAAAACATGAAGCAGGAACAGCAAGCTATTCAAACCGGGGGAATTTCCAGAAGAGATTTCTTTAAATGGGGATGTATGGTTGGAGCCGATATTGCTCTTGGAGGCGTACTTACCCGAAGACTAATCAATTCCCTTAATCAAACAAACAAATCCCCGATTTTAGCAGGCGAAATTAATCCAAATCTATTAATTCCTCCGATTCCCGAGGGAGAAAATCCATTTTCTCAAATTGATTTCGGAATAACTTCTCATCATTTAGATTCATTAGAAACAGCAGTTCCTGAATTTCAAAGACAGATTTATCAACAAGCAAAAGAAAAAGGAATTTCAAGATTAAGAGTGGATTTCAGATGGGCCTTAATTCAAAGAGAAGAAGGAACGCTTAAGCTCGAACAATGGGGTCGATATCTAGACTCATTAGATCTTATGGAAGAAACTGGGCTAGAACCTCCTGTTATCATACTTTCAACTCCCCCGGAATGGGCTTCTGAGCTTTACAACAAAGACAAAGAGGGTTTTTTTGAGGCGTTTTGGCGTTATGCATCGTTTTTAAAAAATGCCTTGGAGTATAGGGGTAAAAAAGTAGACACCATTCAAATCATGAATGAACTAAATCATCCATTTTATAACAAAATTAAACCTGAGGATATTGCAACCTTGTGCGAAATTACACGGGACGTATTTGCTCCCTATAATCCAGATCTCGACCTTTTAGTTACTGTTTTTGTTGCCAATTTAAATAAGCGTGAAACAGCTATTCAGATTGCTGAATTTTTGGCTGAAGCCACCCCTGGAGTTGGTCTGGTAGAAGCTGCTATTGACCACTATGTAGATATTTTACCAGAAGACCCTGAAAAATACTTAGATCAAATCCTTCCTCTTTTAGACAAAGACGTTCAGATTGGACTTGATTACTATCCAGGTTTTTGGCATTTTCCAATAATTGATTCAAAATTTGATATTAAACGAATGATTGAAAACATGGACTTACTGAGAAAGGTTGCAGGGAAAGTTGCCAAAACTGGAAGGAAATACAAAATAACGGAAATCGGATACCCATCCAAAGGAATATTTCCAAATATTGATTTTTGGGAAGGTGTTACCTGGAATCAGGAAAAGCAAAGATATGCGCTTGCCAATTCTTTAGCAGCTTTAAAAAGAGATGTATTATACGACCTTTACCAAAAAGGGCTACCTCTACCCGAAGATTTGATGATTTACTTACTGTTAGATGAGCCCCACCCTTTAGGAAAAATTGTAGAGCTTACTCCTTTTGCGATTAATACGATGGGAATGATTGAAAAAGATGGAAAACCTAAGGAAGCTTTTGAAGATTTACCGGGACCTTCTACTAAAGAAATTGTTTCTTATTTAAAATCACCTTCTTTGGTTACTCCTTCAGACTGGAGATGGTAATGAGTACAATCGGCTTCTAAAAACACCTGTCAAATTTAAAACAGCTTACCCTGAGCCTTTATCCTGAGCTTTACCGAAGGATGCCGAAATGTACCGCGAGGGAGACTACGCTTCGCCAAGGCTACGATGTTATTTTCTCCCTAGTTCCATCAGTGTTCTTTTTAGAAATTGCTTTAGCTGGCTTCTCCCATAACCACTTTTAAGAAATTCCTCCCTGGCTTTTGCATCTGCTTTATTAATAAAGTATTCATAATGAATAAGCTTAAAAGGAATTCTGTCTTTTGTGGCAAAAACATTCCCTGAAGCATGTTGTATTAACCTCAATTTTAAATTTGCAGTGAAACCAATATAAAAACCTCCATCCTTGAGGGAATATAAGATATATACGTAAAATCTTGATGTTGAAGAAGAAACGTCAGACGTTTCATTCATATTAATATATAAATAAGTTGCGTCGAACGCGACACGCCTCAAAACACAGCTCCTAGCGGAGCCGCGTTTGACGCGGTACCGCGAGGGAGAGTCGAACTCCCACGTCCTTGCGGACAAGGGCTCTTAAGGCCCCCGTGTCTGCCATTCCACCACCGCGGCTGATGTGCCTATATTTTACCTTAAACAAATCCTAACGGCAAGATTTAATCGTGTTTGGGAGGAGTTACTCCCTGAGAAAGAAGGGAATAATCAAGAAGCTGCTTCATTTCATCTCTCCTGTTTTCACTATTTAATAAAATTCCGATAATTTTATGACCTTTATACTCAAGGTAAGTAACTAGGCAAAACCCGGCTTCGTTTGTAAATCCTGTTTTTACTCCTTTGACTCCGGGGTAACTGGTAAGCAAGTTTGTTTCGTTTTCGATTACGTATTCTTTGTGTGTTTGTGTCTTAGGAATTGTGTACGAAAAAGTTTGCGCAATTTCTCCAAACAAAGGGAAATTATTTAAGGCATAGCTTGTTATTACCAGTAAATCATATGCCGTCGCATATTGATTTCCATCTCCTTCGAGGCCTGATGAGTTAGTAAAATTTGTATCTTTTAACCCAAGGGATTTTGCTTTATTATTCATTGCATCTACAAAGCTTGTCTTGCCCTCCTTGTAGTTACCTGCAATAACTTCAGCAGCATCGTTTCCCGAATGTAAAATTAAACCGTATAAAAGCTCTCTCAAAGATAAAACCTCGCCCGAATCAAGCCCCATTGAATCTTCTCCTACTAAATCATATTCCCTAACTAAATATTTATCATCTTTTTTGGGGTTCTCAAGAGCGATTATTGCCGTCATTATTTTTGTCAAAGACGCAAGAGGCAATCTTTTTCTTGGATTATTAGCATATAAGGTTTTTTTAGATGTTAAATCGTATACCAGAACTGATTTCCCTGTAATCTTAAGCTTAAACTCTTCTCCTGCTTGCTCAGGCACTTCCGGCAGCCAAATATTTAGAGTTGACGCCTGGCTATTTTTTAAAATAGACAAAAAATCAGGAAGAGGGGACTGTATTATAAATTTTGGATTATCGTAAAGTTTAAAATAAAAAATTGCCACCCCAAGAAGAACAATAATTGCAAATGAAGATAATGATAAAATTTTTCCCATAAAAATTATTTTACAAATATTGCGGTTTAAAAAAAGCTAATAAATATAAACCGTTGTGCCTGTTGGCGCCCAGTCATACATCCATTTGGCAACCGCAGGAGGAACATTTATACAGCCATGACTTGCGCGCCTACCAAAATTATAATGCCAATATGCGCCGTGAATTGCATACCCCTGATAAAAGTACATAACGCTTGGAACATTTTTCAGGTTGTAATACCCATACCATCTTGAGTTTCCTGTCATATTTTGTTGAGGCAACTTCCAATAAATTCGAAAAGTTCCCTTTACAGTAGGTGTATAAGGGAGTCCTGTGGAAACAAGCGTCTGGCTGATAATCTTACCGCCTTCCCACATATAAAGCGTCTGCCGGCTTAAGTCAACCGTGATTAACTTTTCGTTGGTATAAATCTGGGCATAGCTAACAGTTTTCCAGTTTAAAAATACTGTTAAGAAAAAAGCTATAACAAGAAACTTACAAAAAAGTTTCATTATGTTTATTTTTTCAGGATATTCTAATTATGTCAAATAGTTAATCGGCAAAAAATGAAAATATTGGGCAGGAAATACTTATCAAAATGGAGTATAATAGGACTATAGCTAACATAACTCTTTCTACAAAACCGCAAAAATGTTTTCAGTGTAACAGCGAGCTGATATTGGTTAAATCGTGGGAAGAAACACTTCAAGGAGGAATGTTTCCACAAGTAATAACAATCTACAGATGTTCTAACGATATCTGTCAGGAAGAAAAAGACAAACAGGAGGTTAAAAGAAAAGAAGCTGTAAAAGACAAAGAGTCAAGAATGGAAGCGATTGCAAAAGTTAAGGCAGATAGAAAAGTTGTTACCGATAAAGAAAAAGAGGTGCAACTTAAAATAGTTGCCAAAGAAAGAATAAAAAAAGCTAAAGAAAAACTTCTCAATAAGCTTTCTTCTACTATCTAATTAGCTTTAGGAAGCTATTTCTGGTATAATAATCTTAACCGCGAGGAGCGGTTTTTTTATGATAAACATTCGAAACGTTGCCATTATTGCTCACGTAGACCACGGTAAAACAACTTTGGTAGATGCGCTTCTTAAGCAATCTAAAACAAAGATGCACAAAGACACTGCCGAAAACCTGATTATGGACAGCAATGAACTGGAGCAGGAAAGAGGAATAACAATCTTTTCTAAAAACGCGTCTGTTGATTGGCACGGAACAAAAATAAATATTATCGATACTCCCGGACACGCTGATTTCGGCGGAGAAGTGGAGCGGGTACTTAAGATGGCAGACGGTTGTCTATTGTTGATTGATGCCAAAGAAGGACCAATGCCGCAAACCCGTTTCGTACTTAAAAAAGCCTTAGAAATGAAGCATAAAATAATTGTTATCGTTAATAAGATTGACAAACAAGATGCCAGAATTAACTATGTTTTAGACAAAACACTTGATTTGTTCTTAGAGCTTGGAGCAGACGACATTTCTGCTGATTTTCCAATTATTTATGCCTCAGGTAAGGACGGTAAAGCAGGACTAACGGAGAATCTCGATGAAATGACAAATATCACTCCTGTTTTTGAAATGATAATGAAGGAAATCCCGGCACCCTCCGGAAGCAACGCAAACCCCCTACAAATACTTATTACCACGTTATCCAGCGATACGCACAAAGGAAGAATTTCAATCGGAAGAATTTACAATGGAAAAATTAGCACCGGACAAGAAGTTGCTCAAATTACCAGAGACGGTCAAATTAATAAATTTAAAGTTTCGTCCTTAATGACTTTTGTGGGACTGGACAGAGCAGAAATAACCGAAGCATCTACGGGAGACATCGTCGCTGTAGCCGGAGTTCAAAATCCAATCATTGGGGAGACTATCGCAGATCTAATAAATCCCATTGCTCTGCCACTTTTAGACATAGAGGAACCAACAATTCAAATGACTTTTATGGTAAACAATTCACCTTTTGCGGGAAAAGAAGGAGAATTTAAAACATCAAGACAAATTCAGGAAAGACTCGCAAAAGAACTGGAAACAGATATGGCGCTAAGAGTCGAAGACGACCCAAATGGAGGCTGGAAAGTATCAGGAAGAGGAGAGCTCCATTTGGCAATTCTAATAGAAAGAATGCGACGTGAGGGATACGAGTTCCAGGTTGGCCGCCCCCATGTTATAGACAAAGTTATTAATGGTAAAAAACTTACTCCATACGAAAGACTTTTTATCGAGGTTCCGGAAGAATTTAGCGGAATTGTTATGCAAAAAATAGGCACCAGAAGGGGAGAATTACAGGACATGAATACGGAGAACGGTATAACTTTTCTAGAATTCATCATTTCCACTAAGGGACTTTTTGGATACAGGAGCGAGTTTGTTACAGATTCCCGGGGCCTTGGAATAATTAATTCAAATTTTTACCACTTTGCCCCGGATAACGGATACGACCACGAAAGAGAACAGGGATCGCTTGTTGTCCACGAAACAGGAATGACAAATCTTTATGGATTAACAAATGCTCAAGACAGAGGTGCTCTTTTTGTCGGTCCGGGACTAAGCGTATACAAAGGACAAGTTATTGGACAAAATTTGCGTAACGACGATTTAATAATTAATGTTTGCAAAACAAAAAACCTAACAAATATGAGATCAAAAGGAGACGGAGTGTCCATATATTTTAAGACTCCAAAAGAAATGGGCCTGGAAGATTCGCTGGAATTTATCGCCGATGACGAACTTGTTGAAGTTACACCGCAAAATGTCCGTATTAGAAAAATGATCTTGGATCAAGTTGAAGCACGCCGCAAAAAAGCCCAGGGAATTAGCTAATTCTTTTTATTCTATTCTTGATGTACTACAATTAGGATATGCGCACCCTATCTAAATTCGCTTATCTTTCTATTGCTGCCGCCCTTGCAACAATTACGCTTAAATCCGCTGCATATCTACTTACCGGCTCTGTTGGACTACTCTCCGATGCCTTGGAATCCGTAATTAATTTAATCGCAGCCATAATTGCCTTAATAGCAATTAGGGTTTCACAAAAACCTCCGGACGAAAAACACATGTATGGACATTCAAAAGCTGAGTATTTTTCCAGCATTATCGAAGGAGCTTTAATATTCATCGCCGCTATAAGCATAGGATATACCGCAATTGGCCGCTTAATACATCCTCAACCGCTAGAGCAAGCCTATGTTGGTATTGCCATAGCAACATTTGCCTCCGGAATTAACTTAGTCGTCGGTCTAACCCTGCTGAAAGCCGGAAAAAAACACAGATCAATTACTCTTGAAGCAGACGCCCATCATTTATTTACCGACGTTTGGACATCTGCAGGAGTAATAATCGGTATTATCATAGTTACGATTACAAAATTAAATATCCTTGATCCAATTGTTGCCCTACTTGTTGCTTTTAATATTCTTTACACCGGCTACAAACTAATTACCAGATCGGCAGAAGGATTTATGGACGCAGCTATAAAAGACATCGACTGCGCAAAAATCACCCAAATTCTTGATAAATATGAAAAACAGGGGGCAAGATTCCACGCTTTAAAAACAAGACAATCGGCTGCTAAGACTTTTATGTCTGTCCATATGCTTGTTCCGGAAAAATGGACCATGAAAAAAGCAAATGATCTGGTTGAGCAAATGGAAAACGAAGTTAGAATTAACCTTGCGGATATTGATGTTTTAACTCATCTGGAAACAATCGAAGACCCAAGATCGCAAAAAGATATCGATCTTGTGGTTTAGCGGTTTAAATTTTCAATTATTCTAACCAACATTGGAAATTCCGTATAACCTGCTTCGGAATTAAGGTGCCCTGCTTTGGCAATAATAAACGGCTCAACATCCAGATTTTTTGCTAATTCTTCAAGATTGCTCTGCGGAACAAAAGGATCATTGTCTCCATAGATTACAAAACTTTCCCCAACTCTTTCTTTAACCTTTTTAAAATTAATATCTTTTTCCTTTAGGAAATAATTATTTAGGCTGTTTCCATAATTTTGGAAAAACCCGGAAATAGAAAGCAAGGCGCGGATTGGAGTTTTTGTCTTTTCTAAATAGTCCAAGGCCGAAACAACACCAAGGGAATGGCCTACAATTACTAAATCTTTATGGTTAAGGTTTTTAACTAACTTTCTAACTGTTTTAAGCCATTTTTTGCGGTCGGGCTTATCGGGGTCGGGAAGATCCGGCATAATAACTTCATAGCCTCTTTTAACCAAATCTTTTTGCAGCCATTGCTGCCAATGAATACCGGCGTGTCCATTAATTCCGTGGAGGATAAGTACTGCCATGAAATATATTATATCAGATTGAAGCTAAAATTTCTAGTATAATTAAACCGCTACGAGAGGAAAGTCATTGGTCAAAGATAGTTTTAATGTAGTAAATGTTTGCTAAAAATACTATAATAAACATATGAGTCAAGACGAATTAAAAATTATTGTTGATGATCCGGAATATAAAATTTACGGAACAAAAATCAAAGGATTATTGATTTTCGAAAGAAAACTCTTTGCGGATAATAGGGGATTTTACCAGGAATTTGCCAGAACCCCAGCAATTGAGCAAGTTTTAGGTAGGCCAATTTCTATTAAACAATGGGCGCTTTCTTATAATAATCCTGGTGTTTTACGGGGAATCCACGCGGAGCCTCAGGATAAAATCGTTACCCCGGTAACAGGCAAGATTTTTATTGCTATTGCCGACATTAGACCGGATTCCGAAACGTTTGGACAATATCAATCATTTACTTTTGATTTTACCGATCCATATACCCCGAAAAAATCAATAGTAATCTCCAATGGTCTTGGAAATTCTTTTATGACTTTAGGAGATCAACCTGTTGAGTATTTTTACGCGGTAAGTGAAGTTTACAAAGGAAGCGAAGGGAAACGGGCAGTTGCTTGGAATGATCCTGACCTTAATATTGCCTGGCCACAGGAACCAAAAATAATCTCAGACTCTGATAAAAACTCAAACCCCACGCTTCGAGAAATGTTCCCCGATAAATTTAAATAAGAAACAACTACGCTACCCGAAGCAAAAATCCTAGGTCCTGTAAGCTTTTTTAAATGCTAACCCCAATTTAAACATTATCAAGAGAGTTAATATTAAACAAACAGCAAGAATGTATAAAGAAAATGCGTAGGTTTCAAAGTTCCACTTTTTAATTGTTAGTAAAGTTATAGATGCCCCTATTACTGAGGCAAGATAAGCAGGAGAGCTTTCGCTTTCGGGATAGTTAAAAGATTTAATAATTGTTGGCATTGCCGCCATTGCGTCGGCGATAATACTAAAAAGTATTGCAATATTGCCAACTCCTGTAATTTGCCAAAGGATTAACCCTATAATAGAAATCGCTCCAAAATAAATATCGAGCTTTTTAATTTTCCAATAGGACTTTTTATTAGCAAATGTTGCTAATAAAATTAATAAAGGCTCAAATCCCATAATGAAGGTTAACCAGGATTGCGCACCCACCCCTTGCTTTATTTGAGCAGCAAAAACAATAAGAGGAGCAAGTGACCAAAGAAACCAAGTAACTCTATTTGGTTGAACGGTTCCTTTTAAAGTTGCGACAAGATATGATGCCCCTCCTAATGCAACAATAACTGTTCCTAAATAAACAAAATTTTCATTAATCATCTTCTAAGTATAGCAAAATTGCCAGCATTCTCATTAAGCTTCAATTTATCCTCTGATATTGGTATAATACATAAACATTGCCTGCCCGCCATAGGCTGTCGCCTCAGGCGACTGCGGGCGAGGGAAGTCGGTCTTGCACAGCAAAGCAGGTCTGAAAAAATCACAATGTCATTGGGAAGTCGTCTAATGGTAGTCGCCTCATCGGCGACCTGCCGAAGAGGCAGGGACAATATATGTTTTATACATATGTATTGTATAGTTTAAAAAACAAGAGGTTATACACCGGATACACAGATGACCTAAAGCAACGAATAAATGAACACAACAAGGGAATAGGTGGAAATTATAGTAGCAAAAATAGACCGTTTAAATTGATATTTTATGAAGCATTTCTTTCAAAAGAAGATGCTTCTAAACAAGAAAAATTTTATAAATCAGGCTACGGAAGAGAAGTCTTAAAAGCTAAGGTTGAAAAAAGCTTAGAACAAGTCAAAGACTTGTAGGCATTGCTGGGAGATCGTCTAACGGTAGGACAACGGACTTTGGATCCGTTTATTCAGGTTCGAATCCTGGTCTCCCAGCAATGCTTTAAGTGGTAGTCGCCTCATCGGCGACCTGCCGAAGAGGCAGGGACAATAGCCTTTGGAGCTATTTACCTAGGTTCAAATCCTAGCCCCGCAGCTCAGGCTCTAGCCCGCCCGCAGCGATTTAGTCTTAGGATGTCGGGCGAGGCATGCGGGAATGCGTTTAACCTGGTTCGAATCCGCCCCTCTTTAAGAGGTAGTCCTGAAAAGGGCAAGCTTCCCAGCAAACTAATGCATCCCTATCCGACCGTAATTCATATTTAGCCTAATATTGCTTACCAAACCTCCTATTTTCCCAAAAGTTTCGTACTATGTCGTCAATATTCAGCTTTTAAATACTTTAACTCTTGACAATTTGTACAAAAAAGTGTACATTGAGATTATGAGTAATTTAATGTCCATATCAGATGTAAGATCAAATCTTCCAGACCTTGTTACTAAAGTAAGCAATAATCTTAGTAGAGTAACAATAACCGTAAATGGTCAACCTAAGGCGATTTTGGTTAGTGCGGAAGAATTAGAATCACTTGAGGAAACAGCTGAAGTTCTTGCAATTCCCGGAGCAAAAAATAGTATTAAAAAAGGATTAGAAGAAGCAAAAAAAGGCCAAGGCACTCCTCTCTCAGCTTTACGGTAAAATATGCAAGTAATCATTACCCCAAAGGCATTAAAACAATATAATCAACTTCCAAAAGTAGAAAAAACAAAAATTAAAAAAAGGTTATTACTATTAGAGCAGAATTCTCAAGAGGGGAAGAAATTATCAGGAGAGTACACAGACCTGCGCTCATTGAAAGCTTGGCCATATAGAATAATTTATTTTATTGATAATCTACAGAAGAAAATTTTCGTAGTTACCATTGCTCATAGACAAGGCGTTTATAAATAAACCTAAACCTTGCATTCAGCTATAACGAAGAAATGAATCTTGCTCGACTCTCTAAGCACTTCGCTTTGTTTATACTGAACTTTATGAAGTGTTGGATCTAATTAGTGCTCTCTAAGCAGTTCTCAACATTTTGTTTTTAAAAAGACTATAATACGCATATGGACAATAAGGTTCCTCCATACTTAATCCTTCTCACGTACAAAGGCAAAGTTCTTCTTATGCACAAACAGGATAGCGTAATCGACGAAGAAGATCATCCATGGTCTTTTATCAGCGGACATAAAGATAAGAAAGAATCTCCCGAAAACGCAATGTCTAGGCGGGTAGAAAAAGAAATGGGAATAAAAATTGAAGAAGTTGAGTTTATATCGGAGTTTTGCTACCACGCTAGGTTAACTGACGATAATGTAAACAATATAAAACGGGCAGAAAACCAATTGCTCGATTTTTTTACTCTCAGGGAACTAGAAAAGCTTTTTCTCTCAACTCATACACAACGCTTTATATCAAATCACGGCTCTCTTATTTAAAATCCCAACCGGCAAGACCAACAATAATATTTCACGCATTTCTGCAAGATTTTTAGTATAATTCTTACAAAAGGAGGTGATAATCACTTTATGCCAACAGCAAAAAAAAAGACAAATACAAAAAAATCCAAAACAACAGAAGAAACCTTTAAAATAGAAGGTGGAAAACTTCTTGAAAAAATAAAGGAAGTAATCAAAGAGGGGAATGTCAGAAGAATAATAATAAAAGATAAAAAAGGCAAAGAAATCGTTCAGTTTCCTTTAACAATTGGCTTAATAGGAGCAGCTGTTGCACCGGTGCTCGCAGGAGTGGGGGCAATTGCAGCGCTTATTACCGAATGCACGGTAACAATCGAAAGAGAAGCTAAATAGATTTATTATTCTAGCAAAAGGAAATAACCGTAATTACAGTTCTACCTAAAAAAAGCATCGCCGAAGAATCAAAGTAGCTTTTTCTTCCCAACAATTATAACTATGTCAAAAGAGGAATTGTCGTTAAGTGTTTCTGTTTTACCAATGTTTAGATCCGAAAACTCAGCCTCTGCGAATTTTTTGAATTTTTCCTTAACTCTCAATATGTTTTGGGTGTAATCGTAATTATCCGCGTTGTCTGTTTTAATATCTTTATAGCCTTTTTTAGTAAGCGCGTCTGCAACAGTCGATGCGGCCCCAACCTCACCGCTTCCATTAAGTACTTCTGCTTTTAGCTCTGCTCTGGTTACCGGCTTTACTGTTGGAACAGGAGCCTGGGTAGGAATAGGTGTTGGCTTTGGAATAAAAGAAGAAAGTTTTTGAAAAGCGCCTGCCTGGTAAAAATACAATCCACTAAAAGCAACAACCGCAGTTATAATAAAAATAATAACCGGCAAGATAAATACATTTCTCTTTTTTTCTTGCTTTAGCAAGGGCGCTACCGGTTCCTCTCGCTCGGTTTCCTGCTCAGGATCAGTTACTCCTGGTTTAGAAGCAACTACTACCTCTTTTTCTTCTTTAGATTTTTCCGGAACATCTTTTTTAACATCGTCTTTATTATCCTCCTTCGCTATTTCCACAACTTCAGGCTTTTCTTCTAACTTTATACTTTGCATTATTTGCTCAAAGTTACTTTTTATTAAATTAAACTTATTGTCATCAAAAAAGATTAATCCCAACCCAATTGTATTTAAAAATGATCCTTTGGCCGTATAGTCATCTTTAATTTTATAATTATTTTTTATAATTAAATCTTCTACAACCTCTCTTGCCTTAACACACTCAATATCCTGACCAATTTCCGAAGGCGCAAGATCTTCGCCTTGATCTCCACCGAGAATTACTCTGTTAATCCTATGGCCGCGCTCTTTTTCAAACTCTAAAATAGCCTCGCTTACCTTACTTGGCATTTTTTCAAATTCCGCGGTTAAAAACTTTGATTTCACAGGACCGTTCTTGTCGTAAAACAATAAATAAAGATTATCGTCCTCCGCATTAACGCTAACCGCAGCCTGATTTTCCTCGATGGTAAGCTTTAGTACTTCAAAATAGGCAAGCGCTTGCGAGGTTAAAACCACAGGATTTAAATCGATTCTTTTCCAAGCTCTATAAAATGGCAGCAATTTCTCAAACTCGATTCCTACAAAAATTACTTGAATACCCAAGTCCGACCTTTCCACAATCGCGCTGTCAAAAATCATCTTATCTAAAGACATATTCAATTTTTCACGGACTTGGTCCATTAGGAAAGACGATATGTTTTCCTTCGAAGTATCTGCTGGCAAACTAATACGTAGCAGGTGGACAATGGAATCGGGTACGGAAATTGCAACTTCTTCTTTTATTACAGGCGCTTTTTCTTCCCACTGCTCTCCTTTTTTAAAGTCGTTCTTGGAGAAAGAAACAAAAGTCAGCTTGCCAAATAAGCCTTTTTTAATATCTAGAAGTTTAATTGAATTGTCTTCTATGTTTAGGGCAATCATAAATTAATCTTAGAACAATAGACAAAATTATTCAACTTCTTTCAATTTTTTTACATTTTTTTGCTTTTTCACTTACTAATAACTTTTAAAGTATATTCATTATGACAAACTTTTATGGCTTAGCAAATTTAATAGTCTGGAGTGTCGCAGGATTTGCAGCGGGAATTATACTTAATAATCTCATAATAACAATACTCCGCTAATTAATATTAATCCGGTCTTAATGTTGCTTAACATAGAATTATATCTATAAACACGGATCTTAAAAACAAAGATCTTGAACAAATAAATAAAAAGTGTTTATAATATTAATCTATCATGAATGACAATCCCTGGCTTAGATCAAAAAAACAACTTAAACAAACTTCCAAAAAAATAAACCTGGATCCTCTTTTATTCAATAGGCTTTTAGAGCCGGATAACGTAACCCAAGTAGAAATTCCTGTAAAAATGGACAGTGGCAATTTGCAGACATTTAAAGGTTACCGCATACAACACAACAATATAATGGGCCCGTACAAAGGAGGACTACGTTACCATCCGGAAGTATCAATGAGCGAAGTAAAAGCCTTGTCTTTTTGGATGACTATGAAAAATGCGGTAATAGATATTCCTTTTGGCGGAGGAAAAGGCGGAATTATAGTTGACCCAAAAACTTTATCGGAAAACGAACTGGAAAACCTTACCCGCGAATTTACCCGTAAGCTGTTTGATATTATTGGCCCCCATAAAGATGTCCCTGCTCCGGATGTTAACACCAACCCAAAAATAATGAGTTGGATTGTAGATGAGTATAAGTCGATTTCCAAAAGTGAACATGCACACGCTGTTGTTACGGGCAAACCTGTAGAAAACGGGGGATCGCTTGGCAGAACAGAAGCAACCGGACTTGGAGGCGCATACGCGCTTCTTGAAATTTTAAGAAGAATGAAGATAAACCCAAAAGGCTTAACTGTTGCTGTGCAAGGTTTTGGAAATGTCGGAAAATTTGTAGCCTCCTTTTTACAAAAAGAGGGTTTAAAAATTGTTGCTTTATCCGATTCCAAAGGCGCAATTTATATTCCGGACGGAATTCCGGATATTAGTAAAGTAATGGCTTGTAAGGAAGAAAAAGGCTTAATTGCGCAGTGTTATTGTATTGGATCAGTCTGTGACATTAGAAATAGGGGCAAGCTGGGCGGGGAAGAAATTTCTCCCGCAAAAATTCTTGAGCTTCCGGTTGATATTTTAATTCCTGCTGCTTTGGAAAATGTTATAAACGGAGCAAATGCTTCTAAAATTAAGGCTAAATTCTTACTGGAAATGGCAAATGGACCAACAACCCTGGAGGCAGATGAAGTCTTGGAAAAAAGAGGCGCTACTATAATTCCCGATATTCTTTCCAACTCCGGGGGAGTAGCTGTAAGTTATTTTGAATGGTACCAGAATATTTACAATAAAAAATGGACCAAAGAAGATGTGTTTGAAAAATTAAAAACAAAAATGGAAAAAGCTGCAGGAAAAGTTTTTGATGCAATGCAAAAACATAAGGTTTCCTTGCGGGAAGCAGCCTACATAGTTGCTATAGAAAAAATCTCCGAAAACTGGAAAAAGGCTAAACCCGCAGACTAAATTACTCTTTTTTATAAAATCCGACAAGGTGAGCTTCGTCTAAAATATGTCCTGTCATTGCGTTTTCCAGATCTTTCTTATCTGCGTTTAACTCTAAATCTAATGTTGTATCCAGCGCATAAAGTTTAAAAAAATACCTGTGTGTACCGGACTCGCCTCGCTGTAGCTGCTCCGGCGAAGCGGGTGGGGGACATGGACTAATATACTCGTTTGACAAGGAAGTATTTTTACCCTGGATAGAACCGGGAGGAAAAGAATTTTCGGCAATTGATGATGTTTTCGGGTTTATATTAAAAATTACCCAATGCACAAAAGTACCTGTTGGCGCATCCGGATCATCCATAACCAAAGCCAAGCTTTTTGTATTTTTTGGAATATCGACAAACGATAGGGGAGGATTAATATTTTCCCCTTGGCAGGTATATTTTTTCGGAATATTTTGATTATTTTCAAAAGTCACACTAATTATTTTCATTTTTGATATCTTATGCTGAAGTTTCTGCTGTTTAACCTCTTTCTTAAGATTAAAATTGCTACTTTAAAATAGCAAGAGAACAACAATAAAAACAAGTAAGAAAATTAGCGTTTTTCTCACAAATCGATGTTAAATCTGCTTATCAAGCTTGTCAAGAAGAGTCTGCGCTGTTAAAATTGACTATTAAGCCCAGGTGGTGAAATGGTATACCTGCCTGCCGGAAGGCAGGCACGCAGAAGAAATGCATTATGTTTATGTTCTTTTTAGTCTAAGAACAAATTCTTTCTATAAGGGAATTACAAATAATATTGATCGAAGAACTAAAGAACATTTTGAAGCAAAAACTGCGTTTTCGAAAAACAGATTACCATTAAAACTTGTGCACGTAGAGATTTGTGAAACGAGAGAAGACGCTAGGAATTTAGAAAAATTTTTTAAATCAGGATTTGGAAGAGAAGTAATTAAGGAAATTTATCATATGTCAGAGTGGCGAAATTGGTAGACGCGCTAGCTTCAGGTGTTAGTGCCAGTAATGGCTTGAGGGTTCGAATCCCTTCTCTGACACAATTTATTAATTTGAGAGTCCTGCCTGCCGGCAGGCAGGACGACTCTCCCTCTGGGCACTTATTTTTCAGATGCTTTTTTCTCATAAGAGGTTTTAATTTGTTTTAGTTCATCACGCAGCCGAGCTGCGAGCTCATATTCTTCACGTTGTACTGCACCCTCAAGCTCAGCCTGCAAATCAAAAACTCTGGGATCTTTTGCTCTGTTATAGAGATCACATTCCAGCCCTTCCACTTCTTGACGCTCCTGTAAAACATCAAGTTCGTTTCCTTCCGGATCAGCATAATCTATGATATCTAAAACAAATGTCAGATAATCAATTTCTTGAATTTCGGCTTCGTAATCAATCTCTTTTAGCCTAAAACTATTAAACTTTGCTTTGTATAAATTTACTGCAGCAGCATATTCATCTCTAAACGGTGCTAGATCGGAATAGATCTTCCGGGAGATATTAAAATAACGTTTAAGTAAATCGTCCGGGAGAGTTTCCTGATCAATTCCATGCACCTCGGGAAGAAAAATGGCGAATTTTACATAGTCTGCCGCAATACCCGCTCCCTCCATTAATTTACTCCTCTCCGTCTCTGCTTTCTCGTCTCCATTTAGACCTTGCCAATCTAGATCTCCAATCCTAGCTGCAAATAAATCTGCATCGTAGTTTGGAAATCCAAGTTCGGAAGCCGAATCCGGAAGGTCCTCGTCGTCGTAATCGGCAATTCCAAGGGATTTTAAAGCCCACACAAACCCTTTTAGCACCACCGGATCAGAAATTTCTGCCGCAGATATACCGCCTAAACCATTCTCTCCCAGGAATGCTGTTAAACCTTTCTCAAACCATGCTCTTTCCTGAGCTGATTCACACCTAAAATCATGCGATACGGTTTTCCCTGAAAGATATGCGCGAACTCCTGCTAGCGGGGGAATATCCGGGTTGCTTGGTAATTCTTTTTGTCCCATATTATGACTATAAGCTCGTATAATATCACTATGTTCCACACAATTCAATCCTCCCATAGTTTTTTAAGTAAAAAATTGCTAAAATAATACAGCGCGGATGTGGCCTGCCCGCCAAAAGCTTACGCTTTAGTGATAGCAGGCGGGTGAAATGTCGAAGATCCCGACTTGTCGGCGGAGTATGCACGGCGAAGCCGCGTCTGACGCGGCGAAGCGAAAGAACCTTGATTTTAATAAAGTTTTTGATAATTCAAAACAAAATGCGGATGTGGTGAAATGGTATACACGCAGCCTTGAGGTGGCTGTGCCCTTAAAAAGCGTGGAGGTTCGAGTCCTCTCATCCGCACCAGGATCCTTAGCTCAGCTGGTTAGAGCGCCTCGTTTACACCGAGGAGGTCAGAGGTTCAAATCCTCTAGGGTCCACAATATGTTAGAATCTTGAATTACGAATTAAGAATTTAGTATAAAAACTAGACGTAGTTCATTTTTCTTAATACGTTATTTATGTTAATAATTACAGGCAGTATTGCCTACGACTATATTATGGATTTTCCCGGAAAATTCGGGGACCACATAATGCCCGACAAAATCCACAACATAAACCTATCTTTTATTGTAAGTAAATTCGAAAGACGTTGTGGAGGAGTAGCGGGTAATATTTCCTACAACCTCGGGCTCTTAAACACCCATCACACGCTTTTTTCCTACGCCGGAAAAGATTTCGAAGAATATAAAAAACACCTGGAAAAAAATGGGGTTAGTACAAAAAATGTATTAATCGATCATAAAGTACATACTGCAACCGGTTTTGCCATGGCAGACAATACCCACAATCAGATCTGGGGATACTTTTATGGAGCAGCAGATAATAACGCAAGACTTAAATTAAATTCAATCGGTAAACAGGGAGACTTAGTATTTGTTGGACCAACGGGAGCAAAAGGCTCCATGTGCATGGTTAAACAATGTATTAAATCAAAAACAGAATACATTTTTGATCCCGGATTTATTCTAACTGAGGTAACAAATGAGGATCTGGAATTAGGAGTAACCCACGCAAATATTATAGTTGGAAACGATTACGAAATTACGCTTATCAAAAGACGGGTTAAGAAATGGAAATCTCTATTTAAAGACAAAATAGTTATAACAACATTGGGCGCAAAAGGCGCTCAAATTGAATCAAGTGGAGAGCTAATAAAAATAAAACCTATAAAACCAAAAAAAGTTGTTGACCCAACAGGAGCAGGAGATGCCTGGAGAGCAGGATTTCTAGCAGGATACCAGCGCGGATTTGACCTTAAAACTTGCGGCCAGATGGGATCTGTTGCATCAACCTATGCAATAGAAAATTATGGAACACAAGAGCATTATTTTACTACCGACCAATTTAAAAATAGATATAGGCAAAATTATAAGACTATGCTAAACTTATAAACCTGATGGCAAAAAATTACGACGTAAAAGATTTAAACCTAGCAAAAGAAGGAAAGCTTAAAATCGAATGGTCCGAGCAACAAATGCCGGTTTTAAGAATTATTAAAGCAAGGTTTAGCAAAGAAAAACCGCTCAAAGGATTAACTATTGCCGCATGTCTTCACATAACAAGCGAAACAGCCAATTTATTAATTACTTTAAAGGCAGCAGGCGCAAAAGTTGTTTGCAATGCTTCTAACCCTTTATCTACCCAAGACTCTGTTGCAGCTTCTTTAGTTAAGGATTTCGATATCCCAACCTATGCAATTAAAGGCGAAGACAGCAAGACTTATTACAACCATTTAAATGCAGTTTTAGATTATGATCCGCAAATTACCATGGACGATGGAGCAGATCTGGTACATATACTCCACACCAAAAGACAACATCAGCTAAAAAACATAATGGGATCGTCCGAAGAAACCACAACAGGCGTAATTAGGCTTAAGGCAATGGAGAAAGATAAAGCTTTAAGGTTACCTGTTATTGCCGTAAATGACTCCGACACTAAACATTTGTTTGATAACAGATACGGCACAGGACAGTCTACAATCGACGGAGTAATCAGAGCAACCAATTTACTGCTTGCAGGCAAAACAGTTGTTGTGGCGGGATATGGCTGGTGCAGCAAGGGAATTGCAATGAGAGCTAAGGGGATGGGATCAAATGTAATTGTAACCGAAGTCGACTATGTAAAAGCCTTAGAAGCTGCTATGGACGGTTTTAAGGTTATGAAAATGAAAGATGCAACTAAATCAGGAGATATCTTTATAAGCGCGACAGGAGACAAACATGTAATTGATCTACCGGCAATGAAATTAATGAAAGACGGAGCGGTTGTGGCAAATTCCGGCCATTTTGATATCGAAATTGATATGGCAGGCTTGGAAAAATTAAAGAAAGCCAAAAGAAGAATTAGAGAATCTCTGGACGAATATACAATGCCTTCCGGTAAAAAACTTTATGTGCTAGGGGAGGGGAGACTGGTTAATTTAGCAGCAGCAGAGGGGCACCCCGCAGAAGTTATGGATATGTCTTTTGCCAACCAGGCATTAGCAGCGAAATATTTTGTTAAAAACAAAGGGAAATTGGAAAATAAAGTTTATGTTTTACCAAGTAATCTAGATCAAGAAGTTGCCAAACTAAAAATAAAAGCAATGGGGCTATCGATTGATACTTTAACTCCTGAACAGAAAAAATATTTATCCTCCTGGGGCGAAGGCACGAAATAGTATCTAGAATTTAGAATCTGGAATTTAGAATACAAACCCCAGAATACAGTACAAAAAATCCCAGAACCTAAAACCAAAAATTTATTAATAATTTCGTATGTGAAACAAACAGTTCAATGATTTGAACCATTGAACTATTTTCAAATATTAAATACATAGATTTAATGCCTTCCGACAAAATCGGAGCATGACTAGTTATGTTCGAAGACTAATTATTCAAGCGGGGAAGCGGAGTAGCCGGCGGTTTTGATTGCAGAAATTATTTTTTTATCATCAAGTTTTGAAGAATCATATTCAACCTCCACCATACCTTTAGCAAAGTTAGTTGAGGCTGATTTTACTCCTTCCGTATCTTCAAGCTCTCCGTCGATATTCATAGCACAACTTGTGCAATGCATCCCATCAATTTTAAATTTCTTTTTAATCATATATTTTCCAGCCTCCGACCCCAGGGGTTGGCGCACGAATCTTTATAAGACGTGGATTACACCTCTATACATTCCCATACTACACATAAAAGCAATGTCTGTTGGTTCGGCTGGAGCTTTAAACGTAATCGTATCTGTTTGACCTGTAGGTATTAATTTCTGAATACCCAGGAATGGAATCGTAAATGCCTGTGCACAACCTCCACCTCTATCGTTTTTAAGATGAAGGGTTATGTCTGCTCCAGCTTTCGCCGTAAGTTCATTCGGAGCATATCCTTCCGGTCCAATCTGAATAGTTAAATCAGTTAAAACCTGTGCATTTACAGAAGAAGGCAGTGGAGTATTATCGCAAAAACTAACCGTACACCAAACACTTTTACCCACATTCTCAATTGTAAATTTGCTTCCTGCTAAAGCAGCTGTATTATTTAAATTAAAAATAGCCAAAATTATAATCGCAAAAGCAAGAACTCTCATAAATTTCTCGCGGAAAAAATCACCGAGCTTGGTAGCAAAATAACCTAAGAGAAAAAAGACAGGAGATGTACCAAGTATAAAAGCAAAAAGAATCGCTGCGCCCGTAATAGGATTTCCCGAAGCAATAGCAAGAGCCATTACTGCCTGAGTTGCTCCGCAAGGGATAAAAATCGTAAATGCTCCCAATATTCCGGGCGCAAAAATATCCCCGCTTTTAGATTGCTTCCTGACAATTTTAGTTAGAAATTTAGGAGGTTGGATTATAAAATATCTAAAAATCGGGTGCACATTAAGAATACTTAATGCACTTCCAATCATAAATATTACAACTACAACATGCATAAACACCCTCATTGCAATTGACAAATGAAACAAAGATCCAAACCATCCCAAAAGAAACCCTAGTAGCGTATAGGCAACCAGTTTTGCTATTAAAAAAACAAGAATTGGCAATGCGTTGCCTTTTGCAGCTTTTTCCTTAAGATGCTCTTCTTCACGCTGTGCAATTGTTGCAGCTAAAAGCCCCCCTTGAACAGCAGCGCAGCTTAATCCGCCTGCCAAAAGTCCTGTTATAAAAATAGGTATTAATTGATCCATTAGATTTTTACTCTTTTTAGCCTTAACGAGTTGGTAACTACCGAAACCGAACTTAGCGCCATTGCGGCTGAAGCCAAAATCGGATTAAGTAAAATATGAAATAGGGGATAAAGAACACCCATTGCAACCGGAATAAGAATAACGTTATATCCAAATGCCCAAAATAGATTCATTCTTATTGTTGACATAATCCGTTTAGAAAGTTTAACAGATTTGGCAATCGTGCGCAAATCTTTATTAATAAGCGTAAAATCTGCAGACTCGATAGCTACATCCGTACCGGAACCCATTGCTATTCCAATGTTGGCTGCAGCAAGCGCTGGAGCATCGTTTATTCCGTCTCCAACCATTGCTACAGATTTACCCTCACGCTGAATTTTTCTTACCTCTGTCTCTTTATCCTGAGGAAGAACTTCCGCCAACACTCTATCAATCCCAATCTGTTTTGCAATAGCATCTGCTGTTCTTTGGTTGTCCCCTGTAACCATGACAACTTCGATTCCCATTGCTCTAAGCGCCTCCACACCTTCTCTTGCAGATTCTTTTATAGGATCGGCAACTGCCACAAGGCCTGCCAGTTTTCCATCTGCAGAAAGCATCATTACGGTTTTTCCTTCTTTCTCAAGTGATTGAATTCTATCTTCGGCAATGCCAACATTAACTTTTTCTTTTTCCATTAACCTTCTGTTTCCAAAAAAGATACTTTGATTTTTAATTAAACCCTCAATCCCATGCCCGGGCACTGCTTTAAAGTTTTTAACATCTTGAAGCTCAACTTTTTCTTTTTCCGCTCTGGCCAAAATTGCTTCAGCCAAGGAATGTTCCGAACCTTTTTCCAAAGAACCTGCTAGTACTAAGACTTTTTCTTTTGAGTGATTGTTCAGCGGAATTAAATCGGTAACTTCCGGCTTACCTTTAGTTAAAGTTCCGGTTTTATCAAAAATAATCGTCTTTATTTTGTGCGCCGTTTCCAAGCTCTCGGCGTTTTTAATTAAAATCCCATTTTCCGCTCCTTTTCCCGTACCAACCATAATCGCTGTTGGGGTTGCAAGTCCCATTGCACAAGGACAAGCAATAATAAGCACTGCTACCATATTTAAAAGTGCTTTTAGAAGAGCGGGAGCCGGCCCAAAATCAAACCAGACAACAAAAGTTCCAATTGCAAGCATTATTACAATCGGCACAAAATAAGCAGAAATCGTATCTGCTAAACGTTGAATTGGAGCTTTGCTACCTTGAGCCTCTTGTACAAGCTTAACAATTTGTGCAAGCATAGTGTCTTGTCCGACCTTATTGGCCTTAAACAAAAATGAACCGGTTTTGTTAATGGTTGAGCCGATTACCACATCTCCTTTTGCCTTATCAACAGGCATGCTCTCTCCTGTAACCATAGACTCATCAATAGAAGATTCTCCTTGCGTAATAGTGCCATCAACAGGAATTTTTTCTCCCGGCCGGACTCTTAAAATATCTCCAATCTGAACTTGCTCAACCGGAATATCAATCTCTTTGCCATTTCTGACCACTCGGGCAGTTTTTGCCTGTAATCCGATCAGTTTTTTAATTGCCTCGCTTGTTTGACCTTTTGCTTTAGCCTCAAAATATCTCCCTAATAAAATAAGACCAATAACAATTGTCGAAACATCAAAATAGGGCATTGCTTCAAGACCTGCACTCAAAACAAACAAAGGAAAAACAGTAACAACAACCGAATAAAGATAGGCTACTGTTGTTCCAATTACAACTAAAGTATCCATGTTTGCAGTTCGATGTTTTAACGCTGGGATTGTGGCTCTATAAAAAGCCAGTCCGGCCCAAAACTGAACCGGAGTAGCAAAAATCAACTGAAACCAAAAATTTTTAAGAAACAGGGGAGCATAATTAGAAATCACAGGAAAACTTCCCCAAGCAATAAGCACGCCTAAAAAAAGACTAAAAAATGCCCGGATTTTTAAGCTTTTAATTTCTTTGTTTTTCTCTTTCTTTTCCTGATCTTCGTCTTTGTCTTGCTGATCCAATATTGCTTGATACCCAGCTTGTGCAACCGCCGAAGCAATTTTAACTTCATCTGTAATATCGGAATCGTAAGTCACGGACCCTTTTTCGGTAGCAATGTTTACGTTTGCATCTATAACTCCCTCTGTTTTTTTAAGCGCCCGTTCAATTACCCTAACACAAGAAGCGCAATGCATTCCTTTTATTGGAAATATTTTTTTAACTTCAGCCATTATTTTGCAACTACCTTTCCGTGAAACATATTCATACCGCAAACAAATTCGTACTCTCCGGCCTCTTTTGGCTCTATTTCTATCGATACAACTTTTTCTAAAGGAAGATATTTTTTAATCTTAAAATCCGGAAACAAAATCTCCTCCAAGCATTGATTTTTGTCTTTTCTTAAAAAATTAAGTGTGATTTTTTGTCCTTTTTTAACCGAAATTAGAGCAGGGGAGTATCCTCCTTCTACGATTATGTCAATAGCTCCGCTTGCTGATATTTCTTTATCTTTTTTCATCAAGAAAAACCAATAAGTAAAAACTATTCCTAAAATTCCAATAAAAGTTACAATTATTTTATCCATTTTTCTTTTTAAACACGCTCATTACTTCGTCAATTGCTTCTTTTTGATCTCCGCGTTTAATGGCGTTGGCGGCACAAGTCCTTAGATGGTTTTCCATAATCAGGTTGTCTACTTCGGCAAGGGCGCTCTGGACTGCCTGAGACTGATGAATAATATCTATGCAATACTCTTTGTTTTCGGCCATTTTAATTACCTTTTCAAGATGTCCCTTGGCTATTTTTAACCTATGAAGGATTTTTTCGTCTTGATCTTTTGGTTTATACATTTTTTTAAGTTTTACGTTTTAAATTTAAAGTTTCGTTGAAGTCCCCCCTGGGGGGATATAAAGTATGTTATCAAATGCTAAAAGGTGTTGTCAAGACCGATTCATAAAATGAGATTGAATTTTAGATATATTACCGCTATAATCTTATTTACGCCGAGATAGCCAAGGTGGTCAAGGCACCTGTCTGAAGAACAGGCTATGTGTGTTCGACTCACACTCTCGGCACTTCGCTTCGCTAAGTGTAAACACTTCGTATTTGCTTACAAGCACCAACGCTACAAAAGATGTATGAGGAGAAGTTTATCCTGAGCTTACCAAAGGAACTCACACTCTCGGCGCTAAGTCCGACAGTGTCCTTATTAAATATTCCGATAGCTTAATATGTCGAACTAATCTCAATAATTCTCGACTAATGATTTTTACCTACTTTTCAAAAAATCACCTTAATGTACTGCTTTAGCTTCAGAAATGTTCGATTCGTACCTTTCTCCTGACAAAAAAATACGTGAATAATGACACAATGTACTTTTAAATATACTATTGACATTACTTCCTAAGGTATTATATAATTTGCTTAATATGATAAATACCGCATCAATTACTGATTTAAAACAAAACACAGCAAGTATTATTAAAAAGCTGCAAGAAGAGGGGAAAAGTGTAGTTATACTGCAAAGATCGCAAGCAGCAGCAGTATTAGTCGATCCTAACTATTTTGCTATATTAGAAGAGGCTTTGGAAACTTCGATCGATTTAAAAGCTATAGAAGAACGCAAAAACGAACAAACTGTTTCACTTGAAGAAATAGCTAGAAAACTGGCTTTGTAATGAAAATTTTATTCGTTAAGTCTGCTGAAAAAGAACTTTTACGTCTTAACAAAAATCTCGGGCAAAGAATAATTCAAAAAATTAGTTTATTAAAAAATGACCCTTATTGCCAAAATAGTCAAAAACTAGAAGGAGGTGGGGGATACAGAATAAGAATTGGAGACTATAGAATCGTTTATACAATTGACAAAGAAAACCAAACCTTACTAATAATTAAAATAGGACATAGAAAAGAAATCTACAGAAAATAAACATTTATTCGACTTTTCTTACTTCCAAAGCTTGATAAGCCTCCATTAACTTACTAAAAATAAGCAAGCCAAGGTTCAAAATAAATAAGACCTTCGACACACTTCGGCAGGCCCAGTGTAAACTTGAGCATAAGGAAATCACACTCTCGACGCTAACAATTAACAATCAGCAATCAATAATCCTTTCCTTTCCCTAACATAACTTAAATAATTCTTCTTAACGGGTAAACTATAATAAAGGTATGAGCGAGGATAAACTACACAAAATCTATCATGCTTTTAACGGTAAGCTTGTTGGAAGTTTTGAAATGAAGCTTCATATTTGTAAGGTTGTTTCCAATATGCCTCAGGAAATAGTTGATTTTGTCACAAGAAGCTGTTGGTTTATGGGCTCGATGGACGATTCATGGGCTTATGCTTTTCGCGGAAACGATTTAAAAAATCAGCATTTAATTTTTTTAAGCGATCATCTTCTGTATCAGGATGATGCACAAATTCATTACACCATAGCGCATGAGATAGGACATGTCTATCTGCAACATAAAAATGCAGTTTTTGTAAATCAATCAAAAAAAGAAATAAGAAAACAAGAAGCAGAAGCAGATCGATTTGCTAAAAAGTATTCTGCTTAATAGTGCTAGGCCTATAAAATTTTTGCTTTTAGCTTCAATAAAGGACAAGAATAGCCTTAAAGAAAGCCTCTCTCGGATTTTAACAAACAAGGCTAGCTAAATGCATAATGAGGCTAAAATTGCCTGGATTTTAGCTTGACAAACACTAGCTTGTCCTGTAGACTCCTAAGCTCCGGGTTTAAAAAAACCCGAAGAAAGCTAATTTATGGGGCAGGACATAATAGCAAGTGCTCTTCCATTGTTGAGCATGGTGCTAATAAGTATAACTCCAGTTTCTCCATCGGCTACAATAAGTCCTCAGATTTCCTCAAAGACTCCCAACGAAAAAATCGTTTGGGAAGTCAAGGAAAACGAAACCCTTGGGGGTATCGCAAGTACGTACTATGGGAAAAACGAATACTGGATAATTATCGCCAAGGATAACCCTTGGATCAAAAATCCGGATCTAATAGAAAAAAACTGGAAGCTTTCCCTAAGAAAACTTCCTTTAGACAAAAAAACTACTAAGGAAATCGAAAAAGAAATTTCGGAAAATCCGCAAAGCCAAAACACACCTATTGTCCAATATACAGGCATATTAGACAGTAATCCTTCAAATCCTACTTACATTAGCACTCAACCAGATTCTTCTGCAGAGAAACAAGCTGAACCAACCGTAACTGCTCCAACTCCTCCTTCTAATTTTGACGACGTTTATAAAGAAGCAGGCACAAAATATGGGGTTTCGTGGGAAGTTCTATATGGTCTTCATTTAACAGAAACCGGGCTTCGGGACGGCACGATTTTTAATGGCCAAGGTTCGGGCGCCAGAGGCCCAATGCAATTTATGCCGGGCACATTTGCAGCGTATGCCACAGACGGAGACGGAGACGGCGTACCAAATATTGATAACGCTAGGGATGCAATTTATACCGCGGCAAACTATATGGCAAAACACGGATCTCTTGATAACGGCTTAAGGTCTTACGGCGGAAACACCCCCGGAGTTCTCGCTGCAGCCCGCTCCAGAGGATTCACTCAGTAAATTATATCCCTGTTCTTCTTGACTGATTTCTGATATCTGATATACTTCAAATTACGCTGCGGGCGTAGTTCATCGGTAGAACGTCTCCTTGTCCCGCCTGCCAAAGTTATGCGGTGGTAGTTCAGTGGTAGAACGCTTCCTTGCCAAGGAAGAGGTCGCCGGTTCAAATCCGGTCCGCCGCTCAAAAACGGCATTGCGGGCAGGCAAGAAGAAGGCAGTGGGCTCTCCACGCCTGTCAGGCAGGCGAACTCGGCTTTTAGCCTCCGTTCCATCGCCCGCTCTCACGGTTTCACCCAATAGCTTCAAAAGTTCAAAAGGTTCAAAAGGCGACGCCTTTTGAAGCTAAAATCAAACCTCAATTCTCTAATAAAACATCTTTGATAAAATCGAAATTTGCTTCTTCTAAAACGAATTCTTTATAAGAAAGTTTCGGATTACTTTTAGAAAAGAAGGAAAGTATTTCCGAAAATTTAATCCAATCTGCTTTTCTTTCTCCCAAATATTCCATAAAAGAACATGGCTGATCCTGCTGAAAGGCGTCGCCTTTAAAGGCGACGCCTTTTGAGGCTAAAGCTTGACGATGAATGTATTTGCTTAAATATAAAAATTGATTTTCACTATTTACTAACGCTGCTTTATAAACTCCTTGATATAACTTTCCAACCCTTTTGTACCTCTTGTTAAAATACATCGTATATCTTGTTCCGATCGAGTTCATAAATTTATCCATAGACCCTGCACTCTTTTGCTTTATTAATAAATGAAAATGATTGGGCATTAAACAATATGCGAGCAAGCCTACTTCGTTAGAAAAATTATTCATTCGTAAAAGACTTGTCGCCTTAGCCTTTTCATTGGGGGATGAAGTTTCATCTGAAAGCATCTGATTTAGAAACTTTTCATCTTTTTGAGTTAAATACTCCTTCAGATATCCCAAAAACACAACATAGTCCTGCCTGTCCATAAATATTTTTCTTTTTTCCACACCTCGGTTATATATATGGTAATATCCGTTTTCTAAATATTCTTTCCGTGAATTCTTTGCTGGCATACAAATAGAATAAGGAAATTATGTTTGTTTTTCAAGGCGTTGCCTTACAAGGCGACGCCTTTTGAAGCTCTTTTGAAGCAAAAGCAACTACGGCGATCCTGTTAACGGACCCCAGCGGACAGCTGCTCCCTGATTCATAACGTTCTTAACTTGCACCGGGGTTAAAGCGTAGTTGTATATTCGAACATCATCTATCTGACCTTGAAAGGCATAGCTTCCAGATTCATAACTTCCAATACTTAGGTTACCAATACTATTTGTCATAGTGTCTGTATCAGTGCATGTGTTGCTGAGTTTTCCATCAACATAAACCTTTACATTTGTTCCATCCCAGGTCATTCCTACAAAATGCCAATTGTTTGTTGAAAAAAGACTGCCTGTTGAAGTGCAAGTTACATTTGATCCGACAACCCTGCCTGCAATATTGCTTCCTGCTTGATACAACTCCCAATTTATGTCAGAAGTAGTACTTAAATGTTTTATTATCATTTCTTTTGTTGTGCTGACGCTTGGTTTTGCCCAGAAAAAAACACTCATTTGAGTAAAACCATCAAGCACAGGGTTATCGCTTACTAAAATCTTGTCGTCAGTGCCATCAAGATTTAAAGATGAATTATATTTTCCCGTAGCGCCGTTGTACCAAGCAGTTGAAGCTGTTTGGCAAGTTCCCACAGATGTTTGAGTTCCGGTTCCACCGATTGTTATTGTCCCTGTATTTCCGTTTCCGGATGAATCATTTGCATTTCCACCCTGACACTCGTCGAATTTCCACCAACCGATGGGTTTGCCTTGATTATAATCCCAGGCAATCTGAGCTGGGGTACGAGCGTAGTTATAGATTTTAACTTGATCTAATCTTCCATCCCATCTATAACTTGCTCCTCCCCCAAATCCATCTCCAATCCTTAAGGACGCTGTATCATCTTGATTATTAATTGTTTGCGCAACAGGTGTTCCAACTTGTCTTCCGTTCATATAAAGTCTATGATATGAGCCATCCCAAACGTAAACTAAGTGCTGCCATTTATTTCGACTAAGAGCGGTTGCGTATGATATTCCCTGAGAAGAAGTACCATTGCAAATAAATCCTCTTAATGTTCCTGATACATTAGTCCCATTCCAATCAAAAAAGTATCCCTCGTCTGCTCCGGAACAACTTCCGCTAGTCCATTTATTTGCGATATTTCTAAACATTGTAGATCCGTCATCGCTGGGATAAATCCTGTTGGAATAGACCCAGGCTTCAATTGTTCCCGTGTTCGATAAAGAAATCGAAGGATTATCTGAAACAGAAGCAGTTGACGTAGATCCGTTATACAATATTGCTGAGCCTGATTTCCCTTGTCCCCATGTTGTACTGGAAAGATTAAGTGTTGATCCGTTCCCACTTGTGTCGTTTGCTGCAACTCCTTGTTTTTCTTCGAAATTCCATTCGGCAACTGGTGGATTACAACTAGATGTATCTCCTGATACACAATAAACACGGGAAGCAGAATTTGAGGCTGTTTTTCCATCGCTGTCTGTCCCAAAACTTCCCAAAACCAAAGCCTTTCCTTGATTATAATCTAATTTTATTTGGTCTGCGGTAAGAGGAGTATTATATATCTTTACTTCATCAATTTTTCCTTTTACACAATGAGATGTAACTCCTGCCCAAGTACCATAAGGATACAAACAGCCAATAGAGAGGCGAACGTTTGTATCTCCGGACGAAGGAGTCCAATCTGTAATTGTATGGGTTCCTGAATACACTTGCTTTCCATCAAAATATATTTTTACATTTTTAGTTGAATTTTCAATAGTTGCTGCTACGTGATGCCAGGAGTTAGTAGATAATGTTTTTGTTGTTGTGCCGCTCCAGCTTGTTGCTCCTACTAAACTAAAAGTAATAGTCTTATTGCTAATAAGTTGAAGCGTATAATTATATTGTCCGCTTCCATTCCACGGCTTAGAAATAATCCATCCTCCGTCTGTATCTCCATCGTGTGGGTAAAACCATGTAGAAATTGTATAGTCTTCGCCTCTGTATTCAAACGGATTAGAAGAATCTGATCTTAAATGATCATTTAGTCCATCAAAATCAATTGCCTTGCCAAATTTACCATCACTTATCCAGGTTGGAGAATTAAAATGATCAAATATGTATCCGTTAACTTGACTTTTGCTTGTTGATCCATATCCTTCGTCAAGCTTAAGATGCAATTGTTGACTTGCAACAGGGGAACCGCCAATTGGATGACCGGCATTCATGTCCTCTACAATTTGCCCCGGAGTTCTGGCATAGTTATAAATTCTTACCTCATCAACTGATCCTTTAAAATATCCAACACTTGCCCCCCGTTGGCCAATATTTGCGGTAGAAGAATACGTAAGGTCAACAACCGAAACTGTCTGTGTATTTTCCAAAACACCATCTACATAGATTTGCAATGTAGTTCCGTTTCTTACACCTGTAACGTAATGCCAATTAGAATCTATAGATTTTGTAGATTGTACAACTGTGCCGCCAATTTCGAAATCAAACTTATTGTTTCCACTGGTTGCTGCAAGCAGTCCGTATCCTGTTGCTCTTCCTGCTCCCCAAACACCTTTGCTAAATATGGCTGTGTTTGCAGAAGGACTATTCCCTTTAACCCATGCGGAAACAGTAAGGTTAGAAGTATTTGCAGTAAAATTTGTTCCTAAGTCTATGGAATCATTGCTTCCGTTAAATTTACCTCCTTTGCCATATTTTCCACTACTCCAAATTGAACCTGTAATCGTGCCCGTATATCCATTTCCGGATTTATCATTTGCGCTTGATCCTTGGCCTTCTTCAAAATTATAATATCCAACAGGACCTGGAGCATAGCTATACAGCTTAGAAACCTCAGCAGGGGAGAGAGCACGATTATAAACGCGAAGTTCATCTATAAGACCATCAAATGCATAACCAGATCCATCTCTTCCGTCATTTCCAATGTAAAAAGTGGTGCCTCCATCTCCGATAGCACTTGCCGTAATCGCAGTTCCGTCTAAAACACCATTTACATAAAAGGTGGCGGTTTTTGTTGAACTTTTATAGCTAACTAGAATATTGCTCCATTGTCCAGCGGCTAGCGTCGTATTACCGGTGTAAACCACTCCTGCGGTGGCTACCCAAACCGAAGCTTTACCGGCGTTTAATGTAAACCACCAACCATTTGTAAAATTGTTACCAACTATCCCATCGTAACCTGCAATCGTATTTGGCTTAACCCATACGCTAAAGGTTGCATCCGAGCTAATTAATTTCAATCCAGAACTGGCATTTGTTATTTGAGCATTATCGTCTCCTCCATCAAAACTAAAACTATTGCCATACTTTCCAGATATATGCGCGCTATCTGTGGCCGTATTTCCTCCTCCCCAAAGAACAGCTGTACCATTGTTACTATTACCCGAAGAGTCTGCAAGAGAAGATCCAGCACCTGAGCTTTCATCCATTTTCCAATATCCAACTAACCCGTTTGCCAAAGAGCCCTGTCTTACTAGATCGTTTCCAATGGAAGAAGAAGTACCTTTAATAGATCCCCGGGAAGCGTAATCGGTTTTAATTTGAGCCGCAGTGCGATAATAATTATATATTTTTACATCATCTATGTATCCATTAAATTTCTGTATTGGAGGATTATTGTTCTCGTGTCCAACATTTACTCCGTTTGTCGGCCATCTTGTTGTGCCCGACCAAGTTCTCGCTGCTGAGATTTTTTCAATACCGTCTGAGTACAAGCGTTGGTAAGTACCATCGTAAGTTGTGCACACATAGTGCCACTTATTATCTGCTAAATTGCCCGTAGCTAAAATTGATATCATGGATGTGCCGTTATCCAGGTATGACCATAATCGTCCACTACTGTCTAAAGACATACTTAATCCATAGGTTAAACTTATAATTCCATTTGTTGTCATTCCCGATGCAAGACCTGGCGTCTTAATCCAGCTACAAATAGAGAAGGTGTTCATTGGAAAATAGTTTGCACCAGTCCCCATGCTTACATAATCATCAACTCCGTCAAACTTTAAACACTTACCGGATACGCACATATTTTCTGTTGCCCAAGAAGTTCCGCTGGCTAGCGAGGCATTATGATTTTTGCTTGCTGCATCTTTAGTTGCGGTTCCATATCCTTCATCAAACTTCCAATAGGCAACCGGGCCTGTCCCTTTTTCTTCAGGCTTTCCTGAAACTGTTAGTTGGGAGTAAGTATGTAAATTCTCTTTAATATAAATGTTATCTATTACCCAGTTCAAACCCATCGTATTGCAAGAAAGCCCAACAGCTGGACCGCTATTAGTAGTTCTATTTGTTCTCCTCCCTGTTTGCTCGAAACTTCTTGAATTAGCGGTGTTAAATCTTGCAAAATTTTCCGCTGCGTTATCGCAGCGATTCATAGGAGGCATTACATAAGGTGAAGTTGAACAAGTTAAAACACAATTCTGCAATATATCATTGGAAATGTTGAATAACTGCAGATTGCTGCTAACAGTGTAACCACCACCATTATCTACTCCCCAGCAAGAGGAACTCCCTGCAGGTCCTAACGTTTTTTTTGACCTAACTATGTCCCATTGAATATTATTCGTAATTAGGACTGTTGCTCTTGGATCTTGTCCGTTCCCACATCCAGTTCCAGTTGAAACAAAATTATAGGCAACCCCCCCATTAACATCTGTTGATAATGTCTGGGAAGAATATGTGGCGTAAACAGAATCAACCATGTTCGGTTTAACCAACATCCAGCCTCCTGAGTTTGCCGTCATATCGCAGTAAGCTTGTTGTTTATCGCTATTATCTCCGTTTGTAGTGTCTATCCAATATGTTCCATCGCCGCTGCTGTTACCAGATTCAAGAATCGTTCTACAAGATAATCCGGGATAGAGCTGGGTTCCCTGGGGTATTTTGCTTGATACCGCACCAGGATTTCCATAATATACAAAAATCGTGGTTCCTGAAGTCGGAACCGAAGAAGCCGTAACCCAAATCGTTGTTGTGATCGAATTACAATTTTGAACCCAATGCCTTAGAATCTTTCCATTAAAATCTGTTGCCCTAATATCATTACAGTCAGAACGCATCTTTCCTGCTGTTATTAAAGATGCCGAATCAGTAGCTATTGGTATTTGGAATGTTCCCAAAGCCGCGCCGGAATTAGATACGGAAAAACTTTGCCTATATCCCCAAGAATCATTAAACCAGGCAGCTTCTACCTTCCTCGTCTGGTTATAAATATAAAACGCTGATGGAATTAGAATTAAGAAAAAAGCTACCATTCCTGTCCAAAAGTAGAGTTTCCCACGAGCAGATAATTTGCGCCAGAAAAAAAGGTTAATTGAGGCTCCAAGGCCTCGCCTTGGAGCCTTAGAAATGATTTTTCTGTGATTTGAGTTTTTTTGAAAAAATTTAAACATTAAGCTCATTTTAAGTTATTTTTATTTGACATCTTGCTGGTTATATGCTATAAATAATTATCACGATGACTGGACTAGCCTAAGGTTTCGACCGACCGTGAATGCCAGTCTTTTTATTACCCTTGACTTTTTTATGCCCTTGTGTTAAGATTTTTATATCACGATGAGAGGACAACTGACGGCTTTCGTGCCTAGGTGACGCCTCTCTTTTTTTGTCATTTTTAGCCTCAAGTTTTTCTCTTAAGTTATTAACAAAAGCTAAATAAGGATTAAATTTAGAGAATAATTGGGAGTATTTCTTTCTGTTTGGGATAATTATCCGTAAAAGCTTATTTTTTTGCTCTAAGTATTCAACCAGACAATGAAAATCTCCGTCTCCACTAACAATCACTGCTTTATCGTAGTTAGGATACTCAATCATGGTATGAAGAACTAGCTCGGCATCAACATTACCCTTAATGTTCAATTGTTTATTCTTCCTTATTTCTAAGATAGGTTTAAAAATGATGATATATCCGGCTTTCTCAAGAAAACTATAAAGTTTTTCATTACCATGAATAAAACCCATAAATAAGAACGCTTTTTCAACATGGTATTTATCTTTAAGATAAATTCTAAATCGGAAAAAATCTAGTTTCCAACCCTGAGACTTAACACCAAGATTTAAATTTTGACTGTCTATAAATGCGTATCTAGTTTCCTTTTTTTCTCCAATTTTAGCCTTGTTATTCATAGATTAATGATAAGTACGAAAAAAACCACGCTTATTATAATAGTAGCGCTTTATGCTTTAAATGTAACAAAAAATTCAGCTTTTGAAAATGTATCAACTTTTACAACAAGCAAAGCAATATGAACGATGAAAAAGGGTTGACAAAAATAAGCAAAATATGTAAGTATTAATTACCTATGAGAAAGGTAGCCCTGCTCGCCACATCTCTAATACTAACACCAACCCTTCTTATTATTAGCATCCTCTTTTTTTTCCTCCTGTCATTTGAAAAAAACAAACCAAACGTAGTAGCTTCGGCATATACCAATCCTGTTTCCTACGCAGCCTTGCCGGATACTCAAAACGTAATGCAAGATAGAATTAACCAAAAAGATGGAAGAATAGAAATTGTAGAACAATTTTTTAAAAAATATAAATCTGATCTTGAGCCATATGCCCAAGAGGTAATTGATGCTGCAGACAGATACAACCTTGATTACAGGTTAATCCCATCTATTGCAATGCAAGAATCAGGACTTTGCAAAAAAGTACCTAAGGATTCTTTTAACTGCTGGGGATTTGGAATATATGGTAAAAAAGTAACCAAGTTTCAAAATTATTCGGAAGGAATTGAAATAGTAACCAAAACTCTCGCCCAAGACTATAAAGAGGGCAGAGGACTTGAAACCCCGGATGAAATCATGAAGGTATATACACCCCAAAGCAAAGGCAGCTGGGCTGACGGAGTAAATCATTTTATGGCCCAACTCCAATAAAACATTGCTAATTGCTAATAGCTTATGGCTAATAGTTAATATCTAAAGCAAAACAAGACTACTAAAACATTCCGCGTGAACCAATAGCTACTTGCTACCCGCTACTCGCTATCCACAAACTAGACTTATAGTTTGATACTTGACAAACCTATAGTTTACTGTTATAATACTCAACAGATCCTAAGGTATGTCTTTCCAAATGCATACGTTAGGATTTTTTTATGCCTGTCCGCCGGCATTTAAAACATGAGCCGCGCTACGAATAGTAGCAAGGCAAATGATGAAAATAGGCGGAGTTTACCCTCACAATTAAAAAATAGCGTGGGGGATTTTTATAAATATATGAAAAATCTTTTTGTAATTTTAATTATGGGCTTAATAACAGCCTTTATTCAGAAACCGGTTTATGCGGAATCTTATTCCACAAAAGCCACCTCTGCAAAAATTGCCATGGTAATTCCTGAAACAAGGGAAGATCATCGTGTAAAAATTTTAAAAGAATTTCTTATAGAAAAAGACTCACCTCTTGCAGACTATGCTGATGTATTTGTTAGAAATGCTGACAAGTATAGCCTTGACTGGAAATTAGTTGCCGCAATCTCAGGCACGGAATCATCCTTTGGCCTTGCATATCCTCAAGGAACCTATAATGGTTGGGGATGGGGAATTTATGGAAACAACATGCACTACTTTAACTCGTGGGAAGACGGGATAGGAACTATATCTAAAGGTCTTAGAGAGCAATATATGGATAAATGGGGAGCACAAGATGTTTATGGAATTGGAAAATTTTATGCATCGTCTCCAACATGGGCTGCGCATACTATTTATTTTATGAATAGAATTGACGAATTTGCGCTTAGAAATCCCGAAAATACTCTTTCGCTTTCATTGTAAATCCTGTATAATTGGGTTCGCGTAAAGGTTTGGCAAAATCCAAATCGGAAGCTACCAAACGCGAACGCGGATGTGGCCTGCCTCGCCAAAAGCTATCGCTTTAGCGATTGCGGGCGGGCGAAATGCTGCCGCCGTCGAGCCAGGGTGGCGAAATGGTAGACGCGCATGGTTTAGGACCATGTGGGGAAACTCATGGAGGTTCGAGTCCTCTCTCTGGCACTTTGGCGAGGCGGGCGCGATCGCAAGATCAAAAAGTTTATCCTGAACGGAGTCGAAGGGAGTCCCTTCATCCGCACTCAGAACAGTTAAAAGTTCAAAGTTAAAAATTAAAAGTTATGAAATCAGCTATTGATAAACAACCAGACGGAACAATAAAGCTTGATATCAGTATTTCGGCTAAAGATATCGCTGCTACCAAAGAATTGGTTGTTGAAGAATATGTAAAAAATATGCAGCTCCCGGGATTCAGAAAAGGCAAGGCTCCAAAAAAAACAGTCGAAGACAAAATTGATCAGGAAAAACTAAGAGAAGAGATATTAAGAAAACTTTTACCAAAATACTACATCGAGGCTGTAACAGATCACAAATTAAATCCAATTTTAAATCCAAAAATCCATATTCATAAAATCAATGGCGAGAACGAAGATTGGCAATTTGAAGCAATTACCTGCGAAGCACCGGAAATTGATTTAGGAGACTACAAAGAGAATATTAAAAAAATTACCGCAAAGTCAAAAATTATTATTCCGGGCAAAGAACAACAACAGGTTTCTTTTGACGATATTGTTAAAGAACTCTTAGCTTCGGTAAAAATTACCATTCCGCAAATAATTCTTGATCAGGAAGTGGACAGGCTTTTAGCCCAATCCTTAGATGAAATTAAAAAACTTGGCTTAACTCTCGAACAATATTTAGGTTCTACAGGCAAAACTGCCGCTGATCTAAGAAAAGATTACGAAGTAAAGGCAGCAAGCGATGTAAAGCTTGAATTTGCTTTGCAAAAAATTGCAGATGAGGAAAAAATCGTTATAGAAGAAAAAGAAGTTGAAGAAGCAATTAATCAGGCAAAATCTGATGCGGAAAAGCAAAATCTTCAGACCAATAGGTATCTTCTATCCGGCATTTTGAGGCAACAGAAAACGCTTGATTTCCTAAGGAACCTGTGATATAACCAAGCATAGTCATGGCAGGTAAAAAAGCGCAAGCTCTATCCAATCAATTCATAGATCAAAATCCAATTGAAGCAGTCAGGAACACCCTCGACACAGCAGGGTCAGGTGGAGCAGGAAATGCCCTAGTTAACGAGGGAAACGCCATTGTAACCTCATTATTTGACCAAATGCTTGGAATCGGCTCAATGGAAGTCAAAAACTCAGGAGATATGCAAGAAGGCCAAGCTATAGATTTATCTCAAGGCAGAAAGCAAAAACAACAGGAACAAGATAATTTAGTAAACCTCGAACAAAAAAAACAAGAAAAAGCGCAAAGAATCGAAGCAGGTTGGGATTACGCAGGAGAGATCATTCATGCCGGAGAAAGATCCAGAAATCAAGAAAACCACACAATTGAACAGCAAATTCAAGCAATTCTTTACGAAATCCAAAAACTTATAAATAGTTCCGAAGTTTTAGCGATGGAATTTGAAGAAGTTGCTGTTACGGAAATACCGGTTAATGCCGGAAAATATCACGTTAACTTCTTTGAATGGGTTTTGTCTGTAATTAAAGTTGCCAGAATGAAAGTAGAAGATTCTAACGCTTGGATGCAAACCGTTAAAGGTAAGGGTGCAAAAAAAGATTACTGGGGAATGTTTAAAAAACACGGAACCAGCTTTGGGTTATCAGGCGAAAGAACTGCCGCCACTCAAGCAGGATAAAATAGCAATTTCTAATTTGTAATTCTTAATTTCTATTGAATTTCTAAGTTTTAATTTTTAAAAATTAAACAAATAAAAATTAATTTTAAATTAAAAATTTTAAATTAAAAATTTATTTACAGCTATTTATTGAAATCACGTTGACACCAAGTTAAAACTTTTGGTAAAATTAGAGAAATGAAAAATTTAGCTTTTAACATTGTCCTTATTCTTACTCGCTAAGCGGGAGGGCATTTGTTGCTATTTTACTCCCGCGAAAGCGGGTTTTTTTATGGGAAAAAATCAGGAAAACCAAATGGATTACGGAGAGAGAATGAGAAGATTGGGCGTAGAAAAAGATATTCTGGCCACAACATCTCTAGGACCACATTTATTAGACAACGTCAGAAGGGTATCTGCTATAGTTGACCGAATTGACAAGGGGGAGACTACGCTGGAAGTTGAGGTTGGCGGAATTGTAAAAATTATGGACGAAATAAGCAGAGTTCGCAATAGGGCGCAAAACTATAATAATGACGGAAGATAAATCTTTTTAAGTTTCCAGAGAACGATTGAGGCAAAATAGGTATTGTGATAAAATAGTTAAGCTGGATCCATAGCTCAGCTGGTTACCTGCCCGCAAATGCTAGCGCATGCGTTGCAGGCGGGGAGCGGTCCGATGAACATCGGACAGGTCAGAGAAAAATAATATTTGGAGTTGTAGCTCAGTTGGTTAGAGCGTTGCATTGACATTGCAAAGGTCACAGGTTCGAATCCTGTCAGCTCCACTACATCAACGCATTATTAAAAAAATTAGGTTTGATAAATTTAATGACAAGAGGAGAAGCACTAACTACATTAAACACTCTTATTAAAAACCCGGGGTTAATCAAACACCATTTAGCAGCTGAGGCAGTAATGAAATCTCTTGCTCTGTATTTTAAAAATAATCCGGACATAAATGAATCAATTGATCCTGCAAAATGGGCTATGGTTGGACTCTTACATGATGCAGACTACGATCTAACCAGAAATAATCCGGAGAAGCACGCTCTTTTAATAGAACAAACATTGTCAGGGAAAATTGAACCGGAAATTATATATGCAATCAAAGCACATAATTGGGAAAACAACGGAGTTGAGCCAAAAAACTTAATGGATTGGTCTATGTATTGCTGCGACGAACTAACAGGATTAATTGTTGCCTCAGCTCTTATTCATCCAAACAAACGTCTCACCTCAATAACTACTGAGTTTGTTATGAACAGATTTAACGAAAAAACCTTTGCCAAAGGAGCGCAGAGAGATCATATAAAAATGTGCGAAGAAAAATTAAATGTTCCGCTTGAAAAATTTATAGAACTTGCTCTAAAAGCTATGCAAGAGATATCTGCTGAACTTGGATTATAAAAACTGTATAATAAACAAACATATGAATAAAAAAAGAATTAAAAAAGCCAAAGACATAAAAAATAATTCGAGCAAGCTCATGTCGGACAATCTTGTCGGTGGATTTGCCTGGGGAGTAGGGGCAATTATCGGCGCATCTTTCTTAATTGCAATTTTAGTTAAACTAAACTTAATTCCTTTTAAAATCTCACCATGAACACATCTGATCTTAAAGACCATAGGCAAATAGGACAAGAACAGGATTTGTTTACAACAAGTGATATTGTCGGACCCGGCTTACCTTTATTTACCCCAAAAGGAGCAATCTTAAGAAACATTATCGAAAAATATATTCATGATTTACTGGAAGAACATGGATATTCACATGTTTGGACCCCCCATATTGCCAGGAAAAAACTTTTCGAAATGTCCGGACACTGGGATAAATTCCGCGAAGATATGTTTCCGGAAATGAAAACAAAAGGACGGGAATATGTCCTTAAAGCAATGAATTGCCCGCATCATATTCAAATCTTTATGCGAAAACCTGTTAGCTACAAGGAAATGCCGCAAAGATATGCCGAGACATCAACGGTTTACCGCTCGGAACAATCAGGCGAATTAGGCGGACTAACCAGGGTCCTTTCTATTTCTATTGACGATGCGCATGTTTTTTGCCGCGAAGATCAGGTGGAAGAAGAATTTTTAAAAGCACTGGAAATAGATAAAAAAATGTTAAAGGATTTTGGATTTGAGAAATATTGGATAAGACTTTCTTTATGGGATTCAAAAAACAAAGAAAAATACTTAGGTGACGGAAAGATTTGGGAAAAAATGCAAGATATTATGCGAGATATATTAAAAACTGCAAGTCTTCCATTCAAAGAAGCCTTAGGAGAAGCAGCGTTTTATGGACCAAAAATGGATTTAATGGCGGTTGATTCCCACGGCAGAGAATGGCAATTATCTACAATACAGCTTGATTTTAATTTACCGGAAAGATTTAACATTGAATACATCGGCGAAGACGGAGCAAAGCATAGACCATACATGATTCACAGGGCAACTTTTGGCTCGATTGAACGCTTCCTGGGAGTTTGGTTCGAACACGTGCAGGGACAGATCCCAACTTGGCTTGCGCCTGTTCAAATAACCCTAATTCCAATTGCAGACAGACACGCTGAAGCTGCTCAAAAGAGAGCAAAAACACTTAAAGATGAGGGAATCAGAGTAGAAATAAATGACAAGCCGGAAACCATGCAAGCTAAAATCCGCGATGCTACTTTACAAAAAGTACCATTTATGGGTATAATAGGGGATAGAGAAGCTCAAAGTGACGATCAGAAATTATCTGTTAGAACTAGAGACGGGAAAGATTTAGGACAACTGAGTCTTTCCGATTTTATTATAAGGGTAAAAGAAGAAATTGATAAAAAGATCTAGAAGAAAACCAGAAACTAAAAAATTCTATCGTATAAATGAGCGCATTTATGCTCAAACCATGCGGGTTTTGGATCCGGAAGGAAAACAAATCGGCATATTAAGCAAAAATGAAGCACTTGAAAAAGCTAGAGAATTGGAATTGGATTTAGTAGAAGTTGCCCCAACCGCTAAGCCACCCGTTGCCAGAATTGTTGATTTTAATAAATTCTTATATCAACAGGAAAAGAAAAAGCGGGAGGAAAAAAGAAAGGCAAAGACAACTGAAACCAAAGAAGTAAGATTCGGTCCTTTTATGAACGATCATGATTTAGAAACCATGGTTAGAAGAGCACGCGAATTCTTAGAAAACAGCGACAAGGTAAAACTTGTTGTTCGGTTTGCAGGAAGACAAATTACTCATCCTGAATTTGGAGTAAAAGTCCTAGACAAAGCAGTTAATTCATTATCCGATATCTCTAAAATTGAAAGGGAGAGACACTTTGAAGGTAGGCAATTAATAGTAATTCTATCTCCGGAGAAAAACAAAAATGGGAAAGAAAAAAATCAAGAGATCAGTTAGTAGAAGGTTTGAGGTTACCAAGACGGGTAAAGTGATGTTTGCGCATCAATACCAAAGTCATCTTAAAATAAACAAATCTAAAAGAAGAATTAGAAGACAAAAAGAACCGGGAGAGTTAACTGGAACCTTTGCGAAAAAAATTAAACAAATGCTAGGCAAAGCCTAGAAAGTTAAAAGTTCAAAGTGAAAAGTTAAAAATTAATTTTGAATTTTGCATTTTGAATTTTGAATTTGAGCGACGCAAGGAGCGATTATGGCAAGAATTAAACGGGGTACAGTATCAAAAAGAAAACATAATAAACTTTTGGACCGAACAAAAGGTTATCGTGGTACAAAAAGCAGACTTATTAAAGTTGCCAAAGAAGCTTCTCTTCATGCAGACTCGTATGCCTATCAAGGCAGAAAAAATAGAAAAAGAGATATGCGTGGCCTTTGGATATTAAGAATTGGAGAAGCTGTTAAAAACGAAGGTATTTCTTACAGTGTTTTTATTAATAAGATGAAAAAGGCAAACATCTTGTTAGATAGAAAAATTTTAAGCGAAATTATCGTTAATGATTTAGAAACTTTTAAGAAAATCGTCAGCAGCCTAAAAAACTAAAATTATTTTGAATTTGGAAATTAAACCTCCTTTGCCGGAGGTTTTTTTGATTTAATTAATTCTGCTATAATTTATTCATGGAAGAAAAACTACTAAATATTAAAAACAGCTTGATGTCTTTGCTCCTGGACGCAGAGGACGAAAAAGAATTAGAAGAGATAAAGCTTCAATTTTTAGGAAGAAGCGGCGAGCTTACCCTTGCAATGAAAGAACTTCCCAAGCTTCCGGTAGAAGAGCGGAAAGAAGTTGGAATTTTAGCCAACGAAGTTAAACAAGCAATAGAAGGTGCAATTGAGCAAAAAAAACAAGATTTAGCAAAATATAAAATTGAATCAAAGAAGCAAAAAATTGATGTTACAAATCCCGGTATAAAACCGCCTCTTGGGCATTTACATTTAATAACGCAGGCAATAGAAGAAATTACCGAAATTTTTGCCAAAATTGGCTTTACCAGAGTTAGATACCCCGAAGTAGAATGGGACTGGTATGGATTTGAAGCCTTAAACTTCCCGGAAAACCATCCCGCCAGAGACGACTGGGAAACTTTTTTCATAAAAGCAGATCCAAGCCCCAAAAAAGGTCCGATAATTTTAACTCCGCATACTTCCTCCGGACAGATCCGCGAAATGGAACGGACTCAAGGAAAACCACCAATAAGAATGTTAAATATTGCAAAATGCTATAGAAGACAATTCGACGTGTCCCATACGGCAATGTTTCATCAGTTTGAAACCTTGGTGGTGGATGAGAAAATCTCTATTACCCATCTTAAAGGAGTTTTGGATTATTTTGCAAAGTCTTATTTTGGACAAAACAGAAAAACCAGAATCAGACCTTATCATTTCCAATTCACAGAACCATCTTTTGAGGTCGATGTTAGCTGTGGAGTTTGTAATGGTAAAGCCCGCCTGCCGGACGGTCAGGGCTGTAAGCTATGCAAAGAAGGATGGTTAGAAATGGGAGGAGCAGGTATGGTTCATCCAAACGTACTAAAAGCAGGCGGAATCGATCCTAATAAATATACCGGTTTCGCCTCTGGTTGGGGAGTAGAACGAGTTTTAATGATGAAAGAAGGAATAGAAATTGACGATTTAAGACTTTTATACTCAAATAAACTGGAATTTCTGGAACAATTTTAGTAAAAAGATTTACGATTTAAGATTTTGGATTTAAGATTTTAACATGAATATAAAAATTGTTGACAGCTGGTTAAGGGAATATTTAAAAACAGAGGCAAAGCCGGAAACTATTGCGGAAAAATTGTCTCTTGCCAGTGTTTCTGTGGAAAAAATCGAAAAAATCGGTAGCGAAATTGTTTACGAGATAGAAATAACTTCAAACCGGCCGGATTTGATGTCGATTGTTGGGATTGCCAGAGAAGCTTCCGTTGTCCTGCCTCAATTCGGAATTCAAGCGCATTTTCACCCATTACCGCTTAAAAAACCAAACGATGACACAAAGCCTGATTTACCAATAAAAATTGAAAATAACCCAAAGATAGTAAATAGGGTTTGCGCAGCCTTAATGGAAGTGGATACAAAACAATCTCCTAAACATATTCAGGAAAAGCTTGAAGCAATTGGAATAAGAAGTTTAAACAATTTAATTGACGTTACTAATTACGTTATGCGCGAAACAGGACATCCTGCCCACGTTTTTGACGCAGACAGATTAGGTAAAAACATCATAATCAGAGAGTCCAAAAAAGGAGAGAATGTAAAAACCTTAGATGGAAAAACCCATTCGCTTTTGGGCGGCGACATTATTGCGGATAATGGCAAGGGAGAAATAATTGATCTTCTTGGAGTAATGGGAACAGAAAACAGTGTTGTTACAAATAAAACAAAAAGAATTTTGTTTTTTATTGACAACAATAAACCTTATAATATTAGAAAAACCTCCATGTCTTTAGGAATAAGATCCGAGGCAGCAGTGCTTAACGAAAAAGGCGTAGATCCGGAACTTGCAACAGACGCTCTTTACAGGGGAATTGAACTCTATTACCAAATTGCAAACGCAAAACTTTTAGCAAAAGTTACAGACATCTATCCAAACAAGCCAAAAGCCGTAGAAATAAAAGTTAACAAGCAAAAAATTAACGACGTAATTGGAATTGATATTCCGGCAAAGGATTGCATTAATATTCTTTCTTCATTGGGTTTTCAGGTAAAAGAAGAAAATAATTATTTAATAGTTGCCGTTCCAAGCTGGAGATTGGATGATGTGCAAATTCCGGAAGACATTATCGAAGAAATTGCTAGAATTTATGGTTATTTTCAACTTCCGAGCAAGCTTCCTCCATTAACAAACGTTGATAATTACCATATGGACACAAGCGAATTCTACTGGGAACAAAGAGTTAAGAATTCTCTAAAATATTGGGGATATACAGAGGTTTATACCTATTCGATGGTTTCTGAGGAACTTCTCGAGGGACCTACGGAAGATGCGGTTGAACTTGCTAATCCGCTTAACGAAGACCTTCTTTACTTACGCACAACTCTTGCTCCAAGTCTTCTGGAAATTATAAAAAATAATAAAAACAGGCAAGATTTGAGAATTTTTGAAATTGCCAATATTTATTTAAAAAAACAAAATGATCTTCCGGAAGAAAAGAAAATACTTGCAGGCGCAATAAAAAAATTAAACGTTTCTTTTTTTGAAGTTAAAGGATTAATAGAACAACTTTTCAAAGATCTTGGAATAGAAAATTTCAAATTTAAGCAAACAGAAAAAGGAGGACTGGGAGCGTCAATATTTATTAACAAAGACTATCTTGGAGAAATCGAGGTTTTAGGAAACGAAACTATAGATTTTGAGCTAGACTTTAAAACACTACGAAAAAACTCAACTCTTAAAAAGGTTTATAAACAAATTGCAAAATATCCCCCTGTAATAGAAGATTTATCTTTAATTATCGATTCCAGCGTATCCACAGGAGAAATAATTGATGCCATCTATAAGGAGGATGACCTAGTTAAAGAAGTCTCTCTCTTAGATGAATACTCAGATTCCCGAACTTTTCATATTGTTTACCAGGATCAAGACAATAACCTAACCACTGCACAAATTTCTGAAATTAGAAAAAAGCTAGTTTCTTCTCTCGAGAGAGAATTTAATGCAAAACTTAAATCCTAAGGGTTTTGCGTAGGTGTCGGCGTATCTGTTGGTGTAATATCTGCACTGGATTCTGAGCTTGAATCTTTACTCAAGCTTTCCAAAACATCTCCCGGAGGATGATATTTTGAATCATCCTTATAGTTCTCGTTTACCCAAGCATCAATTCCTTCCTGCCACCTGTTTTTTCCATCGGTAGAAACAAGATCTTTTTCCCTGAAAACAATATATTTCTTATCCTGAACATAAACCGGAGAAATTGCTTGAGGTTCTGTACCTTTAATAAAGTACTCAGACCTTTGCGCTTGACCGTCAACTGGCAAACCTCCACCTAATGCGTCTATATTTAGAGCAATAACGTTATCAGGTTTTTGAAAATCACCCCTTGGTGTATCTTTAATCGCCTCCAGCATAATTCTTCTCCAAATAGGGCTCGCTCCTGTTACTCCGGATGCAACAGATCCCATTGGGCTGTTGTCGTTATTTCCAACCCATGCCGCTACTAAAATATTTGGTGTCCAGCCAATGGCCCAATTGTCTCTTTTGTCATCTGTCGTACCGGTTTTAACCGCAACCTGCCTTGAAGGCATGTTAAGCAAGCTGTATTGACCAAAAGTTATTAACCTTGCGTTGTTATCAAGAAGCATATGGGAAATTATAAAAGCAATTTCGGGCTTAATAACCTGTTGTTTGGAATTAGTTTCTTTGCGCTCAAAAAGAACGCTTCCTTTTCTGTCTGTAACTTTTAAAATTGCAATAGGCTCAACTTTATATCCGCCATTAGCAAAAGCGCTATATGCAACAGCCTCTTCCATCGGAATAACTTCTCCTCCTCCAAGAGTAAGAGACAATCCAAATTTACTTTGATTTTCCGATGTTGGCGCAAGAGTAGAAATTCCCATATCATAAGCTGTTTGAAGCATATTTTTCAAACCTACTAAAGCAAGCAATTTAACAGCAGGGAGATTTAAAGAACTACCCAAAGAAAACCTTACCTGAACAGGCCCATGATACTTTCCATCATAATTAACAGGAATATAATCTTTTCCGCCCTGGTTTGGAAAAACTGTCCGGGTATCCATAATCAAAGAACTGGCCGTATATCCTTTTGCAAGCGCAGTTGCATATGTAATAGGTTTAATCGATGAACCAGGCTGTCTTAGACCTTGTGTCATTACGTTAAATTGTCCTTCAAAAGGCACTGTTCCTTTTCCTGTTGATGTTTCCGTGGCAAAGAAATCCTTACTGCCAACCATGGCAAGTATTTGCCCGTTTTTTGGATTAAGAACAATTCCTGCTCCGTTTCCGACTTTTAATGATCTTGCCGAGTCAACTTCTTCCTTAACAATATCTTCCGCCTTTTCCTGAAGCTTGTAATCCAAAGTTGTCGTAACCTGCAGTCCACCGCTTTCTACCATTGATTCTCCAAATTGTTTTATTAATAGTTCTTTAACGTAAAACGAAAAATGAGGCGCTTTTATCGATTGGTTTCTTGATAAAAATTTGACATTCGGAAGCTGTTTTACTGCATCTTGTTCTTGTTTCTTAGTAATATAACCATCCTCCCTCATCCTTCTTAAAACGTCTGTCGTCCTGGAAACATATGCTTTAGGGTGTGCTCCATATGGGGAGAAATAAGAAGGCCTCTGTGGCATTCCCGCAAGAATAGCGGACTCAACCAGATTAAGTTCCTGTGCTTTTTTGCCAAAATAATTTTCCGAAGCAGTTTCGACGCCAACATTTGTTCCGCCGTAAGGAGCTACGTTTAAATAAAGCTCAAGAATTTGACTCTTGCTATATTTCTTATCAACTTGAATCGCAAGGATTAATTCCTTAATTTTTCTTGGCAAAGACCGTTCGGATGATAAAAGTGTTTGCTTAACAAGCTGCTGGGTTAAGGTAGACCCGCCCGTAATTCCTTGAAAAAATAAGATATTTCTAACTGATCTTAGATATCCTATTATAGAAAAACCGTCATTTCTGTAAAAATCCTTATCCTCAATGGCAATAGTTCCCTGCTGAAGATATTTTGGAATTTTATCAAGCTCCACATAGGATCTATTTGACTCGCTGTAAATATCATATAGCACCTTCCCATTTCTATCCAATATTCTGGTGGATTGGGGAAGGTTTAACTGGGAAAGCTTTCCCGGAGTAGGTAAATCCCTGCTATACCAAATAAAAAGACCAACAGTTAGTAAGATTAGCAATAAGAGTCCATAGAAAACATAATGGGTAATTTTATTGGCTACAAATATTTTAGAAGATGGTCTTAGGTTTTTTCTCCTACTACGTCTGGGGGCATAATCCATAAATACCAGTATAGCAAATTTTTAGCTTTGAATCAAAATATGATATACTCGAAAAAATGGATAAAATAGAAGAATTATTAACACGGGGTGTCGCCAATATTATCCCATCAAAAGAAGATCTGGAAAGAGTTTTAAGGAGCGGAAAAAAATTAAGGCTTTATCAAGGTTTTGATCCAACTTCCCCAGAGCTTCATTTGGGACACTTGGTTGGATTAAAAAAATTAAGACAATGGCAAGATTTAGGACATGAAGTAATTTTTTTAATTGGGGACTTCACGGGCATGGTTGGCGATCCAACCGGAAAAGATAAAACAAGAATCCCCTTAACGAAAGAGCAAGTTCTGGAGAATGCCAGAACATATAAACAACAAGCTTCTAAAGTGCTTAGATTTGAAGGAGAAAACCCCGTTTTAATAAAATACAATAGCGAATGGCTCGCAAAACTATCCGCAGTAGAATTAACAAGATTAACTTCCTATCTAACATTCCAACAAGTTGTTGAGAGAGATATGTTCCAGAGAAGAATTGAAAAGGGACAAGATATTTCAATCTCAGAATTTCTTTATCCCTTCATGCAAGGGTATGACTCCGTGGCAATGGATGTAGATCTAGAATTAGGCGGCAATGATCAGCTGTTCAACATGATGACAGGCAGAGACTTAATGAGAAAAATGAAGCACAAAGATAAGTATGTTATGACAACTCCTCTTCTCGTGGACTCGGAAGGAAGGAAAATTGGAAAAACTGAAGGAAACCTAATTTCCCTTATAAACAAATCAGAGGATTTTTTTGGTAAAATAATGGCATTGGGTGACGACATTTTAGAAAACGGATTTGAATACTTAACATCCGTATCCATAAAAGAAATCAAAAAAATTAAAGAAGACTTAGCTAATACAGAAGACCCATTGAAAATCAAAAAAAATTTGGCATTTGAAATTACAAAAGAAATACACGGTGAAAGAGAGGCCGTAAAAGCACAAGAACATTTCGAAAGAACTGTACAAAAAAAAGAAAAACCACAAGTAATAAGGCTTCAAATTCTCCCAAGCTCTTTTTCTTCCAATGCTACCGCGTCTGAAGTCGTAATGTCATTAAACTCCTCGAGCAGGTCTGAAGCAAAAAGAATCATAGAACAAGGAGGCATCACTATTGATGATGAAATAGTCAATGATCCAAATAAAATTTTTGACTTAACCAGTGAACATCTGCTAAAAGTAGGAAAGAGAAATTTTATAAAATTCAAGAAGAAATGAAGGCAGGCAGTAAATTTTCAAAAATATATTCCTTAAAAGGAAAAAAAATAATTGACTTAAGATACGGAGAAAATCCTCATCAAAAAGCCTCTCTTTACATAATAGATCCTAACTCTCCAATGGCTAATCTAAAATTTCATGGCGGTAGGGGATCTTCGTTAATCAATCTGACAGATGTAAACGCAGGACTTGAAGTCGTAAGAATGTTTAAAGAACCTGCTGCGGTGGTAATAAAGCACAACAGTCCTTGTGGTATTGCATTAGGCGACACAATTACTCAAGCTCTGGAAAGAGCAATAGATGCCGACTCTGAATCTGCATTCGGAGGAATTATTGTTATTAATAAAAAATTAGATTTAAAAACAGCTCAAGTTATTGCTTCATTTAAAGACGGTAAAAAAGGCAACATCGATATTGTTGCAGCTCCAAATGCAGATCCAAAAGCAATTAAATTATTAAAAGAAGTCAGAAAATCTATGGCAATATATACTTTCGGAAAGCTTTCTCAAAACAAAAAAAAAGAAAATATCAAATGGATCGAGGGAGGTTTTATTGTTCAAGATGCAGACGACGCAACAGACATTAACAGAAAAAACTGGACTATTCCTACGCAAGCAAAACCAAATAAGGATCAACTAAAACAAATGGAAATTGGCTGGAAGTTTATCTCCAGAATAAAATCAAACACTATTGTGATAATGGACAAAAAACTTCCAATGACCAGAGGAATCGGATCCGGACAAACATCCAGGTTTAGATCAACTAAAATTGCTTTAGATCAGGCAAAAAAGTATTGCTCCGGAGCAATACTAGTAAGCGACAGTTTTTTCCCTTTTGGGGATTCTGTTAAAACCGCCAAAAAATATAAAATCGGAGCAATTATTCAGCAAGGTGATTCGGTAAATGATAAAGCATCGATCGATGAAGCAGACAAAGCAAATATTCCAATGGTAATGACCCACAAGCGAGCCTTCTGGCACTAACATGGATATTTGACGTGAGAAGTAAAACGTTTTTGATTTAAAATATTTTGTGATAAAATATTCATATGGAAATGTTTAGGAAAAGAACCTGGGTCTGGAAAGTAATTGTAATTATCGCATCTCTTGCTCTTATTGCGACATCCTTTCTCCCGTTCCTTAGTCTTTGATAATTTATGGATTTAAATACACCCATAAGTAATGCCTCCAGGGTTTATAAGATGTATGCCGGAAGACTCGAAAAACTAGGTATTCAAAAAATCGGAGATTTTCTTTACCACGCACCATTCCGCTACGAAGACTATTCGCTTGTTTCTAAAATTTCTAAAATTCAACCCGGAGAAGTAGTTACTATCCGGGGAGTTGTCGAGGAAATTAAAAACGAGTACACAAGAAGTGCTAAAAAAATTCAAAAGGCAAAAGTAAAAGATGATTCTGGTACCATAAACATAATTTGGTTTAATCAACCTTTTTTAACCAAAGCAATTCATAGAGATGACGAAATATCTTTATCTGGAAAGGTAGAAAAAAATCTAAATCAGCTTGTTCTAAATTCTCCTCAATATGAAATACTTATTAAAAATTCACCCCCAATTCACACGGGCAGACTGGTTCCTGTTTATCCTGAAACAAGAGGTATAACCTCGAAGTGGATAAGACGTCAGGTTTTCAAAATTCTGCAGAACTCAGAAGAGCAAATACAAGAATTTTTGCCTGTTGAGATAATTAAAAAATATAATTTTTTAGAAACTTACAAAGCATTTAAAATGCTTCATTTTCCAAGCAATATGCAAATTGCAGAAGAAGCAAGAAACAAACTTTCATTTGAGGAATTTTTTGTTATGCAGCTTGCGGGAATAAAAAGAAGAGATGAATGGAAAAAAGAGATTAAAGGAATTCCATTCAAAGTAGAAGAATTTAAAAAACAAATTGATGAAATTACGAATCATCTAAGTTTTGAGCTAACCAGTGCCCAAAAAAAATCTTTGAAAGAAATTTTTAATGATTTGTCATCTGAGAATTCCATGAACAGACTCTTGGAAGGAGACGTAGGAAGCGGAAAAACAGTGGTTGCGGTAATAGCAATGTATTTGGCCTTTTTAAATGATTCTCAGTCGGTTTTGATGGCTCCAACAGAAATATTGGCAATGCAGCATTATAAAACTATTTCCGGTTTAATGAAACCTTTTGGAATAAAAGTTGCGCTGGTAACAGGTTCTAAGAAGTTAAAGATCGAAGACTCCAATTTCTCAATTCTGATCGGTACCCATGCTGTTTTATCATCAAAGATAAATCTTAATAAGCTTGGTTTAGTAATTATAGACGAACAACAACGTTTTGGAGTAGAACAAAGAGCGTTAATTCGTAAAAAAGGCAAAAATCCCCATTTTCTTACAATGACCGCAACCCCAATTCCGAGAACTGTTGCTTTAACCATGTATGGAGACCTAGATGTTTCCTACTTAGACGAAATGCCGGTTGGCAGAAAACCGGTTAAAACCTGGCTTATACCGCCATCAAAAAGAGGAAGTGCTTACGAATGGATAGAAGATCAAATAAAAAACGAGAAATCACAAGCTTTTATTGTATGTCCATTTATAGAAGGATCGGAAAATATGGTTACCGTAAGAGCAGCTACAAAAGAATTTGAAAATTTACAAAAAAATGTATTTCCAACTTTAAAACTTGGCCTTTTGCATGGCAGAATGAAAGCCAAAGAAAAAGATGACGCCTTGAATAATTTTAAAGAAGGCAAACTGGATATTCTAGTATCTACTCCTGTTGTAGAAGTAGGAATTGATATTCCTAATGCAACAATAATAATGATTGAAGCGGCAGACAGATTTGGTCTTTCCCAACTGCACCAACTAAGAGGAAGGGTTGGTAGGGGAGATAAGCAATCCTATTGCCTTTTATTTACCGAATCTAAAACACCTAAAACAATAGACAGGCTTAAAGCAATGGAAACAATTTATTTTGGTCCGGAACTTGCAGAAATTGATCTTAAATTGCGTGGTCCGGGACAAATTTACGGAACCATGCAGCATGGAGTTCCCAAGCTAAAGATTGCGTCTTTTTCAGATTTTAATTTAATTAAGCAAGCAAAAAACGAAGCAGAAAATATTTACAAAAAAATTGATAAATATCCTTTATTACAAAATAAAATTAAAAACGAAACCATTCAACAAGTTTCGAAAGACTAAATCGATCATTGCCAAAAAGCACAAAATAAAGTAAAATATCTCTATGTCACAAGAGCCAAAAAGAAGACATTCAAGAGAAAGAAAAGGCAAAAGAAGACACAGCATTTCTCTTACTCTAAAAAAAGTAATTAAGTGTCCAAATTGCAGCGCTTTTAGCTTGCCGCATATGGCATGTAAGAAATGCGGTTTTTACGATGGCAGACAGGCGGTTGTAATTAAGGCAAAAAAAGAAAAAGAGTAATTTAAAAATCATGAAAAACCCTCTGGATCCCCGCCATCAAAAAAGACAAAAATTAATCGAAGAACTTTTTAAATTAGACTTCCACAAACAAAAAGTAAGCGATGAAGCAAACATGATTATGTCTAAAAAAGCCGAGATCGATGAGCAAATCGAAAAAGCAGCTCCTGATTTTCCAATCAATAAAATAAACAGGGTAGATTTAGCAATACTTAGACTTGCGGTTTACGAACTATCAATTAAAAGATCCGCACCTCCCAAAGTTATCATCGACGAAGCGATAGAGCTGGCAAAAGAATATGGAGGAGACACAGGCCCGACATTTATAAACGGGGCTCTTGGAAAGATAATAAATAATGATAAAAATTCCTGAATTTAAAAATAAAAAACTTTTTAAGCAAGCATTTATTCACAGATCTTATATTAATGAGTCCAAAGAAAAAATGGAATCTAACGAAAGATTGGAATTTCTAGGAGACAGTGTAATCTCTTTTATTATTTCTTCTCATCTGTACAAAAGTTTTCCGGAATTTGACGAAGGAATTTTAACAAATTTAAGATCACTTCTCGTAAATACTAAGATATTAGCAGAAGTTTCAAAGGAGCTAAATTTTGGAAAACTTTTAATGTTATCAAAAGGCGAAGAAGAATCTATGGGTAGAGAAAATCAAAGCCTTTTAGCAGACAGTTTCGAAGCTTTTGTTGGGGCATTATTCTTAGACCAGGGAATAGACGTAACTTCGGATTTTCTGCGCGAAATATTGATTCCAAAAGCAAACGAGTTTGTAAAAAATAAATCCTTTAAAGATCCTAAAAGTTTACTGCAGGAAATGGTTCAAGCAAAAAAACAAAACTCACCGGTTTACAAGGTTATAAAGGAAGATGGTCCTGCACACGCAAAAAAATTTACAGTTGGAGTTTACGTAGACAGCAAACTATTTGGAATTGGACACGGCCGGTCCAAACAAGACGCAGAAGAAATGGCTGCAAAAGAGGCACTTGAGAGAAAACAAAAATAATGGTAAAATCTAAAGATTATGGCAGTAGTAATTAGACTCACAAGAACAGGCAAAAAAGGGGAAAGAAAATTTAGAATTGTTGTAAAAGAACAAAGATCCCGAAGAGACGGCAAGCCAATCGAAGTTCTTGGTTGGTGCGAAAAAGGCAAAGACGGAGGAAGCAAAAAAATCAATAAAGAGAGGTACGATTACTGGCTTTCTGTCGGGGCAAGACCAAGCGAAACTGTTTCTAAATTAGTATCACTATGAAAAAAACTCTAGATTTTATTCTCAAATGCCTTGTTGAAAATCCTGACAAAATAGAAATTGACGAAAAAGAAGAAGATGGTGTTGTTACTTATACAATTTCCGCAGCAGAAGAAGATATGGGCAAAATTATCGGCAAAGGCGGAAAGGTAATAAAATCTTTAAGAAATATTATGAAAATTTCCGCAATGAAAGAAAATAAAAAAATATTTATAAACCTCGCAGAACAAACATAAGGCTTGGATATGAAAATCTCCATTTTAACTCTTTTTCCGGAAATGTTTTCCGGTCCATTTAACTACTCCATTGTTAAAAGAGCAGCAGATAAAAAATTAATCGATATCAACCTGGTAAACATCCGTGACTTTGGTCTTGGAAAACATAAAATCGTAGATGATAAGCCATTTGGCGGGGGATCGGGAATGATTTTAAAAGCAAATGTTCTTTGCTCTGCAATAGACAGTGTAAAAGATAAAAAACTTTCCAAAAACGAACAAAAAGTCTTTTTACTTGGCGCTCACGGAAAAACTTTTAACTGGACTGTTGCAAGTGATTTCTCCAAGCTTAACCACCTAATTCTTCTTTGCGGTCATTACGAAGGAGTGGACGAAAGAATAAAAAAATTTATTGATGGGGAAATATCAATCGGAGACTTTATTACAACAGGCGGAGAAATTCCTGCAATGTTAATAACCGACGCTGTTGTAAGGTTGGTAAAAGGAGTTTTAAAAGACGGTGTAGGAACCTCCGAGTCGTTTTTTGAAAACCTGGAATACCCCCACTACACAAGCCCAAGAGAATTTAAAGGATTAACTGTTCCGGATGTTCTTTTGTCGGGAAACCACGGTAAGATTCAAAACTGGAAAAAAGAAAAATCTCTGGAAATTACAAAAAAATTAAGACCTGACCTTCTTGAAGCTCCCACGAGCTAACGCTCTGGGAATTCCACGTAGGCGGATTAAAAAGGGTTAGAAAAAGTTCCACTTTCAGACGCTTGAGGAACAGCTATTTGAACCGCCGTTTGCTGTTGTACATTATTCCATGTCGAAAGATTCGTTAACAGGCTAGCCTCTTGCGCAGATACTGATTTAAAAGGCATATCCTCTCTAATGTTAACAGGAGGTAGTGGCTTGTAATAAAAAACCAGGGAAATTGATGATGTATTGCCGGAATTTCTAATTGAAACTACCGCGGAAAGAGGCAGCGTGCGTTCAATTTCTTTAACAAAACGGGATGCACCAATTAAATCCGTATTTATATTAATTAATAGTTGCAACGTGAGAAACTTAGACAAATTGCTTGGATTTTTAATTAAGTCTCCTACCTGAAATTCAAAATCACCTAAAGGTACGTTTGCATTAGCGGCTGCGATCGAGACAGCACTTAATATTGATGCGAAATCCTTACCGGGAGGAACAGCTTGTTTAGAAATCTTAAGTTGATTATCAAGTAATCCTACATCCAACTGAGTTAAAGTATTAAGGTTGCCTTTTAAAAGTTTTAATTTTTCAAGCTCTCTTCCTGCTTCTTCTCTTAAAACTATAAAGTTCTGAATACCCGGGATTAGTATGTAAACAACTAAAAACATACTTACCAAAATCATAAAGATCGGAAGAACATATGTTTTGTTTTTTAAATAGAAAATCTTTAATTGATTTTCACTTATGTCTATCTTTTTCATAATACAGTCGCTCTTAATGACAATATGTATAAGCCTGTTTTTTCATTAACTGTTAAACTATCGATTATCAAATCTTTCATCATTTCCTTTTTTGATGATTTTTCGATCAGTTTTTGTAAAAATTGATTTTCTTCAAGTAGGGATTTGGAAGAAACAGAAAAACTAATGCTCTTATTGTCAAGCTCCAAAAAATTAATCTTAAGATTTCCCAATTGGCCAATTAAATAATCAAGTGTAGACGAAAATTTTTTTCTCTTATTGTTAATCTCCGAAATATTTTTTAGACGATCATTAACTATCACAAGTTTGCCCGATCTTTCATTTAGAAAAGTTATATTGTTTATCGTGGCCAGTTGATCTTTTTTTATAGAAGAAAGCGGATTTAAAGTATTTAAAAGAAAAAGCACTACGGAAGAAACTGCTACAACTAAAAGAAGTCCAAGTGCAATAGTGTTTAATAATTTTATTTTTTTCTTTTTCTTAAGAGATTGCCCTTCTTTACTAAGAATTAAATTGATATTGTTATTCATAATCTCTCATGGCAAGCCCTACCGCAATTGTATAATCCGGGGCATTATCAAGGATTTCTTTTGGAACCTCTTGAGACGAGAGAGATTTCCACGGATTTGCAGTGGCTGTCTCAATGCCTGAGTTATTTGCAAAATAAACATCAATACCGGGTAATTTTGCTGTTCCTCCGGATAATAAAATTTGCCTGATTGGATCTTCGTTTTTAGTCTTTTGCGTAAAAAAGGCAATAGTCTTTTTTACTTCTTGTAAAATTGATCCTAAAATCGGCTCCGTAGCTTTGCCGATTTTTCCTCCCAAACTTTTGTCGGAAAAACCGTACGCTTTTTTGTATTCCTCTGCCTGAGCCGGGGACAAATTTAAATCAACAGAAATAGCTCTGTTAATTGCAGCCCCTCCAATAGACATCGAGTAGGTAAACACCATAACTCCCTTACTAACGATTGCAAAAGAAGTACTTACGGCTCCAATACTTATAATGAAAGTTGTGGGGAGGGATTCATTCGGAACCAAAGCCCTGGTCGTAGAAAGAATTTCTGTTTCCATTGCGTTAATTGTTAAACCCGCAATCGATATAACTCTTTGATATTTATTAACTAACATTGTAGGCGCTCCAACCATTAATACCTGCATTTTTTCCGTTGGATTTGATTGTTCTGGCTTTTTTAAAATATTCCAGGCAAGAGTAATGTTTTCCAAGGGAACGGGGATGTACTGTTCAGCTTCCCAATAAATTGCAGATTTTAATTCGTTATCCGACAAGGCAGGCATTTCCAAAACCTTGGTATAAACTTGATTTTCCGGCAAAGCTACATTAACCCTATCGCCACTAATTCCGGCATCATTAACGGATTTTCTGATTGCCTGAGCCATCTCTTCCTCATCCAAAGGAGATTCGGACATCATTCCCTTTACCGGGGTAGGCGCAATTATTGAAGAGTTAAATCCGAAAGAATTTCCCTCTTTTGAAAGCGACACCAATTTAATCATGGTCGCACCTATGTCAAGTCCAAATGGTTTTTTGTTCATTCTAAGGCGAAAATAAATTGTAAGGAAATAGCTCTACGGGCAGAGAGGGGTAAGATTGAAATACGGTAATTTTTCTTTCTGTTGCACCCGATGCTCCTGTTGATGTAATAACTTTTCCCTGGTTGGGTAAGTCAGCACTACTTAAAACTCCTACGTTGGCATTTGCATATAACGGAATTATTCTGACAATAAATCCACTGGTTACTGCAATTGTAGTTCCGAAAGGAAATGTCTCACCACTTACCGTGCCACCTCCACCGGAAATGTATGTAAAGTTATTTCCCGTCTGCCTATCTTGACATGCATCGAATGCATATTTAGTAAGAGTCGGATTAGAACGATTTCCTGAAATAACCGCAACTTCTAAAGCAGCATTTGAACATCCGTCAGAACTATCTCCCCAATAGATTGTTAAATTGGCGTCTCTTTGATTTTGATAAATTTCCGCAGAGCTGGTTGAATAATCTGATAGCCAAAGATCAAAGCCATCGTTCTTGGAAATTGGATTGCCACCATTTAAGACAAAATTAGTGCCATTTACATCGCTTAGAGACGTTACATATGATGCGTTACCTAATTGACCAGGAACCGGCGCCGAGTTTGCCTTAATAGCCTGTTCTATACCTGCTTCTGCTGCAGCTAGAGCTTTTTGAGATTCTGCTTGTTCCGTAGATGTACGCAAACTAACAATACTTCTGGATGCAACAGACAAACCAATTGTCAAAGCAACCACCATTACCAATATTACAATCAAAAGTACTTGCCCTTGTTGATTGTTTTTAAACTTAATTGAATTATTAAACATTAGCCTTAATTATAGAGTAACAACTGTTTATCAACCTGTCAACAAACTTTAATTACTTGAATTTCTTACGCTAACGGTTGTATCAAAGGGGATAGTAGCAGTTTGCTCAACAAAATTACCGGATACATTTTTACTTAAGGAAAAATGTATTCCTATGGCAGGAGGCTGCGTTACATAACTCTGGGTACATGAAAACGAACATGAATTAACTTTTACCTGACCTGTGTTAATTAGCGATGCACCGTTTGATGCAACCGTTAGAGGATTTCCTTCGCACGAAAAGATTATCGTAGAATTATCAAACGTAGAAATCTTTACGTATTGATACACAGGAGTGGGAGTCGGGGTATTAGCTCCAACAGCTACTGAAGTGCAATCAGTTACGTAGAGAACTCCGTCCGTGCTAACACCATCAAATGACTTGGCAAACCCAATCATCTTAGACATCTGAATAATTGGATAAGATCCGCTTTGTCTAATATCATTTAAAACAGTTGTTTTATTTGATCCTCTTAAAGAAGAAACAAGTATTGCCGATACGACAATTCCCACTGCAACCATTACAACCATAACAGCAAGAAGCTCAATAAGCGTATACCCCCCTTGAAAATTTCCAATTTCCCCTTCGGCCTCGCTCAGGGCGGGCAATTTCCAATTTCTAATTTCTTTTTTGTGATTTGTGATTTGTGATTTTAGATTTGAGATTTTTTTCATGGACTTGGAAAGGCTTGAACGTTAGACAAGCAAGATTGTAGCTCTACAGAATGACAATAAATATTTGATCTATCCTTACAGTCGGTATCGCTCCATGAAACATCAGATATAACCTTACTTCCACCGGAACAATCACTATTATCATGCTGAATTTCCACAGTTCTAACAAAATTACCAACATTTTGACTGCAACCATTCGCTCCCTCGGAAATCAACTCTGTGCTTCCCTCAGCTAAGCAATTAATGCCGCTAAGAGCGCGGAACTCTCCCCAGCCGGAACGAGATATATCCCTAGTAATCTCTAAGCCTTCCTGAGCATATTGAGTAGCCAAACCCTGGCTTTTTGCAGACTGAGCATTGTTTAGCGAAGAGATAACCATAACTGTTATTGCCGCAATAATAACTACAGCTGCGCCTAACGCAACTAAAGTTTCAACTAAAACAGTCCCTTTTTGATTCATTAATTTAATTTTATATTACCTGCACCGTCAATGTCCAAAACTTTTGAATTACCATATCCTCTGATTGTCACTTTTCCGGATCCCTGCACGTTATTTGTTAATACACCAAAGAAAAAGTTAATTGATGTTGTATCAGGACTTGATGCAAATGTAATATTTGCAGGAAGCTTTCCTGAACTAATTAAAAATTCATTTCCTCCACAGTTTACATAAAGCTTAAAAGTTGTAGTAGAATCAATAATAACGCTATATCCTTCCAAGGTTCTCCCAATACATAAATTATCCGGCTTAACTTGAGACATCGCACGTGATTTTGCCACGTTCAAAACCGAATAAAACTCTGCTGCTCCTGATTGCAGAGCGCTTGCCTTACTTTGACTTACAAAAGCAGCTATTCCTATTGTAGAAAGCGTCGCAATTACCGTTATGGAAATTACAAGTTCAATTAAAGTAAAGCCATGTTTATTCTTAAAAAATGCAGATTTTTTACTTTCACCTATTAACTCTTCTTTTTGTTTTCTCATTTAATTTAAACTTAAAGTTAATCATTAATCATTAATCATTAATCATTAAAATTAGATACGTCATGGATTCTGAAGAGTTAACGACCAACCCGTGGCTCCACAAACGTTAACTAAATCTTTTTGAGAATCGTTAACGTTTTCCAAGCAGGCAATTAGCTCGTATGACATCGGGGGAGTACCGGACGGAGTATAAGAGTATGTGTTACCTGTAACCGGATCGCAGGGAAGTTTTTGCATATAAACATTACTGGTAATTGTACCTGTAAGAGAAGCGCCGCATGCCGGAAATGCTACAGGATAACTGCTTTCGTCCGCTCTGTAAAGTTCTAATGCCGACTGAATTTGTCTTAAATCCGATTTTCTCTGCGCATCTCTGCTTCTTTGCCTTACGCCAACAAAATTAGCCATAAGAAGCGCTGCCAAAACTCCAATAATTGCAATCACTATCAAAAGCTCAATTAAAGTAAAGCCATTTTTGAACTTTAAACTTTGAACTTTAAACTTTGAACTTTTTCTCATGGGCTTACATTCGGACTACTAACACCATAATTACAGATTCCTCCGCAAGCAACGTTTAAATCAGGCTCTCCGCCAACTGCGGTTAAACCTGTACATGCACTACCACTGTTACAAAGCTGAGGATCGGTTGTTCTTTCCAGACTAGCATATAAATAATAACTTTGTCCACCGCTTGAATAGTAAACATAAGAACCTGAAGGACTCTTTGGAAGAATATTCATATAAGGCTGCCACGAAGCACCCCAAGCGACCACGTTTCCATTAAGACCTTTTATCCTAAAATCTCCTGCTGCAAAAAAATCCGGATAACTGCCATTGTCTTCGTAAAAACTTTCCAAGGCTTTTTGAACTTGCGAAAGATCTGCTTTTTTTCTCGCATCGTTGGCTTTTTTAAATTGTTCTAAAGGATTAAGAAGCGTGATAGCACCCATAGAAATAATAGACAAAATTCCAACAACAACTACTAGCTCTATTAATGTAAAACCTAATTGTTTTTTCATATTTTTAAAGTCCCATTAGATTAAAAAAGAAATTAGTAATTTTATCTCCCCAGACATATGCAACAAACAAAGATACTGCTAAGAATGGCCCAAAAGGAACAGTATTTGAGTACCTTTTTTTACCCCATAAAATAAGTATGATCGAAGTAAAAGCACCTGTCAAGAATGCCATATACAAAGCTGTAATTACATTTGGAAATCCAACCAGAAAACCGATTATAAATGCAAATTTTACGTCTCCTAGCCCTAAGCCTTTTTCCTTAGTAAAGAAATAAAGAAAAAGAAAAAAAATAAATGCACCAATACCCGACAATAGATTAGGGATAAACAGCTGTCTTGCGAAAACTAATTGAAATAGTCCAAATATAAAAACCATAAACAGCAAGATTTTATCCAAAATTATCCCGTATTTAATGTCTGTAACAAATACTACGATCAAAAATGAAGCTAGGAAAAAATTTAAAAAAAGCACGTACAAAAAATTAGCATTTTGAAAGAATCCGGCTAATGTGTAAAAATACATAAAAAGAAAGAGCAGGGAAGTGCTAACTTCTACGATAGGATATTGAGCGCTTAGTTTTTTTTTGCAATATCTACATTTTCCCTTAAGAACAACAAACGAAACAATTGGAATCAAATCATACCATTGCAAAGTTTTCTTACAATAATCACAATGAGATCTTCCCCTAACAATCGACTTATTATTGGGAAGCCTATCAATTACAACATTTAAAAATGACCCTAAGAAAAGCCCTAATAATATAATTAAAAAAATAAATTCCATTACTTTATACTGTTTACACCTTTTTCAAATTCCTTAACAAGATCTTTTTTAAATAAACTTCTGTACTCCTTAACAACTTTTTCTGTTTTAATTGAATCATTAAAACAGAATCTGTAATTTGTATACGAAAGAAAATATGCATATTTATTAAAAGGATCTATGCTGATGGATTTAAGGATATAATCTTGCGCCTCTTTACATTTTTTATTTAAACTTGAATAAGTTGCAAGCCCTAAATATACATCACCGTTTGTTTCATCAATTAATTGTGCTTTTTGGAAAAAAAGAACGGCAAGAGGTAAATCCCGGTACTGCCCAAGAATAAAGTTTCCTTCTGCAAGCAAACCGTCCGAATAAGCTCGTGGAATATCGGAAATTGTAAGACTACCCTTAGTTAAGCTAGCTTTATCAAAATACGCATTTTTATACTTACTCCATATTTTTTCTTCCTGAATTAAAAACTCTTTTTTTGAAGGAATTTCTTTTTCCGAAATTAAAAGCTTATACAATATTCCGTAAGGAATCCAAACAAGCTTGTCTCCTGTTCTCGTTTGAATCCTACTTGCGGAAAATACAGGTTTAGTTTTTGCCATTTCTAGTAAAGCTTTGGCTGTTACATCTACATCATTTGCAGTTTGCGGGAATTTTTTTATATAATCTTTAGTTAATTTTTCCAGATTCTGATTTCCATTATTGCTTAATATATTAACATCCCTTCTAAAATTCAAAGCGTAACTTACATACCAAGTATTAAACAACGCTGTGTCTCCAAGTATTAAAATATTTGAATTTTGAGGAAGAGGGGATAATATATCGTACGCCAAATTATCTCCTATCCACTCATCATGCAGATCCGTTTTATTAAAGTTATACTTAAAGAGAAGAAGGGGAATTAACAAAAACACTGTTATAAATAATTTTTCAAAGGTATTTTTTTTAAAAATCATGTTTAATCCTGTTACAAATGCTTGAATTCCAAAAGGAAGGAAAAGTAAAATCACAACAGAAGACATTGTAAAAAATCTTTCGTAAATTCCGATATAAAAGTTATTAATTAAAGGAAGTCCGAGAATAGCGATAAAAAAAGGTCCGCTTAGTATAAAAGCAAGAAGAAAAGAGAAAAAAAGAAGCTTATTTTTTCTAAACAAAGAAACAGCACCTAGTAAAACCAGAAACATGACTGGAATCGTAAGTTGAGTAATTAGTGAAAAAAAATAATTTTTTTCTATTATCAGTTTCTGAGTAAAGTTAACTTCCGGGGTTGGACCAACTCCAATGTATCCGTATTCTTTTCTTAAAACAACATCTAAGAATGATCCCAAATCCTTTACGTTTTCCCAGTTAACCGGAGGATTATAAAAAGATGCAATAGGTATATAAATATATAAAAAAAGACCGGATAAGAAAAGTAAAAAACAAGTAAGTAAGATTTTTGGTTTAAAAAGAAAATTTTTGTAATTAGTTAATGTTAAAATCAAAACCGACGGAAATACAAAAGCAATAATGTAGTTGTTAGTTAAGGAAAGACCTGTTAAAAAGGCAAGAGTAAATAAAAATCTATTTTTTTTGTACTTGTAATATAAAAATGCAAAAAAAATCAGAGATATGGTAAATAAGTTATTTAGAGCAAATACTTCTGCGATTTCGGTATAAAACCAAAAAAGATAATTAAATGCCAGAATTAATGAAGAAATTAGCGATATTAATTTATTTTTTGTAAGCTTAAGCGAAAGAAAATAAAAAATTACAACCGTTATCGAAGATGAAAATACGGAAATTAATCCAACCATAAAAGCAGGAGTTAAAAAGTTTATTCTTGTCAAAAGAAAACCTAAGAATGTCATAAGCGGGTAACCAGAAGGATGCGCAACGCCCATTACTTTTGCAGAAGTTACAATATCTCCTACATCGCCACCATAAACGCTTAGAGATAGGTTATGCAAATAAACACTTACTACGCAAATGAATAGAATTAGAGGAATTATGATTTTATTTAGAAGTTTGTTGGAGATTATTGTGTGCACCAGAAACAACCGTTGTCAGTAGCAGTAGTTGTGCAATTCTTAGTAGCGTTTGTTGCTCCATTCGAGTTATATTTTGTATTTGCATCGTTTTGTTGAGATTTTGATTCCGGCTGAAAACAAACCGTTAATGTTTTCGTGCCTGAAGTGAAATTGGCGTATATCCTACTCAATTGAGCTGTTGCATTAATAAATCCAACCTTAAGTTCGTTATCATCAATTAACTTCTGTACACAGGACAACATTCCTACTGCTGTACTCCCTGTACCAAGTGCTACAGATCCATCAGGAGCCACTGCTCCATTACAGCCTCCTCCTCCGCTTGCGACATCATCCCAAGGAAAAGCTGTGTGTGTGGTGTAATACCTAACGTTTCCGTTTGCAAATTCAACTGCCGTATTTTTAACATTAGAATCATTTCCTTTTTTAAGCTGCTCAAAAGGATCTATGGTTGCAATAAGTGCTGCTGCCAATACTCCGAGGATTCCGATAACAACAAGGAGCTCGATTAACGTAAAACCTTGTTGTTTAATTGCGGACAGTTGTTTTTTCATGCTCTAATATAATGTAATCAAATTGATAAATACTTGTCAATACCCAGTTTAAGGGTAATTTTCGGCATTTTTTATTGAATATTGGAAATTAGGCTGTAAATCGGCGTAATTACGGAAATAATTAAAAAAGCTACTCCAATACCAAGAACTACCATAATAAATGGCTCCATTGCCGTAGTTAAGGTTTTAACTGTTTGGTTAACCTCTCTTTCGTAATACTCTGACGCTTTGACCAATGTTTCGTCTACCTTGCCTGTTTGCTCACCAACTTTTACCATTTGTATAAGCATTGAGGGAAACAGGGGATTCCCCGACATAGCTTCTCCAAGAGGAATTCCTTTTTCTACCTGCTTAGACAGTCCTTTAATAGCGGTTCTGTAATGGACATTTCCCGCCGTATCTGCTGTTTGCATTAATGAATCAACCACAAGTGTTCCTGTACCAACCAGCAATCCAAAAGTTCTTGAAAATTCAGTTAAAATTGACTCTTTAATAAGTTTTCCAAACACCGGTAGTTTTAAGACAAGAGTATCTATAATAGATTCTCCCTGCTCGGTTTTTTTCCACTTTAAAAAAAAGTAATATGCAATCCCAAATCCAATAATTATAATCGGCCAAAAGGTTCCGGTAACCTCAGAAATCCCGACAATTATTTTAGTTGGCAAAGGAAGCTCTAAATTAAGATTTTTATATAGTACGGACAGTTGCGGAATTACAAAAATCATCATTACAAACATAACTATTCCCATAAGAATTACAACAATCGCCGGATAAGTTAATGCAGATTTAATCGTGGATTTTAATTTTGATTGTTTTTCCAAATTATCTGCCAAGCGTAAGAGCACCTTATCCAAAAGTCCCGATGATTCTCCGGCCCTAACCAAAGAGATGTAGATCGGAGAAAAAACATCAGGATATTTGGAGATTGCGCTTGAAAGATTTTTGCCTCCCTCGATATCGGTAATAATTCCTCCGACTACTTCTGCCATAGCTTTGTTTTGAACTTGTTCTCTAAGAATCTCCAACCCTTTCATAAGAGTTAAACCTGAATTAAGCATAGAAGACAGTTGTCTGGTAAAAAGAACTAAATCCTGATTTTTAACTTTATTAAAAGACGCTATAAAATGATCTATCGGGTTTGTACTTATTTTTTCTACTTTTATCGGTAGCAGTTCTTTGCTTCTTAAATAATTTGCAGCATCAAGTATCTCTTTGGCATCAATAAAACCGCTGATAATTTTCCCCTCGCTTGTGGCAGCCTTATAACGAAGTCTCATATTAACCAATAAGTCTCATAAGCTCATCCGGTCTCAAGGAATAGCTTCTGGCAGTTTCAATACTTATTGTTCCCGATAAAACCAAAGACGCAAGGGATGTCTCAAGCGGAATCATTCCTGATTCTTGAGAAGTTTGTATTGCGGAATCAATTAAATGGGTTTTCCCCTCTCTAATATTACTCATAACGGCAGGGGAGGCAAGCAGCACTTCCACTGCCGGAACTCTCCCTCCGCTAATCTGAGGAAGTAATCTTTGCGAAACTATTCCTCTTAGAGTAGATGCCAGCTGAACTTTAATCTGATCTTGTTGAGAGGCAGGAAAAGCATCTATTATTCTATCTATTGTTTGAGATGCGGAATTTGTATGCAAGGTTGAAAAAACCAAGTGACCTGTTTCTGCAATTGTTATTGCAGCGGCAATTGTTTCCGGATCTCGCATCTCTCCAACAAGAACAACATCGGGATCCTCTCTAAGAGCTGCTCTTAAAGACATTCCCCAAGAATGAGTATCAATGTTCATTTCTCTCTGGGAAATAATACTTTTTCCGGATGGATAAATATACTCAATTGGATCTTCAATGGTTATTATGTTTGACGGTCTTTTTTGATTGATTTCGTTAATTATAGCTGCAATCGTAGTAGACTTACCGTGACCGGTCGGACCAGTTACTAAGACAAATCCTTGTCTTAAATCCGAAAAGGCATGACAAATTTTTGGCAATCTTAACTCTTCGATAGTTTTGATTTTTGGTTCCAAAAAGCGAAATGCCCCACTAAGACATCCCCTTTGATAATAATAATTAGTTCTAAATCTCCCTTCATCCCCATAAGGACCCCCACCAAAACCAATAGAAAAATCCAGCTCCTTGTTGTTAAGAAGCAAATCTTTTTGTTCCGTAGTCAAAACAGAAAATGCCATTTCTTCCATTTCTTCTTCTGTAACAGCAGGATAAGCACTCAAGCTTAATAAAGCACCATCAACTCTAACAACCGGAACTATGCCTACTAAGAGGTGTAGATCTGAAGCCTTAGCTTTTATCGTATCTGCAAGCAATGCTTTTAATTTAGGGTGCATTTCCATATTATTCTTGTGCTACTCTCAGCACCTCCTCTACTGTTGTAACTCCGCTTAAAGCCTTAAGATATCCATCTTGCTTCATGGTAATCATACCCTCAGCTATAGCTTGCTGTTCAATTGTACCACTGTCTGCTTTTTGCAAAACAAGGGTAGATATCTTCTCGGAAACCGCAAGGGTTTCATAAATACCCATTCTTCCTAAATATCCCGTACTGCCGCACTCTTCGCATCCTTTTCCTTTATAAAGTTTGATTTCCTTATCTGTTGGAAAAAAATTGCCTAAACCGGTTTTTATCTCGCTAACAATGGAGGCGGGTGGAATATAACTCTCTTTGCATTTTACGCAGATTTTTCTAACAATACGCTGTGCTAATATTGCGTTCATGGTTGATGCCAGCAAAAATGACTCTGCTCCCAAATCCATTAAGCGGGGGAGAGCGCCTGCTGCGCTTGATGTATGAAGAGTTGAAAAAACCAAATGTCCGGTTAAGGCAGCTTGGATGGCCAAATCGGTTGTTTCCTGATCCCTGATTTCTCCAACTAAAATAATGTTTGGATCTTGTCTTAAAAAGGCACGCAGTCCGCTGGCAAAAGTTAAACCAACCGCAGTATTTATTTGCACCTGATTTATTCCTGCCATCTGATACTCAACCGGATCTTCAAGAGTCATAATATTAACTCTTGTTGTATTTAGTTTTGAGAGAACAGAGTATAAAGTAGTTGTTTTTCCACTTCCTGTTGGTCCGCACACTACTATAATTCCATGCGGTCTTAAAATATTTGATTCAAGGTTTTTCAACGTCGTTCCGGAAAGACCTAATTCCGGAAGAGTTGGTACTCCTCCTGATTTCCTAAGCAACCTCATTACTATTTTTTCTCCAAACGACGTGGGAAGAACAGAGATACGCAAATCTACTTCCTTGTCTTCCACCTTAAAGTTAAATCTTCCGTCTTGAGGAGAACGATGTTCATCGATTTTCATTTCGGAAAGAATTTTTATCCTGGAGATAACTGCCTCCTGAACGCTTTTTGGTAAACTCAGCCTATCGTAAAGAATTCCATCAATTCTGTATCTAACACGTACTCTATCCTCTTGAGGTTCAATGTGAACGTCTGAAGCCCTGCTTGTAACAGCATATTCCAGTATTGTTGCAACAATCTTTGCTATTGGAGCTTCCTTAATAATGTCACCAATTTTGGTGCTATCAATTGTTTTTGTGTGAGAATATTCCTCAGTCTCTTTTAAAGCATCTCCAACTTGTCCGACAATCTCTTGACGGTATTGTTCATTAATCGCTTTTTGAACATCCTTGGCGGAAGAAGCAAAAGTTTTAAGGGTTAAGCCGGTTTTTTGGCTAACAAAAGAGGTTGCTTCTAAGTCTACGGGATTACTCATTGCAACCGACAAGACTTTTGATTTTTCATCAAACATAAATGGAATCAACTGGAATCTTTCCACAACTGCTCTTGGCACCAAGCTTAAAGCCTGAGGAGAAAAAGAAGTAGCCTCTAGGTTAACATATGGGATACCTAGCGATGCTGCTTTTGCTTCTGCAAGTTTTTCTTCAGAAACATAATCTAAGGACCCTAAGATATCCGCATCGGAAATTCCTTCGGTTGCACTTTTAACCTTAACTTCTTGATACTGTTGCGGAGTAAGAAGCTTCTGCGCTAACAAAACATCGCTTACGCTTTGATTTTCTTTTGTCGGTGAATTTACGGGCATTACCTTTAATAGTACGAATAAACAAGTTAAGTTGTCAACATCATTTAGGCTAAAATTACAAGCTTCTGTGATATACTCAAACCACCCTGTAGATCAAGATAGATATACGACTTATTATTTATAATTTATTATCTATTATTTGAGATTTGAGATTTGAGATTTGAGATTTGAGATTTGAGATTTTCCAATTATGCATTCAATTCTTATTGCTTCTAAAAATTCCGCGATAGGACTAGAATATGCTCTGGATTTTTTAAAAAAAAGAGGGATTAGTAAGTTTGATGTTGTAATTGTTTCTCCGGAAAAAACCATTGGAATTGGAGATATACGTAATTTTCAATCTCAGATATTTCTTAAACCATCCCAAGGTAAAGAAAAAGGGGTTGTAATAAATGCCGCAAATGGAATTACAACAGAAGCTCAAAATTCACTTTTAAAAGTTCTGGAAGAACCACCGGCCAATACTTACATTCTAATAATTGCTTTAAGTAAAGACTCCTTCTTGCCAACTATTTTATCCCGCTGCAAGGTTATTGAGTTAAGCGATAACGAAGTAAAAAACTTAGATGAATTTGATAAAACCTTAGAAAAATTGTTAAAAGCAGGGGTAGAGGAGAGACTAAAATTGGCCCAGGATATTGCCAAAGATAAAGATATGGCTCTTTTGTGGATTGAAGGATTAATCTTAACAATAAGAAAGATACTAAAAGAAAAACAAAACGATAATAGCGATTTAAAAGATTACCTTATTAAAATAGAAAAACTGCAAAAAGGATATCAAATAATCAAAAATACTAATGCTAATTTAAGACTAGCTCTGGAAAACATATTGTTATCGCTTTAGTAAAAAAAGGGTTGTTATAATCTTTTAAATGGCTAGAAAAAATTTCCTTAAAATATTACTTTTATTTATTTCTTGGCTCTGGTTTTCTAAATTCAGCAACTCCATACTTCCAATCCATTTTATTCAACAAGGTTTAAATACCTCAGATATTGTATTAAGTCAACTGTTTGCTTTTTTGGTGATAGGAATATTAACGATAGTAAGAAATAACTATTCCGCAAAAAAATCCTGGTACCTTTCCGTCATGTTTTACGTTATATATATCATTGCCATCATAAAGATATTTACTAAAACAGAATTCTATATTATATCTATAATATATGGGCTTGCCGGTGTATTTTTCTTCGTTCCTTACAATATTGCCCATTTCAAAAATAGCCCCAAACACAGAACGGGAATAAGCTCAGCAATTATGTTTAACGTCTGGCCATTAATTGGGATCCTTGCTCCGCTTCTTTCGGGAGCAGTCGCCCAAATTAATTTTATTTATGTTTGGATCTTTTCGGGATTATTCTGTTTAATCCCGTTATTTTTAACCAGCAAGCAAGAAGATTTCCAGGTGAAGTATTCTCTAATTCAGTCGTTAAAAGAGCTGAAATCAACCAGAATATTTATTTTCTTATTTGGATTTTGGGATGCGCTAAATCAAGCAATAATACCAATTTACGTCCTCTTTTTTATTAAAACACCTATTTCATATGGAACTTATCTTGCTTATTTATCTTTAGTTGCAATTGGTGCAAATCTTATAATCGGGCACCTATCAGATAAGATGCAAAAAAGAAGTATTTTTCTTTATCCAATTACACTTCTTACCAGCTTAGTCACTTTAATGTTTATCTTTGCTACAAACAATCTTACTTATTGGATAATAGTAGCAAGCATAATACAGCTTACTTCTCCGATCTTAACCAATCTGTCTACCACGCTTGTAGTTGATGCTCACAGTGATGTCGCGATTTCAATGCCCGGAAGAGAGCTCTTGCTCTCGCTAGGAAGAGTACTTGGCTTATTCTTAGTTTTTTTAAGTTTTATTTTCGAAAAGACTCCGTTTTTTATATTCTTTATTTTGTCAGGATCCATGCTCTTGTACGCAATTCTTCTTTTCTACAATACTAAAATCAGTAAAAAACACAAATATTTATAGCAAAATAAGCGTAAAAATTAGATAGACTTTATTCTATTTGTCAAGTCTTTTCATTTACATTATTTTCTGCTAACATAGGTAAGTTATGGCTAAATCCCTAGATAAACAAACTCCGCAAGATTATTCCGCGCAGCAAATCCAAGTACTCGAAGGACTAGAACCGGTTAGAAAAAGACCCGGAATGTATATTGGCTCAACGGATACAATCGGACTACATGAATCTTTAAGAGAAATCATAGACAATGCTGTAGACGAAGCTTTGGCAGGATTTGCAAAAAATGTTTGGATCATGCTTAACCATGATGGAAGCGCAACGGTTGTCGATGACGGCCGTGGAATTCCTGTAGACATAATGCCGCAATTTAAAAAATCCGCGTTGGAAATAGTAATGACCAAACTTCATGCAGGTGGAAAATTCGGAGGATCAGCTTATAAAATCTCAGGGGGGCTTCACGGTGTTGGATCATCTGTTGTTAACGCTCTCTCTCAATGGATGTGGATAGAAGTAAAAAGAGACGGAAAAATCCACAGACAAGAATATGAAAGAGGAATTGCCAAAACTCCGTTAACCGTCAAGGATAAGCCTGAAATTAAGAATATTCCCAACAAAACCGGAACAACTGCAACATTCTTGCCGGATAATCAAATCTTTCAAACCACAAGCTTTGAATTTGACACTGTTAAAAAAGCGATTAGGGAAAGGGCCTATCTTGTTCCAAATCTTTATTTTCATCTTTTCGACAACAGAGAGGGACAAGAAAAAGAAATTAATTATTATTTCGAAGGGGGAATCACTGCTCTAGTTGAAAAAATTAATGAAAACAAAAATCCTCTTCACGAAGCAATAACTATTAATAAGACCGATAAGGATGTTGAGGTCGAAATAGCTCTTCAATACAACAATATGTACAACGAAAACGTGGAAAGCTATGTAAATGTCATCAACACTATAAATGGAGGAACACACTTAACCGGATTCCGAATGGCATTAACCCGCGCTATTAACGATTACGGTAAAAAAATCGGCTCATTTAAAAGCGACGACGACTCTATAACAGGAGACGATACCAAAGAGGGATTAACTGCAGTTGTTTATGTAAAAATGCCTCAAGACAGAATTCAATTTGAGGGCCAAACAAAAGGAAAACTTGGTAACTCGGAAATTCAACCTGTTGTTCAATCGATTGTAAAAGACGGGCTCACTACATATTTTGAAGAAAATCCGGGAACCGGCAGAAGAATTCTGGAAAAAGTGTGGCTTGCTGCAAAAGCCAGAATGGCTGCTAAAGCAGCAAAGGAAGCAATTCTTCGAAAAGGAGCTCTTGAGGGATCATCTTTACCCGGAAAATTAGCAGACTGTCAGGAAAAAGATCCAAGCGTTTCGGAACTTTATTTAGTAGAGGGAGATTCTGCGGGCGGTTCCGCAAAACAAGGAAGAGACAGAAAATTCCAAGCTATTCTTCCCCTAAAAGGGAAGATCTTAAACACGGAAAGAGCAAGGCTTGATAAGATTATCGAACACGAAGAAGTTAAAAATTTAATTATCGCTCTTGGCGCCGGGATAGGGGAAAATATCAGGTTTGAAAAACTAAGATATCACAGAATTATAATTATGACCGACGCAGATGTAGACGGACAGCACATCGAAACGTTAATTTTGACATTTTTCTATAGACACTTACCGGAAATTATTAGACAGGGATATCTTTATATTGCCCAACCCCCACTTTATAAAATTACTCATGGAAAAACTACTCTTTATGTACTTACGGACCTAGAAAAAGATGACTATATTAAAAAGCTTGGAGAAGGCGTAAAAGTAGGAACCCAAAGATACAAAGGTCTTGGAGAAATGAATCCGGATCAGCTTTGGGAAACAACCATGAATCCAAAAAACAGGAGCTTAAAGCAGGTGCGCATCGATGACGCCGAAGAAGCAGATGCGGTTTTTACTATGCTTATGGGAGATGAAGTTCCGCCAAGAAAACATTTTATACAGTCAAACGCAAAACAAGCTAATCTTGATATATAATTAATTTTTAATTTAAAATTTTTAATTTTTAAGGAATTTTAAAATTAATAAATTTGAAATTGATTGAAAATTTGAAATTGAAAATTGAAAATTCTTAAGCTTTAGCTTAAGTTAGGGGGTGAACAATCTTGGATATTAAAAAATTACCGGCAGGAAAAAACCCACCGGAAGAATTGAACGTTTTTATAGAAATACCAAAAGACAGCAATATTAAATATGAGCTGGATAAAGAAAGCGGAATAGTTTTCGTAGACAGGTTTCTCTATACGGCAATGAACTTTCCTTTTAATTATGGCTTTGTACCAAATACTTTAGCAGATGATGGAGATCCTTTAGATGTAATCGTTTTATCTGATCAGGTGCTTTCTCCCGGAACGGTTATTCCTGCAAAGCCTATTGGCTATTTGGAAATGGAGGACGAAGCCGGCAACGATACAAAGATAGTTGCTGTTCCGACCAAGAAAATTGATCCTTTGTTTGGTTCATATGAAGACATAAGCGACATTCCGGAAGCTATTAAAAATAAGATTAAACATTTTTTTGAAAATTACAAGACATTAGAACCCGGTAAATGGGTTAAGTTAAAAGATTGGAAGGGGAAGACAGAAGCCTTAGAGGCTGTTAGCAGCGCACTCGAGAAAAAATAGGGAAGATGGAATGTAGAAAATAGAAGGTAGATATTAAAAATCCATCTTCCAATATCTAGCTTCAAAAATTCTATTTTCTATTTTCTATCGTCAAAATTATGAGTAATATTGGAAAAATTGAGCAGGTAGAAATAACTACAGAGGTTAAAAAGGCGTATCTGGATTACGCGATGTCGGTTATTGTATCGCGTGCATTGCCGGATGTTAGAGATGGCTTAAAACCTGTCCACCGTAGAATTCTCTTTGCCATGCACGAGATTAACTTAACCCACGCTGCAAAATTCTCAAAATGCGCAAAAATCGTCGGAGAAGTTATGGGAAAATATCATCCTCACGGAGATATTCCAATTTATGATTCTTTAGTTAGAATGGCTCAAGACTTTTCTATGCGCTACCCATTAATTGATGGGCAGGGAAATTTCGGCTCAATGGACGGAGACCCACCGGCTCATATGCGTTACACCGAAGCCAGAATGGCAGCAATATCCGACGAAATGCTTCGCGATCTAGACAAGGAAACTGTTGACTTTCTGGATAATTTTGACGGATCACTTAAAGAGCCTCTTTTCTTACCAAGCTTGCTTCCAAATCTTTTGCTTATGGGCTCCGAAGGCATTGCTGTTGGAATGGCAACAAAAATTCCGCCTCACAATCTCTCTGAATTAATTGATGCAATAAATCACATGATCGAAAAAACTAAATTTGAGCATGACGAAAAAGGCAAAGTTTCAATCACATCCGATGTAACAATTGATGAACTATTAGAGCATATAAAGGGACCTGATTTCCCAACCGCAGGAGCAATTTACGACATTGAACAAATCAGAAACGTTTACACTACAGGCAAAGGAAGGATCATTATACGGGGGAAAGCAGATATAGAAGAAATCAGCGGAGGAAAATCTGCAATTATTATTACCGAACTTCCATACCAAGTCAACAAAGCATTGCTTGTAGCTCGTATCGCAGATCTGGCAAAAGAAAAGAAAATCGAAGGAATTTCCGATTTACGGGATGAGTCTGATAGACAAGGAACCAGGGTTGTTGTTGAGCTAAAAAGAGATTCATCACCAAAAAAGATATTAAATAATCTTTTTAAACATACAGCTCTTCAAACTTCATTCCCCGCTAATGTAGTCGCTTTGGTCGACGGCACACCTCAAACCCTAAATCTTAAAACAATTTTAGAAGAATACATTAAACACAGATATTCTGTTGTTAGAAAAAGATCGGAATTTGAACTTAGACAAGCAAAAGCAAGGCTTCATATACTGGAAGGGCTTAAGATTGCGGTTGAAAATCTGGACGCGGTTATCAAAACCATCCGCGAGTCAAAAACTCAAGACGATGCTAAGAAAAATTTAATGGAGAAATTCAAACTCTCCGAACTTCAAGCAACGGCTATTCTTGACCTTCAGCTTAGAAGACTTGCGGCATTGGAAAGACAAAAAATTGAGGATGAATACCAGATAGTTAAAGAAACAATCGAATACCTGGAAGACTTACTGGCTCATCCTAATAAAATACTGGCTGTTGTAAAAGGAGAACTTGCAAGATTAAAAGAAAAATATGGCGACGCAAGAAGAACCAAGGTATATAAAAGTAAAGTTGGAGAATTTTCCGAAGAAGATTTAATCGCAAACGAACCAACTGTTATAACCCTTACCTCTACGGGTTACGTAAAAAGACAAAGCCTTCTTAGCTTTAAAACCCAACACAGGGGAGGAAAAGGCATAAAAGGCATGACTACTAAAGACGAAGACTCTATTGCGCATATTCATTATGCCCAGACTCACGATAATCTTCTATTCTTTACCAATAAAGGAAAAGTTTATCAGCTAAGAGCATACGAAATAAATGAATCTTCAAGAACAAGCAAGGGCACAGCCATTGTCAATTTGCTTAATATAGAATCAGGAGAAAAAGTAGAATCATTTATTAGTTACAAAAAAGACCAAAAAGGAGGATTTATATTCCTTACAACCCGTAAAGGCACGGTTAAAAAATCCAAGCTGTCTGAATTTGAGAATATTAGAAGAACAGGAATCTTAGCCATAAAGCTTGACAAGGGAGACGAGCTAGCCTGGAGCAAGTTAACCGATGGCGAAAACGATGTAATTCTTGCAACCAGAAATGGTAAGGCAATTAGATTTTCCGAAAAAGAATCAAGACCAATGGGTAGAGCTACTAGGGGAGTGCGGGGAGTAAAGCTTTTGGAAGACGACCAGGTAAAAGGGATGGATATTATTGATAGAACCCACGAAGTTGAGCTTTTAACAATTATGGAAAAAGGTCTTGGTAAAAAAACTTCATCCAAATTATTTAGGGGCCAAACCAGAGGGGGACAGGGCGTTAAAATTGCTAAGGTTACACAAAAAACCGGAAAAGTCGTATTTGCGCAAGTTGTACCGGATAATTGTAAAGAATTAATTATTACCTCTGTAAAAGGACAGATTGTTAAGTTGGAATTAAGCTCAGTTCCAAAACTTTCCCGAGATACTCAGGGGGTAATTTTAATGAGATTTTCAAATCCGAATGACCATGTTGCATCTGCTACCTATATAGACGATGAAAGTTGACGGTAAAAAGATTGCAGAGCAGATTTTCGAAGACCTCAAGCAAAAAATCTTCTTACTCAAAAAAAGACATATTGTTCCTCATTTAGCGATAATTTTGATTGGAAATAATCCTGCATCCTTAAGCTATGTAAACCAGAAAAAAATTAAATCAGAGTATATTGGCGCAAAAACAACTGTTTACAACTTTGAAGATCAAGTTGATCAGAACGAGATAGAAAAATTAGTAAAAAAGTTAAATATGAACCCTAAAATTCATGGGATAATTATTCAAAGACCGCTTCCTCAGCACGTTGATGAACAATTTGCTAAAAATATGGTTGCGCCGGAGAAAGATATTGACGGATTTTTATCGCATTCAAAATTTGTCGAACCAATCGCAGAAGCGGTCTTGGAAATTTTAAAAACCATTCATGCGGACATACAACTTAAAGAGTCACAGGAACAAGGAAAAGCTTGTTTTCCTTTTAACGAATGGTTAAAACTTAAAAATATCGTTGTTGTAGGAAAAGGCCCAACAGGTGGCAAACCTCTGATAAATTTATTCCATAAATTACGGGTTCAACCCCTAATTATTGATAGCAAAACTACAAATCCCGGCAAAGTTGTTAAATCCGCAGAAATTTTAATTTCCACTGTCGGCCGGTCTGTAATTAGGACTAACGAGGTTAAAAAAGGCGCAATTGTAATTGGGATTGGTATGCATAAAAAAAGAGAGGATGGAAAACTTTATCCCGATTACGATCAGGAAGAAATTGCTATTATTGCTTCCTATTATACTCCTGTTCCGGGTGGAGTCGGCCCTGTTAACGTTGCAATGCTGCTAAAAAACCTGATATTTGCAATTGATCCTAAGCTTTAGTTTGAGCTAAGTTCTTACAGAAGTTACCACATGAAGCTCCGACATGGCTAAAACTGCACCGCTCTCTCATTTTTTTGTCAAAATATCATTTCCCCGTTGACGGACCCCGCTAATTCCTGTAGACTTTAATCCCAGAGCAACAACTGTCCTCTGGTTTTTTTATGGCTAATAATAATATTAATGGTAAATTTAAAGGCAAGGATATACTTTCGTTAACTCAATTTTCCACTCAAGATCTCCAGCAGCTTTTTAGGCTTACTAAAAAAATAAAATCTTCCCATAATTATCCGCCATCCCTCAGGGGAAAGCTTGTAACTCTTTTGTTTTACGAACCATCCAGCAGAACATTTGGATCTTTTGCTGCGGCTATAAAGCTCCTTGGTGGAAATACTATTGATATTTTAGATCCTAAAACTTTTTCTTCTGTTTCCAAAGGAGAGACATTGGAAGACACAGTTAAAGTTTTCCAAAGTTATTCCGATGCAATAGTAATAAGACATCCGGAAGTCGGAGCGGCACAAAAAGCTGCAGATGCAGTAGATATCCCCGTTATAAACGCAGGAGACGGGATCGGAGAACATCCAACTCAAGCGCTCTTGGATATGTTTACGATCTATGAAAATTGCAATAAGTTGGACAATTTAACAGGAGTTATAGCTGGAGACATTTTAAATGGCAGAACAGTTCATTCTTTAATAAAGGGTCTTACAAAATTCAGAAGAAACACTATATATCTTCTTTCCCCGGAAAGTCTTAAGCTTACACGCCAGGAGTACCAGGAATTCTCCCAAAGCGCAAAGCTAATTGAAATCGGAAAAGAACAAGACATTCCTAAGAATGCGGATTTTTGGTATTGGACAAGAGTACAAAAGGAAAGATTTCAAAGCTTGGATGATTATGACAAAGTTAAACATCGGTTTATAGTTACCAAAGAGTTAATGGATAAATATGCAGGAAACAAAACAATCCTTATGCACCCCTTACCAAGAGTCGGAGAAATCTCAGAAGAGGTTGATGATGATCCAAGATCGCTGTATTTAAAAGCTCAAGTTAAAAACGGTATGCTTGTCCGAATGGCACTACTTACTTTAGTTCTTGGAAAAAAATGATAGGAAAATTAATTTTTGAAGACGGAACAATTTTTGAAGGAAAAAGTTTTGGAGAAAAAATTGCAACTTCGGGAGAAGTTGTTTTTTCAACAGGAATGGTGGGATACCCCGAAAGCATAACAGATCCTTCCTATAAAGGCCAAATTTTAATTTTTACCTATCCCTTAATTGGCAACTATGGAGTCCCGGAAAATAAATACTGGGAATCCGGAAGTATTAAAGTTTCCGGAATAATTGTTTCCTCTTACACTCCAACACCTTCTCATTTTCAATCAAAAATTACTCTTTCCGATTGGCTTAAAAAAGAAAAAATACCTGCGTTAGAAATTGAAGACACAAGATTTTTAACCCAAAAAATAAGAAAAAATGGAACAATGCTGGGAAAAATTGTTTTTGATAAAGACATAGATTTTTATAACCCGGATAAAGAAAATTTAGTGGCGCAGGTATCATCAAAAAAGGTAGAAAGAAAGGCTTGCCCCTCAAAGCTTCAGCGAAGTGGGGAAAGCGGTAATAAAACAGTTGTGCTTATGGATTGCGGAGCAAAGGAAAACATCGAAAGATGTTTTTTAAAAAGAGGGATAAAAGTAATTACTATCCCATGGGATTTTGATCCATTTGAAAATAATTTAAAATTTGACGGGTTATTTATGTCCAATGGACCGGGAAATCCAAAAACAGTTGAAAAAACAATTAGTATTATTAAAAAAGCTTTGACTAAAAAAATTCCCGTATTTGGAATTTGTCTTGGACACCAGCTTTTAGCTTTGGCTGCAGGAGGGGATACTCAAAAACTTAAGTTCGGACACAGAAGTCAAAACCAGCCTTGCATTTTAGAAGGAACAAAGAGGTGTTTTATAACAACACAAAACCATGGATTTGAGGTAAGTAAAATTCCATCAGGTTTTAAACCATGGTTTACAAATGCAAATGACGGATCAAACGAAGGAATAATTCACAAAACACTGCCATTTATGTCAGTTCAGTTTCATCCGGAAGCAGCTGCCGGCCCCGTAGACACGGAGTGGATATTTGATTTTTTCCTTGAAAAAATATGCTAATAAATCTAATTAAAATAATCCGAATTAATGCAAATCATTCGCATACATTCGCAGTAATTATATTTGGATAAATTCGTATGATAAAAAAGGTTCTTATTCTTGGTTCGGGAGCATTAAAAATCGGTGAAGCAGGGGAGTTTGATTACTCAGGTTCACAAGCAATAAAAGCTTTAAAAGAAGAGGGCATAAAAACAGTTTTAGTTAATCCAAACATTGCAACTATACAAACTTCTAAATTTTTAGCCGATACTGTTTACTTTCTACCTGTTGATGAATTCTTTGTAGAAAAAATTATTAAAAAAGAAAAGCCCGACGGAATATTACTTTCTTTTGGCGGACAAACTGCTTTAAACTGCGGGCTAAATCTTTACAAAAACGGTATTCTTAAAAAGAATAATGTAAAAATTCTGGGAACCCCAATTACGGGAATTATTTTAACCGAAGATAGACGTGAATTTGCCGATCATTTAACAAAACTTGGCATTCCTGTTCCGGAAAGTAAAACCGCAACCAATGTTAAAAGGGCCTTAGAAGTTGCGGAAAAAATTGGGTATCCGGTAATGGTCCGCGCAGGATTTGCGCTAGGAGGACAAGGATCAGGAATTGCCGCAAGCAAAAAAGACTTGAAAAAAATAGCCGAATACGCTTTTTCTTTTGTAGACCAAATTCTGGTCGAAAAATATCTTTATCATTGGAAAGAGGTTGAATATGAGGTAGTTAGAGATAAAGATGATAATTGTATAACTGTTTGCAATATGGAGAACATGGATCCATTAGGAATTCACACAGGGGAATCAATTGTTATCGCTCCAAGTCAAACATTAAATAATTATGAATACCACACTCTAAGAGATGCATCAATTAAAATAGTCCGCAGTCTTGGAATAGTAGGCGAATGCAATGTACAATATGCGCTTAACCCTAAGCCAAACGGAGAAATTGAATATTTTGTAATCGAAGTAAATGCCAGACTTTCCAGAAGCTCTGCTCTTGCCTCTAAGGCGACAGGTTATCCGCTTGCCTATGTTGCAGCAAAACTTGCTCTTGGAAAAAACCTAATTGAAATAAAAAATAAAGTTACCCAAAAAACAATCGCTTGTTTTGAACCGGCGCTAGACTACGTAGTTGTAAAAATTCCACGCTGGGATATAACGAAATTTAAAAAAGCAGAAGAAACGATAGGAAGCAGTATGAAATCTGTTGGAGAGGTAATGGGAATAGGCAGAAAATTTGAGGAGGCATATCAAAAAGCCATAAGAATGCTGGACTTGGAATTGGAAGGAGCAACAAGCGAAAACTTATTAAACGGGGTCGCTCTGGTTGATTACCTAAGAACTCCCACTCCAAGAAGAATATTTGCTATCGCCAAGGCGATTAAAGGAAAAATGCCGGTTGAAGAAGTTTATAAAATAACAGGCATTGACCCCTGGTTTTTAGAAAGAATCAAAGAAATTGTAAGCGAAGAACAATTAACCCCAAAAAATGTTAAAGAACTTACCAAAGATAAAATTAAAAGCTTAAAAAAGATCGGCACTTCAGACAAAAGAATTGGGCAATTAACAAACACCACAGGTTTAAAAATCAGAGAACTACGCAAGCTATTTAAAATCTTTCCTTCTGTTTTTCAAATCGACACCCTAGCAGGAGAATTTCCGGCAAAAACAAATTATTTATATATGACTTATAATGGGTCTCATAACGACGTTGAACCCTTAAAAAAAGATGGTGTAATTGTTCTTGGTTCGGGCCCATACAGAATTGGGTCTTCGGTAGAATTTGACTGGACCAGCGTAAATACTGCTCTTGCATTAAAAGATCACGGCAAAAAATCTATCGTTGTAAATTGTAACCCGGAAACAGTTTCCACGGATTATGACATTTCCAATAGGCTTTATTTCGAAGAATTAACATTTGAAAGAATTGCCGATATTTATGATTTTGAAAATCCCCACGGAATAATTATTTCCGTTGGAGGACAAACACCCAATAATCGAGCAGGATCTTTAAAAAACTATGGCGCCAATATTTTAGGAACAGATCCTGATAATATCGATAGAGCAGAGAATAGGTCAAAATTCTCCAAGCTATTAGATAAATTGGAAATTAAACAACCTGATTGGGATAAATTTATAGATGAAAACTCAGCTTTAAAATTTGTAGAAAAGGTGGGTTTCCCTGTACTCCTGCGTCCGTCTTTTGTACTTTCCGGAACCATGATGCGGGTCTGCCATACAAAAGACGATCTTTTGCAATTTATGCACGACGCAACACAAGTTTCCAAAGAGTACCCGATTACGATCTCCAAGTTTATCGATGAAGCAAAGGAAATTGAATATGATGCTGTTGCGCAAAAAGGAGAAATTAAGGCGCACATTATATCCGAACACATCGAAAACGCAGGAGTACACTCCGGAGATGCGTCAATTGCAATTCCGCCGCAAAAAATTTATGTTGAAACTCAAAGAAAAATTGAGCAAATTGCCGAAAAACTTGCCAAAGCTCTAAGAATTAGCGGACCATTTAATATTCAATTTTTGGCAAGAGAAAACGATGTTCAGGTAATAGAAATAAACCTAAGAGCTTCCCGAACCCTGCCTTTTATGTCCAAGATTACCGGAATTGATTTTGTTGGGCTTTGCGTAAATGCATTTTTCGGAATAAACGACAAGAAAATAGAAATTTCTCCTAAGAATTTTGTTGCGGTAAAAGTTGCGCAATTTTCTTTTGCCAGATTAACAGGTGCCGATCCTGCGCTTCATGTAGAGATGTCCTCAACTGGGGAAGTTGCTTGTTTTGGAGAAGATGTTGAAGAAGCTTTTCTTAAAGGAGAACTTGCGGTGGGCGGAAAAATTCCGGAAAAAGGATTTTTTGTAAGCCTTGGGGGAGACGAAAATAAAATTAAGTTTTTAGAAAGTGTCCGGAAAATATATAACCTAAAGCTGCCAATTTACGCAACGGGAAACACCGCGAAATTTTTAAACAAAAATTCAATTAAAACAAAAAGTCTTTACAAACTACATGAGAAAAAATCTCCTAATCTTTTGGAGTATTTTCAGAACGGGAAAATTGACTTAGCGGTAAATATTGTTGATTCATATATTAAAAAAATAATTGATGACGACTACGCCATAAGAAGGTCTGCGATCGATCACAACGTTCCGCTTTTTACTAACAGACAAAAAGCAGAACTTTTTATTAAAGCAGTTTGTGAGAAAAAATTAGACGAACTTCCAATAAAGGCTTGGAACGAATACGTAAAATGAAATTAATTACATTGCCTGGGCTTATTGATCCGCATGTACATCTTCGCGACATGGGTCTTAACCATAAAGAAGATTTTTATACAGGAACCTCCGCTGCTCTTGCCGGTGGCTTTACTACGGTTGTTGATATGCCTAACAATATGACCCCAATCTTCACACTTGCTGATCTCAGAGAAAAAATTAAAACAGCAAAAACAAAAACGGTTTGCAATTTAGGATTTTATTTTGGCACAGACGGAAAAAATCTTAATGAATTTAAAAAAGTAAAAGGACTCGTTTTGGGATTAAAAGTATATTTGAATGAAACTACCGGAAACTTTCTAACTGATTGGAGAAATTTGAAAAAAATTTTTATTGCATGGCCAAAAACAGCAGGACCAATTTTACTTCATGCCGAAGATAAAGCAGTTCCTTTTGCAATTAAAGTTATCGAAAAAACAAAAAAGAGAACTCATTTTTGCCATATAAGTACAAAAAAAGATTTATTAAAAATTTTAAAAGCAAAAAAAAGAGGATTGCCAATTACCTGCGGAGTAACTCCTCATCATTTATTTTTAACTGTTAATGATTTAAAAAAACTTAAAGGCCTCGGAATAATGAAGCCTCCGCTGGCAACACAAGCAGATCAAGATTTTTTATGGAAACATCTTGATGATATCGATATTATCGAATCCGACCATGCCCCACATTCGCTAGAAGAGAAAACCGCTGAAAAACCTGCTTATGGCATTCCGGGACTGGAAACAACCCTGCCATTATTGTTAACAGCGGTAAGTGAGGGAAGGTTAACAATCAAAGACATCAAAAGATTATGCTACCAAGGACCGATAAAGCTGCTGATGAATTCACCACATCCCCGTGTGACTAATATACCTGTATATTGGACAGAAGCGAACAATAGGATTATTGTTGATTTGGAAGAAGAGTGGACAATTAAAAATGAGAATTTAAAAACAAAATGCGGCTGGTCTTCTTTTGCCGGGAGAGAAGTTATTGGAAAAGTTAAGGAAGTGTACTTGCAAGGAAAGATTGTTTATAAAAATAGTAGGATTCTAACAAAACCTGGATCAGGAAAAATCATAACTTATTGACAGAATGAGCCAATAAATCGTATCATTGCTTTAATGAGAGATTTAAAAATTCCGTTTTTTACAATTCTTTTTATAGTCTTAGGTTTAATTTTTTACACCAAAATCTTCGGTCCAATCCCTTTTTACGTAAATAACATCCAAACTACAAAAACCAACCTTTTCCATGCACAAGGAACAGGAAAAGCAGTTGCGGCTCCGGATACGGCAACTGTAACCGTTGGAATTACACAGGATGCCCCAACAGTAGCAGATGCCCAAAGCAAGGTTAATGCTGCAATGGATAAAATAATTAATGATATTAAAAAACTGGGAATCGAAGAAAAAAATATTAAAACCCAAAATTATAGCGTTTATCCTAAATATAACTATGCACTAGGAACAAATAAAATTGACGGTTATACGGTTTCCCAAAATTTAGAAATAAAAGTAAAACCAATTGGAAAAATTAATCAAATAATAGATGCTGCAACTGCGGGAGGAGCAAATATTGTAAACCAAGCGTCGTTTGGCTTTAGCGATGAACTTAAGAAAAAACTAGAAGATCAGGCAAGACAAGAGGCAGTTAAAGACGCAAAATCAAAAGCAGAAAGTCTTGCAGGTGCAGCGGGAATAAGACTCGGGAGAGTAATCGACGTTACGGAAAACACAACAGATTACATAATAAGACCTATGATGGAAAAAGCAGCTCCAATTGGAGGCACCGACTCTGTGGAAATACAACCTCCAACAACCATTACTCCCGGAGAAAATACTGTTTCTTCAACTGTAGACATTTCCTACGAAACATACTAGCTACTTATTTCCACTGTGAAAGCTTGTGTGAACTTCTCTTAATTGCTTATTTGTAATATGGGTATAAATTTGGGTTGTGGCAATATTTTTATGCCCAAGCATTTCCTGAACAGACCTAATATCCGCACCATTTGTAAGTAAATCTGTTGCAAAAGAATGGCGAAGAGTATGAACTGTTGCATCTACAGGAATTCTTGCTAAACGAACGTACTTTTTAACCATACGTTCAACGCTTCTTGCGGTTAGGCGCATTTTTTCACCATAATTATCTTCTATCACTTTGCCAGAATAACGGATAAACAAAGGCTTAAAAACATCCTGTCTTTTATCTGAGTATCTTTTGAGCCACTCTGCAGCGCGGTCGGAAATAAACACGATCCTGCTTTTTCCGCCTTTTCCAATTACTCCAAATTCCTTTCTGTCTAGATTAATCCTGTCTTTATTTAATCCTACTAATTCCGAAACACGAAGTCCGCTGGAAAATAAAAGCTCCAAGATTGCGCGGTCGCGGATTCCTTCTTCGCTCGAAGTATCTGTAGCCATTATTAGTTGATCTACCTGGTCTTTCTCTAAAAACTTTAAAGATCTGCTTTCTGTTTTTGGCAAATCAATTTTGGAAGGCTCTAAAGTTTTATAATCGTTTTTAATTAAAAAACGCAGGAACGATCGAAGAGCAATTACGTAATAATTCTGAGTGACCTTTTTTAAAGTTAAACCATGAATATCCTCACGGTTTGCTAAAAATACCCTATACTTCCTAACTATTTGTAAATCTAAATCTTCCAAGCTTTTATGCGGTAGGGCAGACCCGCCTGCCTCGCTTTGCGAAGCATCGCGGGCAGGGGAGAACCATTTATTAAAAACCTCAAGATAATGTTTGTAATCACGAATAGTTAACTTAGAACAGTTTTTTTCTATCTCCAGGTATTCTAAAAATTGATCTATTAATTCGGGCAATGTTCCTTTCATACTTACGTCGCAGAATAATTATATCAAACAATAAGACCTTAATGTCAACCGCAAGTTGACAAAGATCAAAGAAAAATCCCATACTAAATATATGCGGGATAAATACATTGAACTGATTAAAGAATATATTAAACTAAAACCGGAATACAAACTAACAATAGAAGAAATTAGGACAAATATCCTTACTGTTGGCGCAACAGAAGAAGAGTTAAATGAAGCCATTAAACAACTCACAGGACTTCCTTTTACCACTCATCTTATGGCAAACAAAAGCCACAAGCACTCAAAATCATTAAGCAGGTTTAAAAAACATAATGCAAAAAGAACAATCGGAGGTCTTTCGGTAATGTTTACTTTGCTCATATTTACCTTATATTCTTTTTTAATTCCCGCCAAACAATCCCAAAATACAACATTACAAAATAAAACCTCGGTCCTAGGCAAAAAAACTGAACTTAAAAAATTAATCCCTGTTGTTTTTGCCAATACAAAACCAATGAACGCAGAAAAAGTTTTCTCCTATCCGGAGTCCGGCACACAGCCTGTTATTGTTGATAAACCACAAAAAGAAGTATTTGGCTTTTTTCCATATTGGATGCTTGATAAATCAAGCGAAATAGACCTAAGATACTTAACATCAATTAGTCTTTTTGGAATAGAAATTGACGGAAAAGGTGGCATAGTAACAGCAGACAATAACGGCCAACTTGATGGCGGATGGAGCATGTGGAACGATCCGCGGATGGACGGACTTATTAGAAGAGCAAGAGATAATAATTTAAAAGTTTACATTACCTTAAAATCTCTGAGCAACAATAATATTCAGGATCTTATGCGCTCTCCGCAAGCCCAGAAAGCATTTATATCCAATGCAATTTATTTGGTAAATTCTAAAAATCTGGATGGAGTTAATTTGGACTTTGAGTTTATTGGGACTGCGCCTCCCGACATCAAATCAGGTTTTGTTAGGCTAACAACAAATTTAAACGCAGAACTAAAGCGTCAAGTACCTCACGCAACACTAACTGTTTGTACGTATATCCATTCTGCTTCAGTTGACACATTTTTTGACATACCTCTTTTAGCGCAAGTCTCCGATGCCTTTGTAGTAATGGGCTATGATATGAGTTTGCCTTTCGGACCTGCAGGACCAATTGCGGCAATGGGCGGTAAAACTAGCGTATCTAACTACCTTAAGGATTATCTGGAAAACGTATCTGCGGATAAAATAATTCTGGCTGTTCCTTATTATGGCTATGATTGGGCAAAAACAAATAGCTCCCAAACCGAAATGCTTTCGTATGCACAAATCGCAGAAGAAAGTAAGAAATCTCAAATCCGCTGGGACAGTGTTACTCAAACACCATCTTACACTTATACAACAAACTCTGTCTTACATGAAGTTCATTTTGACAGCGTTAGATCTTTAGGGATAAAGTACGACTTAATAAATAAACAAAAGTTAAAAGGAGTAGGAATTTGGGCGCTTGGATACGATGGCCAAAACTCTGATTTACAGAAATTAATAGTTGATAAGTTTTACAAATAAACTTGACAAAACCAAGGAACAAGGTCTTGTTATTGCGGAATCAGACGAAACCCATGAAAGTGGATTCATAACAAAAGACGACCTTGGAAGCTATCGTGGAGAAATTCCAAGATTAAATCAAGAACCTAGGATTATTAATCCGGAAGAAATGAACAAGGTTTCTTTTAGCGCAACTCCAATGAACAATCCTTCGAAGTAATAATAATCCTACGGGATACCTTTATATAAAATAATTGATCACTCTATAAGACTATTTCGTAGCAAAGATTAAGTTAACAGAACTTCCGCTTATTCCAACCCCAACAACATTCCAGGAAGAATTTAGTTGATTGTTGTCATGTGGCGCATCTCCCGCAAATATCCATTCAATTAAATGCGTACCGCCTAAAATATATCCTATTGATGAATTTTCTCCAACTCCTCTTAAGCCCATCTCTTTCATCTTGTCCTCAGTAAAGTAAGCGGAAAATCCAGCATGCTCATCCAGTTTTTTATCGTTATTAAATTTTTCGGCTCTTCCTTGAGAATAATCCGCAAGCGCCTGATCCCAATTTAAAGTAGATTTTCCCTTTACCTGTCTATACTTATTTAATGCATCAAAAACTTCTCTTGGGCTTGCCATTTGCTCATCCTGGCCAACATTCATAGTCCAAGTATGTTCACTTATTTGCTTTGCTTTACCCCAAGAATCATTGCTGGCTCCGGCTACTTCCGCATTTACAGCACCTGTAATTGCTGGGGTTACAGTAAGCTTTGCTAAAAGCTCTTCGGACGCTTGCTCCTGAGTTACTACATAACCATTAATTAAAACCTTGCTGATTCTTTTGTTTATTTTTTTTACTACCACCGGTTTGCTGTGCACTTTTAAAACATTTCCATTGGCCGGTTTTAAACTTAAAAAAACAAGTTCTTGAATTGGTGCTGATTTACTTTGAACTGAGAAGACTAAGAGAAATAAGGAAATTACCGAAAACAAGCCATGCATAAGCAAAATAACTTTAACTCAAAACACAATAAATTGTCAAATTAATCTTTTTCAGCTTCATAGAAGTACAAATTAGCCAAGAAATTTAGCTTTGATTAGCCTCAAAAAAAATAAAATGCTTTAACCCTATAGTAGGGGATAACGCAAAAATCAGGCCTTGGTAGAAGAAAAGAGAATATAAAAACCGGGCAATGCATACATAATGATTTTTCTATAATTAGCAGAAAATTAAACAGCGGATATAACCACTTCTCCCCGGAACCATGCCTGGATGACGTCGTAAAAGTATTATTGTGCGACGTAAGACCATTTAGCTTCCTAGCGGGGTCTTTTGCAGTTTTTTAACAGGCGACGGTAACGCGACACGAATTACAAATAATAAATATCTTATTTACACAAAACCATTTACTTCTCTTTACACGTTACTTGTTTTTAATGATCTCCCAGGGGCTCCTCTCCGCCAAGATCACCTGTTAGCAGACACTGTATGAGAATGATAGACAAATGGTTTCGTGATGGATGCCTTAAGCGAGAGCACAAGAAGACACATTCGTATTTTTTTCGAGCAACTATCTACCGACAGAAAAATTATACCCACTATTCCCGACGGAGCAAAGCTGTCTTGTAGTCTGTGAAAATTCCCTTAATATTAGTGTGAAAACACTTATCCACAAAAATATTTTCATTTAGTTATAGGCCTATAATTATTTTTTAGAAACTATATCAAACAATGTCATTATTTCGCCTGTTCTTATTTTAGACCTCTTCCCTCTCCTCTACTCTATCCCAAAGAAAATATTTTTTTTATGACCAAGGGGTATATAAAACAAGTACTGTAAATACAATTATCGATACTAAAACATATTCCCAGATAACAGCCTTAAACAGCCTCTTGTCAAACCACACTTGGGAAATACCGACTATTGTATAAAAAACCCCTGTTAAGAATAATGCGATTAGAGTTGGAGTGCTTGGCCAAAACCATAAAAGAACAGACAGCTCAAATAAACAAGCTGTAAGAAACAAGACCCAGCTAATCTCCGACGACAGCTTTTTCTCCAGAGTATGCATCCAGAGCGACTGTAAAATTAACGGAAAAGTAAATGCAAAAATTAAACCAAGCGTAACTACTACGTTAAGATGAAGCGAAAACACTACGTTTGATAAAAAGAAAAACGACACAAGAGTTATTGTAAAAGCAACGGTTCTTGCTCCAGACAAGAGCGCAATTGTTCTCATAGAAGATACTGTAAAAATATTTTCACTTAAAAATAGCGAATATAATCCTATGGCATACAAGGAAGTCATTACCAGTCTTGTTAAAAGCCTCCCCGGAGCCAAAAGGTAAAAAAGCCCAAATGCTAAGCTAAAGAAAAAAGGTAAAATAAAAATTTGCCAAGAAAAATTATCCTTAAGATCCTTTCTTAAAGAAAGAAATAGTAAAACATCTGTAAAAACCGCGAGAACAAACATTACATAAAACGCAAGTTTTCCCAGAAAATGTTCTATTAAAAAAAGGAGAAAAGATAATATAAATACCGATATCACAAGACGCTGTCTTTTACTGGTAATAAACCTTTCAAATCTTAAAAATAAAGATTTAATTTTTTTAAATGGTGCCATCTCTCTTCTTTTAAACATCTATAAATTAAGCAACGTTTGTATAAACTTTTTGGACATCATCTAATTCCTCTATTGAATCAACGAATTTGGTTAGCTTTAAAATCGCTTCATCATCGGTAACATCAACAGTTACTATAGGGTTTCTTATAATCTCTGCCGCTGTAACCTCTATTCCCTTTTTTATTAGTGCGTCTTTAACTTTTGTCATGTCCGCAATTGATGTAAATATTAAAACTCCGTTTTCTAAATCCTCTATGTCCTCTGCTCCATTTTCCACTGCCAAATTAAATATCTCGTCAAAAGTTAATTCCCCTTTTGTTGCTTCAATTTGCCCCACTTGCTTAAATTGATATGCTACAGATCCGGGCTGACCAAAACTTGCCCCTGCCTTATGAAATATGCTTTTAATAAAAGACGTAGTTCTGGTAGAGTTATCTGTTATAGCCTCAATAATTACAGAGACTCCCCCCGGCGCAAATCCTTCATAAATTACTTCCTCCATCTCCCCTGCTTCTTTTCCCAAAGCCCTTTTGATTGCTCTTTCAACATTTTCTTTAGGCATATTTGCAGCTTTTGCGCCGTCCATAGCAAGTCTTAGCTTAAAGTTCTGGGCAGGATCGCCTACTCCCCCACCCTGCTTTACAGCAATTGTAATTGCATTGGAAAGTTTAGTAAAAGCCAAACCTCGCTTTACGTCCGCAGTGCCTTTTTGTCTTTTAATTGTTGACCACTTGGAATGTCCACTCATAAACTCCTTTCAGTCGTAATATCCAATAATCCAATAAGCAAATATCAAATTATTGGTAGTATTAATGCACTATTATAACCTTTCTATCTTGACTTTTGCAATAAATGTTAGTAAAATTTTCCAATCTGTTTGCTCCAAAAAAATGACCGATCTCCAATTGAATGCCTTGAAAACACAAGCAGTTAAAACTGCCTTAAACGGAGACTGGAAAAACGCAATTGAGCTCAACAAAACACTTTTAGGACAATCCCCCAATGACATAGACACCCTAAATAGACTTGGACTTGCCTATTCGGTTACAGGAGATCATGTTAATGCTAAGAATACATATCAAAAAGTTTTTCAGCTTGACCCTCTAAACATGATCGCGCTTAAAAATTTAAAAAAACTAAACGGCAAAAACAACAGTGGTAAACCTTTGCAAGGACAATTTTTAATAAAATGTAACTTTTTGGAAGAAACAGGAAAAACAAAGGTGGTGGAATTAATAAATATCGCCCAGCCTCACGTTATACAAACACTAAAAACAGGGCAAAACGTAGACTTGGTAGTAAAAAGATCAAAGATTTTTATTTTAGACTTTGAAAAACAATACGTCGGAGTACTGCCGGATGATATTGGCAACAGATTAATAAAATTTATCAAAAACGGCAATTGTTATGAAGCTTATATAAAATCTACCAATCAAAATAAAGTAAACGTGTTTCTCAAGGAAGTAAAAAGAGCAACAAAATTTAAGAACCAACCTTCGTTTTTAAGCTCTTCCGAATCTGTTTTGGAATTTGAAAAACCAAGAAAATCACGAAGCAAAGCTGGCAATTCAGACAACGATAACTCTGAGGAAGAAGATTAATTTTTGTGCGTATCCTTCTGAAAAACTACCCTACCCTGCTGTAATTTTTTCTTAACATGATGGGTTTCTTTTTTTATATTTTGTTTTTTTAATGACCACACGGATAGAATAATCGAAATAAGCCCAATGATTACAACTATGGTAATAAACATTTAAAATTTATCAGTAGAGATTGAATCTCTTCCGAGAATAATTATAACATCCGCCAGAGATTTTTCCCGTGCAAGCTCAGTCGGATAACGAAACATGGAGCTTAGTCTACTGATCGTATATGTTTTCTCCCCATAATAGTAAATTCTAGATCTGTCTTCAACTTTCTCTGATGTAATAACTAAAACCACGTCTGCTCCTAAGTTGGAAAGAGCATCCGCCATTCTGTTTCCAAATCCGGATATTTCGGTTGCGTTAATAATCTCCACTCTTTTTTTATCATTACTAATTGCCGTGTCTGCAAATAGAGTTGAAGAAACATAATCTTTTCTTGCAATATCGCTACCTTCCACTAAGTCCTTCTCGTAAATTGACTCCGAAGGAACCGACCGCGTAAACAACATAAGTCTTATGATATCAATAAAAGTTAATTCTGAGCTTTTATTTTTGTGTTTAAGCAAAACTCCTAAAAGGTTTAAAAATATATTGGTTTTCCGGATATCTAAGGATTTGTCAACAATTACGGTCTCAACGGGAATTCTTAAGTAACTGCTTATGTCTTCAGGTTTAATGTTCTCCTTAACATTCAATAGCGATATTGATTTATTTTGAGGCGAAAACGACAAAACTTTAATTCCCTCGCCTTGATAAAACGCAACGGTTTTGCGGTGCAATCCGTCAAAAGTGCTGTTTTTATAAATAACAATAAATTTTATAAGAAGGGACATAAAAACTAAACTAAAAAATAAAGCAAAAAAAACAACACCGATATTAAAATTATTTTTTTTAGTTTTGGCTTTCCTTGACATATTTTGTTAGCTATATATATAGTAAAGGAAATAAACCGCTAAGGCAATTATTCAACTTGCTTAAGAAGATTTTCCAGCTCTAAGGGAAGCCCGCTGGTAAACTCTACAGTCTTGCCTGAAAAAGGATGCTTAAAGGAAATCTTAGTAGCATGCAAAAAAACTCTTCCTAAATATTTTCTATCCTCTCTGGAAACTTTTCTTCCTGCATAAAGCTCATCTGCAAAAATTGGCCTGTTTATATATTTTAAATGAACTCTTATTTGATGAGTCCTGCCTGTTTCCGGATATAACTCGAGCAAAGTTAGTTCTTCGGTTTTATTTGATATTTGATATTTGATATTTGATATTACGCGGTAACGCGTCATTGCTTCCCTACCGCCGGCTATCACTCCGAATCTTTTCCTATTCCAAGGCAATCTCCCTACAGCTGCCTTAATTTCTCCTTCTTCCGGAATAATCTTCCCATGTGCAAGAGCTAAATAGGTTTTTTTTACTTCCCTCTCCTTAAATTGTCTTTGTAATTCTTTAAAAGCAGCTTCGTTTTTCGCAACAAGCAAAATTCCCGAGGTTTCTTTATCCAGTCTATGGACAATGCCCGACCTTTTTATAAAATCAGACTCCCGATCCGAATCGCTGGGAAAATCAATATGCTTATCTGTAAGATCTTGAACTGTAATTTGATGTCTAGTTGTTTCTGAACGGTTTACAGTAACCCCTGCAGGTTTATCCAAAACCAAAAGATTGCTATCTTCGTAAATTATCTTAATACTGTTCATTTCTTAATTGATCTTTTGGAAACAAGTTTTTGATAAAGAAAAAGCGCTAATGAAAAAACAAAAAACAATGCAACCGCAACATGTTCCTTATCGAGAGATAACGGACTTCCGTTAAAGAAGATAGAAATTAAAAAAGTAGTTAAAGAATAAACCAATAAAAATGCCAAGAAAAGCGATCCTTCTTTAAACTCCCCTATTAATGTTTGCGGAAGAATAAATTTAATAACCATAATTAAAAAAACAATAAAGATTATAAGAGAAGCGAGACTGGCAAAGCTATAACCTGCAAGCAACATATATCCTAAGTAGCCAAAAGGCATTGCGGCTAAGAGTCCTATTGTATAAAAATCAAAAATTCTTCCTAACGGTAGTTTTTTGGATACGCAAAATAAGTAAAGAAAAACTATCCCTCCCAATATCCCTCCGATAAGCGAAAGTCCCGGAAAATAAGGAAATAATATAAATCCCAAAAAAGACATAAATATTTTTTCCGGAAATATTAAAACATAAAAAAATCTTGCAAATAAAAGCGCAAAAAAGGCAGTTAAAAAAGCAACGTTAAAAACTTGTTCTGTGGGAACATCTTTTCTAAGCAAAACAAAATCTTCGTGAGTTAATCTATAAACAGAAAATAAAAAAACTATAAAGCATGCAAGTAGTACTAAAATGAAAAACTGCATATTAAGCTTTTTCGGTGTATGCGCCTGTTCGGGTGTCTATTTTAACCTTATCTCCAATGTTAATAAAAAGAGGGACCTTAGTTCTAATTCCGTTTTCTAGAATTGCGTCTTTAAAAATGTTAGTTGCAGAATTACCTTTCATGCTGGGCCCTGTTTCTGCAACCTCTAAATCGATTTTTGGCGGAAGATTTAATGAAAGCGGCTCATCATCAATAAAACTAATATTGAATTCTTGGCCTTCTTTTAAATATAAATGTTCAGGATCGATTGCTTTTAAAGGAATTGTTATTTGTTCATAAGTTTTCGTGTTCATAAAATATGCGTTATCTGTATCCTTATATAAAAACTGCATATCTTTTTTTAAAACTTGAATTGGATTAACTTTAGTGCCGTTAATAAAACTTTTTTCCAAAGAGTTACCGGTCTTAATGTTTTTTACTTTAACTCTAATTGTGGCGCTTCCCCTGCCCATCTTGATGTGTTCGTATGATTGGACGACAAAGATATTTCCTTGGTCTTCAAACACAGTGCCTGCTCTTAATTCTGTTACACCAATCATTATTATTTTATCCTTTTAACTCTAATTAAACCGGAGAATGGAACCACCTCTACTCCTTTTTTCTCTAACTGATCAAGGAATAAATTGGCTCCAAGAGAGTCGGAAGCCATATGCCCGGAAACTATTACGTTTAGATGATTTTTTTTTGCTTCTTCATAGCTTGGCTCTCCCATATGCATCTCCACTATTGTTCCTATTCCTGCGTGTGTCATTCTTTCGTAGATCAGCTTTGACCCAGATGTACCACCTGTAAAACCGGTCACAGCAACTTTTCCCGCTCTATTCTTTGGCGACCCAACAGTAATTTTTGGACCGGAATTTGTTTTTTTAGCAAGTGCAAATTCCGGAATTTCTTCAACTGCTTCAAGAACTTCTCCAACCGTTTGACAATCTTTCTTTTTTAGATGAGCAGAAATGTAATTATGCCCCATATTATCCCAAATTGTGTGAATTACCATAAAGGGAATATTTAGCAACCTTGCAGCGTCTACACTCTGAAAATGATTCGCAGGACCTAAACTTCTTTTTACTTGACTAATACGTTCATTAAGTAATGATTCAGCAACATTTACGGGGATTCCTAAGGATTCCATAACATCGATCTGTACATCCATTACTTCATCTAATGCAACCAAAGCCTGTCCTTCGGGGTGATGTCCGATAATCAGATCTATTTTTCCTTGCCCTTCCGGAGTCTTTGACGTAGAAGGGTTACCTTTTTCATTTAATCTATCAGTTAAAACAACTTCCCCGGTCGTTATGTCTATACCAACGATAACTTTCCCAATTTTTGTTTTTGGATCTCCAAAGAGAATCCTAGAATCCGCATAAGGATTTTTAAGCGATTCTTTATCGAAGAATTGTTTCTTTTTTTCCGGAAGTTCTTCGTAATCTTTCTTTGTCCTTGCCAATGCTTTTCTTACACCCTCTGTTCCTCTCGGATCTGCCTTGCTTCCCATCTCTATTGCCAAATCGTAAATTTCCTGAATTGTCATACTGTCTATTTTAGCACTAAAAAGCTTAAAAATAAAGCTTGTGCTAACCTTTGCCGAAGTGGATAAACCTGATATAATAGTCTAAATTGGGCAAGTGGCCTGCCCGCAATGCTTCGCAAAGCGATGCAGGCGGGCGGAATGCCTGTCCTCCGAAGCTTTAGCGAAGGAGGAGTATACGCGGCCGAAGGCAAAAAACTTATTGATAAAGCAATGTTCTTTGCAAAATTAAAAATATAAATTGGGCAAGTGGCGGAATGGTATACGCGGTAGTCTCAAAAACTACTGATCGCAAGATCTTGTGGGTTCGACTCCCTCCTTGCCCACAAATTATTTTATCAGACCTCTTATTTGCCCCTGGAGAAAATAGAGAAAATAGAAAAACAATATTACTACGACTATTGGCAAGATAGTTAAAGTAATAATTGTAAAAATCGCGCTAAACCATTCGTGCCTTGGATCTTTGGGGCGGATGGCTAACATTTTTGTTTTAAACCTAAAGTTTGAAAATTTAGTGGTAAACGGCTTTCCAAAAAATACAACCCAAAGATAATTAGTTGTATATCTAAGCATCATTGTAAACGGTCCTTCTGCGGCAAGTCTTCTGCCGGATGAATACATTGGCAGTCGGAATGTCCATTTTACTCTTCCAACCTTAAACATCTTTACCGCAATGTCCGCATCCTCACCATAAAAAGTATAATGTTTAACATCATATCCCCCTACTTTTTCAAAAGCGCTTCTTCTTAAAACAAAATTCCCCCCCTGCAACATTGCCCCGGTTTTTAAAACGTTGTTCGCAATTAGATATAACGAAAAAGTGTAGTAGTAAAAAAGCTTTACCATTATTTTCATAAAATCGGAAAGGTCGTAATAAATAAATGGTCCGCTTAAAGCAACAAGATCGTTCTTTCTGGAAAATTCTCTTAAAACTTTATCTATCCAACCGGGTGTAAGTCTGGTGTCCGCATCAACATTAGCAATTAAATCACCATCGGAAATTAAATACCCTGCCTTTCTTGCAGCAACAAGTCCTCTTCTTGGTTCATCAATAACTTTGACTTTCTTAAACTCTTTGGCAATTTGCTTTGTATTGTCAGTCGAAGCATTATTAACAATAATTACCTCAAAATCATAGTCTTTGTCCTTTGTTTCTTTAAAAATGGATTGCAAACAGTCCTTGAGGTAATTTTCCTCGTTATACGCAGGAATTACAAAACTAATTTTCATCTATTTGCTTATTATATACTTTTTAAAGAGGCTATTCTAGATCTTTTTGTAGCTTTCTATTGCTGCTTTATAAGCATCTTCCCACATCTTGGCAATTTTTTCGGGAGAAAATTGGCAAACATATTCCCTTGCCTGTTTACCCAGCTTTTCCATTTCTTTTTGATTTTTATAAAGGTGAATAATTTTTTCTTCAAGAGCTTTTTGGTCATCCGGCTCTACTACAAGTGAATTGACTCCGTCCTTGGCGTAATCTTTTAACCCCCATGCGTTAGTTGACACAACTCCCATTTCGCAAGCCATTGCGTTCATCATGGAAATACTTTGTGTTTCGGCAACGCTCATCATTACAAAAATATCATTTGCATTATAAAGACGTGCAAATTTTTGCGGGCTTTCAATAAAACCAAAGAATTTTGAATTATTACTAAGACCCGAGTCTTCTATTAATTTTTTAAGATCCTGCTCGCTTGATCCTCTTCCCGCAATTACAACGTTAATTTCGGGGATATTTTTTTTAAGATTCGCAGCTGCTTTTATCATCATGTCCACTTTTTTTTCCGGAGCAAGCCGACCCGCATAAAATAAACTAAAATCGGAAATTCCATATCCCTTTTTTAACTCCGCTTTAGATTTTACCGGCTTAAAAGTTTCCACATCAACAGGATTTGGAACAACGCCACTTGGCGCATTAAAACCATATTTTTTCATTTCGTTAAGAACGGGGCTGGATGGAGAAGAAACAAACTCACATTGGCTATAATACCAAGCATCATATCTGGAAACTGCATTTTGAACTAACTTCCCTTTTAAAGGTGAATAGCTTAAAAACTGAACAATCGGCGTATGATTTGTGCCAACCAATGGTTTTCTTAATAACTTTGCATCTAGAAATGCTTCCATTCCGACTCCCGCAATTAAATTTGTATGAATTACATCCGGATTAAATTTTTTAAGGCTAATTGAGCCTAACCCTGTGGGAATTACAAACCGGCTTTGTTTTGTCCCTGTTGGAAACGAAAATGATGGAAAACGGGTAATTTTTATGTTCTTGTGTAAAAAAACTTCTTCGTAAGGTAATTTGAGTAAATCATAGTTTTTCTTACTATATTTTGGAACAAAGTAATTTATTAGATGCCCCCTTTTAGCAAGTTCTTTTCCGGAGGCAACAATTGTATCGGCTATTCCGCTGAGTTCTGGATAAAAATTGTCTGAATAAATTGCAATTCTCATTAAACTTTTAGTAAATTTTTCTTTTTTATATCTTCTATAAATCTATTTATTTTTTTCTTAAAACGGTTGTACGTATAATAAATAATTATTGCCAAAACCGCCAAAACTATTAGGACAATAGAAAAATAATCAAGATATTTGTTAAGCCTTACATAAGCTTGTCCAAAATAATAACCGATTGCTAGAAAAATCAAGGATTTTGGAACTGTTGCCAAAAAGTTAAACCACATAAATTGAGCAAGCGGAATCTTAACTACTCCTGCAGCTACTAAGATAGGAGCTCCAAAAGCATGGGATAGCTTACCAAAGATTAAAGTTTTTTTTCTATGTTTTTCAAAATGATCTTCCAGCTTCTCAACTCTTTGCTTATCTATCCCTAAGTAATGTCCCCATCTATCAATAAAATTTCCCCTACCCCATCTGCCGATTGCATAATAAATAAAATCACCTGTTAAATCAGCAATAACAATAACCGGAAAAACTATAAAAATATTTAAAAAATCAAGCGAAGAAAGAAATCCCGCAATTATGGTAATTATCGGTCCCTCAATTACCATAACGGGAAACAAAATTACATACTTATAAACCAAAAGCCACCCAATAATCTGATCAAGGGAAAATATCATGACGAATTCTATTAAAATAGGTTAAATAATACTGTTTGTATTTTTAACCTCTTTAAATTGTCAGGCTCCAACTTTAAGCGCAATCGAATCTAGCTTATCTTCGATTCTTTTTAAAGCAGCTTGCACCGAATCATCTAAGTTACTTTGCGCAACAGGCGCAGCTGATTCCGGCACCACGGTCGATGCAGTATCATAAGCTGGCATTACCGGCGCAGGATTTACATCCGGTACGGGATTTGTTACAGGACCTCCTACTAGAGGAGCTGTAGCGTCTCCCGTTGTAGGCGCTGATCCTAAAACGTTTGGTGTTGCAGATGTGTTATTTGTTTGGTCATCCATAAATCTATTGCTCACCTCCCTCCCTTTTCTTCTCTACATTATAAAATTTTATCCTATCCCCACGGAAAAGTAAATCAATTTCTGCTGTCGGTCCGTTTCTATGTTTGGCAATTAATAATTTTGTCTGCATAACCGAAGAAAACTCCGTATCCGATGGTCTGTATAAGAACATAACTACATCCGCATCCTGTTCTATTGCACCTGATTCTCTTAAATCTGCAAGCTGAGGTTTTTTTTCTCCCCTATGTTCTACAGCACGCGAAAGCTGGGAAACAGCAAGAACCGGAATCTTAAGCTCCCTTGCCAGGTTTTTTAGTGCCTGAGAAATTACCGAAACCTCCTGAACCCTACTTTCGTATCTCTTACTGCCCGGATTTGCAAGCTGCAAGTAATCGACAATTAAAAGCCCTATGCTATGCTCCATATGAAGCCTTCTTGCTTTAGTTCTCATTTCTGAAATCGTAATGCCGGGAGTGTCATCTATGAAAATCGGAGCATCTGCCAAAACCCCCATGGCATGCGAAAGCTTTGTAAAATCCGACTCTGTTAATTTTCCTGTTTTTAGCCTCCACGCATCAACATCTGCTTGCCCAACTAAAAGTCTGTCCACCAGTTCTTCCTGGCTCATTTCCAAAGAAAATACTCCCACTGCTTTTTTTTCCACAACCGCAATATGCTGCGCCATATTTACAACAAGTGCGGTTTTTCCCTGACCGGGACGTGCTGCTAAAATTAGAAGGTTAGACGCCTGCATCCCGGATAAAACATTATCCAAGTCTGTAAACCCTGTCTGAATTCCTCTTAATCCACGGCCGTGTTTATGGATTTCGTCTATTCTGTCAAAACTACCTGCGAGAGCACCTTTAATAGCTGCAAACCCCTTAACCGAATGGCCTTGAGAAATCGAAAAAACATCGGACTCTGCTTTGTTAATTAGATCCTCTACCTCTTCCTGATCGGAAAAGCCCATCTCTGCCATTTCGGATCCAATTCTTATTAAGGATCTTTTTGTAGAACCCTCTTTGATAATTTTGGCGTACTGCTCAACATTTGCCGAAGTAGGAACAGTTTCTATAAGATCCGCAAGATAAGTTGCGTCTACTTTATCGTAAAGCTTATTCTTCTTTAATTTATCAGTTAGAGTAACTACGTCAATTGGTTTACTTTCTTCGTACAACGATAACATGGCATCAAAAATAATACCGTTTATATCGTTATAGAAGTCTTTGGAAGAGACAATCTGCGAAACAAGCCCAATAGCATCTCTGTCTATTAGTATTGATCCCAATACACTTTCTTCTGCGTCTTCATTATGGGGAAGCACTTTGTTTGCCATTTTTTTACTGCAGAATTGCGACCTGCATTTCCTCGGGCATTTTATTTTCGGCTATATTTATTTTTTTAGTTTTTTCGACACCGGCAGGATCCTTACCAACTGATTTAACCCCTTCTGACGCTTTTTCTCCATAAAATATAACTATTTTTGGCTCAATTGTCGTTATAACAGATTCGTTTAAATCTTCGTCCATATTTATTACCGCAATCGTTTTTTCTTGGAATTTATCTGCCAGTTTATTCAAAACAGAAGATTCTCCAATAACTGTTTCTACTCCGTCTCCTATTAAGCCATATGCTAATTTTCCGTCGATTTTAAATGCGGATATCTTTACTCCTCCTAATTCATATTCACCCGGACCATCGATAACCAGCCTATAATCAGTAACTCTTTGAAGATCGCCTTTACTTTTTTGCAGCAGTAAAATTGCATCGGCAGGAGTTTTTGGGGTAGATGCTATAGGATCTATAATAAACGTTGTTTTTTTTGTTTTTACCTTAATTGTGTTTTTATCAATGATTGCAATTTCCATTTTTCAATCCTATCACATCCAAATTTTCTTGACAAGTAAATCTTTTTTTCGTATTATAAGGTGCCCAAAAAAGCCATATGAAAAAAGAAAAAACAGTACTTTCCTTTGTCGCGGTCTTTATTGGGTTAATTGTTGCAGGAGTAGCTTTTTACATTTTTCAATTAACAAAAACTCTTCCGCCCCAAGCAACTAAAACAGAAGTTGTTAGAACTCCGACCCAAGCTCCGAAATCAGGAATGTTTTTAACAATCCCTGAACCAAACAACGAAGTTATTTCAGATTCAAAAACTGTTAAAATTGCCGGCAAAACTCTCCCGAATTCAGTTATAATAGTTGCAACAAAAGCAAATCAGGAAGTTATTAAACCAGTCTCAAACGGAGATTTTTCTACAACCGTAACTATCGAAGAAGGCGTAAATCTTATCAGAATTACAGCTATCGCACCTAACGGAGAAGAAAAAACAGTTTTAAAAACAGTCAGCTTTACCAACGAAGATTTTTAATATGAAAATAATAATAACTTTTATTGTTTTGCTTTTTACACTTACAACTTTTCCGCCTAAAAACATCTTAGCGGTAACTCCAACGCCAGAGCCAAAAGCTCAACAGCAAATTGATGATTTAAAAACAAAAATTGCGTCCCGTGTTGCAGAGTTAAAACTTGTTGAAAAAAGAGGTGTAATGGGAACCGTTACAGACAGTTCCGATACTAAGATTACGCTAACAGATCTAAATGGAAATACAAAATATATTGACGTAGATGAGCTTACAAAGTTTGATTCTCCTTCTTCTAAAACTTTTGGGATTTCCGATATCAAAAAAGGCACAGTCTTAGGAGCAATTGGGCTTTACAATAAGCAATCACGCAGAATTTTGGCAAGAATAGTAAGTGAAATTACCCTACCAAAGTTCTTCTATGGCACAGCCACGTCCCTTGACTCAAAAAACTTTTCATTTGAATTGATAACCGAAAAAGAAAAGATAATTATTGATGTTGAAAATATTACAAAAACCGTAGAATATTCAAAGGAATTAGACGAAACTAACACCTCCGGATTTTCAAAAATGAAAAGCATGGATAATGCATATGTGGTTGGATATTGGGACTCTCAAAAGAAAAACCATCTTCTTGCTTCCAGGATAATTTTGTTCCCGGATTTTCCAAACAACCCAAAGGCAATAGTAGTACCTCAAGCATTAAATAAAGACTCCGAAATTGTACCTTCTACAGGCAGCGGGAAAAAACTAACTCCGATTGTTAAATAATGAAAAAGGGATCTTTGGAAATTGACTCGATTAGAAAAGCTTGTAAGATTACCGACAAAACTTTTAAATATATTCTTCCCTATTTAGTAGAAGGAGTAACGGAAAAACAGATTGTTAAAAGAATAAATAAGTACATTAGAAAATATTCGGAAGGAACTGCTTTTAAAACAATCGCCGCATTCGGAGAAAACTCGGCAGAAGTTCACCATCAAACCCCTACAAACAGAAAACTTAAAAAAGGCGACATAATTATGCTTGATTTTGGCTCAAGAATAAACGGACTTTGTTCGGACATGACACGTACTCTATTTTTGGGAAAAGCAAGCCCTGAACAAAAGAGAATGTACAATACGGTTCTTGAAGCACAACAACAAGCAATAGAACAATTGAACAATTTAGCAATTAAACAATCTGTGGTAAAAATTAAAGCTTATGATATTGATAAAACGGCAAGAGAATACATTTTACTTAAGGGTTATCCCAATATGCCTCACTCCCTTGGACACGGTATCGGCAGAAAAGTCCATTCGGGCTTAAGACTTTCTCCAAAATCAAAATCCTACTTAAAACCGGGTATGATTTTTTCGGTTGAACCGGGAATTTATATTAAAGACTTTGGCGGAGCAAGAATCGAAGATACGGTTTTACTTACGGAGAAAGGAATAGAAACCTTAACTAAATCAGCAAAGAAATTAATTGAATTATAAATATCCAAAGATCCTCTTTCGAAACAAAAGACGCACTTTTTAAAGATGACCTTGCTTCTTTACAAAATACATATTACTATAGAAGCATGTTGGGTGATTTAAAAAAGGAGCTAACTTCTCTTAAGCTTTTATCTATTTTGCTAACGCTGGCTGTCGGAATTTTTCTTTTGCAATTTAGCTGGCAATTTTTGGGAAATTTTTCCGATGTTATAGTTATTTTAATTCTTTCCTGGCTATTAAGCTTTATACTGGAACCGGTTGTAGAAAAACTTTCAAATTTTTCCAAATTTTCAAGAACCGCATCGTCAATAATAATTTATATTTTAGTAACTGCAGTAATTACTGCCGCTGTATTTTTGTTTATCCCGGCAATAACCTATCAGTTTGACGCATTATCCAGAATCGTACCCACTTTTCTTGATACTGCCCCAAAGTTTGTACAAAAATGGAATAAAGATCTAATTTCATCTCTGGACAATGCAGTTGCCCTTATCCCCTCTGTCGCAAACTTCTTATTCCAGCTTTTAATAATTCTTATTATTTCCTTTTATTTAATTGTTGATAATGAAAAAATCGACAAAGAAATCTATGAACTTATTCCAACCAAATGGCATAAAACCTTCAGGGATGTCCAAAACATAATTAACACAACTTTTGCATCTTTTATTAGAGTCCAGTTAACTTTTGCAATTATTAACGGCTTGTTAACGTGGGCTGTTTTACAGATTTTCAGCATCGAATTTGCCGCATCCACAGCTGTTATTGCAGGAATTCTAACTGCAGTTCCAATGATTGGTCCGATCCTAGCCATTCTCCCTCCAATTTTTATTGCTTTTATAGTAGATCCTGCCAAGGCAGTTGCAATTTTTATAATCCTACTGATCGCACAGCAAGTTATATTTAATATTTGGGGACCAAAGTTTATGGGTAAGGCTTTTAAAATTCATCCCATCGTCGTACTTCTTTCATTTATTGTCGGATTTAAAGTCGCAGGCATTATGGGCGCAATTTTCGCAATTCCTGTAATAAGCATAATCATCTTAGTAATCCGTGACCTTGGACACCACTTCATTTCCCCCAGGGAAAAATGATATAATATAGGACATTATGATTAAGACTCAGACGCTTAAGGGGTTTCGGGATTTTCTCCCGCTAAACGCCAAAAAAAGACAATACGCAATAAGCACCTTAAAAGAGGTGTTTAAGTTGTATGGCTTTGAACCGCTAGAAACTCCGGCGTTGGAATATCTGGAAGTTTTAACCGGAAAATATGGAGACGAAGGCGAAAAACTAATGTATAAATTCCAAGACAATGGGAAAAGAAAAGTTGCCCTCCGCTACGACCAAACCGTTCCGCTTGCAAGAGTAGCTGCGCAGTATCAAAATGAATTAACACTTCCCTTTAAAAGGTACCAAATCCAAAACGTCTGGCGCGCAGAAAACACCCAAAAAGGCAGATACAGGGAATTTTTACAAATGGACGTAGATATTATTGGCTCCTCTTCTCCTCTGTCTGATGCGGAAACAATCGCTATAGCAATAAGGTCTTTAGAAACCCTTAGTTTTAAAGATTTTAAAGTTTATATCAATGATCGAAAAACTGTTAGCGATTATTTCGAAACCAAATTTAACATACCCGAGGAAAAGCAAGTATTTATTTTTAGAGCGATTGACAAAGTAATGAAAATCGGAAAAACAGGGGTAATTGATGAACTTGCAAATAACGGCTTTGCTAAAAAACAGACAGAAGAAATCTTTGACGGATTAAAAACACTGTCCGCCCCGGAAAATATTAAAAAAGTTTTTAATTGCCTTGATAAAATGGGAGTCTCAAAAGAAAAATACAAATTTGATCCTTTTTTAGCAAGAGGTTTGGATTACTACACCGGGCTGGTTTTTGAAGTCGACATAGAAGGCTATTCCGCAGGATCAATTGCCGGTGGCGGAAGATATGACAATTTAATTGGAATTTTTGCCGATAAATCTATTCCGGCAGTAGGATTTGCCTTTGGCTTTGACAGATTACTGGAAGCAATGGAACAATTTAATTTATTTCCGCAAAATTTAGAAACCACAAAAGTATTAGTTGCGGTTTCAAGCCCTACCGATTCAGACAAAGCCTTAAAAATTGTTTCGGAGCTAAGAGAAAATTATATATCTGCAGAAATTTTCCTGGGAGAAATAACAGAAAAAAATCTCTTGGAAAAACAATTAAAATATGCCGACAAAAAGCAAATTCCCTATGTAATAATGATTAATGATAAAGGATTAATGATTAAAGATATGGAAAAACGCTCCCAAGAAACACTGTCTATGGAAAAAATTATTGAAAAACTAACTGCCTGCTCCTGCGGCAACTGCTAAAGTCTTGTATTACGCACAAAATTCCTGTATAATTTAGAGGTTATGAAACAAGCTATCCACCCACAATTTTTTAATGCACAGGTAATCTGCGTTTGCGGAAACCGTTTTACTGTGGGTTCTACACAAGAAGTAATTCATATTGAGCTTTGTAATAAATGCCATCCTTTTTATACAGGAGAACAAAAATTTGTAGATAGCGCATCAAGAATTCAGAAATTCCAGAAAAAACAAGAAATCGGTCAAAAACACTTGGCTGTTAAAAAAGAAAAGATAGAAATACAAAAAGCCAAATCTCAAGGCGCAATGACACTCCGGGAAATGCTTCTCAACGCTAAGTAGATTATTCTTCCTATGGACGACTATAGATTAGTTCAACTCAAAGAGCTTGAACAAAAAATCCAAGATACAAAAACTTTACTTGAAGACCCTGCCATGGCGCAACTTGCGAAACAGGAAATAGATGATTTGGAAGCACAAAAAAAGGCCATCGAAGATACTATGACAACCGAAGAAAACTCCACCGAAGACTCTTTAGATCAAAGGAATGCTATCCTGGAAATTAAAGGAGCAACCGGCGGAGACGAAGCAAAACTTTGGGGAGAGGATCTTTTAAGAATGTACACCCGGTTTGCCCAACTTCGTGGTTTTAAAGTAGAATCGGTGGACGACAATGTTATAAAAATAACAGGCAGAGAGGCTTTTGGCGCTTTAAAATACGAAGCAGGAGTTCATCGTGTTCAAAGGACTCCCGAAACCGAAAAACGCGGGCGGATCCATACATCCACTGCAACTGTCTCCATACTCCCCGAACTGGAAGATTTGGACTTACACATTAATCCTGAAGACATTGAATTTGAAGCTTTTAGATCAGGAGGACATGGCGGACAAAATGTAAACAAGGTTTCCACTGCCGTTAGGCTAAAACACAGACCAACCGGCATTACAGTAACCTGCCAAACTGAAAGGCTTCAAATTAAGAACAGAGAAATTGCAGAAAAACTGCTTAGAGCAAAACTTTGGGAAATTGAAGTAGAAAAAAGACACGGAGAAATTTCTTCATTAAAATCAACTCAGGTTGGACGTGGAATGAGGGCGGAGAAAATCAGAACCTACAACTTTCCCCAAGACCGCCTTACAGATCATCGAATCAATAGATCTTGGCACAATCTTCCCTCTTTACTTGATGGAAATTTTACAGACGTAGTCGAAGAAATGAAAAAGCTAGAAAAATCCGAGGAATTAACTGAATCTATCTAACATATTCTTATCTTTGAATTTAAGAGTTTTAACTTTTTTTAAATTTTCTTACTAATGCTTTATTCTGCAGGTAAGGCAAAAGGCATTATATAATCTTTTCCAACTTCAACACAGTCTATTGTCCCACTTTGGCAAAATTTAAAAAATAATGTTGCATCACTACTCCTAACAATTCCGTAATCGCTAACATTATAAGCAATTCCCATTTGCCTATCTATTAAAAGAGCCTGGAGTCCTTCTCTCTCTCCTCTCCAATTTGTTAGCTGTAAGGTCGCAGCTTCATTTGAAGCAACCAACATGCCCCTAAGAGTTCTATGGTATAAGTTTTTTCTTCGATCATAAGATTCCGGCAGGATTCCAACAAAGCTAATATTATCTAAATCAGATGGTTTTATTGCATTCAATCTTGCCCTATCCAAACTTAATACTTTTTCATGTTCAGGTGTACTCATAGTTTGGGTTAATTATATATATTTTTTTTCTTTATTTGTCAACTAATAGGTATTCCTTATCTTTGGATTTGAGGTCGTCTATTCTTTCCAAATTATCATATAACAGCTTAACCACTTGCCTACCGCCTGCCAAATACGGAAGAACCACATAGTCTGCGCCTGCTTTATACAAAGCTCTTGCTTCGTGTGCCTCCATTGCCATAGCAACAATTTTTGCCTTCCTATTTTCGTGCTGCAACTCCTTAAGAAGTAATAAATTATCTTCCAAATCAGGAATTGTGGAAATAACCAGTTTTGCGGTATCCAGTTTGGCCCGCTCTTGTATATCCAAGTCTGCAATATCTCCAAAAAGCCGATGCACTTTTTTACTTTGCAGATTTTTAACAACATTAGGATCAAAGTCTATTACTACAACATCCGTATCCAGATCTTCCAAGGCCTCAATTATAGAAAGGCCCATTTGGTCTCCTCCTACCAGCACCACGTGATCCTTAAGTTGCTCCATCTCTTCGACCGAATGAAGGGTGTCTTCTCTATGATTATGTTTATTTTCCATAAAGCTTAATCTTTTACCAAAAAATCTATATAGAAACTTACTGTTTACCATAAAATAAGATGAACAAATAAAAGTAGTAATACCAACCAAAGTCATAAGAGAAACTACCTGTGGGGTCACCTGTCCCAGCTTGCTTCCCAGAAAAATAAGGATTAGGGAAAACTCGGAAATCTGGGAAAGGGAAAGTCCTGTTAAAAAAGACGTCCTTTTTTTATATCCCATATCCCCCATTACCAACATTACAATTAATGGCTTTCCAATTAAAACAAAAAGGGAAAAAATAATAGCAGGAACTAAAATCGGCACAATATTGCTAAATGTCATTTGCATTCCCAGAAGAACAAAAAATATAACTATAAAAAAATCACGCAATATTCTTACTTTGGCAATTATCTGGTAATTAGCAACAGAATTAGCAAGTGCAAGTCCTGCTAAAAATCCACCAATTTCGATCGTAAATCCGACATATTTAGAGCTTACAATGGCAGCAAGCCCAAGTACCCAGGCAATACTTAATAAAAATAAAACTTCTTGGGATCTTGACACATATTCAACAATCTTTGGAAAAACTTTTTGACTTAAAATTATTATAACAGCAAATAAAGCAGCTGCTTTTAATCCGATTAAACCAAGCTGGGCAAAGACCGATTGTCCGGAGCTGTTTGCTGCAGCAGAAAGAAAAATCAAAAAAAGTATTGCTACAAAGTCTTGTATCAGCAAGGTACCAATAGACATTTTTGCATACAAAGAATGAAGCTCGCGTTTATCGGATAAAATTTTAATAATTATAATCGTACTGGAAAATGCCAAAGCAAAACCAATATATAGCGAGCTTAAGATTGGAAAACCAAATGCCAGGGAAATTATATAGGCAGAAATTACAGTTAGAATTATTTGCGCAGGTCCTAAAATTAAAGTAGTTTTTCCAACAGACGACAAATCTGTAATTTTAATTTCCAAACCAATCATAAAAAGAAGAAGTGTTACCCCTAAATCCCCCATTGCCGTAAAGAAGCTATGGTTATTTAGCTGGAATAATCCAAGCGGACCAATTAAAATTCCGGTTAAAATATAAGCAAGAATCTCCGGCTGTTTAAAAATTTTAAAGATTAACGAAAGAATCGAAGCAAGAGCAATGATTACGGTAATTTCCAGAAAAAGGGAGTCCACCTATTATTTATACTATTTGCACTAATCGCTAGTCAATGTTTAGCTGAGCTTATTTTTATCGTCCGTATGAACATGCCCCTGAGTAATTGCTAAAAGCTTAGACAACTCTTCTGCGAATTTTCTCGCATGATCCCTGCTCATTCCGATTCTACTGACAATTCTAGCCTGATTAGTTGTACCAAGTCTTTGCATAACATCAAATACTAACCCGTCAGGATTTGCTGTAATAAACACACTGTCCGTATATAAAATCGGTGTTGTATCTAAGTTTATATTAACTGCAACTTGCTGATCTTCCTGTTTTTTTTCTGCCATATATATCACCTGCCCTCCTTGTCATTCTGAGCCTAACCTTTTCGGCGGCGAAGAATCTAAGATACTCATCATGAATCATTCTTTTCGCTCAGGATAACACTAATTTTAAATTTAAAATTTTCAATTTTTATTGAATTTCTAATTTATAATGTTTAAAAATTAAAATACTAAAAATTGATTGAAAATTAAGAATTAAAAATTAAAAATTACCTAGAAATATTATTTCTTCTTCCAGTTGGATATCAAATTTCTCTTTAACAGTTTTCTTTGCCATTTCGATTAACGCCTTAACATCGGAGGCTTTTGCATTACCTGTGTTAATAATAAAGTTTGGATGTTTGTCCGAAAATTTAGCTCCGCCTACTCTTTTCTCCCATAAATCACACTGCAAAAGAATTTTTACAACCGGCACAATTGGAAAAGGATCTGTTTTAATAAATTTTTTCCATTCAACTTTCAAATTGTAAGGCAGTAAATCAAAGGGAATGTTTTTAAAAATGCTCCCCGCATTTGGATATTCCAGAGGATGTCTATTTTTTCTATATTCTATTTTTTCGGCAATTTGTTTTTTTATTTCACTACGTTCTCCTTTTTTTAACTTGAAAACCGAATCTATAATAAATTCTTTTTCGCCCTCCCCTTTTTTATATGTGCTTAACCGATATCCAAAATCACACTGCGGAGCTGCTCTTTCTACAAGCTCCAACGTTTTGAAGTTTAGGCTTGTTACTTTAATAACATTATCTTTTGTTTCTCCCTTAAAAGCACCGGCATTACCTCTTATTGCTCCTCCTACTGTTCCGGGAAGTCCTCCGGCCCACTCAAGACCACTTAATGAATTTTCTATACAAAAATCAAGCAAATCTTTTATTAAAGTGCCGGATCCTACTTTAAGATTTTCGCCGTCTATTTTTATTCCGTTAATTTGATTATGAATAACCAACCCATCATAACCATCATCGCTTACCAAAAGATTTGTCCCATCACCTAAAACAAACGGAAGCTTATTTGAAATACTGCGCCACTCAGTTAATCCTTCTTTTAACTCTTGTAAGGCTTTAACTTCTAAAAAATATTTGGCAATTCCGCCAATTTTGTAATTAGTAAATTGTTTTAACAAGACGTTTCTTCTTAGCATTATGTATGTATTTTAACAAAAAGAGCAAACAATCACACCTTATAAAACATTAACGAGGTTATTAATTTGGAGCACTTTCTAATTTTGCTTTTAATTCTATCGTTTTGCTGTCTCTAAAAATAGTCAACGTTATTGTATCCCCAACCCTTTTATCCGTAATTGTTTTTACAATATTGTCATTTTTTTCTCCAACGCTTTTTCCGTCAATTTTTGTAATAATGTCTCCGGGCTTTATCCCTGCTTTATCGGCAGACGAATCTTTAATTACCGTCTGCACATAAGCACCTTGTGCTACATCATTTGCAAGAGCGGTTTGCTTGCTTATAACCATGTAGGAGATTCCTAAATATGGTCTATCAAATTCCCCATGTTCGTTAAAGTTACCAAGCGACTCTTTGATAACGTTAATTGGCAAGGCAAAACCAATATTTTGACCACTTGATGCAATTGCTGTATTAACGCCGATTACCTGTCCATCTGAATTAACAAGAGGCCCTCCTGAATTCCCCGGATTAATTGCTGCGTCTGTTTGGATAACATTATCCAGTTGCTCTGCATAGCCTTGATAAGCATCTCCTGCGGTAATTCCCCTACCTATTCCGGAAATTATCCCTCTGGTTACGGTATTTTTAAATTCACCCAGCGCAGTTCCGATCGCAATAACAGATTGTCCAACCTGCAATTTTGAAGAATCTCCCATTACAACGGGTTTTAATTGATTATCTTTATTTTCCGAAGGATCAATTTTTAATATCGCAATATCGTTTGATGGATCTCTGAAAACATTTTTAATGCTGTAATTTTTACCGTTGCTTGTTGTAATCGTATACTTTACGTCCGAATCTGAAACAACATGTTTATTTGTAACAACCAAGCCATCCGAAGACACAATAAATCCGGATCCAATGTTTTGCTGAACTTTATTTCCCTGCTGACCGGGAATTCCGAATATAAAAAATGGCCCAAATTGAACACTGCTGCTTTGGCGGGATTCCCCAACAACCGTAACAACAGACGGACCAACTTTTTTTACAGCATCTATTACTACAGACTGCTCTGTGACTATTTTAACAACTTCTTTTGGCTGCTTTGGCTCTAAAAACGTAAGTTTTGAAAAAAAAGCAGGAAGGTAAATAGAAAAACCACTCCAAAGGCTGAGAAAAATAACTAAAATAACGAGTAGAACAACAAGCTTTCTCATGATTAAAATCAAAAAATTAAAATTTAAATCGTAAATCTTATCTAAAATCTTTAATCATAAAAGATTTTGAAATTTGAGATAAAGTTATTAGTTTTAAGATTTTAGCTTTAAGATTAACGTAGTTATTTTACCAATTCTTCTATGGCTTTTTCAAGTTGAGTGTCTCTGCTTGGGTCTTTTGGATCCAACTGAACCTCTATGTCGGGTTTTAACCCTTTGCCGTTAACCCAGGTGTCGTTTGGGGTAAGCCACTTTGCAACCGTTATGTGAATTCCGGATCCGCTACCCAGATCTTCTGCCTGCTGGACAGTCCCTTTTCCAAACGAGGTTTCTCCGATAAGTTTTATTTTTTTAATATCTCTTAATGCTCCCGAGACAATTTCGGATGCCGAAGCGCTTCCCCTATTTATTAAAACAACCACCGGATAATCCAACATTAATCCTTTTCTTGGCGCGGTTAAAGTTTTTTGCTCAAAAGCATTTTCCTCGGACACAACAGGAGATCCTTCCGGAACAAATTCGGACGCAATAAACACAGCATCTGTTAAATAACCACCGGGGTTATTTCTTAAATCAAGTATTACACCTTTAAAATTCTTTTCTTTTTTAATTTTTTCGTTAAGATTATTTATTAACGCAGTCCAATCCTTATTGGTGTTATCTCCAAATTGCGTAAGCCTAATGTAGGCAACCGTATTATCACTTTTAAACTTGGAGATATTATCGATATCTTTGGTTTTTTTAACCCATCCATCAACGCTTTTAACAGTTATAACGTCTCTGGTAATCTTAATATCAACGATTTTGCCGGTTGCTTCTTTATGAAGTACGGAAATAGTTACGTCTGTACCTTTTGGTCCGCGGATTTTTTCTACAGCTTGTGCTAATGTCCAAGTATTTGTTGCTGTTCCGTCTACTTTAATAATAATGTCTCCTGCCTTTACTCCTGCTTTTTCCGCCGGACTCCCACCGAGAGGAGCAATAACAATTATGTCTTTGCCTTTCATGCTTAGTTCTGCACCAATTCCCGTAAACTGACCTGCTAATCCTTGTTTAAAGTTGTTATTTTGAACCGGGGGAAGATAAACTGTAAATGGATCATCCAAGCTTTGAAGCGCTCCTGCAATTGCCCCATTTACCATTTTTTTAGTATCAATTTTACTCTTATCGTAATATCCTGCTTCCACTTTTTGCCAAACAGTCCAAAACTGGGTAAAGTCTATGTTGGTAACTCCTGTTGGAGGTTCTTTGCCGGTAACTGAAATTTGCGGATTGTAATTTTTCCAGTCCACCGCAACTTTATTAACTCCAAAATAATATCCTCCAAAAAAAGCAATTAAAGAAATAACAGCAACCTGGACAAACAGTACTTTATTTTTCATAGAGTTCAATTATGACAAAAAATGGTGTTTCATTCAATAGGAGTTCGCAAACTATGTAAAACTAAACCCTAACAAGAAAGGGCAATAATGACAAGTGTCTTCCGTACTTAACCTGAACTGCTAAATGTTTTTGATGTTTTGCGCACAGCCCATTTCTTGACCTTGGAACAATTTTACTTCTTTCTGTAAGAAATTTCTTAAGAGTTCCGACATCGGAAAATTCCGGCTCTTTTTTCTCACTACAGAAATAACACTTCTTTGGTGCTGTTGATTTTAATATTCTTCTTTTTATTTTCTTCTTTGCCATATTAATAACTTTGAACTTTTAACTTTGAACTTTAAACTAGAAAGGTATATCGTCCGGAGGAATTATTTCCTCTTCCGCTTCTGCCGGTTCTACTTCTTCTTTTTTCGCTTTTCCTTGCCCTGAGCTTGCCGAACGGGTTACAGGTGTTGTTTTTTCATCGGGAACATCAATTTCAACATGCTCTCCGCCCTCTTGTCTTTTGCTATCAAGCAAAATCATATCGGAAATTACAATTTCCGTAGTACTTTTTTGGCTTCCATCCTGACCTGTATAACTTCTTGTAGTAAGTCTTCCTTCTACAAAAACCTTTCTTCCTTTTACTAAGAACTGGCTACAAATCTCTGCTAATTTATTCCAGGCTACAATTTTATGAAACTCTGCCTCTTCGTGTTTTTCTCCTGTGTCTGTTGTCCAAGCTCTGTTTGTTGCTAAGCCAAACGAACAAACTGCTGTTCCGCTTGGAGTATATCTTAACTCAGGATCTCTGGTTAGGTTTCCGATTAATTGTGCTCTGTTTAAACTACGTGCCATATATTAAAATATAAAATATCAAAAATAAAAAATCAAATATTATTTCTTAGCTTTCTTTTTATCTTCTGGTTTTTTTGTTTCTTTCTTAATTTCAGTTTTTACCTTTTCTTTAACTTCGAATTTCTCTGCTTTCTTATCCTCAACTTTTGACTTTTGAGTTTTGACTTTTAACCTAATCACAAGGTGTCTTAAAACGTCTTCGTTTGCAAATAACTTTTTTTCAAAATCATCCGGAATCTTCTCTTCTGTTTCCACCAGAAAATTAAAATAATATCCGGCTGTTTCTCTTTTGATTTTGTAAGTTAATTGTTTCTGTCCCCAATCATCTTCTCTTGTAATCTTTAAGGATTTTAACATTCCCTTAACAGACTCAACAATTTTTTTTCTTTGCGGCTCTGTTAAAGACGCCTTTAGAACAAGGACAAATTGATAATTTCGCATTTGAATAATTTTACCTTTAAACTGCCAAAATTGCAAGAGGCGTGAAGCGACTCGCAGTCCGACATTAACGCTCTTTGAGACACGTCAAACGTGTTCGAAAAGGAAGTATAGTCGGACAAAAAAGCTTAGCTGCCGATTTTGAATTCTACCACGTCGCCATCTTTCATAGCATATTCTTTCCCCTCAAACCTAGCTTTTCCATGCTCACGTGCCGACTTCCACCCACCCGCCACGCTAGCAGAGCTAAGCGAGGCGTTGCGGGCAGGCCCGCTATTCCCCACAAAATCATTGAATGAAACAATTTCTGCCTTAATAAACTTTTTCATAAAATCAGTATGGATTGTTCCGGCTGCCTCAACCGCGTTTGATCCACGTTTAATAGTCCAAGCCCGCACTTCTTTTTCCCCTGCTGTAAGAAAGGAAATAAGATTTAGGATTTCATATCCCTTTTTTATAATTCTTTCGAGTCCCGATTCCTTTAAACCAAGCGCTTTGAGATAGTCTCTTTGTTCCTCTTCCGAAAGCTCTGATAACTCCGACTCTATCTTTGCGCAAATTACAATCACCGGTATACCGGTATATCGGTGATTTAACTCCTCTTCTCTTTCGGGAGCGTAGTCTTCTTCGTCCACATTTGCAACAACAACCATTGGCTTCATAGTTAATAACTGAAGTTCTTTAACTTGGGTTTTTTCTTCGTCTGTTAACTCAATATCTTTTGCCAACTTTCCGCCGTCTAAACCTTTTTTTAATTTTTGAATTCCTTCCCACTTAACTAACTCCTCTTTAGTAGCATTTCTTTTAGGGTTTGACTGCTTAATTAAGGTTTCCAAATCCGCAAGAATTAGCTCCATGTTAATTACTGCAAGATCATTCTCCGCCTGCCCGCCATCAGCTTCGCCTTCAGGCGATTGCAGGCGGGGATTTGTGCTCTTATCTCTTATAATATTTGGGTCTCTAAAATACCGAACAACCTGAAAAATTGCATCCACTTCGCGGATGTGTGATAGAAATTTATTCCCCAAACCTTCTCCTTGAGCCGCTCCTTTTACTAAACCCGCAATGTCTACGAACTTTACAGTTGCAGGAATTATTGGAGGCTCAACCCCAGGGGTTGACGCACGAATTATTTCTTGAAGTTTCAGGAGCCTTTCGTCCGGCACGGGAACGATTCCCACATTCGGCTCTATTGTTGCAAAGGGGTAATTTGCCACAAAAGCCTGTTGTTTTTTTAGAAGAGCGTTAAATAGAGTGCTCTTGCCTACATTGGGTAACCCAACAATTCCGATTGAAAGATTCATTAAGAGATTATACCAAACTTAGAAAACTGCTGAAGAATCTAAAACTATGAAGTAAGCTCAATTACGGATTTTATTCTGTTAGATTTATCTGAAAACGACTCTTCGAATGCTTTTATAGCATCTACAAATGCATAACGGTGGGTTATCAGTTGGCTTGTATCAAGTTTTTGGGATTTCATCAAAAGCATAGTCTCCTCAAATGAAAATATACACGTCCATGACCCACATACCCGTAACTCTTTTCGTACAATATCCATCATGTTAATCATCACATCATGTTCAAATACACCAAGTATTACTACTTTTCCTCCTGGTTTCGCAAGCTCAAGTGCTAACTTTGCCGATGTATCACTTCCCACCGCTTCGAAAACAATATCGGCTCCATCAATCGCCTCTACTTTAAAATCATTCTTATAACTTTCATCAGTTATGTTAAATCCCTTATATACAAATTGATGATTTCTAGTAAAAGCAATTCTAGTGTCATGTCTGTCAAAACCAAACACTGTGCCCCCCGATGCTTTTGCTACAAAATCAACCAATATTCCAATAGGTCCCTGCCCGATTACCGCGATTTGATCACCTACGCTTATTCCAGATTTTCTTACTGCATAGACAGCTATAGAAAGTGGTTCTACGAGCACTCCTTCATCATAAGACAATTCATCAGGTAGTTTAAAAACCAAGTCAGATGGAACTGAAATAAATTCTGCAAGTGCTCCTTGCCTATGAAGCCCAATAACAGTTGGAGACTTACAAAGGTTTCTTTTTCCCTGATGGCAATATGAACATTTCCCACACCCTATAACATGTTCCGCAACTGCTCTATCCCCAACCTGAACGTTCATGACATGATCTCCCACTTTTACAATATCTCCAACAAACTCATGTCCCATCACGAGTGGGGTTGGCACATTCATTCCACCGTTATAGATATGCAAATCAGTTCCACAAATGCCGACTTTTTTTATCTTCATGAGAACCTCATTATCGCCTATTTGAGGCTCTGGCATGTCAATAAACCGCAAGTCTTTTTTCCCAAAATACTGTAATGCTTTCATAAACTACCAATTACTGTAATGCTTATTTAGATATTTTACCAAAAATAACTTAGGACTGCTTTTTTAGAAGAGCATTAAATAGAGTACTCTTGCCTACGTTTGGCAAACCAACTATTCCTATACTTAAGTTCATTACAGGATTATAACAAAAAGTTGATCTTTTTTATAACTCTTCTATTTTGCAGCTTGTTCTAGATTGCTGCTTCTGATAGTATTCAAGCCAGTTTATATGAGTGAGTTATTAAGACCGCAAGGTATTCAAGAAGACAAGATAACAAGAAGAAAATTTTTGGAGGTTTGCGGAGCCGGAGGTCTTTTGCTTCTTGCAGAATCAGCCGGAATAGACTTATTAACTCCTCCACTAAAGGGACGTCCTATTAAAGCAGAAGAACTAACAGGTTGGTGGCTAGCAAATGTAGTACTGGATAAAGATTTTTTTCTCAATACGGATCCTCTTATTTACGGGCATAGATTAGGAAATCAGGGTATAGAGAAAATAAATAAAGCTTATGAACTTGGAGTAAATGTGTTTGATATAGATGTAAATGATATGTCCGAAAGGATAGAGGGAGGAAATGTTCTAGACAGAGTTTATGCAGCACATGGACTTATCGTGCATAATAAAAACAACATTATTGGCGAGATTGATCCTGCCGAGTTAAAAATAAAGTTTGGTGAACCCTTAACAGTTGTACAAGCTATTCACCATATAGCTTCTCTTAGCACTCCTGAGCATCGGCTTGGCCTTACTTTAGACCTAAAAAATTATGGACCACTAAAAAGAAAAACACTCGAAGCACTATTTAATTCTGTCTATGATATTATTCCTACCGTTTTTATCCCAAATGGGCACAGACCGGAACTCAAAGAAATGCTTGCAGAAAGAGACAATAAAGCTTTATAAAAATTCTTTTATAGAATTCTCGTTAATACGATACTTCTTTCCGTTTTGCTGAAGCTAAGAGGGTGGAAAAGGAGTATAATGAATATATATCTCAGAACATAAACCAACAATAGTCTTCCTTGGTACCTATCCTCCCCGAGAATGTGGTATAGCAACGTTTACTCAAGACTTACTTAAGTATAGTCAAAAGTTCCTGGGACCCCTTGTGGACTGCAAAGTCGCAGCCTTAAATCTATCGCCCTTAGATACTTATAAGTATCCCGAAGAAGTTGAATGGGAAATTGACCAGAACAGCAAGACGGATCATTTAAGTCTGGCAGAAATTTTTAATAATAACGAGCAAATCTCCGGAGTTATAGTTCAACATGAATACGGTATTTTTGGAGGTTTAGAAGGAGAGATACTTTTAACTTTTATGCGAAATTGCAAAAAGCCGGTACTTGTTACACTCCACACTACTCTGCCCACCCCCAGTCCAAAAATGAAGTCTGTAACAGCAAAAATTATTCTGCTTGCAAATACTATTGTTGTTTTAACACAAAGATCAAAAGATATTATAGAAAACCTTTATCCGGAGTCTGTTGGAAAAGTGTTTATTATTCCCCACGGTATTCATCCAAGCGCCTTTTCCGATCCGGAAAAATTCAAAGCAAAATTAGAACTTGAAAACCGTATTGTGTTAAACACTTTCGGACTATTAAGCCGTGGTAAGGGAATAGAATATGCTTTGCGTGCCCTACCTAAGGTTATTAAGAAATATCCTTCGGTTTTATACCTGATACTAGGCGAAACACACCCTGTTATAAGACGGCATGAAGGAGAAAAATACCGCCTGGAGTTGGCAGCATTGGTAACAAAATTAGGTTTAAAAAAACATGTAAGGTTTTACGATCAGTACTTTAGCCTTCCCGACTTATTGGAATTTTTAAAAGCGACCGATATTTATATTGCTACATCTATTAACCCAAATCAGGCTGTCAGCGGCACTCTGTCGTATGCTTTAGGCACAGGACTTGCTGTTATTAGCACTCAGTTTGCTCAGGCAAGAGAAATTGTAACGTCTGAAACAGGAAGACTGGTTCCCATTAAAGATTCCCCTGCTTTTACCAAAGCACTTTTAGATTTACTTGGTGATGAAAAAAGACTAAAACAAATGCACCTAAATGCCTATAAAATGACACGCCCCATGCTGTGGAACAATGTTGCTGAGAAATATACGAAACTTCTTACAAGACTTGTTATACCCCAGGTAAAACTAACCCATCTTTACACAATGACCGATGATTTTGGGCTATTCCAATTTGCATCCTTGTCTGTTCCGAACAAAGACTTCGGATACACACTAGATGATAACGCTAGGGCACTTATTGTCTGCAGTTGGTTAATAAAACAAGCCCGTACCAAAGAGCTGGAAGCATTATTAAGGCTCTATCTTGCTTTTGTCAAAAAATGCCAATTAAAAGACGGTTATTTTGTAAACTATATCGGATTTAGCGACAAACGTCCAACCTCGCAAAATAACGACGAAGACTTGCAGGATTCACAAACACGGGCATTATGGGCATTAAGCGAGATTATAAGCAATCAAGAGCTTGCTGCCGATATTAGGGATCAGGCAAAAACAATGTTTCTTTTAAAGCTGGGGCAAGAAGCAAAGTTAACTCATTTACGCGCCAAAGCTTTTGCCATTAAATCTTTCGCTCTTGTCTTACCAATTCTCCCCGAAAAGAAAACTGAACTTTTAGCGTGCATTAAAGACTATGCTGATTCGCTGCTCACTGCCTTAACAGATAACTCTGTTAAATCATGGAGATGGTTTGAGAGTGACTTAAATTATAACAATGCTCTATTATCGGAAAGTTTATTAATTGCGGGTGATATCACGAAAAACAAGGAATATACAAAGCAAGGCCTGCTCTCTCTTGAGTTTTTAATCAGCAAAACCTTTTCCAAGACTTATATGCCGATTGGTCATTCGGAGTGGTATAAAAATAATCAGAAAAGGAGTAATTATGATCAACAGCCGGAAGATCCGGCATCAATGATTCTTGCTCTTGCCCGTGCATATAAAAATACAGGCGGAAAACACTATAGAAAATTAGCAAAAAAATGCTTTAGTTGGTTTTTAGGAAATAACAGTCTTAAAAAAGCTCTTTATGACTATAAAAACGGAGGTTGCTACGACGGACTACACCCCAATCGTGTTAATCTAAATCAAGGGGCAGAATCACTTGTCTCGTATCTTATGTCCAGCTTTACAATATCCCAACTACACTAAATGAAATTTCATCAAATCAAAAATATTTTCCCTGATAGTCCTGTTGCCCGTTACAACGTAGCTGTATGGCAAAAGTCCGAAAATGATTCTTTGTGTTTTATCGGCAGAGAAGTTACTGCAGCAGGAAGCATTGGAGAACCGGACAATAGTATTCTAAAGCTTTTTGAAGTAAACAAAGATGGCTCGGTTATGCAAGAAAGGGTAATTTGGAAACCGCTCTATGACGGCATAAATTTGGAAGATCCCAGAGTTCTGGAGCTGCCAAATGAAAATTTAGTTATTGGACTTACCGCAGTGCTCCGGGATAAAAATGGACGACCGGTTCCCTTTCCCGCAATTGTTAAAATTGATTCTCTTACATCCTGGAAAGATGAATTACCGCCTTTTCTTATTATAGACAGTTTCGGCCCCGGAAAAAATCTTACGCCACTGAGCAACACCACCTATCTTTTCCGTCCCGACGCAAAAGAATATTACCATAAGCTTCTGATTTTTTCACTTCATTCACAAGTACCAAAAAAATTGGGAGACATTGATTTTCCCAAAGATCTTCCGTGGGCCAGCTGGAAAATAGGAACCACGATGCCACCTTTATGGTTAAATCAAAACGAGGCTCTCTTTATAATCCATGGTATTTCTATACAAAAAATTAATGGGACGGATAAATATGTCTACAGCATAGGACGGGCAAAATTAGTAAGAAAAGACCAAACATTTCAAGTTGTTATTGCGCCGGAACCGATTATTACTCCTGATGATTTTCTTAACAACGAAGGCATACCACTGGTCCAAGAACTGCATCCGGAGCTAAGACGTGTTGTATATTCATGCGGAGGAATTATTAAAAAAGACTCGCAGGATACATTGTCGTTATACGTAAACGTTGGAGACCGCACAACTTTTGAGGTAGAATTTTCCCTTGAGGAATTAAAAAAAGACCTTTTCTAAAAAAACGCTCTCCTTTCTTCCTATCAAGACTTAGACTATTTAAGGTATTTGTCAAAAAACTCTACTGATCTTTGCGCTGCTATCCCAAAATTAGAAGCAATATTATGGTCATCGCCTGGATAAATAAATAGCCCCACTGTTTTGCCTGCTTGCTTCATTTGTTTTTCTAAAGTTTGCGAAAACTCAACTGGGACTGATGCATCTTCGGTTCCATGATGAAGCTGCAACGGACCTGAAATATCTTTTAGAAAAGAATTGGCAGATAAACTATTCCAAAACTCCGGATTCTCCGAAGGCTGTCCAAACTTATCGGAAAGAGTTTGTCTCCAGCTCCCTCCTCTTGTTGACGGAGTCGTAGACGGAACGTTTCCTCTTCTCCAGCGTTCAAAAAGATCCTGATACGAAGCAACTACCCCAGCCCAAATTACACCCGCCTTAATATCTTTATTTACAACCATCGTTCTAAGGGTTATAAATCCGCCCATAGAATGGCCCCACATACCAATCTTTTGGGAATTAACCCCCGGATATTTTTTTAAAGAAGACAGCGCATTTAAAACATCAATCGTGTAACCATTTGAGCCATATGCTCCGGACGGAACTCCTTCCGAACTTCCGTGCCCTCTGTAATCCGGTCTTAGCAATATATATCCATTGCTTGAAAAGGCATTCGTATATGCAACATATCTTTCCGTAGTCCTGTACTGCGCAGGAGGAATATATCCATGATTAAATACAATTGCCGGAAACCCCCCTTTTGGCGGCGTTCCATTTGGAATAGTAAGTAAGGCATAAATTTTAAGGCCTTCCGAGCGGTATGAAACAAGATGCCGTTGATAATTACTGCCCGGCGTAAGCGTTTCTTCGACCACCAAATCGCTACCCGGATAAGTTCCTTTTTTTAAAGCTTCTATGGAAAGACTAAATGGTTCCGTACCTCCCTCTCCTCCCATATTGTCGGAAAAATCTGTTTGGGAAGAAATATTTAATTTGGGAATTTCTTTATATTGAGAATACGCAAAAAATGCAGAGATTAATAAAAAAAGTAAAGCTAGAAATACAACTTTTCTTTTTAACATTTAAAAATTATAGCATAAAGAAGCACCTTATTTTTGTAGTTTTAGCAGGTTTATGGAAATTACTTTATCGTCTCCGGAATTCGGCACTCCCCGTCCATCTTGATTACTGGTAGTTATATAAAGAGTATTGCTCTCCCCTAAAATTACCTCTCTAATTCTTCCGAATTCGTTTTTAAAATGTTCTTTTAGCTCCATCTTGTCTCCGGAAATTACAGCCTCATAAAGGGTCTCTCCTCTTAAGCCTGCAAAGAATATGGAATTCCCTACAACCGCCGCACCTGATGGCGCCCAAGTTACAGAAGAGCCTGAATTAAGCTTGGGGGTCTCCATGCCCTCTCTTGTTTCGTCTCCCTGAATAGTTGGCCATCCGTAATTTTTTCCGGACTCGATTAAGTTTAATTCATCAAAACCGGATAATAATCCGGATCGGCCATGTTCGGTTGCCCAAAGCCTGCCTTTATTATCCCATGCAAGACCCTGCGGATTCCTATGTCCGTAAGAATAAACTTGATTTCCAAAAGGATTTCCCGTAACTTCCTTCCCTTCATCCGTAACCCGTAAGATTTTTCCGGCCAACGAATTCGTATCTTGCGCTTGGGATGAATTCTGAGCATCACCTGTAGTTATATATAAATTCTCATCCGGTCCGAATTTTATTCTTCCTCCATTGTGATTTGACGCACCGGGAATTTTATCAACGATAATTTGCTCATTTTCTAACTTATTATCTTTGTAAATCATTCTTACCACCCTATTAAATGTATTATCATTATTAACGCTATACGTGTAGTAAAAATAAACATAGTGGTTTAAGGAAAAATCAGGATGAAGCGTAATTCCCAACAACCCTCCCTCCCCAATTTCTTTTACTTGACTAAATACGGCAACCGGTTTTGGATCAAGCCGACCATCACCGCTAATTAATCTCACTTGTCCTGATCTTTCGGTAACCAACATGCTCCCATTCGGAAGGACTGCAATTGCCCACGGGGTATCAAGATTTTCAGCGATAACCGAAACCCTATCCTTATTATTTATGTTATTAGTAGGTGTTGAATTAGGGACTTGTTTTTGATTAACCTGCAAAGAAGATTTGCTTTTGATTACAAAAAAATAGCTGGTTACTATGCTTATTAGAAGTAGTCCAAGAATAATAATCTTTTTCATAATCTCATTATCCCAGCCGAAGATACTCCTCTTTTTCCTTCTTGTCAAGATCTTTGGTTTTACGATTTGTGGGCAAGGCCGACGATCTGTGAGGGTTTTGTATAATTATTAGTAACTAAATATTCATTTAATCCTTTTTTTAATTCGTCAAAAACTCCCATTCCCTTTAAATAAGTCCCCGTTCCAACCCCTACTAAAGTTGCTCCTGCAAGCATAACTTCTACAACGTCTTGCCACTTAGTAACTCCGCCCATCCCAATTATTGGTATTTTAACAGCGTCATAAATTTCGTAAACACACCGTACAGTAACAGGTAAAATTCCGGGGCCTGATACTCCGCCTTTTTTTGCGCCCAAAATAGGCATTTTTCTTTTAATGTCTATAATCATTCCCGGTCCAACGGTATTTATAGCAACTATTCCATCTGCTCCTTCTGCTTCGCAGGATTTAGCAATTTCTCCAATATCGGAAACGTTTGGGGAAAGCTTAGCAAGCACAGGAACCTTACCCGAAACTTTTTTTACTTCCTTAACTATTTTACCGGCAGCCCCCTTTTCCATTCCTAATGGTTTTCCGAAATCATCATCTACGTTCGGGCAAGATAAATTAAGTTCTATAAAATTTGGCTTAAGGGGAGCAATTTTTTCGACCAAATAGGAAAACTCTTTGATTTTTGTCGCAAACAAACTTACAATAATAGGAGCTTTTGGTTTTTCTTTAAGCAAACCGGCAATATCTTTTGCTCCTTTTTCTATTCCTGAATTTGCCAACCCAACTGAATTTATAAATCCGCAATCGTATTTCCAAACCCTGGGTACAGGATTTCCTTCTCTTTTATTTAAAGTAAGGGATTTTAAAGTTACTCCGCCAACTCCTGCATTAATGGCTTTCTGAAGCTCAGAGATTTCAGTGACAATTCCCGATGGAAGAATAAAAGGATTAGTAAACAAGGATCCGCAATAATTAACAGAAAGCTTTATCATACATTTATTATAACATTACCGATTTAAAATTTTAATCCGCTGCTTTAACATAGCAAAAACCCCGCTGCAACTGCGGGGTTTTATGCTAATGTTGACGGAACACTAATCTTCTCTTTCTTTTTTTAAAGTATTATCCATAGTTCCGTGAGCACTATTTGCTCCTACTAGATGATGTCCGTTATTATCATCGTCATCGTCATCATTTTTATTTTCAGCCTCATCATGATCATCTTCTTTTATGCTTAAATTAGACGACTCATGCTCCTCTTCGGCAGCTTCGTCTTCATCTTCATCTTCATAATGATGAGTTTCTACGGAAGTAGGTGTAGGCGAAACAGTCGGCGATGGTGTGTCCGTAGGAACCGGTGTTACAGTCGGTGACGGCGTATTGGTTGGCGCCGGTGTATTTGTTGGCACGGACGTTGGATCCGGAACCAAATAAGAAACCATCCTTGATACATCAGTTCCATGCATGGCCTGATATGTAGCGGTCATATCTGTTCCGCAAGCAAAAAGACTTCCACCTGTGTGCGCATTTTGCAAAGACGTTACATCGTACTGCTTACCAAAAAGCGTAATTATACAACCGGTAGCGGCTTGTGCTTTGGAAAAACCCCCTACCATCTTAATTACACCTGTACCAATAGCTAAAAAGACTACCAAGCCCATTAACCCTACGAGCATATTTTTAGTTACTTTATTCAATTTTTTCATTAATTTTCACCCCCCTTCATTAAAGCTTCTTTCCGATTTTCAATATTATCCTAACTATAACCGGGTTAACATTAAGAGTAGATTAAAGCCCAAACTGCTAAAATTTGAGGAAAAATGCAGAAATAGAAGCTACCAGATTGGCACCCAGAATTCTTCCATTATTATTACCTGAATAAATATTAAAAAAAGCAAAATTGAAAAATATTTTTTATTTAAATTAAGATTATTTGTTGCAAATTGGGAAACAATTAAAATAGGTACAGACATTAAAGACAGCCAAATTCTTCCCACCTCTCCTCTGCTTATACCGGAAAAAACTAAGAGAACAAAAACAATCCAAAAAGCTTTTATTAAATTGTCTTTTCTTAAAAATTTATAAGTTGTATAAAAAAACAACAAGCTAATTGGAATTCCAATAAAGACGAAAAAATCATAAGGATTAAATAAAAGCCAAGGGATATATTCTCTGGGCAACTGGTATTTAACAACTGCCTGCAAAGAAGAAATGGGATCATATCCAAATAAAATAAATGGAAGATAAAATAATAATAAAAATCCAAAAAACCAATAGCTAAATGTTTTTATTATTTGTTTCGGGGAAGAAAATAAAATATAAATTACAAAAATACCAAAATAAGGAATTATGGATGCGGAAAAGAAAAGCCCTGCTCCCAAAATGCTACCTGACAAAAAAGCATATAATTTTCTTTTTAATTTTAAGTATTTAACTAAAAATATAAAACTTGTTAAGGGAAAAATTGAATAAAAAGGGTCAAAGAGCAATGCAAAAAAAGAAAGACTAGGAATAATAGAATAAGGAAAAACCGCTCTTACCGCAGTTTTTTGGTTAAATAGATTTTTTGCTAAAAAATAAAATGGGATAATAGAAATTGCCGCAAGAAAATGCAATAAAAAAGGCAAAACAACAGCAGCTACTCTTTGATTAACCGTAAGGGATTTCCAAAGATCAATTGAATCCTTAGAAGGTGTGGGGATTTTTGAATAAATTGACTTGGTTATGTTATTATTTTTTTCAAAAAAATAATTTACTCCTCTTATTAGGAGGACACTGCCGGGCGGATGTCCCCGTCCATGCTGCTCAAATTCTAAAATGTTTTTTGAAAAATCTTTTAAATAATATCCATTATCTTTTTCTTTTGTGGCGGTCGTATAATATCCGTTGATCCCTTTGTCAACCAACCTTCTGAATAAAATGTTTATACCAAATCTGCTAAAATAAACCAGCCCAAGCTGAAGCAAAAAAATAATTAGAACAAGAACTGATAAAAATATAATTTCCCATTTTTTATTAAGTTTTTTATCAAAGACCAAATTAAAAACCAAAAGAAAAAATGCAAAAATTAATCCCGGCTCCCAAATCCTGGAAAAAGTATTTACAAAATAATAAGGCCAACGGGAACCAAGAATATTGTCTACCGGACCTCTCATATAAGGGGTAATGTCCATCACTAAAAAAATGAAGAAAAAAACCGATGCTAAGAAAACCGAAGAGAACAACCTTTTATGACTTGCTGGCATTTAATAATTATATCAATAAATTCTTGAGAAAACTGTGTACTCTTCGGGCTTATCTAAATTCAAAAGTGATTCTAAAAGATTTAATAAGGCTAAGCTTCTTGACATCTTTTGATCTCCGTTTACGGGATACGCCCTTGATGCCATTGTCTTATTCCCGACTTTCATTGTTGCCACCAAAACACCATCTTGCTCCGGATAATTCGGATTAGCCCACATCTTCTCCTTTCTAACAAAATTGATGAAATCATTTAAAAAGTGGGGATGGTTTCCTAGCCAGACAAATGCTGCCCGTTGAACCTCGGCAATATTAGAACTATGACCATTGCTAACTGCCAAGACTTTAAATACGTCATATTTTGTTACTTTCCCTTGATCGATTCTATTTTTAACTTTTTCTCTAAAACCATTACCAATTTTTCCTCTCTGAAGATTCGCATTTAACTCACTGCTAAATTTAATTTGATCCGCATCTAAGCGCATGAGAAATTGCCTATAAGCGCTACTAAAAAAATCCGCCATTTCTACCATATCAGCCCTATCGTATGGAGCACGAATATTTAAAAATAAATCAGACGATAATTGTCTCTGGATAGCAACATCGGGATATCGTCTTAACGGTGATGTAGCGTGTGAATAAATCACTTTTAATCCCTCATGAATAGACGGGGCAGTGGAATAACTTGACTTAAGAACTCCATCAGGAGATGGGTAAACCCTAAACAAACCGGGAGATGCTCCTGTTTCCGTAAAATGCTTTGCGGTCATTGTTCCCGCCTCAAGCATTGACTCCTGAACAATTCTTGCTCCCGGAGCTATCCTTAGCCAATCAACCTCTTGCGTAAAACATTCGGGAAAATGTTCCCTTAACCAGCTTTTGCCACCCTTAGATACCCTTTCATTCTGAATACCTTCTGCTGCCAAAGCAGCCGTTCGAAGCATTGAGCTATAAGGATGATCTTCGTCTTTTATAATCCGGTTTACTCCTCCAAATGTTAGCTGATCCTGATTTGTTAAATAGGTAAAACTTATTTCCCTTTCTCCGATTGAATTTCCGATCGTAAAACCATAAGTGATTGTTGGAATTGTTTGCCCCTTAGCAAGGCCCGCTTTCCTGGTAAACTCAGGAGGAAGCATTGGATTAGCATGATGAGCAAAATACCTTGAAAAAACTCTACTGTATGCCTCTTGATCTAAATCAGATTCAATATCAAAAAGAGCGCTTGAGTCGACGATGTGAACTTGCGCTCTGATATCATTACCGTCTTGTTCAAACCAAACTGCATCATCAATTTCATCCGGATCTTTGCTTCCGTCTATGGATACACCTTTCACTTCCGTACGCTCTTTAAAAATCCAATTCGGAACAGAAAACTTAGAAGCCTGTTCTTGCAGATGAGGAGAAAAAGTAGAATATCGTTCTGACCTACCCATTATGGCTTAGAATACATAAAGGAGATAAAATTTTCAATAGCTATTTTTTTTTAAAAAAATTAAAGATCTTTCGATTTATAAGGCAAGCTAAAAATAAAATTTGATCCTTTCCCTTTTGCACTTTCAACTCTTAATGAACTGTTATGTTTTCTTATAATTTCCGAGCTTAAATAAAGACCAACGCCAAGCCCCGGGAACTCTTCCCTTGCTCTAAAAAATCTGTCGAAAATTTTTCCGTGATGTTTTTTCTCTATTCCAACTCCATAATCTCTAATTGAAACTTCTGCTTCCCTTCCTTTATCCTGCAAGGTGATAATTACCTTACCACCTTCCGGAGAATACTTTACAGCATTTGACATTAGGTTATTAACCACTTGATATATTTTCTCTTCGTCTCCGTAAACTTTCTTGCCTACCTTTCCTTTTAGGATAATCTTATGATCATCACTTAACTCCTGGGAAACTTCAGCTACATCTCCAAGAACTTTATTAAGATCAAATAATTTTTTACTAAATTCCAGCTTCCCGGACTGCATCCTGGAAACATTAAGCAAGCTGGAGATTAAATCTGTTAATTTTAAAAGCTGCTCATTCATTTTTGTAATATATTTTTTGTAGTCTGTGTGATGATTTTTTTCCGCGAGCTTTTGCATTAATTGAGTATAAATTTTAAGACTGGTAATCGGAGTTCTTAACTCATGGCTTGCAATACTGATAAAATTGTCTTTAATTTTATCTGCTTCTTTTGTTTTTTTGATTTCCTCATTTTTTTCCTGAACATCTTTTTCTAAACTTCTGTAATAATGTTTTAAGTTTATAGACATATGCTTTAAACTATTGGCAAGCGAGCCAAGTTCATCGTGTGATCTGGTAAGTATTCTAAAATTTAAATTTCCCTGAGATATCTTTTCCGCAGCAAAAGCTAATCTTTCTACGGGCAATGTTATTGTTTTTCTTAAATAAAAGTATAAAAGAAAAATTAGTATTACTGCTAAAAACACTAACGCTGCAGAAATAAGGGCAATTTGCGTAACTAAGTTTTTATAAAAAGTGTTAACGTTTTTTAACGAATTCAAGTTAAAATCCTCCAGTTCTTGCAGTGACGTATCCATTTCTTCTTTTTTTAGTGTCCATTTTGGAAAGTCTTCGTTTATTTTCTGCTCATCATCCTGGCTAATGGATGATATTAAAGAATTTTGTAAATCCACAATGCCATTTCTTGCTTGACTATAATTCCTAATGAGAGCCTGATTTTCTTTGGTCTTAGCAAGACGGAGCATCTCTTCCATAGCAGTATTAAGCCTAGCGGTGTCTTTATTAACGACTTCTATTCTCTTGCTGTCTTTGTCAAACTTATAGGATAAAACATTATGGCTAATTTCGTTTTGAAGCATAAGAGCTTGATCAATTAAGATGCCTGTCTTTTGAATTTCGTAAACGCTATCTTCCACAATTCTTTTATTGTTATCCACATAACCGACAACATAAATAAATGTGCCAATTAAGACACTCAGCGATGCGAACATAAAAAGAACCACTTTTGTACTAATTCTCATAGAATGACCGTATTCTAAAACCTATTCCGAATAGGAAAAAAGACATTCCGAAGACTTCTGCTTTAAACAGAAAATTAATTAGGAATAGAGGAAAAACCCTAATTTTCATACCTGCCTATTTGTGTGGTGATATTTTACCATAATGGTTCAATATAAACCATGCTTAACGGCCTTACCTAGATACAGGAATGAACATCGATAATTGCGCCTGAAATATTGTGACACTAAATTTTTGCAAAATTAAAAGGAGCCAAAAAAACCCATTAATTCCAATGGGTTGTAGTAATTTGATTTTGATTTTTTTTATTTTTCCTCAAATTTTTCTCTCAGATCGTCTGACTGGGTTCCCTTCCTGCTTTCTAATTCTTCAAATTTTAACTTAAGAACATGCTTTATGCATTGTCCTTGATTTTTAAATTGAGGATTAATAAACTTTTGCCAACCATCTTTTTTACATTCGTCTTTAGTTTTTGGTCCTACCACAAGATCCGGTGTTGGGGTTGGCGATAAAACAGGCACCAATGTTAACGTAGGAATGGGCGCTTCGTTTCCGGATGATAACGACGAAAAATTATCAATATAAAGACCTTTCCCCAAGGTATCCGGCAATACGCCGGACATTGGCTTAAAAATTACCGATCTTACTGTTGTAGGCACCATGCTCAGTATGGAATAAAATCCTTCGTATGTTTTAGCTGTTTGACACTTGGCCGTATCTCTGTCTACGCAAACTGTAACTATATCGTTATCCGGCCCATCCTTAAAATCTATTGCAACCTTTATGTGATGAGGAATACTTCTATTTAACCCCTGAGCTACTATTAGCCTAGGCATGGTTTGATCTGCGCTGTTAAACCCTTCTACTTCTACTTTTAATCCTTCTTGTGTATCGTTAAAAATAATCTGGCTCACGCTAATACCATTATCGTCTCCCCTGTCCATTCTCGCATATATTTCCAATCCCGGTTGCTCCGCATTTGGGGTTACGGATGCAAAATCCCACTCGGCTTCAAAATGAGGCTGTCTTAAACCGGCAGGAACTCCAAGATCATCTGCTTTTGTTTCCCCGGCATCGTTAAGTAGTGGTCTAGAAAAAGTTTTATTTGCTCCGGTAACTGTTGCCACACCGTTTGAGATCCTAAAGCTTTTTGCTCCAAAATCCGAGTATGTGTTTTGCGGCACAATTTCTTGATCGCTGGGAATAAAACTTGTCCAACCATCTTGACCATTAGCAGATCCTAAATTAAAATTTTCAAAATTAGTGGAATATGTATCAGCGAGGATTTTAACAGGATTTGAAAAAATTGCGTAAATTACAGCCAAACCTGCAAGTAAAGCAAGTATTATCGCCCCCAAATAAAGCTTCTTTCGGACAACTTTTCTGCTGCTTTTTTTAGCTTTTACGGCTTTCTTAACTGATTTTTTTACGGGCATTAATAAAACTGTATCTCATTTTACTACCAGTTGTCAATATTAAAAACAGTTTCAAACTTAATGTTTATAAGAAAATCGTATGAAATTACTATATCTCTAGACAAATTTATTAACATTTTTTAAAATAACCATATGCAAGGAAAAGTTGATAATATTACGCAGCAAGCAAAGGATAACCAATATTTTAGGCAAGTATTGGAAACATCCGAACACACCCAAGTCGTTATAATGAGCATTCCCCCGCAAGAAGAAATTGGGTCGGAAGTTCATCCGGATAACGATCAAGTTCTATATTTAGTTGAAGGGGAAGGAAAAGTTGTGCTGAATGGAAACGAAGCGCCTTATAGAAAAGGAGATTTGGTTCTAGTAAAAGCGGAAACAGAGCATAATTTTATAACTGTTGGAAGCGAACCAATGAAAATAATCACAACTTATTCCCCTCCTCACCATCCTCAAGGAACAATTCATAAAACAAAAGAAGAAGCGGAAGCTTCCGAAGCTTAAATGTTTTCATAGTTTATTCATAATGCCTCTTGGTAGTAAAAACTTCAAAGCAGAATAAAAAAAGAGCTAGCGATCAATATAAGTGTTAATCTGTTCTTAATGTTGCGCCCACTAAAATACGAGTTATATGAAAAGACTTATCGCTGTTCTAATAATCACATTTTCACTTTTAATAATTGTGTTAACACAAGCAAGAGCAGAATCAAATAGTAAAGACAATGAAAATGAACATAATAACCAAACGCAGAATGCTTCAACAACCTCAGCTCCTAAAACTTTCGAGATTGAAGAAAGAGAAATCGGCAAGACCATCACCCAGATTAAAGTTGAAGAAATAGGTAAAAACCACCCAAAATGGAAAGGTTTTGAAGCTAAAGGAACCATCAGTAATCTTTCCTCAACTTCTTTTGACATAAACGGAAAAACCATAAAAATGGACGCAACAATAACCGGTAAATTGCAAACAAAAGGAATTCTTGCAAACGGAGCCTTTGTAAAAGTGGAGGGAAAAACAATTGACGGAACATATTACGCAAAAGAAATAAAAGTAGAAAATAAAGGAGGTGAAGAAAATGAAGATGAAAATGAAATCAATGATGACGATTCAATCATCACACCGTCTGTTAGCCCAACTCCCGAAGTATCAGTATCTCCAACTCCAAACGCAACTCCCTCTCCAACAGGAACCGTAGAAACATCAGGTAATCAACTAAAAGTTACTATTAGCGGAACGATTCAGGAAATTATAGAAGCACTGGAAGACCTACTTAATACCCTAAAATCCCAGGTATCCGCTGTTTAGGATTATGTAATTTCGAAGAGCTTGCTTCTTGATCTTTCTCCTCTAATAAGAACTATTCTTGATGAAGAAATTCCCAAATGTTTTACCAATGCTTTTAAAACTGCGTCGTTTGCCTTACCTTTTTCCGGAGGCTGAGTTACATGAACTGCGAAATGCTTAGCATCAAGCACTTCCACTAACTCCTTTTTTGCATTGGCTTTAACACTTACTTTTATTTTCACTTAATTTTTAACACTTCTACATCAAAAATAAGAGTCGCATTCGGAGGAATTGCCCCGTTGCCCGCACCGGTGGCTCCATACCCCAACTCAGACGGAATAATAAGTTTTCTCTTTCCGCCTTCCCTCATTCCAACTACTCCCATATCCCAACCTTTTATAACCTTACCTGCGCCGATTTGAAATTCTAATGGCTGGCCGCGATCATACGAACTATCAAATTTTTGTCCGTTTTCCAAGGCTCCGTTATAATGTGCCATGATTATATCTCCTGCCTTTACAACCTTTCCTGTTCCAACTTTTACATCCCCTATCATCAAGCCTTCTTCCAGTGTTTCCATTGCCGATGGAGACGCTGACATCGGAATTGTTGGAATAACGGTTGGCGGCGGAGCCTGAGTAACATATTGAGGACTTACCCCAATTGCAGGAGTAGGCGTTGCGTTAAGCTGATCTAAAATTGAAGGTTCTTTTTTCTTTAAATCATTTGCAGCAAGAAGAATAGCTAATATTACTGCTACTACTCCCATTACATAGAGAAATCTCTTATCCATGTCCGCTATTATAGCAAGATTTCTTGATTTTTGTTATCCAATTTTTTTGCCCAAAAAAATTGCTATTTTGACTTTCCTGAACAAAGTTTGCAATAGCCGGTATGTGTTACCGCTATATAAATAGCTGAAACTCCGACCAAAACGTAAACTACACTCTCAACCGGCAGAACTTCTCCAAACAATGCAGCAACTAAATTAAAATTAAACAATCCAATAAGTCCCCAATTAAGACCTCCAATTACTAGTAGTAAAAATGCGGCTGTGTGAACTAATTTCATTTTCTCACCCCCTTTTTGCCCGCCGACCAAGTGCTGTCCAAAGGACATCGAACTAAACTTAGACGGGTTTTGCGCTACAAATTAATTGTTGCTTAACTTAAGGACATTTGTCAATGGAGAACTAACTATTTAAAAAGATCTGAGGATATTTTTGCCTTTGCCTTAAGGGATTGTATTAAATCATTTACAGAGGCGTTGAATTTTTCCTGTTCCAATTGATCTTTAACGGTATTTTTCAGTTCATTCGCATCTATCTTTGGTAAGCTTTCTTTATTTTTTTCTATATAATCACTAATTTCTTTATTGTTTACTACTAATTGTTTTGCAAGAAGTTTTTTTAAGGTTAACTGAATTTTAACTTGTTCCTTTAAGCTGTCAAGCGTCATTCCTTGGGCAACAAGAGCAGTGTTAAGCTCCTGGCCTTGTTTTTTTAAGTTTTCCGATATTTTTTTAATTTCTTTATCAACGTCTTCGTTGCTAACTTTTTCGTTTTTCTTATCTGCTTCCTGAAATATCAGGGTTTTTGTAATCATTGTGTCAAGAACTTTTTTGCCCTGCTGCTTCTCAAGCTCTTGAAGCAAAGAAAGCCTGGATATCGGTTGGCCGTTTACAGTTGCAATAATAATTTGATTTCTTAAAAGATATGCTCCAATCAATATAAGCGCAACAATTAAAGCTATTACTAAAGTTTTGTTGGAAAGTGGAATCTTAGGTTTTGAGCTTACTTTTGGAGTTGCATCTACGACCTTGGTCTTTAAAGAAATAGACTTGCTTGCTGCTTTTTTAACCGCCATTTGAATATTCTAACAAAATTTACAAATCAATGTAAAGAGGTAAAATAAGCAAAGATTAAAAACAAATTTTTTAATAAATATGTTACAATTTTTGTAATGACTGCAGAGATTTCAGAAGAAAAATTAAAAGATTTAGAGAATAAAGCCAGGGAAATCAGAAAACTGATTATTAGAATGCTGGCCGAAGCAGGCTCCGGACACACGGCCGGACCTTTGGGAATGGCGGATATTTTTACCGCAATGTATTTTTATGTCCTTAACCATGACCCCAAAAACCCAAACTGGGAAAACCGTGACAGACTAATTTTATCTAACGGTCACATTTGCCCTGTTCAATATGCGGCAATGGCGCTTGCCGGATACTTCCCTACGGATGAGTTAATGACTTTGCGGAAAATCGGATCCAGATTGCAAGGACATCCTCACAGAAAAGACCTTCCCGGCCTGGAAACTACCTCCGGACCATTAGGCGAAGGCCTTTCCCAGGCGATTGGTCAGGCAATTGCAGCCAAAATGGATGGCAAGAAACACCAAATTTATTGCCTAACCTCAGACGGCGAACATCAAGAGGGAAACACTTGGGAAGCAGCAATGTTTACAGGTGCAAACAGGCTTAGCAATATTACCCAGATAATAGACAGGAACAATATTCAAATTACCAATTTTACCGAAGAAGTAATGCCGATTGAACCACTTAAGGAGAAATATGAAGCATTTAACTGGGACGTTTTAGAAATAGACGGAAACAATATTAAAGCTTTTGTCGATGCTGTAGATATTGCCAAAAAAAACAAAGAAAAACCAACTGTAATTATTGCCCATACAATTCCCGGATTTGGAGTTTCGTTTTTTGAAAACGATTATCATTGGCATGGCAAAGCGCCAAGCAAAGACGAAGCAGAACGAGCGCTCAAGGAGCTGGATTTGGAAGCTAGTATTTAGTATTTAGAAATTATGTTGAATCTTGATTTAAAACTTAACGAAAAATTGTTTGAGCAAGATGTAGAAAAAAAAGCAACCAGAGACGGCTTTGGAGAAGGCATAATGGAGCTTGGGGAAACAAACCCTGATGTTGTAGTTTTAAATGCCGATTTAGGAGAATCCTGCAAGGTAGACAAGTTTGTTAAAAAATATCCCCAAAGATCTGTTGAATGCGGAGTTGCCGAACAAAATATGGCAGCAATTGCAGCAGGCCTTGCAGAAGCGGGAAAAATTCCCTACATTAATTCTTTCGCGGTCTTCTCCCCTGCTAAAAATTACGAAACCTTAAGAACAACAGCTGTGTACAACAATGCTAATGTAAAAATTGCCGGACATCATGCAGGAATAGTAACGGGTTCGGACGGAGCAACTCATCAAGCAACCGAAGATATCGCAATTACCAGGGTTTGGCCCGGAATTAATATTTTTGTTCCATGTGACGCAATCGAAGCAAAAAAAGTTACTATTGAATCTGCTCAAATCGAAGGACCTGTTTATTTAAGATTTAGCCGCGAAAAAACACCCTTGATAACAACCGAAAACACGCCTTTTGAAAAAGACAAGATCCAAACTTATTGGATAACCAAAAATCCCAAAATAGCTATTCTTGCAACAGGGCATATGGTTTATCAAGCTCTGCTTGCTGCAAAAAAACTTAAAGAAGAAGGAATAAATGTTTTAGTTGCAAATGTTGCAACAATTAAACCCCTTGACGAAAAAACAGTAATTGAGCTTGCTAAACAAGCTGGAACAGTTGTAACCTGCGAGGATCACCAGATACAAGGAGGCATGGGCTCGGCAGTTGCGGAGGTTTTGAGCAAAAACCATCCTACCAAGATGAAATTTATTGGACTTCAGGACACTTTTGCAGAATCAGGCGACGCAAAAGAACTTTTGAAAAAATATAAAATGGATCATAGCGCAATAATAGAAGCTGTCAAAAATCTCCTTAAAAAATAGATTAAATCGGAGCAATAAGAGCTTTTTTATATTCCTTCCAGATCTTAATTACAAAATACTCTTTGGAAAATGGAAGATAATCTGTATGTAGAAAAATTAGCGGTTTTTTGTTTTTAACATAAATGTAGAAGTCTTTTTCGTATGAGTAAACTCCCGATGTATATCCGGCATTGGTAACATAAAAAGAATCGATGTTTTGTTGATTATTTGTAAACGCAGCGTATAAAGCATCAGCATCATAAACCACAAATTTTTTTTCCTGATTTTCTTCTAGATAGCTACTTATGTTTTGAGAAACATCTGAATAAAAATAAGCATCTTTTTGATCAATTCTCATTCCCCGTAATATCTCTGGCTTAACAATTTTAATATTAAATTTCTTGTTTTTTTCAACTACCCCATTAATTCCCAGTTTTACCTCGCTAATAATTGAAAAGACGGTAATAAGAGCTATTCCAAAAAAGAAGACCGTTAATAAATTCTGTTTTAGACTGTAAAGCTTAATATTTTTTACTCTTTTATGCAGGTTAAAACTAAAAAGAACATAAGCAAAAAGACCAACAGCAGGAGTAATTGCCCAATAAATATGACTTGGATCATAAATTGGAAAGTATTGGAAAAAAGAAAAAATACAGATCAAAGAAACTCCTAGCAAGGATAGCTTTTTTAAATCGTCGGGATTTTTTTTAAGAAGTGAATAAATATAAAAAAAGAAGAATATACATGAGAAAGGTAGAATAACCCATACAGGGTGCAACGAGAGTGTCTTTAATAAATCAAAAACGTCATATCCCCTGCCTACTATCCTACCCGTGATATACCCTATCCTTATTGACTGCAAAAACCAATCTTTTAAAGATCCTGTTGTAATAAAATAAAAAATAAACACAAAAGAAGCTGATAGAAAACCCAGGGACAAAACCGCTATGCTATTGATAGCCTTTTTAAGGCTTAATGTTTTTAGGAAAAATAGCAGAAAAAATAAAAATGCTATGGAAAAAAATACTAATAAATAAGGTTGCTTAATCCAAAATGAAAGTGCGCTAAAAATTCCCGTTAGAAAAACGTGCTTATTTTCTATTATAATTTTTTGCTTTTCTTTTTTTAGAGAAAACAAAAATAAATATATTGACACGACAAGAAAAAAACTAGCATAAACCGAAGGCCATGGGAAAAAAACTTGCCAAAAGTATGGAGCAAGCAAAAGCCAAATTAAGAGCGTTAAATAAACAATTTTTTTACTTAAAAATTTTTTATAAATTAAAAATATAAATACCGCTATTAATGCATAAAAAAAAGCAGTTGCTATTCTGAGAGTTAATAAAAATTTTCCAAATAAAAGAAGTAAGCTGGAATTAATAAAAACAAATAAAGCTCCATATTGAGTAAAGGTTTCTTTAAATAAAATCCTTCCGTTAGCAACATCCAGCGCAGGCTTTAGAATTGCTCCATCGTGATGGGCATCAACCCCAATTCCGGCAAAATAAGAAGCAGTGATAAAAGTAATTAGAAAAATTAGTATCAGATCTAAATTTTTTCTAAAAGTGTCAAATATTTTCAAATGAAGTCCTTTTATTCCATATCTGTTAATTTAAAGACCTTTGTCCCGTTTCCGGTATCCTCTATGTCGTATCCCATTCTTCTTATTTTATGTCTATATTCGTCTGCCAAGTGAAATCTCTTCAATTTTCTAAGCTTAACCCTTTCCTTTACTAATTCAATTACGGCAAGTGGAATTTTTTCTGAATCTTCCACTATCTCTTTTGCTTTATCCAATTTTAGGCCTAATATTTGGTCAAATTCCAAAATACTCTGAGCTTTTGCGCCTTCCGCGCAGTCGGATTTTAAAAGCTCCCAGACAACCGCTAAAGCTTTTGGCATATTTAAGTCGTCGTTTATAGCCTCGAAAAATCTACCTCCAAATTTTTCTGATCCCTTACCATCCGGCTGAGGCAATCGAGCTACTTCGTCACGAAGTTTTCTTAAAGCAGTTTGCGCTGCTTTTAATGCATCAAAAGTAAAATTCATTTCTTGTCTGTAATGGGTCTGTAAATATAAATAGCGGAGAGCCAGGGGATCAAACCGTTTTTTCATAACATCCTGAACTGTGAGGAAATTGTTTAAACTTTTACTCATTTTTTCATTTTCCACAACTAAGAATGCGTGATGAACCCAATAATTAACAAAATTTTTTCCGCTGGCTGCCTCAGACTGGGCGATTTCATTGGTATGGTGAATGCTAATATGATCAATACCGCCCGTGTGAATGTCAAACGTTACTCCTAATGTTTTCATAGACATTGCCGAGCATTCCAAGTGCCACCCGGGAAACCCTATTCCCCAGGGACTTTTCCACTCCATTTGCCTTTTCTGTCCTGAATCTGCCGAAGGGGAAAACTTCCAAAGGGCAAAATCGGCAATATTTTTTTTCCCTTTTATAAAATCAACCCTGGCTCCTTTTTTTAATTCGTCCAAATTTTGCCTGGAGAGCTCTGTATAATTGGGAAATTTTGAAGTATCAAAATAAACTCCATCCTCTGTTTTATAAGTAAAGCCTTTTTCTTCCAAAACCTGCACCAGCTCAATCTGATCTTTAATATAATCTGTTGCATGCATAATGACATTTGGTTTTTGAATGTTTAGCGAGCTTATACTATCTAAAAATTGTTTTTCAAACTTTTTAGCGATATCCAAAACGCTCATACCAAGCTTTTTGGCGCCTTTTTCCATTTTGTCTTCTCCTGTATCCGCATCCGAAACTAAATGCCCAACATCCGTAATATTCATTACCTGATTTACATTAAATCCATCAAACCTCAACACCCTCACTAAAATATCATCACCCAAATACCTTCTCATATGACCGATGTGTGAATAATCGTAAACTGTTGGGCCACAAGAATACATCCCCACGTTTGGCGGGTTAATTGCTTGAAAATCTTCTATTTTTCTGGTTAAAGTATTATAAAGTCTTAGCATTTTATTTATCATCTATCATCTAATATTTACTATTTAGAATTTACTAATAATATATCGTCAATCATAAATAAGCAATTACCCGGACAGTCTTCCCATCTCTGCTGTTCGCTGGGCCCTGTGAACCGCAATTGGCGCTTTTTTTGCTTCGTCTTCCTGTTCTTCTGCTTCTTCTTGTCTTTTCTCCTGGTCTTCCCTTTCGTTTTTTTCCGCCGTCCGCTCCTCTTGTTGGCCATTAGGTTTTTCAATTGCCGCTATTAATGGATCGTAATATGTATTCTTATGAAGCTCTGCTCTAAGCGTTTGTAGCCTTTGCTTATCTTCTGTTTCTTTTACCTGTTTTTGTTGCTCAACCTGCTGCTGGTTAGGAACCTGAGTTGCATCCTCTATCCCATACATATCTTTTACAAATTCCCTGGTTTGTTCTTGGGCATGCGGATCCCGCTGATTTGAGCCAATTCCTTCCTGAATAGAACCGTTATCGTCGCCAACTCCGGGAGCAACCTGACTAACCGCAGCTTTTACAGTTTGGCCTGCTTGACTTACTGCCGATTTCCCCATATCCTGAGCAGAGGATTTTCCCTGTTCTAGAAGCTCACCAAATAACCCGCTTTTATCCATGCTTTTATTATAAATGATTGAGGATCAAGGATAAAGGGACTATTTATTATTGATCCCGATTAAATCGGGATTGATGATTGATGATTGAAAATACCAAACTGAAAGTTTGGCTTAGTATTCCATTCTTCCTTCCATTGCGCGCTGGAGAGTAACTTCGTCCGCATATTCCAAATCCGCGCCAATCGGAAGCCCTCTCCCAATCCTAGTAATTTTGAGATCTTTTGAATCCGATTTGAAGTTTGAGATTTGAGATTTGAGATTTTTACTAATATACATTGCCGTTGCTTCCCCTTCCATTGTCGGATTAGTTGCTAAAACAATCTCTTTTATTTTTGAATCCGGATTTTTTATCCTTGTTATTAATTGGTTTATAAAAATTTCATCCGGCCCAATATTATTTAAAGGATCAATTTTACCGTGCAAAACATGATATATGCCCTTATACCTACCGCTTTTCTCAAGAGCGAGAACATCTAACGGCTGCTCTACTACACAAATCAAGGATTGATCTCTATTCACGTCACTGCAAATATCACAGGGATTTGATTCTCCAATCATGTGACAAACGGAGCATAATATCGTGTCGCTTCTTAATTTTTGCAATGAACTTGCAAATTTATCCAGTTCAACTTGCGGAACATGCAGGAGATAAAATGTTAATCTTTGCGCGCTTTTTGGACCAATGCCTGGCAGTTTTTCAAATGACTCAATTAAATTTTGGATTGCTTTTGGAACTTTCATAAAACTACGTCTCCAAGACGAGAACCGGCGGCGTTATTGCATTACTTAGAATGTAGTGCATCTGCTACGATACCTGCCACCGAGAGGATTTCTAAGTTTTCAAATTTATTTCTTTCCGGAATTCCTATAGTATCTGTTACAAAAATCTTTTCTGCCCTTGACCTTTTAAGTATTTGGGGTGCCTCTTTACAAAAAACTGCGTGAGTTGCAAATACATAAACATTTTTAGCCCCTTTTTCCCTCAGCAAGTTGCAAGCAGTTAAAATTGTTCCTCCCGTAGATATCATATCGTCAACCAAGTAAACATTTTTACCTTTAACATCCCCTGTAATTTTTTCTGCTTCAACATGCCCTGTTGCTAAATCTCTATTTTTTTCTATGCTTCCATATTCCATTCCTCCTAAAAACTCCGAAAGAATTTTAATCCGTCTAATTCCTCCCATATCCGGAGAGACTAAGATTCCGTTTTTGCCATCAATTTTTTTTATTTTTTCGGCAAAAAGAGAAAATGCGGAAAGATGAACAACCGGAATCTTAAACAGGTCAGGAATTCTTGGCGTGTGCATATCAAAAGAGATCATTTTATCCACACCCACCGCCTCTAGTGTTCTAACAATTACTTCCAGGGAAACTGCTTCGCCATCTCTGAAAACATGGTCTTGCCTCTGATAACCTAAATACGGAATAACCGCTGTAACTGTTTTTGCTCCACTACGCCTAAGAGCATCAACTATAAAAAACAACTCCATGTAGTTTTTTTCCGCAGGCTTATTCGTGGATTCAATAACAACCGTATCTAAACCAAGAACATCTTCTCTTACTCTTATTCTTCTTTCGTCATCGGGGAAAATAAATATATCCAACTCGGAGAGTTTTTGACCAACCTCTTTGGCAACTTTTTCCGAAAGGGGTTTATTGGATAGACCACTAAAAATCTTCACCTCTCTATTCTACTAATTATCTTTTAGTAAAATCAATATGTTTTTTAGAAGAAATTATTTTCCGCCACCAAGAAGACCACCCAGTCCTCCTCCCATTGTCGCAAGTTTTTTTGCAGCTACCTCCTGGGATTTCTTAATTGCTTCATTAACGGCTTCTTTAACATCCTTGTCTCCTTTACCGTTTAATTTAATTTCTCTTATTTTCTGGTCACCGGAAATTGTAATTTCTACCCCATTTTTTTCCACCTGTATTTCCTCTGCTTCGAGCAAGCGCTGAATTTTCATCGCTTCATCTCTCATTTTTTTAAGTTCTCCTATTTGTCCAAATGGATTAAACATACAATCACCCCCTTTGCTAGAAACTCTTAACGATTCCGCTTTTGCGGAAAGTTTTAGAGTTTCTGCATCCGCCAAAAAATGCTTCGTGAGCCGTTCCGCCAATGCGGCGGATGGAAAGGCGAACGATAAATTTAGGCGGACTATTACCTTTCTTTAAATAATATCTTAATTTCTAATTTTTCTCCACTAATTTCCTCAACTGCGTTTTTAAGAATATTTATAGTTTTAGGATCCTCCAGTTTTTCTTTATGAAATTTAAATCCTGTTTCTATGATAACTTGCTTACTATCCCAATTCTTAAGAGACACTCCTCTTAAGACACCAGCTATTGAATGGTCTTGAGCTTTAACTTTACTTATTAACTTTTGCCAAACATTTTCTCCATCCGAACCGGAATTTAACTCTTCAGATTTTTGAACATTTTTAGTTGTTTCTTTTTTTTCTTCCTTTTGAACCGGTTTATCGGAATCACCTTGAACTAAGTCCTTACTGCACCAGGATATTACCAAAAGTTCAAGGGGAAGTTGTGGCAACACTGAGCCTTTAATTTCAAAAGAAGCTTTTTGCATTAATCCTCCCAAAAGACTAATGTCTGTTAGGGAAAAATTATTTGATAGATCTGTTGACTCTTCAGCACCGGCTTTTTGTAATAGAATTTGATGAAGCCTGACAATCATTTGATCTAGAAAATATTTTTCATCAATTCCTTGCTTGACCAAATCCTCAACTAAATTAAGTCCTGCTTTTAAATTTCTGTCAGCCAAGATTTTAATAATTTGATCCGTCTGTTGGCTTATGTTGGTTATTTGATAATTTTTTTCAATTAGTTCTTTTGTGATTTTTTCGCCTTTTGCAACAGACACCATTTCATCCAAAATCTTTGTTCCATCCCTAAAGCTTCCATCTGCCAAGCTTGCAATAGTTTCCAAGGCGTCTTTATCTATTTTTACTTTTTCGCTTGCTGTTATACGGGCAAACGACCTGACTAACTCTTCTGTCGTTGCAAGTTTAAAAGAAATACAAAAACAGCGGGAAGAGATTGTTTCCGGTACTTTATGCGGCTCTGTTGTGCAGAGAATAAAAAGAGCATGCGATGGAGGCTCTTCGAGAGTTTTTAAAAGAGCGTTAAACGCCTCTGTTGTAAGCATATGCACCTCGTCGATAATGTAAATTTTCTTGTTGGAATATGCAGGTGATAATTTGATTTTTTCCCGAAGATCTCTTATTTCGTCTATTCCTCTATTTGAAGCTCCATCTATTTCCAGAATGTCTATGTTTGTACCATTCGTAATGCTAACGCACTGTTCACATTTATTACAAGGCTCAAGCGATCCTTCTTTTCTATTTGTGCAATTAATTACTTTCGCAATTATCCTGGCAGTAGATGTTTTTCCAAGTCCTTTTGGTCCTGTAAATAAAAACGCATGGGGAACAGAATCTGATTTAGTCTTCTTTGCATAAGGCAAGAGTACGGAATGCAGAGTATCTCTAATAGCTTTACTATCAAGCTCTTCTATGTTTTGAGGTCTGTATTTTCTATAAAAAACCATGATCGCTTACGCTTCAAATTAAAAATTAAAAGTGAAAAATTAAAAATTAAATTTTGAACTTTTCACTTTGAACCTTAAACTATTCATGGTGGATTCCCAATAAGTGAAGTAACCCGTGTTCAACCAACTCATCGACTTTATCGTCCACAAGCATCTCGTCTTCCGATGCGTCCCTTATTACCTGGGGATACGAAAGCACTATGTCTCCAAGTCTTAAAACCCCGTTTGGATGTACTATTCTCTCTCCTTCTGTTTGGGAAAAAGAAAGAACGTTTCTTGTTTTATTATCTCCCTTATATTTTTTACTAAGTTCGCGCATTTTTCTGTCTCCAACTATTGCAACCGACAACTCAACTACAGAACGGATTTCTTGTTTTTCCAATAATTTTGAAACTACAGATTTTATCCGCTTTCTGTTTGCTTTGTAACGGCTTTCAACAAAAATTAATACTTTTATTTTGTCCATTTTTTAACTAGAAAAATTAAGTTTTCGGGCTCTTCTGGCATCCTGTTCTTCCTGTTTTTTAGCCGCAGACGGCTTTAGATGAAACTGTCTTCTTTTTGCCTCTTGAAGAATCCCCTCAGACAAAACTTTTCTGGAAAATTTTCTAATAAGCGAGTCGTCGCTATCTCCTGGTCCTTTTTTTACAACTACCATAAAAAACACCTCCTTTTTAGCAGATCTTTCTATTCCGAAATGCTAATGCAGAAATAGAATTAGAGCTGCTTAAACCCGCCAAAGTTTGCTCTTTGAGCCAGACTACGAATAGTAGCTAAGGCGAAAAGAAAGAACGGGCGGGCAAACCTAATTTCTATTTTACCTCAATCCTTAAGAAGAGTAAAGGGAATTTTGTAAAATTTCTCTATCAATTTTAGTCAGTTCCCATTGGCCCTAGCAAGTGAATATGTAGATGGTCAATAATCTGATACCCTCCGCCGTTTATGCTTAATTTATAACCTTTATTTTCCAGCTTTTTTTCCTTGATCATTTTCTGGGTTACTTCTCTGAGACGTTTTACCAACCTATCGTCATCTAGTTTTAAATAATCCGTAACGTGTTTTTTGGGAATTATTAAGAGATGAATTGGCTTTAAAGATCTTATATCCGGAAAAACCATAACATCCTCGTCTTGATAAGTAAATTCTTTGGCAATTTCTCCGTCTCTAATTTTGCAAAAAATACAACCCATACCTTAAACTTTCTTTACGACTTCAATTATATCACCAAGGCTAAGCTTTGTAGGCTTAACACTTGGATTTTTACTGCTTCCGTTTAAGAGCATTTTCTTAAGAATATGCAAGTACCAACTTGCCTGCGGATCAAGCTTTTTTAACTCCCCGCAAACTTTAGTAAAGTCCACACCCTTACTGCTATCCTCCGGATCCGGTTTTGCCTTAATGCGGACATACCCTTTTCTTGGATCTTTCCTAATTACAACGATATATCCCATTTTCTGAGAGAGCTTTACCACTGTATCGTTAATTGTTTCAAGCCCAATTCCCTTACCAAATTTTGTGTCAAAAATAATTCCTTTATTTTTTATTTCGTATTCTGCCCAAATTTTATTTTCCATTTCGTGCAAAAGTGCGTCCATACATTCATAGACAAATTCAATAAAAAACTTATCTTTTCCGGGTTTCTCCGCCTTTAAACCATCTAAGATATTTACTAAGCTAAAATCGTGATAATCCGCATCGGGATTGTCCCAAAAAACTTCTTTAAAATGGTCCACATCTACAACTACCTTAACTAAACGTTCTATTGCTTCTTTTCTGTATTTCCATTTATCGTGCTTTACCATTTCGGGATTTGCTTTAACCCACTGCTTGGAAACATACTCCCAGGTAAGACTTGACGCGCTTAGTTCCGTAGAAGGAGTTTGATGGTGATCAAGCGCTCCAAGCCCCGTATCTACGTGAATTACTTCGCTTTCGCCATTCATTTCGATGGCACTTGTTGTATTGGTAAAACCCTCAAGTCTTTCTCCTGCCCGGACAAAATTAACTTTTGACTCATTCCATCCAGGAAGAAACCTTTGAATAAGCCAGCAAGATGTAATTGCATCCAAATCCGGCGACATGTGTGTAACAATATATTTCATAATGATTACTGATTATATACTAAAAGGCGCTCACTTGACAAAAACGGGCAAATAGACCACTATATAAATAGAAACTGCCATGGGAAACGACGTGTCCAAATTAGATCCCAAACTAAAAGAAGCCTATGACCGTGTTATGGGTACGACTATTACCCCGCCCCAACCTCCTAAACCCGAAACTCATGAACAAACAAGACCAGAACCTGCTCCTCAACAAACAGCAACTGTAAACCCCCCACCACAACAACATGATGAATCAAGCAGCGGATCTATTGTCCACAAGGCAACCGGCAAAAAAGGGGGCAGAATTTCTCCTCTACTTATTGCCTTTTTGGGACTAATATTTTTTGTACTTTATGCAGCTGTGTGGATAAAAGTATTCAACTTTAAGTTCCCTTTCTTAAATCCGTAGCCTCTTAACAACTTCTTCAAAGTCTATGAGTACTGGTTCATTTGAATTTCTTTCTTTCCATTCTATCTTGTCTCCTGATTTATCACTTACCACTAACCGGACGGGGATTCCAATTAAATCTGCGTCTGCAAATTTTTCTCCTGCCGAATTTTCCCGGTCGTCATAAAGAATTTCAATTCCTAAATCTAATAATTTTTGATAAACCTCGTCTGCTTTATTATTTAATCCAACTAGATGAGCCTGAAAAGGAGCAATTGCTTTTGGCCAAACAATCCCCTTATCGTCATGAAAAAGCTCAACTACAATTCCAATTAATCTCGTTACGCCTATCCCATAACTCCCAAAATACGGAAATTGCTGTTTTCCGTTTTGATCTGTAAAAGTTGCGTTCATTTTTTCGCTGTAGTAAGTTCCAAATCTAAAAATATTTCCTGCTTCTATTGCCTTTCCTGACCTAATTAACCCTTCACACCTAGGGCACTTATCTTTCTCTTTAACTGTTGATACTTCTTTATTTTGCGCAAAGCTACACTTATCGCAATAAAAAATAGTATCTTCTCCGGAATCACAAATTACCTGATATTCATGAGTTTTATTTTTAGTAAACACTCCACCATCTGCCTCTACGATTTTTACGTCAAAACCAATTCTTTTAAAAACTTTTAAATAAGCATCTGATACTTCCCAATAATATTTATCTAAATCTTCTTGAGACAAATGTAGGCTATACAAGTCTTTCATTAGAAACTCTCTGCCTCTTAAAATTCCGGATCTTGCCCTAAGCTCACTTCTGAATTTTGTCGAAAAATGGTAAATCTTAATCGGAAAATCCTTATAGCTCGACACGTGCTTGCGGACAAGATCTATAACAATTTCTTCATGAGTAAATGATAACGCATAATCTTTTTCGTCTTTTGCAAATTGATACATCACCTCTTTTGCGCTATCCCAACGGCCAGTTTCGTTCCAAATAGTCTTGGGATGCAAAAGCGGCATTAAAAGTTCCTGCGCACCCGTAGCATTTATTTCTTCACGGATAATTTGTTCTATCTTTTCTTTTACCCTATAACCAAGCGGAAGCAAGGAGTAAGATCCCGCCATTAGCTTATCTATAAAACCCCCTCTTAAAAGATACTTCGCATTAACCGAAGCTTCGTCTTTTGGGGCTTCTTTAATTGTCTTTCCGAACAGTTTTGAATACCTCATAGATTTAGACACCTCATAAAATCGAGTTTACATCAATGAGCGAATCTTGACAAGTGCAGATATACCAGTATATCTTTAGTAGTATGCCAAGAGTATCAAAAAGAAAACCTAATAAAAAAGCGGAGGAAGAATTAGTTTATAATTTTATTCAAATAATTTCAAAGATAAACAACGAGAAAGTTGCCCGAAACTTTTTAAATGACTTATTTACAAAAGAAGAAAAAATCATGCTGTCAAAAAGACTAATGCTGTTTGCTCTACTGAGAAAAAACTATTCTCCATCAACAATAAATTCGATTTTATCAATAAGTTATGAAACTATCAGAATTCACTCCAACCAGCTACCCTTTAAGAGTTCTGATTTCATTAAAGTCCTTGACGTCATTATTAAAACCAAAGATATGGAGGAGTTTTGGAAAAAAGTCGATAGACTACTTAAACCCATCGATCTTTTCTTGCAGTCAAAAACTAATATGAAAGCCAGATCAAAACTTCTTTTCGGGGACTTAGATTAGTGAAGATATACTGGTATATCTGCACTAATAGCTCTTAGTTCTTAATGCTTTTTTTTACTTCGTGGCCGCCAAATGCATTACGAAGAGCTGCTACCATCCGAGCCGTAAAAGATTTCTGAATTTTTGGATCAGTTTCTGAACGTAAACGGTAATTTAGAGAAGCTTTAATAATTTCCAGTTCAATTCCTAATCTTTTTGCTTCTTCAACTGTCCAAACTGTTTCTCCCGATGCCCGGCCAATAACGCCTGTTAAGTGTTCAAGCTTGGGATCTTTTTGCAAAACTTCCCTTGTCCTATCCATCATAAATCCTGAAATTAAAGTGTTTTTTCTGTAGAGATTTGCAATTTTTTCAAGGTCAAAATTATATCCGGATTTTTCCAGAACTTCAAAACCCTCTCCGATTGATTGCATATATCCATACTCAATTGCGTTATGGACCATTTTTACAAAGTGCCCTGCTCCTCCTTCTCCAAAATATTCATATCCTCCGTTTGGCTTAGCAAGAGAATCAAGAATTGGTTTTACAAAATCGTAGGCTTTTTTTGAACCCCCAACCATCATTGGATATCCTTGCTTTGCCGCAATAATTCCACCGCTTACTCCAATTCCTAAAAACTCAATTCCATTTTTCTTAAATTCTTCGTAACGCTTTTCCGTATCTTTCCAATTTGAATTTCCACCATCTATTACAATATCCCCCTTTTCTACATATTTTGAAATTTCCATTAAGGTACTTTTTGTTACGTCTCCTGCCGGCAGCATTACCCAAGCAACCCTCGGCCTATCTAAATTTTGAACAAGGCCCTTGACGGTTTCTGAGAATTTGAGATTTCTAGATGCAGATTTTTGATTTAAGATTTTAGATTTAAGATTTTCGACTGCGTCCAAAGAACGATTCCACACCACAGCTTCATGGTCCTCATTTAGAAGCTTAATCGCAATTCTGCTTCCCATTTTTCCCAATCCTATTAATCCAATCTGCATAGATTTTAGTTTAGCATTTTAAGCTGATATTCTCTACTATTATTGATATAATTAAAAAATGAACCATCAGCAAGAACAGGAAAAACTTTTGGAAATAGTGCAAACCTGGAAACTTTCCGAAAATCCGGAATACAGAGGATTTCGCTGTGCCAATTGCCAGGAATATAAAAATCAAGCCTGGTACCATTGGGCAAATGTTGGAGGCTACAAACTCCCCGTTCATATGTGCAACGATCGGTGCGAACAGGAATTTAAATCAGGCCAAATTAAGATTGATCCAAGTAAAAGAACCACAGTAGACCGAAACTCCTTTGGCAATACTTACAAATTCCAACCGGAAACAGTTGAAAGATTTGAGCAGATCGTTGCTTCTTGGCCGGAATATAAAGAGCCGCAATTAAAAGCTTTTTCTTGCGATGAGTGTGGAAACGATTTGGAAATTGATCCAGTTAACGGACAAAGAAAAGGATTTCATATTTGGTGGAAAATGCCCGATGAAAATATTTTAGCAGAGCTTCATTTCCACAAAATTTGCGCACATAAAATCGGAATAGATCAGTAATGAAATCATCAACAATTGCTCTTTTGGCTATTCTGGGCGGAGGAATTATGGGTGGCCTTCCTCCAATATTTACTAAGGTTCTATACCAATCTTTCGAACCGATGTCCCTTGGCTTCTTGAGATTTTTAATAGCATCTATTTTTATGCTGCCGATCTTTTTTCTGCAAAAAAATCAACCTTCCCTAGTTAAAGCTATAAAAATTGTTGGACCATTCACAATATTTAGCACCTTAAATGTTATGTTATTTCTTATCGGAATCAAAACCACCACGGCAAATTCGGGACAAATTATTTACTCTGATGTGCCGCTCGTTACAGCAATTTTATCTTATTTTCTTATAAAAGAACGGTTGAGTAGAACTAAAAAATTTGGAATTATCCTAGGCTTTATCGGAATAATTTTAGTTATCATTCTGCCAATTTTCCAGAAAGGAATAACTACCGGCGACCTAACAGGAAACATAATTATTCTTATTGCAACATTAGCTTGGGCTATGTATGGAATTATGTCAAAAAAAATAATAGAAAAAGGGTTTTCTTTAATTACGATAAGCACCGTAAGTTTTATTATCTCAACCATCGTTTTCTTTATTGCTATGCTATTTACTGCAAAAAAAGATTTTATTTCTCCAGTTTTTATTGGAAACAACCTTATTGTTTTGCTTTTCTTTGGAGGGGTAATCACTGTAGGTGCTTATGTTCTTTTGCAATGGGCTATTAAGCATACATCTCCAACAATAGCTCAGATGAACCAATATGTATCTCCTCTCGCAACTTTTACCGGGTCGGCAATTGTGTTAAAAGAAAAATTAACAGCAGAATTTGTTTTCGGAGCTATTCTTGTTCTCATCGGCTTGTTTATTGCTACAAGCTCGGATAAATTCCTCAAGAAGACGACTGAGGAACAAGTCGTTCTCGCAGGAAAAGAATAATCTAAACAACTTCGCTACCTTCTCCTACATCTTCGGATGGCAAAAGTAAAACAGGCTTATCCACACCATCAACTGCAAACAACATCCCCTGACTCTCCAAACCTCTTATTTTTCTTGGCTCCAAATTAACTACAAAAGGTAATTTTTTATCAATCAAATCTTTCGGTTTATACCACTCTGCGATTCCCGAAAGGATTTGTCTCTTCCCAACTTTCGAACCAAAATCAACTTCGAGCTTTAAAAGCTTATCTGCATTTTCCACTTTTTCGCAAGTTAAAATCTTCCCTATCCTAATTTCCACTTTTTTGAACTCATCAAACGTTATATTCATATTAGCCATTAGCCATTTATATCCTGTTCTTCTCCATATATTGCGTATACGGGCTGTAATCTTTACCAAAAATTTTAGCAACCAGCTCTATGGAAAGCTCTGCTGTTTTGCTGTCGATGTCCCTTAACGGATTATATTCCACTAAATCCATTCCTATAATAGGGCAGTTTTTTCCAATAAACTTTGCAATTGCAGAAATCTCTCTATACGTTAAGCCGCCTGTGTTTGGAATACCAACTCCGGGAGCGTAAACATAATCAATTACATCCAGATCCAAACTAACCCAAATATTTTTAATATTCTTATTTAAATCATTAATCATTTTAAAAAGCGGACCCATCCCGTTTGCTAACAAATCCAGCAATGTAAAAGTTTTTATTTTTTCTTTTTTTATTAGTTTTTCTTCCTCTAAATCAAAATCGTTTCCTCCTGCGAGGATTATATTTTCTTTTTTAATTTTTGCGCCTTTTCCGTAAACGTTAGTTAACCTTTGGTTCCCAATTCCTAAAACAGCAGAAACATGCATTCCGTGAATGTTTCCTGACAGAGTTGATGTTTCGGTATTAATGTCTCCATGTGTATCTAAGTAAATTATCCCCAAATCACCCTTTAATGCGGAAGATGCGCCGGATATTGTTCCCAAAGAAATAGAATGGTCTCCGCCTATTGCTAAAACTTTTTGACCAGAGCTAATTTCCAAATCCACTTTTTTTGCCACAATTTCCGAAACTCTAATTATTTCTTTCGCATATTTTAGTTTTTTATTTCCAACTAAAAGTTTTTCCCTGGGACTTATTTTTATATTTCCTTGATCTTTAATATCCAGTCCGACGTTTTGCAGTTTTTGTAAAATTTTTAAATCTCTTAAAACTTTAGGCGCAACATCAACTCCTAAATTTTCTGCACCTAAATCCAAAGGAATTCCAATTAAAGAGAGTTTCATAAACTTAAGTATATTGGAAACCGTCAACATAATAAATATCCTATAGTTGCAATGTGCGTTATTTTTTGCTAAACTTTAGGTCTATGAAAGAAATTTCACAACCTAACCAGCAAGACATTGTGAGAAAACAGGTTGGAACTCGCAAATTTAATAAAGCAGGGGAAATTAGAGCTGCTTCCGAAAAGATGTTTTTTGATTGGGAGATGAAGCGTTTTCGTCACCCCCCGGAAAAAGAAACGGAAATCCGCAATATTGCCACAGGATGGGGTATTCAAGAAGGTGAGGATTATTTATGGCCCAAAAGAATTAAAGACGTAGAAACTTCCTGGAACACAGCGATTGGAGAAGATCTTGCAAACGAAGAAAAAAAATTCCCACAATCGTACTCTCCCGGAAAAATCAAAATAATAATGGAGAAAAAAATTGATTTTTTACTAAAAAGGGCAACAACTGATAATCCGGAAAACCCATGGAAGCCTGGCACAAAATACGATTATGTTGTTGCGGTGGGCATGGAAGCAGCAAAAAGAGGACTGGTAAAACAGGCTGACATAGCTATCAACATGTTGGAAGGAAGCGAGTACGAAAAAGGTTTAATAGCGGCTATGGTTAATGATAAAAAAACTGTAAGAAAAGTTGTGCAAAATCTCTTAGAGAGCAGTAGTCGAATTAAAATAGACCAAGCATATAAGGCTGCTGAGCTTGGGGAATTGGTCGGTGATCCCTTAATAAGGGTCCATGCAATCGGAAAACTTCGTAGTCAAAAAAGTTATAGAGCTGCAGCAGAGCTTGAGCTTAGCTTAATGAACAAAAAATTGCCAAAACTTAATCCCATGATGGTGGATAAACGCTAATTCTTTCCTACCGAAAACAAAACTATTTAAAGCCACTTACGGTTATCTTTTTCTATAAGCTCCATTGCTTCTTTAGGCCCCCATGTTCCGGAACTATAAAAAGCCAGTTTTGATTTTTTCTTTTCTCCCAGTCGCGTTTGACGCGATCCATCCAATCGCGTTTGACGCGATCCATCCAATCGCGTTTGACGCGACCAACCTTTTAAAATTTTAGTAATAAATGTCCAAGAAGCACCTAGCTCGTCTGACCTATTAAAAAGCATTTGATCACCTACGAAAATATCCAGTAGGACTTTTTCGTATGCATCTGTCCCCTTGGTATGAAACTCATCTTCGTAATTAAAGTTCATATTTACAGTGCCAAGCGACACTTTTGATCCCGGCACCTTAGCAATCACCCGCAGGCTAATCCCCTCATCCGGTTGGATTCTAATTTTTAGAACATTCCCAATTTCCGGACAACCATATTCCTTAAACAAGATATGACAGGTTTGGATAAAAACAACCGAAATTTCTACTGTATTCTTTGGCATTTTTTTACCTGCCCTTACATAAAAAGGAACATTTTTAAACCTTTCCGTATCCACAAACAATTTCATTGCCACAAAAGTTTCCGTTTGGGAATCAGGGTCAACATCCTGTTCATCTAGAAAACCGTCATATTGTCCCCTTACTACGTACTGATTCACCTGATCCGGCTCCGCACACCTGATTGCCTTAATCGCATTTGCTCTTACATCACGCATATCGTCCTTGGTAAAACTTTTTGGCTGTTCCATTGCAACGGCTGCAATCATTTGCATAATATGATTTTGCCCTACATCCCTAAGCATTCCGACTCCATCAAAGAAACGACCCCGTTTTCCAATCCCCTTTTCTTCCGCAAATGTAATCTGGACATGATCGATGAAATTCTTGTTCCAAACAGGTTCAAAAATTCCGTTTGCAAACCTAAAAGCAATCATATTTTGAATTGTTTCCTTGCCTAAATAGTGATCCACTCTGAAAATTTGCCTTTCCTCAAAGATACTGGAAAGTTTTTCGTCTAAAGCAATCGAAGTTTCCAAATCTTTTCCAAAAGGTTTTTCTATAATAATTCTTGTCCATTTTTGATGCTCCGGAAGTGTCTCTAAGTCTTGATTTGTTTTTGATTCAAAATATTCAACAGCAGGAGCGCAACCTTGCGAAAGCTTTGTGGACTGTAGATAGCCCAGAATCGACTCATAATTTTGCGGAGGCGTTGCCAGATAAAAAAACCGGGTAATACAAGCTCCTATCTTTTCGTCTAAAGAGTTTAATTTTTTTATTAATTCCAAATATGCTTTTTCTTCGTTAAAATCTCCCTGTTGATAAAAAATATGCTTGGCAAAATCCTCCCATTTCTCATCCTCTGCTAAATCCGTAAAAAAGATTCTAAAATCATTATCCGAATAATTCCGTCTGGAAAACCCAATAATAGAAAATCCCTCCGGAAGAAGACCTTGTTTAAAAAGGGAAAAAAGCGATGGGAACAGTTTATTGCAAGCCAAATCCCCTGTTGCGCCAAAAATAATGAGTACAAATGGGCTCTTCATTGTTATATTGTTTTACTGTTAAATTGTTTTGTTGTTTTTGATAGCAATGTAGCAATTCAACAATTTAGCAATCCTGATTATTCTAGTCTTTTTTAAAATAAAATGAAAGGATGTTATATTTTTTGATCAGTAATTATTGTTGTTTTTTCGGCAATTCCTTTTTGGGTTAAAAACCTGGCCGGAATTTCTTCTATTGGCCCTTCTTCTAACATCTTTTTTAAAGCTTTTTTCTTTTCTTTTCCAAATGCAAGAACAATGATTTGGTCCAACATCGAAAGCGCAAGAACCGTCATCGTAATTCTCTCTTTAGACGCTCCCGGAAAATCATTTACCGACTTCACAAAAGCTGATTCCATTTGGGATTTGAGATTTGAAATTTGAGATTTCGCTGGCAAGCCAGCGATGTGTCCATCTTCTCCAATCCCCAAAATTCCAATTGATCTTTTAAATTGATACAAAAGAAAACGGACTGTTTCGTCATAATCCTTTGTTGTTTCATCAATTTCTTTATCTTCCAGTACTTTATAAAACCTAATATTTTGCTTTTTTAAAAAATTTATTAAGCCGGTTTCCGCAATCATTTTTTCGTTTGAATCATCATGCATTAGTTTTCCAAACCGCTCGTCCACAATTGCAGCTGCGCCAAGCTTAAGGTTTTTTTCTTGAAGCAAAGCTTGGTAAAGAGGCTTTGGAGTAGACCCCCCGGACAAAAACAATACTGTCTCCGGCGATATATTCCGAAGAATTAATTCTTGAGCAATCTTAATACCTTGCTCTTTTGATTTTACGGTTTTAATTATTGGAATTTGCACCTACTAAGTATAGCAAAAGAATGTGCGGACTTATTGGATCTGCGGAAGAATCGGTTGGCCTGTAACTAGCCTGAAGATGTCATGAAGAGTTATAAGCGCAATTAGTCCCAAAAGAACTGCCATTCCGATCGCATGAGCGTAACCCTCAAATCTCTGGTTAACTTTTTTACCTGTTAAGATTTCTATTATTATAAAAAACAGTCTTCCGCCATCAAGCGCCGGAAACGGAAGAATATTTAAAATTGCCAAATTTAAAGACAAAAGCGCAACAAAAGATAAAACCGCATAAATTCCAACCTGCACAAATTGTCCTGTTAACTGCGCAATTCCAACCGGTCCAGCAACTCCTCCCGGAACTGATCCAAAAAATAAAAGCTGATACAAAATCATTCCTAATCCCGAAAGTATCATCCATGATTGTCCAAGTGCTTCCATTGTTCCCAAAAACGGAGCTAAATACCAAGCGTACTTTTTAACCTCAACGCTTTGCGCAACCGATACTCCCATTGGCCCTTCTGTTTTAGGAAAAACCTTCCTTGGAGTCACTTCCAACTCCCTAATCTCTGATCTTTGCTTGCCCGCCGTAGCTTTAGCGAAGGAGGGATCTTTGACCTTTAAAGTTATCTTCTCTCCTAAATGCTTTCTGGTTTCGGAAACCAGCTGAGACGCGCTTGTAATTTTTATATTATTGACTGATAAAATCTGATCTTCTTTGGTAAGCCCTGCTTTATCTGCGGGAGAATTTTTTGTAACCTGGGCAACAAAGACCTTATCTCCGGGAACAGGAACTCCAACTGCCGAAAAAAGATAAGAAATAATTGTAACAGCAAGTACGAAGTTCATTACAACTCCCGCAACTATTACAATTGCCCGCTGCCAAGCAGGCCTTGCGAAAAATGCCCTTCCAAGATCTTTCACTTTTAACTTTTCCCCGCCCGCCGGCGAGGCAGGACTTTTAACTTTTAACTTGACGCTTCCGGCGCCTGCTTCGCCCGCCTGCAACGCTTGATGCGTACCCGCCCGCATCGATACGCGAAGCGTTTCAGGCAGGGCATCTGCGGGCAGGTCTTCTCCGTACAACCTAACAAATCCACCAATTGGCAGCCAATTAACAGAATAAACTGTTTCTCCTCTTTTTATGCCAAACGCTCTTGGAGGAAGCCCAAATCCAAATTCTTCGACTTTTATCTTTAGGATTTTGGCAACAAAAAAATGCCCAGCCTCATGAACCATTACTAAAACCGAAAGAATAAGTATGAATATTAAAACAGTTAGTATCATGCTAATTTATGCTAATTAAAATAATTCTAATGGATCCGAATAATTAGAATGCATTCGCAGTAATTTAATTCGAAGACATTCGTATTTATACAGCCATTAACTCTTCTTTTTTCTTTTCTCCAAGTAAATCTATTTCCCTAGTCGAATCGTCTGTTGCTTTTTGAACTTCTTTTTCCAGTCTTTCCTGATCGTCTTCCGAAACTCCTGCTAGCTTTTTTATTTCTTCCATTGCTTCGTGTCTAACCTGTCTGATTTGAACTTTTGCCCCCTCCAGCTTTTGGCTAACAAGGTGAACAAGCTGCTCACGTCTTTCTTGAGATAAAGGCGGAATAGTAATCCTTATAACTTGTCCATCAACTGCAGGAGTTAGTCCTAAGTTTGCTTCCTGAATTCCCTTGCCTATTTCGTTAATAATAGTGTTGTCAAATGGCGCGATTTGCAAAGATTGTGCGTCAAGCGCGCTAACATGAGCAAGCTCTACGATCTTCATTTTTGCTGTTCCACCATAAACACTTACAACAATACTCTCAACAAGCGATGGGGTTGCGCGTCCTGTTCTAACTGTGGAAAGATCGGTTTTAAGAACCTCAAGGACTTTTTGCATTTGTTGCTTCGTAACATCCGTATTCATACTAATTATTACTCCTAATCCTTACAAATATATTTAGAATTAAGGATTCTTTTAAAGAGTAATTTATCCGTTCTAAAGTTTGCAAGAATTCCTAATTCCAAATTATTTGCTGTCAAATAAGCTAAAACTTGCTTAAAATCTTTAGGTTTCAGCCTATCAACTGTTTTCACTTCCAATATTACTTTATCTTCTATTAAAAAATCAAGGAAGTATTTCCCTATCTTTTTACCATTGTACATTAAGTCAACCGGTAATTCTTTTTTAAATTTAATTTTTTCTTGACTCAAACCTTCTTCGATCGCCCGCTGATAATATTTTTCCTGATATCTATTTCCCAACTCATTCTGTACGGAAAAGAGGACGCCCATTATTTTATAGGAGAGTTCTTTTTGAATAATCTTGGACATACATCTATTCTATGTATTCGGGTTCATTCGGGATAACAATTCGAGTAAATCAGGTATCTATAATTCGTATCGCGTGAATGATATCACGCGAATGTTTTCTCCCAACTTACCAATAACGCCCTTAATTAACTTTTCGATTGTTAAGGAATTATCTCTAATATAATCTTGTTTTAAAAGTTCGTCAACATTCTTTGGATCCATTGCGGCAACCTGCATTGCAATTTCGTGGGAGAGTTTTTTAAACTCTTCTGTTCTTGCAACAAAATCTGTCTCGCACAAAATTTCGATCATCGCGCCAACTTTTCCGTTTTGATGAATATAGCTATCTACCAGCCCTTGCGAAGTTTCCCTGTCTTGTTTTTTTTCTGCTTTTTCTACACCATGTTTTTTAAGCCATTCTTTTGCCTTGCTGTAATCGCCTTTTGATTCCTCCAGGGCTTTTCTGCAATCGGCAATTCCTGCCTGAGTCTCGTTTCTTAATTTTTTTAGATCTTCAATGTTAACCATATTCTACTAATTTTTAATTCTTAATTTATAATTTTTATTGAATTTTTAATGTTTTAATTTTAAAAATTAAGATTTGATTTAAAATTTAAAATTGAAAATTGAAATTAAAAAGCTTTTAACTTTTTACTTTAACTTCTGACTTTTGCCTTTTGACTTTTGCCTTTTCTGGAGCTTTTGCTGTTTTTTTCGGGGCTGGTTTGACTTTTTCTGCAACTGTTTTTTCTTCTTTTGCTTTGGATTTCTTGACTTCCGCTTTTTCTTCTTTAGATTCTTCTTCACTTTTCACTTTTAACTTTTCACTTTTCGCTGTATTTTTTCCTTCGATCCATGCATCAACAATGTGAGAAACAATTAATTTAATCGAGCCAACCGCATCATCGTTTGCGGGAATTGGCCAATCTATAAGCGCAGGATCTGCGTTTGTATCTACTATTCCAACAGTTGGAGTTCTCATTCTCATTGCTTCTTTTACTGCCAGATCTTCAAATCTTGAATCAATAATAAATAACGCAGTTGGAGGTTTTTGCATTTCCATAATCCCCTCGTATAAAGATAGAAGTCTTTGTTTTTCTTTATCAAAAAGCCCAAGCTCTTTTTTGGTATATTTTGATTTCTCTTCCGGATCCAAAAGCATTTTGCTAATATCTTTAAGTTTCTTAATGTTTTTGGAGATCTCGGCAATATTAGTTAAAATTCCACCCACCCATCTATTGGTAATATAGAAAACGGTTTGCGCTTCTTCTTTAATTGCCTCGTTTGCTCTGGCAACTTCTTCTCTGATAGTTGACTGAGCTTGTCTTTTAGTACCAACAACTAAGACTGTTCCCCCTTTTGCGGAAAGGTCTTTAATATAAGCGGCTGCTTCGTCCAGCCCTTCTTTGGTTTTACCCAAATCAATGATTTGAATATTATCACGGGCCTCAAAAACAAAATCGCGGGCCTTAGGGTTTGATCTAATTATCTGGTGACCAAAATGACAACCGGCCTCAAGAAGTTCTTCTAATGTAATTTCTTTCATATATGCTCTTTTCGCCTAATTTAAGCATCTTTAGAAACAAGCTTTTTTGCCTTATGAAGGCGGGCTTGCCTCGCCGAAGCCTTGGCGTAGGCGGGTCCTTATTCCTCCATTCGGAAGCGGATATTTAGGACCCAGCTCCGAATGTGTGTGATTTAAATATTATAGCGAAAAAAGGAGCAAAAAACAATACTAAATTTTATTTTTCACTTATGATAGGATTTAAATCAACACCCTTAGCTTCTAATCTATCCTTAACTGTCGAACAGTACTCAACCCTAACAGCCTCTTTCGAGAAACCATAACAGCTTTGATCAGTAGGCAAACTTCTGTTTGCAACAAGGCGGACAGAGGCATTCAGGGGTTCAACCCCTGCAGGGGTTGAACCCCTAAGTCGCTTGACATTAAATGGCTTTTCTTAATACTATATTAATAGTGATAATATTGAATTTTTTAAAAAGAGGTCCTTCCAGGAGATTGGTTTATTTTTTAGGAATAGCGCTAATTTTAACCGCAATTCCCGTAACTGTATTTATGAGCCAACAACAACAGGAAACCCGCCAAAGAGCAAGTATTGATAATATTTGCAGTTTTAAGTTTGGAGACGAAAAGTCTTGCGTCGGTTTTTATAAAAAACCCTGCATAGAAGATTACGAAGGCAAATGGAATTGCGAAAACAACACGGTAAACACAACAAGAGGAACAACAAGACAACAAATAAAAAGGACTTTTGCTTTAACAGGCGGGGTTTTTAATGATTTAAACGCTAATGGAAATTGGGACGCCGGCGAACCCGGAATTTCCGGCATAAACGTAAGTGTTTCGGGATCCGGAAATTATTCCAGCTCTACGCTTTCTCAGGCAGACAAGTTTGGTACCTACAGGTTTTTCCTCCCCTCATCCGGAACATATACCGCAGGAATCGAAGTTCCCACAGAATACAAAATTACAACTAAAAATGACGTCCGTTTTGGTTCTTTTGGTAGCAACATGTTAAAAGCAATAGATTTTGGAATTACAAAAATCCAAACCATAACACCAACTCCTGCCATAAAGATCACCGAAATACCAACGCCTCCTCCCGGAACATGCGGAAATAAAATATGCGATTCAAATGAAATTAAAAATCTTTGTCCGGGAGAAGTTGTTGCTGCGATTAAAACAGTTTGCCCACAGGACTGCGGATACAAAAGCTGTACTATTAAGGGTATCCAAAAACCTACTTACCCACCGGATAGATATTGAAGAACTACTTGACACTATATTACGGGTTAACTATTCTAATAGTAATGGGTTTATTCGGGAAAAGCCTTTACCGGTTAGGTGATTTTTTAAGTTCTTCAAAATACGCAGCTATTATTACTATTGCAATTGTAATTGCCGCCATCCCAATGACAGTTCTTGTTTCCCAACAAAAAGAACAAGTTAACAAACAAGTTTCCCAAAAATCCGTCCTCGGCGCAAAAACACAAGCAGTACTTGGAGTCTCCGCCGTATCTGAAATTGGAGCCTGTAATAAGATATGGGGATCAGGTCAATGTGATTCTAGCAATTGCAAATCCGGATCGGATATAAAAAGAGTATGCAAGAAAGATGCAAAAACACTGTTCTTCTGGGCATGCTGTGTATCGGAAAAACGAATAAGCGTTTGGTGTTCTAGCTCCGATAAGTGCGGTCAAGAAAAACAAAATTGGAAAGTTGTTTCAAGTTGGGGAATAATATCTAATACTTACAAAGATGTAGTAAGATATCAATCAAATTCTCAATGTGGGCTTGATAAGTGTCTTCCAGCATCTTCTGCTCCATGCACCGGTGGTTATGAAAAATTAGGCTCATGCCCCTCAACCCATGAAATTAAATCTAGCGGTTCTTTCCAATATTGTTGTCCTAAAACGGGAAGCACTACAAGCGCTACTGGATGTCAACCGGAATACATCAAGGATAGCCATGGTACCTGCGTATATAGAACATCAGGAGGTGGAGGAAGAGATGATTCGGCCTGTAAAGCTCTTGGCGGAACATGCAAAGATAAAGATTCTTCATCTATTTCCTGCTCCGGAAATTGGGTTACGGGAAAATGTAAAGGGACTCCTTCTTATTGGCAATGTTGTGCTCCTGGAGCAAGCGGTGGAAGCTCTGGAACCGACGGACAACCATCAACAGGAGGAGTTCAACCATCAACAGGAGGAGCAACGTCTCCATCCACCCCATCCACCCCATCCACCCCATCCACCCCAAGCACGCCAACTTCGGGTGGAACAACAGGACAACTACGCAGATGTCCAAATCCCGACCGCTGCAGCGACACTTACAAAAACTGTCGTCCTCTTTGGTATTCCAACGACTCAACATGCAGCGACACCTGGAATGCAACTAAAACATACTCTGTTGATTGTATGTGTAAAGACGACCCGATCGGTAAACAAGCAACCAAGGATTGCCGCGATGCACCCGGCGGAAAAGATACTTCTTACTGCAGCTTAATCGGTGGAAATACGCCCGCGTCCCCACCACCACCTTCCGGCGGAGCAACTCCAAGCGGAGGGCTGAGCTTTAATTGCACAGGGCAAATCGGAAATATTATATACAGCTGTTTAACATCCTGCCCCGTACCATCCTGGCAATCACTTAATACGGTTCCCGGTGTTTGCGCAAGCGGCGAAACATGCTGCTATTTTGACACTGCCAACCCCGGAGGTGGCGGAAGCGCCTCGCCCATATCACCTGTTCCGGGAGGGCCCGGAGGTGGCGGCAGCGGAGGTGTTATGCCAACAGATTCACCATCAACCAATCAACCTACTCCTGCCTGCAATCAAGGAGCACAAATTGGCCCATGTGTTTCCGACAACAATACTTGCGGACAATCAAACGGTACAAGAACAATTACCTACACTGCTCATAATACAGGTGTGCAGTGTTCCCAATTTATTACTTACGATAATGTTTGCGGAGTTACAAATTGTGATTTTGGCAATAAATGCGAAAATAACCAGTGCATACCGGATACTCAACCAACTCCTGATCCATCAACTACTAATCCAACTGTAACACCGGGAGGGCCAACAGTAGATCCAAGCCAACCGACCCCGACACCCGGCGGCCCGACTCCTACCCTATCGCCAAACGCAGCAACAATTAATATAGTTGTCGGACTGGACGGACTTGGAGCAATTGGAGACAGCCAAAATCCTACAAGCGGCGGAAATAAAAATCCAAAAACAACAATTAAAAAAGCTAAAATTACGGCAATTAATTTAAATACAAACACTCAAACAGACGCAAACGTGGACGTCTTTTTTGAACCATCAACAGGGATGTTTAAAACAGAAACTAAACTGGAAAAAGGACTTTATTTAATAAAAATTAAAGTCGAAGGATATCTTAGAAAAATCCTATCTATTAATCTAAACATAAACGACACTAAAATTAATGCTCCAACCAAAAACCTAACCGCTGGAGATATAAATGATGATAATGTTCTGAGCGTTTTGGATTACAATATTTTAATAAGCTGCTCTACTTACAGCAAGGATAATAAAAAGCTTTGCAGCAGCGGACCGAACTTTATGATTTTTTCCGATCTTAATAGCGACGGCAAAGTAGACGAAGTGGACTTTAACCTCTTTACCCGCGAATATTCTGTGCAGACAGGAGACTAAAAATAGTTCAAAATTAAAAATTAAAAGTTCAAAGTTAGCCATCAGCCTCTAGCAACTAGCGTTCAGTTTACAATCATCAAGTCAAATTAGCCACACAAGGCGTCCCCTTGCGTGCGTAAATTGCCTTTTCCGTCATTTCGATCAAGTCAGGCCTGCCTCGCCGAGTCAAGGCGGGCTGAGTCGAAGCGGGTTACCCCAGCCGCCATCCACCTTCCACCTTCCATCTTCTACCTTCCACCGTCTACTTCCCAATTGTCTCTTGACATAGGCTAATGGCTTTATTATGCTAAGATTAATGGGTAATCCTTTTAAAAAGGTGTGGCAAGTATTTAGCGCCCTTAATTATTCCAAAAGAACCTTAACTATTATTGGGATTATTGCCATCGCCGCTATTATCCCCGTAACAGTACTCGTTTCCCAACAACAACAAGAAATAAGACAAAGAGCAGCAGCTCCTGCATGTCCCACAACAACAGAAGTTGGATACAAATGTCGCGTTGGAGTTCAAGGAGGATGTAATCCGGGAGAAAAAAATTTAAGTGGCAATTATTCCTGTGACAATGGAGGACAATGCTGTGCTCCTTCTACCGCACAACCACCTGCCCCGCCTATCACGACGGAAACATGTGGGGTCACATATAATAGTCTAACTTCATGCAATCTGTGCGCAACAAAAAGCACTTCGGTAGCAACTAATACAACCGGTTTTTGTAAATCTGCCGGCAGCGGAAGATATACTTGCTGTACTAAAGAAATGGTACCGGGAGGAGGAACAAGCGGCGCACCAATCAATCAAAATGCTCCCACTTCCTGTTCCGGAACAAGTGCTGTTCAGGGAAAAGACGGAGAAGCACCGGTAACGCTCACTTTTAAATGTGACGGTGTTTGCACTACCGGTTGGCTAGCTGCATTTAATTCTGACGCTACAGATTGTAAAACCAAAGGAGAAACATGTTGTTATGCAAAAACCAGCGCAAGCACCACGATTCCGGGAGCTCCACAAGGTGGAGATTCGGGAAATTCTTGCTTGAAAACTTTTAGTGATGTTCCAGCAACCTCTAGCTATTACCCAGCGGTAACTACTTTATCTAAATGCTGCGTTGTTCAAGGATATAGTAATGGTACTTTTAATCCAAGTCAAAATATTACCAGAGCACAAGCCACTGCTGTTGCTGCACGATATCATTTTCAAATAAAAAAAGACTGGCTTTATTTAGTTCCATCAATTCCACATTTTACAGATATTAAAACAACAGACCCATGGTACAGAGAAATTGAAACCGCTTTAAATAAGCGATTTATTCAAGGGTATCCAGATGGAACCTTTAAACCATATAATGAATGGGAAGCAGGATTTAAAATAGATGGAACTGCAACTAATAACAATACTAAGATTACAAGAGGAGATTTTGTAAAACAACTATACGAAAGCCTTTCTCCTGAACAGATTGCTTCCTGCTCGGGACAAATTGGAGAGCCTGCTAACAAGCCTAATTGCACAAAGGTAAACACTTCTGAATGTGCATCTAAGGAATGTGTGAGAAAATCCAATGTTGCAGCTAATAGTTGCTCTTCAACATCAGGAATAAGAAGTTGTCAAAAAACTCTTATAGAAGATCCCAATAATGCAGGAACATTTACTACAGATTGTAATGCAATTAATCTACCTGTTGATTGCAAAACAAAATGCAACACTGCAATAGGAGAAACATGCGTATATAATGTATGCAAAATAGATACAACAATTCCTAACACAACCACAACAACAACTTCTCCTATAAATTGTCCATCGGGAACAAGTAAGAATCCGTACAAATGCAGCAACAATGCATGCTCACGTGTTTCTTCGATTACTTGCGAAGCAGATGCTTGCAATTCTGCAGATACAAACGCCTGCAGACCCTCCGGAGGAAGCACGCAGCTTGCCTTAACCCTTGGACTGGACGGTATTGGAACAACCGGCGACAATGCAAACCCAACTCTTGTTTCCGGCTCAAACAAAAATCCGGGTCATAAATCCAGAACAGTTAAGATACAGCTCGTAGACAGTACGGGAAAAGCGCTTCCTGAAAAAACAGGCCAAGTTGAATATGACGGTGTTTCGGGCTCCGCGACTTTTGGCAAATTTAAAACCAGTGTTAATCTTGGAACTGTTACCACAGGGAGCTACACTGTTAAGGTTACTTCCCCAATCTATTTAACAACACTTGTCTCCAGCATGATGACCATTACTTCAGGCACTACAAATAATGCTCCTACGGCAAGACTAACTACGGGAAATGTTAACGACGATGGTTTAAGCAAAAATACCTTGGATATTATGGATTACAATATTCTGCTAGGATGTGTTCGAGACGAAACAATTACAAATATTCCCGCAGCGTTTATTACCGGCTGCAATTCCAACGCAAATAACGCAACTATGTCTGATTTGGACGACAATGGAGCTGTAGACAGAAACGACTGGAACCTTTGGATAAGAGAGCTTGGCCATCAACTGGGAGCGCAGTAAGAATAGCTTATAGCTAATAGCACGTAGCTTAGAGCGGATTAGGAATTGACAATTTAGGGAAAATAAGACATCATTAAATAGAAGGTAGAAAATAGACGGTGGAAAATAGATAAACAAGACCTTTAACTTTTTAAATATAACTTTGAACTTTTAATTTTTAATTTTGAACTAATTAAACATGCCTAGACGAACAATTGCATTAATAATAGTTTTAGTAGTAATAACAGCAGGGTTAGTGTTACTTTCTGTTTCCAACCTAAAAGGTCCATCCTCACCGGAAATTACCCCCGGAAAACAACAGGTTGCTGATTATACAAAAACAACTCTGGCAATATCCCCTACAGCAACTAAGGTAGCAGGAACTAGCCTTTTTGAAGTCCCTGTAATAATAGAGTCCGAAAATAAAGTTTCCGCAGTTCAATTAGAGCTCACATATGATCCAAAAGCGCTTTCGGGAGTAGATGTTGTGGCAGGAGACTATTTTAAAAATCCAACAGTTCTTCTTAAGAAGATTGACGAAAAAACAGGCAGAATTACTTATGCAATTGCTTTAGGACTTGGCCAAGACACAGTAACGGGCTCAGGAACGGTTGCCATAATTAGATTTAGCTTAAATCCCGGCTTTAGAACAACACAGCTTAATTTCTTACCTAAGACTCAAGTTGCTGCAATTGACCAACGCAGATCTGTTCTTAAATCATCAACCAGCGCAGTAATTAACTTAGAAGCCTTATCTACTTCCGAGGAAAGCACTACCACAGTCCCCTCTGCGACAACATCTGGAAATTAACTGATTAATTTTTAATTTGAAATTTTTAATTTTCAGTCAATTTTTAATTTTAAAATGATAAATAAAACAAAAGAATATGACTTGGAAGAAAGAACTGCAATTTTCGCAGAAAACATTATTGAGCTTTGCAAGAATTCTCCTAAAAATATTATTACTACTCCTATAATTAATCAATTGATAAGAGCTGCAACAAGCATTGGCGCAAATTACTGCGAGGCAAATGGTGCTTCAAGTAAAAAAGACTTTAAAAATAAGATTTTTATATGTAAGAAAGAAGCAAAGGAAACAAAGTACTGGCTAAGATTATTAGCAAGAACCGAAAATGGAGCAATACAAGATTGTAAGAAATTATGGCTAGAAGCACAAGAACTTACATTAATCTTTTCAAAAATCGCTGGGAGTTTAAGCTGATTTAATCATTAATAATTAGATATTAAAAATTCAATAAAAATTGAAAATTAAAAATTAAAAATTTAATTGCCCTTCTGGCAATTAAGGAGCGATTTCTTGCCAGATAAATCTGGCATTTCTGAGGAATTCGGGGGCATTGAGGGCAAAATCCGGTCTTTCATTTACATAAACTGCAGGGCAATCAGCATTATTTGCGCACAGATCTCTCCTGTTTTGGAAAGTACCGCTTAATCCGCCGGCATTCGCAATAACATTCCCCGATATGTTCAACCTGGTATCTGCTTGAACTGAGCAGTCATTGTATCCATCCACGATAACATTTCTGTCTGCCGAGTACATTCCCGCAATCGTAGTAACATCAGAATTATATGTTTCTCCAATATCCTTTCCTATAATTATGTCCGACGAAGAGGAAAAGACCGCTGTTGAACCAATAGGAACATTAATTTTTTGGCCCACTGTTAAATTTCCGTTTATAAGAATTACAAAGTTTTGGCTTGCAGGAAAAGTATAGCTTCCTCCTGTTAAGGTAAGGTCTCCTGTTGCAATATATATTCCGTGAGTAAGAGATAATGCGCTTAGGTCACATGCGCTTAAATTACATAATGTAGAAAGGTCTATAGGCGTTATTCCGGACTGCTGAGCTTTAGAAAGTAAATAGGTATAGGAAGTTTTCTTAGCAAGAGTACCGCTGTAAATCTCAGGATACAAACTTCCGCCTGCCATCCAGTCTGTAATAGATGCGCTGCCTGGCACAAAACTAGCTGAGCTTTCGCCCGAGAAAACAATTCCCGGAGTACCACCCGATCCTGTTGTAGATGCATATGATTGGCAGGAAGCACCTGCGGGGATAGAATTGTTTATTCCTGAATCAATTCTTAAATCCCCTCCTCTTGTCTGAATCCAGGAAGTAGAATTTGAAATTCCAAAGTTTACTTCCGATCCGCAAACAGGAATACTGCTTAAATTTGAAACCGTAGAAGTTAAATGAGTTTTATCTTTATAGTTTAACCCAATAATTCTATATCCGGCAGCAAGTCCTGTTAAACCTATTGTTCCGCATTCCTGTTGTCTTGTAATGCTATATGTATTACAGCTAGCATTTGCATTACTGCTTGTAAATGATTGTACAATTTCATTTCCTCCGCCGGTCGGAGTAAATCTAATAGATAGTGTTCCCGAATAGCAGCTTTCTGCGGGAGAATAAACCTCCTGACCTCTTGAACTACAGTTAGAAATACAAGTTCTTGGATTTCTAATTCCATCCGCATTAGAGTCAACAAAAATATATCCCGTAGTGGTGGATGAAGAAACTATGGCAAAATTAGCCGTGCCGTTTGCCAGGGAAAGGACAAGCGTTTTGGTTGAATTAGGATCTAAAGGAGACATTACGTATCCGGGTGGAAGAGTAAGCGTTACAGTATAAGTATTGGGAGAAAGACCGGTGAATTCATAATTTTTAGATGCGTCTATCGTAGCCGTTGTTTTGGACGATCCGGGATTAAGAGTAATTGTTGCTCCGCTATACTGAACTTCACCGACATCTTTAAACCCATTTTCATTTGTATCTATGTATACGTTACCGGAAACAGAAAGAGGCGTTGTTAGCGGAAAATATACTGTGTTTGACCCTGATCCTACGTTTTTAACAACAGGATTTGTTCCCGATACCAACACAGCAGTACTTGGCATATTGGTAAGCGTAACTGTCCAATTACCCCTTACAATTCCATCTGTCCATTGAAGATTAATATTACCTCCTGTTCTGGATATTGTTGTTGCATTTCTTACTGCGGTTATATTTGCGTTATTCCAGTAAGTATCTTTAATAGAATGACTTCCGTTTTCATCTAAATCGGTAAAGTTTTCGCCGGTATCATACACACAATTATTATTTGTATCCGTAAACGGTTCCTGGGCGTCTCTTACAGTGCAATCATAAACACCATTACTAGGAGAATTGTCTACATATGGTTCTTGGTAATTTGACTCTCTTATGTCATTTAAATTCCAATCGCAGTACCATTTTCCAAGGTCGCTTTTAAGAATAGCTGGTGGCCTAGAAGAAGGACAAGCAGTCGCAGCAAGAATTCGTGAATCATAATTTTCGTTTATCACAGAATCCCACCTGTAGTTTTTATTGTAATCCGTAAATGATTCACTTGTCTCAGGGGAAAGCGCATCCGCACTTCCTGGAATAGTACCCGTAGGAATTGTGTCATAATTTCCATTTCTATTAAAATCCCAAAAAGTACTTATCCGCAAACTTGGATCGGGAGGAGTTGTGGTGGTAGTGGTGGTAGTGGTAGCTCCGGCAGCTGTAGTTGTAGTAGTTCCGGCAGTGCAAGCAGCTTGACACGCAGCTAAATTTTGCGCAGACGATCCTCCAAAATAAACACCGTCCCCATTGGGATCAGGATTGCAAGTCCCGCTAATACAGTCATACGTAGTTCCGGCAGAAGTGGTGGTTGTTGTTGCTCCGGCAGCTGTGGTTGTTGTAGTGGTAGTAACAGGAGAGCAGATGTTTGTATCTGTTGTTCCGCACATGCCCGGCGACCCTAAAGAAGTGCATGATGAACAGCTGGAAAGAGAATAGGTCCTTCCGGAAGTAGCGTTCGGATTATATATAGTTGCGTATAAAGACGACGTTTGGCTACATGACGCACCTGAATCAATATATCCGGATACATTGCAATATTTAACTGTATTACTGCATCTGGAGCAAGGAGTTATTGGGGTTGGACAGCAACGGTTACTCGCAACTCCAGGGCAATATCCAGTAAGATATGCAGAGCCACAGGGAGTACTATCACTTTGGCAACGGCCAGCTCCGCCGGTTGCATCTGCACATCTAACATCAGGGCAACATTGATTAGTTGCTCCTCCCGGACAAAGTCCTGCTACGTATGATAAAGGACAGTACATAGTGTTTGTTTGACACCATCCATTTGGATATGTGCCTGTACAAGTCGCAGGAGGAGAAGTAGTACCAGGAGAAGTAGTACCAGGAGTCCCACCACCGGGATTACAAGTATAAGACTGAACACAAGTTGGACTTGAATAGCAGACGTTATCTGCACCACATCCGGTTAAGAAAGAACATTTAGGAAGAGTGTTGCACGGAAATCCAGGACCATATCCAGGACAATTTCTATAGCACGTAGCCGCCAAAACAGGTTTCTTTGGGACTAAAAACAATCCTAATAATATAAATAAAAACAATCCCAAAATTATTTTTTTCCTCATAATGCAAGCTCCTTATCTATTTGTTCTTTGCCTTCAAAACGCCTCAACACTACAACATCTGCATAGGCAATACCATTTCTATCCCTTGTTATGTCTGCATCTTTGATTTCACCCTTATCTGCTATTAATACTGTATATAAGCCAGCATATATTATATCTCCTGGTTTTATTACTTTTTTTATTTTTTGTAAATTATCCTCTGATCCAGAATAATCTAAAAACTGCTCAATGGATGAAATATTTTTAGACGTAATGAGCTGAAGATTATCTACTAAAAATTGAGCTGTTGTTTCATCTAAAAAACGGGCCTCAGTAGAAATCCTAATTTTAATTTGCTCCTTGTTAATTGGATTTTCTAATATTATGTAAAGATCATTACTGGAAGATATTTTTTCAAAACTTTTAAATATTCCTATTACTGCTGTTCTATGATTAAGATAACCAAACCCATCTGGAAATCCTATGTTTCGTGCTCTATCTTTTGAAGCAAGAATTGTTCTTCCCGAACCGTCTTCTGTATCTCCTACCCATGCAACTGAATACCCTGCTTTTTGTGCCTTTTCTTCTACAGATAGTTCCTTTTGAGGTAATATTGACAGTTTTGAATAAAAAGAAGATAAGGATATTATTCTAAAATAATTAAACCCAATAAGAACTAAAATAAAAAATAAAAACCCTACTAAAATTCCTTCTATCCCAAAACTTATGTTTTTTACATTAGAATTATCAAGAGGCAATTCTTCCATTACTATTAGAATAAGAAATTTAGGGTATGTTTGTCAACAAGAAGTAGATTCTTTTTAAAAAATTAAGGTTAAATTTTTTTTCTTTGTCAATTAATAATAGCTCGAGGATTAACGCTCTAGATAAATCTTTTCATATTTTTCTGTTTCATCAAAAATAGTAAATAGCATATTAGTTACATATTGAACATCTTTTTCATCTACAGCAACGTCCCATTTTATATTATCTGGATCAGAAAGATCCCCCCTGCCAACTCCAGCAAAGCTCATGTATAAAATATCGCCAGGTTGGATTATGTCGGAAAGCTTATGGGATTTCAAGAATTTTTTCCATGTAACATAAGAGTGGTCGTTTCCTACCCCATATATTTCTTGTTTTTGAGTATTATCAGCTATGTCAAAAGGATAAACCACAGGATAATCTATTGTCTTATCATTGTCTTGAGTTATTCTTGCATACATCTCGCTTCCTGTGAGCGGATTCTGTCCTCTCATATAAAAATCTTCAGAATCTGGAATAAGCACTACATCTAAAAACTCCATTATGGCATAGTCGGAGTACTCTCCCCATGGTTTTTCCGGATTTCCACCAAAAAAATTATAAACAGGGCCATCACTAACAGAATCGTTAAATAGCCATGGTTTAGTGGTTAAAACCGATTTCCATCCATTTTTTCCAACATAAAGAAGTTTATTTTTGGGATTTTTACTCCGAAATAATTCTTGCATATCTGCCGGAACACTCTTATCCGGTTCTTTTAAATATTTCCCTATTCCAATTTTTCCAGTTACATCTACCAGTGTTTTTTCTTTGGAAATAAACTCAGCATCTATCCCTACCTGCGCCTCGGTTGTTGTGGTAGTTACTGCCTCTGTTGTAGTTGTGGTTTTTTCTGTCGTAGTTGTTTGATTTGTTATATTTGTTGTAGGCAATTCAGGTTCTGTTGTGCTGGCGTATGGAATATCGGTTTTCGAAGTTGTTGGGTTTTCGCTGGTTATGGTTGGTTGAGTTATAGTTGTCTGACCGGATGTTTCCGAAGGTTTATTCTCGACTCCACAGCCTCCCAAAACGCCTCCAAATCCTGCTGCAATAATAAATGGCGCTGCTCTTCTAGCAACTCTTCTTCTTACACTTCCCAAAAAACCACCTGCTCGATCCATGTATCTTTGCGGATCATTTATTTCTTCTTGTGTTCTTGTTTGAATATTTGGTTTTTGCTCCACCATGATTAGTTTATATAAAAAATTATAAGCTGTCTACTATTTTTTCTATTGCCGGGCCTTGTCCTAAATTTCGGTCGTAAATTATCCTCCTTGATGCCGGATCTTTTGGATCAAGTATAGATAATGAACTTGCTTCCTTAAGAACATCTTTTATTTCATTTACTCTAATTATTCCATTTGTCGCATGATTTTGCATAAGCTCCGTAGCCCTTCCGAAAACGACTCTCTGTTCGTATTGTGCCGGCGTTTCATTACCCTCTCTTCCCCAAATAGAAAATTTTAATAAGAAATCTATTCCTACCTGTTCATTATAGTTAAAAGAAAGATCTGTCGAAAAAAGGCTTGGATTAATTTCCATTGATACGGCAAGTTTTTTGTTTTTATATATTGTGCTTCCCTCTGGATTTTCATAAGAAAAAGATAAGCCTTCTAACCCATGAACTAAATAAAAATCAATTTCTTGATTGGCATTAATCGGATGCATTGCGTCAACCCCAACGACATTACTTGTATTCGCAGGAAGAGTTGCCCTTAGATATTCCGGTGCATTTTGTAAAGTATATTGTGTAATACTTACTAAATCCGCTCCTTGTTTTTCTTGTTTTTCATATGTCGCTACGTTATACAAAATTTGGGCACACTCTCCTCTTGTTGATTTCTGAAATGGATCCCACTTTGGATAATATCCTTCTAGCCCAATAAGCAAACCGTTGTATTCTGCTATTCTTGCATTTTCGCTATGGGTATCGGAAAAATTTCCCAACGTTCCTTTATAATCTGCAGGAGGCATAACCAAGTTGTCCTTAATCGCCCTAACCGACATGGTTATGACTTGTGCTCTTGTAATCGGATTAAATGGGCCAAATGTGTCTGGGGTAATTCCTTTTGTTATTCCGTTTTCCGCCGCTACTCTTATAAAATCATCGGAATATCTGGTTTCCGGACCTGTTTCCGGAACATCTTTGAAAACAGTATTTCCTTCCGGGACTGCAAGCCCCAAAACATTTACAATCATTTTGGCAAAATGCTGCCTAACTACCTCGTTATTAGGTCTAAAAGTTCCGTCATCATAACCGTTAACTATATTATCTCCCGTATTAGGATTGTCTTTATTTGCAAGATAATTTATTGCCTCGTAGTATGGATGTGTTGAGGGAACATCGGCAAAAGTTCCGCCGCCGTCTGCTTCCACACTGTCTATGGAAGCTGCGTCTTCCACCGCGCCAACAACTTGTTCTATTGGGGTTCGGTTCTTCATTTGGTTTAAAGCTTCTTGATTAGTATCTTTTTCGTGAGGAGCAAGCATTCCGATCCCTGTTACACCCATTGCAACAAGAGACGCTTTTGCGCCAATTCTTCGGATTCTTCCAAATAATGTGGGGTTTTGAACAGAAGATAACCGGCTCTCGTTTCCGAGGGTCTTTGTGGCAGGCATATTTTCTACATTGGAGGCGCTTTCGCGCCTAGCTTCGTGTGACATATAGCCTAGAGTAAACTCTATTCCCACTTATATCATATTTCTGATTTTTCTGTCAAGTTTTTCGAAGCTTTCTTTAAGCGAAAAATGCAATTTACTTGGAAAATATTTTTCTAATTCAAGGAACAGTTCCCTGTTCGTTTTGAACAAAATAGCATGAATACCTATTTCTTTTCCAACCTCTATATTCTTTTTACTGTCATCAATAAGTAAACATTTACCTGATTTAGTTTCAAGCCGTTTCAATACACCCTGCAGCATTCCTCCCATCTTTGTTACTCCAAGTTGAAAAGAATAGAATTTTCTGTATTCTTGAAAACGTTGACCAAGAATCTTATTCAAGCCCGTACTTATTGGGAGAAGATTGTCTGAAACAATACATACTTTAACTCCTATTTCATCCAGTTTTCCCATAAGTGCTTTATTTACTTTTATTTGCTTTAGAAACATTCCATAATAATCATTCACAGAGAGGTGTGTATGAAATGTTTTATTAATAGCACTGACATACTCACTTGCCTTCTCCAAACCTTTATCGAGCCTATCTAAATGAGCATTCCAAAGAGAATTATGCTGTTCATATTCCATCCCATATCTTTCTTCCATTTGTGCCAAAAAACGTTTTCTTTCGTTACCGTCAGTCAACACCCCATGTACATCCAAAAAAATATACACAGGAAAATTTCTTTGGCTTTCGGAATGTTTTCCTTGCCTATCGTATAATTTACACATATAAATCTTAAAATCAAGTGTTAGATTTTTTCTGCCCTGAAGCAAAAATATAAGGCTTCTCCTTATCAGTTGAATCTATTAGCAACTTCGTTGCTTCCAAAAGACTTTTTCCTACTGCAATCACTCCATGGTTTTTTAACATCGCTACATCAGCTTTTTGAAATAAAGTTGCGGTATCATACCCTAATTCAATTGTTCCATAAGGTATTTCTTCTTGAGAAACTATAATATTCTTACTATCTTTCGGACCAACATTAACATGAGAAATTGCCTCTACATTAAGTCTTTTCTCATATATTATCCAATGATTTACTGCCTCAGAAGAAGGTTTTTTTGTGCCAAAATAATACACATTCTCTCCATTAGCAGCAAGAACAAACACTATTTCATCTGGCCTTAGATCTGAAAGTTTAGAACCAGTTGATGTCACCAACATACCTCCAGGAACTTTAATGCTTAAATTTCCTCCACTTCCTATTGCCAAACCGTTTTCTTCTATCAAGTTTCCGCTCTCAATAAATTCCTGAACATGTTTCTTTATTACATCTTCAATATTAATGCAATCTGGTCTATTTACACCATCATCACCTATCATAGAATTACCTCATTTCTTGATCCATATGTAGTTTTATGTTGTGAAAATTCCGTTTGAGCTATATACCCAAATCTCCTCAAAACATCTTCTACTGCAAGGCTTGTTTCTTCGCCATTAATAATATGATAAGAAGCTATCGCTAGATTCACATTATTTGTTGCTAAAGTATGCTCAGATCCTTCTAAGGCTGCTACTTCAGATCCTTCAACGTCCATTTTTATGAAGTCTACCCTACTTATACCAAGCCTACTTAACTCACTGTCAAGCGAAATAGTTTCAATCTCTCTAACGTTTTGACCTGCATTAAAGAAGAGCGAAGCACCTGCCGTATGCTTGTCATTAAAACTGAGTGTCATATTTTTTCTCCACAAGGCATTATTTACGATGATCACATTTGTTAATCCATTCAAAGTCACGTTTTCTTGTAGTTTCCTGCAGTTTTCTGTATCAGGTTCAAATACTATTACCATTCCGTTTTCTCCAACAGCTTTAGCCGCATAGATGGAAAATGTTCCCTCATATCCTCCTGCATCAACCACTACATCACCAGGTTTTAGATCATAATGCCTCAAATAACCCACATTTTCCTTTAAGAAGGCTTCTCTCCATGGCTTATATTCCATGTCATAGGGCGTTAAATTATCCCCACTCCAGCTGTTAAATCTTAAATTATGACCCCTGAAGTTTATCCCCATATAATCCTTATACCATATTCTTTCTTCCATTAACGGACGTAGGCTACGTAATAAATCGTCATCTGACGAGTCTACGTTCTCCAAAATAAGATCGTAATCCAAACCAAGATTTACACCCGTTTGATATATTCTTCTAATTTCTTCGGGTGTCCATACTACATGCGTATTCTGATTTCTTTGCTGAAACCTTTCCAGGGCAAGATCAAGGGGCGCATCAACGCGGATTGTCCTGACATCTGCAACCTGTTGGAGCTTTCTTAAAATCTCAAGAGCATAAGGTCTACTCATAGTATTTTCAAAGCATATCTTCCCATTGACTTCTAAAAACTCAAAAATGGAAAATTCGGCTAAGGGTTCTGCTCGTTTCAAAAAATCTTCAGGATCTTTTTTTTGTTCTTGAATAAAGACATCCTCATATGCAAGGAACGGGACACCAAAATGTTTCTCAATAAGCATCCCTATGTAAGATTTTCCTACAGCTAATGGGCCTATAAGTACGAACGCTTCTTTCATTGCACCCTTGGGTGTTCGTTCTTTTAAATCAGTCTGTGATAATTCTCGAGGCAAATCATGAACAAGATCTCCTCCAATGTAGTCTCGAGAAATCTCCTGTTGTGTCGTAAATAAACGTAGCGCTTCTAGATCTTCAGTTTGCTGTGCTACTTGTCTTGATCGTTCAAATTCGTAATTGAGTGCCATAAATTTATTTGCCGTGCAATTTTAAACTAAAATAGCTTAATAAGTCAAGCTAAACGAAGGCTAAACGAAGGCCACTGTCGTAGAGGGTACAATATATTTTGTGTATAAGTATATAAAACTAGTATGCGAGTTTTTAAGATTTTTTACAGCATACAAAAAGCAGACATATTTCCTACATTGGAGGCGCTTTCGCGCCTATCTTCGTATGACATATAGCCTAGAGTAAACTCTATTTCTCCTTATATCATATTTCTGATTTTTCTGTCAAGTTTTTCGAAGCTTTCTTTAAGCGAAAAATCTGCTTCCAAAAACCTGCCTTCATTTTCCCCGACTCTTAGAGGTTCAACCTCTGCAGAGGTTGAACCTCTAAATATCTAAGCAAATTCACTCTTTATCGATCAGGAACTGTCGGGAATTTAGTCATACTAAGATATAAAGTTTAAATAGTTATCGGGGGTAACAATAGAAAAGCTTTCTGATTGAGGATATGCAAGAGTCCAATCCTTAGGAAGCACAACCTTGTTTTTTGCTGACCATTTAAATTCATAGGGAAAAAGTTCCCCCTCTCTTTCTTCAATCAAATCAATTTCTTTCTGTTCATACGTGCGCCAGAAATAAGAATATCCATGAATATGTTTATATGCCTTTTTTTTAATACGCTCTATCATAAGAAAATTTTCCCAAAGACCCCCAATATCATTTCTTGAATCTAATCTATTGAATTGAGAAATAACCGCATTTCTTATTCCGTTATCAAAAAAGAAATATTTTGATTTACTTACAACTTCTGAGCGCAAATTCCTGCTAAATGCATTTAGGCGGAAAATGATAAACGCTTTTTCCAAAAGATCAAGATACCGTCCGACTGTTTTTACATCTATCCCAAGATTTGCTGCTAATTCATTAAGAGAAACTTCATTTCCTACCTGAAAAGCCAAAAGCTTTAAAAGATCAAGTAGGGTTTTTGAGCCTTTCAGTTGCTGAAGAGCAAGAATGTCTTTAAAAATATATGAATTAACCAGTTCTTCAAGAACTCTTATCTTCTCTTCTTTTGTTTTTGCTGTAAGAACCTGCGGATAGCTTCCAAAAATAAGATAATCCTCTAATCTTTCCTTTAAATCGTAGTTATTATGTTCTGATAAAAGTTCTAATTGAGCAATCGGATATAAAGTAAGAGTAATCTTTCTTCCGGTTAACGGTTCACCAATTTGATTTGCAAGATCAAAAGATGAAGAACCTGTTGCAATAACTTTAAGATTTGGCACTTGATCAACAAGTATTTTAATTCCCATCCCAATATTTGGAATATATTGAGCTTCATCAAGTACAATTAACTCGTAACCCTGCGCATATTCAATAATTCGAGAAAAATCTTGAGAGCCTAATAAATCTTGAATGCGAATATTGTCACCTGAATCCAACTTGTATTTTAAAGTGGTATTTTTTATGAAATTTTTCAATAAAGTAGTTTTTCCTACTCTTCGCGGACCATAAATAATTAGTGCCTGATTTGCTTTAAGGAATGGATTTAAATTATCGTAATAACGAGCAATCATGATTAAAATGTATCATAATTCCATAAATTTGTCAAATTTTATGGACTACCACTCCATAAGTTAGAGGTAAATCACTTTATCACTAGTCATTTATAGGTTAGAGGTTCAACCTCTAAAAAGAGATCTGCTTATTCCCTACTCTTCGTCAATTAAAATTTCCTTTATTCCTTTTAGTCCCCACTTGCGAATTTTGCCCTTGATTTCCACATCCGGAAATGTTCGATTCTTCTTATAGATACTTGCGACAACTGATTAGCGTTGCCCTTAAGCTTCTATGTTTGATTTAAGTATCTTTAACTGAAACAAAAGGTCTTCCTTAAGCTTATCCTTAACCCAAGCTCTCTGTTTTAAATCTAAAAGATCTCCCAGGCCTGAAAGCAGCTGATTTTTTTTAACATCAAGTATCTGATCTTCCGCCTTTTCTATTGCTTTTTTAAGAGAAAGGCCGGTTTTTTCCCTTAGTATATCTTCGTTTATTGTCCAGTTATTCTTAAGAAAGTACCAAAGATCAAACATATCTCTGGCAGCAAATTTTTTTCTGGTTAAAAGGGCGGAAAGCTTTCCTGCCGCCATATCTTCTTTTTTCATAACCAAAATTGAAATGCCTAAATAGTTTTTAACTTCATAAAAAGCATGGCTTGTTCTTTTGGAAACTTCTAATTTTAAATTCCTTATTCCTTTTTCATAGTTTAGAAGAAAAAATAAGGTGTTTTTTTTCCCTATTGCTTCATCAAGTTTACCAAACTCCAGCAGGATTTCTTTTAGCTTATCAAAGACCAGGTTTTTTTTATCCAAGTCTAGCAGATCAAAATCCAGATCTACTGAAAAACGGGGAAGATTATAAAACAGCATAGCTGCTGTTCCACCTTTAAACCCCAAAGCTGATCTTAAAACAGGGTCAGAATAGATTTCTTTTAAAATTCTAACAAGTATTGTTTTATGAGTGCTAATTTTTAACATATTCGTCTTTAAAAATTTTATGATATTCTTTTACCCTTTTCTCCAAAACTTTACTGTTATAGATTTTTACCAACTTTGTGATTTTATCCCAATTAAAAGGACTTAAATTATCAAAATGATAGTTTTTATATAATAAAACTGTATCCAGAAAGGCTCTCTCCGCAGATGCGACTGAATAATTATCCACGTACTCTATTCCCTCAGGGTTTAATAAAATGTTGTTTTTAATCTTTCTATATGTAACAAGATTGCCATTGATATTAATTTTTCTTGATAAATATGACGCCATAAAGATTGTTTCGTAATGCTGAAAGACAATGCCCTTTCTTGTAAGTACTGTTTCAAAGCTAACATATGAGGGGGTATAAGTTTTATTTGCCAATTCCAGAACATTATACCCCTCTTTTGCGTAAACTCCTTTTCTAACTCTAATTAACTTCCCTTTTCTCACGAAATAACTAACCTGGCTTTTAAGATTTTCATAAATCGCCTCGGGAAAAATAAGAGAAAATTCCTTTAAGGTAAATATTGTTTGGGGAAGGCTATATATTTTAAAAATAAAACCTTTAGTGTTCATAAGCTAAAAGTAAGATATACTCTTACCTACAGTTCATTTTACAACAACATCTTAATAATGTCAATAACTTTTTTTAAGAAATGCACTGCTTTCAAAAGTTCCAGATCAAATACAAATTAAACTCCCAAAGCAAAACCAAGGCTCAAATACAATTAAGTGATATTTAATATACATTTAGAGGTTCAACCTCTACTGTCCTCTACTGTTATGTTATTAATATAATTTCAAATTGCTTTTGAAAAAGCTTTTAATAACCACTAGAATACTTAAAGAGGTATTTTATTTAATGAGCGGTTTTAAGATAACAATTAAAATAGTCAGTCTGCAAAAGTTTATTACTATTTTGATTTTTGTTTTAGTCTACGGTTTTCTTGCCTACCTCTTAGACTTAAGACTAATTTTTACAAATACCACTATCTCAGGCGGAGATACAGGATCCCAGGTATATATTCCTTACTACTTAAAACAAATATTTCCACTTATAAGATGGTGGTCTCCCGATTGGTATAGCGGTTTTCCATTCTTATACTTTTACCCACCGCTTGTATATTTTTTAACTGTTGTATTAAGCTATATAATTCCCTTAAACATTGCCTTTAAAATATTAATTTCACTTTGTTTTTTAATTTACCCGTTAGCGTTTTATTTATTCTTTTCTCTTCTTAGGTTTAAATTTCCAACACCACAGATAGCTTTGGTATTTAGTCTTTTTATCATATTTTTAGAAAAATATTCTATTTACGGAGGAAATCTTCCCAGCCTTTTATCAGGGCAGTTTTCCCACACCTTAAGCATTGCTCTTTTGTTTATTTTCTTTGCGCTTTGTTATAGGGGAATTGAAGAATATAAATACTTAAGATTAAATATAATTTTAGGAGCAGCAGTAATATTAGCTCATCCGATTTCCGGCATGATCTTAATTGCCTGCTCTCCTTTTTTGCTTCTTTCTACTAATAAAATAGGTGTAAAGATAAGATTTTTCTATCTACTCAAAGTTTTAATTGGAATTTTTCTTTTATCCTCATTTTGGACAATTCCTTTAGTTTTCTACCAAAAATACACAGGAATTATGAATTGGACAAATCAAATCAATATGGATTATCTATTCCCCAAGCATTGGGCTTTATTAAGTTTTTCGGCAGTTTTAGGAATAATTCTGGTAATTACTAAAAGAGAAAAAAGATTAATTCCATTTATTGCAATTTTTTCTTTAAGTGCTTCTCTTTATTTCTTCCTTGATCAATCAAGTATTTGGAATACCCGTTTTTTACCATATCTTAATTTTGGAATCCTGCTTATGGCAGCATATTTTATAGGATACGTATTAAAAGAAGCTTGGGAAAATGCCTGGATTATTGCATTAAGCTTACTCATGGTACTTATTTTTGTTTCTTTTTCCACAGTTAAGGAAAACACAACCTATTCTGCATTTTGGTTTAAATGGAATTATGAAGGGTATCAAAAAAAACCGGAGTGGAATAAGCTTGATAATCTTTTTAGAGAATTATCTTTACTACCAAAAGGGAGAGTGCTATGGGAGTACAACGCAGAATATGATAAATACGGAACACCAAGGGTTTTAGAAGCACTGCCGATATTTACAAAACAATCCACCTACGAAGGGCTATTAATAGAATCAAGCCTATTTGGACCTTTTCATTTCATAAATCAGGCAGAAACTTCCGAAACACCAACAGCAGCAATTGCCGGATTTACCTATCCACTATTTGACTTTAAAAGAGGAATCGAGCATATGAAGCTTTCCGGAGTAAAATATTATATTCCATATACTGAAAAACTAAAAATGGAGGCAGATTCCAATTCGGATTCACTTACTAAAATCAAAGAAACAAACGGAGGTTTTAGAATTTACAAACTAAAAGAATCTTCTTTAGTTGATCCTATACGGAATTTTTCAATTGATAAAATAAACACTAATTGGCTTAAAAGATCAATAGAATGGTATAAGGGTTATAATCTTAAAACTCCGATAGTTTTTGTAAAAAACAAAAAAGAAAGCTTAGAGCTTGAAAAGACTAGAAAGACTATTTCCTATCAGAAAGAGAAAGCAAGAGACGTAAAAATAGGAAAGGATTTTTTGGAATTTAAAACAAATTCTATAGGCACTCCTTATTTAGTAAAAATAACTTATTTTCCAACCTGGAAAGTTAAAGGAGCAAAAGGCCCCTATTTAATATCCCCTTCCTATATGATGGTTATTCCAACCGAAGAAAACGTAAGATTGTATTTTTCTTATGGAATTATTGACTGGCTGGGACTCATCCTAACCGGTTTTGGAATTATATATTTAGCAGTATCTAAACATGTAAAGAAGTAGATGTTGAACCTCTAAAAGAGCACCTACAACAAATATCAATGCTCATCGATCGAGACATCTTTGATTTTATTTAATTCTTTCAAATAGTCAACTTGATCTAGAACAAACCTCTCATATTCCTTAACCGATGGAAAGCTTGACAAGACCACCTCTCTCATACACTTTATTTCAGAATATGCTCCTAAATAATTTTGAAAGCTCGACCATTTATATTCTTTTGGATTATTTACTAAACTAGAAGCAACGGGATTTAAGTGTATATAACGGGTCAAATGGATAAGCAAATTGTCATCTTTGACTATAGCTGCTTTAAATCGACCTTGCATTAACGGCCCCACCCTTTTGTATTTATTATTAAAATAAAGGGTGTAAGCATTTAATAATTGCTTTAACAGTTTTGAAATGCCGTCTTTTGAATTTTGTTTAATTAAAAAATGAAAATGATTAGGCATTAAACAAAAAGCGATAATTTCTATTTCTTCTGAAAGATTTTTCCCCTGAAGCCTCAACGGCAAAGCCGGATATTTCCTAAAGACATCCTCCTGTAAAGCAGTGTAGACAAACAAATAATAAAGAAAAACATTATAATCTTGCTCATCGAGAAATATTTTTCTTTTTTCGATGCCTCGATTAAACACGTGGTAATATTCATTTTCCGCAAACTCTCTAACAACATACTTTGACGGCATAACAAAATAATACACCTCTTTCTTTATGTTTTTCAAGGGTTCAACCCTTGCAAGGGTTGAACCCTAAGTAGGGTTGAACCCCTAAATTACGTGTGTGCTTGACAGGGTTTTTAAAATAACAATATACTTATCTTGTGGATAGAAAAAAAAGGCGCGGCATTTTTGCAATTAGTTTTTTCCGCATAGATTTTATTGTGCTCTCCATCGTAACCCTAATGGCTATTATGTTTGTAGGCGGAGTTGTACCTAAAATGGAGCCCACTCCTTCCGAAACCGGACAGGAATATATTCCGGTCCCCGGAAGCGGCACAGGAGGCGGAAAAAGCTCATTGCAGCTTAACCCAATTAAGTTTAAGAAATGCACCGGAACCGTAACTATAGATTTTTTACTTGACAGATCCGGCTCTATGGGAGACTTTGCCCCCTCCGGTAAAACAAAAATTAGCAGACTTAAAGAAGCTGTTCTTGAGTTAACCAACAAATTATCCGATACTTCTATCGTTGGGATTCAAAGCTTTAACTCCAATGAAGTTAGTAAGGATAACTTTGTAAACAGCTTAACAAATGACGTTCCAATTTCTTACTATAAGGATATAAAAACTATAATTCCAACTAAAGTTAATGCTTTACAAGCCAGTGGAAAAACTCCCACCCACGATGCAATAGCATATTCTTATGGAATTTTGCAAAACGCACTGCCTCTTTTTAAAGATAGGAAATTTAACTTTATACTTATCTCCGACGGAGCGCCGGTTCCGGCAAGCCAAAACCCACAGCTTTTTACTCCAAATCCTGCAGATCAGATAAAAGCTTTGGGGGTTAATGTGTTTTCCCTTGCAATTTATGATAGCAGCCAAAGCAGAGATCCAAAATTAGCAGAACTTCTTAAAAGCATTGCCTCAAAACCGGGAAACTATTACGAAGCGCAAAATGCAGACCAAGTATCAAATCTTCTCCAGCAGATCTTAACAAAACTCTGCGACGAACCCGCTAAATAGCTAGCTCAGCACGCCTACGGTAAGGGGAGTTTGAGGCAAAGAGATTTCCTGCCCGCCTAGCAACGCTCTTTGAGACGTATTCGAATAGAATCGGAAGGCGAAAAGCAAGTTCTGGCGGGTACTTCTTTACGGCAATGGAAACCGTAAACACATCTTTTTCACCTCTCTACTTATTACCAGAAGTTTTTTGTTTTTGGCAATATCTTTTTTAAACTTATTCCACATTATTGCTCTTTGTTCTTTGTCTTTTGGCAATTCCATTTTGGGACACTCGTTAATAACTTCGTTGTACCATTTCGCAATCTTAACCATATCTTTTTCTTTCATTCCTCTTGTTGTTATCGCAGGTGTTCCTATCCTAATACCCGAGGGATAAAAAGGAGGTTTTGTATCGTTTGGAACAGCATTTTTATTAACAACAATTCCTGCCACTTCTAAAGCATGGGCGGCAATTGCGCCATTAACTTCTTTGTTCGAAAGATCTATAAGAATAAGGTGATTGTCCGAACCCCCACTGATCATATCAAAACCGTATTTGTTCAATTCCTTAGCTAAAACTTGTGAGTTAAGCACAATTTGATTCGCATATTTTTGGAAAAATTTATTCTGAGCTTCTTTTAGTGCAACTGCGATACCCGCAGTTTGGTTATCGTGCGGACCGCCTTGAAGTCCCGGAAAAACTGCCTTATCAATTTTATTTGGCAACTCAGGATCTTTTTTAAGACCTTTTTTTGTAACCATAAGCATCGCTCCTCTTGGGCCGCGCAAGCTTTTGTGAGTTGTTGTCATAACAATATGTACATGAGGCACAGGACTAGGGTGAGCTCCCCCGGCCACCAAACCCGCAATGTGGGAAATGTCAGCCAGTAAATAAGCTCCGATTTTGTCGGCTATTTTTCCAAACCGTTTAAAATCGATTTGGCGCGGATATGCCGTTGCTCCGCAAACTATAATTGCGGGTTTTTCTTTTACCGCTAATTTTTCTATTTCGCCGTAATCCAAAAGACCTTTGTCATTAAGTTTGTATTGTACGGATTTAAAATATTTTCCGGAAAAAGAAACAGCGGCTCCATGAGTTAAGTGTCCTCCGAAAGCCATAGAAAGCCCCATAATCTTATCTTTTCCGGGAGTAAGTAAGGCAAAATATACTGCGGTATTTGCCGGAGATCCGGAATAAGGCTGAACATTTACATATGGAACGCCAAAAAGTTTTTGCGCCCTTTCTTCGGCGGTTAGCTCCACCTGATCCGCGTTTGCGTTACCCTGGTAATATCTTTTTAACGGATATCCCTCGGAATACTTAAAATTTAAGACAGATCCAAGAGCTTCCAGAACCGACTTGGACGGATAATTTTCCGAGGGAATCATTTGAATAGTTTCTTTAAGGCGTTTTTCTTCCAGCTTTATGAGGTCGTAAATTTTCGGGTCTGTCTTTTTTAACACTAGAAAATTCTATATCTTATATTTAATTTTGACAATATATCAAACTATAGTAAATCCTACTAAGTGGTAAAATACCATTATGTTAAATCAAAAATCCATACATGCTGTTAATAAAAACATCTTTGAAAAAATATTTCGAAAACCTGATCCGAATTATTGTTTTAAAAATATCCCGGACTCAATATTTGAAATCTTATCCACCGGCAAACAAAAATCCCTACCAAATGACGTATTTAAAAAAGAGGATTTTGATTACGATAACGTAATTTTGATTTTAATTGATGCCATGGGATGGAATTCTCTTTTACGGAATAAAGATTCTGATGCCTTTCGTTTTTTAAATAACAACTCTGTAATCTCCAAGCTTACATCCCAATTTCCTGCAACAACCGCAGCAGAAGTTACAACTATGCATACCGGCATACCGGTTTCTAAACACGGAATTTTTGAATGGTTTTATTACGAACCAAAAATTGATGAAATTATTGCTCCTATTATTTTTTCTTATGCAGGCGATAAAAACCGCGAAACTTTAAAGAGCAAGATTGAACCAAAACTAATTCTTCCTAAACAAACTTTCTACAAAAAACTAAATGAAAAAAATATCGAAACCCACATAGTTTGTCTAAATGATTATATTGGCAGCTCTTATTCCTCGGTAGTTTTTAATGGAGGAAGAATAACCGGTTTTAAAACATTGGAGGAAGGCTTGGGAAAAATAGAATCAATAATTAAACAGAAAGGAAATAAGAAAAAATATGTTAATCTTTACTACGGAAACTTAGATACTGCCGGACATAATTTTGGACCTGGTTCAAAAGAGTTTAACGAAGAGCTGGTAATGATTATAAATAACTTAAAAAGGTTTTGCGCGAAAATTAAAAAAACCAACAAAAAAACTTTAGTTTTAATAACCGCAGACCACGGACAGAAACAAATTAATTTAAACAAAACTCAATATATAAATTTATTATTTCCGGAAATTATTCCCTATCTAAAGGTAAACAAAAACGGAACGCCGATTGTATTTGCCGGCTCTCCCAGAGATATGTTTTTGTATATTAAAAATGAATTCTTAGAAGAGACAAAAAGTATCCTAGAGCAAGGTTTAAAAAACGTATTAGTTATAAAAACCGATGATTTAATTAAGCAAAATTTCTTTGGTGTAAACAATATTTCCAATGATCTTAAACAAAGACTCGGAAATTTAGTGATATTTCCAACTAAGGATAACGGAGTTTGGTGGTACGAAAAAAGTAAATTTGAACTAAATTACAAAGGACATCACGGCGGACTTTTGTCCGAAGAAATGGAAATCCCCCTTATCGTGGTTTATTAAAACCTAAAAAAATTCCATTTTTAACTTTATCTATTAAAATTTTTTGGTTTTTTTTATCTTGTTCAAATTCCGGAATATCCTTTTCTAAAATATCTATAAACTTAATTTTATCTTTTTTTAATTTTTCTTTAAGCGCACAAAGTCCTTTTTCCAGCTGCTTTAAATATTTAATGTTGTAACCTTTAACCTCGTAACTTCTGCCTCTTTTTTTAATTCTTTTAAATAAAGTGTCAAAAGAATAAGAAAAATTTACGACCATAAAATCTTTTACTAAATCGGCAACCAGATGATCATAAATTCTAGAATACAGTTCCCATTCGTGCTTAGTGATTTTTTTCTCCAGATAATGGCTGTATGTATATACCCAACTCATTAGTAATCCGCTATCAATAATAGTTAGAGAATTATTGTTTTTTTCCAAATGTTTTTTTAGCATTTTTGCCCGTTCGAAAGTTAACCATAATTCATTAGCAAGTCCCCACCTGCTCATATCTTTTAGAAATTCTTTTCTAAAAGGACATGATGTCTGAAATAATTCGTCTGCTCTTAAAAGCTTTGCTTTTAAGCCTTTTTTTAAAATCGGCATTGCAGTTGATTTTCCTGATCCAACATTTCCGATTAAAAAAATATGTCTGTAAGATTTATTCATCATATTCTTAAATTATTAAATATAATTACCTTTTGTATTGTTCAAAAGCTTTTTGATCGTCTTTTTGCAAATTATATTTCTTCAATATTATATCAATACTAGCCTGTAATTCTCTTCTATCAAAAGTTTCGCCGACAAATCCTCCACCCTTGGTAACCAAATTCTTTGAGGTTGGATCATTAACTATCCAGTCCAAGGTATACGCATTTTTATATAAAGCAAAAGCGGCCTCAATAGCCAAAATAACCCTGTCTCTGTAATGTTTCCAAAAATCCCTGCTCCAGACAAAAATATATGGCATTCCTCTCTCTGATGCGGTATTCATATCTCTGTAAAGCTGGGGAACTTTTAATTTGTGCGTCTCTCCAGGCTCAGGGTGATTTCTTGGCTCAACATGAACACCTAATCTAGGATTGTTTTTTATTTTTTCGTCTGCTACTCGTGGATCAAATTCCATTTTGAACGATAGCTTTCCTTCTAAGCCTGGGAGTCCCATAAGATAACCAAACTCAACGGTTTTACCAAAAGCATTTAATACTGCGTGAGGATCGTTTCGGACAGCGTCTTCGTGAACAGGAAGCCTGGCTTGTCCAATATCAATTTTATCCGCAATGATTAAAGCTAATGTTTCCGGATCCAATTTTCTTTGCATTTCTAAAACCATTTGATCAGCAGTCAATCCAATTGGCTCGGTATGATCGCCTGTTTCTACTTCAACTGCATATGGTTTAAACGTTTCACGTTTATCTTTAAACTCCCTATCTCCTCTTCCATTAAGATATGCTATTACTGCTTTTGGTTCATGTCTCCTAACTGCTCTTTTTATAATACGTATCTGTCCTCTGTCTGTCTCCCACTTTGCACATCTTAGATTATATTCACCTATGTCTCCCCAAAATTCCGGCTTTTTCGAAACTAATTCAGGAATAAGTGTTTTAGCCATTCTCCAACTAAAAAGAAAATGTAAATCTCTATTAACTAAATTACCTAAATCATGAATTCTTGCTGCAATAACCGCTCTTCTTCTTACGTCTTCACCATAGTTTGCATCTGCCAAGATGCTGTCTACTTGATTGGCTACAAACTCTGCATGCATCAGTCCATGAGGGTTAAAACCATGTTCTTTTGAACCAAAAAGAGACGGGTCAATTACTTCATAAACAAGTCTTAATCTTTCTGTCAAAAACTCGTTTACTTTCTTAGGAGACATATTAAATATGTCTACATTTTCTATTTTTACCTTAGGCTCCCAAGCTCCGTCCTCTGAGAAAAATTTTGTTAATACTGTCTCGGTATCACCATGTTCTTGCAACGTTTCAGGAGAAACACCAAACTTTTCCAATACTCCTCTCAAGTAAGGAACCGCTTCTCGAGCGACTCCTCCATGCATAACAAAAGACGGCTGAGATGGCTCACCTTTTTTTCTTACAGGAAAAGATTTTAATGCTTGCTCGCCTATGCCTAGTTTTTCCATTATTAAGATACTATGAGATGGTAGATTATCATAATTTAGCTTTTTTTTCAAGCCTAACTAAAAAACTAGAGGATATTTTATTTAAATAGCTTGACTAGTTTTATCAATTTGGATATACTTCTGCGAATGTCTAAAGAAATTTATACTAAATCTATTCAGGAAAAAGCCAAGAAGGCAGATGGAATCCGGATTTGCATTATGAGACGGATTAAGCCTGAGTTTGAATTTGATATTTGGATGCCAGTACTTGCCCCCTCTACGAAATTATTGAAAGAATATCACGATAAAAAAATTAATTGGAATCAATTTGAGGAAAAGTTTAAAAAAGAAGTTTTAACAAAACAAACCAAATATCTAAAAATATTAATGGATGTTGCAGAAAAAGAAACAATTACTCTTCTTTGCTGGGAAGAAACACCGGAAAAATGCCATAGAAGATTGGTTGCGGAGAAACTTAAAAAAATGAATCCAACCACAAAGGTTTTTTTAAAATAATTATTTTTCCAAATTTATAAATTTATATTTGAATCCATTATTCTCCCCTTTTTCTTCGTAAGTTATTTTATTAAATTTTGAGTAATCGGGAAAATAAGTATCTACGTCAAATTTCCCCTCTATTAATGTTAAATAAATTTTATCGGCAATATCTATTGCTTCCTGAAAAACTTGACCCCCACCAATAATAAAAATTTCATCTGCTCCGGCAGATTTTTTTGCCTGTTCGATTGCTTCGCTTAACGAATGAGCTGTGAATACTTCCTTATGCTCAAAATGATTTCTTGTTATAACAATGTTTGTACGTCCAGAAAGTGGCTTACCTATTGACTCAAAGGTTTTTCTTCCCATAATTACGGGATGTCCCATTGTAATTTCTTTAAATCTTTTAAAATCTGCAGGAATATGCCATGGCATTTGCCCGCCCTTACCAATTCCCCTATTTTGATCCACCGCAACAATTAAGCTGATTTTAGTATTAAGCATCATGAATAGAGTATAACGTATTTATTTTTTCTTGGTTTCGTAAAAACCTCCGGCAACGGTTAATTCGCCTGTTAGTAAGGGATGTGGATCGTATCCTGTTAAAGTAACGTGTTTTGGAAGAAAATCATCTATATCTTTTACTGATTTATCAATTGTAACTTTTGGAAAAGGCCTTGGTTTTCTTTTTAACTGTTCCTTAACTTGTGCAATGTGATTTTCGTAAATATGCGCATCTCCAAAAGTATGGATAAATTCACCGGGCTTATATCCAAGCACCTGAGCTAAAACTATAGCAAGAAGCGAATAGCTGGCTATGTTAAACGGAACCCCTAAGAAAAGATCTGCGCTTCTTTGATAAAGCTGAAGAGAAAGCCTTCCGCCTTTAACACTCACCTGATACATATTGTGGCAAATTGGAAAATGTGAGGTGTCTTCGTATGCTGCCATTTTATATAGGTATTCCGGATTCCAGGAGTTTACGATTGCATTGTGCGCATCGGGGTCATCTCTAAGCTCGTCCACCACCCATCTTAATTGATCCACTGTTCTGTTTCTTTTTGTCGGCCATTTTCTCCATAGCTCTCCGTATATTCTGGGAAGATTCCCCCACTTCTTGGCAAATCCGCCAGCCGGTGGACTATCTTTAATTTTCTGAATAAATTCATCCTTCGTAAGTTTTGGTAATTTAAGATTTTTGATTTGGGATTTTAGATTATAGATTTTATACGGATAATCGTCCCAAATCTTAACATTGTTATCAACAAGATATTTGATGTTTGATTGACCGGACATAAACCAATAGAGCTCGTGCAATACCCCGTTCCAATAAGTCTTTTTTGTCGTTAGCAAAGGAAAATCTTTAGACAAATCGTAGCGTGTTTGTCTTCCGAAAACACTAATAGAGCTAACACCGGTTCCTCTATCGTAATTTCTAACTCCGTTTTTTAAAACGTCCTTTAGGAGATCTAAATATTGATATTCTTGATGCTTGTTAGATTTATGATTCATGATTTAATATCATTCCGAGATCCTTCACTTTGTTCAGGATGACAAAGAACAATGGATAAAGGATGTAACCATTAAACAATCTTGAGTGTTTTTTTTCAAGAGATCAAACGCTATCATTTGCTTTTTGCTATAATCTTGTTATGAGAGAGCTAAGAGAAGGACAAATGTCATTCCCTATAAAAACAAGGAAAATTGAAAAATCCAGAAGACCCATTGCTAGAAGAGTTCGATTTACCCCCGCTATAGAAAATTCTCCAACAGTCATACCAAACCCAGATGACAATTCGGAACAAAATTCCTTAACCAATAATGAAAATCCTGTGCAAGCAAAAAAGTTTCAATTTGGCCAAGGGTCTCCGGATGAACTTGGAAGAACAAACGAAGATTCCGAATATGGAATTCCTGCAGCTTTCTATTCAACAAGAGAAAGTAAAGCTGACGCACCAAGTGAAGATCATCCGGGCTTAAAATCTGCTGAAGAAACTGACCGCTGGGGAAGACCAAGTTCGGATATTCTTCACGGATTTCCTCCCGAGCTCTGCACGGATAAAGAATTAAAAGATTATAAAAGACGACTAAGAAGAAGGTTGGGCTCAAGAAGAACGCCAGGGCTTAATTCGGATGACGATATTCCCTTTTAGCCTCTTTTTTGGTCTACTAATCCACCACTATAATCTGTAAAAAATATCTCAATTCCTCCTTTTAAAATTATTTCCCGACCGGAAAAACTATTTAGATCTCCTTGCCATTTATTTTGATATTCAAAATCTCCGTCTTTAAGATTTTCCGGACCCCGCAAGGGAAGATCTTTAGGAAAATTCATTAAGGCTTTTTTAAGAACTCCATAGACTGGATTATGATCAATTTCTGCGGTAACCGCACCATAATAGACCATGATCCAATATGGCTTATTTTTGTAAAAAATTATTTCCCTTCCACCGTAAGGCTCTCCACCGAAAAAGTTATCATGCAGTTTAAAATCTCCACTTTCATAAGTAATTGTATGCGAACCGTCTTGTTCGAGTTTTGAAGAAACTCCTGCTCCATACCCATGCTCTGAAGATTCAATAATAAATTTTCTCAATTCTTCCAAATCCATTTTTAAATTATAAATTATTTATTGTTAGTCGTCTAGTGAAGATATACTGGTATATCTTCACTAAAAGTGATTTTTACTTTAGGTAGTTTTCTTCTTTTGGCTCGGCGATATTTTTTTGAAATACATAAGCATCCATTCCAAACCAAGCCTTTTTACGAACACCTGTTAACTCAAAATTTGATTTTTTATAATAACCGATGTTCTGCACGTGTGCGTTTAAAGCAATTGCATGACACCTTTTGTAACTTGAGAGATTTTTATATTCACGGGTCAATTATGCAACTAAATCATACATTGATGATTGATGACCTCCCTGCCATTATAACCAATTGTCATACTGAACTTGTTTCAGTATCCCAGAAGCAGTATATAATAATTTCGCATGCGAAAAAAGTTTACTTACTATGTTTATATATTAACTAATAAATACAATACCACTTTTTACATTGGGGTCACGAACAATATCGCTAAAAGACTTTTTGAACATAAGTTCGGTCTAGTTGAAGGATTTACTAAAAAATATAAAATTAAAAAACTGATCTATCTTGAAGAATATAATAATATAAATGAAGCTATAGCTCGAGAAAAACAATTGAAAAACTGGCATCGGGATTGGAAATTAAATCTGATTAAAAAGATTAATCCTGGCTTGGAAGAAATTTCCATTATTGACTAGGAGATCCCGAAATAAATTCGGGATGACATGAAATAGACTAGGAGATTCCGAAACAAGTTCGGAATGACAGGAGTAGTTAGACTTGTTTTTCTTTTTTGGTGGTGGTTACGCGGCCTCCCTGCCATTGGCCTCGGTACATATTTCCTTTTCCATCTACTTCGGAAAACTGGATATGCACAAAACGAGCGCCCATTTCTATTTTTACCGCAACCGGCCCTTCGTTTACCAAGCCAAATGTTAATCCCCCGCAATATCCCGGAGGAACATTTCCGGTGCGGATCATGAGTCCACTTCTGTAAGTTGTAGAACGGGGAGTAATTGAAGCAGTTAAATTATCCGGCATGTTAACTGTTTCTATTGTTTTTACAAGAAAAAAATCCCCAGATTTTATTGTTATTTTTTGAGATTTAGGATTTGTGATTTGTGATTTATATTTCGCTACTAGCGAAATATCTGCGGTATGTCTTTCTGTTACTCCCAAAAAAGCCTTACCGGAAATTTTGTAGACCTCCCCAAGCCGCAAATCAAATCCTGCTCCTTCGGGGTTTGTTAGCTCGCGATCCGACAAACCCTCGACAAGTTTTATTTTTTTAACTAACTGCAATAATCTTTTTGGACCAAGCACCATAAAGCTCCTTTCAGGAGAATTCCCAATTTCTAATTTCCAATTTCCAATCAATTTTAAAAATTTTAAAATTAAAACATTTAGATTTCAATAAAAATTTAAAATTAAAAATTATAAATTAAACAATCTTTCCTATTTTACCAATTATCTCATCTGTAATTTCGTTAACGGGTTTGCTAGCATCTATATTAACAAATTCGTCCGGAAAAGTGTTTAGTAAATATTTATATCCTTTTTCTATTTTGGGAAACATTTCTGCGTTGTCGTAAATTTCTTTATGTTTATTGCTTTTTCTAATTCTTGCCAAAGCTTGATCCATTGGTAAATCCATATAGAAAGTGAGATCGGGTTTTATAAATTGATGATACGCAGAAAGTATCGAAAACGAAACTAAGTACTGATCCAGATTTCCATCTAAATCTGCCATTCCGTAAGCAACAGCCGACCAAAAATATCTATCGCAAACAACTATGTAACCATCCTTGAGTTTTTCAATCAAATCCTTTTGATGCATTGCGCGGTCGGCACAATAAAGATATTGAATTGCAAGTCTTGGAATTTTTATTTTCCCCGACAAGACTTTTTCCCGGATAAACTGTCCTATTGGAAAATTGGTTGGTTCTTTGGTGGATATAGCTTTGTGGCCTTGTTTAATTAACGCATTGACAACCTTTGACACCTGAGTTGTTTTTCCTGTTCCCTCGTTTCCCTCCAAAACAATCAGCTTGCCTTTATAAGGATTTTTCTTAAACTCGATATCTAATTCCAAATGATATTTCATTTTCTAACAATAGCATATTCTTGACCCATTCTCATCTCCATTTCTTTTGGAATGTACTCAACAGGACTTAACTTAACCACTTCGATCTGAGCCCTTCTGGCAAGCAACAATCTTTTCTCACTGCCCGAGCCTGCTCCAACAACAACCTCATCAACGCTAAAAGGAGCCGCAAAATTTAAACCAACATCTTTCCTGTGCCAAACACTGCTACCAACTGGCCAAACATTATCTGTTCCAACTAAAGAAAAAGGGGCAATATAAGTGTCTTCGCAAAGAAGAGCAAACGCCATTGTTTCAGGAAGAAAATCATGCATTACTCCGTCTTTTGTCCGACCTCCTTCCGGAAATAATCCCAATATTCCGTTATTTGATAAAACATCTTTTGCATTTTTCATTGCAGCACTATTCATCTCCGCTTTCATTCTTCTCATCTCCCGTTCGTCCGTGCTAACTGTTGGAGGAAAAACGTCTATGTGTGAGTAACCTCGAGTTAAATATCTTGTTTTCCAATCAAATTTTAATCTTTGACCTAAGATATACTTTATTTTTTTAGCCAAATCTTCAAAACCCGCTTTAACAAGCCCTGCGTATAAAGCAGCTGCGTCTGCATTGCTCCTATGATTTCCAACCATTATAATTGGATGCCCGGAATTAGAAAGCTCTCTGATTTTTTCTAGATTTTGTACCCCATCAATATTCTCCTTACAAAATATTTTTGCCATAACATGACAAAAACCTTCTATTCCAAGCAATGGTTTATTTATGGGGTAACTCTTTCGAGCCTCTTCTATTCTGCTCATTTCTTTTCTTCGTGGATTTTAGATTCCAACGGGCTATTTTGGAACTTATACTTAGCCTCCTTTTTTTTAGAATAGGGCATTTCAGACTCGCTGCTTAACTGCTCAAAAGTCATGGCGCAAATCCGCATTCCCGGATACAGGGCAACCGGAATTCTACCTAAGTTTCCAAGCTCTAAAACTGCGTGACCGTCCCAACCAGGATCAAAAATACTGGCTGTGGAATGAACCACTATCCCTAACCGACCAAGAGAAGAACGGCCCTCGAGCCTTCCTAATAATTTCGGGCTTATGGTAATTTTTTCCAAAGTTACTGCTAAAACAAAATCTCCCGGCTGCATTACAAAACGCTCTCCATCCGCAACTCTTAACTCTTTTGTAATTTCATTGCTGTAATCTTTTTTGGTTGGATCTATGAATGCGTTTTTGCTGTGATCAAAAATACGGAAACTATTGCCCAACCGAAGATCAATTGAGCATGATCCAAGCTGGGTTTTAAAATCCGGCTCCGGAGCAATCTTTAATTCGCCTATTTTAAGCGCTTTTTTAATATCCCTGTCCGATAGAACCATAGTAAGTTATTATAACAAAACTCTTGACAAATTACGTCCGATAATCCTTAATTAAGTAAGTGGCTGCAAAAAAACAAAAAAATAACAGCATAAATCTTCTTAAAGGCATAACCGGATCGCGCCTTGCAAGAATAATTGCTGTAATTGCAATTGTCTTAACCATCCCCGTAACTGTTTTAATGTCCCAAAATCAGCAAAACACCCAACAGGAAGCAGCTACTACGTCTCTTGGAAGCTGCGGATATAAAAACGCAGGGAAATGCCAATATACCTATCAATCTTGTACCTCACCAAATACATTCTATTACAATATGTGCCCTGCGTATGGCACAAATGTCCAGTGCTGTTATCCTACAAATACAGATCCACCACCTATAATTAAAGAGATCAGAGCTAGCTTAAAAAGTCGCTCAGGATCTACTTGTATGATAGAGCTGTATGCAAAAGCTGAAGATCCAGGATCAACTAAGCTAGAAATAGCATTTCGATATCGCCATGAAAATATTTGCGCGAGCGCAAAAACGACAAATTGGATTAGCTCACCCTGGACAGACATTGGAAACACAGAAGAATTTAGAACTACAGTAAGTACTACTTGTGGATATAAGTATTTCTTTTCAGCAAAAGCAAGAGGAACAACTATATACTATAGCATCCCACCAGACGGTAAACCGGTAAATGTTACAAAGTACAGCAATGGTCCTTTATTCTGTGGATCATACGGGTGGGCGGACAATAAGTCATTTATAAATTAATCTATAACTCTTCAACTACCCAATCTTCTCCACTGCGGATAATAAATATAGGCTTAACTTCCAAATCCATTGCTCCAAGCATTCCCTTAATAATTCTGGCTGCTTCTCTTGTTTCTTCTTTATGCTGCTCATCTGCAACCGGATTTCCGGCACACTCTTGATGACCGTGGACGACTATTCCTTTGGAAAGATGTTTTGTTAAAGAAATAAGTATCTTATTTTTGACTGATTCTAAGAGCTTAGGGTCTGCATCTTTCTTTACCTGCCCGCCAGTGCCAGGCTTTGGCAGGCGGGAGATCTGGCCAACTAAACCTGCTTCTGTGATTGTATCGGCAAATTTTGCGCTATAACGCGCTTTACCATACAGCGCAACAGGATCCTGGACTCTTCCATCCATACAACCAACTGCTGTAAAAAATGCCTGCCCGCCATCGCTACGCTCAGGCGTATGCGGGCGGGTTTCCCCAACTTGTGACATAACTTACAATATAAATTATTACAGTAAAATTTTCAACCTTAACTTTGATGTATCATAAGTTAGTATATGATACATCAAAGGTTGAAGTTATTTGTTTAATGTATTCTTAGGATCTGTTTAAAACAAAAACAAAATATGCTTGGAATTTCTTACTACAGGCTTTTTCCTTATTGACATTAAGAATGATTCTGTTAAAATATTTTACTTGTGAGCATAGAAGCAAGACAAGTTGATGGAAAATCTTTTTTTGTCGTTAGAAACAGCAGAAACGATCAACCGTTTTTCCACTCTATTGATGAAACAAGCAGCATCGTTAATCCTGAATCAATTGTCGCCTCTGTTCACAAGTTCCTCGTAGAAGCTCGCAATAGCGCATTAGCAAGAGTAGATCAGAAAAGATTTCCGGAGGCCAAAGACAGGGTCATGGCTGCTCTTGGAAACAGACTAGCTCCCCTCATTGAAGAAAATTTGATTATCGCAGAACAAATTGATTCGGAAATATTCAGAAATTACGAGCAAGAGATAACTGACTTCTTAGGCTGCATCATGGGCGCAGACCTTTGCCCAGACGGAAGAATTCATATTCAAGCAATTGCCGACCCTCGAGTTTTAAGCGTTGCAAGGACACCTATGGGTGCCCCTAAAGCCAGAAGCTCTACACAAGACTGTGGAGAACCAGTCTTGTATGATCACGATAAGGCAGCGGCAGTAGAAACTCAAATATTAAGCAGGATTAAAAATGGCCTAAACCCGGAGTTGGTTCAATTTGGTGGAATCCACATTGACTCCCAAAGCCCACTGCATGGTTGCGGCGCTTTAAAAAGAGCTATTGAAGAAATGGGGCTTGACCCAAATTTCGTAATGGCTGATGGTGGAATTACATTCTTCTATGATAATCAAGGAGACAAACTCACTGCGATCGAAAACAATGCGAGAAATGTATATGACAAGGAAAAAGATGTCCGCGGAAAAGCAACATTCGTAGATATCGCCCATGATTCACACGATGAGAGTATAATTTTCGGGCTTAGAAATGCCTACAAAGATTATGACACTAGTAAAACCCTAGCAGAGAATCTTAGAGTTATGTCTAAAAATAAACAAATATTAATGACCCGCGATCTGGACTTACTGTTTGAAGAAAGAATCAGGAGCTTTGCACAATTACTAAAAAGGCCTAAATTGGATGCTAAAAACCCATACAGATTCGCTGAAACAACCATGACGCTAGGAAGAATTGCTAAGCGCATTGTTTTAGAAGAGGAAGCATATAACTTTAGCTGGATTCCAAATTCAATAAAAGAAGGCAAATCGGTATCTGCATTAAGATCTATTGCTTATATTTCTATAAGAAATACTGCCTACAGATTACTATGCGGTATTGAGCCCGGAGAACATGATCTCCGGGAACACCCTGAAGTAGTAATGACAGTTGGCTCAACCAGCCCGGCATTTAATAGAGAAAACATTGTATTACCTCTTAAGATTCCAAAGGGTCCTTTAATAGATGCTGATACGGAAACGTCTTCAGCACTTTTAGATTTGTGGACCGGTTTTTTAAGAAAAAGCGGAAAAATTGATTTGGAGCAAGAAGGAAGATTGGTCATATCAACTGGCGAGCATACCCCTGAAGCATTTAAAAATGACGATTATGCTCTCGCAGATTTAATAAATACCCGTATGGCTGTAATGAATAATGCAGCCATAATGAGAAATTTACATAAGGATGAAGTCGATCAAGGAAAACTTATCGTAATAAGCGGCATACAACACTCCGGAACCAGAGGATTCCTTGAATTCAGATAAGCTAATTATTTCTTTTCTAACTAAATAAAATTGGTTCTCGAATATGCAAACTTATCTTGCTCTATAGGCCTAAATTGACTTGCAGTTTTTGAAGCTCTACTCTACTCCTGCTTTCTTTTGAAAATATTCTTAATAAACTTGAATGAATTAAGAAATGTTTTACATTCTTTAAGAAGCGCAAGTATTTTGTATGAGATTACAGCGATAACTATTAATAAAGTTACTAAAATTCCCGCAATAATGTAAGTTAAAATTGCCAAGCTTATAAAATTTTCCACTGGTCCATGGTATTTTTAATAATTAATAAAAAAGTAAGAAAGAATTTAAGAAACAGTAAGAGGAATTTTTAAGCATTGGTGGGTCGTGATAGAATCGAACTATCGACCTGTCGCCTAGGCAACCGTTCTAGCCAATTGATGTGGGTAGCCGTGGAATCGAACCACGCACCTCGTCTTTATCAGAGACGCGTTCTAACCGATGAACTAGCTACCCATTAGTCTCCTATTTTACCAAATATTCAATTGAGGCGCGAGGGGGAGTTGCACCCCCGCGTGGCTGTTCTGCAAACAGCTGTGTTAACTACTTCACCATCGCGCCAACTAGCCTCAATTTTAACAGAATTTAAAGCGAAAAGCCAGAAGATTTACTCAATTTTATGCTTCTGAAGCACCTCCGCTAATACCACCTTTGCCTTGTAGGGAATGTCCTTGGCGTTGGGATCTTCAAAATGAGTGGAATGAATTACTCTAAGATGAAGTGGCGTATTTGGAGTAGGACAATAAACAGGAAAAAAACCTAAATCAATCAAGTCTTTTGCTGGAATTTTATAAGCATGGTCCGTTCTTCTGCAACTCCTGTCAAAAAGCGCTCCGCAAATAACCCCAATGCTTTCATCAAAAGCTACGTGCGCCGATTTACCGGGAAGAGAAGAGTAACCCGATGTTCCAAGCGGTTCCCTGTCGACTTTTCTTAAATCAAAATAGGTTGGTAGCAAGCTACTGTTTCCCACGTATAATACATCCAGATCCGCAGGTATTATTTGTCCCAAAACAAGCCTATCTTTAACTTTTGTATATGTTTCCCTATAAGACCAATAGTATAGAGCGCGGGGCTCCCCGTCTTTTCTAAAGTTTGTACTATAATTAAATCCATCCGGGCTTGGTAACTCCATATTTCTATAATATCATTGATGCTCTATAGAAAATTGGTAGACTTTTTCCAGCCTGTCTACAACTTTTTCTACAGAAAACTGCTTAATCCGTTTTTTTGCATTTTCCGACAATTTATCTCTAAGCTTTTTATTTTCTAATAAAATTACTGCCTGTTTTGCGAATTCCCGCTCATTTTTTTCTACCAATACTCCGCTTTTTTGCCCACCAATAATTTCTCCGATCGCTTCATCCTTAACTGCCAGAATTGGCAGTCCTGATGCCATTGCTTCTAAAATTACCATTCCCTGGGTTTCTGTAGTTGAGGCAAACACAAATAAATCCGCGTCTTTATAAACTTTTGGTAAATCATTGTAGTCTATTGTTCCCGTAAATAAAACCTTGTTTAACAAACCTAGCTCTTGAGCAATTTTTACAAGATTTTCTTTTTCCGGACCTTCACCTACGATAACTAATTTTGTATTTTTTTGAGTTTTGGAAATTAACAAAAATGCATTTATTAAAAAATCTATTGATTTTTCCTTACCTAATCTTCCAACAAATAAAAGAATTTCGTCTTGTTTTAAAAGATTAAATTTTTTTCTTAAATAATTATTATTTATAACGCTAAATTTTTTAACATCGAGTCCGTTTGGAACAATAAATATCGGTTTCTTAACACCGTACGAAATTAATTCTTTTTTAACTTTTTCTGTTGGAACAATTAATGCGCTGCAACGGTTCCCTAAAATCCTACTGGCAGCTCTCGCCATTTTAGGAGTTAAAATTTTTCCCCGTAAAAAATAATGCGTGTATCTATCCCACAACGTGTGGTATGTAAAAATATAGGGAATTTTTTTAAGCCTTGCGTATTCCAAACCTAATAGAGAAATCGGCCCTCCCGAATGTCCATGAATAAGATCCAAATTAAGCCGGTGAATTTTAAGAAGTGTTTTTGGAGGCAAATTATGAACAACTCTAATATCAAGCTGTTTATCGATCTTAAAGGAAGGAAGCCTTATAACATTTTTTGCATCTCTGGTATTGGGATATTTTGGCGCTATTATAAAAATATCCTGCTTTCTTTTTTTAAGTTGTTTTGCGCAATTATACACTGAGGTAGCAACTCCGTTTGCCTGAGGCTTATATCCGTCTGTAAAAAAACCAATTCTCATTAATTTAAATCTTTTAAAAAATTTTCAACTTCTTTTTGTAAAGGCTCTATTGTTTCCCAATTATTATTAATAATAACATCTGCAAGACTCATCGCAACTCCTGTTTGCTGACCAAAATCAGCCTCGTTTATTCCTCTGTCTCTTTGTTCGATTTGATTAAACTCTTCCACTGTTTTTGGATCACCGGGTTTTAAACGATCTAAAAACCGCTTTTTTCTAACTTCGTAATCCGCACTTACCGCAATTATTAATGCTCCTTGGCTTTTTAAATATTCTACCTCAGAAGGATTTCTAATTCCATCAATTACAATTAAACTTGACCCTTCTAGCTGTGCTAATTCTAAAAGCTTTTTTGCCCAATAATCCGCCCCTTGCGATTGCCTCAGCTCGTTGCCGATATCCTGCTGAAGCTTACGGGTAATCGGCTGACCTCTTTTTAAAATCTCTTTGTTTATTGCATCGGAAAATTTATAACCCTTAAATCCTCTTGCTTCCAAGATTTTTAAAACTTCATTTTTCCCGCTGCAAATAGGCCCGGTTAAACCAATTATTCTTTTACCCATTGGCTAATTATAAAACATTTTTGCAAACAAAAAACCACCCCTTTTGAGGATGGTATTCTTGTCCGGCATATGAAGAATTTACTTCAAAACCAGGAAGTGGTAGGAACCTGAATAGATTTTTCCCGACTAAATCGGGACAAGTTCTAATCAAACTTGGAGGTGTGTACTATTCATTACTGTTAATGATTTTAATTGGCTTTCGCTTAATTGAATCATTCAGCTAACTTAGCCTGTACCATCTCTCAATCGTTTATTATGAATAAAATTCATTTTTATTTAGAAAGGAGGTGATCCATCCCCACCTTCGGGTAGGGATACCTTGTTACGACTTAAGCCTCATCGCCAATCTCTATCTCGTCCGAATTGCTCCAGCCTTCGATAGCTACCGACTTTGCTGCCTTGACGGGCGGTGTGTACAAGACCCGAGAACGTATTCACCGCGGCTTGCTGATCCGCGATTACTACCGATTCCGACTTCATGAGGGCGAGTTTCAGCCCTCAATCTGAACTGAGGCGAAATTTTAGGGATTAGCTTGCACTTACGTACTTGCAACCCGTTGTTGTTCGCCATTGTAGTGTGTGTGTAGCCCAAGGCATAAGGGCCGTGCTGATTTGACGTCTTCCCCTCCTTCCTTCCCGATATAATCGGGACCGTTTCCAATGAATATTTAACATTGGATGGGGGTTGCGCTCGTTTCCCCACTTAAGGGAACACCTCACGGCACGAGCTGACGACAACCATGCAGCACCTGTGTAACAGCCTCGAAGGGGGGTCGCCTTTCGACGACTTTCCAGTTACATGTCAAGCCTTGGTGAGGTTCTTCGTTTTGTCTCGAATTGAACCACACGCTCCACCGGTTGTGCGGGTCCCCGTCAATTCCTTTGAGTTTTAGTCTTGCGACCGTACTCCCCAGGCGGTCCGCTTAACGCGTTAGCTTACACCCCCTGCTCAGCAAAAAATAGAACTAAAAAATCCGAATTCCTGCCTGCCGACAGGCAGGTCAAAATCCTAAATCCGAAACAAATTCTAATTTTCTAAATACAAATGTTTGAAACTTTTGTTTATTTGAATTTTGATATTGTTTCGAGTTTCGATATTCGTGCTTCGAAATTTTATTCTGTTCTTTGCAGAACAGAGAGCTAGCGGACATCGTTTACGGCTAGGACTACACAGGTATCTAATCTGTTTCGCTACCCTAGCTTTCGTGCATCAGCGTCAGGAAGAGCCTAGAAGCCTGCCTTCGCCTTTGGTGTTCCAGTTAATATCAACGCATTTCACTGCTACACTAACTGTTCCAGCTTCCTTGCCAATCCTCAACCCTCCCAGTATCGTACCCATTTCCAAGGTTAGGCCTTGGTCTTTAAGACACGACTTGAAAGGGCGCCTACGCACACTTTACGCCCAATGAATCCGGATAATGCTTGCCTCCTACGTATTACCGAGACTTCTGGCACGTAGTTAGTAGAGGCTTATTCTCCAAGCTGTGAACGGCTTGGCAAAAGAAGTTTACGACCCGAGGGCCTTCTTCCTTCACGCGGCGTCGCTGCGTCAGACTTTCGTCCATTGCGCAATATTCCCAGTTGCTGCCACCCGTAGGTGTACTGCCCGTTTCTCAGTGCAGTTGTGGCTGATCGACCTCTCAGTCCAGCTACCCGTCATTGCCTTGGTGGGCATTTACCCCGCCAACAAGCTGATAGGACGCAGGCTCCTCTCTCGGTGCACCGTTAAGTGCTTTACCCTTGCGGGAACTATGGGGAATTACCCGACCTTTCGGCCGGCTATGCCCCGCCCAGAGGTAGATTCCTACGCGTTACTCACCCGTCTGCCACTGAAGCATTGCTGCTTCCGTTCGACTTGCATGCTTAAAGCACGCCGCCAGCATTCATCCTGAGCCAGGATCAAACTCTCAAAAAAGACAGAGACAATCCGTCTCATCGACGGACTTGTTTCTGTTACCACTCCCGCTAAGGAGTGGATTTCCTACCACTTCCTGACCAAGGAATTTATTCCGAGGAAAGTCCGCCGACCGATTGAAGCATGAGGCGTGAACGAATAATTCTGAAAAGCCGAATGCTGAAATAAGGCGGGTTGACCTCCTTAGAAAAACTCCTTTAAAGAAGTGATTTCTGACTCTAGATGTTGTTAAAGAGCAAAAAAGGTCCAAGAGATTATCCTCCGTAACTTACTTTTCGCCTTCTTGTTCTATTCGAACACGGCTCAAAGAGCGTTCTCTGGAGGATTGCGCACTATTTCTATTTTTACCAATGAGCGCAAAAAAACCCGCCAAAGGCGGGTAAAATTCCCTAAGTCCTTTGACAAATTCTACATAAATCTCCAAAACCTTCTTTCCGAAAGTATCGTATAGATTATTATAGTCTAATTTAGCGGAATGTCAAGGCATTTTAGAAGCAAAGCAGATTGAAAATTTAAGAAATTACTTTTAATAGGTCTTTAAATCTTTCAACTGTAAACTCCGGCTTGTCCGGAGACAATAAGTAATCTCTCCAGCTTTTTGAAGACATATGTACCTTAAGGAGGCTACGGGAATATTCATATATTTCCCAACCCTACTTTAAAAATTAAGCTTTTTAGATTAAAATAAGCACTTATGGGAAAAGAGGAAGAATTTAAACCGGAAATTTCTAACCAAGTATCAATTGCTTTGGCAAGTGCGACCAATACTGCCATAGATCTGCAAAAAATTACCAACGACTTTCCTGTCAACTGTAATCCCGCTATTTACGAAAAAGAATTAGAAAGAGTCACGATGGGTAATTGTCTCATAGCTTCAAAAGCTGTGCTAACATGTCTTTACGAAAATTCGCATGGACTCTTTTCTAGCATGATTCTACTAAAATCACATAAGGATGTAAGTAGAGTTAACGGACAACCATTCAAAGAAAACATTGGCATTAATCATTATTATTATCTTGTGGAAGATATTTCGGGAGCTTGGCATGCGGGCAGCCCTGCCAATCATAAAAGACATAGTGGTGATAACTCCAGGCTAACGAGAACAATTAGCGGATCGCTTGAAAAAGTTCTTGAAAAAATTACAGAAGTTGAAGGAGGAATTTGGCCGACATCAAAACAGATAATAATCGCCCTAAAAAATAATCCCTCAATGCCTCTTCAGGACGAATATGGCAAAAATACTTTAATATTTTTTAACACCTTTGGAAATCCTTTAAAGATAGATCCAAGCCCGTTATGTGAAACTTTAAACGGGAAACCAATCTTACCTCCCTCCGAAAGCGTTTTTTCGCTAGCCTAACTTTTTCAAACAATTTTTTCTTAGCTTCCGACCCCCTTGAAGCTGAGCTTGGAAAATTATTTTAACTTAAAAATGTTACCAATGCATATCATCTTTTGCGCTTGTTGACAGTAAAAATTTATCTGATATACTTTCAGAAATATGCATGAGCAAATAGAAAGAAGAAGGCAAACATCAAAACTTCCTGAGGCAAATATGCCGGATGGACACTATCTTAAAACTCCATTAAATGGGCTGCTTCCGGAAGGAGTAATGGATTGGCCAATAACTAAATTTGCTCAAAAATATTTAAAAGAGGCGCTTTACGAAGAAATAACTGGAAATAAAAAAGGAGAAATTTCTGAGATATTAGAAAAAGTAGGGCCGGATTTTGTCAATTATTATTTAAAGTTAGTGATATTAAACGCAGCAATGGCAGATAACCTACACACCTTCCGGCTTTCAAAATCAAAAACAGCAAATCGGATAAGCAATGTAAAGTTTGGACTAAAACTGGAAATGGAAAATACAGGAAAAATTGGAGACCACGACAACGTTGATTTTTTTGACATCCCATGGATGGCCAGTTCCAAATGTCTTCACATTTTAACTGCTTTTCAATCCTCAACCGGCAACGAATAGAATTAATCTTTCTTCAAAAGAATCACTGTCCAGGGGAATGGAGTTTTAAGAGAAAGGATTTTCGCTGATGACTTCTGTTGGATGAATTTTTTAAATCCTAAGCTTGTCCATTTGTTAATATGCCCGATGTCTTTTCCCCATTGGGTGTAATTAAAAATATAAAACCAGGGTTCGTTTGGAACAGAAAGCAAAATATATTTCTTTGATACTCTTGATAATTCCTTTAATGCTTTTTGCGGATCTTCCAAATGTTCTAAAACCTCACTACAAATAACTAAATCAAAAGAATTGTCTTTGTATTTTAAATTGTAAATATTTCCTTGCGAAATATGCAAGTCTGGATAGGCCTTCTTTCCAAGATCTATTGCCTCTTTTGAGTAATCAATTCCCTCATATATTTTACCAATTTTATTTTCCTTTAGCTTGTTTAAAGTAAAGCCTTCCCCACAACCAACGTCTAGAACCGATTGGATTTTTAAATTTCTAATTTGAGCTAAAAGAATATTAAAAAAATTGGAAATAAAAAATTTCTTTAGGGGGTTTTTGCTTGTATGTTTTTCAAAATTATCCGTCTTCATATCGTAAAATCCATTATAGACAAAAGTAAACTTTTTTTCTATAATCCCCAGCAGTATGAGCATAGAAACAAAACGCATTGGAGGCAATACGCAAGCACTACCGGAAAACATGTTGGTTAATATAAAAGAAGCTCAAAATGAAGCTTTTATTGGATTATTTATTAGCTGCTACGATAATGTTTTTAGATATTTACTTCGGCAAACAGGAAACTTGCATGATGCGCAAGATTTGACTCAAGATGCTTTCTTGAGTGGATTTTCTAGTTTTATTGGCGGAAGATATGAAGCTCGAGAAGAAACTCCTCCTGGGGGATATGTGATGGGTGTTGCTAAAAATGAACTAAAGTTATGGAGAAGGGCAAAAACAAAAAACCGTATTGTTAGTCCTTTCGAAGAAAATAGCTCAGGCGAAAACAGAACAGACGAACAAGCAATTGATAAGACTCGTACTGCAACGTTACTTATAGCAGTAAAATTCTTGCCTGAATCACAGCAAGAAGTTATTTTTTATAAAATGTTTACCGGTTTTTCAGATTCGGAAATTGCCGAAATAATTAATAAAAGTAATGGGGCAACAAAGCAACTTATTTTTAGAGCCCGTGAAAGCGTCAAGCATTTCTTAGGAAATCATCCATACGGTTAATCTACTTTGTCTTCGAGTGTCTTCTGTAAGTCTTTAGCATCCTGACGGGATATTGGACAAAGAAGGAATGCGGTTTTCTTTTTATTCTCCTTGCCGAAGTTGCCATAATCAATTTTTTGTCAAATCCAATCTCCCCTATTTTACCAATTAACATAGTTATATCCACATCCTCATGAACATGATTATCTTTTATAGCAGCCTTATCTCTTATTTGATCCCAGGTAGATTTTTTAAGCGCCATATTTGCTCCCATTAAAACATGGTTCTTATAGATTTTTTTTGTAGCATAACTATAAGCATTTGAAAAAAAAGTTGTCTTTAAAGAAAGACTTTTAAACGGCAAGTCATATAGAGCAAGAGGTCCGCCTAAAGCAACTATTGATTTTTTTGTAAAATTTTCTTTAATTTTTCTTGTCCAATCCGAAGGAGCAAAACCGTCCGCGTCGCAGCGGGCAATAATTTCGTGTTCTGCAGCATTAAAACCTGCATTCCTTGCAGCGATAATTCCTTGTGTTTTTTCTTGAATAATTCTTACAGGGTACTTTTTACAGATTTCAACAGTTTTATCATTACAATTATTGTCTACCACAATGATTTCGTCCGGCTTTTCTTCCTGATTTACAAGGCTTTCTAAACAATCCGCAATATACTTTTCTTCATTGTGCGCAGGGATAACAACAGAAACTTTCATTAATAAACTAAGTATATTTTATAACCTCGTATAAAACTATGCCCAAACTAACCATAACATTAAGGGAGGTGTTTATTCCATACATTGGCAGCTCGACAATTTGATCACAAATTTCCAAAACTTCTTCGGAAATCCCATGAGTTTCGTGCCCCACAACCAGAGCAACCGGAAGAGAATAATCTGCTTTTTGGAACGGAATCGACCTTGAGTCTTGTTCTATTGCAATTATTTGGAGACTTGGGATTTTTGATTTAAGATTTAAGATTGCTGTTTTAGCATCCGCTTCATACAGCCAAGCCACCCATTCCGTGGTATTTATTGATGCCTTTTTAATCCGCGTATTTGGGGGAACCTCGGTTTCTCCACATAGAATTACTTTTTCTGCCGCAACTGCATCTGCTAATCTAAAAATTGCGCCGGTATTATAAGTATCCATAACGTTATCCAAGATTATATAAATAGGATTTCTTTTTATTTTTTTATATTTTTCTTCGTCGCGGACTGTTGTTCGCAGCTCGTCCGGTTTTAATCTTTGCATGCTCATAATTATAACGCTCGCACTAAATTAAATCCACAAGTTTGATTAAACCGGTTAAATTTAGTAAAATGCATTGTTTTATGAAAGAAGAAATAAGAATTAGCCAGCCAAATCATTTAACTGCTGCAGAATTTAATAACCCTATTGGGGAAATAAATAGATTGGGAATTGTAGAATTTAATGCTTTCTCCAAAGCTGTATATGATATCAATAAAAAACGCACAACTTTACTTGAAATTAGAAATGCTAAAGATGAAATATCAGAAGAATTCGGCAGCACAATGGAAAAAGTTGGGCTTGGATTAAGAACCTCCCCGGATGTTAAGAAAGAAAGATTAAGCTTGCAAATTAGAGTAATGGAACCAGAAAAAACAGTTAAATTTTTAAAGACAGTAGATGATAATCCGGATATGCAAACCCAACTTAGCATGGCTTTGTTAATCAGATCTATTTTTGCTCAAATTAATGAAGAATTTAATAAAAGAAATGGCCCAAGTGTTCAAAGCGCAGGATTAATATTGGATATGAAAGGCTTTATTAATGAATTTACCAGAATGTCTGTTAAAACAGACGTTATCTATGATATAGAAACATATCTAAATCATGCTAGATCATTTACTTTTAAAGAATGTATTGCTGTTATCAATAGCGGGATTCTTGCAAAACCGAAAAAAACCAGAAGCGCTCCAGGAGAATGGCATTCTTCTATGAGCACCATCGAACATGCTAAGGCCTGGGGAAAAGCTTTTGACGTACTTGACATTGTCAAAGAAAATCCTCTAGCTGGAGAGCTTTACGGGAACGTATTAAGCAGTCTTGAATTAGGAGTTGAGGACGCTTTAGAAAAGGTTCGAAATCCCGGATCGGTTCAGGGAACATTATTAATCGCAAAGAGGCTTCTTGAACTACATCGATCTCCAGAAGATTCCTAATAAATCGATCAATGTACGTTTACTTTTTATTTCTCTGAGGATTTAGTTTTTAGTTCTTCAAATTTTCTCGCAGTCTCTTGAGCTTTCTCTACAATCTGTTTTGCGTCTTCAATAGCGCTTTCCTGAAGCTCCATAGTTTTTTCTTTATTCTGTTTTTCTATTGCCAGCTTATTTTCCTCTGCTTTTTTAAGCTGAACGTTTTTGCTCTTAATCGCCTCTTTAAGCGCTTCTTCTCTATTTTTCAACGATTCTTTTGCGGAATGGCTTGCTTCTTCTTGAAGCTCCTCAAGGTCTTCTTTTAACTCCCTTGCAGATTCTGAAGCGTCTTGAATATTTAACTCTGTCTGTCTTAATAAGTCGCTTTTAATTTCATTTTGAAGATCTGCATTATTAAGCGACTCCTCTACTATTGCCTTTGCAAAAGATAGTCCGGCTGCTGTTGCTTCGACATTGCTTGATATTTCTCCTTGGGACTGAGCATGCAGTTCGTCTAAAACTGCCTGCTTAGCTTTAATGTTATCGTTAATTTCTTTTGCGAGAAGAGAAATATCACGGCCTGACATTTTGGCAAGCTCTACTTGATCGGCCGCATTTTTAAAATTTTCCGATATTCCCCGCAGATCTGCTTGCACGCCTGCTTGATCTTTTCTTGCCAGCATAAATCTAAGCTCCGCCATTCTTTCTCCTGCAATGGATGAATAAACTTTGGCTTTGTCCTCCGGGGTAAATGAAAAAGCCAGCCTAACACTTTGTTTAAAGTGATCAAGAAAATAAAATGGGCTGTCCGGCAAAACCATTCCAGGACCTTCGACAGTAGGAGCTATTCCAACATTTTGGTCTTGAATTCCCAAAACTCCCCGTCTGTGCGCAAATGAAGATGTTGCAGAAGCAAAAAAGATTAAAAGAAGCAAAAAATAAATCCAAAACCTCTTCATACATTAAGTATTATTATTTTCAATATAAATGTCAAGCAAGCGGTACAAATATTGACAACTATTACAAACACCGTCCATAATAGTTGTTACCCTATGACAGCAACAGGACACGCGATTATCGGAACCGTAATTGCAGCAAAAATCGGAAACCCCGCAATCGCAGCCCCAATAGCAATCGCTTCTCATGTTGTCGCAGACATGATCCCTCACTGGGATCCGGGAACCCACCGCAGAGAAAAAAACAAAGTCCGTCTTTTTATAGACAGCATGATTGATGTTGTTGTAAGTTTTGCTGTGGCCTATTTTTTAACTTATTTTTTGTTTCCGGCCACTAGTCTTTCTTATGTATTCTTGATTGTAATTTGTTCTCAATTATTTGATTGGCTAATGGCACCTTATTATTTTTTCGGAGTAGATTTTCCGTTTAAATACGTTTATAAATTTCAAAAGCTATTTGATAATAAGCTGGACAAGCCTTGGGGGATAATTACTCAAGCAATATTTGTAATTTTGGTAATTCTCGTAGGTATACTCGTATAATTGACAACTTATTTTGCATTTGAAATACTAACTATATGGATAAGACTCTGCCCGATTCCGAAGAACCGATTGTTCAAGCACCAAACCTTGGCATAAAACTTCCGTCTGATCAGCCCCCGCAAGAAACAATACAGCCAATTGACCCCACTCCGGTTATGCCCATCTCAAATCAATCCGATAGCGGATATGTGCCCCCAACTCCTACTCCGTTTGTTCAAAACACTCTGCCGCCGGATCCCTTCGACTCAGTTTACACTGAGCAGAGTCGAAGTGCTCAGGGCAAGCCTTTCAACAGTGTTCCGCCTATTCCTGCCGCACAAACACCAGAGCAAGTTTATGTCCAAGCCGCTTCGGAACCAACTGTTCCCCAACCTACGGCATTTGAACCACCGCTCCCACCGCCTCCAGCGCCACCAACCCCAATTTTTGAAAACTCAGCATCCATTAAGAAAGGACTTCCTAAAATGTTTTTATTTGCAGTAATTATTGCCATAATAATTGGCATAGCTGCTGCTTACTACGTATCTACGGCTAAAACTAATAACTCGGCCCAACAGTCCGATCTTACCCGGAAGACTCCGGTTACGGCTCCAATAGAGACTCCTCCTCCAACAATCTCCCCTGCTGAGACTGCAACACCTTCCCCTAAGATAGATCAAGATTTAAAAACCTACATAAGTTCTGTGTATGGTTTTGAGCTCTCATATCCTGCTACATGGAGATATAGCGAAAATTTTAATGAATACAAATCAATAAAGTTCTCCGATCCAAACAAATCTATTCCCAACAGCACTATTGGAGACATTTCTATTACCCCATACAAAACAACACTTAGCTTGAGCGCATGGATAGATTCAGGGCATCCGGTTTTTGGCGAAAATTTAAAAGAATACTATACTGTTAAACAAACAATAACGGTAAATGGAAATTCCGTAACAGAAATGACAGGCGGAAATGATTCTACGTATGGTAAAGTCGCTTACTTAAAATCAGGCAGCTATGTCTACGAACTGTTTTTGCAGGGAACCGCAGCTTCTATAAAACAGGATGGCATGTTAAATGACGACGTATTCGGCAAAATAATATCAAGTCTTAAATTTAGTCTTTAAGTATTTATGGATCCACAAAACAAGCCCACCCTCAGCGATTTAGATAAGCTATTGCCTATAGCGCATACTGAACATAAGGAAGTATTTAACGCAGGCAACATAACAAAATTTATTGCCGTAATAATTGCTGCTCTTATCGTAATAACCTCTATAGCAACTGTTTTTATGGTATCAAGCTTAAAATCAAAAATAGACCAAAAACCACAAGTAAAACTAACAAAAAAAACTTCTTCTTCTAAATTAATCTCCACTCCATCTCCTGTGATCGCTAAGACAACTGATGAAACCGCAAGCTCCGATAATGAGCAAGTTTTGGCAGCGGCAAAAAAATCATGTGAAAGTTACATCTACAAACAAGACATACAAAGATGCACAAATCCAGTAGTCGAAAATATCATAGGAAATTATGCACTAATTAAAGTTAGCAATGTAAGAATTCTTCTGAAGAAAACAGAAAATAACTGGGAATTCTCTACAGCTTCAGACATGTCCCAGAATCCTGACTTCTGCTCAACCGGAACGGATAATCCTGCAATAACAGAATATTGTAAAAGCCGCTAGTCTTCCTAATCATTTTTATTTGTTTTTAATATTTTCCAATTTCTCCCGATGATTGTTGCAATCCGGCTGAATTTCTTACCCCTGGGTTGACGCACGAAAATTTTTGCTTTACTTAGATTTTGGGTTGATTAGTTGCTTGTTCCTTTTTTATATCCTCTAACTTCCAGGCTGCGAAGGTGCAAGTAGGATAATTTTCGCATCCATAGAATTTACGGCCTTTTCTGGTTTTCTTAACAACAACTTTCCCCCCATCTTTTGGACATAAAAATCCGGTTTCTTCGACAAATGGCTTGGAAAAATCACAGGTTGGAAAAGTGCTGCAGGAATAAAATTTACCAAATTTACCCATTCTAATAACTAATTTATTGCCCCGCCTAGACTCGTCTTTATCGGCGAGGCTGGCACACTTTGGACAAATTTGATCTGTTTCTTCTGTTTCTATTTTTACCCGCTTGGCATCTTTTACATTCACTAACGTTTTTTCGAATGGTTCCCAAAAAGCTTGCATAACAGGAACCCATTTCTTTTTTCCACTTGCTATTGCGTCCAACTGATCTTCCATATCTGCCGTAAAAGGGATGTCATCAACTGTGGAAAAATTCTCTACTAAAAAATCATTTACGGCAATTCCAATTGAAGTTGGAATAAATTTAGCCTCTTCTCTTTCTATGTATTTTCGAGCTTCAATTGTCGAAATGATTGTTGCATAAGTAGATGGTCTGCCGATTCCTTTTTCCTCTAAAGCAGAAATTATAGAAGCATCGTTATATCTTGGCGGCGGATTTGTGTCGTGCTCAACGTCTTTTGCTTTTTGGGGATCTAACTTTTCGCCAACTGTAAAGTCGGGAAGAATGGTTTCGCTTAAAGCCTGTGAATTAACTTTTAAAAATCCGTCAAAAACTAAGATAGATCCATTTGCCTTAAGTTTATATTGATTTTCTTTTTGAGATTTGAGATTGGAGATTTGAGATTTAGAATCGACAATGATCGTTGTCGATTCTGTGATCGCATCGCTCATTTGAGAAGCAACCGCCCTTTTCCAGATTAGGTCGTAAAGCTTTAAGTAATCTCTTCCCAGCTGGTCGCTAACCGTTTCCGAATGCAAACCAACTTTGGTTGGTCTTATTGCCTCATGGGCTTCTTGGGCAAGCTTTTGCTTGTTTTTAAAAAATCTTGGGGATTCCGGGGTATATTTTTCGCCGAATTCCTGCTGAACAAATTTCCTAATTGAATCAACTGCGGTCTGTGCCATTGCTACCGAATCTGTTCTGTGATAAGTAATAAAACCTTCTTCGTAAAGTTTTTGAGCAAGGCTCATTGTCCGTTTTCCCGAATAGCCAAATCGCCTGGACGCCTCCTGTTGCAGAGATGACGTTGTAAACGCAGGAGCAGGAGATCTTTTGTTTTCTTTTTTGACAACATCTGCAACTGTATATTTTCTTATTCCTAAATCCTTAGCAATTTCCCCGGCTTTTACAGAATCACTTATTAAAGTTTTTGTAATCGTATAATTACCGTCGTATAAATTAAAAGTCTTTTGAATTTCCAGTTTTTGCGCATTCATTTCCCACAACTCAAACTCGACCTCTTTGGAAAATTTTGCAAAACATACATTAAATGTAAAGTATTTTTCTTTTTCGAATTTTTCTATTTCACGTTCTCTTTCGACTATCAATCGTAAAGCAACAGATTGGACTCTTCCTGCGGAAAGACCTCTTCTTACTTTTTGCCATAAAATTGGAGATAATTTGTATCCAACAAGACGATCAAGGATCCTTCTGGCAGTCTGTGCGTCCACCAAATTAGTATCAACTTCTCTTGGATGTTTTAATGCTTCATTTATTGCCTCTTCTGTAATTTCGTGAAAAACAATCCTCTTAAACTTTTGGTCTTTAGTCTTTGCCCGCCCCGCTTCGCTTGTCGAGGCCGGGGGTCTTTGGTCTTTTGTGAGCATATCCTTAATATGCGAAGCGATCGCTTCTCCTTCGCGGTCAGGATCTGTTGCTAAAAGAATTTGCTCAGCATTTTTTGCAGCAGCTTTTAGCTCTGCGATAATTTTATTTTTGTCTTTAATTACCTCTAATTCCGGTTTAAAATCGTTTTTAACGTCAACACCCAAGGTGCTTTTTGGCAAATCAATAATATGCCCCATCGAAGCCTTAATTTCATAGTCTTTTCCCAAAAACTTCCCTATTGTCCTTGCTTTAGTTGGAGATTCCACAATTACCAAGTTTTTCATAATATTTTAAAAACGTCATTCTAAACAAAGCGAAAGAATTAGATTCTTCGGCATGCCTCAGAATGACATTTATATTTTCTATTCTAAGTTAGAGTATATCCTATGTGTCAAGAGGAAACTGTAGGTTTTATGAAAAACTATAAAATAACCCATCGGATTTTATAAATCCTTTTATCTCCAGCAAGCTGAGGATTGAAGCTGTTTTTGCAGTGTTAAATCCGGTTTTACGGACCAACTGGTCAAAACTCATTTGTTCATTTTGAAGTAAATCAATAATCCTTTGCTCCTCTTTCGTATCGCCCCTTGCCCTCCGAAACTTTAGCGAAGAAGAGTTTTTTGATTTTAGGGGTTCAACCCCTGCAGGGGTTGAACCCCTAAAATTATTGAATTCCTTTAAAATATCTTCTGCGCTTGTTACTAACCTTGCCCCTTTTTGAATAAGCTTATAAGGACCTTTAGAAAGGCTAGAGGTAATTGGGCCGGGCACTGCAAAAACCGGACGATTTATTTTAAGCGCCTCCTCCGCTGTTATAAGCGAGCCGCTGTCTTCTGCTCCTTCTGTCACTAAAACACCTAAGGATAATCCCGCAATAATTCTGTTTCTGGCAGGAAAAAGGCCTTTTCCGGGCGTTTGTCCGACTGGCACCTCCGAAACAACTGCTCCCCCACTTTGAATAATCTTATTGTAAAGATTTTGGTTTACAGACGGATAACACAAATCTACACCGTTACCCAAAACCGCAATTGTCTTACCGTTATTGTTTAAAGCTGCTTGAGCAGCAATTGCATCCACTCCTAAAGCAAGCCCAGAAACGATTACAAAGCCATTTAACACTAACTCTTCGCAGAAAATTCGCGTTACTTCTCTACCATAACCTGTAATTTTTCGCGCGCCAACCACGCCAATTGTTCCGCCAGCCGGCGGATTAAAATTGAACTCCCCTTTTATGTATAGTACAAAAGGCGCTTTTTTTGACTGTTTTAATAGTTCTGGATATTCCTTATCGTTAATTGTTAAAAAATTTACTTGTTTTTCTTTTAACTTATTTACATATGCTTTAAGATTAAACGAGCTTCTGAATAAATCAAATTTTAACGACAAATTTTCTCCAAGAGCTTCTTTTAAATCATGCGTTGAGGCAAGCCAAGCATCTTTGGGATCTCCAAATTTCCGAATAAGTGAATTAAATTTAATTGGCCCAATTCCCGGAAAACACGAAAACCCGAGATAATAACTTTTTTCATTCACAAGATTATTCATATGGCTACATAAAATGACTACTATAAAATTACTTCATACCATCCATATGCGTTTTACGCATCAATTCATTAAGCACCTTACACATCTTTTTTATGCTATAGCATAAAAAAGATATCAACCTAATCCCTCTATTTCCTTGGCTAAAATGTAATGCACGTTATTTAAAATACCGAATGAATTTGCTAAAAAAGATATTTCTTCTCTACACTCCAGCTTTGTAACAAAAACGCTTTTTTGAAGCTGAAAAAAACTTAATTCCCTTAGCTTTTTTCTAAACATCTCGCGCGCGAGTTTATCTTTTTCCGGTATGTCAAAAATTATTACTCTCCATAATCCATCCCATCTCTTTTTATCTTTAAGTTTTAGTTCGTCAATTTTGTATTTTAAAATTTTCCGGTGCCCGTTTTTACTTAATGTAAGCCTGAGCTCTCCATCAACCTCTTTCCACGCAACCAGCTTCTGCTTTTCCAGACGTTTTATGGTCGACATAAGTATTCCTCTCTTTTTTGATTCTTCCCATTTCTCTTTTTTAAATTCTTTATAGATATATCCTGCTCCTGGAAAAACAATGGCAGTTGTTATAACCGCACCGGCACCAAGAGCCAAAATTAACCCTTTAGTTAATCCTACTGCAATCCCATAATTACTTACTCTAGCCATACATCTAATTATTGCGATAGCGTAAAAAGAATGTCAACTGGAAGATTTAATATTGAATTTTTTGTGAATGTAATGTTGAGATCCGTGCAAAAATTTAAGATGAACAAAACTAACAAATACTGTTATTCGCCTACTGCGGAAAAATAGCTATCGAGGATTTTCTTGGCAATTGGGGCTGCAATACTGGAGCCTTCTCCGCTTTCTTCGGCCAAAACTGTTATTACTATTTCCGGCTTGTATGCTGGAGCAAAAAGCGTTATCCAAGAATGAGGCAGAGTTTCTGCTCCTCCATGCTGTGCTGTTCCTGTTTTGCAAGCAATTGAAACCTTTGTCATTTTTGCGCTACCGGAAGCATCTTTGATAAAATTCTTGCCGTCAACTTTTAACTTTTCATTTTTAACTTTGAACTCGAAGAGAGGCCAGGCGACACCTCCCGGCTCACAAGCCTCAACCATTCCCTGTCTAATTAATTCAACCGTCTTTTGACTTAAAAACTTTTTTTCTGCAACCCGGGGTTTTTGATCTAAAAGCAGATGAGGTTGATATAAAACTCCTTCGTTAGCAATTGCTTGTGTCCAAGCATTTACCTGAAGCGGCGTTGTAAGCAGGTACCCCTGTCCTATTCCATAATGAAAATTATCCCCTAAATACCACGGCTCTCCGATATTTTCTTTTTTCCAATCTATGGTTGGAACTAGCCCTGATGCCTCTTCCTCCAAATCTATCCCAAGCGGTTTTCCGATTCCAAATTTTTTAGACCATTTTGCCATTTCATTAACCCCCATTTTATCTCCAAGCTTATAGAAGAAAATGTCATTTGACCTTTTAATCCCTTTAACAACATTTACCAAGCCGTCTGTTTTTCCATAACCTGTATAAAACCAATTGGCAAAAGAAAACGCTCCGATTTTAATAACCCCTGTATCTTCTACTTCCCAATTTTCATCTATAATTTTGTCTTCTAATCCTCCTGCCGCAACAACCAGCTTAAAGGTTGATCCGGGCGGATATGTGCCTGAAATTGTCCTATTTAACAAAGGCTGATGATCTCCGTCCAGTAATACGTCCTGCAAGGCAAGATACGCGCTGCCGGAAGCCGGACGGTAAGTTTTTCCAAGCGTAAAAAGGTTGGGATCAAAAGCCGGGCTTGAATAAAGCGCCATAATTTCTCCTCTTGGGGAAGAAACAATTACCGCCCCTTTTTTAATATTTTTCATTGCTTCATAAGCCGCATTCTGAATTTCCGAGCTAACAGTAAGCTTTATATTCTCCCCCGGGATTGGATCTGTTTGACCTAATTTTCTGACAATTTTTCCCATACTGTTAACTTCCATTAATTGTTTTTCGTCCACTCCTTTGAGCCGGTCTTCGTATTGTCTTTCTATTCCCATCTTGCCAATAATATCTCCCCCTTTATAATCTAAAAATTTAGAATCTTCTAATTCTTGCTTGGAAATCTGCCCAATGTATCCGATAACATGAGCCATTGCTTCTTTAAAAGGGTATTGCCTTAAACTATCAACTTCCAGATTTTGCTCCCCTTTTGCAATCAAAGATATTGCTTCATCTTTACCAATTAAAACGGTTTTGTCACCCATAATCTTTCTAAATCCCGGAACATTATAAACCAGAGGAGTTCCTTTCCTATCAAAAATTATTCCTCTTGGCGCATGGACGATAATTGTTTTTGTCCTATTATTATCGGCCAGATACCGATAATATGTCCCTTGTATTACCTGAAGATAAAATAGTTTTACAAAGATCGCGCCAACTGCCAAAATTAAACAAACTATTAAAAAATAGCCTCTAAAAGAGTATGTTTTGCCTTCAAAATTTCTGTTTCTTCTTCTAATTTTTTCTGTAGAAATATAGTCCGGAAAAGCAACTCCTGTTTTAACCATTTATTCTCCTAAAATGAAAAGCGACTTTTTTATTGCTAAATCTTTCAAATGCGCTAAAAATAGCAAAAGATATTAACATGGCAACCAAGGATTCCAAAATAGAAAAGCTATAAAAAATCAAAAGATATAATAGGCTTGCAAAAAATGACGTTATAAGGATAAAGTACATTGATGTTGATTCAAATTTTCTTTCGTATAAAGTAATTAAATACAAAACGCTAATAAAAAAAATGGCTGTTGCTCCAAGTTGCCGCATCTGAAAAAAATCAATTAAGATTCCCAAAAAAAATGCCAGGATAAAAACCCATTCTTTTTTAAAAAAAATTATTGAGTTAATTAAAAACATAAACACCAGCGGGACTGTTGTAAATATTAGTTCCAGTAAGAAAAATAAAAATAAGAGCGAAATTAATAAATATTTTTTCATTTTGTAAAAATAAAAACTTTTGTTAGTTTGGCAAAATCAACAAAGCTTACTACGTCTGCCTTTTGAAACAATGCGCTGGGATTTTTATCAACTGACGCTATTTTTCCGACAATTAAATCGGGAGCGAATCCTCTTCCACTAGGATCAACATCCCCTTTTGTTAAAACTAACCCGTCTTTTTTTAAAATTTCCGACAATAAAACATTGTCTAGGATCATTTCTCCCGATCCCTGCCCTTTAATAACCCCTTCCACTTTATTATCCTGTCCTGTTTTAGCAGTAAAAGAAACTGAACCGTTAGAAACAAGGGTAACCGTAGAAACTAATGAAGAAATCTTGGTAATTTTGCCGACCAAATTGTCTTTATAAACCACGGCATCTCCCATGCTTGCACCATCATCTAGTCCTTTATTAAGAATCAAAAACTCAGGCAAAGATACTCCGGGAACAAAGCTAGGCGCTCCTATGATATCTGCAGGAATTAAATTTACTGATTTTATTTTAGTTGTTTGAAATTGATCTTTTAAAGCATTGTTATCTTCCTGAAGCTTCTTCTGATCTAAAACTTTTTTTCTTAAATCTCGGTTTTCTTCCTTTAATTTTTGTAAATCATTATTTCCACCCAATGTAATTACCTTTATATAATTTTTATAGATTTCTTTTCTCGTAGAAGCAAAAAGATCAACGGGCAAAACAGTGAAATCTTTAAAAAACTGAAACCTGGAAATTCCAAAAATTAAAGCCGAAACAAAAATAAGCACTAAAAAAATTGAGGTAAATCTTGCCTTTTTTGGCATAGACCTATTGTAGGGCTTTTTGTCTCCCAGATCAACCGAGGCAATAAAGGCAATTATATCTTTTAAGATGCTCCACTATCTTAATCCGCCAATTACTTTTACTCTTTGCAGGAGACTATCATCTTCAAGAACTTTACCGCATCCTCTAACAACTGTGGTTAGCGGATCATCGGATCTAATTACCGGAATATGAGTTCTTTCTACAATCAAATGATCCAACCCCGGAAGAAGTGATCCTCCCCCCGTAAGCAAAATCCCATGCTCCAGAATATCGCTGGTTAACTCGGGAGGAGATTCTTCCAAAACGTCTGCAATTCCATTAATAATTTCCGCAATAACAGGAGATAAAGCTTCCCTTACCTCCACCTCTGTAATCCTTAAACTCTTAGGGAGACCTGTTTCGATATCCCTACCCCTAATAACTGCCATTTTTTCATTATGCCTTGCTTGATTGTCATAATTTTGATCTTTTTCATCTTCGCTATCAGTTTTAAGTTTTTCCTTGTCCTCCAAAGCTTTAGCGTAGGGGGAATTTTTAGTTTTTAGCTTACTTTGATAAGCACTGCCAATTTTTGTTTTTAAATCTTCTGCGGTTTTTTCTCCAATAATAAGCCCGTGTCTTAATCTAATATAGTGAGAAATCGCACTATCCATATTGTCGCCTGCTACTTTTAAAGACTTACCGACAACAATTCCGCCAAGAGAAATTATTGCAATCTCCGTTGTTCCCCCACCAATATCTGCAACCATAGAACCAGTGGACGTAAAAACTGAAATCCCTTCTCCAATAGCAGCAGCCATTGGCTCCTCTATTAAAAATGCTTCCCGTGCTCCTGCAGCAAGAGCTGATTCCCAAACAGCACGTCTTTCTACCTCGGTTACGGAAGACGGAATTCCAATAACAACTCTTGGTCTTGACCACGCAGTTGGCATAATGGTTCCGTACTCGTGAACAGCTTGAATATAATGGGATATCATAGCTGTTGTAGCATCAAAATCCGAAATTACCCCACCTCTTAACGGCTTAATTGTAATAATTGAGGCTGGAGTTTTGCCAACCATTTTTTTTGCTTCGGCTCCTATTGCAATTACTTTTTTAGTTTTTTTGTGCATTGCAACAACCGAAGGCTCCCTAACCACGATGCCCTTGCCTTTAACCCAAACAAGTGTATTTGCGGTGCCTAAATCAATACCAATGTCATGAGAAAATAAAGAGAAGAATTTATTAAACATCTTATTTAATTTTCAATTTTTAATTCTTAATTTTCCCGCCTGCAGTCGCCTGAGGCGACAGCTGATGGCGGGCAGGCAATCAATTTTCAATTTATTAATGTTTAAAACATTTTAATTTCATTAGAAATTAGAAATTAGAAATTTGAAATTATAATTCATGATAACATTTGATAACCCAGTTTGCCAAGATAAGGTTCTATTGCCAAAAGCGTCTTGATTATCAAACACCGCAAGAAGTTTTTGACTCATACATCAGCTGTTCGGATTCAACTTAGAATATAGGTCAAAGGGTCAAAGAGAAAAAGGATCAAGAAAACAAAAAGACAAAGAAATTAAATTTCAATTACTTGCGAAGAGAGAAAACAAACTCGTCCCCCGGAAGCCACGTATTGTCAGGATTAGCCCAAAGACCGTCCAACCACAACCCGTCAGCACCGCGATACAGCCCGAAGACAAACGGAAGGCCATCCGAGTCGGTAATTTGCTTCATTCCAATATACAGCCATTCATCCATTGGTTGGTCTTTATATTTAAGCCTAAGATGAGGACCTACTTCAGCCGGACACAGCTCCAAGCCTAATTCTTTCGCTTTTGCGTAAATTTGGTCAGTTGTCGAAGAACCGGTTAAACCCAAATCCCAAACTTTAAGTCTTACCGTACTTAAACTTTGGGATTCTGCAAGAGTGGTAAAATCATGATTTTGTAACATATCATTAGCCCAATTGTTAATTTTAATTCCTTCGGCGCTAAGTTGACTTTTTAGTTCTTCTGCTGATTTACCACCGATTTCCAGATCTTGAATGCGGATCATTCCTTCCGGAAATTTAATATAGATATGCTCAATACCATATTTTCTTATTTTGTCAAAAATACCCGGCTCAAGAGGTCCTACATACGCTTTTGTATTCTCTCTTATTTGGTCTGCATTACGGGCAATCTCTGATGACTCACAATCAAAAATTACAAGCATGTCTTGATCTGAATTTCTTCCGTCTCTTAACTCTTTAATGCGAGGATCTCTTTGATAGCCAAAACCTTCAATCGATGAATCGATTTCATATAAAAATCGTAGCTCTTCTGCTGTAAGGATAGTGCTGTCTTTTACATGTGCCTCAACTGCAGTAAGAAGTTTCATGTCATAGACTCTCTTTTTATATAATTCTCCGTCTGGAAATTCTCTTAGCTTATCTTCCACAATTTGCGTAACTCCCGCATCAAGGTTTTGATCGGGGGCAATTCCTCTTACTTCGGCAATTCTATCTTGCTCCATTCTGATTGCAATTCTTGGAATAATCGGTTTTCCGCTTCTATCCATAGAGTAATACACGTAGAAATCTCCGCCTTGTAGTTGAGCTTGGGCCGTAGATTCTCCTGCTGTGCACCAACCAGTTCCGTGTCCCTGCAAAGATTCAACAAGGGGAGTGTGATCGGATCCTTGATCATATTTTACCCATCTACCGTTTGTTGCCGAAAGTTCTTCTAAAGTTGCCGGAGTTACTTTGTCAATTGCCCAAGCGTAAAGCTTAGCAAAATTCTCACTTTGCAAAAGCTTTTCAAATTCAGGTCGGTCGGTTTCTTCAAGTTTTGATAAATCAATGTCATATCCTTTATATTTCTTACCTATGGCATCCAGTACGTAGGCTAGAGCTTCTCTATTCAAGTCAGGAAAAGGCTTTACAGTCCCTTTTGATCTTTGCGTAAAAGCTCCTTTTTCTTTGTCATAGTCACCCATAGCAAGGATACTTCTCAATGCGTAATACTTAAGTCCGTCGGAATACGGGGCGTCGGAGGAAGAAAGATAATCTATCCACTTGTCTAAACTCGATTGTTGGTCTGCAATAATTACTTCTGTTAATTGATCTCTTGCCTCCTTGGTTATTTCAATGTCACCATGCCCCAATTCCCTTGCTAATCGACGTTGGTTTTCAAAATATCCTTCGGGAATTTCTTCTGGTTTTATGACATGTTTTGAATGGAGAAGTCTTTTGACAGCATCTATCCCATGCTCTCTTTCTTTAGGATTAGTTCTGTCCGTTATTTCGTGAAATCGGTTAAGATAATTTTGGATGCGAAGTAGAGGATCCTGTGGTACTTTTTCACCGGTACGTGCCAGCTTCCGCTTTGCGGCAAATTCTACCTCCGGCTGTTTATGAAGATCATATTTGTTTTTAAGTAGTAGATTTTCTGGATTCACGTTAATTTCCATAATAATACAAATTCATCATATCAAAAAGATTAGTTTATCTCTAGCTTATTCCCGTCCAAACTCCCGCAAGCATTCCGTTGTTTTGTAAGTCATCAATTGTAGTTGTAGCAAGTTTAAGATGGTGTTCAAAAAAAGCTTGATCGGGAAAATAGGATATGTTAGGATTATTAGATACTATCTATAGATGAAAATTGTTAACTTCTGCAATAAAGTAATTGAATATTCTTTTTACGCCCTGCTTTTTTTTATTCCAATTGTTGTAGTTAGCGACACCTCCGAACTTTTTGAATTTAATAAACTTTGGTTAACATTTGTAATTACTATTATTATTGGTGCTTCCTGGATCAGCAAGATGATTGCTAAAAAAGAAATCAGAATTCAAAGAACCGTTTTTGATATTCCCATTGGCATCTTTATTCTATCGCAAATAATCTCAACAATTTTGTCGCTGGATCCACATACTTCTGTTTGGGGCTACTACACCAGATTCAACGGCGGATTGCTTTCCATGATAACCTATATATTTTTGTATTACGCCTTTGTTTCCAATCTGGATTCCGTTCATTTTGTTAAAAGAATTATTGGCGTAAGCCTTGTTGCGGGAACATTTGTTTCTTTATGGGGATTTCCTTCTCATTTTGGATATGATCCTACTTGTTTTGCTTTTCGAGGAACACTGGATGTATCATGCTGGACATCTGATTTTCAGCCTAAAATACGTATTTTTTCGACACTTGGACAACCTGACTGGCTTGCCGCTTATCTATCAATTTTAATTCCTGTTGCTATCGCCTATTTTATTAATAATGTTAAAAAAGGAATTGTCTCTCCGTTTTATAAAAAATTTCCACTAAGGTCCTTTGGGCTGCTTCTTGTTTTTGCGCTTTTTTACATTGACCTTTTATTTACAAAGTCCAGATCCGCAACTGCCTCGTCATGGACTTCTTTAATAGTATTTGCAGTTTTATGTCTTTGGATAAAAAGAGATGAGCTTAAAAAGTTTGCTCTGAAAAATTTTGCAAAATCAAACATTCATGTTTTAGCTTTAACACTGTTGCTCCTCGTAATCACATTTTTTACCTCAACAGGCATTTCCCAGGTAGATAGATTTGGATACGGTAGCCTTAAATCTTTTATCTCAAGCGTTACCACTCCCAAAACCACGAAAGATACTTCCAAATCGGAAACAAAAACGCCTCAAACCCAAGAAAAACCTCACGTTGGAGAACTGGGAGGTACTGATTCTTTTAAAATAAGACTTATTGTCTGGGAGGGGGCGTTAAATACCTGGAAAAATAATCCAATTTTCGGAACAGGAGTAGAAACCTTTGCTTTTGCATACTATAAATATAGACCTGCAGCTCACAATCTTACTTCGGAATGGAATTTTTTATACAACAAGGCGCATAATGAATACTTAAATTATCTGGCAACAACAGGACTTTTCGGGCTCTTATCCTACCTTTCTATGATCTTTGTATTCTTGTGGATTGTTTTTGACAAAGCTCTAAAAAAACTCAAAATTAAGGAGCTAAACTCCGATCTTTTAATAATCATTGCCTTTGCCTCAGGCTACCTATCTATTCTTATGTCTAACTTTTTTGGCTTCTCTGTTGTAATGGTAAATATATATTTCTTTTTGATTCCTGCAATTGTTTTAATTTTACTTGGGGCACTTGATAAAAAGAATGCTTTTATTTTTGCGGCAAAGGTAAAAAAAATAAATATGGAAAACAAAAAATCGGCAAAAGTTAAATTTTATAAAGACGAAAATAAAAAGATTTCCGGCATGCAAAAATTTGGAATTTTGATTGTTTCGGGAATGTCCGCATATTTAATTTATGGTCTTTATACAGCGTGGATTGCCGATAAGGCATATGCCTTAGGACAAAATCTTGACAGAGCCGGACAATACCAGCAGGCATATCCAAGCCTTAAAAATGCAATTTCTCTTAGACCGTCCGAACCAATGTTTTTGGATGAACTTTCTATTAATAATGCCGTATTATCCGTAACACTTCTTCAGCAACAAAAAGAAGCTACGGGATCTGCTGATCTTGCAAATAAACTTGCAGAAGATGCAGTTGCGCTAACAAATAAAATTACCCAAGAACATCCAAATAATGTTGTTTTTGCAAAAACCAGAGTTAGGGTTTTTTATACGCTTGGGCAAGCTAATCCCCAATATTATGTTTTAGCCCTGCAAGCAATAGAAAAAGCCGCAAAACTCGCTCCAACAGATGCTAACATCTCCTATAACCTTGGTGTTTTGTATGGTCAAAATAACCAACCGGAAAAAGCAATAACGGCGCTGCAAAATACAACAAAACTAAAGCCTGACTATAGAGATGCCTATTATGCCCTGGGAATTTTTTATAACCAGGCATCTTTGGGAAAAGACGGAAAAGTTTTAAGACGCGAATTAAACCAAAAGGCAATCGAACAAATGCAATATATTCTTAAAAATCTTGCTCCCGGTGACAAAAACGCTGAGCAAGCAATAAAAACCTGGCAGGCTCAATAACGCTAAATCTTCACCTACTTTATGCTATAATCTCTTTTAATGTCAAAGATTGTAAAAGCACCAAATCCTGTTCTTGCCCAAAAAACCAAAAGGGTAATTAAAATTGATTTAAGCATTAAAAAATTTCTGGAAGAAATGAAAATTGCCCTATTAACAGCAACCAATCCTATCGGAGTTGGGCTTGCTGCTCCCCAGGTTGGTAAATCTTTACAAATATTTATTACTAAACCAACAACAAACGCACCGATTAGTGTTTTTATTAATCCTAAGATAAAATTAATCGACGAACAACCGGTTAAAAAAATTAAAAAAATAAAAACAAAAAAACTGGAAGGATGTCTTTCTATTCCGGAGATTTGGGGAGAAGTTAAGAGAAATTCTACTGTTCAAATTAGCTTTTTGGACGAAAACGGAAAAAAACACACTAAAAAATTTAAGGGGTTTATGGCAACAATTATTCAACACGAGGTTGACCATCTAAATGGAATCCTGTTTCCAAAAAGAGTTCTTGAGCAAAAAGGAACGCTTTATAAGTCAGAGAAAAACGAAAAAGGTGAAGAAATTTTTGACGAAATAAAAATTTAATGAAAACAATTTTCTTTGGCGGATCCAAATATGTCATCCCAATTCTTGAGGTTTTAAAAAATAATTTTGAACTATCATTAGTTATTACGACCGACAAAATGTCCAATGATTCAGTTCCTGCCTTTTGCATTAAAAACAAAATTGAATGGATTTCTTCAACAAAAATCGATAATAATTTAATTAATAAAATAAGGAACGTAAATGCAAAGTTTGCGGTTCTTGCTGATTTTGGATTAATTCTTCCTCAAGAATTCTTAAACCTTTTCCCAAAAGGCATCTTAAATATTCACCCATCACTATTACCACAATACCGCGGACCGACTCCCGTACAAACAGCTATTTTAAATGGGGATAAAATAACAGGCGTTAGTTTAATCAAGTTAGACAATCAAGTTGATCACGGGCCGATTGTTTCCCAAAAAGAAGTACCTATCAGAGAAAACGATACATCCGCAAGTTTGTATTTAAAACTTTTTAAAACCGGAGCTGAACTTCTTAAAAAAGATGCGGAAAAATATTTAAATGATGACATAAAAACAACCCTACAGGATGATCGTAGAGCAACTTTTTCTAAGATTCTAACCAGAGATAAGGGAAAAATTAAATTTGACAATCCTCCACCTCCGGAATTACTAAAAAGAATGGTAAGAGCATATTATCCATGGCCGGGAACATGGGGAGAACTAATGATTAATGATAAATTATTAAGGATTAAAATTTTGCCGGAAGATAAAATTCAAGTAGAAGGCAAAAAACCAATGAACTATAAAGATTTTATTAACGGTTATCCAAATGCTAAGGAAATAATTGAACTCTTAAAACGGCCTTATGTTTAATTAATGGTAAACGCGGAGACAGGAGACCATCCATCGTTTCCGCAAAAATCATTTCCGATACTGTAAGCACCTCTTGAATCTTTTACCCTAGCAGCCCATGTATAGCTTCCTTTTGCCAAGTTTTTAAAACCATAAGCTTGTGTGGATCCAGATGAGCCCAATACAGACAACGACGTTGTCGTAGCAGTTGTGCAGTTTCCGTTCTTTACGAGCTTAAATTGCGTTTGCACCTGATCCAAATTATTATCTTTTGCAATAACGCTTAATTTAACGATTAGATTTCTCTTATACTGATAACTAACTCCCGAAACAGGAGAAAAACTTACCGCATAAGGAGATTCATTAATATTTAGGTTCCTTGCTGCAACATTATAAATAAACACCATTACATTTCTTTTCCTAAGTTGAGCTTGGACATCATTTGATTTTATATTTTTAATTTTTACTTCATAATTTTTCGCCAAAGCAGCAGCTGTTCCGGCAGCTTCTCCCAAATACATTCTAGTCGCCTCCATTCTTACCGACGTATTAAAAGTTTTATAGTCAGTTGACACGGCTGATGGAAAAATGAGATTGGCAATAACCGGAGAAAAAAGCGCAGAATCGGATGAGGGAAGCATTGTGTTATAGGGCACCTCAATTCCATAATTTAGATTGACATTTGTCGCAGTACCCTGATTATCTGCCAGATGTCTATCGTAAGGATTATAATTTCCAATCGCTATTGAGTCATTTTTTTGGCCGGTTGTTATCATATAACCTAAACCGGAAATCCTCATTTCTCCTCTTGGATAAATGTTTGCCTGATAAACAGCCGGAGAATATTGGGGTTTGCCGCAAGCTGTCTGTAAATAATTAACCGCATGAAGCTCTATCTCTGCAACCTCTCTTCTTATGCTTACCCTGTTTTCGGGATGAATAAACCAGTCAAAAATTGCCTGATCTATTCTGTAGTCATTCCAGCCTTGGTTGAATTCATAAAGTTTGTCTGTGTAGACTAGAGTTGCCCCTCCCTTTCTTGGTAAAGGGGTATCTACCATATGAGCAATATTACAGGCTCCGCCGTCAAACTGCGCTTTTAAATAATCATAGTTATAATTTGTGCCGGTTAAAGGATTAATGTAATTTGATTGGAAAACCCCGGGAGTATAGTTTACGGTTATATCGCCAAAAGTATAAAGTCCTGCGCTTAATGTAGCGGAATTGCTCGCATCCAAAGATTCGTTTAAGATAATCGGCATACCAAAAGCCTCAGGACCACAATTGGTTCCCCCATTTAAAGTACATGGATCAACGTCGGAATATGTAATTGGAGTTTTTCCTCCCAGGCTTTGGTCATTGAATAAATTTTCGTTCATGCCAAGACGATAATCTGCCCCCAAAACTCTCGCTAAGTCTCCTTCTATCGACGAATCAATAAAATATTTAGCTCGATAAGTACTTAATGTATTTACAGTAATCGTTGCCATATCGGCGGCACTGTCATATATAGCAAATGTCGGATAACCGTAAGCCTGAGTAACGGTTAAACTGGGGAGATTCAAAAGCATTGAATTAAAAGCAGCTTTGGCAGCATCGGGAACAAAGCTTTGTCTTTGAGAATTTAAAATATAGGGGGCTAATCCGATAGTTCTGGCCGGATTATTATAGTAGTTGTCTATTCCAATCCTAAAAGCCTGCAGGTTTCCTGACTCATATAAATTTCCGTAGAAAAGATCCTCTATTGAAACTCCGTTTTCCGCCATGGCTTTTCTGAAAGTTGGGCTATTTCTTAACCAAAGAACCGTCATGTTTTTCCCAAGAGACTGCGAAGTGGTAGAAAGAGCTTTTAAAGCAGAAATTCCGGCTGTTGTATCATCATAAAGCAAAACATCATAATCGGCAAATGTTTTAGACCACAAAGGAACTGCCAGGAAAATCAAGAAAACAAAGAAAGAAAAACGAATAATCTTGACAAGTTTCTTTATCATTTTAATATATAATGGGAGTATAACACTGAAATTGCTGTTGTAAAGTGGTAAATTATGGCAAAAATTTTTAACTGGAAGTTGATTTTAGAATTTTATGTAACTTTTGCGATTCCACTTTTATATTTAACTAATATTTATCTTGCTTATTCATTCCCAAGAACGATAAATGGTTCAATATTTACAGTAATTACAGGACTAATTATTTCCATTATCGGACTTTTCATTTGGCTAATAAGCCACCTGCATTTAGGGAAATCTTTTGGCGTACTTCCTCAAAAACAAAAAAGAATAACTTCCGGAATTTATAAGCACATTAGTCATCCGATGTATTTGGGTATTTGGCTTACGTTTTTGGGATTAAGCCTTGCTAACGGTTCAGGGATAGGAATTATTTTTCTTTGTTTGGTAATTACACCACTGCTTGCACTAAGGGTAAAACTTGAGGAAAAAGATCTAACTAATTAAGCTTGAGGGATTTCTGCAACTACTTCTGCCGGCTTTGTTAATTGAGCTTTCATTGCGGTTTTAACCAATCTAAGACATTTTGTACAAAGCTTCATGCTCTTAGACATTCTACCAATGATCACTTTTGCTTTATGCAAATTTGGTTTGAATATTTTTCGGGTTCTTCTTTTTGAGTGGGACACATTATGTCCCGTCATTATTCCTTTTCCGCAATTATCGCAACGCATTGCCATAGACAAATTCCTTTCCAATGATTATACTTGAAATTATCTTAAAACTCAAATGGTAAATCGCAAATTTTAGATTTAGAATTTTGGATTTAAGATATTAAATTAACCTATGTTTCTTTCCGGAATAATAACAGTAATAATTTTAGTATTTTCGGCAATCCTACATGAGATTGCTCATGGATATGTTGCGGACCGGCTTGGTGATCCAACTGCCAGACTTTTAGGAAGGCTTACCCTAAATCCTAAAAACCATATTGATCCCGTAATGAGCATCGCATTGCCGCTTATCTTAATTTTATCCGGTTCTCCTGTTATTTTTGGAGCGGCAAAACCGGTTCCTGTTGATCCGTTTAATCTAAAAGACGGCAGAAAGGATTTAGCCATAGTATCCATAGCAGGGCCACTAACAAACATTTTAATTGCAATAATTTTTAGCCTATTAATAAAGCTTATTTCTATATTTTCGATTACATTTTTTGCTCTAATTCTACCAGTACTTATTTTGATTGTGCAAATCAATTTACTCCTGGCAATCTTTAATTTATTGCCAATTCCTCCTCTTGACGGATCCAAAGTATTTTCCTTGCTCCTACCGGATAAAGAAGCACGTACATATCTTTCCTTGGAATCAATTGGATTTTTTATATTAATCATGCTGCTAATGATTCCGATTGGAGGATTTTCTTTGGGAGAATTTATATTTAATTTGCTTACTGCTTCCATGGGGCTTCTTGGACTTTAAATTGGCCTGAGCAAACATTAATAAACCAGTAGCCTACTTTTTCATAAACACCAATCATCAATACCCAAGCACCAAATAAATTACAACTTTCAAAATACAAAATTTAAAATGTTTAGATATTGGGAATTTAAAACTGAAGATTATTTGAAATTTGTGATTCTTGCCTCGCCGATTTAAGGCGGGTGTGATTTTGGATTTTGCCGCTTTGCGGCATTATATACCCAGTTGTCAAGTTGACAAGACTTTTCACAGAACATATACTTTACTTGTTCTTTGATATTAGAGGGAGTTGGAACATTTTCCTCCACAAATTCAACGGATTTGAGGTATTCCACTAACGTGGGAGATGGGGCGATTTACGCGTAGCTGATTGCAAAACGTTTAGCCTTCCTAATTTACGGGTCCGGGGAAATACTAACTCTGCTCGATATCAAAGGCGAATTTATCTTATTATTCGTGTCCTCTTTATCCGTTTCACGGTTTTGTTTGTTAATTCTTTACTTTTTCGATTGTCTTTTATAAGCTTAAATAAATGCTTCAGAGTTACAAGAATAATTTATTAAGTAGGTTAAAGTCAGATGAGAGATCAACAACTATTGGCTTTACGGCAATAGCACTGCTTCTTGGTCTTATTTTGGGAAATATAGTTTATCTTAATCTTATTTCTTTTAAAAAAAATGTAACTGTAAAATCAATAAAAACTGTTGATGCTCCTTTACCATCTATTTTGCCTTCTCCAACCGAAATACCTACTCCAACAAATACCATTCCTACTGTTTCATCAAATAATTCATTGCCTACCGCTTCCAGCGCGCTTATTAGAGACAATTTTATTCCTCTTGGATCAGGCTCAATTCAATCTACGGAATGGAAAGACGTTCCGGGAACACAAGCAACGGTTGACTTTAGTCAATATTCTCCGATAAAAGAAATTCGCTTTGAGGCTTCTGTAAATGTTCCGACCGGAAACGAAACTGTTTCGGTAAGGCTATACAATGTTACGGACAAACATCCTGTGTGGTATTCGGAAGTCACTACGGCAAGCAATACAAATTCATATTTAACTTCATCTCCTCTGGTTTTTGATTTTGGATCAAAATTGTACCAAGTCCAAATGAAAACTCAACTACAATTCCCTGCCAATCTCACTCAAGCCAGAATCCATGTAGTCTCAAACTAAGTTTTCTAATCTTCCCTTGTGCTATCTAATTTGATAAAATTACACTTACGCCGACTTAGCTCAGTGGTAGACCTGCCCGCCATCGGCTGTCGCCTCCCTGGCCGTCTCGCTTTGCTCGGCATGCGGGCTGGCAGGCGACTGCAGGCGGGGCAGCTGTTTTGTCCCAGCACTATCTTGCCAAATTTGTTAAAATTTGGCTTAGAGGTGCGGGATCCCGTAAAATCAAGCTTGCCGAGATAGCTCAGTGGTAGAGCAGCTGTTTTGTAAACAGCAGGTCCCGGGTCCGAATCCCGGTCTCGGCTCAAGCAAGCAGATTTTTCTGGGATAAACAGCAGGTCATCCCGATTTAATCGGGACAGTTGGCTCATCGCGTCAGACGTGACTCAAAAGGGTTCCCTGCCCGCCATCGGCTTTGCCGGAGGCATTGCAGACGGGAAATCCTCTTTTTGTAGTGTTATAATAGCTTTAATATGCTAGGTTCGCATAGTGGCAATTGCTCGTGACTGTAGATCACGCGGCCGCAAGGCCTACGGGGGTTCGAGTCCCTCACCTAGCACATTATCACCGACAGGCCGACATGGCTCACAATTCCGCCAGAGGCGGATAAAGTTAGAGCGAGTCCTTGGCCTGCCCGTCAGTGCCAGACTTTGGCAGGCGGGCCTGCCCGTCAGTGCCAGACTTTGGCAGGCGGGCCTGCCCGTCATACTTGCCTGGATGGCTCAGTGGTAGAGCGAGTTCTTGGTAAGAACTAGGCCGCGGGTTCGATTCCCGCTCCGGGCTCAGAAGGGTAAGTCCTCCCGACTTAACTTCTCGCTTTACCTACTATTCGTAGCGCGGCTTGAAGAGCAGTCTTTGGAGGACATAAGAAAACTCTAAGCTCGCGAAGCTTGTTAAGAGTTTCTAATGAAAGGAGGAGGTATAAATGGCAAAAAAAGGAGAACACAGAATTAAGGTTGGACTTGTATGCACTGTTTGTAAAAACAGAAATTACGTTACAACCAGAAACAAAATAAATACATTGGAAAAATTGCTTTTAAAGAAGTTTTGTAGTCATTGCAGAAAAGTTACAGATCACAAAGAAAACGATAAGCTAAAATAGGTATTAGGTCGAAAGTATTAGGTATTAAGTATAAAAGCCTAAATACATAATACTTAATTCATAATTCATGATACGTAATTCATAATACTTACTTAGGGACGTGGTGAAATGGTATCACGGCAGTCTCCAAAACTGCTTTTCACGGTTCGAGTCCGTGCGTCCCTGCACATCGCTACGCATTTCCGGTTGGAGTAGTACATCGTAGGGCTTTTTGAAGCTAAATTGGAGCTTTTTGTTCTTCAAAAATAGGTTCCAACCGACTGTTTTTACTAATTCTCGTTTTGCTTCTATATCATTACTTTCCATTACTTCTCGTGCTTGATACGCCGTTTCAAAGAAATTCTCAGCGAGTTCTAACCAGCTATTAGCAGATTGCTCTCTATCTTCCACCTTCTCTTTTAGTCGTAGTTTTCTTTCAATAAATATTTTCTTTCGAGACGCATATTCTTCTTGGGTAATTTCTTCACTTAGCCTCATGTCTAACAACCGAGATAACCTCTTGTCTATGCTGGACAATTCAAGTTCTAACCTCGTTCTAATATCAAGCGTAGATTCTAACTCATGCTTATTTTTTGCCTTTAATAATTTTATACCCAGTTCCCAGACTGCTTTGTCAATTGAAATCCTGTATACGTTATTCTTAATCATTTCTTCAAGCTCTTCTTCTGTTACTGCTGGTTCATCACAAAGCCCTCTGCGTCTCGTACATCGGTAGTAAGTGTAGCTTGCGTCTCTATTGGTGCGCTTATAATGCTTTTGCTTAGTCTCTGCTGTAATTGCACATCCACAATTCGAGCACTTCATAAGTCCTTTATAGGCATGTATCCAACTCTGCTTCCTTGGCTTGGACTTATTGGTTAAAACAGCCTGCACTTGATCGTATAAACTCTTAGAAATCAATGGTTCGTAACTTCCTTTATGAAACTCTCCTCCATGTTGATATAAACCATAGTAAGCTGGACATCTAAGCAATCTATAGATTTCGCTTTTTAAAAACTCTCTACCCGTTACACTAGTCAAGCCCCATTGGTGCACTAATTTAAGTACTTGTAAAACAGAATATTTACCAGTTGCGTATTCTTCAAAAGTCTTTCTTACTAAGGGAGCTTTTATAGGATCTACAACTATATTTCTAGAATCACCAACTTTTGCATTCAGATAACCAACTGGAGCTCTTCCTAGAAATTCACCACGGGCATACTTTTGTCGATTACCTCTTTTTACATTTGCGCTTATTTGCCGTGAGAAATCATTGGACATGCCAAAAAGAATATACAACATCATCCGATTATCTTCTTGCTTGAAGATTTCATAGGGAGTGCGTATTTCCTGCAAAACCTTATCATCTAATGCTTGTATAACTCTACCACCGTCTCGAGCGTTTCTGGCAAGCCTATCAGACTTCCAAGTAAGTATCCCGTTAGCTATTCCCTCATCGCAGAGCTTCATCATTTTGTCAAAAATTGGCCGGCCGAGCTTATAAGCTGACTGGGATTCTTCAAACGCTTCCACAACCCTTAAATTGTTCCTCTGGGCATATTCTAATAGCTCTCTGCGTTGTGCTTCTATAGAAAGCGCTTGCCGGTCGAGCGCTTCCGACGACTTTCTGCAATAAATAAAATACTTTAGTTTATTATCCATACTTATTAATATTCTACCTCTTCTTCAGATAAACTCAAATTACCCTTAGAAGAATTATAAAGTCTTTGCTTGGCATTTTGAGCACACCTATCTTGTGAATCTGCATATTTTTGTTGCAACTCTGCATTTATTATATACATATCTGCATACAGATCATGCAAGCTCGCATAATCCCTGCTGTGCATTTTTAAGTCAACGTCCGCAAGAAATAAGGGAAAATAAGAAAGTCGTATGTAAGTTCTATGTCTAAGAAGATATTTTCTTAATTGAAGCTCATCTAAGGCTCTTGATATAGTTGATTGACTACAATCTAATGCTATTGCCAGCTCTTTTTGTGTTTTGGCTATGCAACCAAAGTTAGAATTTCCCCTGAACCAAATAGCCTCCATAACTAAACCGATATAAAATCCGAATAGGTCGTACCCCAAATCTTGGAGTAATAATTTCGAATGTCTGGGCAAGCCTAAAAATCCGTGGTATCCTTTTACATTCTTCATATACTTTACCATTGCATTAAGCAAAAATTCTATTCTTCAAAGTCTGAATTGCATCGTAGAATGACTTTGCCCGAATCTCTGCATTGCCAAACCAAAATTCAGAAGATAGATTTGAACAAAGTGTTTTGTTTTCAAATATAAACCAGCACGTTCGCCCTTCCCTTTCTATTGATATGAGAGGTCGATTCTTGACCAACAAAAAGCTTGCTTCAGCTAGGTCTTTAGTTCGGTAATTATTTCGTACTTCTTCCATATTTACTTTTTGCATAGATCTCTACAAAGGAAGTTAGATTATTTGCGATCTCGATGACTTCGATATCTGAGAGCTTGCGATTGTACCGGGGTTCAAAAACCTCACGAACTTCTTTTTTGAGATTGGAGGTAAACCAGGTGCTTAGTGGGTTTTTAAATTTTGTCTTAATCTTCATATAAGAACGCTGCTTTTTTGCAATAAAAAAAGCAATCCATCGGTTCGGACTGCTTTAAGCGTTCTTATAGAACCATAACTAGTATACTAATTTTCAGGTTATTCGTCAACTGCTAAGATTCAGGTGCTCTACTCACAACTAAGGTAATCGGCTCTTCCTCACGTATGCCACCATGTAAAACTTTTTCTGTTTCAATCAAACCATGGTTAGCTTTTAATAGAAAGATAGCTCCATATGGACTTTTAAGCGCCAGACGCTTTAGCTGCTTTTTTTGCAATAACTTGATCCTGTCTATAGCATTGCAAAAATCAGGTTTAGCCTCAGACCAACGCCAAACAGTTGCTTCATCAACTCCTAAAAGTAATGCAATGTCCTCAATATATGGTATTTGAGCCTTATTTATGCAGTTTTTATAGTACTTTTCTATTGCTTCAATAAACTCTTTTTTGTATTTCGTAGGTCTCCCTCTCATGTATATATTTTATCACTATGTTTAACGCCTGTTCATTGCCCCATCTCCGGCGTAGCTTACTTTTCCTCAATAAGACTATGCTTCTTAAAGCACTTTTCAAGATAGTCTGCATATAAATCTGATTGCGCTTTCTCTATTTGTTTCTTATCGGATAAATAGGGGTTATTTTCAAAGCCTTTAGTATTATCCAGCGCATATTGTCTGGCCTCACGACCACAAGTAACAACTTGGGTATCTTGGGTGTTTTTAGCTTCTCGTCTTGGTTTAGCATCAAGATAGGCAAAGTAGGCGAATATCCCCACCGCAATAACGAGAATGATATATCCTATTATATTTTTCTTCGATCTTTCCATATTGCTATTGTGGATATTTTTTGAAACACTCGTCTTTTAATTCTTTCGTATAATTGTTTACCTTCTCAGATTGATAACTCGGCAGATTGCAGTCTTTTTTTAATCCCTCAATTTCACAATATTTGTTCCAATTCTCATGACTTGCATTATTTGCAGCGTCCAAACAACTACTTAGGGACACTCTATCTGAATTTCTTTTATTCTCTGTTTCGGTTTGGATCTGCTTTTGTAAATTTATTTTTTCCTGTTCTGTCTGTGGGAGAAATATTACAAAATAATAACCTACTGAAAGCGCAATGATAAGGGCTGAAACAGCAAGCAGAAAAGTATTCCGGTTATTACTCATATCCAAAGCATAACTCATGTGTTTATAAAAATCAACTATTTTGAAGCTAATTATAAACTTAGAAGTTAGTAAACTTATTAGCTTTTTGTTGTTAGCCTAAGATAATGGCTAAAATCACTGAGAAAGACTTAAGGCTGGCGCGCAAGATCCACAAGATCAGAAAGGAAAAAGGGTGGACTCAAGAAAAACTTGCGGAGCGCGTTGGAGTTTCTACCACTTATATTGGATATATTGAAATCGGGGCACGGATTCCAAATCTAAAAATGATCTATAAGATTGCAAATGCTCTTGGTGTAAAAGTAAAAGATATTTTTCCTTTTTAAGTAGATTTTAACTATTTCTCCTGATCCTTTATTATCTCCGATTCTACATCAAGAAGTCTTTGATAATTGGGCTTAGCGTTTTCCAGAAAAACATCAATTAACATTGGAAAATCCTCTTTTCTTATAGTAGCGTTATCCTTATAGAGTTGTTCAAGGATAATTGTTCTACGTTCGTTCGGCCAGGCTTCTTTGGTATATTTTAATTTCCCATTTCTACTTGCTGTATAAAAAGGTTTATTTGCCATTGCAACACCGAAATCAAAATCCATAACTATTTTGACTGTTTTCAAGCAATATTGTCGCAATACCTTTGCTTCTGGATTACTCAATATAGCGACTCCCTTTTTTATTTGTTCAAGTTTTTCTATAAAACCTCTATTGAGTAGTAAGCACAATAAAGAACCTGGTTTAGGAAATTCCTTTTTATCAAATTTTATTTCTTCACCATAAAGCAAAAGACCATCAGACCAACATATAAACCTATCTTTTTTATGCTCTTCTGACAAAAAAGCATTTCTGGTTAAAAAAACTACATTCAACAAAGGGTTCTTATCTATAACTTTTGAGTACACACTTTTGTTTTCAATAATAAAATACATGTTAATATCTGAGCTTCCAGGTATAAACTCTCCTCTTGCACAACTTCCAACTAAATAAACCGAGATTAACTTATTCCCAAATGCCTCTTTACATATCGTTACAAAACCGTCAATCAATTCTTTGAGTTCAGTGGGTATTTTAATTTTATTTGCTTGATTATGAATATCAAATGAGGCCAAAAACTCTGTGTATTGGTTTGCAATGAAGGCTAATTCCTCGGGTTTGACAGGAACTTTGAAATACTCAATTAGTTTTTCAGCAACTTGTTCAACGTTTTGTTCAATCTCGTCAATTGTGTTTTGTTGCTTCCTTACTATTTCCTCTCGCCATTTTTTGAACGACTCTTCTCCAATTTCAGTTATTTTCTTTAGACCATACTCGCTCAATAGAACAGGTTTTAACGGGTTCAACATGAGTCTAGACATTTTTATTTTTTGAAAATCCTCATTAAGTCGCAATGTGCTTACAAAATGGTGGTGGTTTGTTCTTTTATCCAATGCTACTGCGAGATTGCCCGTACCCCATTGTGCCAGTAAATCGTAAATACCAATCTCTTTTAACTGGTTTTCATTCCTCTTCATGAAGGGTTGATAATCAATTTTTTTGGGATCTTTCTTTTGGTTGTCCTGTGCTGTTTCAGGTACTAAAAGCAAAAGCGCAATCATACGAAAGAGCTTATCTTTGAGCTGGTGGACTTGATCCAAGAAAATTCCGTTGTAGTAACTAATTACTTCTTCTGGCTGATGAACTTTTTCACCAACTTTTGTTTCATTTTGAGCTTCTGAAAGCAAATGGGTTGTGAGTTTTGCTTCGTCAATCACTCTTTCAAGGTCACTACAGTATTCTTGTCTTCTTGAAACAACTTTGCGATTTTTAGTAATTCTATCCATTGCGGCATAGGCAGATTCTTCCATTTCTTTTTGGATATTCAACATAAGCAAACCTCTACTTAGCTGGGTCAGCTTACTTTCCCCTTGTAATGGTTGTTTGTCAAGGCTATTCTTTTTATCTTGTTGCTGCAATTTTGAATCCATAATTTCTCCGCAATTATAACATCTTTCTGGCTTCAAATCTCACAATTAAACAAAGAGTCTCTGATATAATTCATTTAATGAATCCAAGAGATTATATAAGAAATAACCAGACTCCAATTAAACATGTAAAAGTAGTTGTGCGTAATAATGTCTTAAAGAAAGCTTTATTCATGTTTACAGTAACAAAAGACGGAAGTATGGTATTTGACCCTTCGCCTTATTTTACGGTTGGAAATTGGAGATGGGGCATGTATGAAATTCCTCCTGGAAGAGTAGAAAAAGATACAGTCAGCATGCTTTCAAATACTAAACAAGAAGATATGAATAATGGACCCAAATTTACCTACCATAAAAGCGGTTGGGTGACAGTTGGAAAAACAGGACATCATACCAGTTCTAGAATTTTAGCTACACCGTTCGCAACAGCATCTGGACATATTTTTACACTACAGATAAAAGGATTTGAGGCATTAAAAGATGCTGATACAACAAGATCAAAATATGTATATTTAGGCCCCATGATGCCAGACGATTTAGTAACTCTGAAAATAGTTGCAAGTATAGGAAAACTGGAAGATTTCGTAACCGACAGAGCCGACCCAGATCACCCACATGATGATTCAAATATCCGATATGTTAAAGTGGTTAATGGACAAAGTATAGAAGTTGCTTTATTTCGCATCATATTGGATTCAGGTGATGAAAAATGGCTTATGCTAGAATTTTGGCCAAATTTTCCATACAACGTTAATACCAATACTCCTTCCCTATCTCTTCTAACTGGCTGGATTCAAGAAGACGCTCTCGATAAATCAAAACCTTTCAGATGCCTTGGAATACTTGGTGGCCATCCATGATTTGATTTTGCAGATAATAAGTTCTAACATAGTTACTTAAGGCCTGCACCAAAACTTTCTGGAATTTTAAAATAAACCTGTTATGCTATTTTTATGGAAGGTCAAGGAGGACACGAGAATAACGAAGACCAGGTGCCGCCAAGCCCCAGAGAAATTAGAACAGTTGATTTTGTAAAGCTACGCGAAGAGAGATCTGCTCTTGCAGCCCTACAGGCAAAGCAAGAACAAAGAGGCCAAGCCCCGGAATTGGACGAAAACGGTGAAGATAAAATTGCGGTCAGAATTTCCGCGCTTAAAGCAGAAATTGGTGCAATGAGATCACCACCAAACAGAGAGGCATATCAAAATTCTCAAAGAGAATATGCGCAACAACCGGAGATAAGAAGAAGAACTAAGCAAGAAGCCGAAAGAGCAAAAATCGAAAGAGATAAAGGAAATACACCCAGACGCGAAATATCAAACCAGAGAAGAAAACTTTCTATTCCAAACAAAAAACCTGCTCTTATCCCAACTGCCCAACCAGCTTAGATCTGCTAAAATAACCTTGTGAATATTAAATTAACAACCAGCGATAATTTTCAACTTGATGCGGATTTTCATCCAGGAACAAACGGTAAAGGAGTTATTTTTGCCCACGGAATGACAGTTCCCAGACAAGACGAAGAACCTTTTTTAATTGCTGCGGAAAAACTAAATAAACTTGGTTTTTCCACCCTTCTTTTTGACTTCCGCGCCCACGGTAAATCCCAAGGCGACCCCAAAAAGGACTTTACAATTTCCAACGAACTCATAGACCTGCAATCCGCATTAGAATATATGCAATCCCATCTTTTAGCCTCAAAAGGCGACGCCTTCCAGGCTTGGATTGGGCTTGCGGGAGCAAGTTTTGGTGGCGGACATGGCTTTTCCGAAGAACCATATGCCTCCCAAGCTGCAAATTTAATAACAAGCTTCTTTTCCGAATAGCCCTATCTCTATCTACTTATCCGCCCTATAGTTTGACATTCTAACTGCAACCTGCTATTATAATTCACCATGGAAAGATCTAAGCCTAACCCAGGCGCAACAGAATATTCTTTTTCAAATAGGATTCGTGAAGCGCAAAAACTTCGAGATTCAGGACTATTAACTGAAAGAGGCACTCTTCTTATAACATCTATTGAAGCTTGCTTAGCTCTAGTTAAAGGTGAAGCGGGCTTAAGGAACAGTGAGGCGGAAAAAGCAGCAAAGTTTCTAACAAGAAACTGGGAGAAACTTCCTACCGTAACAAGGTACTTGATAAAAAAATCATTTGCTATGGGCGAAGCCCCTATTGGAAAAAAATAAGCTTAGCAAGCCTAAGGAGGCTCCGAGCAAGGCTCCTCCAATTACATCTGTTAGCCAGTGTTCTCCCAAGTAAACTCTGCTCACAAACATAATTAAATCAAAAGCAAAAAGCAAAAAGCAACATGCATATTTTTGATTGTTAGACAATTTTTTGGAACTGAATATTAAAATAAAAATTATTGCCGATAAAAACGCTGTTCTGCCGGCATGGCCGGACGGATAAGAAAACCCGGGTTTTATTCCCGATGTTGGAAAGATAAACGGAATATCATAGCGGAAAAACCTAAAAGGCGGCCCGATATGATCTATAAAATACTTTCCAAAAAGCTCAATTACATGAAAAAAAACGTACCCCAAAAGAACATAAACGGTGCTCAGTTTGCGCCACAGTATCAATATTAGTAAGAGTATTAAGCTTGCAATCTCCACGCTTCCAAGCAAACTAAAAATTGAAAATGGTATATCTACTCCCCTATTTAAAAGCGCTTGGAGTTTTAAGGTTGTACGAAGATCTAGGGATGTAAAAACGTCAAAATGCACAAAGATTGAAAACAAAACAAAAGCAAAAAACAACAAAATTCCTATTAAAAATACGGGCAGATTTTTTTTCATTTTTTCTTTTTAAAAATTAGACTAGTTGCTTTTGTTTTATTTTCCTCTTTTTTGTGATGTAAGTAAATCCCTGTACCAACTACGCTAGCCGCAATAGCGGCAACTGTTAAAACAACACCTTTGTGTGCATTTGCCTGCGCCCAAACATTTTTACCTTTTTCCTGAAAGTTACCAACAAGCTGCTTTAATTCTTTATTGTTTTCTAATGCATCGTTTAGTTCTTTTTCGTTTCTCGGCCTTACTCCATCAAAAACCACAACCCCCGGTATTGTATCTAAATACGGTGGAGTATCTCCAACAACTTCCATGTGATGTTCTTGAAGCGCCAGCGCTGTAGCTTTTGACTGCTCTTCCGATTCTGATCTTTGTTTAATATCGTCTGCAACATCAAAAGCACGACTTGAATTATAAGGATCTTCTCTAGTAATCTTTTGCTTTCTTTCTTTAATAAGATCCTGAATTGAAACTCCTAGAATTGAACCTTTACCACTTGCTTCGTTTCCACCAAATTTATGAGTAACCCGTTGAAAAACATGGTTTATTATCCTATTTGATAATCTTTCTTTCATAATCAAAATATTTTACATCAAAAATATCAAAGTGCAAGACTGAATTCAATTTTAAGAAGAACCCTAAAGCTCTAATTCTTTGAGGAATTTGCGGAAATCCCCGTTCATGTCCGGATGTTTTAAACCTAACTCTACCATTGTTTTTAAGTACTCGAGCTTATTCCCCGTATCATAGTATTTACCGTTTTCAATCTCAACCGCATAAACAGGGACGCCCTCGTCTTTTAGTAAATTTATTGCATCGGTTAACCAAATTTCCCCTCCTTTTCCCGGATTCAGCTTTTTTAAAGCGGCAAAAATTTCCGAAGGCAAAATGTACCCTCCGTGGGTTGCCAGATTTGACGGCGCCTTTTCCGGATCCGGCTTTTCGACAATTGCATTAATTTTATAAACATTTCCTTCAACAAGTTCAATATCGGCAATTCCATAACGGCTAAGCTCTTCTTTTTTATCTATTCTTACACCGGAAATTACAATCCCACCATATTTTTCGTGCACTTTCATCATTTGAGCTAGTCTCGGAGGCTCGCTTAAAATAAACTCATCTCCCCAAAGCACTGCGAAGGATTCTTCTTCTATGGCAGGCTCTGCAGATAAAATTGGAGTTCCGTTTCCGTAGGGACCCTTCTGGCGAATGTAAATAAAATTTGCCATATCCGCAACTTTATTTACTTCTTCTATTAGATGTGTTTTCCCGCCTACTTCAAGATTTTTGATTAAATCGGCATTTGTGGAATCAAAATGATCTTCTATTGCCCGCTTGGCACTTCCGGTAACAATGATGACATCTTTTATCCCTGATGCAACTGCTTCCTCAACTACATATTGGATAACAGGTTTGTCTACAATCGGTAGCATTTCCTTGGGCATTGCTTTTGTTTGGGGTAAAAACCTGGTTCCGAACCCCGCTGCGGGAATAACGACTTTAGTTATTTTTTTCATAAGTCTCTCTCTTTATTACTAACTTTAAAAACAGCTCGCCCGCCAAACACTGCACCACGAGACGTATTCGAATAGAATTGACCTGCCCGCATTGCTTCGCAAAGCGTTGCAGGTGGGAAAGTCGAGTGGCAAAGTGTGGTGGGACCCCGCTGCGGGAATAACGACTTTAGTTATTTTTTTCATAACGGCTTTTTGATTGTAATCCGACGTAATGCAGTCTGTCAACTCCTCATAGCTCCTCTTTACATCAAAATCATATTCTGATAAAATACTTCCAAAGGTTGGTTTACAACCTTGTTTTTGTATTGTTAAAATGGCTACTACTCCGATTACCTTTTTAAAAGAAGTTAGAGACGAATTAGGTAAAGTAGTATGGCCGACAAGAAACGAAGTAATTAGGTTAACAATGATCGTAATGCTTGTTAGCGTATTAGTCGGAGTTTTCTTAGGCGGATTGGATTACATTTTTACAAGCACAATGACACTGTTAATAAAATAATTTTTAATTTATAATTTCTAATTTCTAATGAAATTAAAATGTTTTAAACATTAATAAATTGAAAATTCATTGCCTGCCCGCCATCAGCTGTCGCCTCAGGCGACTGCAGGCGGGAAAATTAAGAATTAAAAATTGAAAATTAATAAACTTATGGATACAAATAAAATAGACGAAATAAAAGAACCCTCCTTCGCTCCTGCCAAAGGCGGAGCTACGGAAGGGCAAGGAGAAGAAAACAAACCCCAGGATATCTTGGAAGAACAAAAACCTGAGATTCCAAGTGATGCCAAGTGGTTTATTGTTCACACTTACTCAGGACACGAAAATAAAGTCGCAAAAACCTTAAAGCAAAGAGTTCAGTCTTTGGGCTACGAGAATAGAATTTTTGATATTATCGTTCCTGTTAGAAGTACCATTAAGGTTACGGGTGGCAAAAAAGAAACAGTAGACGAAAAGATTTTCCCCGGATATGTTTTGGTAAGAATGATTTTAGACGACGAATCATGGTTGCTGGTTAGAACAACTCAGGGAGTAACGGCTTTTATTGGCGCAGGAAACAAACCAACGCCAATTTCCGATAAAGAAGTCGAGGCAATCCAAAAGTTTATGAAAACAGAAGAGCCTCTTTACAAGGCTGCTTTTGTTCAGGGAGAAGCTGTTAAGATTGTCGACGGACCTTTCTCTGATTTTCTAGGCACAATTGACGAAATAGACGAAGCAAAAGGTAAATTAAAAGTTTTGGTTTCGATTTTTGGACGCGAAACACCCGTAGAGCTTGACTTCCTTCAGGTCGCGAAATTATAAAGAAGGTAAAATATGAGAATAGTTGAACGTGAATACTTACAACAAGATGCCAAAGTAATAGCTCATGGTAGAATTCCATTTTCTAGAAGAACTATGGAAGTTTTCCATGTTGACACATGGAAAATAGAGACAGAAAGAGCATCGATAGTTTTAGAAGCACCCTTTAGCAGGCCTGAAAAGCGTTACGAAGGAAAGCATAGAACATTAAGAGGCGCACTTAAGGCAGCCATCGAGACTGGAAAAGCTCAAAAAGCTCTTGAAGAGGCATAGACACTTACCCTATTTTGAAAATTAAGTTTTTGAAAATTGATTAGAAATTAGAAATTAGGATTTAGAAATTATTAAAAATATGGCTAAAAAAATAAAAACATTTATAAAATTAACAATTCCTGCCGGAGCAGCCCGCCTACCATCGCCTGGGGCTCAGGCTTGGAAAGAAAACTACGGAGGAAAAGAATAATGGCCAAGAAGATTAAGACCTTAATAAAACTAACTATCCCTGGCGGGCAGGCTACTCCTGCTCCACCGGTCGGACCTGCTCTTGGACAGCACGGACTTCCAATCATGGAGTTTGTTAAAGCATTTAACGACAAGACAGCCGAACAAAAAGGAACCTTAATTCCTGCTGTTATTACAGTTTATGAAGACAGAACTTTTTCTTTTATTGTTAAAAAACCACCTGTTGCAGAAATGATTAAAAAAGCAATCGGTAAAGACAAAGGTTCTCAAAAGCCGGGACGAGAATCCGCAGGAGAATTAACACAGACTCAGGCAGAAGAAATTGCAAAAGCTAAAATGGAGGATTTAAATACCGACAATGTTGAACAAGCAGCAAGAATTGTTGCAGGTACAGCAAGGAGCATGGGAATCACAGTGAAGTAATTTTTAATTTGAAATTTAAAATTTTTAGTGAAATCTAAATGTTTTAATTTTAAAAATTAAATATTTGAAAATTCATTAAAAATTAAAAATTAAAAATTTTCCGAAGGAGGTATATGGGTAAAATTAGAGTAAAAACAATCGGCGACGAAGAAGCCGAGAAAAAAGAACAACAGAAAAAACAGACCCGAATAGAGGCTAAAAAGGCCGAAGCATCCGCTGTTAAGGCTGTTACGGAAGAAGTTGAAGAAACTAAAGTTGAAACAGCAGAAGAACCAACAGAAGCAACTCAAGCTCCCAAAGAGGAGGTTAAAGCAAAACCTAAGGTCTCCAAATACAAAGCTAAGGAAGAAGTTAAACAGCCTCATTCTAAATCGTACAGCGCAGCTGTGCAAACCATAGATAAAAGCAAAACTTACTCCCTAACAGAAGCTTTGGAAACTCTTAAAAAGTTGCAAAGAACAAAGTTTGACGAAACAGTTGAGTTGCATATTAATTTAATTGACAAGGGAGTATCCGGCCAAGTTACCCTCCCCCACGGCACTGGCAAACAAACTAGAGTTGCAATTGCAGACGACAAAATAATCGCAGATATCGAATCCGGAAAAATTGAATTTGATATTTTGGTTGCAGAGCCATCCATGATGCCAAAACTGGCAAAAGTAGCAAGAATTCTGGGCCCAAGAGGATTAATGCCAAATCCAAAAAACGGTACTGTTACTCCAAAACCTGAGGATGTTGCCAAAAAATACGCAGGCGGACAAATTAGCTTTAAATCCGAATCCAAAGCTCCTATTATTCACTTGTCTGTTGGAAAAATGTCTTTTGGAGAAAAGAAATTGGGAGAAAATATTCAAACCATATTAAAAGCTATAGAAAAAGACCAAATCGCAAACATCATCCTAAAATCCACAATGAGCCCGGGGATAAAACTAGCTATATAATTAAATCTGCAAACTTTCTGAGTAGAAATTTATTATTTATTGTGCTGTGAAGAACCAAAAACGACAGCCTCTGAATTTCTTTTAGATTCCCTATAATCCCTTAATTCACCTTTAATCATTTCACATCCCTCACGAACCACGGATGCTGCAATGCCTGCCATTGCAAGAGATGCAACCTTGCCAAACGTAGTTGTACCTGCGCTCTCCAGAATTACTACGCTATTTGCTATAAAATATCCACCCATAACAGGAAATGTTGTCATTAGTAATGCTTGTGTTTTATGATACTTCACATCATCCGTAGACCTAACGATTGCTTCTTTGGGACTTAATTCTTTCATATATTACTATATATCATATTTTTTAAACTTACACAATAAATGCTCATGTTAGCAGAGATCTTTTAAAAAAGCAGTAATCTTTAATTACACTCCCGTCCTGACACCGCTATATCATAAGTTAGTATATGATACATGGTAACAAGGGGGGTGTTTTTTAAAAATTGGTATTCAATTTATCATTGCTTACCCTACAAGATTCCCTAATTTGTATAAAATTAACAAGGCGTGAGTTTTCCATAATGATTTTCATACAATCCTATGGTTTCAAAAACTCACGCTTTTTCATAGAGCCTATTCATGCTCATCTCGCATTAGAAACAACTCTTATTTCAGTATCATCTTGCATTGGAAAGGCTAACTATTTTATAATAAAGTTTGTGGTATAATCGCTATAATGAAAACTACAAAAAAAGAATTACAATTTAAAGTATTACTGGAACAAGATGAAGACGGAATGTATGTAGCATCTGTACCAGAACTTCCTGGTTGTTATACTCAAGGTAAAACACTGGAGGAAGCAAGAGAACGAATAAAAGAAGCTATACAATTAGTATTGGAATCTGATCAAGATATTAAAAACGAAAAACTTGAATCTCCCATTTCATCTTCTAGTTTTTTTGGTATGGAGAAAATAACCATCCAAAGTTATGCCTAAACTATCTCCTATAAATGCAAATAGACTTATCCGAATACTGGAAAAATTAGGTTTTAGACAAATACGACAAAAGGGTAGCCATGTTCGAATGGAACACGATGACGGAAGAAAAACTACAATCCCTGTTCACCCAGGTGAAAATGTTGGGGTTGGGTTACTTAGAAAGATTCTGAGGGACGCTAATATATCACGTTCTGAATTTGAAAAGTTTAAAAAATAAACGTCAGTTAAAGCTATCAAAGCAGATCAATTAAAAAAGTAGTTCTCTCCTCCGCAATGCCCGCCCCGTAAATTTCCTGCCTACCGGCCCGCTTCGATGCGAGGCGAGCGAGGCTGGGCTCTTTTGATGCAAGGACGTAGACCTTGAAAGAAAGTAAAAATTATTGGGGTTCCCGAGGGATTAAATTAGCTGTTAAATAAAATATCTGTATGTTTCCAGAAGTAAAAATTATTCGCTACCAGCTTTTGAAGAATCAAAAACGACAGCCTCTAATTTATTCTTTGCTTCTCGATAACTTCTAAATACCTCTTTGGTCTCTTCATATGTCTCGCGAATTATACCAGCTCCACCGCCAGCAATCAAAAGCAATGCAGCCTTACCTAACGTTGTTGTTCTTGTATTCTCTAATATTCCAATAGCCATCCCTATCGCAGCAGGTCCATATAAACCAAGCCCTGCAAATAATCCTATTTGATGTTTAGAATACTTCACATCGCCCCGAAGCTCGGCAACTGCTTCCTGAGGGCTTAATTCTTTCATGTATTACTATATATCATATTTTTTAAACTTACACAATGCATGCTCATATTAGCAGTAAACGGTTTTCATTTATTCTTCTATACAATATTCCCGGTGATAAAAATCCAAGTCTAATTTTCATCTAAAGACAAGGAGGTTGATTCTACTCTTTAAATTAAGTCTTGGGGGAAACAAAGGGCTCTGTAAATTTATTTTTTCCAAAATCTACGATAACTCCTCCTGCCCTATCTAATTCTTTTCTTCTTTCTTCTGTAGCATTTTTCTTAACCCCTTTCCACTCTCTCCAAAACAGCTCACCTGTTAAAGCCCCTAACCCCAACAAAGCAGCACCCATACCAAAACCGAAGCGAGGTGCTGCCTCCTCAGTAGCAACAAGAGTAAAGCCTGCCAAAGGTAAGCCAAAAAGCCCACCTGCAAGCAAAGCACGGCCTCTTATATTACTTTTTGAAATCCCTACGTCTCCTTTTTCGTCTAATACATCCTGAGAAGTAAAAAATTTTTGCTGGCCTTCTATTTCTCTCATGGTAACGATTTTATTCCTCAATAACTCGATTGTCAATAAGAAAGTCTATTTTTTCCGGAAGGATTATTTAAAAATCAAGGTCTAAAGTCCACAATGCCCCCGGGGATAAAAATCCAAGTTTAATCCCCAATCTTGACACACCAAGCTGCTTAACGTAAAATTACGCCTTATCTTAGAAAAACCCCTGGGAATGATTGCCAATCTTGTTAGCGAACATGGCATTAGGACAAGTATTCATGGGCAAGCAAATTTGGAGATTGCTAAAAGACATATCGAAAAAGGAAAGCCCCTTTTTGTAATCGCTAACCATTTTGATAAATTTGACCCTGCAGTTGCAATTAAGGCAATTTCTCAATTTGTAACCTCAGTCGACGGTGCATATGTTTTTATTTCCCAAAGACAACTCGATTATTTTGTTAACGGAATAGCTATGAAAGCTTATGCGGAAAATCTGGGTTTTATTCCTGTTCCGGTAATTCAGCCTAAAGACCAACCTGTTTACGACAGCCTAAAAAACATTGGAAAAGATCAACAAGAAAAAAGTGGTATTGTGTTTGATGCTGTTAAAAGAAAATTAACCTTAAAAAAGGCCAAACAAAAACTGATAGAACACGAAAAAAACGGAACTGAACCAAAGGAACACGCAAAATCTGCAATCCCCATGGATCTTATTAAAAAACTTAAGCGGGGCGAAAGGGTTGTTATATTTATTTGGCCTGAGGGAACCAGAAGCAAAACAGGAGGACTGCTTCAGGCAGCAGACGGAATTGGCAGGTTACTTTCGATCAACAAAGAAGCTATGGTTTTACCTTTTTCTCTGGAAAATAAAAAAATTAAGTTAGGCAGAACTGTAACTGAAGCCGTTGTGGGAACACCATTTACATATGCCGATATCCAAAAAGATAAAGAAGAAAGAGTAACTCTTGGTTACCCACTGGAAGATGCGGATTATGCTTTATTAAGAGTTGGAGATAATTTAACAGACGAAAGCCGCGGTGTCTATTCCCGCTTTCCTAAAAAAACTACTTAAAGTTTAGAAACAAATCCCTTGACGGATTCTCTTCTCTCTGTTAAACTTACAGGGTCCTAAGAAAGTGGGTGCGCCGATGAGGAGCATAAATCCTACCGAGGAGCAAAAAAGTTATAAAGTTTTTAAAGTTAAAAGTTTATAAAGTTGCGCCTCGAAGGCGCTTTTTTTATGGACAAACTGATTGCTAGTTACTAATAACTAATTACTAAATTATGAACACAGATAATCAACCAAAAGTCAGCGGAAATAGGCTTAAGAAAGAAATTGTTGTTGCCGAAATAAGCGAAAAAGTCGCCAGATCTAAAGCATTAGTTTTTGCTAACTATCAAGGCCTAACTCATATTCAAATTGAAGGGCTTAAGAAAAAGCTAAAACCTGTAGATGCAGATTTAGCTATAACCAAAAACACCCTTCTTAAAATCGCTCTTAAAGATAATGGACTAAAAATAGAAGACGAAGACGCTTTAAAAAATGCGACCTCAACAATCTTTATTTATTCCGACATTGTTGCTCCTCTTAAAGAACTGGCAAAGGTTATTAAAGAATTAAACCTTCCAAGTGTTAAATTTGGAATTTTAGACAAAAACATAATTTCAAAAGATCAGGTATTAAAACTTGCCACACTCCCCTCCCGTGAAATTCTTATTGGTCAGGTTGTATCTGGGCTTATGACACCGCTTTTTGGCTTACATAGAGCTCTTTCCTGGAACATACAACAATTTATTATGACATTAAAGGTGATAAGTGACAAGAAACAAGCAACAAGTTAATTCCTATTGCTTATCTCTTATTGCTTATCACTATCGAATGGAGGTGAGAATTTATGGCAAAAATTTTAAAAGATGATTTAATAAAAGCAGTCGAAGAGATGTCGGTTCTCGAACTTTCCGAACTCGTAAAAGCTTTGGAAGAGAAATTTGGAGTATCCGCAGCAGCAATGGTGGCAGCACCTGCAGCAGGAAACGGCGTAGCAGCTGATGCAGAACCGGCAGAAGAGCAGACAGTCTTTAACGTCGTAATTGCAAGTTCCGGCGCACAAAAAATTGCAGTTATTAAGGCTTTAAGAGAATTAGTTCCAACCTTGGGACTTAAAGACGCAAAAGACTTAGTAGATGCAGCTCCAAAAGAGGTTATGACAGCAGTTAACAAAAAAACAGCTGAAGAAGCTAAAGAAAAGTTAACAGCAGCAGGCGCCACCGTTGAACTTAAGTAATTAAGTTCAAGGCAAGCGAGCGAAGCGAAGTACTCCCGAGCATACTCTTGGGGTACACAACGGTTGAATTGAAATAATATTGAATTCAACTGAAACAAAAAAACTCCTTAAAACGGAGTTTTTTTGTGGTTGATTCAAACAAATCCCTATATTCCACATCTCCAAATTGTAAGAGATAGTGTACATCTTTTTTCTGCGATAGCATAAAAAAGATGTACGGAAAGTAAGGAACTTAATCAGGTTTCCCTTACAAATTTACCCTCTGCTCTAAGTAGCTATCCCCTACAGACAAAGCTTAATCAAATTCGCAATAAAATAAATCGGGAGTTTTTTTGTGGCATACATACAGTTGAATAATTTATTTTTTATGATAAAATACCTACATGTCTCGACCGGAAGCACCAACATCAAGTAAAAGGTTTGTAAAGAAACGAATTCTACACTATAAGGCAAGTAAAATTGTGGAAAAAGTTTTTAGAAAAACTGATCTTTCAATCGAAGATGATCTAACTCGTATTTTTTCTGATCAGTTTTCTTTTAAAATCCAGGCTGAATTTGTTGACAGGGGTGCAAGTTTTGACAAAGTTAGAGATGCTTATGAAAAAACTATCTCTGAACTTACAGAACTATCAAGAAAAAAAGAAGATTTGCTTGCTCAAAGAATTGCAGACAGGCTAATAAGCGACGGGAAAGTTACATTGTTAAGTTTAAATCCAAAATTCAATTCCGATAAATGGTATAAGGATCAAAAAAAAATTGTTTATCCGGGAATAGTATTTATATCTCCTAAAAGCTCCTCTGTTTATGCCTAAAGACAAAAAAATTGCTAATCTTTAAGAACTATGTTAAGATTTCTCTGATGCTACCCGAAGCAGTAGACGCAAGACGCCAACCTCGCCCGCCATCAATCTACGAATTATTTTTGCCTCAAATAGACACAGTTAATTTAGGAAAAACAATCAAGGGAGAGGTTGACGATTTTGTCTCACGAGAATTTAAAATAACACCCACAAAATTAGCTAGAAGAGTAATTGACATTTTTTCGGGAAACAGAAAGCCCTTACTCATGGAGGCAAAACCGGGAGATCAACAACCGGATTTAGATGTCCCGGAAAACATCCAAAATTTTTACAGCAAAATTGATAATCTTGCAAAAATACCATTCGCGGATACAAAAACCTCAATTGAAGAAAAAGCCTGCCATGCAAGGTTCGTTCATGTTTTTGCTGCCGCTGAATTATTAAAAAGTACCCGCAGGTTTTCTGATAAAAGCAGGGAAAGACAAACCTTAAAATTAATCGCAGAACAGATAGTTCTGGAAGGAGCAAATCTCTCTAGAAAAATTAAGAACGAAACAGACGAAGTAAGTCCGGAAATATTGCAAAAAATCCTTGATCACATTAGAAATCCTTTTAATCCCTATTTAGGCGAAATCGAAATAATTCTTTTTACAAAAAATTCCGTACCGCAAATTCCAAAAAGATAAACCACCCCATAAATTAAGATAGATATTAAACCTATAGCAATTTTGCTCTATTTTTGGCTCATTTAATCCCTTGACATTACTGTTATACTTTGTTATTTTAAAAGCACTTAATGATCATATTGTCCCGATTTAATCGGGATTGATTATTAAATATCTACTCTCGAAGCTATGGCTGAACAAAACATATCAATCAATAACCTACCCGATCTTCTAACAGTCCGCGAAGTTGCAGAAATTCTTAGAGTATCCCCTTTAACAATCAAAAGATGGGGCAAGAGAGGAAAACTACCGGCAATTAGAATTAACTCCCGCGGAGACAGACGCTACAAAAAAGAAGCAGTCCTCTGGCTATTGGGTATACAAAGCAAAGACAGCTAAAGCCGCAGGCTTTAATTTCCAATAATTACCAATTTCAAATATCCATCTTGTCATTCTGAGGCGTAGCCGAAGAAATCCCTAGATCCTTCACTCCGTTCAGGATGACATTTTAATAATACCAATAATACAATTAGTTTTAAGTTTTAAGTTTTAAGTTTTAAGCTAACGCTAGGGTTCTGTGGGTGTAGGTGTAGGGGTAGACGGGGTGTCGGCAAAGTCTTTTCCAAGGATAATTACAATATCGTTTGTTTTTGGCTCTCCCGCAGGAAGAGATGCCACTTCCCCACCTAAGATTGAGGCAATTTGCGTTGCGGAAGCCTTTTGCAAATCCGAACTGTAGCTAACTAAAGTCTTAGCATAATCTTTTTTACTGGCATTGTCTTTATCCGAAATCTGAATACTTGTTATTTTTTCTTTTAGTTTTGCTTCTGCCACATTTGTTAAACCAACACGAGTTGTTCCGTTAAGAATTAACACTTTTATAACTACGGGAGTTGGGGATGCTGCTTGCACAGGTTGATTTTGAGCATTTAACATATTTAAATTAACAGGCGCAACTTCAACGATCTTATTAGCAGAAGGTCTGTACAGAATGGCTTTTTTTGCCTGAGAATAAAGCAAAACCTTATCTCCGTTTTCGGCATTTTTGAAAAACGGCTGATCAACAAGCTTATTTTTATCCGAAACCGTTGCAACGGTTGGAACTTCTCCCGACGGAAGAACAATAAGGCTTCCTATTTTACCTATCAAGGTTTGAATCTCTTCCTTGCTTGCCTGGCTAGGGTTATTAAGAAGTTTTTGAGCTTGCTGATATTTTGAATAAAAATAAAATGAAGAAATAAGAGCAATTGCAACAATAATAAGCACTAAGGGGTAAATGACATTTTTACTTTTGAAAAACGCAATCTTCATACTAATATGATGATACTTTATATTCGAAAACCTTGTCAAGCAAGTTCATTTATTGATTAAAAAGTTAAAGGATTAAAAAGTTAAAGGGTTAAAAAGTTAACGAGCTAACGGGTTTTAAAATTGAAAATTGAAAATTAGAAATTAGTTTTTAATAAAAACTCTGAGCTGATGGCTAGCTGCTAGTTGCTAGCCTAACCATTTGTCTGCCAGCTGGCGGATTGATCTTTGATCTTTGATCTTTGACTATGCTACCATAAATCTATGCGGACAAGATTAAAAACATTGTTTCTTATTAACCTATTCCTGTTTTGTTCGCTTTTTATTGTCAGACAAATCAGTTATTCCCAAAATCAACAGATTAGCGTTAAGGTTCCCCCTAAAACCTCTGATTTTCAGCTTGCAATTACCTCAGATACAAGCACAACCGTTCCTCAAAGCAGTGTTATGATTTACGAAGTTACCTACGGATCGTACGTTTACTACAATACTCCCATACAAATTGAGGCCGCTTGGCAGGAAGGAACAGTCGAAGGTTCGCCTTCTCCGTCTGTTGATGTTGTAGATTATGTTATTGGAAGCGCAGCTACTGCCTATGGGGGTACATCAGCCATGGTTGACTTGGTTAACAGGAAAATTACCTGGACAATAAATTCTTTTCCGGCAAGAACTACCGACAAAACCGTTACTTTTAAACTTAAAACAAACAATAATTATCAAGGGGGGAAAAAAGTAGCTTTTAATGTTTCCGCCAAACTAATTAATTCCGACATAACTCTTCCCGTTCAATCCGTAAGCAATAGATATCTTTTCAACGAGGCTCTTGTTACCCCTACTCCCACCCCAACTCCTACCACTGCTCCAACATCAACACCTAATACGACTTCAAATTCCGAAACTCAGACAACAGGGACAACTCCGATACCAACAGCCGCTTCAGCTCCAACGGTTACTCCTACCCCATCCAAGCCTGAAATAACCAATGTAACTATTAATTCCCTTACCGATAATGAAACCACCTTAACTATTCAAACTGCGAATTCATCAACCCTTAGAATCTCCTACGGCACCAACTTAAACATGATTAATACCATTACAACCCTCACTCCTGCAACTTTAAACGAAATTGATATTTCCAAACTTGAACCGGATAAAAGATACTACATTCAAATTATAAGTAAAACAGAAGATGGAAAAAGTACAAAATCCGATATTTTTATTATAAAAACTCCATCTATCTCTACAGCTCCTGAAGTCGACAAACAATCGCTAATTATTACCAGCAATAACAATCTTCTTTTTAGTCCATTAAGCGAAAATCCAAAAAATAGAGATCAAAGTCCGGTAATCGTAATTCCCCAGGAAAAAATTTATGATTTTAGGTTTAGAGTAAAGAAAAACCAAAAAGCTAAGCAGGTTAAAGCTATTGTAAAAAATAAATATGTCTTAGGAGCAAGCACTATCAAACAAGAAGAAGCCAACTCTGAAACAATAATAATGACCGAGGTTGAACCGGGAGTTTTTGCCGGTCGGTTAAAAACCCCAAGCCTTTCCGGATTTTACGAAATTGCAGCACAAATTTCAGATTACAATGGAAATATTGCTTATCAGAAGATTGCCGATCTTAAGGTTGTGCCTCCCTTTACCGTTCTTGATCAGGACAAAAAACCTATTGAGGGTGCCAGAGTTTTTCTTTCTCTTTTTAACACGCAGAAAAATATTTATTCGGCAATATCCCCTGAGGTTCTTCCGATCGAAAACCCCATGTATTCCGATAATAAGGGAGTCGTTGATTTGGTTTTACCGAAAGGAAAATACAAAGCATCAATAATAGCGGTTGGCTATGAAAAACAAACGGTGGAGTTTTCAATCGGAGCAATTAAAGAAAAAGAGTTCCCTCTGGTTCAGCTAAAAAGACAGCCTATGAATATCTTAACTATGGTGGAATATTATTTTTCGACAGTTTATGATTTTATAAATTCCGGTTTTTTTTATCTTAATGAATTAACAAAATCAATCCGTTTTGCAGGCCTTGTGGAAACCTTAATTATCCTTACTTCTCTTGGAATAGCATTTGTTTCCATCAGTCTAAAAACTCACGTACCTGTTGATGCTCTCTCCTGGTTTATTGTTTCAAAAACCGTTTCTGTATTTAAAAAAGACTACCTCAAAAATCATATTATCGGAAAAGTTGTCAACCAATCAAACGAACCGGAAAAACGCGCTATGGTTTATTTAATCGACGGAGATAAAAATAAAATCTTGAATCACCAGATAAGTAATGCTTTTGGGGAATTTTATTTCAAAAGAGCGGGGATTAAAAATTACAAGCTTTTAGTGGTTAAAAACGGGTTTGAACCTCATCCTTTCTTTGAATTCTCGGATGAAGCTGTTTCCTCCAATGAAATGATTAAGCTGCAAATACAGGAAAATAAAGCTGAAAAAAATTACTTTTTGGCTCTTGTTGAATCTCTTATTGACAACTCTTTAGGCTTTATATTCTCACTTGCGCTTGCCAATTCCATCTTTTTTGAGATTTTGTTAGGTTATTCCCAGGGCTGGTTAAAGGTGTTGCCTTTTTTAATTCTTTCTCTTTTTAATTTTACTATCTGGCTTATGTTCTTCAGAAAACGGCCATAACCCATAACGAACCTGGTTCGTTATGACTAATCTAAAACATGATGCTTCATGTCTTCTAATGACTTTGCATAATCTACTTGATTTAATAGAAATTGCTCGTAATCATTTTTTGTTTTAAAGTTTCTTAAAATTAATTCCGGGTTTGATAAACCATCTTCTCCATCTTCTATATAAGACCTGTATTATGACCATGGATAATTTTTTAAATCCGCTACAAGACCCGATACTAAAGGATTGAGATGGATATAGCGAGAAACATGAAAAAATTGTTCATCGGATTCAATTAGAACTCCTTTAAAGGGACCTTGAAATAACGGTCCCACCCTCTTGTATTTAATATTAATATAATGCACATAACTGTTTACAAAACGCTGCATATAGGAAGCGATTCCTTTGTCGGAAACCTGTTTTACAAGAAAATGAAAATGATTGGGCATTAAGCAGTAAGCTAGAATTTCTATCCTCGGCTTTTCCGCCCGTAGAGCTGACAAGGCTGACGAACCTGGTTCGTCAAGACTGGCAAAGGGTTTTTCGTAGCTGTACTTGCTGTTTTTTACTAAATAATGTTTTGCCGCAGATAAAAAATGCTTATAATCACTTGCCGAAAAGAAAATCTCCCCCTTGTTTACTCCCCTATTAAATATGTGATAAATATTGTTTGTAACGAGCGGTACTTTTCTCATAATTTATTATTAACATAACGAACCTGGTTCGTCAAGGTCGGCAAGAATCTAGAATGTAAATGGCGCTTCTGATCCGCCGGAAAACCACTTTCCGTGACGCATTACTTGATCCATTGTCGGACCCGTAGGAGGATTGGAAAGAGCTACTGTTGGGTTGGTTGTTATAGCAGTAAGGGTCCCGCTTGGATCTCTTTTGGATTTTGTTGTAAATGTATGAGTGGATGCAGACGAAGAATTTGTTACACCGCTTGCTCCACCTCCGCTTCCATATACTACATCTACAGTTTCCGAAACGTTAAGATCCAACATCCTTACTGTTATATCCCAAGGTCCGGTTCCGCTAAATGTCGGGGATCCGGGACCAAGCAAAAAATCATCCAAAGATATTATCTTACTATCTGTACCGCCATTGCTGGTTAATGACTGAATACCAAATCCGGTTATTGCTGTTCTTGTCACTCCGGTTAAGCTTCCCGAAAGCCATGTCCAAGTATTAGCATCTATTGTAGCGCTTCCATTAAGAGTATAAACATCAAAGCTTCCTCCCGTTGCCAAAGTATTTAAATTGCTGGTATAAAAAGCTATTGAGCAACATCCTGTTGCTGATATGACAGAGTTTGAATGAAACCAAACTCCAAACCGTGTATAAGAACTCCAGTTTTGCGCAGAACCATATACATATCCCCAAGTGTCACCGCTGTCGGGAAGCGTGCTTCCGGTGTTATCGCATTTAATTGAATTTGCGCCTTGTATAAAAGCACTTGTATTAAGAGCCGGAGCTGCTATGAAGTTGCATGGATCTGTTTGCCCGGATTCTTCCTGCCAGCCTGTTGTAGCTTCCATAGTTAACTCTGTAGCAGGGTCTGCTACAACTCCTCCGTTTGCTCCTGATGCAGTTGTATAACCCGCCGTGCCGGCTGAGCCTTGCGGAGCACTCCATCCGGTTGGCACCGTAATACTAATTGCTCCCGAATCCATTTTCTCTGCCGGAGTAAACGTAAAAGTGTATGTATTTCCGGTTGTCGAAGTAGTACCCGATGTAGGATTTACAACATTTGTTCCCGAGCCATCGGCATCTATTGCCAATTGCCATTGCCTTGTTTCCTGAAAAATAATATCTCCGTTTATATCCGTAAATTGCATTGGTCCTAAAAGATAAAACTGCGGACTTACATTGGGTACCTTATATCCATACCCAAGTTTAATTTTATCACCCTTTTTTAAAGATACGTTCCAGGTTAAAACTTTAACCGAGTAGCTTTGTGTCTGGAAACTTGATGAAACTATATTTTCATCAGTAGTTTGAACAGTTTCAAGACCTAAATAAGGTGATGGATTAATTTTTCCATAATAACCATTATTAAAATCGTTTTTGTTGGGTTTTATTCCAAAGTGCAAATGCGGCCCGGAAGAAAGACCGGTACTTCCAGACATGCCAATCGGGTGTCCTCTTAATATTTTATTTCCAACTTGAGCTGTAATAACACTTAAATGCCCATAATAACTTTTACCCCAAGAATGTTGAATAATAACTGTTGTTCCGTAGTCACCATTTTCTGTTGCTCTTACCACCACTCCATCGTCTGCTGCTAAAACAGCTGTTCCTTCGGGTAAATCAAAATCTATTCCATCGTGTCCTGCTAAACCAAAATCTTTATATTTTTTAGCTACCAACGGGTCTCTAATTTCCGAACCAAACTTTTGCGATATTGCAAATTCGCCTTCGTAAGGTAAATTTAAATGCGGAATTTCTCCTTTTATTAAATCCTCTGTTGAAACCTGGGCAGATTCGGAAGAGACATTGTCGGCAAATTTTGCATCGCTTGTAGGCAGAATAGCAAAAGAATCAGGAACAGTTTCTGTTATGGTGCCTGTAAAATCCTTGTTTGCAGTTATATTAAAAATTGATGAATAAGTAATTGGAGGAAAAATTCTGGTTGCATTAACTCTTTCCACATCAAAAGACGCGTTGTCTCTTACATCAAACGCATCGTTTATAGAATAAGTTCCGTTTTGAGTTTGAGATATTAAAGTTAAATCATAAGTTCCTATTCCACTTACTTGATATGACGCTTCGTAATCAGGCTTTGGCGTATAATCTTTAACCAAACAGTCGGGGTTTACAATTATCTTTCCATTAGAGGTTGATAAAATATCGTTAATTCCTAATTCTTGATTCGTAATTCTTAATTCTACTGAAGCATCGCAAACCATAAGACCTGTTTCGTCTAAAACTGCCATTGCAATGTTTGCGGTTTCGCTCGGTAAATAAATTGACTTGTTTGTATTTATTGCCAAAACTCCCCAAGTAAAATCTTGATTTGTAACTTGCCCGTTTGAATCGGTAACTACAAGCCTGTAACGGCCTGCTTTAAACTGTTTCGGTGGAATAAGCCTTATTACCGCCGGATCTTGACTACTTACTTTTTCCATTTCCACCGGAACTGTAGACCCATCCACATCGAAAAGCTGTATTTTTACATTATCGGTTGATGTGTTTTCGACAATAATTGTAATTTTTTCATCCGCCCTAAAGTTTTTTTTTCTAAGAAGCTGAACTTTTACAGGACGATTAAAAAAAGCGGAAGTTTGAGAATTCTGATCTTGAGTTATTGAGACATTTGGAGCAGAATCCTGCTGCGCAGCTAAATTTTCAAAAACACTTGTGCCAGGAAGATCTACCGTACCGGAGGAAGAAGCAATGGAATTGGAATCAGCAGAAATGTCCGAAGAAACACTCGAATTTTCCTGTGCTAAAACACTCGCAGGAAAAGATGAAGTAATTAAAGCAAAGGTTAGCAGTAGAGAAAATATTTTTTTCATTTTAGAATTTTCCTTTATAATCGATTTCGATTTCGCCAACCTTAACATGGTCACCTATGGTATCGCTTAACATTTGGATCCTAAACGTTACATATCCTCCGACAGTATAAGTACCGGTTGGAGTCGAAACTACGGTAGTTTGTGTCCATTGTGAGGTACCGGTTGCTACATTAGTAGCACTGCCAACAGCAGCTCCAGCCGTGTCAAACATTGACACTGTTACGACATTTGTGGTGGCATCTGTTCTCCAACCATAAACTTGAATGGCATTTGTTAGAGTATCCCAACCGCTAAAATCTGAGGGCACTTGCCAGCGAACCCAGATATCATAATCTTGAGTAGCAGATGTGGAAGTCCAAGTATAATAATTATGTTCTTCACTCAAATCGCTATCACAAGGGCTGGTATTAGTCGGTGTCGCAGCTGTATTAACCGCTCTCAAATCCGAACAAAAATCCGTTGTAACTGAACCGGTATTACTACTTCCATCAGGCGTAAAGGTTGCTCCCGGATATTCAGGTATTAAATTTACAGTTCTCGTCGGCCTTGCTGTGCCGGAATAAGTTGGACCACCATTAGTGACATCAAAAGTTAAACCATTCGTGCTGTTTCCAATAGTAACTGCTCCGCTTCCATTTCTCGGAGAAAATGTAATGTTCCCGGTTGTATCCCCTCCAATCGTCAATGTTCCGTTTCTTAAGCTTTGTATAATTGCTCCGCTGTTACCGGTAAAAACAAGTCCATTTCCGCTTGTGGTTGCAGAAACAGATGCAACAGATGTGGTAGCTGAAAGAACTTCAAGATTTGTTTGAGGACTGGTTGTCCCAATTCCCAAGTTTCCTGCGTCTGTTAAACGCATCACCTCTCTTCTGGTGGTAGTTGTTTTTGCAGTAGTTTCAAACACCATATAAGATCCGGTTGCAGTTGCCGACCAGTTTTCCGCAGCCCAGCCGCTCCAACCAACTGTATTTGCCAGAGTATCAACAGCATCTTTTGCTCCTCCTGCCAGAAAAAATCCAAGCCGATCACCACTGGACATTGCAGCTCCGCTATTGGAATATCCTATCATTCCACTTCCTGCAGTCGGAGAATGAGCTGTTGTGTTGGTAAATGTTGCTGTCGTAGCTATAGTAGAATAAACATTAAAATTTGCCGAAGCAACCGCTGACGATCCAACGGTAAATTTTCCAATTAAATAAGAGTCGCCATTGTTGCCGATGTTAAACTTTGTTGCCCCGCTTTGCTGCAAGTTAATAAGAGCGCCTGCACCTTGTTGATTAATACTTATTGCAGTGTAGGCACTGGTTAATATATCAGAGGTTGACGGACCGAGAGAAACTCCTCCGCCGGCTCCGCATCCGCTACAGCTGGCAACTGTTAGAGCGCCTGCTTTTGAAACTTTCCATAAACCCCCTGTTCCAACAATGTCATTAAGATTAGTTCCGGTTGCATTCGAAAGGTTAAATTCCAACCCTGTCTGGTCTTGAGCATTTGCACCGGATAAAGTAATAACTGCTCCTTTAATCGCTCCTGTTAAGGCTGTTGCATCGGTAATTCCTAGAATTGTCCCTGTTGATTGCGTGGAAGTAATAGTTTGTATTGCTGCTGCGGTATTTGTAAGAATGGTTCCGCTTGTTGGAAGAGTAATCGCAGTGGCCCCTGCTGTTGTAAATGCAAGAGTATCTGTGTTTGACCCAAGAGTAACTAAACCTGTTGTGCCCGCTCCAAAACTTGTTGCGCCTGCAAAAGAGACTGTTTTGGCATTTGGAATTTTAAGTATTCCGGATGTACTGGCGTTCCCGCTTTCATCTTGCACTGTGAGTCCAGCCACCTTTTCGGCATTAAAAGCATAAGGTACAGCTGTCATTTCTACACGGGGAGTCATTTCGTTGTCGGCATTAACTTTCATGCCCAAATACAATCCGCTCCAGTTAAAGTTAAAGTTTGCCGGAAATGCGGTTGACGAACCAAGCATTACTCTGAAAATTCCATCTGTTACGCTAACCGTTTGTGTCTCCTTCCAAAGATATCCGGAGGTAGGACTTCCTGTGGTTGGATGGTCGTAAATTGAAAAAATAACCGTGTAATTTCCATTTGTTACGTTTGTGCCATCGGTATTTACGAGTTTTCCTTGAAAGTTAATCTGCCTGTTTATGCCGGTTACGGCAAAAGACGGCCCGTAAGCAAATCCCAAAAACCCTGCAATTATTAATAATATTGCAATTGGTCTTAAGTATTTTGTAAAATTAAAGCGGGCAATTAACATTAATTAATATTACTTCGTAATATTAATTAAACTTAATTCTATAATAGTCAGTCAAATGTATCTTAAAAATATATATAATTGTTTATAATTACATAAAATTGCATATTGTTTTTTTAAGAGTTTTGTGAAAAAATCTAGTTGATGATTGATGATTTTCTAATTATATGTTTTTTTGAAATTTGATGTTTTGATTTAGGATTGAGGATTGAGGATTGAAGATTGAGGATTTTAACATGATGGATAATTTATTAAATGTTAGACAAGTTGCTTTTATACTAAAGGTTCATCCTCTAACCATACGCCGATACATAAAAGAGGGAAAACTAAACGCGGTAAAAGCAGGTGGAAACATTAGGATTAAAGAGTCCGAACTTACTAAATTTAACAAAGAATTCTCAATAGCTAAACGTGAACCGGGAATAAAAAGCAAATTTAATCCAGCTAAAACTTTTAGCCTGGACGACCCATTTTTTAGATTAAAAGGCCGGGGTGCAAGCATCAACCTTAGTTAAAAGTGCAAAGTGAAAAGTTAAAAGTTATGAATAATAAAGACTTCAAAGACCAATTAATAGACAGAGCGTTTAAGAATTCAAGAGCAGTTTTAGCATTAGTAGACAAATTTCCAAATAAACAATCCTCTCGAATAATCGCAGGCCAGCTACTAAGAGCAGTAACAAGTATTGCTGCGAATATTATCGAAGCTCAAGCAGCAAGTTCAAAAAAAGATTTTGTTAACTTTTTAAACCACGCGTTAAAAAGCGGTAATGAAGCTAAGTTCTGGTTGGCTCTTTCGAAAGATTTAGATCAAAACCTGCTCAAAGAGATAGAATCTCAAGAAAAGGAGGTGGGTGAATTAGTCAAAATTCTTGGCTCAAGTATTGCAACTATCAAAGGCAAAAATAAACTTTGAATTTTAAATTGTAATTTTGAACTTTTAATTTTGCCCGTCCGCCGACGAGGTGGGAACTTTGAACTAAATTATTATGATAAGCAAAAAGGTTTTTTTAGCACCAAGCGGATTCTACAGCTTTATCGATAGGGCCCACCCTAAACATGAACAGTCTGCTGCTTTTTTTAGATATTTTGCCCAGGAAGAATATAAACTTTTTGCCGATAGTTTTACGATCAACGAAGTTTACAACTTGATTTATAATAGCATTAGTCCGTCTATTGCTAAGGACTTTTTACGTACGATTTTTTTGGGCAACATAAATATGATCTATCCTGATGAAGGAGATATTAAGGCCGCCCTAAAAACCTTAATAAATTATCAATCCAGTGAGCTTACCTTTAGCCAGGCGCTTATGGCAGTTCTTGCCAACAGACGAGGTGTTTCGCAAGTGTTTACCTTTGACTATCTGTCTCCGTTGTTTGGACAAAATGTGTTCTATTTACCAATTTAAACATGAATTATGAAGTAAGAATTACGAATTATGAATATTATCAAAATATATCATTATTTACCGAAGTTTTATTCATGTTATAAAATAGGATTATGAAAAGAATTTCTAATTTCTAATTCTTAATTTATAATCAAATCCAAATGTTTAAAAAATTTAAAATTAAAAATTCAATAAAAATTAAAAATTTAAAATTAAAAATTGTCCCCTTTTTGCTATTTGCTTATTTGCTTATTTTTGCATTTCTTGCCCAAAAGGCAAGCGCCGGTCCTTCAAGCAGTAGTTTTGAACTTAAAGAATACGGTTTTGGGGCAGGCGGAACGGAAAACTCAACGTCATCTAATTTTAAAATGTTTGGAACAGTTGGAGAAGTAGATATGGGAAGCCCTTCCTCTGCTCTTTACAGAATTGGAAGCGGCCTTGTTTTTACCCAAACGGCCTTTACTCCCCCGGCACCAACTTTTACCAATCCTGCCAGTAATTATGACAGACTCAAAATAGTTATTAATCAAGGAGGAAATCCGTCCGACACAACTTACGCCGCTATGATAAGTACGGATAATTTTGTTAATGACATTCGGTATGTTAAAAGCGATTTTACCATTGGAACCGCTTTGGTTATCGGGGATTTTCAAAATTACACAACATGGAATGGTGCTTCCGGAAAGTTTATAACCGGGCTTATCAGCAACACTACTTACTATGTAAGAGTTAAGGCAAGGCAAGGCAATTTTTCGGAAAGTTTTTGGGGACCGGTTGCAAGCGTTGCCACAGCAGATCCCTCGTTAAGTTTTGGCCTTGATACAAGCAGTATTAATTTTACAAATCTAAACTCCGGTAATTCTTACACCGACTCTTCCAAGCAAACTACAATGACCACTTCTACCAACGCCTATAACGGCTACATTGTTTACGCCACAGAAAATCAAACCCTAACCGGCCCAACAACAATCACCGATTATGCCTCGCCAAACAACACTCCTACCGCCTGGTCAGGCACTGGCTTTGGCTACTCTACGAGCGATAGCAACCTACCGACAGGAGGAACTTCCGACCGCTTTACTACCGGAGGACCAAAATATGCAGGATTTACTCCTGGTACACAAGACCCGGTTGCCGATCACACATCCGTAATTCAGGACCCAACCTTAATTAATGAGAGTTTTAATATTTTATATAGAGTTACCGCACCCTCTACAATTGAAGGAGGAACATATACAAATACTATTATCTATACAATTGTACCAATTTATTAGAGAATCATGAATTATGAATCATGAATTATGGAAGTTTTAAGTTTTAGGTTTTTTAATTATGCATTTCGTAATTTGTTTTTTTATTTGGGATTTGAAATTTGAAATTTGCGATTTGACTTATCAATTATGTCAAAATATATATTAATATTAACTTTTATATCATTTTTACTAACACCAAGTAATGTTTTTGCGCAAAAGACAGCGCAGCAACAAACATTAAGGATCACTCCGATTTTTATTAACATGCAACTCACCCCTGGCTCAACAAGTACATATGAAGTTAAAATTGACAATCTTTTATCCGTTCCCCTTGGAATTAAAGCAAACATTGAATCAATTGACGCAACAAACGAGGAGAATGGAATTAGCTTTGATACGCCAAAACAAAACGAGCCTTTTGTTTCCTGGATTACTTTTTCCGAAAAAGATTTTATTATCCCCGAAAACCAAAGCAAAACAATTAGAATCGATGTGAAAACTCCGGAAAACGCCAAAGACGGCGGTTACTATGCAGTTACTTTTTTTACTCCAATTGTTTCCAAACCGCTGGAAAAAAAATACCCCACGGTTGTTAGCAGGGTTGGATCGGTAATTTTAGCTTCAATTGGCACGCCAAAGCCAATCCGTCCCGATAAAAAAGCTGAGGTTGCAGAATTTAAGTTCGATAAAAAATACCAGGATTCCCCTTCTCAAATGATTCTGCGGGTAAAAAATGCCTATTCTTTTCACTTTTCCGTAAAAGCAGCTGTAGAAATAACTTCTTTGTTTGGAAATAAAAAGATGATTGAGCTGGAAGATAAACGCATCTTGCCCGGCAAAATCCGCAAGTGGACAAAAACTGTTGATTTGCCAATAGGTATTTATAAAGCAAACGCTGCGGTTTCGCTTGGCGGAGGTGATCAAATTTTTGCCAAAACTTACTTTATTATTTTTCCTGTAAGCACATATGCTCCGTTTATTCTGGGAGCTTTAGCTCTGACAATTCTGGTTTTTGGCAGAAGAAGAATTTTAAAAGCTATAAAAGTTTTAGTAAAAGACGGAAAATAGTCTTCTTGCTCCTTTTAGCTTCGAAATGGGTATTGACAACAATATAAAATTTATGCGATTCTTATTGTAATGTACTTATTTGTCAAAACACGACTTAATACGCAGAAAAGAAGAAAAATCGCATCAATTGTTGCGATTTTGTTTTTAACATTCTCTCCTTTTTTATATAATCTTCAATATGCACACGCAGCAGGACTAACAGTTGCATCAAATCAGGTTACAGACTCCCGCCCATCCGCTTCCGCAGTTAACTATATAACTAAATGGACATTCCCGGGAACAACAGCCATTGGTTGTATGCAGATTAAATATACAACAACAGCTTCCGGAGCCACTAAGCCAACGGGGATGACAACAACTTCGGCAACAAAAACAAGCATCTCCGGAGGAGGATTAACCAATGGAAGCTGGTCTCTTAATAACGTAACCGACGGAACCCTTAAATACACTCATGCAACAACAGAAGCTACAACAGCTACGGCAATAACCATCACAACTGCTAACATTACCAATCCTTCATCAGCAGGAGTAATTTACGCTCAAATAAAAACCTACACAAGCAATGACTGCGCAACCGGATTAACAGACAGCGCAGTAATTGCCTTTTCTATAATTTCCGGACAAGCGCTTTCTGTTACAGTAGATCCTTCTCTTTCCTTTTCTATTGCAAACCTTGCCAGTGGCGTAACAATCGGAAACGGTGCAACTACTACTGTAGACATCTCTGGAGCAACAGCAGGTACTATTCCTCTAGGAAACGTTAACTCAACAACTAATCCGATTGTTGGTCAAAGCTTAACAGTAACGACCAACGCTACTAACGGCTATACTGTCTATGCTTCCTATTCAGGAACCTTATCCGATGGGGCAAGCCATACAATTGCAGATCACACAGGCACAAACGGTGCTCCTTCAGCCTTCCCTGCTGCCGGAACATCTGCTTTTGGGTATCAATCAGGAAGCAGTACCTTATCCGGAACCGGAACCAGATTCACGACCAACAAATGGGCAAAATTTGAAACTTGGGGATATGAGGTTGCAAGAGCAACAACTAAAGTTTCCTCCGATGCTACAAATATTGGTTATCAAATTGGGGTAAGCGGCACCCAGGAAGCAGGTCTTTATACAACAACTATTATTCTTACTGCCACTCCTAGTTATTAATGAAATACAAATTATTTCTTACTGCTGCTCTCGTAGCAGTATTTAGTATATTATTTATACCTGCCCAAATATTTGCACAGCAGAATAAATCCGGGCTGTCTATAACTCCTTTAACTTTTGATTTCTCGCTAAAACCCAACGACACTAAAACAGACACAATTTACCTAACCAATCTTAGTAATAAGTCCGTGGAAATTGCAGTAGAACCTCGCAATTTCTTTGCAAAAGGCGAAGAAGGAGGAATAACTCTTACCAAAGACAGCATAACTTATGCCCTATCCGACTGGATTTCTATTTCTCCGAATCGCGTAATTATGCCCCCAAAAGAAAAAATTGCGTTTAAATTTACCGTTAATATTCCAAACAACCCTGAACCGGGCGGACATTTTGGGGCAATTGTGTTCTCTACCGTACCAAAAAAAGACGCAAAACAAACCGCAGCCTATTTAACCCAAGAAATAGGTACGCTTATTTTTATTAAAACTCCGGGAGACGTTAAAGAAAAAGCCGGCATTGCTTCCTTTACAACAGATAAGTCTTTTTACGAATTCGGACCCATAAATTTTATTACCAGAATTAAAAGCGATAGCACGGTCCACATCCGTCCTGTTGGAAGCATTACTATAACTAACATGCTTGGCAACAAAGAAACTATAAATATTGAGCCTAAAAACGTCCTACCCGGAGCAATAAGAAAACTCGATGCACAGTGGGATAAAAAAATATTATTCGGACAATATAAAGCAGAGGTTAAGCTGAGCTATGGAACAAAAGGAGAAACTTTAACGGCAAAAACCTCTTTCTGGACATTTCCCGTAAGATGGGGACTATTAGCTATAGGTACACTTGCAATAATAATTATTATTAACACTCTAGTTGTCTTATTCTTTATAAGGAGAGGGCAAAAGAAAAAAACAAAACAGGAATAATGAAAAAAGGATTAAGTTTTGCATTTTTAATACTTTTGTTTATATTTACAGGCAGTGTCTTGTATTCAAAACTCTTTGCCCAGCAATCTCCCAAAGGCTTTACGGTGACTCCGTCTAATGTTGAGCTGCAGGTAAAACCCGGAGAAACAGTTACTAAGGAGATTACTTTAACTAATTCCACCGACACGGACACCGAAATTAAAATCAATAGGCGTAATTTTACAGCTCAAGGAGAAGAAGGCCAGGTAAACCTAACAACCGAAGAAAGCAGTTACTCTCTTGCCTCCTGGATAAGTGTTGCCCCTGAATCCGTTGTTGTTAAAAAAAACAGTCAGGGAAAATTTTTAGCAACGGTTAAGGCTCCCGACAATGCAGAGCCGGGCGGACATTTTGGTTCGGTAGTTTTTACAACTGTTCCCAAAAAAGACTTAAAACAAACAGGAGCTGTTGTTTCCCAGGAGATCGCATCCTTGTTTTTAGTTAAAATCGCAGGCAAGGTAGACGAGGACGCAAGAATAGAGTCTTTTAGCACTCCAAAATGGTTTTTTGAATTTGGACCGGTTCCCTTTGATATAAGAGTAAAAAATAACAGCACTGTTCACATTAAGCCTGCTGGATCTATTACGATTAATGGAACTTTCGGACAAAAACTGACAGGAAGCGTTGAATCCCGCAACATCTTACCGGGCGCAGTTAGGAAAATCCAAGGAACATTGGGAAACAAGCTATTAATTGGTAGATATACGGCCTCTGTATCCATTGTTTACGGCACACAGAACAATGCCCCACTTGTTGCACAAACTACGTTCTACGCCTTTCCTGTACGGTTAGGACTAATAGTTCTGGCAGCGCTGATAATAATCATTATTATGCGTAAAAGACTTTATAAAGCCATTAAGATTATTTTGATTGGAAAATAACCCCCCATAGTCAGTTACTAGTTACTAGTTATTAGTTACTGATAGCCGATTTGAGATTTTAGATTCAAGAGTTGATCTTTGTTTAGAAATTAGAAATTAAAAATTAGAAATTGCGCAAAGCGCTTATACTCCCTTGCGGTACTCTGCCTGATGTTGCTTAAGAATTTTATCAAAATCAGGGTTTTCGAAATACTCTTTAAGAAAATCTAAAGTTTCTTTTGGATCTTGAGTGTTTACAAAAATACCGGTAACAAGCTCAAATCCGCCAATTGTTTTTTGTCTGGGAATTAACCTTAAATACCAGTCTTTTCCGGGATATATATAGTAATTAAACGACATATCTTTGCCGTGCCTTAAATCCATAATCTGAATTAGACGCTGAAGAATCTCGGCAAAATCCTTAATCTCTATATCTGTAATCTCGCCAAATTCCCTGCCCCGTTTTTTTGGTGCCACCCAAACCTCATCCGGCCACTGGCTGGTATCCGGACAAAACAAATAAAAATGGTCGTTTTCGATCATCTTTTCTTTTTCCAGCAGTTTCTCACTTAAAAAATTGGTTTTTTCGTTTAGGGTATGGACTTCAACCGGCTTGGGAGAAACGCCAACTGTGGAGTCCGGATCAAGAGAAGGAGCATCCACAGTCACCTGCTCCGGAATAACGACTAATTGAGTGTGTGCGTGAGGCAAGCTTTCGCCACCTGCTTTTCCCCTATTATGAAATATGAAGATCTTCCCCTTTCCTTGATGAAGCTGATATCTATAGCGATAAGTTTTTAGTATCTGTTCAACTTGACTTAAAGGCAAGGTGTCAATGTTTAAATCGTGGTTCGGCGAATGAATTATTATTTCGTGAATCGGCGCAAAAGGAAATTTATTATGGATTACCTTTACAAGCCAGTCGCTATCCACACCTAAAAGGCGCTTGGCTTGCTGAGGATCATTGGCAGGAATTTCGTAAATTACTTCTTCTTTATTAAGACAAAATGGACAGATAGGCACAGTTTCCTTAGCCACATTTGGCCTTTTGGCTCTTTTTGGGGCAGAAATCACCCATTTTTTCGTAATTGGGTTTTGTAAAAATTCAAAATCCATTAACTCTATTATAGGAGCAAAAGAAGTGCAAATTGCAAGAGTTGTAATTCTAAATCAGCAATATGCTTAAAATTTTTTATCGTAAAAATTGGCAAATTTGGTTTTTGTAAAATGCATAAATATATAACTTAATATGTAAAAAGGTTAAGCAATAGATCAATAAAATTTGCAAAAAATGACATTTTTATGGATTTTGAGATATTAACCTGAAAGAAATTAGCGGTTATTTTTAAAAGCCTTACCAAATCATCATTTTTTTCCAAAAAATAGAAATTATTTAATTAGGCATTAATTGAATTTTTTTCCGAATTTTTGCGCCAACACCAAGAAAACAAACTTAGGCAATCTTAATTGACGCTTAATCCTCCAGGGTTGGAGAATTAACCTAAATAACCATTCAAAACCGGCTTTTTGAATCCAGGTAGGAGCACGTTTAACGCGTCCGCTGAGAAAATCAAAAGATCCCCCTACTCCAATGGCAACCTTTACCGGTAAACGGTTAAGATTCTCTGTAATCCAAAGCTCTTGTTTTGGCGATCCGAAAGCCACGAAGAGAATATCAATATGATTTATGAATTTCTGAGATTGCGGGAAGCCGGTAGGATTTTTATCATTATCCTTTATGCCAAGAGCATGACCATCTACGGATGAATTTAGCTTCGAGTCAAACCCAGTTTTTGAATTTTGAATTTTGAATTTTCCCGCCTGCATCGCTTTGCGAAGCCTTGCGGGCAGGGAATTTTGAATTGGGTTTTCCCATTCCTCGCCGACGAACCCAACTTTAAGTCCGGGGTATTTTTTCCGTAAGCACTCAGCAGTTCCAACCGCCACGCCAGACCTACCACCTAAAAAGCCCACCGTTATAGGCTTTTCGGCTACCCTCCTACAGAGGTTTTCCACTAGATCAACCCCTGTAATCCGCCCCTTGAACCCAAGCTTTAACAGCTTACCCGCAATTATTACACCAACACCATCCGGCAAAGCCAAGTCTGCCTTGTTTAAGGCATTTTTAAAACGGAGGTCTCTTTGCGCAACTACTAAGAGTTCGGGGTTTGGGGTAAAAATAAAGTACTTTTCGGTGTTTCTTTCTAGGCTTGTAATAATATACTCCAAGACTTCTTCTTTATTTGCCTCCGATATGCCAATTCCAAGCAAATTTTTCTTGTGAAATTTCATGTTTTTACTATAAGGCTGGTTTCGTAAATCATAAAGTTAATATTAGTGGCTATTTTGAATACTTTTTGTGTACATCATTGTGCGCAACCTTCAAAGAACAAAACCTTAAAATTCCTTGATCTTTCTCAATTTTTAATTTTATTACTATAAGTAGGCATTTCTGTGAAAAATTGGAGAAAAATTTTATATGTCATAACAATCTTTCTTTATTCTAAATAATTATAGGCCATTTAAGTTAAAAGTTCAAAGTGAAAAATTAAAAGTTAGTTACTAGTTAAAATAAATTTATAATTTCTAATTGAAAATTTTAAATTGAGTAAAATCCGTTAACTCGTTAACCTTTTAACCCGTTAATATACTTAATACTTAATTACCTACGGGCTATGCTTCTTTTATAAAGTTCTATGTTTTCCAAAGCAACGCCCGTTCCCCTTACAACGCACAAGAGAGCATCTTCTGCTACATGACAAGGAACTCCTGTCATTTTGGTCATCAGCTTGTCAAAATTTGCCAAAAGCGAGGTTCCACCGGACATAATTATTCCTTTATCTATTATGTCGCTGGCAAGCTCAGGAGGAGTTTCCTCAAGTACCCCCTTAACTCCTTTAATGATATCGCCCAAAACCGGAGCAATAGCCTCGTTTATTGCAGATTCTCCAAGTTCAATCGTACGTGGCAAGCCGGTGATACTATCTCTGCCTCTAATCTCCATCTTTTTTTCTTCTTTGTCTTTCTCGATAACTGCATTGGCAATGTTAATTTTAATTTCTTCGGCAGTTCTCTCCCCAATCAAGAGGTTGAATTTTTTCTTGGTATAGTTTGCTATTGCTTCGTCGATTTTATTCCCCCCCACTCTAACGGAATTATGAACAACAACGCCTCCCAGAGAAATAACCGCACACTCGGTTGATCCTCCACCTATGTCCACAACCATATGGCCGGCCGCTTGGGCAATCGGCACTTTTGCGCCAATTGCTGCAGCTAAGGGTTCTTCTATTAAATAGGCAACTTTTGCGCCGGCTGCCATGGTGGCATCTAAAACAGCGCGTCTTTCTACTTGAGTAACTCCGGAGGGGATACAAATCATTACCTCCGGCTTAAAAAAACGGGAACGTCCGGCTGCCTTATCTATAAAGTACGAAAGCATTGCCTCCGTAATAGAGTAATCGGCAATTACTCCATCCCTAAGCGGCCTTAATGCAATAATATTGCCGGGAGTTCTCCCCAGCATTTCTTTTGCCTCCCTGCCAACAGCTACAACCTTATTTTCTTCTGCGGTTACCGCAACTACTGTCGGCTCGTTAAGCACGATTCCCTCTCCGGCCAAATAAACAACTGTATTCGCAGTCCCTAAATCTATACCAATTCTTTTACCCGTAAACATAATAGTAATTAAAAGTTCAAAGTGAAAAATTAAAAGTTAAATTTTAAACTTTGCATTTTGAACTTTGAACTATTTTACTATCTCAAACCATTACTTAAATGACTCATCTCACGATTAAGTCCTATTTCGATTATATATATGGCTTATGCGTCTTGCAAGTCCTATTGTTGCTTATGTATAATTAAACTAATGAAAAAGCAACTGCTGATTCCTCTGTTCACGCTATCAATATTAATGATTGCCACCGTTCTTGTAATTCTTTATGGCAAAGGTTACCGTTTTTCTTTTGAAAAAGGAAGACCGGACCTCTCGGGAACAGGGCTCTTGGTCGCAACCAGTATTCCCGACGGTGCGCAGGTTTTTATTAATGGTCATTTAACAACCGCCACAGATAACACAATTAATCTTGCTCCGGGAAGCTACGAAGTAAAAATTATCAAAGAAGGCTATTTTCCTTGGAACAAAAAAATTATTGTTAAAAACGAGGTTGTAGCAAAAGCAGATGCGTATCTGTTCCCAACAGCCCCCAAGCTGGAGAACATTACGAGTATTGGAGTAAATAATCCCGTACTTGATCCCACTCAAACTAAGATTGCTTACAATGTTGCTTCCCAATCCGCAGTAACTAAAAACGGTGTTTATGTGTTAGATATGAGTGCAAGACCAATCCTGACACTACAGAGCGCAGCCACTCAAATAGCAGATGACACCTTGGGCAGCTTTTCTACTTCTCTTCTTAGCTGGTCTCCCGATGCTTCACAGCTAATTGCAACTATTTCAGGTCAGGCAACATATCTGCTTAACTCAAGAGGTTTTAACCAAAATCCGCAAGACGTCACAGAAACAATTGCAGGCGTAAACACTACCTGGAATAAACAAGAAACACAAAAAGAAAAAGCAAGACTGAATGCTCTTTCTTCCAAACTGAGAACTCTAGTGGTAAACAACTTTAACGTTATCGGTTGGAGCCTGGACGAAACCAAAGTCCTTTATAGGGCAAAAGTATCGGCAAAGTTGCCAACCATAATTACTCCAAGAATGATAGGCGCAAATTCAACCGAAGAACAAAGATCTCTTAAGAAAGACTCTGTTTACACCTATGATCTTAAGGAAGACAGAAACTATTTAATTTTAGATTCACTGAACACAACCTCAAAGCCATTAAGCTGGTTCCCGGACTCAAAGCACCTTCTTTATGTAAATAATCAGAAAGTGGAAATAATGGAATATGATGGCCAAAACATTACCACGATTTATGCAGGCCCGTTTGTAAACGACTATGTTTTTTCCTGGCCGGACGCTACAAAGATCGTAATCTTAACCAACCTCGGTAATCCAAACATCTCCGCCAATCTATATACGATTGGGCTTAAGTAGGAACTCTCTCTTAAAACAGGTTTACATTTGAGCTATTCCGAGAATGTTTCCGTCCGGATCTTTAAACCAAGCTGCTTTTGTTTTTCCCATAGCCGCTATCCCTCTCTCATCTGTTTTTATTCCATTGGGCATATCATATTGCTCAAAGGCAACTCCTTTTGCAGCTAGCTCATCTACTATTTTTTCGATGTCGTCAACATTAAAAGAAGCCAATGTATGATCTGCCTTGGAAGGATCTCTTTTATAGAGATATAACATTGTCCCTTTTCCTGCTTCAAACATAACTGCTTCTTCCCCTGTTTCGACCTCAATTTTTTTTAGCCCAAGCTTGTTTTCGTAAAAATCTATAGTCCTATCTATATCTGCTACCGGAATTGTCGGAGCAACCGGTGATTCATTTAACATATTTCTCACCCCCTTGCTAGAAACTCTTAACGAACTTTGTGAGTTTCTAGAGTTTCTGCATCCGCCTTTGAACACACTGTGAGGCGTGTACGAATAGTACCTGAAGCCGAACAGTAAGTTCCGGTGGACATTCAATCTGAAATCATTATTACTTTTTATTAATTAGACTAAGGTAAAACTTGGTAAGAAAATTGGAAGAAACTGCACTATCTTCGAAGCCAGACAACTATAGAAGTGGCTTTAGCTTCGCAAGGCCAGGCCTTGCGAAGCTATTTAGACCTGGACTATGACTAGTTATTTTGGGGAGGGATGAAAATTTTAAATTGAGAAAAACCCGTTAACGCGTTAACTTTTTAACCCGTTAATATACCTGATACTTAATACCTATTTAGGCTTGGCAAGGATTAGTAGGCGCTTCCAGGTAGTTCCGGGCGGCCAGCAGGTCTGTAAGATCAAAGTTTCACCGTTACCATGCTTGGCATTTGTAATGTAAGAGGTATCATTACCCTCAACAACCCTCTGCTCCGAGACTACATAGTTATATCTTGTGTTTTCAAAAAACACAATGATTTCATCCCCGGGGGAAAGATTTTTAAGAAGATAAAAAACAGCATTATAGCGGCCAACATTCCAAAAATTATCCGTAGAGTGGGCAAAAAGATAAATGTTTCCACTCATTCCCGGAAAAACCGTACCCGCAGCATGAGCAACTCCCTGCTGCAATATTGGCAGAAAAGTATTTTGATTTCCGGAATCAACGTTAGGGAAAACTTTTGCGCTGGCTCCAATTTTAGGAATAACAATGCTAAAGTTAGTATCTTTAGGAATTATCAATCTCGTCCTCTTATCTGCTAAAATCGAGAGAAAGCTGTCGTCCGTGGTCGTTTGAGAAGACTGAGTTCTTCCTCTTTTTGGAAAACTAGGCTCATTTTTGTTAGCAGTTGGATCAATTAATTGATAACGCACCCCCTGATACTCTCTTAATTTAAACTGTGCCTCGTAATATGCAACCGGTCCAAAGGTAGCAAAAACACCAAAGACAGCAAACAGCAATAAGAAGTTGCCGATTGAGCGAAGAACTAAAAATTTAATAATTTCCGATTTGGTCACAGTTTAATTATTACTTTCAATTTTGAATTTTGCATTTTGAATTTTGAACTAAATTAGCGTCCCCGAGAGGAATCGAACCTCCATTGACCCCTTAGGACGGGGCTGTTCTATCCGTTGAACTACAGGGACAAACAATTCATATTTTAGCATAAAAGCATTATTGATGCCCAAAACTTGACAAACTCCAAAAAAAGTAGGACAGTAAATATATAGTGGAAACAGAAGATAATATGGGAAGAAAAAAGCCTCAAATGAACTTTAAGGTACGCTATACCCTCGCCGAAAAACTTAAGTGGTTGAGAAAAAAAGGTGTCGTGGCTATTCCGATTATTACAATTATCTTAATAATTTTCTTCGTACAGGTCTTCTTTACCAAGCAGAAAGCGCCGGTTGATACCCGAAGCAGAGCGGAAAACGTAATTACCTCTCCGCAACGCTTTGTTAATCTTTTCCAGCAAGGCAGCGACATAAACCTAACTGCAAAAAGAAATAATTTTTTTATCCTAAACGAATGGAACTCTTCCAGAATTGCCCAAATAAAAGCGGCAAACCCAGGAGCCAAAGTTCTTTTATACAAAAATAGTGCCTATATGCGGGTTAGTGATAATCAAAGCTCTGTTGGCGGATTTCAATATGTTTGGGACAACCATCAAGATTGGTTTGTAAAAGATACTAGCGGCAATAATGTTTACATCGACTATTACAATAATGGCGACAAATGGTACTACATGGATTGGGGAAATCCTGATTGGCAAAAATACTGGGCCGATAAAGCAATTGCTTCCATGAAGGCAAATTCTTGGGATGGTATCTTCGCTGATGACATTTATGTAAGTATCTCAAGTAAGCTAAAAGACCAACCTCTTACAACATATAAGACAAGTCAAGATGTTCAAAATGCAAACCGCTCTTTTCTTGCTTATCAAACAGGCAGAATTCATGCCGAGGGAAGCTATCTTGCAACATATAACGTTAGCAGTGAACTAATGTGGTATCCAAGCCTTTGGGCTGATTGGCTAACGATATCAGACGGCATGATGGAAGAACATTTTATGCACGCAGGTACGGATCCGAATACCGGCTTTACAAGCATCGAGGATTCCGGATCAACAGGCAACTGGTGGCTAAGAAGAGTTCAGATGGTTACAGACTCGGAAAAATCTAATAAAAATTCTATGTTTGTTTGCTTAACAGGAGATAATCCTCCGCTTCCGGGAACTGCTAATTACAACGTAATGGCTTACTGCTATGTTTCTTATATGTTAGGAGCTAACGGAAACACAACTTTTATAACTTATGGTTCGGAAGGATACAAAACCCCAATTTGGTTTTCGCTTTGGGAAAAAGATTTGGGAACGCCAATAGGAGCCTATCAATCAACAACAGATAATGTATTTTTCCGAAATTTCCAAAAAGGTAAAGTTGTAATAAATCCATCCAAGACATACACAAGGACATTTGTTTTGGGAGATGGCTATGTTGACGAATTAGGATCTTTATATCCATCAACAGTAACGCTGACGCCGCATAAAGCAATTGTCGCACTTGCTCCCATTAATACACCAATTCCAACTGCAATTCCAACTCCTGCAATAACTACTACCACATCGGCTCCAACCGGCATCCCAACCTTAACTCCCATATCAACAGCAGTGCCAACCCAAGCACCAACGGCCATGCCTACTCCAACACCTACTCCTAAACCCACTATTGTTCCAACCGCTATTCCAACCGCTATTCCTACTCCGGTACCAACTATTAATCCAACGGTTTCCTTAAAATATGAAGCAGAAAGCGCTGCTATGTACGGAAGTCTTTTTGCCAATAACCATCTCGGGTATACGGGAATAGGTTTTGCCGATTATGTAAACAGAACCGAAGATTATCTATTATGGACAATTAATGCACCTGTTTCCGGAAGCTATAAGCTAAACTTTAGATATGCAAATGCAACCAGCAACAGACCTCTGCAAATTAAAGTAAACAGTACCGTAGTAAGTTCTTCCCTTGGCTTTCCTACAACAAAAAGCTGGGACGTTTGGGGATATTCAAGTATTAACGTTCGCCTTAACGCAGGCGTAAATACTATTAAAGCAACTGCAACAAGCAAAAGCGGACCAAACGTAGACCACCTACTAATTACTAACTAAAAATATAGACCGCAACAAAGCACAAAATCTCCTCAAAAAATTCTCTCTTCTGATGTATAATTAGCAAAGATTTGCTTTTAAGTTTCTTGTCCTGAGCTTGTCGAAGGATAACTTTTGATCTTTGCATTTTGAAGTTTGAAGTTTGAAGTTTGATTTATTTTCCGGGGTGTAGTGAATCGGTATCACGCAGCGTTCGGGACGCTGAGACAGAGGGTTCAATTCCCTCCACCCCGACAAGAGGAGATCTGATTGGTATCAAACATACGAATAGATTGATATATCGGGCTAATTTGAGTGTTGTAGTAGCCCGGATAGCTCCAACGCATCCCGGAGGGGAAAATTGAACACAAGAGTACTCGGAGCTGACTTAAGCTCGACATTTGATAAGTTCTTCCTAAGTTGAAAAATTTATCCTTCATAAATGTAATAATTGCCTCAAGATTGTATTTTGCAAGCAACGCGTCATCTTTGGTAATTTGGACGTTCACAATTTGTCCCTCAATAAATTTGTTCTGCTCTTTAAATATGTCATCGGAGTAAACACCGTTTAGGTTTTTCTGAATTAAAGACTGACGAAGTTCATATAATCTTTTTAGTTCATTATCTGCTTCGTCTCTTCTTTTTTGTAGTTGTGTGACTCGCTCGTAATATGTTCTTCTTAGAAGTGCTATGAAAGCATCTAAGCCCTCTTTTGTTGGCGTTATGCTTGATAGGAAATGTATTGTTGCCTCATGTACTTTATCAGCTGAAATAGATGGAAGACGGCAACCTTTTTGACAACGATAATATGCATATCTAGCACGTTTTCCTTTACTCCACCCACCTGTCACAGGATTTCCGCACTGGTCACACACTAAAAGTCTTCTTAGAGGAAACTCTTTATTATCTTTATTTCTCCTTGCAACCGGCGTATTGATATTATTACTCCTTCCATCAATTGCTGCTTGGGCTCTATAAAAAAGAGCTTCAGAGACCATCGGCAAATGTTGTCCGCGAACCTGGTCAGGGTATCTACTTGAGACTAAAATACCAATGTAATACTTATTTCTAAACATGCGGCTTAAAGCTTGTGCTCGAATAATTTGCTCACCAATATTGTACCTTTGTCTTATGCCCCACTCATTCATAAGCGTAGCCATTTCTTGAAGAGTTTTTGTGCCGGTTGCCATAAGTTCCCAAGCACTTTTTATCTTATCCCAAGTTTTTGGATCCTTTACCGCATATCCGTTTTCGTATATATAACCGAGAGGAAGCGTACCGCTTGAAAGTCCCGCTAAAAATCTTGCTTTTAAGCCATTCTTAGCTCTTTCACCCCTAACGTCATTGTCCATTTGAGCAAAACTTGCAAGCATTGACTCAATAAACCTCTCTGTAGGACTGTTTCCTGTAGGTTCCGAAGCAGAAATAATAGTAATCTGGTATTCTGCAAGTCTTTTTCGTATAGCTAAATAGTCTTGCAGTTGACGAGAAACCCTATCTATCCGGTAAACAATAACGGCATCAAGGTTTCTTTTATTTTTGCGACAAAACTCCAGAAGCTCGATTAAAACTGGTCTTCCTAAAATAGTCTTTGCAGATTTCCCTTCTTCCCTAAAAGTTTGGACAATCTCCATTCCACGTCTTTCTGCTTCCTGAACACATATTTTCTGTTGAGTTTCCAAGGAGAAATTATCAACTTGCTCGTCCGTTGATACACGAATATATATAATTGCCCGTTTTGTATCATTGTTGATAATGCTCTTTTCTATTCCCATGATTATTTTTCGTTTAAAACCTCTTTTAAAGTCATTCCCTCAAAAACATCTCTTTCATATTCATCAAGCCAGGCATTTATAAGAAATTGAAATTCTGTTGCCAAACATTCAACTTTTTCATCAGAAAGCGTATTTGCTTTTTCTCCCAGCATTCTTCTCATTTGGAGAACTATCTTTTCCTCAGGATTCTGGGAAAAAATACGGTTGAAAGAACTGTCTAGTACATTGAAAGGATTTGTTGGTAGTGTTTGAGAAGCGAATTCATTAGAAGAATTATTAACGTTAGCTTTATATTGCTGAGTCTTAAATAAAGGTAATTCTAGAGCTTGCATATTATCATAAACTATCTCAATTGAGATAATTATATATCCCGAACGAGATAGTTGTCAAGGGGCAAATGAAGCTATTCCTACTCTTGCAAACCCTTTAGGCCTAGAGATATACTTGGAGTATGAAAATAATGTTTATGGATGAATCAGGCGATCATAGCTTAGACAAAATTGACTCATCTTATCCCATGTTCGTATTGGCAGGCTGTGTATTTGATTTTGATTATTATTCCAAAGTTGTTGAACCAGAAGTTAATAAGCTTAAGCTTAAACATTTTGGAAAAACAAATGTGATTTTAAGGTCTTACGATATACGTAAACAAAAGAAAGAATTTGCGTGTTTAGTTGATATGACTAAAAGAACAGCCTTTTACGAAGATTTAGATAATTATATTAAAAACACAGATTTTAAAATAATCGCAGCTGCAATAAGAAAAGATAAGCTAAAAAGCCAATATAGAACTCCTGATAATCCTTATCATCTATGTTTAAGGTTTATTCTTGAAAGAACTGTTATGTCTCTAGGAAGAACTGGCGAACAAATGATATTTAGAATTGAATCAAGACAAACTCATAATGATGAAAAGCTGGCTGAAATTTATGAAAGCTTTCGGGATAAAGATCAAGGAATGTTTAAAAAAGATGAAATACAAGCAAAACTCGTCGATTTATCTTTTAATCAAAAATCACAAAATATTATTGGTATGCAAATTGCTGATTTAGTTGCCTATCCAATAGGAAAATGGGTCTTGGATAATTCTAAAGAAAATAAGGTTTTCGAAATCATAGAAAAGAAGTTTCACAAAAGCTATAAAAACTCGAGTTATCTAAATTATGGGCTTAAGATTTTCCCATAAAAAATGGGGCCCAGGAAAGCCCTAGTCCCCAAATCTAACTTATTTATATCAAGCGCTTGGTTGTTTGTCAAGGGTAAAATTAGCCTCAATTTCAATCTATTTTCATCAAATTTAAGCATTATAGGACATTTTTTCCTTGACAGAATTTAGCTTCAGTGATATAGTCCGAGCCAGTAGGAATCCTGCCCATACATTATGGGCATTAGTCTTTTACCAACTATTACTACCACAGCGTCTGCTGATTATCAGCAGGAATTAGCGTTAATTCATCAGCTACAAACGCATACGTTTTCTGTAGGACATACCTATCTTCTCATTCTCTTTGCGTTGCCACTGCCAATTCACTGGAAGCTTAATATTTATCATTTCTTCACAACTTTACCTCTTCCACAACTTTCTCCAATGGCAATAACTATTCTCATTCTGGTCGGACCGATCCTTTTCCTTATAGTCATGTATTTCTTTGTTAAACTCATAATTGCCGTCATAAGAGTATTAATACCATTTGTTTTAACTAGATTTAAAAAGATAAAGGAGGAGAAGACATTCCTGGAACTAACATTTCCTTCAGATACAAGTAAATCAGCATACGCCACTGAACAGCTATATAAAACAATTCATACGGTAGCCGGAAGAAATAAGGGTTTCTTTTTTGCCAGAAAAACATTTTCTTTGGAAATTGTCTCAAGCCGAAATGACGGAATTAGATACGTCATCGGTGTTCCATCAATTGACGCAGATGTTATGCGTCGAACATTGTTATCATATCTGCCCGGTCTTTCTATCCGAGAAATTCCGGATTATCTACAAAGCTTGTTAATTGTTGATGAAAATGAAAATACTAAACAAACAGTAGAGAGATCACTTGGTTTTGTGCAATTTACTCTTTCTGATGATTTTGTCTTACCTTTGAAAAACCAGAAGGTGCTCGGAAAACATGATTCCATAGCATTTCTAACCGGTAATATGACTAAGCTTGAAAAAGGAGAGCTTGTCGCCTTCCAAATTATCACAAGCCCTACTGTAAGTAGCAAGGTGAGAGAGCACATGTTACGTGTAAAAAATACTATCTATCAAGGAAAGCCATTAACGCCGGCATTGTTTAAGAAAAGCACTCTACCTCTTCCTCCTGTGCTCATGCTTATCCTCGGTCCTGTTGTTTGGTTCGTAGTCTCTCTTATCAAGCTCATAATTGCCATGCCTCACCTTGTCCTTGATCCTAACGGTCCGCACGCAAAATCTTTTTTTGATTCAAATTCAAAAACTGCGCTGCAAACTATTCTTAATCCTTACGAGCAGGAGCTTTCAACGGCTGTCAAAGGAAAACTCTCAGAACAGCTATTTGAAACATCAATCAGGCTATTCATCATGACAAATACTGAGGAAGAATCTGATGCCAGACAAACCGGCCTTATCTCCTCATTTAGTCAATTTACAAGCCAGTATCAATCATTAATACAACAAAAAATGACTCCACTCCCATTTTTAGCTGCTCATGTATTCCAGAAACGCTTCAAAGATTTTCAGGAGCGTAATCTATCCGATAACAACTTAATCCTTTCTTCATCTGAAATTTCCGACCTATACCATTTCCCCAACATGGATATTACAAAGATAGAAGGTCTGGTTAAAAGCAAAAGTTCCGAGCTTCCCGCACCCAGGTCTATGAAAAGAGATGATGACGATCTTGATGTCATTGTCGGTAAAAATACATATGGAGGAGAGGAAACAGCAGTTGGGCTAAGGACGAAAGATCGATATCAGCATACATACATTGTCGGTAAAACGGGTATGGGCAAATCCACTATCATAGAGGGGATAGCGTTACAGGATATTAAAGGCGGAAAAGGAGTTTGTGTTATTGATCCCCATGGGGATATGGTTGAGCATTTATTAACTCTCATTCCCAAGGGTAGACAAAAGGATGTTGTCTACGTTAATCCGTTTGATAAGCAATTTCCTACAGGGCTTAATATTTTAAACCCAGGGACAAATTACGAAGATATTGAAGAAGAACACCGCAGAATTGCAGGTACTGTGATGTCAATATTTATGAAAATAACGCCGGAGAGACACTGGGGTCAGCGTATGGAGCATATTTTAAGAAATGCGATTCTGACAACTCTCCTAATACAACCGGACGGTATAAATACACCGTATATATCTCTTTATACAATCCAAAAGCTTTTAACAGATGATCAATATCGAAAATCTGTTACTGGAACTCTTTCCGATCCCATCCTTAAGCAATTTTGGGAAAAAGAATTTAATCTGTTTAGAAAGGGTCAGCAAGGAGATATTGTTGCGCCTTTAACAAATAAAATCGGAGAATTTATTACCGATCCACTTTCTCGATATATATTACTACAGAAAAAAAGCACGATTAATATTTCAGAGATCATGAATAATGGCAGAATTCTGCTTGTTAATCTTTCCAAAGGAAATTTAGGAGAAGAAAGAAGTGCCTTCTTCGGTACAATAATTACTTCTCTTATTCAACTTGCTACCTACCAAAGAGCACAGATTCCGGAAAAGAAAAGGCGTGATTTCTTCGTTTATATTGATGAATTTCAGAACTTTGCAACCCCTCATTTTACCGAACTTTTTTCAGAAGCCAGAAAATATCATGTATATTTTACTCCTTCTCACCAAAACATTGCCCAGATTGATGATCCAAAAGTGTCAAAAGTAATTAAAGGCAATAGCGGAAACTTCATTGCTCTTGAAGGAAGCTCTGATGATGAAGAGGCTATGCTACCCATTTTCTCCCCGGAAGTAGAAAAAGGACAAATCGTCAACCTTGCTCCTTTTCATTTTTTTATGAAAGTAACAAATGATGAAAGTGAAGATGCCTTTACCGGTGTCACAATACCGGTTAAAAGTAGCGGAAATAGCGAAACCAAGGAAGTTATTATTAAACACTCAAGATTGCATTACGCAACCAAACGAGAAGATGTTGAAAAGCAATTAAAACAACTACTCCAGGTAGCTCCAAAGGTTCAAAAACGAGTGCTTAAAAATACAAGGTTTAAAAAGAAACGATTAGCATAATTGTCCTCGATGTTGAGGACAATATTTTAGGCAATTTGAGCATAAATTAAAGATAAATTGTGACACCTACCTTTACCAATAACGGAGTATATTATACGGTTGGGTATGGCATAAATACTAAACTTACAAAAAAATAACTTAATGACACAACCAAACATAACAAACAAACAACAAAAAATATTAACACTTATCCCCCGATTTAGATTCTTAGACAGAACCCATATCCAATCATTCTTAAAACATAAAGACAAGAAACGAATCAACAGCTGGTTAAAAAACTTAACAGAAAAAGAATACATACAAAGAATATATGACAATCATATTGTGGGAAAGAATAGAAGAGCTGCTATCTTTTCTTTAAATAACAACGGGGTGAGATTCGTAAAAGCCTTAGGAATATATAACAGATCTTTTATTCACAAACTGTATTGGGACAAAAACAGATCTGATACGTTTATTGAGCACTCTTTATTTATTGCCACAATCTGTTGTCAACTCGAAAAGAAAGAAAGCGATATACTTCACTATGAATATGCAACTGAAAGTGATTTCTGTAGCGCAAATAATTCCTTTCATTTTCTTAATGAATCTAAGTTACCAATAGATTTATACTTTAAAAAAGAAAAGGGAAGAAAAAAAAAGCATTTTCTGCTGACATTATTTGACCAAACCCTTCCACGTTATAGATTACGAAAGAGGATAAATAATTATCAGGAATTTTACTACAGTAATGATTGGGAGAACAATACAAAAACTCCATTTCCTACACTATTGTTCGTATTTCAAACAAAAGAACAGATGATTTATGCAAAGCGGTATACAAAAACACTGTTTGACGACGATAAACCCGATGATTTATCAATCAATTTTGCAGTAGCTAACGAAGTTAAAGAATCCGGAATAACCGGGGGAATTTGGGAAGAGATAGAATAAAAATCCTACCGCTTTGGTTAAAAAACGGTAGGATTAAATATTTAATATTGTGGTTCGTGTAGCTTTTTAATCTCTGAAAGCCTGCACGGTTTAAAATACATGTCCCGTTCAATACTCAAGCCCATCGGGCCTTTAAGGTTTTGCAGCTCGGAGAGAGTAAAATATCCGAGTTCGGGAAAGTCCCCTGCAACATATCCAAAAAATAAATCTTTTCCGTCAAATTCTATGCCGTACCAAGTCCATTTTGTCCAAACAGCAAAGAATTTACAGATAATCATTGGATCTTCTTCGTCTTCTTGTGTATACAAAAACGGTAGTTTTGTTGTTATTTCTTTTGTTAGTAATTGCATTATTGTCACCCCCTCTCTTTGCTTTCCTAGAAAATAGTTTTCTGGAAGCATGTGCATGCTTCCAATACTTGTTGCAATTAAGCGGGGTGAATTTTGCAAGGGCGCTTAGAAAGCGTTTATTGAAGCGAAGCGGAAACCCTTGTCAAAAGAGGGATGCAATTCCTAAACCCATATATTTTTGCTAGAATACTAATATGGAAGCTGATCAAAAGCCTGGTGCCGAAGGAGCAGCCTTTGTTTCCCAGGAACAAAGAATACTTTCCGACATAGCAGGTAGTTCCGGTTTTAGTTTTAGGGAAGGAGACTGCTGGTCAATAAATCCAGATACCGGAGATACAACTTACGATACCAAGTTTTTTACGGAAAAGGGTTACACTCCCTCTCAAGCTCTTTTTGGCGCACTACATGAAATAAAATGCCATCTTGTCGAAACAGCAGAGCTAATCGATACTCCGGAAGGCACGCGCGCATATGAAAGATTAAAACAAAGAATCAAAAGCAAGGAAAGAGTTAAAATTTGGGAAAACTGCAGAACCGATGTTAAAGGTAATTTAGCAATTTTAGGTTTTGCACCATCCCTTTCTAACGATGTAGAAACTGTTTATCGGGAAAAACTCTGGCCTGAAACTGACTTTACGGATAAACCAAAGCATCTTCAGTTAATGTATGCCATACTTCGTTCCTCTATGGTGCCAAACGAGGATGTCATAGTTGATCCTGTTGTTCAGGAAACAATTGATAAGCTAAAAAACATCAAAGGTAAAGACGGTAAAGTTAGGGATGTAATTGCTATGACTACCGATCCAACGCTGGATCCGCTCCTGGCTCTAAAGCTTTCCGAAAGATATATAGAACCCGAAATTGAAAAGCTCTTTAAAGAGGATGTTGAAGATAAACAAAAAGAAAAGGGAGAAAAGGACACCGGTGATCCACAGGATCAGTTTTCGGATGATTACAAAGACTACGACGAAGGAAACCCTCAACCTTTTAACAGAGAAGAGATGGACAAAAAAATTAAAGCTGTTAAGAAAGCTCAAAGCGAAGCGTCCCGACAAGCAGCAGGATACGAAGAAGAGCATGGAGTAAGTAAAGAAGACGTTTCCGAATATTACGATGAATACCGAAAAGTTGAGAAATATATAGAACCACTAAGGGAAATTTTTAGAAAAATTATCGAACAAAGACAAATTAAAGTGCGTCACCTTGCAGCTTTAAAAGAAGAAGGAGTAATGATTGATCCGGGCTTGGTAGCTCAGACCTATATGGACGTTAAAGCAGGGATTACAAATCCCAAAACCATGAAAGATTTTGAAGGAATTTTGGTTGATGAGAAAATCCCGACCAGTTTTGAAGTAACTGTCGTAACCGACCGAACAGGAAGTATGCAGTACGGTACGAAAATTCCCGAGCAAAGAAGAACGGCATTATTGCTCCTTGAGGCACTCAAAGAATTTTCAGATGTAGTAGAAGAACAGGGACCGCTTGCTCCGGAACTAACCATTAAAAGTGAAATTTTAAGCTTTGGAGATAGCCCTAATCATACGGAGGTTTTAAAACCCCTATCCCACACACTTTCCGAACGCGACAGAATCGGAGTTTTTAAGTCACTGGGAGTTTGTGATTCCGGAACAAACAACGAAGAAGTTATGTTTGCCAATTTACTTACCTCTATTCAGAAAGAGGGACAAAAAGATTCAACCTATCTTGAAAAAATACGTACCGGAAAATTGAGAAAGTTTGTAATTGTTCTAACTGATGGGCAGGTTGGAAACTTCGGCTCCACCAGAGCACAGCTTCAAAAGCTGCGCGATTTAGGAATTGTTGTTGCCGGAGTCGGTATTACCAATGACGGGGAAGATGCGGTTAAAACTTATGCACCGGACGGGCAAGTTGCCAGAGAGGCTTCCGATTTACCAAAAACTTTACAGGAATTACTTGCCAAATATCTAGATACGCTATCAATAAAAGAAAAACAAGCCGACATGCAAACTTAGGAAATATAATTTATAATCAAGTTTAGGTATATAATATGGCGGAAGATATGACACAGATTGAGACAGGAACACCTAAAGCGCAACAGGTGGCTGAGCGCTGGATGAGAGTAAAAGGCATCGAAAAACCTCAAGGCAGTGAGCCCAAAACAGAGGACAATAACCCTAATAGTCTTGTCGGGCAAGCTTACGATTTATTCGTCGAAAAACAGGAACTTCAAGCTCAGGTAGTAAGATGCGAGCGGCAAATGATGGATCCAGGAGTCAAGGAATCCGAACCTCTTTCACTAGAAGAAAAAAAGGAATTAATTAGACAAGGCAGAATAGGAACCATGCTTCAATCGGGTGGGACGGAACAATCAGATATTCAGATTGTAAAAATGAGCCAGGGAAGGGTAACTGAAATTGACACTAGACTTGATGATATTTTTTCATCACCGACGGCTTTCGAACAATTTCGCTTAAATCTTTCCCGCCAGGTAGAAGTAAGACATGGGGCTCGCGAGGCAACAGTCTTAGACCGATTTGGACAACAAGCAGAACTTGTGGCATTAAGACTTGCCAGACAAGCCCAAGTTACGAGTCGGGCGCTAACATCCGTTGAAAGACAAGTTATTGAAGACAATAGAGTTTTGCAAGACGAGGCAGGCAAAAGAAAAACAGAGCTTGTACGTGATCCTGAGGTATTTGACCGTCTTCGCATAATGGAACTGAAAAAATACGCCAAGCAGCTAGATGCTGACCATTACGCAGAGACACCTTCAAGAGTCGCTTGTCTTTCTAGAATTGAAAGGTATTGGGCTGAAGGCAAGAAGGTTTTGCTTTCAGGTGAAACAGGAACTGGAAAAACCGAAATGGTTAAGCATGCAAGCAATAAGCTTTTCGGCGTTAATCCCGAATCGGTTACAGGACACCAGGATATGAGTATTTACGAACTCCTGGGTAAAACAGGTTTTCAAGTCCAAGTAGGAGACGTTTTTAGACCAGCACCTTTAATTAGAGCAATGACTGGTAGAAAAGGTCTTGGACAGCCGTTTCTCTTTGACGAGATAGACAGAGCACCAAACCAGGCAGTAATGGGAATTAAAACAATATTAAACGCAAGACCGGGCGAAAAAGGGATTAAAGTACAAACAGACACCGCCGGAACTTTTGACGTAGGAGCAGACTATGCTGTTTCGGCAACAGCCAACATTAAAAGCGAAAAATACCAAACAGCAACAGAGCTTGATCCTGCTATTGTCCGTGTTTTTGACGCACCTTTGGAAATTGATTATATTCCGGCACCAGAGGTATATGACCTTCTCCTTGCAAGCTTAATTGACAAACGGGGTGGAATTCCCCTTTCGGAGCAAGAAGCAAACGTAATGCTTAAAAACCTTTGTGATGCGGCGTCCTGGATACAGGATGCTTATCAAGGTAAAAAAATAGTAACGGATCCAAAAAGCGGAACAACACTTGAGGCAAGAGGTCAAGGAACAACCGGCCGGACAGCTTCCTTAAAAAAGGCACTTCTTGATCCCGGAAGAACCATGGATATGCTAAAGGGCTGGCAGGGCGCACAAGCAAGAGGAATTAATTTTGAAGACTATATAAACGAACGGATAACCGAATTCATTAATAACCGGGCATATCCTGAAGATGATAGATATTATCTTGCCGAAATTTTTGCTTTAAAAGGATTTCTAAAAGGAGTAAAGGTCGATCAACTTTCGGTTCCCGGACTAACACAGGATGTCCTAAGTCGTTGGAGCGGAACAGCTAGAAAACATGAGAAAAAACACTATGCAAAGTCAAATTATTTATCCTCCGACAGAGTTGCAAAACTTGATCCTTACAAAAGATTTAAGCGGCCGATTGCACAAGAGGCAGAAGAGTTACTGTCAGAAGACGAAGAAACTGAAACAGTAACCCAAAGCGAAGATGGTGAGATTACGGGATTGACGGAAGCAAGAGAGATTATGGATGACGATTTTTTTGGCCCCGACGAATTGAGAACCGCCTTTGGTTACGAATTCGACAGAAGTCTTATTCCCGAAATTCCCTTTTCCACCCAAGAACTTTCAGAAGCAAAAACAAGAGGCCAGTTCCTTATGCTTTATGTTTCAACAACTGCTGATGGAAAAGCCATAACAATGGAGCGGTTATATAAAGATCTTACCCCGAAAATAGAGGCATCCGGTAAGGGCAAAGTTTTATACAATACGGACTGGTATAAAAACGAGAAATTTTTTACAACAGATGTACCATTTTCAAAATGGAGACTTGTTACAAAAGAGGTGCTTCCTGAGTCACTCAAACATAATTATCTTGAGCAGACACAAGATATAGTCGATTATGTTAATACTTTTTCCGGCATGGGTTCGTTACCGCTAGAATATCAAGAAGCAATGAACGAGTTTTATGGACAAAAATCAGAAATAGAAGAAATTCTTTCCTCAAAGTGGCAAGAGGCTGCAAAAAAACTCGCAGCACTTAAAATAAACCAAATGTTTAGACAAACTCCTGTTGAAGCACTTTACGCCGATATGGTTTATTTAAGAATTAAAAATGAACGCCTACTTGAAGCTAAGTATGCTTGGACTAATGGGCAGACGTCGAATGGCAGCCTTGTCCGCGTTGGGGGCGCTGATACTAGGGGCGTGCTCGTGAGCCGCTGGAGGCCTGACAGCTCCGATGGCCGTCTAGGTGTCGTGCTTTCCCGGTAGTTTCTAATTAGTTCTTGTATTCTTGATTCCTTAGTACTTGTTCCGCGAAGCGGCCGCTACGAATTTTTATTCAGTCAGCCAAAACATAATTAAATTCTGTAATTTTTGTTTAAATTCATAAGTATTGGCATGAATTAAAAATCCGTAATACGATTGAATTGTTTGATTTAGAGATTCCTCACTAATTTCTCCTGCCTTAAATTGTTTAACTTTCTCATGAATTTTCCGAACCAATCTTCTTTTGGTCTTAGTTCTTGGTAGGATGTATTTTGGGAAAATAATATAGCCTAAAAAATCCACTCCGCTTGAAAACTTGCGTAAAATTATTTTCTTAGGATGCAACTCTAAATCCAACGTATCTTTTAAGATTTTTTGCAAAGGACCTATTAAACCCAACAGATAACCTCTATCGTAAGAAATAAAAGCAAAATCATCAGCGTAACGAAGGTAAAATCTTACTTTGAGTTTATGTTTAACAAATTGATCAAGTTCGTTTAGATAAATATTTGAGAATAGTTGTGAAGTAAGATTACCTATCGGAATTCCTTTTTTATTAGTTAAATCAACTGTTTTATCAGAATGAAAACCGTTGATGATTTTTTCAAGTAGCTCTATGAAGTCTTGATCTTTAATTCTTCTGGAAAGAATTTCCAGTAATGCTTGATGATTTACAGAAGCAAAAAACTTACTAATATCGCACTTCAGAATCCAACATATTCTTCGATTATTTTTACTTTCCTTAGTGCCCATTTTCTGCAAAGCTAGTACTGCTTTATGCGTTCCCTTATTTTTCCGGCAAGCGTAGGAATGATAAATAAAAGTTGAATCATAACTATCCTCCAAAACATCACTGACGATATGATGAACGATTCTATCAATGACATTGGCTTTATGAATAATTCTTGTTTTTGGATCACGAACTATAAACTGACTATATTTACCCGGCAGATAAGTTTTTGAGATAAATTCCCTGTGAAGGCTTTCAAGATTTGCGTCTCTGTTCTTACTAAAATTAATAACATCCTGTTTACGCTTCTTTCCTTTTAAGAATTCCTTAAACCCACGAAAAATATTTTCCTTTGTGGTAAGCTTATAATAAGTATTATGGCTGACTTTCATCCTTCTTGGCAGGACACACCAATATTTGTAAAAACGTACGAGCTATATAAAAACTTTTATGTTAATCTTTCCTCGTTTCCAAGAAAAGACCGTTATACGCTGGGGCAGAAATGCGAGACAGTATTATTAGATCTCCTGGAGTCAATTATCATAGCAAGCAACCTTTCAAAGCAAGATAAACTTCCAATTTTAAGAAAAGCCAGTCTTAAAATTGATTTATTACGAACATTTTTCAGATTAGGTAAAGATTTAAAGATTATTGAAAATAAAAAATACATTGACTTTGAAAATTCTGTTAGTGAGATAGGAAAAATGATCGGGGGTTGGATCAAAACTACAAACAGTTAGCTATGGTATTCTTACAATTGACTCTTTTTGAAATCCAGAATTTTGATTAACACGTTTGATCAAAAGCGTGAGAAGAAAAGAGACATGAAACTACTTGCTCTTTTCTGGTGTAGTTTTACTACCAAATAATATACAAAGAAGGTACTTTTGTCTCTTCTTGGTGAAAAGAGGGAAAAGAGCAACGAAAGCAGACGTCGAATGGCAACCTTGTCAACGTTGGTAACGCTGATACTAAGGGCGTGAACGTGAACAACTGGAAACCTGACAACTCCAATGACAATATAGGTGTCGTGCTTTCCCGAAAGTTTCAAAAATTTATTAAAGGCTCTCTTGATAAAAGAGGGCCTTTTTAAACGGGCTATTTCTCTCCTTGATATATTCTACTTTCTTTCATTTCTCAAATGCTATTTTACTATTCATGGTATAATACAATCGATATGGATAGTTCAATTGACAAGAAAACGCTTGGAAATAAATTTAGAGCTGCTAGAGAGGAGCTAAATTTGACTCAAGCTCAAGTGGCAGAAAAAGCAGGAATTCATGTTAATTATTACGCTCGTATTGAACGGGGAGGACCTACAGCTAGATGGAATGTGATCAACAATATTGCAAAGGCCTTAGATCTTAAGCTTAAATTACCTCTATAAAACTTTCTTTTAGTTTATTTTTCTTCTATAATACTCATCAGAGTATCCTGTTTTGTTAATAAAATCTTTTGAATTGTCTTGATTATCCGAATAGACATTCATAATCTTATCTATCCAAGGCAGAAAGTGTTCAAAAGAAAGTCCCTCAGGCCGACAAGTAGACGATGGCAGGCGGGACCCCTCCGGCCAAAAGAAAATCCACAAAATTGAGCCTATATTAGCTTTGCGTGAATACAATCAACCAACACAAAGATTTGACAATTACAGCTCTTGTAATATAATACCCCCTATTATGTCCGCTGAAAGAAGTTCGGGAGATATTTTACCTCAAGATCAAGGATCAAAAGCTGCTTTAGCTCGTGGCCTGCAAGCTCTTGCAAGGGCTAGTTATTTTTTTGATGACAAATATGATAAGAGACGAAAACATTTTTCGGAAACAGTCGAAAAAATTATGAGGGGCAGCAACGAAGCAGAATTAATTAATGGCATGGTTAATTCAGGAGAAACAATGAGGCATTTTGTTGGGGAAGAATTAGATAGATCTTTAGTGGAGATAGATAAAGGAATAGAAATAGAAATTAATTTTCCTGTTATGGCTCTAATGGCAGATTTAACTCCATTTAACCCAGAGCCTGGCATACTTCTTGGCTTAACCGGTATAAGGAGGAATGAGAGTGATTACAATTTATTGATATTCGAAGGTGTTGCAGCTTTAAAAACTAAGGCAGAAAAAGAATATTTAGTGCCGGTTTATATTTTTCCAAACGGAAAAACTTATCTCGATTCCCACAGCTTACAGTTTAATCTTCTTGAAGAGTTTTACCCAGACCCAGAAAACTAATTGTTCTTCTTTCTAAACCAAGGTTAAACTAACTAGAGGCTAGTGGCTGATGTTTAAAAGTTTATAAGATTCATAAAGTTATAAAGTTTGTAAAGCTAATGACTAACAACTAATAACTAGTAACTAAAGACTAGTGGCTGATGCTCTTCTTGACTATTAAATTTAAAAGGCGCAAATTAATATTAAGTAGCTCTTTACTTTTAAGAAATTAGGAGTATAATCTGCAATCAAATGAAAGCCGAGATTCTTAACAAGATTACAGAAAGTTCTCTTGGTAGAATAAGAGAAGGTTTGACTTCCAAAAAACCTGCTATTGTTAACGTTTTTTTAGAAAAAGCCGGAAAGAAAGTTGACCTTGATAAAATCAAAGCTTATTTATTTCCGCAGTTAAAACCCGGACAAACGGATGTTTATGAAATTTGGACAAACGGAGAAATCTCCAGCCGGGCAAAAAAACTTCCCACAACCGAACTTTTCCAACCTGCAAAATAGCCCATTTACTTTCTCAGCAACATAATCCCCTCTTCTTCAACTATACCTGCTTAAAACTCCATATTTGCTTTTTTATTTTATTTCTGTATAATCGCCACCATGAGTAGAATTATCGAGGCAGCCAGAAGAATTTTACCCGCAGAACGGGTAGAATCCTGGGACGAATTCAAAAGCCTTGCAGTAGAAAGAGGCTTAACAGGAATAAGAATTAAAGAATCTGTCGTTCCCCCTTTTATGTTGGATGAAAAACCTTACATTACCTGCTATAGAAGGTTGGCAGGAAAAACCGAGAGCGGAAGAAATATCAAGGTTAGAGGAAATAGCCATCTTCCGTTTGATATTTCAAAAAACATGGAAGGGCAAGAAAGAGATGCCGAAAAAAGATTGCATGCCACAGTTGGCCAAGAACTTGCGGAATTAAGAAAAGAAGGCTTAAGACCTGTTCCAAGAATTGTCGGAAGACCGGGAACCGGCTTAACAACTCTTATGGACATCGAGCATTGCGCAACCGATCCAAAAATTGAACGCTTAGCTCTAAATAACGGCGATATTTTCAAAGCCCCACAAAAATAGCAACATAATCCCCTCTTCCTTAACCACTTCCTAATTAAACTTAATAGCTAAAATTATTGAACTGATTCTATATCCTGAGATTTTTCTATTGTTAAGGTAGATTTTTCCTCATCGTACTTCCCTGTTGCGATTACCCTTAAATTGAGATAATTGCTTAACGGTATTGTTGATGGCGCTGTAATAAAAGTAATCTTGTCGTTTTTTTCCAAAAGAACATAGCGGGAAGGCGGCTTTTGACTCGGTTCCGGCTTGGAAGAAGAAGTCGAATCATTGGAATTTTCGATTGAAAGAAGATTTTGAACCTGATAAGTTGCCTTAATAACTCCAAACCTGGATATTATTATTGCTTTGGGAGCAACAGTTGCTTCTACTGTTATTGACGGAGTAACGGACGGAGTTTCGCTTGAAGTTTGTTTTCCCAATGTAAAAAAGAATTGAAAAGCAGCTCCTAAGACTATTAAAAATATTGGCAAAGCAATAAGCGGAATGCTTATTTTAAAATCAAAAGTAGTTGTTTGTTTTTTACGGATATCTTTTAGCCAATAAAGAAACCTTTTAAACGGATTATTGATAGAAAAAGAAACCAGGGGTTTTTCCAAAAAAGCATCGGGTCCTTCTTTTATTTTGTCCGCCGGGGTTTGTGAGGAAATTTTCGTAGCTATAGTCTCGACAGGATCGACTCCTTTCTTAATAAAACGGCCGTTAGCATCCCGCTCTTGCGTTTGCGAAGATTCATTGCTAGTTGCCATATACATAAAGTATCTTACCGTTAAAACAAATAGTCAAGATAGAAGAAGCCATTGGTCGTTAGTCGTTAATTACTAGTCATTTTACGCACGCAAGGGGACGCCTTGCGTGCGTAATTACTTTCCCTTACAATTCCCTATTTACTTTTAAAACTCTCTGATCTATAATCTCCCTCATTCCCTTTATTAAAAGGAAATTGAAGAACATTCAAAAGGAGGCGATAAAAATGACAGGAAAAGAACAAGAAGGAAATAAACCGACAATAGAAACAAAACCCGCAACGGTTAGAATTTCTCCGTATCCGGAATCTTCTGCACTCGAACCAAGAAAAAATTGGGGAGAGATGGCGGATTGGATGGGCGCACAAATAGACCATGGCGCAGATAATTTACCCGCGATCATAATCCGAGATAGAGTCGAAATACATTACCCTCACTTTAGCAGATTCTCAAGAGGAGATGTCTTATTTGAAGCGTATTATGATAGCGAAGGCGATTTACGCGATTCGGAAATAGAGCTACATGATACTGCAAGAGTCTTCAGACCAGGTGAAAATGGCGGCGCTAACAGTATCGATTTTGTTAAACCGGAGAATAGCGGAAGAAGACCAGGTTATCTTTGGATCACGGTTGCTGCAGGGGCAGAGCCGATTGGACACCTTGAACAAGACAAGTCAAAACTTCCGGAAGGTATAAAAGAAGCTGCTGAGCTAGCTAAAGAAACGAAAGAAAGAAGAGACGGACAAAATCGAAGACGCTACAGAGCTTTGCACACTGATCTTGATTAGTGAATAAAAAAGAAATTATTGCTGAACTTCAAAAGCTTAAGAATCCTGTTAACATAGCCGGGATGGCAAGGTTTGGCATAAAGCCAAAGAACGAACCTCTCGGAATTGCTATGCCAACTCTTAGAAGTATATCTAAAGAGGTCAGACATAATCACCCTCAGCCTCAAGATCGCCATAATCTAGCCTTGGAGCTTTGGAAAACCGGGATTTACGAAGCAAGGTTAATTGCCGCTTTTATAGAAGATCCAAAGCTAATTGACGGAAAGCAAATGGAAGCCTGGGCTAAGGATTTTGACAACTGGGCAATCTGCGATACGGTTTGCGGAAGCGTGTTTGCAAGGTCTCTCCTTGCAAATAGCAAAGCTCTTGAATGGTCAAAGCGGAACAAGGAATTTGAAAAAAGAGCAGGTTTTGCGTTAATGGCTTGGCTTGCAGTCCACGATAAAAAAGCCAAAGATTCCGACTTTTATCCCTTTCTAAAAGCCATAAAAAGAGAGGCAACCGACGAAAGAATCTACGTAAAAAAGGCTGTAAATTGGGCGCTAAGACAGATCGGAAAGTCCAGAAACAAAAAAATGAACATACTCGCATTAAGAACCGCCAGTGAGATCAAAAAAATTGACTCAAAAGCAGCACGCTGGATAGCAAGCGACGCCATCCGCGAGCTAAATTCCCCCGCCATCCAAAAAAGATTTAAAAGTTGACAGTCTCTCTCTTAAATTGTTATAGTAAAACCCTAATGCCGGAAAGAAAAAGTGGTCGACCATCCCCTTTAGGAAGTGCTCATCTAAAAGAAATGCGTCACTTTAAAGAATTTCAGGCTCCACTATCCACAGCTTTTGATGCAATATTAACCAGGATGGATCAAAAAGAACCTGAGAACGACGCAGAAGTACGACTAGATGCTGCAAGAATAATTAATTGCATTTTGGCAGAAAAGAAAGACCGGATAATAAATGGCGGCGATGTATCAGCAATATGCGATCTAATGCCGCAAGCCCAAGAAATGGGATCTGCAATTTTTAGTGAAAATCCTACGGCAAGAGAAAAAATAGAAGCTCTTCAAGGAAAAATAAAAAATTTAGGTTTCCTAAATAGAGAAATTATTGAGAGTAGAAACGAAAAAAAGGTTAGAGCCTTTACGCTTGAAGCAGTTAATAGAGCATTTAAGAACCTTAAAGGACTTGTTCCGAAAGGAAAACCATTTGTTCTTCTCGCTATCGCAGACGGAGCAACTGCTCCGGCACTGGCCCTTATAGAGCTACTTAAAGAACAACCGGACTATGAAGATGTAGTTCTTGAAATTCTTCCATTTAACGCACATGGCGATAACCCGGACCAGATCCCGGTCGCCAGCGACGAGGATATTAAGCGGTATAAAGATTATGTTGAAGAAGGCAGAGTCATAGTAGTCTACAACGATCATGAAGAAACCGGGATAACAAAGAGAAAAACAATAGAGTGGATAGAAAAAGAGATTATTGGAGATAATCAGGACTTTGCAAGACCGCTTGGTCTAACCAATGATCCTGAATTTGAAACCAGAAGATCCAGAGCTCTGTTTGCAGCCCAAGCAATAAACATCACAAGGGAAAGAGGAGGATCCGGAGGCGGAGCTTTCCTAAGGAGAAGGCTAAAAATCTGAACCTCTTAACTTTTGGAATACGTGCCTAATTAATCTTGACAAATATCTTATAGCCTGATAAGATCCGCTTAACTATGGAAAGGTTACCAGGATTCTCTTGCCCGGATAAAGCTCCAGAGCTTCATGAAACGATTCAACTTGCCCATCCAAAACCAGCAGAAGGATTTCAGATAGCATCAACCGACGGACTTTACACTGTAGAAGCTCTTGCTTTAAGATCTGCCTCTGAACAAAGACGGATTAGGGAGATATTGAAACTTCCTCCATTAAAAAATGGACCTTATTTGCCTTCTCAGGATAACCACGGAGAATAATTAAAATCATTATAAATTGCCAGTTCGCATGCCGAATGCATGAAAGATTGAGTGAATGCGTCAGGGGGATTCCTCAGGTCGAGCGGTTAGCGAGAAGTTGAGGAGGGGGTGAAATCCCCCGTTAAGCGAACGAGCAAAAATAGCTCGACTTCACTTGCAAAGAGTTTCTGCTTCTCTTTGCGGAAAAGAGAAGAAAAAAAATAAATGTAGGTGCAAACGAAAGAAGATTTAAATCTAAAAAAGACCCACAGTGTTTCCGTTTGCATCTATATCTATTTTTTCTGCTGCAGGCACTTTTGGCAAACCCGGCATGGTCATAATATTTCCGGCAATCGCAACTACAAAACCTGCACCCGCGCTAAACCTTAATTCCCTGATAGTTATTTTAAAACCGGATGGTCTTCCGAGGAGCTTTGGATTGTCAGAAAGTGAATATTGGGTTTTAGCAATACAAACAGGAGCTGCTTCTAAGCCTAGCTTTTTAACTTCTTTAAGCTGATTTTTAGCAAGATCTGTAAACTCCACACCGTCTGCTCCGTAAATTTCCTTTGCCACGGTTTCAATTTTTTCGGCAATCGTAAGGCTGTTTGGGTATAAAGGCTTAAAATTTGCCTTTTGCAAACCAATTACCTCAACCACTTTTTTTGCAAGATTTACTCCCCCATTTCCACCTTTTGCCCAAACCTGAGTTAAAACAACTTCCACTCCGGCTTTTTTGCAAAAAGATTCAACTAATTCAACTTCTGCTCTAGTGTCGGTTGGAAACTCATTAATAGCCACAACTACAGGCACTTTATATTTCCCAATATTCTCCAAGTGCTTTTCTAGGTTGGTAAAGCCTTTTTGCAGAGCCCTGAGGTTTTCTTTTGTGAGATTTTTAAGATCAACTCCGCCATGATATTTTAGAGCTCTGATCGTAGCAACTAAAACAACTACCTCCGGTTTTAACTTACCAAAGCGGCATTTAATATCAAAGAACTTCTCTGCTCCTAAATCTGCGCCAAATCCAGCCTCGGTTACCACATAATCGCCTAATTTTAAGGCCATTTTAGTAGCGATTATCGAATTACAACCATGAGCAATGTTGGCAAAAGGACCACCGTGAATTATCGCAGGCGTTCCTTCCAGTGTCTGGACTAAATTTGGTTTTAATGCGTCTTTTAAAAGCACTGCCAAAGAGCCTGTGGCCTTAAGGTCACTAGCGATCACAGGAGTGCCTTTTGTGTTGTAAGCTACCACTATACTTCCCAACCGTCTTTTTAAATCCCTAAGGTCACTGGAAAGGCATAAAATGGCCATTATTTCCGACGCAACCGTTATCATAAAGCTTTCTTTTCTAACCACTCCGTGACCATCTAGGCCAATTTCAATACTGCGAAGCGATCTATCGTTTAAATCCATTGCTCTTTTCCAAAGAATTCTCTTGGTATCTATTTTTAGCTTGTTGCCCTGAAAAAGATGATTGTCAATTAAGGCAGAGAGTAAATTGTGGGCAGTAGTCATGGCATGAATATCGCCTGTAAAATGCAGGTTAATGTCTTCCATAGGCACAACTTGGGCATATCCTCCACCTGCTGCTCCACCTTTTACTCCAAAACAAGGTCCAAGAGACGGTTCCCTCAAAACAACTATTGTTTTTTTACCGATCTTATTAAGTCCCATGGATAAACCAACACTTACCGTAGTTTTACCTTCTCCTGCGGGAGTGGGATTAATTGCAGTGACCAGAATTAATTTCCCATCCTTTTTATCTTGCAGTTTTTTAAATAAACTTAGAGGCAGCTTAGCCTTGTATTTTCCATAAAGCTCCAGGCTGTCAGGATTAATCTTAAGTTTTTTTGCAACATCAGTTACCGGCTTAATTTTGGTTTCTTGAGCTATTTGTACATCCGACTTCATAAAAAATGATTATAACGATAAATTCATGAAATTTAAAGAAGGAAAAAACAATAACCTCTTTACGCACACAAGGGGACGCCTTGTGTGCGTAAAGGCAACTAGCAGTCAGTTAATTAAAACTAGGCGCTGATAGTTAATTGTTCTTGGTTCTTTCAAACTTTACAAACTTTATGAACTTTATAAACTTTTTAACTAAAATGTGTTATTATACTTTCTATGGAAAATCTCACCAAGAAAGAGAAAAAAGAGCTTCACAAGTACGCAGCTTTGGAAAAACTGCAAAAAGAACACCGCAATAACTTAATTAAAAAAATTGCCTACTGGGTCTTAGGAACAGCAGCTTTAATTCTGACAATTTGGGTTTTACTTGTTTCTACTACCTCAAATCAGGCAACAGAAACTATAGCTATTAAAGCTCCGGCAATAACAAAAGACGAGATCTCTTCAGGCCCTGCAAACGCAAAAGTAACAATTATTGAATATGCTGATTTCCAGTGTCCGGCCTGTGCCGCATACTCCCCTATTACAAAACAACTTAAAAAAGAATTTGACGGAAAAATAAGATACATTTTTAGATTCTTCCCTCTTTCTTCCCATCAATATTCGATGATCGCCGCCCAGTCTGCTTATGCAGCACATCTTCAGGGTAAATTTTGGGAGATGGACAGTCTTTTATACGACAACCAGAGCACTTGGTCACCATCAACCGAACCGCTAAAGTATTTCAAAGAATATGCAGGCTCTCTTGGGCTTGATATGGCTAAATTCGAAGCAGATATGAACAAAGACAGCACAAAAAACTTTATCAAAGATCAGTTAAGCAAAGGTACAGAGGCAGGAGTTAATTCTACTCCAAGTTTTTTTATAAACGGAGTTAAAATTCAAAATCCTCAAGGATACGACGCTTTTAAAGCATTAATCCAAACCAAACTCGCCCAATAATTTTTGGAAATTGGAATTTATTTAGGATTTAGGATTTGGGATTTAGGATTTATCCAACATGTTTTTTCTCTCCAAACTTAAAAAAAGCCCTGCCCTACTAGACCAAACAGGGATTGGTATTATCCTGCTTATCCTCAGCTTTTTGGGTTTTATAGACGCTGCCTATCTAACAATCACCCATTATCAAAACATTATTCCTGCCTGTACAGTTCTTGGCGGATGCGAGTTGGTTGTAACCAGTCAATTTTCAACAATCTTAGGCATTCCCCTAGCGCTTTTAGGCGCAATTTACTTTTTTGTCCTGTTTTATCTGGCAATTGCGATTTTATCTTCCCACAAAAAAATCTACGCTAAGATTTTTAACAGATTTTCCTATTTAGGGCTTTTAATTTCCCTGTTTTTATTCTTAATTCAGGCACTTATTCTTAAAGCTTTTTGCCAATATTGCCTGCTTTCCGAGATTATTGCCTTATTTATTTACATTTTTAGCATCCAGCTTCTCCGTAGGCACAAAGAGTAATTCCTGTTGACATCAACCAACCGTCTCTTTATAATCTTAAGTCCATGAGAAATTTAGAAACATTTATAAGCCCAAGTCAAATACCTTCGATTGTTAATCAGCCAGATATTCCACCTGTAAGCCCGGAAGATATCTTTGTTAAAAACAGAAGCACCGATCTTCCACTATTTAGAGGGAGCCAACACATGACACAATTTGAGCTTGGACTAATGGTAAATGCTGGAGATATAGTAATCGACAAAGATTTATCTGTAAAATCTCCTACTATTGCCGAAGAACCATCAATTTTTACAGAAACAACCTCATCGCTAATCGAAATATTTAGGGATCCTTTTAACCGCGCAAGAACTATATTTCAATCACCAAAATTACTTGAAGAAACCATCTAATCAGCTTCGCAAGGTCTCTCCTTGCAAAGATTGCATAATATTCTTGACAACCGGTGCTACACTATTAGGTAGAGGTAAATTATGGGATCTGCCGAAAACCTAGCGCAAATAGATCCTCAAGTGGGACTGCCCGACGTCCCAGAAAGACCCAGCCTTAGCTTGGTTAAAACTGCACCAGCTTCTGTACCACATAAAACCAACGAACTTATTTTTGGCCCGGGAATTTTACCTTTTCATAAAAACCAAAAAAAGGCGCCGAAAGAACAAGTTAGAAGATTGGCCATCCTGTACAGGAAAGGAGATTTCCCTCTATCAAAATTTCAAGCAATAAGAAAAGCGATGACTGAACTTAATAGCAGTTATAGTATTAACATTTCCGAAATCCCACCAATGTTTACCCCCATTACTGAACCTGAACCTATTCCGGTATTTTCTGCTCAAGAACAACCGACCTTAGAAAAGCCGGCATTAGAAAGACCAACCATTGAACACAAACCTATTCCCCGCTTTACTCCAAACCCCGCAATGGGTTAACGCAACTCTAGCCTCGCAAGGCCAGGCCTTGCGAAGCTAATTAACCTTAAATTTGACAAAGGTCTCATAGTGTGATAATCTCGTCACTTATATGGCACCCGAAAACAAAGGATCAATTAGATATGTTAACTTTAGAGATCCAAGTGGAATCGTCAAGGGCTCCCTACCTCCCGGCATGATGGAATTCTGGAAAGCAACTTATGGGGAAGTTGAAGCAGACAGAAGGAAGAGTGTTATGGAAGCAGCTGATTTAAAACCTAAGCCTAAGAGTTGTTAGCAACTAGCCATCAGTCTCTAGTTAAAATAAATTTTTAATTTGAAATTTAAAATTTTTAATCAAATCTAAATTTCTAAATGTTTAAAATTAAAACATTGAAAATTCATTGCCTGCCCGCCATCAGCTGTCGCCTCCCTGGCCGCCTCGCTTTGCTCGGCATGCGGGCTGGCAGGCGACTGCAGGCGGGAAAATTGAAAATTATAAATTGAAAATTATCTACCTGCCATAAGCTATTGGCCATTTACTATCTGCAGTTTACTATTTTTTCTCGTCGGGGAGATAAACAAAGTCCAAGTCCATTTTTTCCCAACTGAATAATTCGTGATCGCTAAAGAGTAACTTAACTTCTTTTTCGGCAATTTCGGAGTTTTCCGAGGCATGAATTAAATTATATTGCTGACTCATAGCAAAATCCCCTCTTACCGTTCCTGCTTCTGCTTCCCTTGCCTTGGTAATCCCAACCATTTTTCTAATAGTTGAAACCGCCTCGCTCCCTTCCCAACACATTGCAATAACAGGATATGATTGCATATAAGCTTTTAGACCCGGGAAAAAAGGTTTATCCTTGTGGTGCGCATACCATTCATCCAAAAGCGCGTCATCCAAAGAAATCATCTTAAGACCGACGAGCTTTAACCCCTTTCTTTCAAAACGGTGGATTATTTCACCAATCAAGCCTCTTTGTACCCCATCCGGTTTTACAATAATTGCAGATTTCTCCATATTCTAATAGCTACGTTAATTACAACTTTAGCAAATTTTCAAATTCTTGTCCACTGGGAAAAAGTCATTTTGAAAGAATATGTGGAGCGAGGAATAGGATTTTTCGCCAGGACGACAAGCGAACTGCGTGTCCAAGAAAAATTCTGTTCCGAGCGGCAGCAGAGTTTATCTTACAACTTGAGGAGGGATTCAAATTCAGTTTTTTCTTTAAAATCGCCGATTATAGCAAGATTTAATCCTTGTTCAACAAAATATTTTTGTGCAGCTTGTTGAAGCTCTTCACGGGTAACGCCATCTATTTTTTTGATAATTTCATTAATAGTTTCGATTTCTTTATCCAATAGCTCCTGCTGGGCAAAAAATCCAGCCACAGATCGGCTGTCCTCAAGTTCAAGCACCATATGCCCTTTAAGAAATTCCTTGGCTTTTTTAAGCTCATTCTCTCCTCCAAGTTTTCCTTCTTTTGCTTTTTTAAATTCTCCAACAATCACGCTAATTGCTTCTTTAATCTTGTTTGGATCAAGACCGGCAAAGGCTGTAAGAGTTCCGTTATCTAAGTAATGTTCGGAACTGGTTCTAACAAAATATGCCAGACCTCTTTTTTCTCTTACTTCGTGGAACAACCTACTGCTTGCTCCACCTCCTAAGATTGCAGAAAGAACAGCCAGAGCGTACCTATCCGGAGTTAAATTTGAGGCAGTTTTAAAACCCAGGGCAATATGAGCCTGTTCTGTTTTTTTAGATTTAATAAATACCTTTGGTTTTGCTTGTTTTAAATCGACCTTATCATATCTTAATGTATCAAATTTACTCATTTGGCCAAAATACTTTTGAGCCAAATCAAATGCTTTTTCTGCTGTAATACCACCGGAAACAACAACAGTCATGTTGTCAGGACTATAAAGCTTAGACATGTAGCCGGTAAAGTCTTCTCTTTTAATAGCTTTGATTACTTCCTTTTCTCCGACAATATCCCAGCCAAGCGGAGTATCTCCAAAAACCAGATTCTCGTAAACATCGCCAATCTTACGCATAGGAGCATCCTCGTACATATTAATCTCTTGTAAAATAACTCCTCTTTCTTTTTCGATCTCCGACTCGTCAAATTTTGAGTTTTGTAATATGTCGGAAATTACATCTAGACATATTTCGATATGGTTTTTAGAGGATTTGATATAGTATCCGGTAACCTCTTTGCCGGTAAAGGCATTAAATTCTCCGCCAATCCCATCGATCTCAGTCATTATATCCAAGGCTGTTGGACGCTTTTCCGTTCCTTTAAAAGCCATGTGTTCCAAAAAATGGGAAATTCCATTATTCTGTTTTGATTCGTAGCGGCTGCCTGCCCCAACCATCACCATTGCGGTAGCGCTTTCCAAAGACGGCATTGGAGCTGTGATAACCCTTAAGCCATTTGCTAAAACTTTGCGTTGATAATTCATACTAAGAGCTTATTGTATCACCCTGTTTTACTTTTGCCAAGCAAATAAAATCAAACAAGAGCTATCCATAATTCCCGAACTAAAGTTCTATTTAAATTGAAGATATATCAAAGCATATCGCAACAGCTCAGGTTATTTAAAGCTAACTAAGGCCAAAAATATACTTAAAAGTCTTTATTGAAAATATTTCTTTGTGTGGCTTTCCTGTTGCTTTAGCGCTCTTGACGGTTTTTGATCTATTCCGATCGTCTACATTTGCTCAGGAGACTCAATTCCTAACAGCTCTAGGCCTAATTTTAGCACTCTGGAGGTAAGTAGCGCTACGAAAATACGCAAGCCTTCCTGCTCTGAGCCGATAATCTTATGCCTCTGATAAAAAAGGTTAAAGCTTTGGGCAACATCAAATAAATAGTTAGATAGAATATTAGGCGAAAGTTTTTCCGCAGCCTCCTTCTTAATCTCAGGATAGCGGTAAACCAGCCTCAAAAGATCCTCTTCTTCCGGTTGAAGTTTGAGGCTTGAAGATTGAAGCTTGAAATTTATTTGAGATTTGGAATTTGAAATTTGGAATTTCGCAAGAATACTATTTATTCTTGCGACTGTATATTGAAGATATGGCCCACTGTCCCCCTCAAGCGATACCGACTTATCTATGTCAAAAGCTACATCCTGACCTGTCCCCACCTTTAAAACCGAATATTTAATTGCTCCAATGGCGATTTGCTCAGCCACTTTTTCCTTATCAACCGCCTTAATTCTTCCTTCTTTAAGCATTTGTAAAACTTTTTCCTTAACCTGATCGATAAGCCAATCTACAGTAAGGACATCTCCTGTCCTGGAGCTCATTTTTCTAGCTTGTCCTGAGCCAGCCGAAGGATCTGAAAGTTGAACCATACCCATAGAAATATGAAGCTGTTTACCTTCAAACTTTTCCGGATCAATTAAATCAAGAGCCTTGAGCACGACCTCAAAGTAACTTTTTTGCTCACTGGCTACCACATGAATTTTCCTATCAAACCTAAATGCTTTGTATTGAGCCTGAGCATTCCCCATTTCCTTACCCTCGTAGGTTGGATTTCCATCTTTAGTTACAAAAACACGCCTGTGAAGCCCATATTTTTCTCCGGGGAAAATATACGCGCCCTGATCAAGCAAAAATACTTTAGGAGTATTATCCAAAACTGTCTGCTTACCACTCTTGGCCATTTCGGATTCAAAAAATAACCGGTCAAAATGCGTATAAAACCGGGTATAAAACTCATCGTAGTAGTCTAAGCTCCATTTCCGGGTTTGCTCGTAAATTGCTCTTATGTCTTCTGAGTTTAAGTAAAGCTTAGTATTTATTTCGTCCATTTCCAGCCCGGCCGCCTCGCCTTGCTTGGCAGGCGGGCTGGCTTTGTGCTCTTCATAATCCTGGTTCCCAACTACATATCCTTGCCCCAAAAAATGCGCCTTATCCTTATTTGCCCATTTTTCTATTTCTTCCAAGCTCAGGTTTTTCTCCGCCATTATCTTTTTGACTCCATAAATAGCCTTTGCAACGTGAGGGCCAATATCTCCCTGATAATTTGCTCTAAAAACATCTGCGTTTTGTGCCTCAAGTAGCCTTGATATAGCTTCTCCTGTAATTAGTGTTCTCATGTGGCCAATATGCATCTCTTTGTGGGTATTGGGATGAGCATACTCAACCATAATCTTTTGGCCGTCAATTGATGGATGTACATTTTTTGTGCCTGGATTAAGCAAATCATTAAGGGAAGCGCTAAGAAATTTATACGAAACATAAAAATTCACAAAACCACCCACAGCCTCCGTCCTATCTAGATATTCTTTTGAATTCATTTTTTCGGCAATAAATTGAGCCAATTCCTGTGGATTTTTAAATATATGATCCTTATCTTCGGCTAAATTAAATTCATCAACATGACTATCTGTTGCAACAGCTGTAGATCTATATATCTTGAATGCTATGTTTGTCGTGTAATCTCCTTTTAAAAGATCCTTAGGAAGTTCAACGTCAAAAAGCACTCCTTCTTTTTGCAACTCCTTAAGAATATTATTTAAATCTTGCTTTATCTGCTCTTTAACATCCATATTAATTAATTTTACCACAACCTAACTAGTTACTAGTTATTAGTTACTAGTCAAAATTTTTAATTTGAAATTTTTAATTTTTAATGAATTTTTAATTCTTAATTTAAAAACAATCATCAATCATCAATCATCAATCATCAATTAGCCATTAACCATTACCAATTGACATGTTACGTATTACGTCTGCCTCTAAACGACACTGGCTTCTTTGCCTTAACCCTCTCCTAATTTTTGAGATTTGAAATTTGAGATTTGAAATTGTATGATAGAGAGCATATGATCGGCTGGCTTACATTTTTTTTGTTCCTAGTCCTGGGTTATCTTTTTTTCTTGTACTTGTCTCATCCCCAGAAAAAAAAGCACAAAGTGCCCAAGATCAGTATTGGACGCGTTGATTTTTTGCCCAACTTCCGGATACACATTGGCAAAAAAACCTATCATTTTCATCATTGGCTTTTGTTTACTCTTGTAATTGCAATCCCTGTTATTATCCAGGAAAATTTTCCCTATCCAATGATAGTTAGGGGTTTACTTGTTGGAGGAATTTTGCAGGGTCTTCGTTACTCCGACCGGTTTAAATTTAGATATCCAAGGGAGATTGAGCAATTTACCGAACAATTAAGCGAACAAATTGTCAAAGAGATAAATCAGTTTAATGAAAAGATGAAAAAATCCTCTATTAATCCTCAAAAAGATAAGTCAATCGAAGCTAAAAAGGGCTAAATCAGAACTTGCAATTTCCAAAAATACCTGCTAGCGTTAATATTAGCTACTGATTGAAGATTGAAGATTGAAGATTGAAGATTGAAGATTGAAGATTGAAGATTGAAGATTGAAGATTGAAGATTGAAGATTGAAGATTGAAGATTGAAGATTGAAGATTGAAGATTGACGGTAGTTACTAATTATGAAAATCCTTTTAATTGATGACGATGAAGCCTTAACTTCAATTTATAGCGCTGCTTTTAATAAGGCTGGGTACGAAACAGAAATCGCCAATTCCGGCCATGATGGGCTAGACAAGGCAAAAATTGGAACCTTTGATTTAATCCTGCTTGACCAAGTTCTCCCCGACATCTCCGGAAATGAAGTGCTCAAAGAACTAAAACTGGCAAATGAAACAAATAAAATTCCTGTTGTCATTCTTTCCAACTTCGGTCAGGAAAATTTAGTAAAGGAAGCAATCGATAACGGAGCAGCAGAATATGTGTTTAAATATCAGGTTGAGCTTTCCGATGTGCTCAAAAAGGTAAACGGAATCTTAAAACCGGAAGCACAAAGCTAGACTTGCGATTTGAGATTTGAGATTTGAGATTTGAGATTTGAGATTTGAGATTTGAGATTTTAACATTATGCAGCCTAAAAGCGACGTAGAATACAAAAATTTATTAACCGAGGTTATCAAAAAACAAATGGTAATTCTTGGCCCAACAATAACCCTGGCCAAAGCAAGAAACGTTAAAGGAATGACCGTTCAGGACGATGGCACAGTTACCGACCTTACCGGCAATCCCCAGGAATTAATCCAAGGGCTGATTGATCAGTTTGTTCAGCTTTCGGGACTAATTGTAAAAAAGACTATGGAACCACTTTTTGCCATATCACAGACAAATACTCAGTCAGCATCAACATCTCCCGATGCATCTTCCCTACAAGATACAATAAACAAGCAAGCACAGTTGGTAAATCAACCCACGCAAGGGCCAACAGGAATATGATTGATGCACAAAAATTATTAACTATTGCCGTAGAAGGCGGAGCTCTAGTTTCCGCATTTGCCGGAATTGTAGCAGGCGTAATTATGACTCGGGTTACCAAGCATTTTGGTACAGGAATTTTAGCTAGTGGATTTAAGGCAATTTCAATAGGAATATTTTTTATTGCTGTTGGAATTTTATTTGATGCGGTTATCACCTACCTACAACTAAGCACTCCGGAAATAGTTATTGCCCTTGCCCTAATTAAGTACACTTTGTTTATCATCGGAACCTACACCATTGTTATCGGAAGCAAAAAAACCGGCGACAAGCTTGAATCGCTTACTAAATAAGGCTTTCTCTGCCCATGAATACTATTGACCTCTCCAAGAATATTTGGCTTATCTTAACAACTCTGTTTGATTTCCTGGCTATATTTCTGATTATTCAAAAAACAAGCAGTAACAAAATAATTGCACAGAGAGAAAAAGCCTCTCAGCAAAAGGTTTATCAAATATCGGTTTTAAAAGAAATACAAGACCGCATCAGCTACTCCTTAGACATTGAGGAAATCGTTGACATAATAATTGGTAGCCTTAGACACCTTTTTTCCTACTCCACTGCCTCGTCACTTATCCTAAAAGACAATAAAATCATATTTAAAACATATGTGGAGGAACGGGTTAGCCCAAGATTTATCCTAAGCGTTAAAGACAAAATGGTTGAATCATTTACTGCCATCGCCGGACATATCTCGCCTGAAATTAGCGAGGAAATGACAGGCGCCCCTCTTGATGAAACAAACATTTCCCCTCTTGCCTCATTCTTCCATATTCCTTTAATTGTCAACAATAAGGTCGTTGGAATAATTAATGTTTCCTCAGTTAAACCTAACCTTTATAAAGAGGAAGAAATGACAATTCTTTACCAGATTGTTTCTCAAGCATCAAACGCCGTAACAAAATTAAAAGAGGTTTTGGAAACCGAGAAAGGAAAACTAACAGCCATGATCAGCGGATTAGCAGACGGAGTATTTATGGTTGATAACAAGAAAGGCCTAATGATAATAAATGAAGCTGCAAGAACTTTCCTTGGCATTAATAAAGAAACTTGCACTTTTTTTGATATATTAAGTTCATTAAAAGGACAGTATGATATTGTTTCTAAAATTGATGAAGCCCTAACCTCCGGAAATGCAATTACCGAAAAAGAGGTTATGATCGGAGACAAAACTCTACAAGTTTTTATTACCCCTGTTATTAAGAACAACGACACGGCCAAAATTATTATTGGCGCCTCAATACTTCTTCATGATTTTACTCTTGAAAAAAATATTTCAAATATTAAGGAGGATTTTACCCACATGGTAGTTCATGAAATCCGCGCTCCCCTAACTGCTATTAAGGCTTCCTCCGAATTGATTCTGGAAGAAGGCACGGAAATTGATAGAACCCAAGAAAAACAAATGCTGGAAATCATCAGGCAACAGTCAAAAGCTTTACTCGAGCAAATTGGATCAATTCTGGATGCTGCCAAAATTGAAGCCAAAAGCTTTAGTATTAATAAAGAGCAGGGAAACATAAGACAAGTTATTGAGGATGCGGTAGCTGCGCAGAATCCTGTTGCCGCCAAAAAGAAAATCATGTTAATCAAACATTTAGATGAGCATTTGCCTAAGGTTGAATTTGACCATCTTAGAATTAGCCAAACAATCAACAACCTTATTTCAAATAGCCTCAAATTTACTTCGGAAAGAGGCACTATTACTGTCTCTGCAAGTATTAATCATAATTCAATAAAAGTTTCTGTAACAGACACCGGAATTGGAATTCCCAAAGACGAGATTAATGATCTTTTTTCCAAATATTATCAGATACGAAAAACCCCTCATGAGCTTGCCAAAAAAGGCACAGGACTTGGGCTATATATTGTTAAAGGGATTGTTGAATCGCACGAAGGAAAAGTTTGGGTAGAATCTGAAGAAGGCAAAGGCACAACGATTTCATTTACTCTTCCTATAAAAGTCGGGCAACAGTCAAAGCAAGTTGAACCTGAAACAAAAGAACAAGCAGCTCCGCCCCTCTCTCCAACCACGGGAATGGTATTAAATTAGCCATTACTTATTGATTATTGATGATTGATGATCGCTAAGAGAGTTAAATAGTTAAAAAGTTAACGCGTTAACGGGTTTAAAAATTGAAAATTTGAATTTGACCCGCCTGCAATTGCCTCCCGCCAGACATGCTTTGCAAGTCAAAGCGGACTGGTCAGCAAAGCTGATGGCGGGCAGGTTAGAAATTAGAAATTAGACCTGCCTGCCGGCAGGCAGGAATTAGAAATTTTATTCATCTTATTTCCCACTCTTTTCCATCCGAAACAATCTCGATCTCCCCGTCTTGATCGGTTCTAAGTGTTTTTATTCCAAACTGCTCTAGCAAAGCTAAGATTTTGGGCGAAGGATGGCCATAACGGTTTTTTGCGCCAACCGAGATAACGGCTAAGTCCGGCCTTAGCTCCCGAACAATCTTGCTATCTAAACCTGTTTTTGAACCATGATGAGCAATCCGTAAAACAGATATCTGCCCTACCCCAATAACCACCTTATCCTGAACGCTTGACGTAGCATCTCCTGTAATTAACACCTTGAATTTACCATACCGCACAAGCTCTATTAATGAATAGCCATTAATATCTAGGTTTTTTTCGTTAAGAATTAATGATGAGTTTTCCGGCCAAAGGGTAAAAAACCCTACCCCATCCTTAATTTTTAGAGAACTTCCTTTTGCAAAAAGCTTAGCACTTAACTTTTTATCTGCCAAAATGGCTTTTTCCACTTTTGCTAAATCCGACGAAATTTCTCCTTTTTGTCTAACATAATGTATCACATCATATCTTTTTAACGTTGAAAGCACCCCATTTAGATGGTCTGCGTGTGGATGAGTTAAGAAAACCACCTCAATTGTTCTGTCCCAAAAAGGCATGTGATTATTTAAACAATTTAACACCGAATCATCCGGTCCTCCATCAATCAAGATGTCTATTCCCCTAGGAGTACGGATAAAAGTTGCGTCTCCCTGCCCCACATCGCAAAATACAACGTGTAATTTCCCATCGCTGAACTTAGACTGGTCATAAAAGAAAAAACCACCTAATAAAAACGTCAACAAAGCTAAAACTAAACTAAGCTTTTTCATATTTCTTTTGCAAGTCTTGCAAGTCTTGCAAGGCGTCGCCTTTAAAGGCGTCGCCTTTTGAAGCTAAAATTCTTCTTCTTAAAATTAGAATTAACGCTATTAGAAAACAGTAATATGAGGCTGCAAAAGGCCATCCTAAAACAGGAAATGTAATTACGCTGCCAAGTCCTGCGAAAAAGTTAACTATTTTTTCAAAATAGATTAAAAGCGGCAGGCTTAGCAGGAGAACCAGTTGTCCAAGCGGTGCAAACAATAATCCAAAGAGTGAACCTAAAGCCCCAATAAGCATTAGGTAAGGGACAGTCCACAAAACCAGCATATTTACAGGGATAGCCCAGAGCGAATAAGTGCCGAACACAAGAATGAGAATCGGCAAAGTTGCAGCCTGAGCGCAAAACGTTGTTGCAAATGACTCTGTTAAAAAATTCTTTTTCCTAAATGGTTTTAGCCTTAAAATTAACGGCTGAATATATAAGATGCCGGTCGTAGAAAGAAACGACAGCTGAAATCCGAGACTCTCTATCTGCTCAGGTGCAAGAAAAAGCATTACAAAAGCGGTTAAAAATAGCGAATAAGTAGCTAAAGACTGCCTGCCTAAGATCTGAGAAGAAAAAACCAAGACTCCCATTATCGAAGCTCTAATAATTGAGGGCTCAAATCCCGCCAAAAATGCATAAAAAATAATCCCAAAAATACTTATAAAAAGCGCTGTTTGCCGTTTAAAAAATTGCATAGAGATTGAGCTTAAAAATCCGGCCGTCATGGTTACGTTCATTCCCGATGCTGCAATAACATGCACTACTCCAACCTGCCGCAAATTATCTAAAAAGACTTGCGGCATTGCCTCCTTGATTCCAAAAGCAATCCCCAGCATTAAACCGGCAAAAGTTACGGGTAAAGCAGTATTAAAAATATTAATTAGTCTTTGGCGGAGATTAAAAACAACTGCTAACCCCGATTGAATCGGGGTTAAAAAAGCATCTTGAAAGTTCAAGGCAACATTTTCACGGTTTTTCACAAGCTCAATCTTTGGATTTAATAAGGATATTGTTTTGATTTTTGTCACTCGGTTGTTCTGATTGCTTGCTCCGATTGAATCGGAGCTTACGAATTCTTTCTCTTTTACAATTCCCTGAACATGAAGTTTATCTCCATAAAAAAACTCCGGATAACGTGGTGCAAAAACAATTATTTTTTTTCCTTGATAGTTTATTCTTAACTTCTGGGAATTAAAAACAATTTCCGGCTCTGTTGTTAGACTTGCCTGAAAATCCAAGCTATCCCCTTGCTTTAATACGTTAGGCTGGCTAAAAAACAAGATAAGCCTAATACCAAGAATAAATAAGAGAAATCCGAAGAATAAAACAATTTTCAATTTTTAATTTACAATTTTCATTCAATTTTTAATGTTTTAATTCACGCTTATTTTATCTTTAATTTTTTCAAATGCAGCTGCTCCCAAGATTTTTTTGGTTAACAAGTCATTGATCGCGGTATATGGCCTGCCATTTATGATTTTTTCTGCGGTTACTTCTCCAACACCCGGAAGACTATCAAGGTCGGTTGCCGAAGCTAAATTGATATTAATAAAACTGCTGCTTTGAGACTGGTTTTGCGAAGCCTGAACCTGTTCCCCCACTTTGGGAATATATAATTTTGCTCCATCAGTAAGCTTAGCTGCCAAATTTAAATTCTTGGCAATCCAATCCCTATCTGCCAGCTCATTAAGTCCGCCTGCAGCAATTAAAGCGTCTTTAATTCTCCCGGAAGTTGGAATTTCATAAACTCCCGGTTTAAAAACAGCTCCCTCTATGTCAACGCTTATCTTATCCTCTTGTTTTAGCTCTTCTTGAGTATTAATTTCTATCTGATCGGAAGAACTTGATGAGCCTAAAAAAGACATTACCCCGTAAAATAAAAAAACAAACCCCGCCAAAAACAAAATTACAAAAAGAAGATTTTTGCGTATAAAAATAAAGACCCTATCTTTTAGATTTTCTTCCATCACCAATAAGTATTAATTCTAAAAGATAAATTGTCAATTGTGTGTTAATAGAATCGCAATCGAACAAAGATCATTAATCTATAATCGTTTAAGTTGCCAGTTCGCATGCCGAATGCATGAAAGATTGAGTGAATGCGTCAGGGGAATTCCGCAGATCACGAAGTGAGATTGCGGAAGGAACGGACGAACGAAGTGAAGGAGTTCGCCTGCTTGACAGGGGTGGATTGAAATTACCCGACAAATGAACAAAAGCTTGAAAGCATGAGGCAAGACCTGGCAAGACCTGCCTGCCGGCAGGCAGGGTTTCTGCTTCTTTTTGCGGAAAAAAGAATAATTTGTTTGATTTCACTTGCGAAAAGTTTCTGCTTCTCTTTTCGAAAAAAGAGAAGAAAGATTAGATAACAAAGTTAATAATGCGGTTTTGTATGTAAACAACCTTTTTAATGTCTTTCCCCTCCAAATATGGCTTAACTTTTTCACTCTTTATAGCCTCTTCCTCAACATAACTTTGAACTTTGCATTTTGCACTTTGAACTATCATATTGTCCCTTACTTTCCCATTAACCTGAACAACAATTATTACATCATCTTTAACCAGAAGCGCAGGATCAAATTCCGGCCATTTTTCTAAGTGAATTGATTTAAATTTAGAATCTTGATCTTTTATCTTTGAGATTTGAGATTTGAGATTTGAGATTTGAAGAAATTGATAAATTTCTTCTGTAATATGTGGCGCAAATGGAGCCAATATTGCCAAAAACTTAACTAAATCTTCTTTAGATAAACCATTTTTGTCTGCCTGCCAGTCATTAACAAACTGCATCATTGCTGCAACTGCAGTATTAAACTTAAAAGCCTCCATATCTTGCCCAACCTTCTTAATTGTTTGGTTAAGTAAAGCTTGCAATGCAGATGAAGTAGTATCGATTGAAATGTTTAACTGTGACAATTGCCAAACTCTCTTTAAAAACCTAAAACAGCCCTCGACCCCATTGTCGTTCCAAGCGATTGTCTGGTCAAACGGGCCCATAAACATTTCATAAATCCTTAGAGCATCTGCGCCATATGATTTAGCAATATCATCCGGATTTATAACATTACCGAAAGACTTGCTCATTTTGCGTCCATCCGGACCAAGCACGATTCCATGTACTCGTCTCTTTGCATAAGGCTCGGAATTAGGCACAATTTTTTGGTCATAAAGAAACTTGTAAACAAATCGTGAGTATAAAAGATGAAGCGTTGTATGCTCAAAACCTCCCTGATAAACATCCACTGGCATCCAATGCTTAATCACATCCTGATTTTTTGCAAAAATATCATCTTCCTGATTTGATTTTTGATATTTAATATTTGATATTTTATCTCCGAGGCTATCTTTTACTAAATAGCCGAGGTAGTACCAATTTGATCCTGCCCAGTTCGGCATTGTGTCTGTTTCGCGTTTTGCTTTATCGCCGCATTTTGGACAACTCACGTTTACCCAATCCTCTATCTTGGAAAGGGGCGACTCTCCAGTTTCTGAGGCCTCATATTTTTCCAAATACGGTAATTCAACCGGCAAATCCTTCTCCGCCACCGGAATAATTGCATAGTCAATTCCGTCTTTATTTGATATTTGATATTTGATATTTGATATTTTGTTTTTTGCGCAATTTGCGCAATAAACAATTGGAATTGGTTCTCCCCAATAATGCTGCCTGCTAAAAACCCAATCCCGAATTTTAAACTGAACCATTGTTTTGCCAAAATGATGTTCTTCGATATGTTTTGTTATATTCTTCGTCGCCTCTTTTACCGTCTGTCCGTTAAATTCTCCTGAGTTAATCAAAACGCCATCTCCTTCGTACGGCTCTTTTAACAAATCTCCGCCGCTAATAACTTCACGGATCTCTAAACCACAACTCTTCGCAAACTCATAATCCCTTTTATCGTGGCCGGGAACCAACATAACTGCTCCCTTACCATACCAACCAAGCACGTAATCGCCCACCCAAAGAGGAATTTTATCATTACTTACCGGATTAACAACATATAAACCTGTCCAAACTCCGGTTTTGGCTTTGTCTAAATTCGTTCTCTCTATCTCGGACTTTTTCTTACTTCCCTCAACATACTCTTTTATTTCCTTCAACTTTGAACTTTTCACTTTGAATTTTGAACTAATAATCTGTAGCACTAATGGGTGCTCTGGCGCTAAAACTAAACCTGTAGTACCAAAAATTGTGTCCGGACGGGTCGTAAAAACCTCAATAGATTGCGGGGAGCCGGCAACCGTAAACCTGATTAGCATTCCCTCTTTTTTCCCAATCCAATTTTCTTGTTGTACCCGAATCTTGTTTGGATAATCAACTTTTTGTAAATCCTCCAGAAGCCTGTCCGCATATTTGGTAATAGCTAAAAGCCATTGTTTTTGCATCCGTTTCTCCGTTAAAGTTCCACAGCGCTCGTGTGTTCCGTCTGCTAAAACCTCCTCATCCGCAAGGTTGGTTTTGCAAAACGGGCACCAATTTACAGGAACATCCGCCTGATAAGCCAGACCTTTTTCGAAAAATTTTAGGAAAATCCATTGAGTCCATTTGTAATAGTGCGGATCAGTTGTATCTATTTCCCTGCTCCAGTCAAACGACATTCCAAGGCTTTTGATTTGTCTTTTAAAATTGGCAATATTTTCTGCAACAACAGTCCTGGGGTGAACTTTCATCTTGATTGCGTAGTTTTCGGCAGGAAGTCCAAATGCATCCCAGCCAATTGGATATAAAACATTTTTCCCTTCCATACGTTTCTTGCGCGAATAGGCATCCATTGCCGACCACGAACGGATATGCCCAACATGAAGTCCTGCCCCCGAAGGATACGGAAATTCGATTAGTGTATAAAACTTAGGCTTGTCAGAATGATCCTCAGCCTGATACATCCGTTCCCTCTCCCAAACCTCTTGCCAAAAAGGTTCGATTTCTTGGGGAAAATATTTGGGATGAATTTTATTTATGATTGACGATTTACTATTTACCATATTTGACTTCGTTCTAACTCAATAATTAATTATAGCATTAAAGCAATAAGTTGCTAGTCGTTAGTCATTTTACGCACGCAAGGGGACGCCTTGCGTGCGTAATTGGCATTTCTGAAATTTTGAATTTCACTTTGATCTTGAGCTCAGAGTCGAAAAACGTAACCTCTAAACGGCCCTGGCTTCCTAACCCTATCCATCTTCTACTCTCTACCGTCTATCTTCTGTTTTCCATCTTCAATCTTCCATATTCCACTGTCTACCGTCCACCGTCTACCGTCCACCCGCCACTTGCCATTTTCCACCCGCTATTCTATTATTTAGTTATGAAGCTTATTGTTCAATCCCTTGTACTGATTCTCTCCTTTTTGGCTATTTATATCTGGCAACAAACAGCCTTAATTACCTATACGATTCCCGCTCTGGGCTTTTTAATCTTTATTTATCTTTTTCTTTCTGCCCGCAAAAAAGGAAGAGCTTTTCTGGAGCTAGGAAATAGCCCCTGGGCAATATTTGCTCTCAATACAATAATTTTCCTGTTAATCTTTTCGACCGAGGGTCTAAGCTCTCCGATTTTCTTCCTTTTATACTTTCTTGGCTTTGGAATCGCATTTGTTTTTGAACCAATGGCAATTTTTGTTTTTGTGGTCGGAACCGTACTTATATTTTTACCCGATGCTTTAAAAAACGACGTTACCACAAATCTCTTAAAAATAGGCTCACTTGTATTAATATCTCCGCTTGCCTATTTTTTCGGCAATGAGTTTAGGAGAAACGACGATGAAGAAGCTCAAATCGAAGCGCTTGAAGAACGCAGCAGGGAAGCGGCAGACACTATTGCCCAGGATATTAAAACCGTAATCGAAGAGGAAAAAGAAAATCTCAGCGTAAAAGCAACCGATAAGCTAAATGACATTTTGGAAGAAACCGAAGACCTGAGACAAGAATCAAAGCCTTGATTCTTGAATTTCTAATTACTAATTTCTAATTTCTAATTTCTAATTTCTAATCAAGTCTCAATCTCAAATTTGAAAATTAAAACATTAAAAATTCAATGAAAATTAAAAATTTCAAATTAAAAATCGTTTTACTCATCCTTTCCCCCCTATTTTTTCTTTTTTATACAGGTTTTGTTTTTAGTGAAACGATGTCTAATTCCGATTACATCCTGAGGTGGGGAAATTTTAATATGGTTTCCGGTAAACCAACTAATGCAAGCTACAAGGTAAGCTATACAGGAGGACAAGTTGCTCCGGGCTTGTATACCGGCGCAAATTATAAAGTCCGGTCCGGATTTCAATACATTTACACTCTTTACCCCTTTGCTTTTAGTATTTCTAGCTTAGATATTAATTTTGGCTCAATTGATCCAACCTCCCCTGTTACCAGAACAAATATTCTAAGTGTCGATAATCAAACTGCAGGTGGATACGTAGTTACAGGATACGAAAACCACCAGCTGTTAGTTCCATCAAGCGGACAGATTATTCCCGATACGTCTTGCGATAATGGTCTTTGCACAGAAACCACATCCGGTCCATGGACAGGAACCGAAACATCTCTCACTTATGGCTTTGGCTACAGATGTGATCCTGTTACTACCAACTATTGCACAGTGGATTTTAACACCGCTAATTACTACAAACAGTTTGCCGATATCTCCAAAGACGAAACTCCTCAAACAATCTTCTCTAATACCTCTACTGTTGGCAAAAGCCAACAAGCTCAAATTACTTACAAAGTAAATGTTTCCTCAACGCAAAAGTCAGGCAGATATTCAAATATCATTACCTATATCGCAACAGGAACTTTTTGATAATTGATAATTGATAATTGATAATTGATAATTGATAATTGATGATTGATGATTGATGGTTGATGATTAATGGTTAAAAATAAAAACCAGCCACACAAGGGGACGCCTTGTGTGCGTAAATGGGGATTGACAAGAAGGTAAAAATTATTCTAACTTAGAAGATATGCCTGCAAAAAACTCAATAAAGCAATATCTGGAAAATGGGTATTACCATATTTATAATCGTGGCGTTGAAAAGAGAACGATCTTTTTAGACTCTCAAGACCATGCCGTTTTTTTGTCTTACCTTAAAAGCTACCTATTGCCTAAAAAGGAGAAGGAATTAATGGAAAAGCTTTCCCATCCAACCATTTCATGCCGAGAAAGAGATAAAATTTTAAGAGAACTGCGTTTGAATAATTTTTATAACGACATCCAGCTTCTCGCCTATTGCCTTATGCCCAACCATTTTCATTTTTTAATAAAACAGGCAAAAGCAGAATCGATTGATAAATTTATGAATTCTTTATGCACAAGATATACCATGTATTTTAACCGTAAGTATAAAAGAGTCGGATCTTTATATCAGGACGTGTACAAAGCAGTATTAGTTTCCAGCGAACCACAACTATTGCATTTAACCCGATATATCCATAGCCAAGGGGATAAAAATTTAAAACAGCAGTTTCCCTCATCTTATTATGACTATATTTCGTCAAGCAGCAACGGTTGGGTTTACCCGGAAGAAATTCTTTCCTATTTTTCCAAAGATTATCCCAACTTATCTTATCAAGACTTCTTAAAACAGCAAGATGAAGGCGAGTTGGCGCGGGAAATATTAATTGAATCCGAAACCGATTAGCCACACAAGGGGACGCCTTGTGTGCGTAAATTTAACTATGAAGAAATTTTTGTCTATTTTTATTTTTTTATTCTGGGTTGTAATTTTGCCTTTTGCCTTTTGCCTTTTGCCTTTAGACAAAGCAAATGCTTCGTCTTTGTCGCTCGGTGTTTTTCCTCCAATTATTCAAATTGACGCCACTCCCCCTGCTGATGTTTCTTCTCCAATTGAAATTCAAAATAAAAGCGAGGATCCTGTTCAGTTAAAGATTATTTTTAAAGCTTTTAAGGCAAGCCCCTCGGAAAACGGAACACCCGAATACCTAAAAGACGGTGTTTCTTTCGGAGATGATCCATTTTTTTTCCAAAAAGTTAAAATCCTGGATGGAGAAGATATGGTTGGCAGCATAGAGCTTGCTCCAAAACAAATTAAAAAGCTAACTTTAAATATTAACATACCTGCCGATCAGCCCCCATCAGACTATTACTTTTCTGTACTTTTTATATCAAAAACCCAACTTGAAGCAGACACAAACAACACTCAGGCAGCCGGAGGAATTGGAACGAATGTTCTTCTGACAATCGGTCCAAAAGGAACAACAACAGGAGTGGTTAAAGAATTCTCTGCCCCTTTTTGGCTGGAAAAAGGTCCAGTCCCTTTTACGATTAGACTTGCCAATACCAGCAAGCACTTTATTAATCCTAAAGGCCAGGTTCTAATTAAAAACATGTTTGGAATGACAATCGGCCGGGTAGATTTACTACCCGTAAATATCCTATCAAACACAGTAAGATTTATCCCCGGAGATTATTCCAAAACCAAGAATTGGAAATTGGAAATTGGAAATTGGAAAATGGAAAATGCTCTCTGGCCCGAAAGCTTTTTGCTAGGCCCCTATACCGCAAATCTCACAATTTCTTTGTCCGAACAAGGACCAATTTTAAAGAAAACTGTTAGTTTTATAGGGTTTCCTATTGCCACTATTTTGGGTTTAATTATTATCACTATACTGTTTTTATTAATCAGAAATAAAGTAAAACGCAATTTGGCAAAATAGCCATGATCTAACTCTTGACAATTCCCTTAAATTTGTTGAATACTATTAATAGCATTAATGTCATATTTTTTTTAATGAAAAAGCTTTTCAGTTTAGGAGTTATTTTAGCTGTGCAAATTATTTTGTTATTACGCTTGGTTCCAACCCCATCCGCTTATGCGGCAAATTTGTCTCCTTTAAAAGATACTCTCTCCACCTCCCGCACTTCCCCATCAACAGTTATTGATACTTCCCAGGCAGGTAGTTTGTTTCAGGTTCAATTTAAAGACCCTGTTGGCGCATTTTATCTTTCTTCAGACTCGGCAAAAATAGTTAACAATCTTGGAGTTGAAGTAGATGCCGCAACAATAAAAAATGTTGCCTCAATGTCTGCGCAAAACACTCCTTCTGCAGGAAAAAGAATTGTGTACTTTACTTCTTCGATTGGAAGCACTGTGCATGGAGCAGGCGAAGCAATGTATGTACCAATTACCGCCATGCATGCAATTTCCATGAGAGCGAGAATATTAATCCCGGTTAGCGGAAAGATTGTTATTACCTTTCCGGCACTGGCAACTAATGATGCAAACAATCCCGCATCTCCATCCGCCAGCACATTCCAGTTAAACAATATCGCAGCTGGACAAATTGCTATTCGAAATATCACAGATAGTAGCAACGTCACCTTCACGGCCGCCGTTACCAACCCAACTAACGGAACCTCCCCTGTCGTAACCCTAACTCTTACGTCCTCAATTCCGGCAGACAAAAGCATTGTGGTCTATTTAGGATGTAGTACCGCAGATAATAATGGTTGCACATCCTCGGTCCCCAGAATCATAAACCCGACAAAATCGGTTGCAAATGGCACAGGCGACACATGGAGAATTAATGTTAAAACTCAAGACGCAAGCTCTGTTGATCTGGAAAGCGGTTCAACCAGAATTGCAACCATTGAATCTGTTACTGTTCAGGGAGTAATAGAACCAACTTTAACCTTTACTATTGCAGGAGTAGCAAGTAACTATAATTTTCAAACGGCCGGATGTACAGCTTCTGAGGTTGTTAATACGGGAACCACTTCGACTGCAACGTTTGTAGATATGGGTATATTGCTTAATGCTTTAAGGATTACAGGTCAAACATTAACTGTTGCAACAAACACAACTACCGGCTACTCAATTACCGCTACATCTTCGGGACAGTTTAAAGATGCAAGTAGCGGAGAAATAATTGGAGATGTTAACGGAGGAACCGGACTAACGGCAAACGATACGCCTGCGCCTGCGGTAATGCCAACCGGTGCTGGAGCCATTGGTTTTGGTATTTTCCCTTGCGGAACAAGTGTTCCGGCAAGCTATGCATCCGGAGCAACCGTAGCAACTACAGCTAAGGGAACAAACCCTTGGAATACCGGTGTTAACTCTTATTACGCAACTATCGCAACCAGAACCGGTGAGTTACCATCGGGATCGGAAACAACTGCAGTAAGATATGCCGGAATTGTTACCACGTCTACTCCTGCAGGTACTTACTCGAATGCATTTACATACGTAGCGTCGCCAAGTTTTTAACATATGAAAAAACTGCCCAAGAAATTAAGGATTAAGGATAAAGGATTAAGGATTAAGTATTTAAAATCTGCTTTTATAGTTGTTTTCTCCGGCGTCATACTTTATACATTCTACTTAATACTAAATACTGGCGTTGCCAGCGCCCAATACTTAAAATCCCTTACTATTTCCCCACCAACTATCGAAAAGATAGTATCCCCCGGAGATAAAGTAGAAGGAGAACTTAAAATTATTAACGATGGCGATCTGCCTCTCTCTTTTAACGTGGAGATCCAAGATTACATTGTTGTAGATGCCAACGGTACGCCAAACCTAATGCCTCTAAATACTTTAAACTCAAAGTATTCGGCAGCTGCATGGCTAGGTATAAATCCCGGTGTGGTATCGGTTGAACCGCACAAAAGACAGATTTTTAACTATTATCTCCAAGTGCCAAAAGATGCAAGACCCGGAGGACACTACGCCGCAGTTGTTTACAAACCGGCTTTAGAAAAAAGCCTGGGAACAGGATCAAGTATAAACAGCGTTATGGCAAACTTGTTCTACATAACCGTAAAAGGAGATATTACAGAAAAAGCCTCAGTTACTAAATTCCTGGCTAACTTATTTAATGAATACGGCCCTATTAGCATTAAAGCTCAAATTAAAAATATGGGAGATCTGCATATTAAACCCAAAGGATCAATTACCGTTACGGATCTTCTAGGCAGGAAGTCGGAGGTTAAACTCAGCGAGCGTAATATTTTCCCCGGTGACGGACTAAGAGACTACGAAGAATCAGTCGGATCAAAATGGATGCTTGGTCCATATACTGCCAAACTAGCGGCAATCTATGGTCAAAAAAACAATCTTCCGCTTAATGCAAGTGTAACCTTTTGGGTGCTTCCCTGGAAAATTGGCTTACTCATAGTGCTTATCATAATCCTTGTTATACTCGGCAAGCTTTATCTCAACAAAGCTAAAAAACAAAATGATCATAAAGATCAAAAGCCTGAGGAAGAAGCCCCTCAAGCACCAACCGAACAACCCACTCCAACGGTAACCGAATAAAATCAAGAACCGTCATTCTGGGGAGCATCAGCGACTCCAGAATCGATTCTGGGCAAGCCAGAATGACAAGGTTCAGGGTAAACAATCAGCCATTAGTTATTAGTTATCAGCCATTAGTTATTAGTTAAAAAATAAAAAGAATTTAAAATTGAATAAAATTGAATAGTTGACAATTTGCGAAACTATAGTATAATATATAGTAGATATATAATTAGACATATATAAGAGAGGAACATATGCAAACAACACAAAACAGAGTACAAAAATTAGTAACATTTTCCCCAAAACTATATAACAGTGCTGTAGCCAGAGCCAACAGCTTGGGTATTCCTTTTGCTGAATATGTTAGGCATACGCTCATTAAAGATGTTGAGGAAAGCAATAAAAACTTGCCAATGGTTGATGCCGAAACAGAGAAAAGAATTGGGCAAAGCCTCAAAGATCTTGAAGAGGGACGATATCATGTTGTTAAAAATAAGCAGGAATTAGACACTCACCTTAATAGCCTATCCTCTAAAAGTTAGTATGTTCACTCTCATTTTTACCAAGCATTTTGACGTAACATATACTTCGGTCATTAAAGAAAACAAAGAACTAGAAAAGAAAATTAGAAAAGCGTTATATTTTTTAGAACAAAATCCATCCTATCCATCACTAAAAACCCACAAAGCGAATACAAGAAACTATGGAGAGAAATGGAGTAGCAGGGTAAGCGGAGATATTCGTATCATTTGGGATTATGACAGCGAAGCTAGGTTAATCATTCTTCTTTTGGATATTGGAGGTCATAGCGGAACTCACAAAGTATATAAATAACCACTCTTTGATAAAAGATGTTTGACTTGTCAATTCTTCCCTTATGGCAATAGAACGCATACGTCTTTCAATCCAATCTTCGGGACATCCTTTTACTTTGTAAAGTGCCCGCCACCAGCGTCTAGTTATTAGTTACTAGCAGTCAGTTATTAAGAACCAATTTTTAATTTCCAACCTGCCCGCTATCAGCTTTGCTGACCAGTCCGCTTTGACTTGCAAAGCATGTCTGGCGGGAGGCAATTGCAGGCGGGTCAAATCTAAATTTTTAAATTAAGAAAAACCCGTTAACGCGTTAACCTTTTAACTCGTTAACATACTTAATACTTAATACTTAATACTACAGAAACATACATTATCTATTGACAAGTAGTATTATGTAGTGTAATATAGTGATCTATGAACGATATGCTCTCTAAGTTACTTAATAAAAAACAGCAACTTGATAAAAAAAAGCCGCTTCCGGAAGAATTAATAAAAAATCTTGATGAGTGGTTTCGAATAGAATTAACGTATTCGTCTAATGCTATAGAAGGCAATACTCTTACCAGACAGGAAACCGCTCTTATTGTAGAAGAAGGAATCACTGTACAAGGCAAAACCCTAGAGGAACAGCTAGAAGCAGTTAATCATGCCAAAGCTCTTGATTTTATCAAAACTCTTGCGGTTAAAAGAAGACATGATGTAACGGTTAAAGATATCCTGGATATTCACAGGACAATCTTACAAAAAATAGATGATACAAATGCTGGCAGATTTAGAACGGTTGCCGTAAGACTTAAGGGTTCAGAAACAATTCTGCCTAATCCTGTCAAGGTTCCGGATCTCATGCAAGAATTTATAGCTTGGTTACAAAATAGTAATTTTGATAATCCAATTAAAATAGCTGCCGATGCTCATTTTAAACTGGTAAGTATCCATCCATTTGTTGATGGAAATGGCAGAACAGCACGACTATTAATGAATCTTCTGTTAATGCAGGAAGGTTTTCCTCCGGCAATTATTCGTAAAGAAGACAGAAGCTTCTATCTGGAATCTCTAGAAAAAGGACAAACAAAAAATGATCTGACCGATTACTATGTTCTTATATACAAAGCCTTAGGTCGCTCGTTAGATATATATCTCGAAGCGGCTGAACCAAAAAAAGCAGCCATATTGGAATTACATCCGGAGCAGCGTTTTTATACAACAAACGACGTAGCAAAGCTTCTCCAAATAGATCCCGAAAGCGTAAGAAGGTATGTTAGAAGCGGTAAGCTTAAAGCTGTTAAGCTTGGTGGTAAATTCATTCGTATAGAAAAAGACGATCTTAATCTGTTTATTGAAAAATTAAAAACAAAGTAAATTTTCCATTACCTCTATTTAAGTTATATTTTCCCCCTTTTTTTATTTTCAATCAGTTATTAGTTATTAGTTTTCTACTGTCTACTGTCAATCATCAATGATCCACCTTGCAAGGCTAACTATTATCACCAATCTGAATGTCGAATGCATGAAGATTTAATTGAGTGAAACAGGGGGATTCCGCAGATCACGAAGTGAGATTGCGGAAGGGGTGAAATCCCCCGTTGAGCGAAATTAAATTTGAAAGCATGAGACGAGACTTGGTGAGACCTGCCTGCCGGCAGGCAGGGTTTCTGCTTCTCTTGTCGGCACAAGAGAAGAAAAAATCGTAGCTATAAAAGAAGATTTTGTTCTGATTTGTATACAAAAGAAGAAGTAATTAGTAACCGATGAACCACGAATGGTGAAGCTTCTTTTTTCTTTTCCTTCCGGGAATAAAGAATAATAATTTACTATTATAAATAAAGGTAAATTTCTCCGGCCATATCTTTAAAATTAGTATAATAATAGAGATAATAATTGGTACACCTAGCCACAACGGACCCAATCTTAGGGAAGATAGGAATTTATAAACCTTATCGTAAGTACTTTTTAGAAACGCAACAATCTGCTCCCACCACGACAATGCCCGCAGCTGAGTCTTCCTGGTTGGATCAAGAGATTGTTTTCCATCAAGCTCTGCTGTTGCGGAAAGGTCATACTTCCCTGCCGGAACATTTGCAAGCTTAAACTCGTAATAACCCGTACTGTCTGCGTAGGTAGTTAAAATTTTTCCGTTAAACTTAAGCTTAACCAATGCTCCCGGCATAGAATAACCAAAAACCGTAACGTCCCCACCTGCTCCAATTTCTGTTCTGGATAAGCCAAGCGTTGGAGGTAAAAATATGTCTTTCATAGTAACGGATCCTTGCGCAGGCGGAATATCAAAACAGGTAAAGGACTCCCCAATCCTCTTAAAATCAATAGCGTCAAGACAAAAACCGGAAAATCCTCTTTTAATCGGCACATCTGTTATGTAAAAATAGCCATCCTTATCCGCAACAGTTGATCTAAGAAAGGTTCCATCCGAGGAAGTTAAGACAATAGAAGCAAATGGCGCTATGTAACCGGATATATTCAGATAAAACCCTTCTCCTCCCACCACACCACTAACCCTTACAGGGGATGCCGGAAAAACTTCCGTAGAAGCAATTGCTTTAGGTGCAGGCAGAAAAGCAAAAGCAACAATAATAATTAATATGGGCAGAATGTGTTTCATAGCTATAAGCCCTATTGGACCTATTGGTCATATTTGTCCTATTTTTTATCCCCTATTAGACCTATTGGACACATAGGTCTTATTCATATTTGTCCTATTAGACTCATTAGTCTTATTAGTCGCATAGGTCTTATGTCTTAGCCTTGCTTTTAGCAAATTTTCCGAATATCCACCCTCCTGAATAAACTGCTGCTCAACCACAACAATCTGTTTATCCAATAGGTAATTTGCCTGATTTATAAGGCAAATCAAACAGTTTGCAGCATTTTCCGGCTTTTCCAAATAGGACATATAGGTCTCATAGGACCTATCGGACTTGTAAGCCAAAGCTCTGACAGCACTTGCTTCAGGCGAATCTTTTCCCCACAATTTCAAACCTCTTTGTCTTAAGAAATCCTCGTAATCCAATAAAAGTTCTTCCAGGCTTGCCCTAGCAACTCCCAAAAGCTTGATCTCGGTTTTTTTAGAAACGGCTGATGCCTTTGATCCTTCCGTAATGTTTTGACGACCTGATCTTGCCGCTTGCACCATCTGATCTATCATCCGATAGGACTTATTTTGCCCATAAGTCATATAAAACTTACAGAATTCCACTGTAAGATCATAAATTATGGTCGCAGATTGGAAAGATTTTAGACTGCGATAACCGCCATAATTTGGATTAATCCTATTGGTCTTATTAGTCTTATTGGTCATATGGTTTTTTTAGTCTTATACGTCCTATTTTTATTGTAAGCCACACAAGAGGATTTGCACAAGATCTATCATAAGTCCTATTGGTCCTATTGGTCATATTGGTAATATTGGTCCTATTAGTCCTATTGGCCCTATTTTAGGCTGTCAGACCAGGCTAAAGAAAATACAAAGAAACATAGCGCTCCCTGCTAATGTCTGCTAAATTAAACCCTATAGATCTTTTGCGACCAACGCTCAATAAATAAAAAAATTCCTTTTCACGGCTAACTTATCAGGATTTCACAGAATATATTATAGGATATAAATAATGTTATGATGTGTTTTGATATAGTCACTAACCATGTAAAAAATACGAATTCCCGACAATTCAACAAGAATAACTGCTGATGCTCTGTCTATTCGGGTTTTTTACGTATTGCTCTTCTATATCTAACTATAAAGAAGTGTATACTTTTTAATTACTCTAGGGTCTTGACAACATGCTGTATACTAATTTATTCTAATTGTATGAGTGAATTTATTTTTATTATTAAATTGCTAGATAATCTATATAATCCGTATAATCTTGAGGCTATGATGCCTTTTGTCTCCATCCCTCTTCGGGAATATCAAAGTGCAATGCAGGCGGGCCTGCCCGCCGCTGAAGCGCTTTGTGAGCCGTGTTCGAATAGAACAAAAAGGCAAACAATAAGCTTAGGCGGGAAAAATGCATGGAAAGACCTAGCCCAATCGTAAACCGAACTTATCAATTATTAACCTGCCTTTTGACTAAGGCTTCTGTTTTCACATCTTTTTTTACCTTTTCACAGGCAAAAATTAGGCATATTTCAAAGGGTAAAAAACTACAGGCCGGAATAAATATGTCTAATATGTCTTATTGGCCCTATTGGTCCTAAATTATGGAATTAATTAACGAATTTATTTCTTATCTTTTGTCTCAAAAAAAACTTCCGTCCAGGGTTACGGTTAAAAACTATAAAGCTGATGTAGGGCAATTTGTGCGTTGGTATAGCGAAAAGTTCCAGAGAGACTTTGATCCAACTGCTATCTCAAACCAGATCTTATTAGCCTATAAAAAAGACAAGCTGACTTCGGGAGTTGCCGAAAGATCATTTGAACGGCATTTGTCTTCTCTTAGGAAATTCTTCGTGTTTCTAAAACTTGAAGGACACATCTCAATCTCCCCTTTTGAGCAACAAGCAATAAGCAATAAGCAACAAGAGGCGGATCCGTATAAAATTAGAGATTTTAAAAATTTTCTTTATGTTTACAATGCTTCAAAGCTAACAATCAAAAACTATGTTATTGATATAAAGCAATTTTTTGACTGGGCTCAGGAAGTAACAGGAGCTAAGGATGCCTGGCAGGTAGAAGATAAAAATATCTTTAATAAGCTTAATAACAACGTCATCGAAGAATATAAGAATAGACTTATTAATCAAAGATTCTCGCCTCTTACCGTTAACAGAAAACTCTCATCGCTTAGGAAATACCTTTCCTGGGCACAGGCCGAAGGCTTAATCCACCAAGAGGCGGAAATATCAAATATCCCGCCCGCCTCGCAAGCGAGAGCGTTGCGGGCAGGCAAATATCAAATATCAAATCAAAATAAGAATTTGCCAATTGAAAAATGGGCAGAAAAAGAAAATCAACAAATCAATGATCAATCATCAATGATCAATCATCAATACTCTCCTTTGCCTCCGGTAAGACTAGCTCAAAAAACCGGTAAGGGGTTAAATGCTTTATTCGAAGCTGTTTTTATCACTCCAATTGTTAAAGTGCTAAAACATGGCGAATTCCTGCTTTGGAAATCAGGCGGCAAAGAGGTATTCACAAGGATCAAGGATCAAGGATCAAGGATCAAGGATCAAATTCATCAATCATCAATCATCAATCATCAATCTTTTGAGGTTAAAAACATCAAAAAAATCTCCTACGCACCACTAGCTATATCAACAAGTAATTTTCCTTGGTATAGAAAAGTCATTTTTCACACCAAATATACTCGCCCAGACTGGTACAAAAGATATCATTCATACTCAATCACTCACTATTTTCACTTTGCTATCTTAATCATATTTATTTCTGCACTTAGTTTTGGTTTTTACAATGCCTTTATTATTAAGCCTCAACTGGACAAGAAAGCATTGGCTGCTTTACCAACTGCCCCACCCAGGATAATGTCTTTCCAGGGAAGACTAACAAATAACAACGATGTTCCAATAGCTACCGCCACACCTCTACGTTTTGCTATATATAACGATTTAACAGCGTCCGGCGCTGCCCTTTTGTGGCAGGAAATTCAAACCGTGTCACCCGACGCAGATGGAATTTTTTCGGTTTTACTTGGAAGCAACACTTCTTTTCCGACAGATTTATTCCAAAATAGCGCATTGTGGCTTGGTGTTACGGTTCAACAAACCGACGAACTTGCTCCACGCCAACAGCTGGCAACTGTTGCGTTTGCTGCTAATTCCGAATCATTACAAGGACTTTTGCCAATTACTGCCGGAGGAGCAGGTACCAACAACGTTGTCTTAGCTCTGGATTCAAGTGGAAATCTTAGTATTGGCGGAAGCGCTACTCCAACATTTGCTGCAACAGGAGGCCAATTCACTCTTTCCGGTAGAGTCTTAAACCTAACTACGGCAACAGGAACAAACACAAACATAATTATGAATCCGGATGGCCTGGGAAAAATAGAGATACAAAAGCCGCTGGTAAATAATACTCTAAACAACAACATAACGACTGCGGCAGGATCGGTAGAAGTTGATGATATGTTCTCGATTCTTGCCTCCTCAAGCGGACAATCTGCTTTTACAATTAACCAAACAGGTGCAGGCCCTTTAATTAGCGCTTCGGCAAGTGGAGTTGCTAAATTTACTGTTGGAAATACCGGCACTGTTACTTCCGGAAGCGTAATCTCATTGGCAACAAGCACTTATGACTTAGGTTCTTCTTCGAATTACTGGAATAACTTGTATGTAAATAATATCGTAGGAGCTTCTTCCGGAACCCAAGGTTATTGGCAGAGAAACAGCAACTCTATAGCTCCGACAAATATAACAGACGACATCTTAGTGGGCGCAACTAGCACAGCTTCCGCCTTAATTAAGCTTTCGGGCACCAGTGGCAATAATTCCTGGATTAATACCGGAAATGTGGGCATCGGGACGACGAGTCCGGGAGCGAAGTTAGCAGTTAATGGTGGAGCATCAGGTACTGTGTTTTATGGAACTGGATCTGACGCTGGCGCTACCACATTTTATCTTGCAAATACAAACGCAAGTTTTGCCAATTCATTGATTTATGGTCCTGTTACAAGAGCAGCAAGTAGTGCATATAATTTTATTGATATGCGGGCAAATGCTGTTCAGCAATTTGTCGTCAGAGGAGATGGACAAACTTACATAGCTGGCAATGTAGGAATCGGGACGACGAGTCCTGGAGCAGTTTTGGATGTTCGTGGTAATGTGTCATTTTTAAATACCAACGGTCTTGATTTCGTCATGAATCAAGGCGCTGTTGGTGATATTCCCGCAGGCGTATTGTTTGGCTCAAACAGCGGAACAAACAGAAACGTTACACTTGCAAATGGTGGAGGAACAGCTGGACAAAAGATTGTCGGAGCGGCTTATAACGGTAGTGCTTGGCGGTCAATGTGGGAATTTGCCAATGTGTCTTCTGGAGAGCCAATTTTATCTTTGGTCAAATCAGGTGGCAATGTGGGGATTGGAACAACCTCCCCGCTTGAAAAATTAGCAGTAACAGGTAATGCCACTATCTCAGGGACATTAACTGTTGACACTATCAAGCCCGAAACCGGAGCGCTAAGCCTACAATACAAATCAGGAGCAAATGCCTGGACAACAGGACTTACTCTTTTGGATAACAGTGGAAATGTGGGCATAGGAACAACTGCTCCGGCTGCGTCTTTGGATTTAATTTCGGGAGCATCAACAACCAATGCTATGAACCTTACTGCCAATTCCCTTACCACAGGTCAAGCTTTATATCTCTCCTCCACTTCAACCGGATTAACAACCGGGAATTTAATGGGTCTTTACTGGAACCCGGGATCTACAACTACCGCAACAGGAGATTTGCTTTCTCTGGATGTTGGCTCTCTTGGAACAATCGGCAATATTTTTAATGTTAAAGATAACGGCTCTTCTGTATTCTCTGTTTCTCAAACCGGTGTAACCAGTAACTTACCAACAAGCTTTACTTCCCCCGGCGATGTATCTATGTCTTATGACCTTGTCTTTAACAATCCCAGCGCTTCCTACATTAAGTCCTCTGCCCCGCTTTATTTAGAAGCAGGCGAAACTTTTAACTCAAGCGATCTCACTTTAAGAACATTCCAAAAAGGCAATGTTATTGTTGATTCCGAAGCATTTGTTACAAACTACGCTGCAACAGTATCCGGACAATTTATCGCAGGAACAAACACAGCACCGGCCAATATTGGCGGTTCATACTTTACCAACTCCTCCACCTTTGGAAAAGCTCTAATGATACTCAATCAAACAGAATCGCAAGACATCTTTACTGCATCAGCAAGCGGAGTAAATAAATTCAGTATTGCCAATGACGGCAGATTAACTATTCCCCTATATAACGCAAGTGGAGGTGTTATGTATGCAAATTCTACAGGTGCTCTTTATCAAACAGCAGCAGGAACAGGATCTCAATGTTTATTGGGAGGAACTACTCCGGGTTGGGGCTCTTGTGCAACAGGAACAGCTGATCGCTACTGGCAGGAATTGGCAGGAGCTTTGTCTCCTGTTAACAACAGTGCCGATTTGTTGTTGGGAGGAACTGCTACCGCTTCAGCTTTAATTAAGCTTACAGGAACCAGCGGTGGAAATTCATGGATTAATACCGGAAATGTGGGAATTGGAACGACTTCACCGGGGGCAAAGCTGCAAGTTGATAATATCCAAATTTATTCCAGTGGCGCTATTGCTGATATGATAACTAATGTTGGCAGCAATCCCTTAGTTCTTCAGTCTGCGAACGCAATTGGCGTTAAGGCTGGCAACAATGGTTTCCAATTTAATTACAATAATTCCTCAGCAGGTTCATTGTTGTGGTATGGGGGCGGCACAACAGAAACATTCAAAATCACAAATACAGGTCAAGGATATTTTGCAGGCAATGTTGGAGTAGGAACAACAAGTCCACAGAAAAAGTTACATGTATACGGCGATTCCGGAACGGACTTCTTATTCCAAATTGAAAGTCCAAATGACTCTGCATCGCTCTTACTTATGACTGACCAAGCAAGCGGGGATTATGCTATGACTTCGTTCAGGAGAGTATCAGCGAGCGGCGATGGATGGAATTTTGGAATGGGACCAACAAATAATGATTTTACAATTCAGTCCAGAGTATCTAGTACGAATACTGATAGGTTTGTAATCACAGGTTCAGGCAATGTCGGTATTGGTACCACCTCCCCTGCTCAGAAACTTGATGTTCTCTCTGGAGCAGGAGGGACTCAGTTAAGATTATCTTCTGATCCTGCTAAGTATGCAGATGTAAAGGTTGATCAACTTGGATATCTGTCTTTTGCTCCAACAGGGTTAATTGCAACAATGACTGCAACTCTTAATCCAAATGCTAATGCTACCTATGATTTAGGTTCTGCTTCCAGACATTGGGCTAATCTTTATGTAGATAACCTTATTGGTACAACTGTTGCAAGTAATGAATGGCAGAGATTAGTAGGAGCTTTATCTCCAAGAAATATAACCGATGATGTATTGACCGGTAGTAGTGCTACTTCCTCTGCTTTAATTAAGCTTTCAGGAACTGCAGGCAATAACTCCTGGATTAATACCGGAAATGTGGGAATAGGAACAACGAGTCCTGGGTATAAGCTTTCGGTTGAAGGCAGTATAGCGGCCAGAAGTGGAAATTTATTATTGGCATTTTCACCTGATAACAGTAAATATTTTCAAATTGACCATGACGGAACCATAGGTACAATTAAAAACTCTGCTGGCACTCTGAGGCTGTTGACTAATGATGCAAGTGATATTTTATTAGCTCCCAATAATACTACTGCCATGACTATAAAAAGTGGTGGCAATGTGGGAATAGGAACCACTGATCCAGGAGCAACGCTAGACATAAACGGCACTACTTATTCAAGGGGTAATCTCTGGTTCTTTACAGGTGCTAGTGATATTGCATATGTTGGCCCATTAGATGGCTATTTAACATTTAACAATAGGATGCCAGGATATGGGTTTAAATTCATAGGACATGGCGTAGGAACAGAGGGCTATATGGATATCCAAATGCCTATCCGAAATAGCTCAGCGACACTCGGTGGAGGTATAGTAAAAATTGAAGATACTATGTATGTCTCCGGTAATATAGGAATTGGGACAACCTCTCCTGTTGGAAAACTGCATGTTGATGGAACTGCAGGAAATACAGCTTTGGTTACCATAAACGAAACAGGAAGCAATGACATCTTTACCGCTTCCCAAGCAGGAACTGCTAAATTTGTTATTAAAAACTCTGGTAATGTAGGCATTGGAACAACAACTCCCGGAGAAAAATTAGAAGTAAACGGGTCAATAAAATTACCATCCGATACTGGAGTTATAAAATGGGCCGCAGGTTCACAATTATACGAGGAAACAGCCGTTACACAAAGAATGCTTTATATGCCTAACGGAGACAGATTTGAAGTTCTTAATGAAGCAGGAAGCGCATTTATTGCGGGTTTTCATGGAGCGAGTTCCGGTTTGGCAAACAGTATCCGACTTTATAATGGAGTTGCCATTGGCAATGTGGCTGGATATGCTCAGTCAGGAAGTGTTCCAGCGAATGGAATGATTGTCTCCGGTAATGTTGGAGTTGGGACGACCAATCCTGCTTCTTTTAAACTGGAAGTTGCTGGAAACATAGGACCCGAAGCAACCGGAACAAGAGACTTGGGATCAAGCTCCAAATATTGGAATAATATCTATGTAAATAACATTATTGGAGCAAGCGCAGGAATACAGGGATATTGGCAGAGATCTGCTGGACAAGCTATATCTCCTACCAACATTACAGATGATCTATTGCTTGGAGCTACTGCCACCTCCTCTGCTCTAATTAAACTCTCAGGGACAGCAGGCAACAACTCCTGGATAAATACCGGCAATGTCGGAATTGGGACAACAAGTCCAGTGAGCAAACTGGAAATTGGAGATAACGCAGGTGCGGTTGTATCGATTACCACCAACGGTATTAACGGTTCAACTGCTTCACCATTGTATCCTACTCTTGACCTTTTAGGTTACCTCGATAGTAACAAAGCTCGTATAAGATCAACGGAGGAATCCGCTAACACATATGGCTCAAATTTTTCTATTTTAGTTAATGACGGTGCTAGTGCAACTAATTTAGTTGAAAGACTTACCATATTGAAAGACGGAAATGTAGGAATCGGCACAACTAATCCAACGCTCTCTTTGGAAGTCGGAGGCACAGGTCTTTTTATAAACAGCACAAGCAATGAAAATAATCTTCTAAAACAGGGTAATGGATCTCAGGTTTACTACGACACGGGTGATTATTGGCAATTAACGAGCGCTAGTGGAGATTGGAGAATCGGTGATGCCTGGGACAGCACAAAACATCTTAGGCTCTACGCAGATAGTGGATCTAATACTTTCGCAGTTATTGAAGCAGGAACTGCCTACACATCTGGTCTTCGTTTTAACGTTGGCGGAAGCACTCAATTAACAATTGAGGATGATGGGAACGTAGGAATCGGGACGACAAATCCAACAAAAAAACTTGAAATTGCAGGCGATGTTTTAACAACTGGGTCATCAAGAACTTTACAAATAGGAAATACCGGAACAGCCTTTTTATACTTTAGCAACACGAATAACTCAATAGAATATGCAAATAATCAATTTAGGTTTGTGACCAACCAAGCACAAGGATTTACCTTTAACGGTGGCAATGTCGGCATAGGCACCACCTCTCCCCTTGCTCTTCTGGATGTAGCGGGAGCAGCAACAATTGGAGGACAGTTAACCTTTGATGCAGGCAATACTATTCAGACAACTGCTATGAATACTTTAACCTTGGGTGGCGCAACTACAGGAAATATAGTATTAAATCCCGGTAATGCAGCAGCAGGTGGAGCAATACTACCTAATACCAACAATGTAACAGATATAGGTTCATCTTCTTTACAGTTTAGGAATATATATGCTACTAACTTTATCGGAGGAAGCTCGGGAGTACAGGGATATTGGCAGAGAAATAGCAATGCTATTTCCCCAACCAATATAACAGATGATGTATTACTAGGTGCTACTGCTACATCATCAGCGCTGATTAAACTATCAGGCACATCAGGCAATAACTCCTGGATTAATACAGGAAATGTGGGAATAGGGACAACTGATCCGAGGAGCAAATTGCAAGTGAATTATGGTGCTGGAACAACAGAAGCAAATATTAAAGCAAATGTAGCTAATAATCTGTTAAATCTTTCATCTAACTATACTGCTGGTGCTGATTATGCTCCAGGAATATCTTTCTCAAGTCCAGATAACAGTGCTTCAATATCAAAGGCTGGTATTTATTCTCGATTCACAGGCTCGGGTAGTTATTTATACTTGGGAACTTCAAATAATTATGGTACAGGTGTTACCAACAACGCAATCACTATAGATTATAACGGCAACGTCGGAATAGGGACAACCGCACCGTCAAGTAAACTTGAGGTAAACGGAAATGTTGAACTAACAAATCTCTATGACACGGACGGTACAAATTTCTTTGACACAACTGGATCTGCATCTCAAACATTAACAAGTATTGATGCTACTGGAAATCTTACTTTTTCAAGTATTGCAATAGCCGCTTCTCAGGTTACCAGCGGAGAATTTAATGAAGCAAGAGTGAGAAAATTGGAGTCAGCTGACACAAGAGCCATAAATGAGCTTCCTTCTGATTTTACCTCTTCTATACAAGCTGACTTTAAGCAAAACTCAACCAATAGTCTTTCAGATGGAGGCACTTACAATGGAGTCATTTCTTTCCGTCCATATGGATCAACTACCGACTGGTCCGGTGGTCCAATGCATCAGCTAGGATTTACTTCTAATTCAAATATGTGGATGAGGACATCAACGGGAAGTGCTGGTTTTGGGTCTTGGAGACAAATAGCAAGTGACCAAATGACAAATGGATTCTCATTTATGGGAAATGTCGGCATAGGTACAACAGGTCCGGATAGAAAACTGGATATACTTGATGGATTAGGAAATCCTCAATTAAGACTATCCTCTACCGATGGTTCTGTATATGCCGATATTAAAACAGATCAGATGGGATATCTATCCTTTGCTCCAACAGGGTTAATTGCAACTATGACTGCTACTCTTAATCCTAATGCAGATTCTACTTATGATCTGGGATCAGCAAGTAGATACTGGGCAAACCTATATGTAGATCAGATTTATTCGGGCGGATCGGTTATTGCCAGTTATTGGCAGAGAAACTTAGGAGCCCTAAGCTCAGTTAACATAACAGACGATATCTTAGTGGGCGCAACTAGTACTTCTTCTGCCAAAATCAGCCTTAATGCAACAACGGGAATAGTTACTGCCAGCTCTTTTTACGACAAAGATAATGCAAGCTACTATCTTGATCCTGCTGCAACAGGAACATCCCTTGCAACAGTCGGAACTATTTCCGTAGGGACCCCCTCTCCTCTTGCAAACACTGCAATTTATGCAGATAAAAACAGCCTTGGGAACTCGCTTGTTGTTTTAAATCAACAAGGATCAAGCGATTTAATTGCGGCAAGTGCCTCCGGCGCGATTAAGTTTTTAGTAAAAAACAACGGGGATATCGTAGTTGGACCCGGAGGAACCGGAAAAATCACAGCCGGAGTTATAGATCCCTACCTTATTCAGAACACAGGAACACAACAACCATATATGATGTTCCAAACAACATCAACTGGAGGCGCAGATGACTTTATTTTCCAAACAGGAACAAGTGAATTGGTAAGAATTTTGGAAGGTGGAAATGTTGGAATAGGCCTAACAAATCCTACATATAAATTAGATGTTGCAGGAACTATTAATTCACAATCCTATTTCCTAAATGGTTCTCCTGTAAATATAACAGGAGCAAACTACTGGGGATTAAATGCAGGAGCTCTATCCCCAGGAGAAAAAACAAATGATGTACTCCTTGGAGGAACTGCTACCTCCTCTGCTTTGATTAAACTTACCGGGACAAATGTTGCAGGAGCAAATAGCTCCTGGTTTAATGCCGGAAATGTGGGAATTGGGACGACGAGTCCAGCATCAAAACTTGATATCGACACTGGGTCTAATACTTTAGGATTGCGTCTAAGAGGAACTGCCGAAACAACTGAAATTGGTGATATTTACGTCGCAGCAAGCGGAAACCTTGTCTTAAGCACAGCCAATACCGGGGCTGCTTCCGCCTATATTGAAGTCGACGCCGAAGATGATGCCTATGGATTAATCATTAGAGATTCAAATACCGGATCAACCGTGTACTCCAATCTTTATATGAATGATGCAGCTACCGACTACCTAAATATTGTTTCCGGAGCAACTAATTCCACCGCAGGTTTGGTCGTACAAACAGGTGGAAATGTAGGAATTGGAACGACAAATCCGGGAACACCTTTAGATGTTAACGGAATAATTAGAACAAACAACCAGTTCGTTTCTACTTATGCAAACACTGCAGCCATTAGTCTTTCGGGTAATGCATCTGGTATAACCTTTGGCGGTACAGGAGTAAACCAAATTATAACCGGGGGCACTAATAACTTAGCCCTCATGCCTGGTGGTAACGTTGGTATCGGCACCACTTCCCCAGGCACTAAGTTCGCAATTGCGAGCGGCATCGGTAGTCAAAATGGCTATAACTTCCAGACAGGCGGCAGCGATGACATGTTAGTCAACGGAGACTTCGAACAAGGCACATATGGTTGGAGTGGTTTTGATACAACAGTAAACACTTCAACGGTTTCAGGCACGCTCGCGGCT